>OHAU01000010.1_pt1 | contig 248347 bp, 232 predicted proteins | sample 1577181 | NCBI WGS metagenome assembly OHAU01 (sample SAMEA3541472, study PRJEB24748) | human gut metagenome | biome: human gut; feature: human-associated habitat; material: faeces | place: China | collected 2012
TTGCAAGTACAAAAACTAGATTTGTTTCGATTCATATTTTGGACACAAATGTGAAGAGCGGCACCCCTTCTATAGGATGCCGCTCTTATAAAAAGTGACTATGAATTTGCTGGAATTTACAGCGCTTAGATGGCAAGGATTGTATTACTCAGTTCGGCACGACTGGCAATCATGCCACCACCTTTATTGCTTAACAGATCACTGAGACCGTCCGAACCCCGATTTTCACTGGAATTGTTTTGACCGCGAGGATCAGTGCCATCATTCGAGCCATTATTGACGTCGCCCTTTTGTGCAGTGTTGGATGCGGCGGCTTCCTGGAGTGACTCATCGGAGCCAAGCGTTACCTCAAAGCTTTTCTCCTCAGAACCACGCATGACCGTAACCGTGACCTTCTCGCCTACCTCATGAGAGCGAACCGCCAAAATAAGTGCATCGGCAGACGAGATAGTATCGTCGTTTACCTTGGTAATGACATCGCCTTCCTGAAGGCCGGCTTTAGCTGCGGGGCTGTCAGCCGTAACGTTCATTACGTATGCACCCTGGTTGACAGACAATTTACTGCGCGCGGCATTGTCTGCGGTAACGGTTTGCAAAGATACACCCAGGTATGCGTGAAGCACCTGCTTGCCCTCGATGATGGTCTTGGCAACTTTAACTGCATAGTTAGAAGGAATGGCAAAGCCAATTCCCGCGCTTGCTCCAGACTGGGATTCAATAATGGAATTGATGCCCACAAGTTTGCCTTCAGCGTTTACGAGAGCGCCACCCGAGTTACCGGGATTAATAGCAGCATCAGTCTGAATAAGGTTGGCATAAATGGTATTGCCAGAGGTAGAAGGCAACATAGTTGAGCGATACAGCGACGACACGATACCCGACGAGACAGACTGGTCAAGGCCATAGGGGCTACCAATACTCATAACCCAATCGCCTACAACCAAAGCGCTGGAATCACCAACCTCAATAGGCGTAAGCTTAGCGCCCTTAGGATCAATCTTTAGTACGGCAAGGTCGCTCGAAGAGTCAGAACCCACAACTTTTGCCTCGTAATTTATATTGTTAAGCGTTACCGTAATGGTTTGCGCACCATCGACCACATGGTAGTTGGTAAGAATATTGCCATCGGTATCCAAGACAACGCCTGAACCCACATATTTTTTGTTGCCAGAAGAAACATAGATGGAGGCAACAGAGGGCAGGCATTTTTTAGAGACCGCTTGAGCAGTAGTAGCTTTTTCATCCGAGGGACGAATAGAGATGGTCTGTCCCGCAGAGCTCATATTTGATGTGGTAGGTATATCGAGAAGCCCGCTAAACTTAAGACCACACACAATAGCCGTAGCTCCCACAGCACCACTTATCACAGAAATGAGCACCGTTCGTCTGCGGTTTTGACGGTTTTGCTTTTGGGAAGATGAGGTCTCGTTAGAAGTAGTAGCGCCATCAGTAGCAGCACCGGTGGGAACGGAAGCACCAACGGTAGTGGAAGCGCTGGCAGTAGTGGCGGCGCTTTCGTTTATGCTGGGTCCCTCCATGGTCTTCTCGGCAGCATGCGCATCTGGCCGCGGATCTGACGATTCGATAGATGGGATTGAGCCCATCGTGGCACGATTTGGGTTGACAGCCGTAGCGTCCTCAGGGGACGCGGGCGTAGTTGTAGATGGTTGAGAAGCGGTGTCGCCACCGTCCATTGGTGATGGATTAGGCTCATTGGAAATATCAGACATGGAGCACCTCTTTTTAATAATTGCGAACGGCCCACTCAATACGTATATATAGGATGTCCAATTTTTAGCTATCTTAAGAGATGATTTTTCTCAAACCGCAATTCCAACAAAAACATTGTTCTATTCTGTATATTTGAACTGCCGGCTTAAAGCATAGGCTGACGGCCTGCGTTGACGGCCTATAGCTTGAACAGATATCCAATACCGCGCACTGTAACGATATGACCAGCAATTTGAGGGCCAACCTTAGAACGAACGCGACGGATATGCACATCCACCGTACGCGTGCCGCCACAATACTCAAAGCCCCACACACGGTGAAGCAAGGTATCACGAGAATACGCACGTGAAGGATGTGTTGCCAAAAATGAGAGGAGCGAGTACTCCATAAGCGTCAAATCCACGGGCTTGTCGTCCACATATACCTGGTAAGTTGCCAGGTTGATAGTCATGGTGTCTATAGTGACAATATCTGACGGCGCACTTTCTTCTCCTGGCCAAAGCAGCTGAGAAACACGAACTTCCATCTCTGCTTCAGAGCAGTTGGAGACGACAAAATCTGTCTTAAACTGAACGGGAATCCTCAATTTGGACAAGGCGGCCTTATCCACCACCAAAAGCAGCGGCATCATTCCGTTATCCGAAAGATAGGCCTCTACCGTTCCAAAAAAATCACTTGCCACACCCGCAAGGTCTAAGATTACGAGGTCAAACTCATGATGAGAAGCAATTGCCTGTTCAAAGGTATCTGGAGATGCAATAAGTGCAGAAGCATCCAATGAGTGTGTAAGCTTACGCATATACTCACGATGACGGGAAGTCGTAGATACGTACAAAATCTTCCTATGATGCACGGACTCCACCTCCAACCTAGTATGGCAAGAAAGATGATTGATGTTGAGAATACCATAGCATCAGGCATCTGCTCTTGCTTGAATTATTGTGCACAGTAACCGCAAGTTTTAACTTGTATTCTACCGCTTAATTCAAGTGTTATTCAGGAGCGCATCTATACTATTTTATCGCTACTAATTTTGTATCATTCTCACGAGAATTAGAAGCCGCCGTAATAACGAGCGCGCTCCCAATCTGTAACAGAGGTTCGATACTCTTCCCACTCCCGCTTCTTGACCGTAAGTAGATAGCTAAAGATGTGCTCGCCCAGCGCTTCTTTCATAAGTGCACTGGTCTCGAATTTGGCAATAGCCTCACCAAGATCGCGGGGCAAAGGTTGGATGCCTTTGGCGCGTAGCTGCTCATCGCTCAGATTTGCATCTTCCAAAGTGGACTCAGGCTGAAGCTCTAGCTCTTCCTGAATGCCGCGCATACCAGCAGCCAATGTTACTGCAAATGCCAGGTATGGATTACAGGTTGGATCGGGGCTGCGCAGCTCAATGCGTGTAGCAGCCTGCTTACCAGGCTTGTGCGTAGGAATACGAACCAAAGCGGAACGATTCTTACGGCCCCAGGTTGCATAACAGGGAACTTCCCCGTTGGGAATGAGGCGCTTATACGAGTTGACTGTTGGATTAGTTACGAGAGAAAACTCCGGTGCATACTTGAGAACACCAGCAATATAGTGCTTTGCAAGACTCGAAAGGCCTATGCCACCCTCGAGCTTCTCGTCATCTGACCAAAACAGGTTGTTGCCATCATGATCCATAAAGGACTGATGAACAAACAAGGCCGAGCCGGGGATGTCGTTAAAAGGCTTGGGCATAAACGATGCGTAATGACCCTGATTATACGCCGACTCTTTGATGATCAAACGAGCGGTCACAATGTTATCTGCGCAGGTACGAGCCTCTGCATAACGCAGCTGGATGCCGTTTTGCGAAGGTGCAATTGAATGATAGGAATACTCTACAGGAATAGACATTTTCTCAAGGGCAAGCGTTGTGCTGCGACGCAAATCCTGTGCATAATCCGAAGGGGTTAAATCAAAGTAGCTAGCGCCATCCAACAACTGAGGTGTCTTATCATTGTCGAGATAGAAATAGCTGATGCCTGCACCCACATTAAGGAAATATCCGTGCTTTTCTACCTCACGGAAAAGTTTTTCTAACCGAGCACGGGAGTCACCGACAAAAGGCTTGTGATTAGGCGTTTTGATCTCACAAAACATACGAGCTACGCCATCTTCTTTAGGACGCCAGGGAAGCAGCTGGAAGGTTTCTGGATCGGGGAATGCAAGCATATCCGACTCTTCCAAAGGAACAAAACCATCTACTGCAGAACCATCAAAGCCAATACCCTCGTCGAAAGCCTCTTCTAGATCTTCTGGAGAAATAGCAAACGACTTTAAGTTACCTAACACATCGGTAAACCACAGTCGAATAAAACGAATGTTACGCTCTTCAACTGTGCGCAGTACGAAATCAATGTTCTGCTCGTAGGACATAGTCCCTCCCGGCGGATTGAAGCTGAGAATTTACCATCAAACATAGTAAGTGTGACACACAGATGTTTCACTCGTATTTCCAACGTATAGAAAAAAACAAATGGCTGTAGATTTCCGAAATACGGTAGTCTACAGCCATTACAGACTCATCGTTCATACGTCAGAGCATACCTACTACTTTTCAGAAGCGACCTTAGCTTCCATATTAGAAACCATGGATTCTGCTGCTGAACAACAGCTGCTCCCTCCACTATGGCTTGCACAGCTTGATGAACTTCCACAACCTGCGCACTGACCCTTAGAATGCCTGAGTGAGTGTACAGCTAGAGCAATAATTGCCACGACAACAGCAAAAACAACGATATCTACTGGAGACATGTGGCACCCCCAAACCTTGTAGTGTTAACTATGTGTAACTATACCCCGTTTTAAACAAATACGGTGCAAAAAATTTACTTGCTACAAAGCATGCAAAGTTCTTATTCCTCTATAAAAGTAAAAGACTCTCTAGCTAAAAATGCCGTAGATACACATGGTAGCGATGACTGTCTTATTGAACGGTAAATACAAGGTTGCTCAGGTTAATCTTTGTGCCTTTGTCCAAGCCAACTTTCTCACAGTGACCTGAAGCAGCATTAAATGTAAGCAAACAAATACCTTGATTACTACAGCCAAAAGACAAATTGACAGAGGGGCCGCATACCTGCAAAACGTACGGCGACTGTCCACTGGAATCGATGGTAGTTTTATCTGTAGTGGCAGGGATTTCCTGCAAAGCATAGTTTGCCTCTTTTTCTTTCTCTTGCGTTTGAGGAAGTTGCTCATACATATCAAGCGGGACTTCATCTGCCCCACCAATCTGTGGTGGTTCATATGTTTTTGTAAAATCGTAAAGGCATCCATAACAGATATCCATATCTGCAAAAAGGGTTGCCCCACAGCTGGGACATGTTTTTGTACGGGTTGGATCCTGCTGTGTATTTGCTGGCTGAATTGGAATCTCTGCCGTCATCTTGAATCCTCCTTCTTTAAACAAAAATGGATAGAGCACCAGGCAGTTAAAGCGACTGAAAAATCGGCTGCTTGTTTGCTATACCACCACCCCCGACCGGTATGGATCGACATGCAAACGATATTCATAGGTCATACATGCTGGCGGGCTAAAGGCAATGCCAGCAATAACAAAGCGAGAAGGCCAGGGTTTTATCCGCAAGGTACAAACATACTCATGAACTTTAGGTAAGAAACTAAAGCTCGTAGTAGCTATAACGAAGCGCTTGCGCTCGTAAACCTTTACGTCCACTTCTCCCAAATCACCCAACTGCATGTTTTTCTCGATAGCTTGCTGTACTGCTTGGGGATTACCGAGTTGCTGGGCACCAGAAGTGCCCGAGGTTCCTAAGTTGACAACGGCATGGGAGCATTCGGCAGAAAACTTCATTCCTAATTCAAGGTAACGAGCTAGGTTGAACACTACAAGCGACATGACCAGCACCACAGGCATGAGCACCGCCAACTCCACGCTCATTTGGGCATCTTTTTGCAAGGCCCGCGCTTGCGCCAAACGCCATACCTTCTGCCTCATGTAAGATCAACCAACTTTCTTACATCGACGTTAAGCGGAATGGAAAGTTCCGTCCCTGGTATGGGAAGGCTCGCAATCGTAAAGTACTCATCCGGCAGTTCATTAATGAGAACAACACCCATGGCCTGAGCAACTTGTTGAGTTGTTGCATGCGTAGGGAGCGCTTGAATTTTAGAACGCAGTGCATCCATACCACCAAAACCAGCTTGCTCAAGCACGTTTTGTGTATTGGTGAGCACAGGTTTTCTTGCCTGCAGATTGACTGGCTTAAAACCGGTCGCCTCAACTAAGTCAACCAGCTGATCTTGTAACATATGTGCAATTGTTCCGCCCACAACACCCTCAAGCTTCCCAAAAAACGAATCTGTAATTTGAGCCAAGGCGTCATACCCATCTGAATACGACATGAGCAGCTTGCCCCATACCATACAGATCTGTTTTGGTAAACCAGCGAGAAGCCCTTCATGCTTGAGTGAAATCCCGTCAAACAGGTGAGAAAGAACATTGCTCTGTTTATCTGCATTATCTGGAGCAAGGACTGCAGCAGAGATGGCCATCCCCGAGGGAAGATCTGGAGCTTTAATAAGCGGTGACTTGAGTGCGGGAGCTTGCGGAGAAGAACTTGCACGCGTTACAAATGCTATGCACCCCCAAGCACCAGGAGGACATAGTTGGGGTCGCGTAACCTTAAGTGCATCAAGAGCCTCTTCAAAGGCATTGCTCCCCTCTTGTGCTAGTTGTTTCATTTGTTTTTCTGCTTCTACCTGCTTGTTTTTCGCCTCCTGATACTGCTTTGCAGCACGGGCTATTTTTGCCCAATAATGCTCAAATCCATTATCGATTGACGTTGATGCAGCAGGTGTTTTACCAACATCGCTCGTTTTAAAATGACAGACTGGGCATTCTTGTACGATCCCTGCATCCAAATCTGCAAGAGATGCTAATCCCAAATACGTACCATTTGCTGCAGGGCAGTTAAGCGAGTAATGGATAGTGGGAACACCATTAACGCTGGTTATGGGCCACATTTTTTTGGTATACAACTCGGTTTGTTTAAGCTCTTGAGTGTTTGAGGGCAACAGAGGTAAATCCAAATCAACACAGCCATCCTCAGCTTGGCTATAGTGACCTTCATTAAGTTTTTGAGAAGAATACTCATAAAATGCTACACGTGCTGCAGATTTTGATTCCTCTTCCACGTTTGAAGCTTGGGGACTCTCTGATAGATACCGTGCATGATAATACGCACGTGCACGGGAGAGAGGTACGCCAAAATTCCATCCATCACTTGAGGTGTAACAGGGGTTATCGCCTAATGAGATATGCGATAGTGCTTGAGCTCGTTGATACAAGCAGTAGGGGTCATCGACACAATCGGCGTGCCATCCCTCCAAAAGTGCAGCATCTGCTTGCTGCTTAGACTCTTCTGCTTGATCTGACTGTTCGGCCATTTTACCAGCAGAATCTTCGAGCTTATCAATATTTTGAGGACTCTCATCAAGCTCGAATTTACTCTGTGATGTTTGAGGAAACGGAATGGCTGCTCCAGAATATTCCGGTGAATCTGTACTGTTTGCTCGGATAACATCCGCCGAATTTTTGGCAACTAAAAATGGAAGTGAAGCTTCTATCTTTTGCAATCCAGAATTAGCGCTCTTAGCAAATTTTGAACGTGCATCCAAAATAGTTTTTGCAGTCTGTACCGTTTGTGCCCCTGCACCAGATAGTCCTGGTACAGCAGACAATACTAACCCTGCTCCACCAACTAATACTCCCGTTATTCCCATGCTCAAAACACACGAGTCAAGCACTTGTGCAATGGTCACATAGCCTGCAACAACATTTTGTCCAGCTAGGGCTGCACTATCTGCAATGGCCTGCGTTTTATGCGCCTTGGCCAAATACCATCCGGCGCCAACTGTAGTTAGTAAAAGACTCACGCTAAGTGCCAGAGCAGTAACCACTGCCAAAGAGGTATAGGCACCTGTTTCATGAATAAACAACCCCAAAGGGCCAAGGGCTTTCTTTTTTAAAGTTTTAGGATCATGAGTCCCATAAACTAATCCAGCTTTCATAGTCACCTCCCAACCAATCCGGTCTGAGCAAAGAATGCGCCGTAATGGTCACTATGATTCCTTTGTCATCGGTTTGCGCAAACAACCTGGATGCCGCATAAAACAAAGGCAATGGTTTTACATGGCCAGAGATGGAAACTTCGCCGCTTTTCTCGCCAAAACCCGAGCAGCTAATGTCCCAATCCTGCGCTCCTCCTGCATGAAAAAGTGACACTTCGGGAATGGCAGACAAACGTCTTTGTATATAACTCACAACAGCAGATTCATCTTGCGTTGTTTCCATACAGCGCAAAGCTTGATTGGCTGCAGACCACATGGTTGCTTGGGTATACATGAGACACAGCGGCTGTAAAAGACAAAGCAATAGCATCATACATATAGGTACAACAAAAGCTGCTTCTACACTCGACTGAGCATGCGTTTCAGAACAAAAGGACATCCTGCCACACCCCCACACTCCCCGGTTCACCAAAGGTAAAAGGCAGGGCTGTGAGGACGTGAGATAAAAACTTTCCATCACAGCTTGCATGAAAAATAGCAGCCAAGCTCATAAGAATTGCCATAAATGCCGTAAGCAGCAAAGCATACTCTACTGTTGCCTGCCCTGCTTGACCCCGTAAAAGATCAAGCTGCGGTGGTCGGATTTGCATATCGAGAAGCCCATTGCTGAGCCGTGAGGTGAACGGTTTTAACCTCACATTGATCGTTTTGTTTTTGAGACACAAAGACAATGTCCACCCACCCCTTTCCACAGGTTGTGCAACTCCACACCTTCCCACATAAGTCCAGATATCCAACTTGTGCCAGAACGCAATCCTGCCTTGCCTGGTAGGTCTGTAAAATAGATTGTGCGCAGGTAAAAAGCTCAGTTTGCTCGTAGCGTGTATCCACTTCACCAAACTCAGTAGTTTGCCTTGACAGTTCTGATACATCGTCGGTCAGCTTGTTTACGTCAGATTGCAAGGCTCGGCTAGATTCTGTCCTAGAAGCCGTTGTATCAGTTCCTGTGTTTGTCGCACCCACTTGCTTCGTAGGCGTATTGCTCATAGAGCACCCAAAACCAACTACAAGACAAACCAAGGCTAGTACTACCATGCCAGCTACAATCCAGAGCTTGTTCCTACCAATTTGAGGAATCATAGCGAGTTAATACCCTGCGCAATGGCATCCCAAAGCTGTGTAATCTTATCTTTAAACGACAGGATTGCCACAATAGCAATAACTACTAGCACACCAACTAAGATTGCATACTCAGTAGTTCCCTGAGCATCTTTTTCAGCGTGGATCGTGGCAATCAACCGCATCAGTTTGGTATATCCACGAGTCATTGCCGCCAACATCTGCGATTGCATAAAACTCCCTTCTATAGTTTTCCCGAAGCTGCACTGAGCAAGGGTCCTAAAATTGCTAACAACATTGCAGGTACGATGAGCGTTCCCAATGGAATAAGCATCTTGATAGGCACTTTTTCCACCTGCTCCTCCAAGGCATTTCTTTGTTCTTCTCGAATGAGTTCTGCTTGAGCAGCTAACACCCGTGTTAAAGGAGATCCAAAGCGCAAAGCTTCATCTACGGTATTTACAAAACGTGTCACTGGCTGTAAGTCCAGCTCTTGTGCCAATGCGCGCAACGCCTTGGTACGACTTTGCTCCCCTATTTGCCAACTCAATAAAGATCTTTGTAAACGCACAGACAGATCGTTATGAAACTTAGAACAATACAGATCAAGTGCCGCATCAAATGACATTCCCGCTGATAAGCCCAGGTTAAGAATGTCAAGAAATACTGGAAAATTAACCAGGCAATCTACTCTTGCTGCTTTAAGCTCTGTCCGCTTTTTGATACTTTGCACGTAGGGTAAGTTTTGCCACCAGGCTAACGCGGCAACAACTTGCTCATTTTGCCGATTCTGCGGTATGACCCCATATGATTTGGGTTTACGCATGATAACAAATGACCAGATGAACCCTACAAATAAACAGCCTGCAAACAAAGCCAGCTCAGGTGTAGTCATTGTGAAATCCCCTGCATGAGCTTTTTGATAATAAGCAGAGCAATCCCATCAAGCGTCAGAGCAATTGCTATGCACACCGCCCCCTGAAGAGTAAAAAGACCCTGCCTAAAATCTTGAGAAAATGCCGATAACACCAACAACATAAGAAAAGGAAGGCTACAAACAATTTTGACTGACAGACGTGCCTGTGCTGTCTTAGTGCGCAACAGACGTACAAGCCTTTCTCGTTGCTCTACCATCCGCGATGAAGTGGCCAAAATATCCCCAAGAGGGCTGCCTGTCCTTTGCGAAATTTCCAGAGCAATAGCTAGCAGTTCTCCGCCTGGCACTGAAATTGACTCATTAAGCTGTACCAATGCTTCTTGTATAGGCATGCCACAGCGCATGGAAAGAGCAGCTCCCGCAAAAGATTGGGCAAGCATCCCTTTTGCATGTATACCAACGTATTCCATAGCCTGAAACAATGTTTTTCCAGAGCGTAGAGCCAAAGACAGAGAACGTAAGATCTCAGGCATTTCTTGTTGCACGCTTTGAAGTGCTTGCTGCTTTTGTCTATACGAAAGCCATATTGCAGAACCAACACCAGCAACAATGGTAAAAAGTGCGGCAAGAAAAGGGCCAAACGCTAGACAGAGGAGCATAGAGAACACAGTACTTGCAAGTAGGTATACAGCTGCTGCGTCGGGGCGACTTATTGGAAAACCATGCTCTTCTCCCAGCTGTTGGATTTTCTCAAAAACAGACGCAAAAAAATCCTGCTGAGAAAACCAGATAATTGCGGCCATTTTACTCAAAGATGCTATTACAACTGGCAGCTGCTCTGTGGTTGTTCCTTGTGTAATACGCCTTCGGAAGTGACCCGGTACACAGACAAAAACTCCTATGCCAGTTGTAACTAAGGCGCCTGCCAGCATGATTGTTTCCATGAATCCACCTCCTTTTGAGAAAGCCTTCCTTCTTCCACGCACTTCTCTATAAACGACGGAACATAGAGCAGCTTCCAGTTGTGATTTGATACGTCATAAGAAATAAAATCTCTCGCTTGTATACCAGTAGAAGCTTCCCTAAAAACTTCTGCCGCCGAGGTAATAACGCGAGAGCCATCCGGAAGACGTGCGGACATGACGATAAGATCAAGAGCAGTTGCAACCTGCTCCTCAATGACATCTACAGGCAAATTCATGCCAAAACGAGCCATAAGTACCAACCGGAGCAGTGCTTCTTGAGCAGTACCGGCATGAAGTGTTGTAAGAGACCCATCGTGACCTGTATTCATGGCTTGCAGCATGTCAATACACTCTTCACCACGCACTTCTCCTACCACAATGCGATCCGGGCGCATGCGCAAAGCATTTTTTACAAGGTCACGAATGGTAATTTGACCAGTCCCCTCCAAAGAGGACTCACGCACCTCTAATCTAATGACATGTGGATGGGTGTCAAAGCGCAACTCAGCCGAATCTTCAATAGTGATAATGCGCTCTGCTGGATTGATCTCGCACGACAAAGCATTAAGTAGAGTAGTTTTCCCCGAGCCTGTACCCCCTGCAACAGCAATATCCTTGCGGCAACTAACCGCCCATGACAAGAGCTGTGCGTACCAGCCAGGTAAAGATCCCAAATGAACGAGTTCATGTAAAGACGTAATCCGATCAGAAAACTTGCGAATGGTCAGAATAGGCCCATCAAGTGCGACGGGCTTATTGACCACATTGACTCGGTAACCATTAGCAAGACGTGCATTTACAATCTGGTTTTGTTCATCCAAACGACGACCCAACGGTGCCAAAATCCGATCAACCACCATCAAGATTTGCTCTTCTGATTCAAATACGCGCTTTGCAGACTGCATCTGACCTTCTCGCTCAAAAAACAACGCACTTGGACCATTGACCATAACCTCAGTTACGCTTGCATCATCCAACAGCGGCTGTAAAGGGCCCAGACCTAAAATCTCATCAAGGACCTCTTTAATGAGCGAAGACTGGTTTTCTGCTGTAACACCCTCAAATGAATGCGTGTTCAAAATAGTCTGACAGGCAATCCCCAACTCGTTATATGCAGTGCCAATATTTGGCTCCTGAGCAATGCGTGAAATTGTTGACAAGCCCATAGTGGCAATCAACTGTTCCTTGAGCTGCTTGCGTAAGGCATCCCTTGACTGCTGCTCCTCTTGACCAGAACAAACTACCCCAGCACTTTGAGATTCTTGTACGCGGGAAAGCAAAGACATTATCCTGCCTCCCTCATACGCGCAAAGAATCCTTTAGATTTTTGGATGAAGTTCGCAGTGGATGCCTTTTGTGCATCCTCATTTTGGGGAAGACGTCCTAACTCGGACAATACTTTTGCAAGACAAATTTTGGTGGTACGCATAAATGCACCTTCTAGTTGCATCAAATTATCCGCGTGACCAGTACTTAAAAGTTCAGAGATTTCTACTCCACCATCTGCAACGCGTAATAATCGAGCAGCCTCTAAACCAATATCGGCTCTATACAAATGATGCTCATTCTTGCTACTTACATCACTTCTACTGGATACGCGCATAATACGGGTACGGGCTACACCCAAACGAACAGCCAGTGCAGCGCATCGAGACATGGCGCCCACAGCCCCATAACGATCATCGGAAACAAGAAGCAGCCGATCGCATATTTGAGCAGCCAGGCCAACACAATCAGTCCAAAACGTTGAAGTGTCTACCAGCACAAGATCATAGGTATTAGAAAGCGAGATCAATAAATTGTTAACAAGCGGTGCAACAGTTTCTGCCAATTCTGGCTTTGAGCAGGGTCCCCATAAAGTGATATTTTCCGCCACTTTAGTACCCGCTGCCAACAAATCATCCAGAGTTGTCTGCTTAATAAAACGAGCTAGATCTGTTCCTTGTTGCACGCCAAACATACTAAACAAATTCCCTGAACCAAGATCAAGATCAACCAGTGCAACCCTCAGTCCCCAGTTTGCAGCATGTAGTGCACTTGCACAGGCTAGTGTTGACTTCCCAACACCACCGCGCCCAGATGCAACAACCACAATGGGCGCACAACCCTGTTTACGAACACTTGCTGGCATAGTTGGTACGGGTTCTTTCGATGGCTTTTGCTGTACGGGTTTCTCAATTGCTGGCTCATCTAAATCCACCACTAGTTCGCTGGGGAAATCAGTGACAGCCTGTGTAGGCAACTCCTTTGCTTGTTGAGCTGTAACCGCTTCCCCAGCACTTATCTTCAAGTCTTCCAGACTGTACACACGTGCAATACCTGCACGGACAGCCCGAGACTTTAAAGATCCAGATGGCTTGATGCCAACTAAAACAACTTCATCTGCATATCCATCGCGCACAAGCGCTGCAGCAACATTAACCGCTGTTGGACCAGTGACCTCTGGCCCAACTACCACAGAGGCATGGTGTGGTGTTTGGCGCAACAATCGTTGACGAATGGCACTTGGACAGGGTTCATCAATAATCAGGGCACTCGGATGAAGCGCTCGTGTTGCAGATAAAACTTCTTCCCTATACTTTTGGCCCGTACAAACAAACCAAACGCTCGCCATCATGCACTCCTTACTTTTTATGCCGCGGGGTTGACATACGAGGCTATTCATCATCACTGCTTTGTTGCTCGTCACTCTCATGTGCAGCTACAACATCAGGGGCTGGCTGATTCTTCTTGCCAGGCAATGCAGAAACATCATTTGCGGGAACTACCAGCCGCAGTTGACCGGTTGCACTTATCGACAAAATTTTCTCTACATCCGCAACAGGGACCGCAAGCGTGAGCGATGATGACTGACTTTGCTGTTTAGATCCCACTGCCAGAATCAATACATTTGCCGAGATAAGCGAGGTGTCTGAGTCATGTATTGCATATGCAGCAACACTTGTTCCCGGCAAGGTAGCAGCAGACAGACCAATTTTATCCGTCAGGGGAATACTGAGGGCAACCATACCTTTAGGCACTTCAATGCCAGAACCGGCCTCTCTAAAGTTAAATTCAGAAAGCGGAGCGCCTGCACAAATAGGAACGGTTATTGTCTTTCCGATAATAGAATCGACATCTGTAATGGCTCCTTGCGGCACTAGCTCAGCCACCCAATCGCGCATTTGAACATCGCTCGAATCGATGGTTTTACCAGCCTCAATCGTATTTGTTGCAACAGCAACGTGTACGATTTCTCCCCCATATTTGGATAGGATTTCCGAGCGTGTAGCTTGGGCCTGCGCCTTAATCGACTGGGCATACGACAAAAACAGTACGCCAACCAGTACTGCACAGGCTATTGAGAAGACAACTCTAAATTTTAGTGACATGGCTACTCCGCACAACGAATCTAAGCTGTGCTTTACATTGTGTAGAAGCACCACGTCACACACATGGTGAAAAAAGGAAAGTCAAAGTTGGGCTGTCAGCAACCAAACAAGTATCCAACAGTCGGCAAACGGCAGCCACCCAACAAAAGTTTTGTTCGATTTTAAGAGCTATACAATAAGAGCTACACGAGCTATACAATAATATCTGGATCGAGCGTTTGCTTAGATGAACGCATCTCTGCAGCTAAAGCAAGGTATGCGGCAAGACGCTCTGGATAATAATCACCCGCAGCTGCATGAGCCAACACTTCACATCCAGGCTCATGCGTGTGTGTACAGTCTCTAAATTTGCAGCCTTGAGCTGCAGAAGCAATCTCCGGAAATGCCAGTGCCAAACCGCGCTCGTGTCCCACTAAGGGAAGACTACGTAAACCAGGAGCATCCACAATAATGCCCGCATGAGGAATTTGCACCATACGACGTGTAACCGTGGTATGACGACCTGCATCATCTGAGCTGCGCACAGCACCAGTTTCAAGAATTTTTCTGCCGAGAAGTGCATTGAGCAAAGTAGATTTACCTGCGCCAGATTCTCCCAACACAATTGCTGTGGTGCGAGGAGCAACAAGTGCCCTAACCGCATCAATCCCCCAGCTAATCTGGTCAGAAGCGGCACCTATGCTTACAACCATATCAGCATCCGCATTAGCAACCACACCGGCACTTACACCCGCGTCAGCGCCCTCACTTACGCCTATACCGGAATCCTCACCTCTGCGAGCACCCTCATCCGCACCCGCACTGGTAACCACAATGGGAACATCCGCACCAACTACACGCGTCAGTATGCGTAGCTGCTCTACCAGCTGCGCCGAATCACCACAGCGATCCGCCTTCGTAAGCACCACGGCAACACGCGCACCGCAATCAAGGGCAATAACCATAGAGCGAGCAATGCGATTACAATTCAAAGAATGCTCAGAAAGTGCTTGAGCGATAAGAACCAGACCAACGTTAGCTGCAAGTGTTTGATGCTCTCCTCGACTGTTGCCACGCCAGCGAGCAACATCACTCACACGTGGCAAAATTGCCTCAATCACGCCCATGTCATGCGTTTGAGGACGGCGTACGACCACCCAATCACCAACTGCCGCCTGAACCCGTGCGCTGCGAGATAGTGCAACGGAATACTCTGCCCTAAAAACACTATCGGCACAGGCAAGCGCCGGAAAACCGCGGTCAAGCCTTACCACACAGCCCAGATGATATTCTGCACGATTAACGCCATTCTCGGCAGCAAGCTGGGCAGAGGTATGTAAAAAGGCAGCACGCTGAGCCTCGGAAAGCGGGAGCGCATCAAAGCTCGGCACATCCAATAATGAAGAAAGCGCCGGTAGAACAACTTGATTCTTACCGGCACTCTTGCGATTGCGACTATGTTTGTTTTTTTGTGCCATATGCACTAAGTGTAGCGGTTCTGCGAGCAATTGTCCTTCTCGACCGCACGCGCCCGGGAAGCGACTAGCGATTGTCCTTGTCGATCGCACGCATAATGGCCTTTTCCAGCTCTACCAGCGGAATGATAAGAATGGCAAGACCCATGGCGATAAGGTACTCTGCAAGGTCAATTTTTGCAAAGCCAAAGGCCTGCGCCAGAGGCGTTTCTATGACCACAAAGGTGAGCAGCAGCGCTATAACAAACGAACCCCACAGCCAGATGTTTTGCGTCTTGAGGCTAAAGATGGATTGGCGGCGGCTGCGCATATTGAACGAGTGGAACATCTCAACCATGGACAGTGTCAAAAAGGCCATGGTCATACCTTCAATGCCAGCAGCGGGATTGGAAAGAACCTGAGAAATGTCCAGGGTACCGTACTCATACCAGTGACCAATAAAGTAGCTCACCAGGGTAAGCAGAGAAATAATGACACCCTGCACCACCGTGTCCACACCCATACCATTGGAAAAAATGCCATCCTTGGCGTCACGAGGCTTGCGCTTCATAATGCCGGGCTCTGTGTCCTCTACGGCCATAGCCAAAGCGGGCAGCGAGTCGGTAATAAGATTGATCCACAGCAGATGGGTTGGCTCCAAAATAGTAAACCCGATAAGTGACGCTATAAATACCGAGATAACCTCTGCAAGATTGGAGGACAGCAAGAACTGAATGCACTTGCGAATGTTGTCGTATATGCGGCGGCCCTCTTCTACCGCCCCAATAATGGTGGCAAAGTTGTCATCTGCCAAAACCATGTCTGCCACATTTTTAGTAACGTCCGTACCGGTAATACCCATGCCAATACCAATATCGGCACGTTTAATAGAGGGTGCATCATTGACGCCATCACCGGTCATGCCAACAATTTTGCCCTGCTTCTTCCACGCATCAACAATGCGCACCTTGTGCTCGGGCTGGACGCGCGCATATACACCATAACCCGCAATGGACTGGGCAAGCTGCTCATCGGACATATGATCCAACTCCGCACCAGAAATCGCCTGGCTACGATCAGAAATAATGCCCAGCTCCTTAGCGATGGCAACCGCAGTATCAATGTGGTCGCCTGTGATCATAACAACGCAAATACCAGCAGATTTTGCTTCTGCCACCGCATCTTTAACCTCAGGACGAACCGGGTCAATCATGCCGGACAGGCCGACAAAAACCATGTCATGTTCAAGATTTTCCGGGCTAAAATCACGGGGCTTCTCGGCACCCCAATCACGACGAGCAGATGCCATCACACGCAAGGCCTTATCCGCCATAGCCTTATTGGACGCCATAATGCGAGCACGCAGCTCGTCGGTCATGTCCACAACGCCATCTGCCGATAAGTACTTGGTGCAGCGGGCCAACACCACGTCAGGGCCACCCTTGGTATGCTGCATAAACCCATCTTTACCGCGCACAACCACGCTCATCATCTTGCGGCCGGAATCAAAGGGCGCTTCCCCTACACGAGGACGAGAAGCGCTCAGAAGCTCGGTCGTAAAACCAACTTTTGCAGCATCACTTACCAGCGCAGCCTCTGTGGGCTCACCAATTGCACACTTTTCATCGGCATCCCACTTGGCGTCAGATGCCAAAGCCATCGTACGAATATGCGCGATGGTATTATCGGCAAAGTGCTCTACCACAGTCATCTTATTTTGTGTAAGCGTACCGGTCTTATCGGAGCAAATAATTTGGGTGCTGCCCAAGGTCTCTACCGCAGAAAGCTTACGAATGATAGCGTTTTGCTGGCTCATCTTAGTTACGCCAATAGAAAGCACAATGGTTACAACTGCAACCAAGCCTTCTGGAATGGCAGCCACTGCCAAAGAAACAGCAATCATAAAGGTGCTGAGCATGAGGTCCATGTTGCCTAAAAAGCCCATACCGTACTTGAAAAAGCCGGTGAGAAACACAATAACGCTCACGCCAATGACCAGGCGCGTAAGAATGCTAGAAAGCTCGGACAGCTTGATTTGCAGCGGCGTCTGCCCCTCTTCTGCCTTGGCCAACGCGTCTGCAATCTTGCCCATCTCGGTATCCATACCCGTGGCAACCACCACAGCACGACCGCGACCAAAGACTACGGTCGAGCCCATGTAGCACATGTTTTTGCGGTCTCCTAGGGCAACGTCATCAGCATCTGCTTCCAGCACAATGCTCTTGGCATGCTTGGTTACCGGCACAGATTCACCCGTGAGAGCCGCTTCCTCAATTTTCATGGATGCGGATTCCAAAATGCGACAATCCGCTGGAACGGAATCTCCCGCCTCCAAAATCACCACATCGCCCACCACAAGCTCGGATGAAGGCACTTCTATCTGTGCGCCGTCGCGCACCACCTTGCTGGTAGCAGCTGTCATTTCTTGCAAAGCGGCCAGCGCTTCCTCTGCCTTTGATTCCTGTATAACACCCAGCACAGAGTTAAGAATGACAACAAACAAAATAATGATGACATCTGCAAAGTCCACAGACCCTTTGTACAGTCCCTCCAAAGCAGAAATCACTGCCGCAATAAGCAGCATAAAAATCATGGGGTCGGCCATCTGCGAGAAGAACCGCTTCCACACAGGATCTTTTTGCGCTTCCTGTAACTTGTTGGGACCGCTTTGCTGTAAGCGCTGCTGAGCCACGCCTGTGCTCAAGCCTTCAAGCTCACTGCTGCCCACTTCCGTAAGCACTTCTTGAGCCTCTACCAAATACTCCCTCATGGGTTCCTCCTTGATCGGGCTGTGGCCTCAAAGACCACGGTACAGTTCACCCATCCGTTTGATGCCCGATCATAATTCCCCATGTTGGGGCAAGGGCTCACCAAGCTAAAATCCGAGTGTCTCAGATGCTGTATTTTAGCAAATAAAAACGGGGTTCTCGACAGATTCATAGCCTATCGAGAAACCCCGCATATATTAGTTGGCATCTCTTATACGATACCAACCACACGTTCTATTTTTGCACCTGCAAACCGCCGACAAAGGTGTCAACCACCATAAGATCGGCATCCAAAACATTAAAGTCCGCGGAACGACCAGGCAACATCAAACCACAAATGTCATCAATGCCGGCAGACTTTGCCGCCACTTCACTTGCCATGCGGATGCCCTGCTCGGCAGTCACAACACTCCATTCAACGACGTTACGCACCGCCTGATCCAGCGTCAGAACAGAGCCTGCGATACTGCCCAAGCTACCGTCTGACTGCTTGAGGCGTGCCAAACCGCCCGTTAAACGAATGGGGAAATCGCCCAAGAAATAATCTCCCGCAGGCATGCCACCGCAACGCAAGCAATCGGATACCAAGACCACGTGCTCCCAGCCACGAGCATTGACCAGCGCCTGCACAGCGGCAGGTAGCACATGCATGCCATCGCAGATAAGTTCTGCGTAGGTAGACGCAGCCGTCATAGCGCACCCGACCAAACCGGGATTTCTATGATTCAGACCGCTCATGCCGTTATAGGTGTGCACAAATGCTGTAGCACCAGCAGCCACTGCAGCCATACCCTGCTCATAGCTGGCATCAGAGTGCCCCAGCGCCACCACAACTCCCATGCCGTGCAACGCGGTGCTGTACTGTAAAGAGCCCTCACGCTCGGGGGCAAGCGCGCTTTTACAGATCAAGCCATGAGCAGCTTCTTGCCAATCGCAGAACAAATCTATGTCTGGATCGCACATATGATCTGGGTTTTGAGCTCCCTTGTGTTTCTCGGTAAAGAAGGGGCCTTCCAGATAAATGCCGTCAATATTGGCGCCGACAAACCCGTCCTCACGCGCCTCCACTGCCTCACAAACAGCGGCGCAAGCGGCCTTAATCTGATCTGCTGGCTGAGTAAGCGTGGTGGCAACCCATGAGGTAGTACCATGCTTTGCTAGCTCTACACTTGCCTCATTAAGACCCTGCGCATCACAGTCCATAACATCATGTCCGGCAAAGCCATGAATGTGTGTGTCTACATACCCGGGAGCTACCCAACAGCCCGAGTAATCCAACACTTCTGCTCCCTCAGGAACTTCAGCTACTACCTCGCCAAACAGGCCGTCAACAACTTCCAAATAACCTTCAGAAGCCACATACCCAGGAAGAACAAATTTACTTGCTTTAACAAAATAACTACTCATTGCAGCCGTCCTTTTTGCAAGCCTCTATAGTAGTAATACACCTGTAATTCTACTCATTATTTGTTAGGTAACCAGTAGCAACTCTTAAGTAGTAACTCTTATTAAGAACGCTTACTAGAAACATTCATTAAGAAAATATTAAGAAAAGCGACTACACTAGAACTAAGAGCTGTATAGCTAGCTCTGTTTGCTCGCGTTTGCCATCACCAAAAGAAAGGAACGCGCATGAAAATTTTAGTCTTTGGTGCCAAGAGCTATGACATCGAATCCTTCAAGAAAGAGCTTCCCAACTATCCTGACATTGAGTTGAAGTACACCGATTCCAATCTCACGCCCATGACGGCGCCTCTCGCTAGTGGCTATGATGGCGTATGCGCCTTTGTTAATGACAATCTCTCCGCTATGACCCTGGAAATTCTCAGTGGTGTAGACGTGCAACTTATCTTGATGCGCTGTGCCGGCTTTGACGTGGTAAACGTTGGGTACGCCAAGGAACTGGGTATGACCATCACGCGCGTTCCCGCCTACTCTCCCGAAGCCATTGCAGAACATGCTATGGGCCTTGCTCTTACGGCAAATAGGCGTATCCACCGTGGTTACAATCGTATTCGCGATAACGACTTTTCGCTGGTAGGCTTGGTTGGAGAAACCCTGCACGGCAAAACTGCAGGCATCATTGGTACGGGCAGAATTGGCGCGGCATTATGCCGTATTTGTAAGGGCTTTGGCATGACGGTTTTGGGTTCTGACCCCTACCCCAACCAAAAGCTCATCACTGAAGAGCATGTCGTTGATGCCTATGTATCCAACGAGGAGCTCTTTGCGCGCGCAGACCTCATCTCTTTGCACGCCTTTCTCAATGAGGAAAGCTACCACATGATCAATGACGATACGATCGCCAGCATGAAGGACGGTGTCATTTTTATTAACACTGGTCGTGGTGGCCTCGTCGATACTCATGCCCTCATACGTGGCATTTTGTCGGGCAAGATTGGCGCCGCCGGTCTGGACGTATACGAGGAAGAGAATCCTAACGTCTACCGTGACCGCACGGATGAAATCTTTGACTCTCCCACCGCACAGCTTTGCTCGTTCCCCAACGTTGTCATCACCAGCCATCAGGCATTCTTTACGAGGGAGGCCTTAGCTCAGATTGCACACACTACGCTTGCAAACGCACATGCCTATGCTACCGATAAGAACTTTATTGAGTCCAGCATTGTTTGCTAGATGTATGTTGATGCCCTCTTATGCCTCTGAGCGCGGTATACTTTTTGTAACTGTATTTTTAAACACATATAGCGCCATCAGAGATGGCTTATCATTGCAAGGAAAGGACAGGTTGTGACCAGCAAGAAAACTAAAATTGTTTGTACCATGGGACCCTCTACGGAGGACGAGAACGTCTTGCGCGAACTCATCCGCAATGGCATGAACGTTGCCCGTTTTAATTTCTCCCATGGCTCTCATAACTACCATCGTGCTGGTGTTGAGCGCGTTCGTAAGATTGCCGCAGAGCTTAATGTTCCTGTAGCCATTATGTTAGACACCAAAGGTCCTGAGGTTCGTACCGGCGAGCTTGAGAATCACCAAAAAGTTACCCTCAACACGGGTGATAAAGTTGTTATCACTACCGATGATGACGTACTCGGCAACGCCAAGCGCTTCTCGCTGGATTACAAAAATCTGCCTAATGAGGTAGTTCCTGGCTCCATCATTTTGATTGATGACGGCCTGATCGGTCTTGAGGTAGTTTCCGTAGACGGCAATGATATGCACTGTGTGGTAAATAATGGTGGCGAGCTGGGTGAGCGCAAGGGCGTTAACCTGCCCAACGTTGAGGTTGGTCTGCCTGCGGTTACCGAACAGGATCGTGCTGACATTATTTTTGGTTGTGAGCTTGGTATTGACGCAATTGCTGCCTCCTTTATTCGCGATGCAGCTGGCGTAAACGAGATCCGTGCTATTTGTGCCGAGCAGGGCGCTGAGCGTATTTCTGTCTATCCTAAGATTGAATGCGCACAGGGTGTTAAGAACTTTGATGAAATCCTGGAAGCTTCTTCTGGCATCATGGTTGCCCGCGGTGACTTGGGTGTAGAGGTTCCTGCAGCTGAGGTTCCTCATATCCAAAAGACCATCATTCACAAATGCAACCAGGCATACAAGCCCGTTATTACCGCAACACAGATGCTGGATTCCATGATCCGCAATCCTCGTCCTACCCGCGCAGAGGTTAATGACGTAGCAAACGCAATTTATGATGGTACCGACTGTGTCATGCTTTCTGGTGAAACCGCTGCCGGTAAGTATCCTACCGACGCCGTTAAGACCATGACATCCATTGCCGCTGAGACCGAGAAGTACCTCAAGGAGCGCAATACCTACTTTGATCGTGGTGGCGTAAAGAACGTAAACGGTGCCATTGGTTTTGCTGCTGTTACCACCGCAGAGCGTGTCGGTGCTACCTGCATCATTGCACCTACAGCCTCTGGTCGTACCGCTCGTTTGATTTCTGACTTCCGTCCTAAGCTTCCTTTGTACGCCTTTACCCCTTCCAAGAAGACTTATCGCAAGTGCTCTTTCTACTGGGGCGTAAACTGCTTTGTAACTGAAGATGCCGAGGACTTTAATGGCACTATTAAGATTGCTCTCACAGAGGCTAAAAAGCTTGGCTTGGTCAAAGAAGGCGATTTGGTAGTTATTACTGCTGGTGATCCCAAGACCTCTCCTGTTCAGGGAGACTATTCCACTTCTACCAACATGGTAATGGTCTGCCAGGTACACTAAGCTTCGCAGCTAGTGCAGCTGCTCGCATTGCACGTATGTGCGCAGCAAGGGTTTGTAGCGCAAAACCTGTACGTACTACACAGAGCCTACCGTCGCAAGACGGTAGGCTCTTTTTACGCTATGCGGACTCTGTATTTCTATGCGGACTCTGTATTTACTGTTGCTTCAGATAGTTCCAGATGAACTTCTTTGCGTTTTTTGCTCAAAGCTTCAATGCCAAAGTTAAGAAGTAAACCTGCTGCAATCACTATGCCGCCCATAATCGACGCACTTGATTGTGCTGCACCAATCACGGTGTCAAGTATCACGCCCATACCCACTTGGCCAATAAACGTCAAAAGTGTCAAACGAAGCGCTGGCACATGAGGCACCGTGGTGTTATAGAGCAAAATAACCAGTACGCCTACCAGACCGCCTGCATACATCCAAGCAGAGCCAAATGGTCCCCCAAATACCCGTGGTAGAAGCGTGGCTGCAAAAATGAGTGTAAGCAGCACTGCAAATGGAAACGCCGTAATATGAGCAACGAAGGTGCTTTGTAAGGTACTGGTTTTCTGAGCAAGACAAGAATTAACCATGCGAGAGAGAACCGCTGCAACACCCGAACTCAGTGATATCACAACAGCTACAAGCGAGGATGTTTCAACGGAAGTATCCAACATGAGAAAAATGCCTACAAAGCTCAGTGCAATACCTGGAAGCTGCTTAAGAGAAAAGGGGCGCTGCAAAACACCAAATAAACCAAAGTGATCAATCGCGCATGACGTCAACGTCTGACCTAACAGACTTAAGGCAATAATACCCGTGACGCTAATCTTGCCAAATGCAAAACTCTGGAACGCAACAGTAGCCACGCCAATAGGTCCGCCTAAATACATCCAAACAGGACCCTGGTTAAACCTTGGCCTCTGCTCATTTTTTACCTTACACAGTACAAATGCGGCAAGACAACCCACAAGGTGAATGATGGCTGACGCCCAAAACACCCCATACAAGCTTGTCAAATTTCCATTAAACGCAATCATTACCGACAAAAGCACGCCGGCAAGCAACGACAAAAAGGTGTACATTTCTCTCCTTTCTGCCTCCACTGTAAGAGGGAACTCATCCTATAGATAGGACATATGTCATACTTATAGCAACACCACGCAGTCTCTCCATACTTGGAGGTAGCTCCTATGAAAACCCGGCGTCTTGTCCAAGCGCATCAGATGGTTCTTGCGGAATATGGGCTATCGGCTATCGATACAAGCAACTGCTGCTGTGCCCTCTACACCTCCGGAGAAACCATCATTAACCAAGGTGACAGGTTTACAAGTTTTTGGCTGGTCATACAAGGCCGTGCCAAAGCATTCAGGCTGGGTAAGAACGGCAAAACACTTATTGTCAGTCGGTATATCTCAAGTGGTGTCATTGGTGACATTGAACTTATGAGCAATCTGCCTCAAGCAAAAACTACGGTAAGCGCCATCACACAGCTGGAATGCATCCAGCTACCCTACTCTTTGTGTCGCAAGGAGCTCACGCACAATATTGTCTTTTCTAACAAGCTGGGCCGCGGTCTTGCCCTCAAGCTGGCAAATTCCGCAGATGCATATGTTTCATCCGCCCTCTACACGGGCAAACAGCGCCTGTGTGCCTACATTCTTAAGAACGCCAATGCAGAATTTTTCTCCGATGCCCTTACCGAGATCAGTGCTTCCATTGGTATGAGCTACCGACACATGTTTCGTCTGCTCGAAGAACTCTGTGACCAAAACATTCTTTGTCGAGAAGGTCGAGGATTTAGCATTCGTAACGTAAGCGCTCTCGAGCACATCGTGTACGATGGCTAATCCCTGCTACGTTTTAGCTGTGATAACTAGTTTGGCACGCAGACTAACGTTTATTGACTCTATCAATAGCGGCGAGCAGCTTCTTAAACTCTGCCTCTTGTCCTATGCCCGTTAAAAAGCAAATACCATTAAATACTGGAATGTGCCAATCGGTGTCTTCCTTAACAATTGAAATATAGATATCGGCATTTTTAATGCATCGCTTAAGAGATTTAATATCGACCGCCTCGCATTGTGCGTCAACGCCTTTGAGTGTAAGGAGATGTTGGACCTTTGATGCAACCGTTTGAGAAGTTGCAACGCCTGATCCGCAAGCAACAATAATACGAGCCGTCATACTAAATCCTTTCTTAGCATTACGCCAAGCCCCAAGAAACCTATACGCATTGCATCTCATAGTGTATTCCATGAGCGTTCTTTACCAAAACGATATCTTACAATCATTTTGGTACCTCTACGCAAGCTCTGTCAAAAGGGCTAATCTTCTCGACTCGTTTGAGAACTAATGACGCAGCGGTTTGCGGGCAGCCAAATACTACCCCACTCAAAGGGAGAACCATTTTCCAAACGCACGAGCTGATCAAGGTTAAGAACCGGAGCATGCTCATCACAGCGCAGCCATTCAGAGCGTTTTTTACCAGCAGTACGCGCGCTATAGATCATCTCTGACTTACCAATACCATGACCACTGAGGCGCTCCACTGCTTCAAACAGACCTTCCTCATTAAAGTCCACATCTACCAAATCTGGGATCAATTTTAGATTGAGGTGGCTTTCGATAAACATAACGGGTTCACCAAAGACTTCACGCACGCGTGCAAGGTACAAATATGAATCTCCGCGATCAATGCCCAAGGCTTCTGCACAAGCCTTGCCAGCAGGCAGCACGGTTTTCTCGACAACCGTTGTTTGATACGGAATGCCCTGCTCGTTCATGGACTCAGCAAACGAGAGCAAAGAATTGGAAGATGGGCGTGCCATGACAGGCTGGGTTACATACGTACCGCGCCCGCGCTGCTGAACGAGAAGGCCTTCGTCTACCAGCGTGCGAATACCCTTTTGCACGGTACCACGTGACAGATCAAGCATGTCCATAAGCTCATGCTCAGACGGAATGCGATCATCCACGCCCCACTCTTTTGAATAAATTTTTTCACGCACAAAGTCAGATACCTGTACGTACAAAAGTGAATCAGACGATTTCTCAAACTGCGCCATATCTCCCCTTTAGCAGCACGCAAGACTATGAACTGCTCATAGTATACTATGTCACCCTATCCAATAAGGTTGAAATTATGATATTGTGAGCTTCTGTGGCTGTTGCTTCAAAAAACTCAGCGCTCAGTAGCTGATAGCGTGGGTTTGGCAGAGGGGGCGTATTGGCTGCCACAATGCGCTGAGCTGCCGCTATAGCTGCTTGTACATCGGGCTTCTCGATAGCATACTGTGCAAAGTTGTGCGCTGCCCGCACAAGTGCAGGACTTGCTTGTGGCACCATGGATATAGAAAGGCTCTTGCCGTACAGGTCAAAGTCGGACTGCTTTAAAATGCGCACCGTATCCCCCGGCGTATAGCCAGCATCAAACGCAACCTGACGAGCAGCCAAGTTATACACGTGATCACACACCAGATGCGCCCATGCGCCAAGAGTCATATCCCGCTCCGGCGAAGGTCCGCCAGACAAAAGCGGTGTTACATACAGCTCCCAAAACTCATCGTAGCGTGGCGTGGGCATAAACTCATCTGCTGCAAGGTGGGTACTGCAATAGCTCAGCGTCTTGGTAAGGGGCTGCACCATATAGCCCACGTAAATATCCGGAACAAAGTTACCAAACAAGAAGCAATTTGTGTCGCAAATGCCCAGTGCAGGCGGCTCTTTGGCATGCAAGAGCCGCTCAACATGGGCACTATGTACGTTCCAGCTTGGCACGCTAACCGCGCAGCTCGGCGCCCAAGCTACGCTTGAGCTTCTCGATAAACTTGCTGTGTGCTGCCTCTACCTCTTTGGAGCTGAGGGTATGGTCCGCGGCTCGGTAGACCAAAGAAACCGTCATGGACTTTTTACCAGCAGCAATAAGCAACGGATCGCGGTACACGTCAAACAAGCGAGCTTCTGCCAAGAGCTTGCCTCCAGCAGAGTTCACACGCTGCATAAGCGTTTGTGCCGTTACATCCTCAGGTACAAGCAGGGCAATATCCATGGTTACACCAGGTAAAGTAGGTACTTCCTGGTAGGCATAGCTGTGAGAAGCCCCACGCAGCAGCGCATCCTGAGCAAGCTCAAACGCAACCACATCTGTCTCGATGCCAAAGTTGACAAGAGAGTTGGGGTGCACGTTACCAATCCAGCCCAACAAATCCTTTCCTGCAAAGATCTGAGCACTCCTACCAGGCTGCAGCCATGGATACTGCTCAGGATCTGCAGGAACAAAGCGTATCTTTTGGATATGAAGCGAGGCCACTAGCTGCTCCACAATACCCTTAGCATCAAAGAAATCGTAGGTCTTGGGCTTAGCGTTCCAGCTCGGCAAGCAATTCTGACCACAGAGTACACCTGCTACAAAGCTCGGCTCTGCAGGCTGACTTGCATCTGCACTGGCAAAGAAGCAGCGACCCATCTCATAGAGCGCAACATTTGCAACACCATGATCCAAGTTATAGGCAACCGAGCGCAAAAGACCAGGAAGCATACTGCGGCGCATCTCGGACTGGCCTGCCACCAAGGGATTGAGCAAAACCACAGGCAAGCCCCTACCCTCTTCTGGCATGGCAAGCAACTCAAGGTCCCTATGGTCTGCAAAGCAATAGGTGCTGGTCTCATTAAGACCACAAGCACGCAGGGTAGCCCCCATGGCACGCACGCGCACCTGATCCTTGGTAAGACCTCCATGATGATTGCGTGCTGCAGGAAGCGTAGGCTCTACACGATCCATACCCCACAAGCGCAAGACCTCTTCTATCAGGTCTGCCTCACGAGTAAGATCGGGACGGTTGGATGGCGCAACCACCTTCCAAGGCTCTAAACTGGAGTCTATCGAGCAACCCAAGCGAGTAAGGAAGGTTTCCATCTCTTTGTTGCTTATGGGGGCGCCACACAAAGCGCGCACGCGATCAGGATGCAAGCAGATGCTTGCAGGCTCAAACTCCGCTGTCTTGCACTCCACATACCCGGGGCATACTTCGGCACCACAGCACTGCTCAAACAGTGCAGCGGCAATGTTAGCAGCAGCAACACATCCCGTGGGATCAACCTTGCGCTCAAAGCGAATGGACGCCTCACTCATAAGATCAAGGTTGCGGCTGGTACGAGAAACGTGGCCCGCATCAAAAACAGCGCTTTCTAGCAGCACGTCTACAGTGCCCTCACGCACCTCAGAGTCAAGACCACCCATAACGCCAGCAAGGGCTAAAGGCGTCTGCCCGTTATCCGTAATAACAGCCATATCAGGCGTAAGGCTACGTTTTTGCTCATCCAGAGTGGTAAGTACCTCACCCTCCTGTGCCGCACGCACAACAATATGGCGTTTGCCATCTGCTTGCTGCGTAACGGTATTCAAATCAAAGGCATGCAGGGGCTGACCGGTTAAGTACATAACATAGTTGGTTACATCCACTACATTATTGATGCTGCGAGCGCCAGCAGCCATGACACGGCGAGCCAACCAATCCGGGCTGGGCCCAATGCTCACATTGCGCACTACACGTGCCACATAGCAAGAACACAAAGCAGGATCTGCCACCTCTACCGAGACAAGCTCAGCAGTTGGTGTGCCCTTCTCGGCAGCAATGGTGGGATTGTCAAAGTGAGCATCCTTGTTATAGATAGAGCCTACCTCAACGGCCACGCCCTGCATAGACAGGCAATCGGGGCGGTTGGGCGTCATTTCTGCGTCGATAATAACGTCGGACAAGCCCAGATACTGAGCAATAGGCATGCCTACGGGCGCGGTGGCAGGCAAAATTGCAATGCCATCGGACTGTCCAGCCAAGCCCAGCTCGCGCCAGGAGCAATTCATGCCACAAGACTCTACGCCGCGCAGCTTGGACTTTTTGATCTTTACACCACCGGGAAGTTCCGCTCCAATCAAAGCAGCAATGATGTGATCACCCTCATTAAAGTTTTGGGCACCGCACACAATCTGCAGGGGTGCAGGTTGGCCGGCTTCATCAAGATTGTGCTCGCCCACACATATCTGTGTAATCCACATATGATCGGAATTGGGGTGAGCAAGCTTAGACATAACCTGGCCGGTGACCACATGATCTAGATGTGCGCCGGTCTTCTCGACATGCTCTACTTCCGTACCCGTACGGACAAATTCACGACAAAGATCATCGGGGTTTTCTGGAAGCTCCACCATGGACTTGAGCCACTCATATGAAATACGCATGCTAAAGCTGCCTTTCTCTTAGAACTGACGAAGGAAACGCATGTCACCAGTTACCAGCATGCGCAGATCGGGAAGGTCATATCGAAGTGCAGCTACGCGCTCAGCACCAATACCAAAGGCAAAGCCAGAGTACTTCTGAGCATCAATGCCTACGGCAGCAAAGACGTTGGGGTCAACCATGCCGCAACCCAAAATCTCCAGCCAGCCCGTGTTCTTGCAAAAACGACAACCCGCGCCATGACAAATATTGCAAGAAACATCTACCTCACACGAAGGCTCCGTAAAGGGGAAGAAATGCGGACGATAGCGCGTTGCACGATCCTTACCAAACATCTCACGGCAAAAATAATCCAGGGTGCCTTTGAGATCGCCAAAGGTAATACCCTCGTCCACTACCAAGCCTTCAATCTGAGTAAATTGGGGCAGATGGTTTGCGTCTGCGGTATCAGGACGAAATACGGTGCCTGGACAAATCATGTAGATGGGCGGCTTGTGCTCCTCCATGGTGTGCACCTGCACGCCAGAGGTTTGCGTACGCAGCAAGATATCCGACTCACCACGAACATGTGCATGTGCGCCCTGATCCGCACGATCAAGCACATAAAAGGTGTCACGAGCAGAGCGTGAGGGGTGATCTTCTGGCGCATTGAGCGCAGTAAAATTGTAGTAGGTGGTTTCTACATACGGACCATCCTGAACGGTATAGCCCAAACCAACAAAGATCTGCTCGATCTCTTCCACAATCTGAGAAATGAGGTGCTGGGTACCAACAGAAAGAGGAGTCCCCGGAAGCGTGACATCTACGGTGTCCGCCGCAATGCGTGCTTGCAGCTCTGCTGATTGAAGCTCCTTTTTAAAGGACTCAAGTGAAGCCTCAAACTGTGCACGAACTTCATTGGCTTTTTTACCAATGTGGGGGCGCTCAGCCGGATCCACGCTACCCATGGAGCGTAAAACATGCGCAAGCGAGCCTTTCTTACCCATAGTCGCTACGCGAACCTTTTCTAGGTCCTCCAACGTTTTTGCAGCAGCAAGCTGCTCATTTGCCTGCTCGGCAATGAGCTTGAGGTCGTCAACAAGCGACATCTACCTTCCCCTTCCAAGAAAAACCGTCCCTGAGCATACGCTCAAGGACGGGAAATAACCGCGGTACCACCTTGATTGACCAACACGTTTTCTCTCGTGCAAGCCCACTTACTTGTCCTTGTTTCGTAAGGAGTACGGTTTCCCTACTGAGAAGCCCAGCACACAAGCATACTCTTTGTGCACAACACTTCCGTTAAGGTCACAGCTGATAGAGTGAACGCATTTCTCTACCTGCGTGGGCGCTTCTCAACCAGCGCAATACCAACCAACAGCGCTGAGCTCCCTCTCTGTCCACAGATAACGCGAGAAGATACCCTCTCCGTCATAGCCATTGGATTACCTTAGCACAACTTAGTGTGTAAAGGGCCACTCACCACGAGCTAACGCACGAATATCATCTGCTACGGCGTCCTCATCCACGCTGCCCGTATGCCAGCGTGCAGCCGCTGTTGCCTGGGGCATAGCCTGTGCCACCGCCACAGAGTTGGGCACATGTGCCAGCATGGGCACATCATTTCCGCCGTCACCAAATACCACCACATCCTCAAGCGTGATGCCCAAATGAGTGGTAAGCATATCTATACCAGATGCCTTATTGCGCCCCTTGAGCATGACATTAAGAAATGCCGGACTGGGAATATCAAAATCCAGAGCATCTATGCGCTCATTTAAACGATTACACAGCTCAACCGTGGCGTCCATATCGCCTCTGAGAAACACATTGCACTTGGTTATAGCGTCTGAATCTGGGATGGTTTTCTCGATAATTGCGCTTTTAGCATACTCTGCATAAGACGCGAGCAAATCCGAGGGTTCGCCACACAGCAGATGGGGCACACCGTCTATAAACACCAACACACCCGCACCAGCAACATCAGACAGCTCCTCTATCAGGGGCTTGAGCTGTTCTGGCGTAAAATGAGCTTCCACTAACGCCTGGCCATCAAGGTAGACACTTTGCCCGTTTGTGGCAATGGCTGTTGCATACGCTGCAGCGTCATCGCAAAACAGAGGAGGAAGCCACTCCATACCGCGACCGGTGCACGGCCCAAAGCGTATGCCCGCATCCAGGGCCTCATGGATGGCATCCAACAGGGGAGCCGATACGTGCTTATGCCCGTACGGCAAAATTGTTCCGTCAATGTCCGATAAAATGAGCTTAATCACAGGCTCTCCCATCCCAAAAGTTTACGAAACGCTACACTTACTTTTATATACCAATCCCCTACCAAAAGGAGCGATATGCCAACCAATCCCGAGCACCTCGCAGCCGATCTTGCAGAGCTTGATCGTATAGAGAAGCATCTTTTTGCCCACAACTATGCTGCAAGTGGCATCTATTTTAGCGGAGCCACAACCGACCCCGTCAAGGGTGCAGCTGGTCGCGGTGAAGCGCTGGCAATCTTAGATGAAGAAAACCATGAGCTTCTATGCTCTGAAGCAACAAAAGAGTTGCTGGATCGCCTGGTAGCTGCAGAGAAAAACGGAGAGCTTGATGAGTTCCGTGCTGCAGAAGTCCGCGTTTTAGCACGTGATCGCTCGCGTATAGCAGACATTCCTGCTCAGATGGCAAGCGACTATACCCGCCTGCGAGTGGAGTCTGGTGATGCTTGGCACAAGGCAAAGCCTGCAGGAGACTGGGACAGCTTTGCGCCGTATCTGGACCAAATTGTAAGTTACATGCGCCAAATTGCCGAGTTCAAAGATCCTTCTCGCAATCCTTATGATGTCTGGCTGGATGAGTTTGAGCCAGGCACATCACGCGTGTTTTACGATCGCTTCTTTGATGCGGTCAAGACAGTGGTTGTTCCTCTCGTCAATGACATCGTAAAGAACGGTTACCAGCCGAGCAAAGCCTGTGCTGAGGGAAGTTTTGATCCCAAAAAGCAGTGGGATTTGGGCATTGAGCTGTGCAAGATCGAAGGCTTGGATATGGATGCGCTGGTATGCGCCCATACCGAGCACCCCTTTACGGATTCACTCACTTCTCAACATGTCTTTATCGCTTCCCATGTGTATGAAAATGAGGTTCTATCCAATATCTTTTCTATGCTGCATGAGGGCGGACATGCCCTGTATGAGCAAGGCGTTAACCCTGCTTACGACTATACCTGCCTTAAGGGTGGCACCTCTATGGGTATCCATGAGGCCCAGTCTCGTTTCTATGAAAACCTGGTAGGACGCAGTGAGGCATTTGCCCCCGTCCTGCTTGACCTGCTTAAAAAGTACTTCCCCGAGCAGATGACAAACGTAAGTGCTCAGGATCTGTATTTGGCCGAGAACCGCGCCGAGCCTTCCCTTGTTCGTACCGAAGCAGACGAGCTGACCTACCCCCTGCACATTTTGATTCGCTTTGAGCTTGAGCAGATGCTGTTTGCTGGTGAGGCAAAGGCGGCGGACATTCCTGCACTGTGGGCTCAGAAGTATAAGGACTATCTGGGTATTGAGGTACCCAATCATACCGTAGGTGCGTTGCAGGATATGCACTGGTCCGACGGCTCTATTGGCTACTTCCCCACCTATGCGCTGGGCAGCGCCTATGCTTCTCAATTTGCTGCCAAGATGGTTGAGGAGGGCATAGATCTTGACGGCTACATTGCCTGCGGCAAGCTGGCTCCCATTAACCAGTGGCTACAGAGCCGCATCTGGACCTATGGACGAGGCAAGGACCCCATTGATCTTATCAAGGGTGCCGTAGGCACAGACTTTGATCCTAGCTTCTACACCAGCTATTTACAGGACAAGTTTAGCAAGATTTATAAGCTTGCCTAGTTTTTGTTGTACGCGCGTCCCACCACAATTTCGGCTAAGGAGTTCATATGTCTGCTCCCAAAAGAAATCTTCCTCATGATAAGGCCTGGCGCATTCTTAATGAGTGCACCTGGGGAACCCTTTCCCTCATTTTGCCTGATGGAATGCCCTATGCAACCCCAGTCAATGCTGTGTTGGATGATGATGACCACAGCCTGTGGTTTCATTGCCGCCGTGGTGGGACGCGCGCTGGCGCATTAGCGCAAAACCCCAACGTATGCTATACGGCCGTCGCTCATGTGCAGATGCCCGAAGAAAAATATACAACGTGGTATGAAAGTGCCATGGTGCATGGCACCGCTGAGTTTGTAACCGATGAAGCGCTGGTGCGCGAAAGACTTGCTTGGATGAGCAGAAAACTTGCGCCTGAGTGGGAAATGAAGCGACTGGACGAAGTTATCGATACATACATCCACGCCGTGCAGTTTGTAAAAATTACCCCACAAAGCTGGTCGGCCAAGCAAAACCGTGATAAGTAAGTAAGGACTGGTATGCGAGCTTGTTTGCAACGCGTAACCCACGCCTCCGTGCACGTTGATACAAAACTTGTTGGTTCGTGCAAGCAGGGCTTCCTAATTCTGCTGGGCGTTGGGCCATATGATACCTGCCAAACCGCTCAGGCCCTCTGGGATAAGATCTATGGTCTGCGCGTTTTTAATGACCAAGCAGGCAAAATGAATCTCTCCCTTGCCGATATTGGCGGAGAAGTCCTCATTGTGAGCCAGTTTACCCTCTATGCAAATGCTCGACGTGGCAGGCGGCCTTCTTTTGTAGAGGCCGCTGGACCACAACTCGGAAAGAAACTGTACGAGCAGTTCTGTGCCTATGCTGCAAATGATGTGGCCCACGTTGGCCATGGCGTATTTGGGGCTGATATGCAGGTTGAGCTGGTAAACGATGGTCCCGTTACCATCTGGCTTGACAGTGACGAGCTTGGGCTGTAATCAAGCTATAACCTTGTTTGTTGCACCAGCGCAGCTGCAACATGCTTACTCGCTGGTGCCTATTCTACTGGTGCCTACCTCGCTGGTGCCTACTCACCAGTAGAGTTTTCGCCAGAAGGACGCCTACGACGCGTCTTAGGAGCAGAGCTGTTTGGTGCCTTTGTCGTCTGAGCAGAGGCTTGAGCCTTACGCGTGCGTTTTGTTGGATGTGTCGAGCGAGAAGAACGATCGGAATGATTAGTGTGTTCCGCATGTTCAGGCATGGTTGTTCCAGCAGATCCGCCCTTATCGCCAGGACGACGAACACGACGTACCTTATGGGAACCTGCTTGCTTAGGAGAAGCCTGAGCTGCGTTCTTTGCTGTGGTGTCAGCCGCCTGTGAGGACGGTGCAACTCGATGGTGACGGCGCTTGTTGGGCGTCTTGACCTGGGCAACCTGTGCCTCTTGCGATCCAGCTGCTTGAGTGGCATGACCGGTATGGGTGTCTCGGGCAGCCTGAGCGGCAGTGCGCTGTTCAGGCACTCCGTTCTTGCGGCGTTCGCGGCGCGTTTTTACAGAAGATGAGGCGGCGCTTGAAGTCACCTGACGCTCACGACGCACACGCTTGGGCGGCTCTACAAAAATGTCTTGTTCATCGGAGTGCTCTTCTGGAAGCAACCCGTTTTTGCGATCCAGCTCGGCAAGAGCCATTTGAATCTCTGGTGAGCTCAATTTGTCCAAGGTAGAGCGTAAAACGGTATCGGGACGGCAAGCGCAACCAAGCTCTTTTGACTTTGCACAAGCAGACTCAGAGGCTTCCATTTCTGCCAAAGGTACACGGATCTGCTTGCCGCTTTCCAAACGCAGGCACAGCTCCTCTTTGGGAGTGTTGTACTCAACAATTTTTGCCTTACCCAAAGGCGTGTCGATAACAGCGTTGCGCTTGGGCGCGCGGGATTTAAAATCGCGATACGCTTCAAATTCATAGCGCAAGCAGCACATAAGCCTACCGCAAGCACCAGAAATTTTGCTGGAATTAAGTGGCAGATCCTGTTCCTTTGCCATGCGAATAGACACAGGCTCAAACTCGCGACCAAACCTACGGCAGCACAACTCCTGGCCACAGTGAGCATAACCGCCCACAATAGCAGCTTCTTCTCGTACGCCAATCTGACGCATATCAATACGTTCATGCAGCTCATGGGACAGATCGCGCACGAGCTGACGGAAGTCTACACGCTCCTCAGCCGCAAAATAGCAGACGGCCTTCTCGCCATCAAAAAGATACTCCACACCAACCGGCTTAATCTCCAAGCCCGAAGCCTTAGCCAAACGATGAAAGATCGGTAGAGCAGCTTCACCTTGTGTGGCAAGCTCATCTGCACGGACAAGATCTTCTTCTGTAGCGATACGAACCACAGCACTAAGGGCGGCTTCACCAAGGGTTTCGCCAAGCTCTTCTTCAGGAACAGCAAAGGGATCGCGCGTAGCAAGGCCAATCTCAGTGCCGCGCTCGGTAGAGACAATGACATGGTCCCCAACACAGGCACCGGTAGTACCTGGATCAAACCAGAGTTCATGAACAATATAGGGAAACTTCACCGGCAAAACGGTGGGCATTACAGTGCCTCCTTGGCAGATAACAGCATGACCTCCAAAGCCAGCTGGGGTGTTACATTGTGGTTGATGTCAGCAATTGCTACATCAACAGCTTCGAGCGCACGAATCACTCCTGCAGTAGTGGTATGCGCCCCTATGCGTTGAATAACATCACTATGGTCCGCATTGACAGGCGCCACATCCACTTGCTCACAGTACATAAGCACATCACGCAAAAGCGATTTTGCTGCAGCTAGAGCCTCTATCATACCCGAACGATCTCTCGCGGTTGCCTCGCGTTTTTTGATGGCTTCCAGTTCGCTTTGTGCTTTCTTAGAAAGATACTGCTCTACAAGCGCCGCTTCTTGCTGCTCTTCTGCACTCAACTGCGCGGTATCTACCTTCTTTTTGCTCTTTTTAGGCGGTGTGATAGCGTAGGTAATCCGCTGAGCAGCTTGCAAAATATCCCACGAGTCTGCATGAGCCAATTCACTAAAAGCACGTATGACTTGGGCCCGAATTTCTTGGCGTGTGGCCGATAAAAGATACTGCTCGGCCTGCTGTGGTGTGCCAGTTATTGCAAGAGCTATCTGCGCACGATAATCTCCTACGCCCGTTGCCAGCTCCACCGCGCGAACACCTGCCTGTGAAGATAGCACGCTAAAGGGTACCGTCTGACAGCGAGAAACCAAGGTGGGCAGCACGTTATCCACGGTACGCGCAATAAGAATAAAGACTACCTGCGCCGGAGGCTCCTCAATGGTCTTAAGTAAGGCATTTGCACTTGTGCCGCGCAGCATATCTGCACGCTGAATGATGTATACCTTGGTTTTTGCCCGCACGGGTGTAAGCTGTGCATCATCTATAAGCTCACGAACCTGTCCTGCAAGGTAATCAGAGACACCTGCCGGACTATACCAGTGCACATCTGGATGCGTACGGTGAGCCACACGAATGCAATCATCGCAATGCGCATCTCCCCCGTGAGGACACACCAAACTTTGTGCCAGTGCCTGCGCTGCAACGGTTTTGCCCACACCAGGAGCACCTACAAATAAGTAGGCATGAGAGGTGTGTCCACTCGACACAGCGGCTGTCAAAAAACGCTTAACACGCGGTTGGGCCACAATCTGGTCAAGCGCAGGAACTTCATGGGTATGTTGTACACCAAAAGCCATATTACACACCTAGCTGCGGAATAAGATCTTTGAGTACATCACAAATACGCTGATACACCTCATCCGGACTTCCAGAGGCGTTTACCAACAGTGCACGCTGAGGATTTGCTTGGGCCACCGCTAAATACCCCTCACGCACTGCGGTCTGAAACATAAGTCCTTCTGCTTCAAGCCTATCGGCACCACTCTTTGTAGCACGAGCAAAACCTTCACGCGGATCAAGATCCAAAATGAGCGTTCTTGCAGGATCAATACCACAGCTCCCAAGCTTGTTTGCTGTCAGCACCCGCTGGGCGTCAAGACCACGTCCACCCGCCTGATAGGCAAAGGTGGAGTCATAAAACCTATCGCACAGCACCACGCTGCCAGCAGCCAGTGCTGGCTCTACCACTTGTTTAACCATTTGGGCCCGAGAAGCCTCATACAAAAGAAGCTCACACTCGGCGCACATCTCGCTATTAGTTTTATCCAACAGCACGGCACGAATGGCTTCAGAGATCCTTGTGCCACCGGGTTCCCGCAGACAAATAACATCTACACCAGCAGCTACAAGCGTGTCATACAGGCGCTGTACCTGCGTAGTCTTACCACAGCCGTCAATGCCCTCAAAGCTAATAAATACGCCAGCCATTATGAAGACTTCTTTGCTGAGGTTGAAGCGGCCTTTTGAGCACGTGTCTTACCGTTTGCTTTCTTAGTGCTCTTCTGAGCGGTGGTCTTTTTAGCTGCCGTTTTGGTTGGGGCTGTTTTGGTTGCTGCCTTTTTAGCCGTAGTCTTTGAGCCACGACGTACTGTCTTTTGCTTAGAAGAGCACTCAGGGTTGGGGCACAATTTCCACGGACCACGCGCTGTCTGTACCTCTACCATGGGGGCACCACAATCAGGACAGCGATCCTGCGTAGCATGGAGTTCTCCGCGTGCGGGCAAGGGATAGCTCGTTTTGCACTCTTCATAATTGGTGCAACGGATAAAGCGCTTGCCGCTCTTCTCGGACTTGTGCGCAATAAGCTCGCCGGTACGGCCTTGCTCAGCACAAACATGGCAGCTTCCTACCACAACATCAGGTTCTTGATTGGTAGGACAAGCAGGATTTACGCACAGCTCAAACGCCTTACCCCTAAAGGGACGACAGCTAATGCGTGGTGCACCACACTCGGGACACACGGCCGCCTGCCCCTCCAGAGCATCGATACGTACATTAGAGGGCACGGGAAAGGTAACATCACAGTCAGGCCAACCCATACAGCCAATAAAGTTGCCACGTGTTTTTGCAGAAGACTTAAGCACCAAATCCTTGCCACACTTGGGGCACGCACCCACGCGAGCATCCGCTGTTACCGCATCTGAAATGGACGCTCCCAAATCCTCGGTATGCTCGATAAGATCTTGCATAATCTCTGCGAGAAGCGCGCGTGAATGGGTAACCACACTGCTTTGGCTATCTCCACCCTCAGCAACCTTGGTCATATCCTGCTCAAGCTGGCTGGTCATCTGCGGAGATGTGATGTGAGGCGCGTAGGCTTGCAGCGCATCAATGATGGCTATACCAAGCTGACTGGGCTCTACGGGATCATTCTTGAGATACTTAACGGCATAGAGGCGCTCAATCATAGACGCACGGGTGGACTTGGTACCCAAACCCAAGCGCTCCATTTCTTGAATAAGCTTGCCCTGGCTATAGCGCGCGGGTGGTTCGGTCTGCTTTTGCGCAAGCTCAACCTTCTTGATGGAAACCTCATCACCCTGTTTAAGAGCAGGAAGCTGTTCGTCTTTTTTTAATCCAAAGGGATAAATAGCACGATACCCTGCATGCTTAAGCACATCGCCCGAAACCTGGAACAACTCGTCCTCAATGGTAATTTTGACCTTGGTTCCTTCAATAACCGCAGGGTCCATCAGCGTTGCCAAGAAGCGACGCGCAATGAGGTTGTAGAGTTTCCACTCTGCAGCTTGCAGGGCATCAGGATTGGCGGCGGCAGTAGGATAAATGGGCGGGTGGTCCGTCGTTTGCTGTTTACCTCGCGTTGGATGAAGTTCTTGAGCAGACAAAATGCTATCACACGCGGCTTTGTAAGCTGGCACACCAGCAAGCGTAGAAACCACACCGCGTAAATCCAGCGAAGAAGGATACACGGTATTGTCTACACGTGGATAGCTGATAAGACCATTCATGTACAGAGATTCCGCCAAGCGCATGGTTCGCGCAGGAGAAATGCCTTCTGCCGCAGCTGCCGCTTGCAAAGAAGTGGTATTAAACGGAGCGGGCGGCTTGGATGTACGCTCACGCTTGGTAACATCAGCCACTATGCCGCGACCAGCACCATCACAGTGAGCAAACGCTGTTTGAGCAGCATCTCCATCGGTAAAACGATTCTTGGTGTGAGCAATCTTAAACTCATCCAAACCAGAAGCAGCAAGACCAGTGATAACCCAATAATCCTCTGGAATAAACGCCATGCGCTCACGCTCACGCTCTACCACAAGCGCAAGCGTTGGTGTTTGCACACGCCCGGCAGAGCGCGTATTACCAAACCCACTACGCTTTGCAACGGTTAAATAGCGCGTAAGAACAGCGCCCCAAATAAGATCAATATACCGGCGAGAATCCCCTGCATCTGCAAGATCTTGATCCAACTCAACCAAATTACTAAATGCATGGTCAATTTCACGCTTGGTAAACGCAGAATAGCGCGCACGACTTACGGAAACCGTGGGAGCAACCTCTCGGATTTGAGTAAGAGCATCCGAACCAATGAGTTCTCCCTCACGGTCAAAGTCCGTACCAATGACGACAAAATCTGCCTTCTTGGCAAGATTTTTAAGCGCACGAATGATTTCTTTCTCGGCAGGAAGCTTTTCTACAGGAGCCCATACCAAATACGGCAATGAGGCAATATTCCATGATTTGATGGAGATACCATCCTCCAGATAGGGACGGCGTTTGGATGCAAAGGGAGGCGTAGGCAGAGAGGCAGGAGCGTCACATACAAGCATCTCCCCTTCCTCTGTTACACCAAACCAGCCATTGCGCTTTTGATAATGCATCTCTGGCGGAAAACTTGGTTCTAAGATATGACCTCGCAAGCCAATGGCTACCCACTCGTCACCTTCGTGCTCAAAGCGGTACACCGGCGTGTTATACACCTTGTCAGACGTGGGTTTACCCGTATCACACAACAGGCGTGCGATTTGCTGGGCTGCATCGTTTTTCTCTGCAACTACAAGCTTCACTCGCATGCTCCTTTAACATACTTGGCTTATTGGCACATCTTACCCTGCTCATTAAACCTGCTCTTGCTGTTTTATGAGCATACCTAAAAAGCTGACTATTGAGAATACTAGCTACGGTTAGCGTAATCCTCGCGCGTCCATCTGAGAGCTTTTTTGCCGTCGCGGATAACAATGACCTGTCGCGCCACTGCCAAAGAAATCTCATACAAAGAGATGAGTGCAGCGAACATCAAAATCATGGTTACAGGCGATGCATCAGGGGTCACAACAGCCGATAAAATCATGAGGCCAACGTATACATAACGCCAACTACTACGAATACTTGCATAAGGGACCACATGAAGCGCCGTGAGATAAAACACAACAAGCGGTAACTCAAATGCAATACCAAAGCCCATTTCCATCAAGGTGATGATATTGATGTAATCCTCGGCTTGGGGAATAGTGCTTGCCCAATCCAATGCCTGCTCATGCAACCAACCAAATGCAGCAGGCAAAGCTATGAAGTAACAAAACACCATACCAAGATAGAACAGCACTACCATTGCTAGTACGGTAGGAATAACCCATCTCCGCTCGTTTGGTTTAAGTGCTGGCAAGAAAAATGCCAGGATTTCCCAGATAACAATGGGTGTACAAACAATAACACCTGTATACATTGCAACTTTAAAACGAATGGTAAAGCCACCCAAAGCAGTAAGCACGGCAAGCTGACCACCGGGGATATACTCTCGTATGGAGTCAATAAGAACATCAAGGATGACAGGCGTTGCCTCATACACCACAAGAGCTGCAATGATGACGGAAACAACAATGATGGTAAGACGACGGCGAAACTCTCCCAGATGGTCGAGCAACGGCATGCGAGCTGGTCCGATAGGCATAACTAGTACGGGAATGAAGGCTAATGCCTACTTATTCCCCCTCCTCCTTTATAGAATCGCTTGCATCCTTCTTAGCAGCAACTACGGCAGAAGCCGCAGTGGTAGTAAGACCGTACAAAGAAGCAGCGCTGGTAGAAATCTCCGGTTTATCAGCTGCTTGCTCCGCGGACTGTGACTCTGTACTGGAAGCGGGTGTTGCGTCGGCCGTAGATACTGCAGTAGCAGTAGCCCCTGCGTTGGGAGTGGATTCTGGCTCAACATCGGTAGTGGCAGCAGCTGCAGTTGCGCCATCCTCTTGTGGTACATCGGACGCTGCCGACAGGTCAGATTTTGTGGCAGCTGCTTCCGCAGCAAGACGAGCTTTCTTTTGAGCGAAGGTCTCCTTCTTGCTGGTATCAATATCCGCATCCAACTCATCCTCAATGGAAGAGCTCATATCTGCATCTGCACTTTTGCTGATGGGATCAATGATCTCAGATTGGACAACCTTGGTTACGCCGTCCTGTGCCGTTCTAAATTGACGCAGAGCACGACCAATAGTCCTGCCCATCCCGGGAAGCTTATCGGGACCAAACATCAAGAAGCCAAAGAGCAAAATTAACGCAAGCTCTGTCTCTCCAATACCAAACACCGGATTCCTCCTAGTCCAGCACTACGTTAAGTTCGGAGTCTACACCAAGCAAAGAAAGTACGCGCGCAACATTCTTTTGAGGATGCGTAACGGTAAGCGTGGCAGATTGCTCGGCAGCCTTATGAGCCGCACCAACCAACACACCAATACCCGTAGAGTCAATATACGTTACTGCAGAAAGATCAACAGTGATATGAGCAGCTTTTGTTTCCAAGGCAGCTACAAGTGCGTTGCGCAGGGTATCTGCACAAGATACATCCACCTCACCCGTTACCGTAATGGTGATGCCTGCTGCAGTAGTTTGTGTTGTAACCAAGAGGTCCATAACATGTCCTTCCAAACTTGCTTACTGAGAAGAGCCATTTAAAAGGCCCTGCAAGCTTTGATTTGTAGCATTTGAATTATCCGTAGATGCATTAGAAGATGTGCTAGAAGATGCATTTTCCAAAAGAGAGAGCTGCTTTTGGGCAAAAGTTTTTGCTCCATACGTATTGTTCTCATCAAAAGAAATTGCAGAGTTATACGCTTCCTTTGCCTTATCAGTATTACCAGCAGTCTGATACATCAAACCTAGATATGCCCATGCAGGACCATACTCCTTACCAGCACCTGTGGTATACTCCTCCATAGCTGCAAGTGCCGCATCCGTATCTCCGGAGTAATACTGGGCCATCGTACGACGTACACGCACATCAATAGAATCATTAAGCGCCAGGTACTTATCGTACGCATCCATAGACTGCTTATATAAATCCGTTACATGTGCTTTGTTGGCATCATCCGTAGCAAAGGCTGTAGCCACACTCGCCCAAGACATATAACCATTTCCTAGGTTGAGCAGAGCAGCCTGGTTATTGGCATCAGAAGCAAGCGTGGTTTTGTACTGCTCTACCAACTTGCTATACTTTTCATCCACCTCAGCCATAGACTTAATAACCGTTGTTGAGGTATTTGATCCTCCTGAAGCCTGGGCAGAAGATGCGGCATTTTGCGAACGCGCCATGAAGATGGACGACAGTGAGGGCAACAAAACTGATAACACCATCAGAACCGCAAGAATTGCAACGACAACAACCGTGAAACGCTCACGTGCTGTTTTTTGCTTCTTTTTTGCCATAACCAACCCTTCGTGGAATCAAATTGCTTCCGCTACCTTCATAGCACTTCAGCTACAGTAATAGCTTTTTATTGTAGCGAAGTCTTTAGCTGCTATACCTGACGGCTCTGTTTTTCCAAATGAGCAACAACGTATTTAACACAGACGATAAAAACATCAAGCGCCTGATCCAGCTCCTCCAAAGAGGGAAACGTGGGGGCAAGGCGGATGTTAGTGTCATGCGGATCCTTGCCATAAGGCCAGGTAGCGCCGGCACTTGTGAGCTTTACACCCAACTTTTCCGCAAGCGCAACAATAGCCTGAGCAGACCCTGCTGGACCATCAAAACTAATAAAGTAGCCACCTTTGGGATGAGTCCAACGCGCAATCCCCAAGCTGCCTAAGCCTGCCTCAAGCTTAGAAACCACCAGATCAAACCGAGGCTTAATGAGCGCAGCATGCTTTTTCATGTGCTTGGCCACCTGTTGAGCATCCTGTAAAAAGCGCGCATGAGCTAACTGAACCATCTTATTGGGACACACCCGATGGAAGGAAAACGCTTGAGTAAGCTGTGCAATATCATCATTCGAAGCAGCAACCCAAGACATGCCGGCACCAGGAATAGTAATCTTTGAAGTAGAGGCAAACTCATAAACAAGATTTGTGGCACCAACTTCTTGCAGTGCCTCAAAGATGTTAAGAAGCTTGTCCGATGGCTCTTCTATATCATGAACGCAGTAGGCATTATCCCAATAGATTCTAAAATCTGGAGCCGCTGGCTTAAGCGATGCAAAACGACGTACTACCTCATCAGAATAGGTAATTCCTGTTGGATTGGCATATTTGGGCACACACCAAATACCCTTAACACGTGCATCTGTTTGTACTAAGCGGCACACCTCATCCATGTTTGGCCCATCTGCACCCATCTCTATGGGCACATTTTGAATACCAAAGGAAGCGGTGAGGGCAAAGTGACGATCATAGCCGGGGCTTGGACATAAAAACTTGACGCCCTCTTGCTTACACCAAGGCTTGCAGCCACTAATACCATGGACAAATGCATTGTCTATAACGTCATACATAATGCTTAAGCTGGCAGAATCTACCACCAATACATTGTTAGGGTTAACGCCCAAGAGCTCTGCTGCCAGCTGTCGTGCCGACGGCAATCCCTCTGGGCAGCCATAATTTGCAGCATCAACGCCCTTGTCGATAAAATCTGTGGAGGAAGCAAGCATATCCAGCATGGGGTATGACAATTTCACTTGATCAGGATGAGGCTTACCGCGTGCCATATCCAACGCAAGCTGTTTGCTACGGATCTGAGAAATTTGCTGATCCAGCTGCGAAAGCTCAAGGTCAAGTTGGTCATTCGTGAGTGACTGATAATAATTTGACACGATTGCTCCAAACGCCGATGTGTTGTGCCTTCTTACTATCCCACAATTATCGGACAGTATTGGGTACCATGCTTATATTCATATGAGCGATGTAAGGAGTTGCATGAATACGCAAGCATCAGACTTTGGCGAACTGCAGCGTTTGGTTGACGAACTCTATGCAACAACTGCAGTGGTTTCCCATGTGGATATGGTTGTTCGTGCCGAGATAAACGACCTGCCGAGCGACCTGATGGAGGTGGTTGAGCTCGTGCCCACAGGAAGCTATTCTCGCGCACGTTTATGTGACCAGCTCAACTCTATCATTACTGCTCATGGCTGGGGTTATGTATACGGAACCGTCAGTTAGTCCTCAGCTGTCTTGGTAAACGCCTTATGGGCAAGCGCATCATGAGCACGTACAAACACAATACCAGCTACACCGGCAACAACACTGCCCAGTAAGATGGCACATTTTGCTGCCAAAATCTTGTCTGCATCAGAAAAAGCCATGCCGGCAATGAGAATGGACATGGTAAAGCCCATGCCACCCATCATACCTACCGCAATGATCTGATCCCAGCTTACGTTTTTGGGCAGCTTGGAAAAACCGAGCTTGACCAAAATCCAGGTAACAAAAATGATGCCAACAGGCTTGCCTAACACAGCACCAAAGAAGGCGCCGAGCGCAATGGGATCTCCAACAAGAGCGCCAAAATCTGCTCCAACCAGGCGAACCTGTGCATTCACAAAGGCAAACAGCGGCAGAATAATAAAGTTTACGGGTACAAAAATTTCTCGTTCCACACGTACCAGTGGCGGTGTAACGTGATGCAATACCTGCTCTACCTTCTCGGCATTTTTAGTAAAGCCATGCTGACCCAACACGTGAGATTGATCATCGTACACATCATCCAGTTTACGCGCCTGACCATTAAGCCAGTCGCGCAGAGCGCTCAGACGAATATCAGACTTAGCGGGCAGGAAAAACGCCAAGATTACACCTGCAAGCGTAGCGTGAATGCCAGACTTATACATGCAGATCCACAAGAGCACACCCACAATAAGGTATGGCTTGGCAGTGTAGATGCGTGCTCGGTTAAGGCCCCAGAGCATGAGAATGGCTACACCCGATGCCGCCATCCAAAAGATGGACGGGCTGTGCCCATAAAACAGCGCAATAACCACAATGGCCAAAATATCATCCGCAATGGCAAGTGTTTGGAAAAACACCTTGGTTTCCGCAGCGATTTTATCGCCCAAAAGCGACATAACACCCAGAGCAAAGGCAATATCAGTGGCAATGGGGATAGCCCAGCCATGCTGCTGTCCACCCCAATTACATGCAATAAAGATCAACGCTGGAACAACTACACCACCAACAGCAGCCAACATGGGAAGGATTGCTTGACGCGGACGACGTAACTGCCCAACGGTTACCTCATATTTAAGTTCAATGCCCACGAGCAAGAAAAATATAGCCATCAAAAAGTCATTTACAAAGGCCTCGATGGTCATGGTGAGCATAAATCGGCCCAGCTTGATGCCAATGGGCGTCATAAAAATGTGGTGAAGCGGCTCATACAAAAATGAATTAGCTACCATAACAGCAAGCAATGCCGCAAAAACCATAGTTGCTGCAGCAATGGTGTTGTCCGACGTAACTTTACTTATTTGAGAGCTGCGTGCATGTCTTCTTACCACAGCAGGCTCTCTAATAATGGTCGAACGCTTTGGCAGTTCATGCGTACTGGGCTTGCCAGAACGATTGGCCATACACACTCCCTTATGTTTTGAGTATAAAAATGTTATAAAAAATATACCCGCTCAACTAAGTGGTTGCACAATACCATTGCTGTGAAGTAGAAATACTTCACAAGAATGGGTAACCTAAGAGCGGTATATTTACAAGCGATACCCTCTGACCTGTGCTGGAAAGGACTTTGATGAACAGCCAGCGAATTGCAATTCTTACCGATTCCGGTACTGATACGGGCGCAGCCTTTGCGCGCGAGCATGACGTACGGATTGTGCCGCTTACCATTACCTATTCCGACGGCAGTTCATTTGAATCCACAATTGACATCACGTCTGCAGATGTGATTGCGCGGCTGGATACTGAGGTCCCTAAAACATCGTTGCCCAGCCCTCACAGTATTTTGGCAGCACTGCGCAAGGCCAAAGATGACGGATATACCCAAGCAATCTTTATAACCATTTCAAGCGGGCTGTCTTCCACCAACCATACCGTACAGCTCATTTCTTCCGAAATAAGCGATTTTGCTGTACACGTACTTGATACTAAAAAATATTGGATTAGGTGCTGGTTTGGTTGTCCAGGCTGCAGCGCTTCTTGCCGAGAAGGGCCTTGAGCTTAATGAGATCATGGCCAAGTGCAAGCAGCTGGTAAACGATACCCGTCTATGGTTTTGCACCAAAACCCTCTCCTATTTACGTAAGGGCGGGCGCATTTCTGAAGCAACCTATCGTTTGGGCACCATCCTTAACATCAAGCCTGTTATCACCTGTGACCCGGAAGGTATGTATGCTCCTGTTAAGAAGGCGCGCGGCTTTGAGAAAGCTCTTGAGGAAGAGCTTAAGCTTGCAGAAAACCATGCCAAGAATTTCCCGCGGGTTGCTGTAGGAATTTGCGTTTCTAATTCTGCAGAAATTGCTTCCTACTTTGAATCCGAGGTTAAAAAACGCCTGAGTAACGTAACACGTCTTGTTTTTTCTTCTGCCACGCCTGAGCTGTTGGTTCATACAGGCCCTGACTTGGTGGGCATATGTGTACAGCCAGATATTTTGGCGTAGTGGCTATTTTGAGTCTGTGCGCGTAGTGCCTACACGTCCTGCAAGCTAAGCCACTGCACAGTGCAGGCCGTACGATTACGCACGTGTTGCAAGCTGAGCGGCAACTAACATGACAACTTTAGCGCTTTGATGTGCTGCAATCTTTTCAAAGACGGGATACTCAAGCTGCTTTGAGCCGTCTGCCTTATCAGAAATGGCACGAATGATAACAAAGGGCAGATCATTAAGCCAGCAAGCCTGAGCTATAGAAGCACCTTCCATCTCGCAGCAAAATGCCTGGAATGTGTCATGAATGCGTTTCTTGGTGGCATTATCTGCAATGAACTGATCCCCCGAAGCAATGCGTCCCTCAAACACCGCATACTTCTCGTGAGCCTGGGCTATGGCCTGGCGCACCACACGGCGCAAATCTTCATCTGCGGGGAATTCTCGTATGCCTAAACCAGGAACTTCACCAACAGCGTAGCCAAAAATGCTTGCGTCAACATCATGATGAACCGCGTCGGTTGAAACCACGATATCCAAAATATCAATGCGATTGTCCAGCGAACCTGCGGCTCCCGAATTGATGATATGCGTTACGCCAAAGTGATTGATTAAATTTTGTACACACACAGCAGCGTTGCTTTTACCAATGCCGCAACGTACCACCACAACCGGACAGCCTTCAAGTGTGCCTGCAATATAGTCCATGTGCGCATAGGTGGTAGCGGTGGTATCGTGCATGTGCTCTTTAAGCAGCACCGCCTCCACGTCCATAGCGCAAATAATTCCCAACTTCATGGCTATCCCTCCACCTTAACAAGCGGTGCAAAGCCCTTCATAAGCTTTTTCTTTTTCCCTGTGCGACTAAAGGAAACTTCAATGATGTCGTTATCCACCGCGGTCACCACACCAGGGCCAAAGGTCTTGTGTGAAACAGCATCTCCTATAGCAAAGGTTTGCGCGTCTGTCCTTTGGTTTTGCGGAGCAGCGCGGGCAGTAAACTCGGCAAAGCTCGAACCAGTATCAGTAGTTTTGCGCGCACTTAAGTTGGATGAACGCGTTGCGGAGCCAAAAACACGCCCGCCATACATATCGGATCCCTGTCCAGAGCCATAGGTTCCCCGACGATCGCCGCGCTTTTCCCAACCCACTCCTGTAAAGCCCGATGAACCTACGCCCACATTGGTAATATGCTCTTCTGGAATCTCATTAAGAAAACGGCTCCGTGGATTAGCTTGAGTGGACCCATAGGTACGACGCGTCACCGCATAGGTAAGGTACAGGCGCTGTTCGGCACGGGTAATGGCAACGTATGCCAAGCGGCGCTCTTCTTCCAACGAAGCAGGATCTGCTTCATAAGCGGTGTGAGGAAATATGCCATCCTCCATACCGGCAACAAACACAACAGGAAACTCCAAGCCTTTAGCCGAGTGAATGGTCATCATCGTAACGGCACTGGTAGATCCCGCAAGAGAATCCAAATCACTGCGCAGAGCAAGCCACTCGATAAGAGCAGGAAGCTTTTCTGCTTCAACAGCAGGGCGCACAGAAGCAGCCGTGAGCGCAACAGAAGAGCTCTCTGATGAGCCTGCAAAGCCATCTGACAAAACAGCAGAGGCATCAGCATCAAGGCCTTCTGTTGCAAGCGCTGCATCGCTTGCATCAAGAGCGCCAGCCTCTTTAAGCTGCGAGAGTGACTCAAGCGTCTCAGCTGCATCTTCATGATCCTCATCAAATTCCGCTGCTACACCAAAGAATTCCTGTATGTTTTCAATACGGCCACGAGACTCCATGGTATTCTCAGTCTCATAGGAACGAATGATGCCGCTTTTCTCGACAATAGCCTCTACGACATCGGCTAAATCGCCAGAAAGGTGGCGGCTTGCTTCAATGCTGTTAGTAAACTCTGCCAGGGCATTGCGTACCTTAGTTGATAACAGGCCCGCTTCGGCCACACAGGCTTGTGCAGCGCTAAAAAAGGAAATGCCATGGGAGGCTGCATACTCTGCAATTTTGTTGATAGACGTGGTGCCAATGCCACGACGAGGTGTGTTAACAACGCGACGCGCCGCTACGTCATCATCGGGATTAACCACCAACTTGAGATAGGCCATAACGTCACGGATTTCCTGACGATCAAAGAAGCGCGTTCCACCCACAATCTTGTAAGGAACACCCGCACGAAGCAGCATATCTTCCAAAATACGAGACTGAGCATTGGTACGATAAAACACGGCAATATCATCGTAGCTGGTGCCCTTATCGTGGACCACATCAATCTCAGAGCCAATCCAACGACCTTCATCACGCTCATCCGCCGCTTGATAAACCCGCACCTTATCGCCATCGCCACGCGAGGTAAAAAGGCGTTTGGACTTACGGCGTGAGTTATGAGCAACCACTGCATTGGCAGCCGCTAAAATATGGCCAAAAGAGCGATAGTTCTCTTCCAGCTTTACCACCTTGGCATCAGGATAGTCCTTCTCAAAGTCCAAAATATTTTGAATATCGGCACCACGCCACGAATAAATGGACTGGTCATCGTCACCAACAACCATGAGATTACGCGTGAGCGCCGCCAGCAAATTTGTAATTTTATACTGCACATGGTTGGTATCCTGATACTCATCTACCGAGATCTGTACAAAGCGGTGCTGATACTTTGCCAACACATCGGGATGCTTGGATAGCAGTTCATAGGCGTTCACGAGAAGATCGTCAAAGTCCATAGCATTTGAGCGCATCAAACGACGCTGCAGTTCTCGATACACCTGTGCACTTTTGCATGCCAGGGGACTTTGTGCCTCATCGCTCATCTGATCGGGCGTGATCAGGGCATTTTTGGCGCTGGAGATTTGAGAACGGATGGCATTGAGGGGGAATGACTTGGGCTCAATATCAAAGTCATTCATAATAGCCTTTACCAGGCGTTTTGAGTCATCATCATCGTAGATGGTAAAGTTTGGTTGAAACCCAAGCCGGTCTGCGTCCTCACGAAGCATGCGTACGCACATAGCGTGAAAGGTGCACACCCACATACCACGCGTACCACCGGGCAGCAAAGCATTCAGACGCTCACGCATCTCCGCTGCTGCCTTATTGGTAAAGGTAATGGCCAAGATCTGCCAAGGACGCACCCCTTTATCCGCAATCATATGAGCGATGCGATACGTAAGCACGCGCGTCTTGCCCGAACCAGCTCCAGCAAGTACCAAAAGCGGGCCAGAGGTGCACGCTACCGCCGTGCGCTGAGCTGCATTAAGCGTTGTTATATCAATACGGGGTACCTCAAGCGACAAAGAATTTTGCTCGTTAGACATCCATGCTCCACAACAATCAAACCTCAACGCACGCATGTACGCTGAAAACTACCAATCCCTTTGTATGGATTAAGTCTAACGGTGTGCTCAGACATTTTTTCTCTCAGAACTCCAATTCGCACGATAGTCAAAGCTCAACTGGGTAAATATCTTTGTAACGCATCTAAGAGCACAAAGTTGAAATGGATTACAGCTTGGAACAATGGATCATGAGCCATCTGGCTCCCGAGGCAAACGATCTTAGTAATCCCCAGGATCGACGCGCCTGGGGCGCTGCTGCTGCGCTTGCAGGCATTGGGTTTAACCTGCTGTTGTTTGTGTTTAAAGCTCTGGTTGGTTTACTGGGCGGTTCGGTTTCTATCTTTGCAGATGCTGTTAACAACCTGTCCGATGCAGGCGGTAATATCATTGCCTGGTTTGGGTTTAAACTTGCTGCCAAACCAGCAGATACCGAGCACCCCTATGGGCATGGTCGTTATGAATACCTCAGCGGTTTAATAGTTGCTGTTATCGTTATGGTCATCGGGGTAGAACTTCTCAAAACCTCTTTTGAAAAAATCGTAAGTCCTGCTCCCGTTAGCTTTGGGACCCCTGCTGCTCTGGTGCTTGTGGCATCTATTTTAGTGAAGTTTTATATGTTCTCGTTCAATGAGTCCATTGGCAAACAAATTGATTCCAGTGCCCTTATGGCTGCCTCTGTTGATGCGCGAAATGACGTTATCACGACCTCGGCCGTTTTGATGGCAAATTTCCTGCCCACCCTCATTGGCTTTAATTTTGACGGTTGGGCTGGTCTGGCTGTTGCAATATACATTATTTACAGCGGATTTGGCCTGATCAAAGATACGATTGATCCACTTTTAGGTTCCGCACCGGATCCCAAACTCGTAAAGCACATTCAAAATACCATCATGAGCTATGAGGGCATTTTAGGAACTCATGATCTTATGGTACACAACTATGGCCCTGGACGGATATTTATAAGCGCGCACGTAGAGATGGCGGCAGAAATAGATCCGCTCAAAAGCCATGACGTCATAGACAACATTGAGCGGCACTTCCAAGAAGAGGGCATTGTCTGCATCTTACACTACGACCCCATCGTAACTAATGACCCTCATCTTGATGACATGCGCAATTGGATTGCAAGGCGCGTCCGTGCTATTGACCCACGGCTTACCATTCATGATGTGCGCTGTATCCCCGGACCAACGCATACCACTATTATCTTTGACTGCGTGCGCCCCACCAATTTGCCCATGACCGACGATGAGCTCAAACAGGCAATTACTCGCACCGTTAGCAAGCGCTATCCACAAGCCGTTTGCAACATTACTATCGACCAAAACTTCTTACGCATCGAAGCCTAAACCCATACAGCTCAACGCGGACGCCATAAAGGCAAAGGATAAGGCAAAGGAAGGACTTGTATGCCTCAACGCACCACCACACAACTCGATAAGGCCGTTGTACGCCGCACGCTCTGGCGTTTTTGGCACGTAACTAAACTAAAACCTGGCGCTACCTTTTTAGCCGTCTTTACCTCCATTGCTTATGTTGTGCTTCTTACCTATATCAACACCTGGATCATGAGTCTTATTGTTGATCGTGTTCAAGCATCGCCTGTTTCCGCCGACCAAATATGGCAGGTATTTGGTAGCTATATTCTGGCCCTCCTTGCCGTTAATGCCATTGGGCAGATCTGTTCTAAGCTGCAGGATTACTCCGTATACAAGCTGGAAATTAACGGAGACTACCAGCTATCCCGTCTATGCTTTGATACGCTTTCCAATCAGTCCATGACCTTCCATTCCAGTCGTTTTGGCGGCTCATTGGTGTCACAAACCACACGCTTTATGGGAGGATATTCTTCCTTGGTAGACGTGGTGGTATATTCACTCATACCTACCCTTGCCTCAGTTGTCTGTACCATTGTTATGCTAGCGCCGGTGGTGCCCTTATTTGTAGTGGTGCTTACGCTTATGCTTGCGCTGTATGTGGTTGTTGCCACACGCATGTACCAGCGCATTGTTCCGCTTTCCGTGGAGACATCCTCCGCACAAAATCAACTTTCTGGCGTGCTTTCTGACGCGGTAACCAACATTTTGGCCGTTAAAACCTGTGGACGAGAAGACTTTGAAAAACAACTCTTTAGCGATGCCAATACACATGCCATGGCTGCCGCCAATCGCTCCATGCACGCCATGATGCAGCGTGGCTTTACCACAAGCGGGCTTATTACGCTTATCATGCTCGTAACGTCTATTTTTGTAGCAGGAGGCAATGCCTGGTTTGGTATTTCTGCTGGTACTTTGGTTATGATTTTTACCTATACCTACCAGCTGTCCATGCGCTTTAACTACATCAACTCCATGATGCAGCGCATCAACCGTGCTATTGGTGATGCTGCCGAGATGACCAAGATTTTGGACGAACCCCGTCTGGTAGAAGATGACCCCCATGCTCAACCTCTTGTCGTTACCAAAGGCGCCATTGATTTTGATCACCTCGGCTTTGCGTACTTGGATGCTGCCAAAGGCGATACGGTCTTTGAAGATCTAAACTTACACATCCCCGCTGGTCAGCGCATAGGTTTGGTGGGGCGCTCGGGCTCTGGCAAGACCACACTTACCAAGCTACTTTTGCGCTTGTCTGATGTTCAAGACGGACACATCTATATTGACGGACAGGCGATCAGCCATGCCACCCAACAAAGTTTGCGCAGGCAGGTAGCGTATGTTCCCCAGGAGGCACTGCTGTTCCATCGTTCCATTAAGGACAACATTGCCTATGGTCGTCCCCAAGCAACTACCGAGCAAATCCGTGAGGCTGCAGCCCAGGCAAACGCCTTAGAATTTATTGATCGTCTTCCTGCAGGTTTAGAGACTATGGTGGGTGAGCGAGGCGTTAAACTATCCGGCGGCCAACGCCAGCGCATTGCTATTGCCCGCGCCATTTTGACCGATGCCCCCATCCTTGTACTGGATGAGGCAACCTCTGCCCTAGACTCTGAAAGTGAAGCCTTGGTACAGGGCGCGCTTGAAAACCTCATGAAAGGCCGCACTGCTATCGTAGTCGCCCACCGCTTGTCTACAGTTGCCTCTTTGGACCGCATAGTCGTGCTAGCCGATGGCAAAATTGTTGAAGATGGCACCCATGCTCAGCTTATTGAGGCTGGCGGTGAATACTCCACGCTGTGGAATCGCCAGACGGGTACGTTTTTGGACAGTGCTGAGTAAGCGAGTTTAAAACCTCTAGCTACTGACAACTCCTATGACTTGTTGCACGCACTGCTACGCAGCGTGCGCTGCTGCTGTAACACACATTTAGTCAGCGACAAACACCTGTCTAAAGCCAATGCCACAGTTTTCCAAAACGCGACGAGCGATTAAGTTATCGGTTGTGCCATTGTACTTATCGGATAGGTACACAACCTCGCCAATGCCTGCCTGAGCCAGCATCTTGGCACACTCATGACAGGGGAACAGTGTTACGTACACCGTGGCCCCCTGCATATCTTTGAGGTTGCCGCGATAGTTCAAGATAGCATTTGCCTCTGCGTGGATAACATAGCTGTGCTTATCGTCCAGAGGGTCGCTGGAATCACCCCAGGGGAATTCATCGTCAGAAATCGCAGAAGGCGTACCGTTGTAACCCACAGACAAAATGCGGTGATGTGCGTCGGCAATACATGCGCCCACCTGTGTGCGCGGATCCTTGGAACGCATAGCGGCCGCCATGGCAACTCTCATAAAGAACTCGTCCCAGCTAATTACATCGTTGCGCTTGTCAGGCATCTGCTACCCCTCTACTCGTCCAGCCAGCCTTTGCAGACCCGCCTTATCTACGATTCTAATCCCGCTTTGGCCTACACGCTCAACCAGCCCCAGGTCACGCAGCTCCCCGACCTTGCGACTTGCCGTCTCGCGACGCATGCCACACGCAGCTCCTAAGTCATCCACCGTAAGCTCAATAGCCCCCGATTGCAAGCGCGCCGAGCGCTCCAGCAAAAATGCTGCCAATCTTACCAGCGGATTCTTTTGAGCAAGCATAGCATTTTGCTCGTTTGCCTGACGCAACTTTACACTCATTACCTGCAAAATCGCCAATGCTACAGAAGGCGTATGCTCCATCAGGTCTAGCACCTGCTGCCAAGAAACCCGTCTATACTGCACCTCATCCAGCGCTTGCGCAGTATAAGGATATGCTGCCTTATCTACCAGCAATGCCATACCAATACTTTCCCCAGCACTCACCACGTCGCGTACGCACTCGCGGCCATCGGGCAGCACAAAAACTAAGCGCAAGCGCCCTGAGTCAACCAGCCACAGGGCATCGCAGGGATCTCCTGCACGAAACAAGTTCTGACCACGAGCTAGCGTACCTGTTGTTGCCTGTGCAAACAGCAGCTGATACACCTTGTCTTTATCGGTCATAGATTCTTTCTCCTACATCCCCAGCTCCAGCGCGCCGTGCAGTCGCAGACCCAGCACGCGGCCCGCACAACACCTGCCAGGTGGCACGCGACGCGCTCATGCACACGCTTCCGTTCCCGCTTCATAGTACCTCTACAGCTTTGAGTATGCCCCTAGCAGCATACCCCTAGCAACACACCGCTTCTTCAGAATTTTGGTATAAACTACCTGCAAAGTTCTACAGCACGTTCTACAGTAATGTGAGAGTATTAAATACGTATTGACTTCTTCTCTCATTACCCTAGTATGAATTTAGTTTCCAATTTCATATTGGAAACGAGAAAGGTTCTGCTATGTCACAGCGCGGTTCATACAAAACTCGTCAGCGAGAAGATATTCTCGCCTGCCTCGGGGATAACACGCAACGCTATTTAACCGTAGACGGTGTATATGAAGCCCTGCGCGCGACTGGTAGTGAAATTGGGCGGACCACGGTCTATCGCAATTTGGAGCACCTTGTTGCCAAGCAGGAGCTGCTCAAGGCCATCTCTCCCAAGGGCGAAGCACTCTATCGATTAGCCCCCGAGCAAAACGCTGCTCAGCTGGTGTGTTTGGAATGTGGTAGGGCATTTCCTTTGGATTGCCATATGGTGGATGACTTTACCTCCCACATTAAGGCCCATCATGGCTTTGAGATAGACGCGTATAAAACCGTTTTGTATGGTACCTGCCCCGATTGCCTTTCTCGCCAAGCTCACCACTAGGTTTTGGAGAAGGATCATGCACAAGAACATGACGCGCGCAGACTTTTTACGCCTGAGTGGAGCTACCGCATGTGTGGTTGCCCCTACCCTGCTAGGACTTTCGGGCTGTAATAAACCTGCAGGCACCAACGGAGCTGCCAAGGACTCTAAGCTACAGGTACTTGCAAGCTTTTATCCCATAGCGGACTTTGCCCAAAAAATTGGTGGCGATAAAATCGAGGTCAAGACGCTTGTTCCCACTGGTACCGAACCACATGACTGGGAGCCTTCAACCTCTGATATGATTCAGTTTACCAATGCTAAGCTGCTGATTTACAACGGAGCTGGCATGGAGCACTGGGTGGATGACACACTCAAGAGCCTGGGGGACACCGCGCCAAAGGCAATTGCTGCATCCGAGGGCATTACGTTATTAGAGGCAGACAAAACGGACCCCGAACACGAACACGAGGATAAGCACGATGATCATGACGAGCATGAGCATGGTGCATACGATCCTCACGTATGGCTCGATCCAAAAAATGCCAAAGCAGAGATGAAGAACATTATGAATGCCTTGGTTGAGCTGGATCCTGATAATAAAGAGAGCTACACCTCCAACTTTAGCAAGTGGGAAGCTGAGTGCGACAAACTGGATAGCGAATTCTCAGACCAGCTAGCAGGCGTTTTACAGAAAACCGTTGTTGTTTCCCACGCGGCTTTTGGATACCTCTGCAATGAGTATGGCCTTACCCAGTACTCCATTGGCGACATTGATGCCGAGGCTGAGCCCGATGCAAAGCGTATGGCAGAAATTGCAGAATATGTTAAGAACAACAAGGTGAGCACCATCTTTAGTGAAGAGCTGGTCAGCCCTAAAGTAGCTAAGGCAATTGCCGAGGAAACCGGTGCAAAGATGGAAGAGCTTAACCCCTTGGAGGGCCTGAGCGATGACGAGATCGCTGCTGGAGAAGACTACTTTTCCGTCATGCGTTCTAATCTAAAGAAACTGGTAGGTGCACTTTCGTGATAGATAAAACACGCGGCGCGGATAATGAGCGTGCCGCGTTGCCCTTATCGCTTGCCGAGGTAAGCGTACGTTTGGGCAAAAAACAAATACTATCTAACGTATCTCTCGAGCTTGGCTGGGGAGATACGTTAGTTTTGCTTGGCGCCAATGGCGCGGGTAAATCCACCCTTATAAAAACTGCTCTTGGTGAGCTCATCCCCAATTCAGGCCACGCAAAACTTTTTGGCATCACTGCCACACGCTTTACAAACTGGGATCGCATTGGCTACGTTCAACAGCTGCCGCCTACCAGCGTGCTTCGTTTTCCGGCCACCGCTTTGGAACTTGTGCAAGCAAGTATGCAGACAAGCGTACCAATACGGATGCCAAAAACCCCACAGACCAGCAGTACTGGAACTCATAACAAGAAGGCTCGTCGTGCTCGTGCGCTTGAGACCTTGGAGCAGGTGGGCATGCAGGACTTTGCGCAGCACGTTATTGGCAGCCTTTCCGGAGGGCAACTGCAGCGAGTACGCCTTGCAGCATCGCTTGTCTCTAAGCCTGACCTGCTGATTCTCGATGAACCCACTACCGGCATTGACCAGGCAAGCACCTGCGATTTCTTTGAACTTATCGGCAGCCTTAAGCAGCAGCGTACACTCTCGGTGCTACTAGTAACGCACGATAAAGAAGCAATTGACCTGGCAGGTGGTCAGCAGTTGTCGCTCGAAGGCGGTTGTTTGTACCCCTCTTTTGGCATGTCTCCTAAGCAGGAGGGATAAATGTTAGCTTATGCCTTCATGCAGCGCAGTCTTATCATTGGTTTGCTGCTTGGTATTACTCTGCCCCTTATTGGCGTTACGGTTGTGCTGCGCAGACTTTCTATGGTAGGCGACGCTCTGTCCCACACATCCCTTGCAGGCGTAGCGGCAGGGCTTATCGCCGGTATCAATCCGGTCTTTGGTGCCGCTGCTGCCTGTTTAGCCGGAGCCTTTTGTATAGAGGCCATTCGCAAGCGCTTTAAAGAGCAGTCTGAACTTGCTGTGGCCGTAGTCCTTGCGGCAGGCATTGGTTTAGCGGGTGTACTCTCTGGTTTTGTGCCAAACGCTGCCAATTTTAGTGCGTTTTTGTTTGGCAGTATTCTTACCGTTTCTAACGAGGAAACCCTGTTTGTGATAGCTGTTACAGCAGTGGCAGTCCTGTTTTGTTTTAGTGCACGACGCTCGCTCTTTTTGCTTGCCTATGATGAGACGCAAGCGCGTATCTGCGGTGTTAATGTGCCGCTCATGAACGCCAGTTTTATAGCCATCACAGCTCTGATAGTTGCCGTAGCTTCACGCACGGTTGGTTCGCTCATGGTTTCTTCCATGATGGTGGTCCCCGTTGCTTGTGCGCTTCAGCTCGCAAAAAGCTGGAAGACCACCTGTCTTGTTGCCTGCAGCGTGGGAGTTATTTCCACCCTTGTGGGACTTACCATCTCTTTCTATCTTGGCCTAAAGCCAGGCGGCACCATTGTGCTACTTTCCGTGGCACTGCTTGCGATTATCTTTGCGATCCGCTCACTTATGACAAGGGCTTCTCGATAAGAACTTCTCGATAAAAGCGCGCTGGTGTCGACGCCAGTATCGGTGCCGATACCGAGGCCGATGCCGATGCCGATACCAGTGCTAGTACCAGTGCCGGCGCCGACAGACTTCTTATGCCTTACGCAATGTTGGTAACCGTATACCCTGCCTGCTCAACCGCTTTGATGAGCTTGTTGTCAGACACCAACAAACCCGCATCAAGCGTAGCGGTCTTGTCATCAAGTGATACCCGCACATTTTTTACACCGCGCACGCCTTCAAGCGCCTCGGTTACATGCGCTGCGCAGTGCTCGCACTTCATACCATCAATAGTAAGTGTCTTGGCTGCCATAGGAGCATTTCCTTTCTCTTGAGCTTCTCCAGAAGCATTGGTATCGTCAGTTGTTTTATCGTCAGCGCTGGTATTGTCAGTATTTTCACCATGAGCGCTGGTATTGTGGACATTTGTGTGGGCTACCTGCTGAGAAACCCCATCATCCTGAGCATGTGGCGCAACGCGCGGTCTCCAGCCAAACAGACGCAAGGCATTGGACACCACAAACACGGACGAGAAGCCCATGGCCAGCGCACCAATCATGGGATTGAGCGTAATGCCAAAGGGAACCAGCACACCCATGGCAACCGGAATACAAATGACGTTATAGAACAACGCCCAGAACAGATTCTGATGGATGTCAGTCAAAGTGGCACGGGAGAGCTCGATGGCTGTTGCTACATCTGCAGGATTGGAATGCATGAGCACCACTTGGGCAGAACTGATAGCAATGTCGGTACCAGCGCCAATAGCGATGCCTACATCTGCTCGTGCCAGTGCGGGTGCATCATTGATACCGTCGCCCACCATAGCAACCGTTTTGCCAGAGGCCTGCAGCTCTCTAATCGTATGCTCCTTCTGATCCGGAAGCACACCAGCAATAACCTCATCCACACCCACTGCCTGCGCAACGACACGGGCAGTCTTTTCCTGATCACCCGTAAGCATAATAGTATGCAGTCCCAACTCATGAAGGCGCTTCACCGCAGACGCAGACTGCACCTTTATAGCATCGCTCACCGCAATCATGCCCAGCGCACGACCGTCCGCACTAAAGAACAGTGGCGTTGCTCCTTGTTCCATCCACACATCTGCATCAGCGAGAAGTTCTGTGATCGAAACCTCATGTGCCTGCAGGTGAGACGCATTACCAGCAAGGACCAGCTTGCCATCTACATAAGCAACCAGCCCTGCTCCTGCCACTTGGCTAAAGTTCTCAACCACAGCTGCCTGGAGCTTTTGTACCTGCGCCGCCGCGCTGTCTGCGTCAGCTGTGTTACCCGTACCACCTGCGTCAGCTGTGTTACCCGTACCAACTGCGTCGCCTGTAAGCGCTTCCAGCTTTTTGCTCGCATAAGCAACTACGGCATCTGCCAAAGGATGCTCGGATTTAGACTCAATAGCAAGCGCATAGCCTAAAAGCTCAGCTTCGCTTACTCCTTGCGCTGAAACTATGGTAACCACACTGGGTTTACCTTCTGTAATGGTGCCCGTTTTATCAAATACCACGGTATCCAAAGCACCCGCTGTTTCGAGCACCTCTGCATCTTTAATGAGAATCCCAAATTTAGCACCACGCCCCGTGCCCACCATAACCGCAGTTGGTGTCGCCAATCCCAATGCACAGGGGCAAGAGATTACCAGCACGGATACCGCATGATTAAGTGCTACCGCAACCTCACCGGGAGCAAAAATAAGTAACCATGCTGCAAAGGTAAGCGCTGCCAAAACCATAACTATAGGCACAAATACGCCTGCAATACTATCTGCCACCCGTTGAATAGGTGCTTTAGTATTGGTTGCCTCATCCACCAGACGAATAATACCTGCAAGAGCAGTGTTTTCTCCAACGGCATCGGCGCGCATGGTAAACCAGCCGCCTTTAGAAACCGTGGCACCAACTACCTGCTCACCCGCCTGCTTGGTCACAGGCAGCGGCTCTCCGGTAATGGCGGATTCATCCAACACACCCGAACCCTCAAGAATCGTGCCATCTACCGGTACCGACTGTCCCGCACGCACCACAACCACATCGCCAACAGCCACGTGGTCGGTGGGCACCACAAGCTCCTTGCCCTCACGCAAAAGCGTTGCCGTTTTAGGAGAGAGATCCATCAAAGCGGAAATAGCATTGGTGGTTTTACCTTTAGCACGCGCTTCAAAAAACTTGCCCAAGGTGATGAGCGTCAAAATCATACCCGCAGAATCAAAATACAGCTCATGCGCCACGCTCATTACCAGCTGGGTATTGCCAAAGCCATAGCCCCACATAATCTGGAACAGAGCCACCAAACTATAGGCATACGAAGCGGCTGAACCCAAAGCTATCAGGGCATCCATATTAGGCGCCCCATGGAACAAAGACTTAAAGCCCATCACAAAGTATTCTCGATTAACAAACAGGATGGGCGTTGCAAGCACCAGCTCCAACAACGCACGAACGCCCATGCCCTGCATGCTGCCCAAAGCAAACAGCAAAGGCCATCCGAACATGGGACTCATAGCTACATAAAACAAAGGTACCGAGAATACCATCGACCAGATAAGCTGCATGCGCTTATGGTCAATGGCCTTTTGTGCGTTGTGCGCCGGATTAACCGTTGCACCCAAAACGGCGGCCGATGCCCCGCCTCCTATGCCTGCATTTGCATGAGACGAGAAGACCTCAGCTACGGTGCGAGGCGTTGCGCTATACCCGGCCTTATCGACAGCCTTTACAATAGCCTCAATAGTTTGAGCGTTGCCGTCATAGCTGACCTCCATTGAATTTTTGAGCAGATTAACCCGCGCGGATTCCACGCCATCGACCGCATTGGTAACGGCTTGGACACGCGCTTGACATGCTGCACAGGTCATGCCCTCAATGTCAAATACCTCAACAGCAGTGCTGGACGAAGGATCATGTTGTGTATCCATAGTGCTTCCTTACGAGAACTTCTTGAGGAGGTCTACAACCTCTGAAATAACCTCTGTGTTGCCCTGCTGGATTTCTTCTACAACGCAACTTTGCAGATGGTCTTCCAGCAGCATGCGAGAGACCGCCTTAACAGCACTTTGCGCAGCTGCTAATTGCACCAGCACATCCCCACAGTACCGGCCTTCTTCAATCATCTGCTTAACACCGTTAAGCTGGCCAATCGCACGATTAAGGCGTGTCGTTGTATCCTTTACGAGCTGCTCAGAGCGGGGCGTATGCTTTATATGGCAGGTTGGGCACTCGGTCATGGCTCACTCCTCAATATACCCCCAAGGGGTTTTTATACCTGAATCTACTATACCCCATAGAGGTATATATAAACAAGAAAAAACCGAGGCAACAAAACACTCGTTACCTCGGCTGTATCAAGTCTTTCTCGTGTTGCAAAGCCAAGCTCTTAGCGAACAACCTTTACGCGTGTACCATCATCTGCGGGCTTATCGTCAGGAACAGCAGCAATGCCACCAAATACCATTTGTGCAACAAGAGTATAGCCCTGAGGAACGTCAAACAGCTCTGCTAGCTTGTCATCAATAACAGGGTTGTAGTGCTGGAGATTTGCGCCAACGCCCTTCTCGGCAAATGCAGCCCAAATATTGGACTGGAGCATACCGTTTGCTTGGTTAGCCCAGATAGGGAAATTAGCTGCATAAGGAGTAAAGTCTGCCTGCATTGCCTTTACCGTATTCTGGTTGATATAGAACAACACGGTACCAGCGCCAGCCTTAAAGCCATCAATCTTCTCACGCGCAACCTTACCACCAAAGGCATCATAGACGGCATCCCAAAGCTCGTTTTGCTTCTCGCCCATTACAACAAGGGCATAAGCGCTCTTCATGTTAAAGGCATCCGGAGTAAGCTCAACGACGCGTTTTACCAGAGCTACAGCTTCCTCATCAGAAATAGGGAGTTCTTTGGTGAGTGCATACACAGAACGACGCTTTTCAAGCGCATCAAACAAAGACATAGTTCATCCTTCCTTATGGAGCCGAGAATTCCATGCCTCCAACAGACATGCTTTTTCTCGAACAGCAACGTTTGTAATTTTTTTCTATTCCCGTCAAATTTAGTTGTATACAATCTTTTTGTGAAATGCATAAAATCTGTTTTGAAACGTATGATGTGGGAAGAACAGTGGTAGTTCAGTACGCAACGCGCACCGGGCGCGTTCTATAAGAAAGAGGTTTGTCATGAGCTTTACAAAAGTAACAGTGGCAGGCGGCGGGGTTCTGGGGAGCCAGATTGCATTCCAGACCGCATTCAAGGGGTTTGACACCACCGTATGGCTGCGCTCTGAGGATTCCATTAAACGCGCTCGTCCTAAGTTTGAGCGTCTACGTGATATTTACCTGGGCATTCTTGACAATGCCAAGACTAATGAGAAGGCTCCTTGGCCTGCAGGCTGGGGTGCCAAGCTCGATGCAGCCGGCATCGACGCTCTTAAAGAGCAGGTACTCAAGGCCTATGACAATCTTAAGCTCACTACCAGCTATGAAGAAGCGGCAAATGTAGACTTCCTTATCGAGTCTATTGCAGAAGATCCCGCACAAAAAACCGCCTTTTACCAGGAGCTCGCAAAGTATCTTCCCGAGCATACCGTTGTAGCAACCAACTCTTCCACCATGATCCCCAGTATGTTTGCCGAGGCTACAGGTCGTCCTGAGAAATACCTTGCCCTGCACTTTGCAAACGAAATCTGGTCACATAACACGGGTGAGGTCATGGGTCACGCTGGTACAGATCAGAAGTATTACGATATGGTCGTAGAGTTTGCCAAGCAAATTGGCATGATTCCTCTGCTGCTTCACAAAGAGCAGCCTGGCTATATTCTCAACTCCATGCTCGTTCCCTTCCTTAACGCAAGCATGTCTTTGTGGGCCAATGATGTTGCAGACCCCGAGACTATCGATAAAACCTGGATGCTTGGCACTGGTGCTCCTGCAGGTCCTTTCCGCATTCTTGATATTGTTGGACTCACCACGGCATATAACATCAATGCCATGCAGCCCGATGCATCTGATCCCACCTCAATGCATGCAAAGATTGCCGCAAAGCTTAAGACCAAGATTGATGCCGGTGAATTAGGCATTAACGCAGGTAAGGGCTTCTACAATTACAGCAAGTAATCTCAGCAAAAACCAACAGTACGAACAAAGCGGGGTTTTTACACCCCGCTTTGTTTTACTCATTCGATTATACCTACTGCTTCTACCAGAGCTTGTGCCTATCATTACTGTTGCTTATAGCCACCGCTCATGTGCTTATACCTGCTGTTGCTTCTTGCCAAAGACAGCGCCATATGCCCAGACCAACACAAACGTTACTACCGAAGGTATAAACCAAGCCAGGCTTATATCTGCAAGAGGAAGCGCATCAAACACAATCCAAACCTGTGGTGCAAAACCATTTCTCATGGCAATGGCTGTGCTAATTACTATGCACACCACTACGGTCAGTTTCCAAGCCTTCGCAGTTGAAGGCTTACTGCCACCCGCAAGACCCAAGGCTGTCAAAACAAAGGTTACGGGATAGAGGGCAGAAAGCACGGGTACGGAATAAGCCAAGATGGTATCAAGACCAAAGTTCGCAAATACCACCGAGATCAGCACAATACCAATGGCCAGTTGTGTATAGTTCAGATGCTTTCCCACCTCTGTTGTAACAAAGTACTCAGAGATAGAGCTTACCAAGCCAACGCACACATTAAGACAGGCGATCAAGAAAATGGCAGCCACCAACGCCGATCCCGCAACACCATACTGTATCGTTGCCGCAGAAGAAATAATATCCGCACCGTTTGCCATGTTTCCAATCACAGGGCCTACCGTCATGCCCACAAAACACATGCCCAAGTACACCACGGCCATCACAATACCAGCAATCACACCAGAATGAATCACCTGGTTAGAAACAGCTTGAGGCTCTTTTAAGCCCAAAGACTGGATATTCATTGCAACAACCACACCAAAGGCAAGCGTTGCCAATACATCCATAGTTTCATATCCACGGATAAATCCCGTAGCAAGAGGGCTCGTGCTGTAAGCAGCTACCTGAGTGGCTTGTGGAGCAGCCGCAGGAAACAAAAGTGTTTTACCAACAACCAAGGTAATAAGAATGATAAGCGCCGGACCAGAAAACATACCCATGAGCTTATTAAGCTTGGTTGGATGCATGGCCAGCACAAAAGCCAGCGCAAAAAAGACAATCGAGAAGACCAGCTGAGCAAACGCTACTTTATCCTGTGCAACTCCCAGCAAAGGCAAAAGCATCTGAAACGATGTAGAAGCCGTACGAGGAATTGCCAAAAAAGGACCAATGGCTAAGTAGACAAGTGCTATGAATACTTTTGAAAACAGCGGATGGATTAAATTACCCAAATCTGTAGCTGTACCAATTTTTGCTACAGCCGCAATGGTCAAAATAGGTAGTCCAACAGCGGAAACGATAAAGCCTACCATTGCAGCTGTAGCAGCCGTACCAGCCTGAGCACCCACCATAGGGGCAAGAATAAGATTGCCAGCACCAAAGAGCATCGAAAAAAGCGTGATGCCTACGGTAAGAGAATTTTTTGCACTCAGGCGTGTGATAGATTGATCTTGCATGAGCATCCTTTGTCCGCTGGATAATAATTTTCCTACGGTACCAAAAAATAGCTCTGAATCAATGCTGTACGAGAGATTATTTAACCTGATGTTTTCTATATTCCTCAAGCTGCTGCATATAAGTACCGCCCTGCTTTTTGAATTTTGAGTTAATCGCAAGGGCATTTATTACCAATATCAGCAAATACAAAACAGTAAAAGCAATCCATGGACCTACCTGACTGACAGGTAGCCAAGTACCATACCATGCACAACCTACCAATACGGCAAAATAGCTCAGACCAAAACCAAGAATCCGCGTTATGTAGTTTAATGAGGCTGTGGTCTTGGTGTCGTATCTAAACCAAAATCCTTGCAGTATGCCTCCCATAATCCCTGCAATGATTATGCTGAGTATCAGCTCATTTTGCACCGCTTGATACTTGAGAAAGACATTAACAACCAATATGAGTACCAGCATTACAACTGAGCCAACACAGCCCTCCTTTGCATTTTGCACAAGGCGAACAACAGCACTGCTGTTTTTATCGGTAGATTCTTTAAAGTACACTCCCATAGTACTCCCCTACTTCCAAGACGTCAGTTTTTGTTTGATGGTGTTTGCATATGCCCGAGACACCAATACGGTGGTACCACCTTGTAAATCCAGAACCATACGACCATACAGTTCTGGCCTAATCCCAATGACGGCATCAAAATTGACAATGAGCTGTTTTGAAATGCGGATAAACTCCGTATGCTCTAAGTCATTTTCTAGAGCTCGTAAGCGCTGGGCACTTTCAAACACACGCCCATCCATGCAATGAATATGTGCCCTTGGCTCATGAGCCTCTACAAATGCCACCTGTGCAAACGGGATTACTATACGCTCAGTTCCAGCGCCTTGATACGCAAGGAATTTTCCTTCGCTCATGCGTAAGACTTCAAGCAGGCGAGGAAGCTGAGGATTATGAGGATCAACGGTGAGCTTGACTTCAATACCTTCAAAGCCATCTTTTTCTGTAATTGATATTCTCATTGACCTACCCTTCTCTTTGATGGACCCAGTATACAAAGCTCAGACTCACACGCCTCTGCAAAGAATCCTAAGATGCAACAAATGCTTGGTAAGTTGCACACCAAAGCTCTCACAAAGCACTGCAGACACAAAAAAACAGGACACAGCTCACAATGAACTGCATCCTGTTTTCTTAAGAGGGCTGGTAGACGTACGGTACATCCAGCACCTTTACTATGTTTGGAAGCACTCAGTCTACGTAGCTTGCTTACCCTGTTTAGTCAACAACCTTATTGCCGTTTTTGACATACTGATTGCGCTTAAAGAGCAAGAACAGCAAGCCACCTACAACGGTACCAGCAAGAATTGCTACCACCCACATAAGGCCACCATCAACAACAGGCAATACCAAGAAGCCACCATGAGGCGCTGGATCGTGGACGCCAAAGAAAATGGTGAGGATAGCGCCAATGGAAGAGCCAAGCATCATGATGGGCATAACGGGCCAAATGTTCTTGGTCATAAAAGGAATTGCGCCTTCGGTAATGTGCGTACAACCAAGGACAAAGTTAACCAAACCAGCATCGTGATCCTCTTGCGTAAAGTACTTCTTGCCCAAAAGGACAGCAAAGGTAGTAATCAGTGGAGGAACAATGCAAGCAGCAGAAACGGCAGCCATGAAGTTGGTACCAAAGTTATAGGTAGGGGTGCCAACACCAGCAGCTAAGGCCTCAGTAAGCATAGCGGTACCGGTTACGTACGCAGCCTTGTTCACAGGGCCACCCATGTCAAACGCGCACATGCAACCAATAGCAAGACCCAATACGATAGGACCAGAAGCAGAAAGGCTCCTGAGGAAGTCCATCATTGCCATATTAATTGCTGCCATAGGACCAGAAATGCCCAGCATTACCAGACCAACAATGAAGGCAGAGCACAGTGGATACAAAAACATTGCTTTAAGACCATTGAGGTTCTCGGGAAGATTGGCAAAGAGCTTCTCCAAAAGAACAATGGTATAACCAGCTAAGAAACCACCAATGATACCGCCCAAAAAGCCAAAGCCTACACCCGTACCGGTTGCGTCAATAAGGCCGGTCTCGGGTGATACAGGAAGACCTTGGATTGCAATCATGCCGGCAAGAAAACCAGGTACCAATGCAGGACGCTTACCTATGGACTCTGCAATGTAGGCAGAAAGCACCGGAACCATAAGGCCCATGCAGATACCACCGATAGTCTTAAGCAAGGCGGCAAAAGCATTGTAATCTGTAGCGGTAGAGCTAAATGAAGTAATGCCCCAAAGGAACGAAACTGCGGTAAGAACACCACCAGCAACTACAAAGACCAACATGTGGCTTACGCCGTTCATGAGGTGCTTGTAAATCTGATGGCCCACGGATTCCTTAGCAGGAGCATCGGTCTGAGAGTCAGCGTTTGCGACCTCTTTGGTCATCTCGCCAGAAGCCTGAGCGGTCAGAGCCTGGTCGATAAGAGCCTCTGCGTCCTCTTTTTTGATTGCTTTGCTCACGCCTACAGAAACCATAGGCTTGCCAGCAAAGCGCTCGGCATTCACGTCCTTATCGGCAGCGATAATGACCACCTGGGCAGCCTTGATCTGAGCTGGAGTAACCTCGTTCTCAATGCCTACCTGACCGTGAGTCTCCACCTTAATGGTGAGACCCTTGGCGGCTGCAGCATCCTCCAGCGCCTTCTTGGCCATAAAGGTGTGCGCAATGCCTGTTGGACAACCGGTAGCTGCGATAATGTCGTAGACCTGGGTGTCTTCAGCCATGTGCAACCCCTCCTTTCTTTTTGTGCCTGTGGCACATCCCCCTTGCGCTTACGCGCGATTACCTTACTTTATCTGTGAGACCTGAATTTGACTGGATAAACTATCCACTAAAGCAAAGTCTCCCAAACCAGCACTCATAGCAACATTGGCACCCGTTGCCATAGCGCGGGATAAAGCGCTCTTAACCTTACTACGATTTTCATTCCAGATAGACAAAAAACTTGCCAGAGTTGCATCGCCCGCGCACGCCGTGGATAACACACGGACCTTGGCAGCCGTAGCATGGTACACGTCCTGTCCGTCGTAAAAGTACGCACCATTACCGCCAAGCGTCAGCAAAATGTTTTGTGCGCCGCGCTCATGCAGCATGTGCAATGCGGCAATACAATCCTGCTCAGAATGAACGTCCACGCCAAAGATGTCCGCGACTTCCTCATCATTGGGTTTAATGAGCAGCGGGTTGCGCTCTACCAAATGAGCCAAACAGGGATGGGAAATATCCAGCACAAACTGCGCGCCTTTAGCTTGGACAACATTGATAACCTCATCGTAATACTGAGGGTCCATGTTGGGCGACAAACTGCCAGAGATAACCAGACAGTCCAGATCCTCCAAGCGGTCGATAAGGTCAAGCATCTGCAGCTGAGCCTTACGACTTACCGGTGCGCCAGCGTTTACCTGCTTGTATTCCTTATCGCCCACCGTAAGAAATACGTTAAGGCGCGTGATGCCATCGATCCAGACAGGCTTAACGGGACAAATCTTGGAAGCTCCGTCTACGATATAGCTGCCTGTAAAACCTCCGAAGAAGCCTAAGATCTGAGAGTCCACTCCATAGTGGGCGAGTGTAAAGGATACGTTGAGTCCTTTTCCGTTAGGTGTATACACGGCGTCACGCGTGCGATTGACCTTATCAAAGCGCAGGTCATCGCTGGTAATATTCATGTCTACCGCAGGATTAGTTGTAAGGGTGTAAATCATTACCTACTCCGGTTGCCGCACTTATGCACGATTGGTAGAGCCAAGGTTGTCCATGTGATCCTCAACAACCTTTTGAATGTTTACCATGCCAGGCGCCGCAGGCTTTTTAGGATCAAAGCAATCGGGATGAGCGGCCATGTACTCCATAAAGCCAGCCATGAATGCCTGACGCAGTTCTGTGGCATAGTTAACCTTGCAGATGCCGTTTTGAATGGCTTCTGCTACCTGATCATCTGGTACACCAGATGTACCGTGCAAAACCAGAGGAATATCAAGACGAGAACGGATCTCTTTAAGAACACCCTGCTCAATGTGGGGAATGCCCTTATATACGCCATGAGCGGTACCAACGCCAACCGCCAAAGATGTGCAGCCGGTGCGCTCGACAAACTCCACGGCCTCATCGGGATCGGTGTAGGGATTTTCTCCCTCTACAGCAGGGCCGTCATCCTCCTTGCCGCCAACCTTGCCCAGCTCTGCCTCTACCGGCAGGTCAATTGCCTGCGCAACCTTGGTTACCGAAGCAGTAAGTGCAATGTTGTCCTCAAAGCACACATGCGAACCATCAATCATAACCGAGGTGTAACCAGCACGCATTGCCTGCATACAGCGATCAAAGCTATCACCATGATCAAGATGCAGAGCCACAGGCACGCTTGCCTTTTGAGCAGCTGTGCGAACCATGGAAACAAAGTACTCTAAGCCAGCATACTTAAGCGTACCGGGCGTAGTTTGCATAATCACTGGAGACTTTTTAGCCTCAGCAGCACGAATAACAGCCATAACAAACTCAAGGTTCTCTACATTAAAGGCGCCCACTGCATAGTGGCGTGCCTGTGCATCACGCAACATTTCTTTGGTGCTTACCAGCATGACAAAGCATCCTTTCCCCTTGTGGTTCTGCTGATCTGTTGGTTTTGTCAGCCTGTGACCAACTCGCCAACTGGTGCCCAGCCTCATACTTCTTCACAAATGAGCCCGACATCACACAACCAAGCAGAACTTGTTTTGCGACAAAAACTTGCTTTTAAAGCTTGTCTTTAGTCGTAAAGCAATCTTTTGTTAGCTGTATTCTACGCGCTTATCAGCTCTCTTGTTCAGCTTGATTTTGCATTGTTTATCTGCAGGGAATATGAGAGATAGCCCTTTTAATAGTGCTTCTTTTGCTTTTTGTTTATCTTTTGTTTTGTTTGCTCGCTCCTCTCGATAAAAGCAAGAAAAAGCAAATCGAACTGTTATCATTAGCCTCAGATCATGCTTCACAGTTCCTACACGTTTTATACACATCTATACCTACACTATGCACGTTTGCGAGTATCCATGACAGGCAAAAACACCACGGCCACAAGCCCTACTTCCACCAATCCCACTCACACCGCACAGGCGAACGATACCATTGCGGGTTTTGTAGAAGCACGGCGTGCCCGCATTATGAGCCTTCTGAACCAAGAAGGCTCTGTCCAGGTAAACCAACTCGCAGAATTCTTTGGTGTTTCTCGCGTAACCATACGCACTGACTTAGATGCCTTGGGCAGAAACGGGCGTTTGCGTCGTACCCATGGCGGCGCTCTTGCCCTTGCCCGTACGGTCACCGTTTCTTTGCAAGATCAGCGCGTTAACCTTAACGCGGAGGGAAAACGCGCTGTTGCGCTCACCGCTGCCACACTGGTTCCCAACAACACAGCCATTTTGGTGGACTCTGGCACCACAGCAGTAGAGTTTGTAAAAGCGCTCGCAGATAAAACTGGCATCACCCTTATCACAAATGATTTTACGATTGCCAATTTGGTAGATCGCTCCATGCCCTCCATAGACGTAATCGTTTTGGGCGGCAAACTGCGCAAGGGTCACAGGTATTCCAGTGGCTGGCTGTCCTTGCAAATGCTTGAGTCGCTCCATCCCGATATGGCATTTGTGTGTCCCACCGCATATACACCTCAGTATGGCCTTACTACCAACAACCAAGAAATGGCAGAGCTTAAACGTGCCTTTATGCACTGTGCCGAGAAAACCTGTGTTCTTATGGATTCAAGTAAGCTTGGTGCGCAGGGCCTTATTAAATTTGCCAGCTTAGACGATGCAGACTTTGTTGTGTGCGAAACAAGCTCAGAAGCACTGTTTACAGAAGCACTGGAGGGCAGCGCTACACAGCTTGTTGTAGTGCCGGCATAACCGTGCAACCATACATCCGCACAACCATGTGACTATACAACCCTGTAAAACTGTTTTGACAGCTAGGATTAACAGGCACAATCCCCACTTGTCAAAGCCTTTTGATAGCGCTCATGCAGCTCTCAAGCTAGTCTGATACGTGAAAGGAGGACACCATGGAAATAGGAAAACATATCAAGCAGTATAGGAATGCCCTGTCCTTATCTCAGGATGATTTAGCTGCAAAAGCCTATGTTTCTCGACAGACCATTTCCAATTGGGAAAACGATAAAAGCTATCCAGATATCCATAGCTTGGTACTTCTATGCAATGTCTTTGACGTATCACTCGATCAGCTTATCAAGGGAGATTTGCCTATCATGAAAGCGCGCATCAATGAGATTGATCAAAGGGCATTTAACGCCCTAGGATACATGTTTACTCTATTGTTTATCCTCGTTATAGTAACGCCACTGCCTCTCGTCCACTATTTTGGAGGACTTGGAATCGCTGTCTGGGGTGTTCTTGCCTTCGCTGCACTTATCGTTGCGTATAAGGTTGAGAAATACAAGAAGCACTTTGACATGCAAACCTATCGTGAAATTCTGGCCTTTACAGAAGGTAAGCACCTCGATGAGCTTGAGAAGGCCCGAGAAGAAGGAAAGAGACCGTATCAAAAGATCTTGCTTGCTCTAGCAGCAGGCATCATTTCCGCGGTGGTTAGCACCGGCATGTACGTTATCTTTAAGTAACTCCATCAGCCATGCTCATGGTAATGCTCGTGGCAGTGCTCCTCATGAAGCTGCTCGTGCTCGTGCTCATGCTCGTGCTCGTGTGCCTGATGGTGGTGCCCCTCAATTTCTGCATGCTTACGCTGCAAAGCGGGGACAAAAAACTCACGCAAGGCATGACGGTTCAAAGCTTTGCCGATAAATACAGCGCGCACTTCATCTGCCTCCATGGATGGCTCGGCCCCCGTAAGAGCCCATGAGCGATCCACCACATCAAAACGTATCAGCTGCGCTCCGCACGCTACCACACCCTTGGCACGGGTTATCTGCCCAAAGGTGCCACAGGCAAGCGCGTCAGCAATCCAAGCAAGGTGCGCGGGCGTTGGCACAGACACGTACTGTAGTGCAAGGCTTTCGAGCTCATCGGTAGTATCGACAGCCTCAACGCCAGCGGCACTAAGAGACCCAATGGCACCAGGGCCGTTTGTTGTAGAGGATATTTCTTTGAACTCACTGCTCTTCTCGGCAGGAGCGTGGAGCAATGACCGCCACCACGCATCGGGCAACTCATCCCATGGCTGGCAAATCATAGTGGCAGCTTGATTGGATTGACGTACCAGCTCAGACAGGGACGCCGCAACAACATCATCAGAACCATGTGCAACCTTAGAGCACACAATGGTAGCTGCCGAGGCTATCTGATTGTCAAATACATCTGGATTGAGCGTGCGCTGGTGCGCACAATTAAGCGCATCAAGCACGGTGATGGCAGGCAATAAACGAATGTGCTCATAGCGGATTTTTGACAGATTTTCCAACACGCTACCCAAGCGTGCAATGCCCGTTGGCTCCACAACCAGGTAATCCGGGTCAAAGGTGTTGGCGATGGTAAGCACCGACGAAGCAAAGTCCTGTTTTCCCGAACAACAGATGCAATTCTCGGTAGACTCCCAGACCTCAAGCTCCGACGCATTTCTGAGCTGCTGGGCATCTATATCGGCCTGCCCGATCTCATTTTCATACACAACAAAATCGCGGCCCGTACGACGAGCAAGTTCCTTAATAAAGGTAGTTTTACCTGCACCTAGAAAACCAGAAACAACCAAAATGTCCATTACCGCTCCGCAAACACCAACGTCAATTTGCAGCTTACAAACCAAGCCAAACCTACCACTAACAACAGCTGCAGCCACCATCACAACTACTAAAAACAGGGCCGCCAAACACAGCGACGACCCTGTCCGTTAAACCCAACTATCCTGCAAAGATATACACCCTGTGCAGAGGCTTGTAGTGATCAATACCTTGTAGCGATTAACTATGAAGTTAGTCAATAACAACTACAGGCTTGATAAGATCTGCAGGCTTATCACGCATGAGGAACAGTGCCTCTTCTACATGATCCCAACCATGGAACAGGTGGGTAACCTCAGGATGAAGATCCAGACGGCCAGCCTCTACCAAGCTTGCCAGCTTCTCCATGCGCAGACGACCGCCAGGCATCAAGCCACCACGGATATCCTTGTGCCCCATACCAACGCCCCACTCAACGCGAGGAATAGATACGTAGTCACCAGAACCAAGGTAATTTACATTACCAATCTTGCCACCAGGCTTGAGCGCCTTAACCGCCTGCTCAAAGGTCTCTACGCCGCCACCAGCTACGCACACACGGTCTACGCCCTTGCCGCCTGTCATCTCCAAGACCTGATCGGCAATAGGACCGTCCTTGTAAGAGATAAAGTCAGTTGCGCCATAGCCCTTAGCAGCCTCAACGCATACCGGACGCGTACCTACCGCAATAATGCGAGAAGCACCATGGAGAGCAGCGCCGGCTACGCTCATCAGGCCAACAGGCCCAATACCAATAACCAAAACCGTATCACCAAATTGGACATCAGCAAGCTCTACTGCGTGGAAACCAGTGGGAACCATATCGGACAAAATGCAGGCATCTGCAGGATCCATGCCCTCAGGCATATGGGCAAGATTGCCATCTGCATCATTTACATGGAAGAACTCGGAGAAGACGCCATCCTTGAAGTTAGAGAACTTCCAACCAGCAAGCATGCCACCGGAGTGCATGGAATAGCCAGCCTGAGCTTCAAGCGAGTTCCAATCGGGAGTAATTGCAGGTACCAGTACGCGATCGCCGGGCTTGAAGTCCTTGACGCACTCGCCTACCTCTACAACCTCTGCAGAGCACTCATGACCCAAAATCATATTGTGGCGCTCACCAATAGCGCCCTCCCACAGAGTGTGAATATCGGAAGTACAAATAGCGATGGCAAGTGGCTTACAAATAGCATCAAGAGGACCACACTGAGGAACGTCCTTCTCGATCCAGCCAGACTCGCCGATCTTGAGCATCGCATAACCCTTCATAGGAACACCTTTCTCAAAAATCGACAACCATATGAAACCGCTCGTACAGCGGAATCTTCCAACTATGCCTAGAACGTATCACCACGTTTTATTTTACTCAAAAAACGGACGTTACTGACGAATTTTTGGAATTCCTTTTGACGGTATCTATGACCACGCATACGGCTAAAGAATGCCTTTAACCTGCGCTTTTTATGACAAGGATAGCGGTTTGTGTGTGGTGCACACGCGCGCTGCCCCTACGTAAAAACAAAAACACCATCAGCGTGTTTGTAACGTAATTCAAAAAATTTATAACTATTTTATAAAGTGCATTGCACAACAGTTATCTTGTGCTAACTTATTAGACACAAAAGCTAATTTGGTTTTCAATTTCAAATTTAAAAGGGATTGAGATCCAGTACTAAACCCAATAGTTCGACCCTGCTCGACCAAAGATTAAAGGAGATGTCATGCGTAAGGGAATTACCAAATTTCTTCTCGCTGCCTTCATAGCAACGCTCATTGCCCTACCACTTGCCGCGTGTAGCCAAGCCAATAAGAACGCAGCACCCGCCCAAGATGGAGCCGCTAAAAAGACGGTCTACACCACGTTTTTCCCCGTCTATGATCTTACCAAGCGCATTGTTGGTGACAAGATGGACGTCAAAATGATCATCAAGGGCAACCAAGAACCTCACGACTTTGAGCTCCAAGCAGCTGATAGAGCAGACATCAGCAAGGCAGACCTCATTGTGTACAACGGCGCCGGCATGGAATCCTTTATCGACGATCTCAAAACTTCCGCTAAAAATGATGATGTCTTCCTTGACCTATCCCAGGGACTCACGTTGCTTCAAAACAAGGATGCCGTAGCAGGCGACCAGTCCAGCGTTAACCCCCACACTTGGCTATCTGTTAAAAATGCCCTGGTAGAGCTAGACACCATCTATAAAACACTTGCTGCTCTTGACCCTCAAAATGCAGACTACTACAAGCAAAATTATGAGAAGGCCAGTGCTGAGTTCAAAGCGCTCGATCAAAAGTTTGAGGAAACCCTCTCTAAGGTTTCTGACTCCGAGAAGTACTTTGTTGTCTCCCATGCCGCCTTTAATTATCTTGCTCATGACTACGGTCTCAAGCAGGTAGCCGTTACCGGTATTTCCCCCGAAGATGAGCCTTCCGCAGCACAGTTGGCAACCATTGCAGACTTTGTAAAGAAGCATCAGATTAGCACCATCTTTTTTGAGGGTAAGGCCACTCCCAAAGTTGCAGAAACCCTTGCAAAGAGCACGGGCACCAAAACGGCAACCCTCTATACCATGGAAAGTTTGACCGAAGAAGAGCAGCAGATGGGCTATCTCAAGCTCATGGAACATAACCTGGATGAGCTGGTGAAATCCTTCAGTGAGTAACGTTTTAGACATAACTAATCTGTGCTTTGCCTACGAGGATGAACCCATCCTTCTAGACGTCACGCTTACGGTTAAGCAGGCTCAATTTGTTGCCGTAGTTGGCGAGAATGGCGCCGGTAAGTCTACGCTTATGAACCTAATTCTCGGTAAGCTCAAGCCACGCTCTGGTGAAATCTTCCTGTTTGGTGATGCCCAAACCGCTCACAATCACTATGCAGACATTGCCTACGTTTCGCAATATTCCGTTTTAGGATATAAGCATTTTCCTACAACGCTTGAGGAGGTTGTCCGCATCCATCTTAAGCACCTCAAAAAGAAGCTCTGCGTAGACAAGCTGCTTAAGACGGTGCGTTTGGAAGCACAGATACACAAAAAGCTCAGCCAACTTTCTGGCGGTCAGCTTCAGCGCGTTGGCCTACTGCTTGCCCTTATCAAGGATGCCAAGCTCATCTTGCTGGATGAGCCTACCTCGGGCATCGATAAGAAATTCTCGGCAGAGCTTTATCAGATTCTGCGCGAGCTGTGCGACCAGGGCAAAACCGTCATCATCATTACGCACCATCTCTCTGAGGCGCAAGGGTTTATCGATAAGGTCATGCGCTTGGAAGATGGCCACTGCTATGAAGTAGAGCCTTGTGAGCACGGAGGTCTGCAGCGCGTTTCCAGCGCAAAGGCTGAAAACACAAACGACATGCCATCTGCAAGCAACCCCAACGGAGGTGAGCGCTAATGTTTGAATACGAATTTATGCAGCGCGCCTTTGTGGTGGGAAGCATTTTGGCCGTTATCCTCCCCTGCATTGGCTTGCCCATTTTGCTCAAGCGCCTCTCTATGATGGGGGACACGCTTTCTCATGCCTCGCTAGCAGGCGTAGCAATTGGATTGTGCTTTGGCTTTGATCCGCTTTTGGGATCGGTAGTGGCCTGTATTATAGCGGGACTTTCTACAGAGATCCTGAGCGCTCGACTCAAATCCTACCAGGAGATTTCCACCGTTATTGTGCTGGCAGCGTCCATTGGTTTGGCCGGTATTTTTACCAGCCTTGCCGGCAATAGCAACTCCATTAGTTCATACCTCTTTGGTTCTATCGTAACTATTGGAGACCTGGAGTTTTATCTGGTTATCTGCGTTGCTTTTATCGTTATTGTTACGTACAAACTTTTGTATAACCGCCTGTACCTAAGCGTATTTGACCCACAATCCGCACCGCTGCTGGGCATCAATACCAACCTGATGAGCTTTGTGTTCTCTTTTTTGGTGGCCATTACCATTTCTATTGCAGCCAAGACCATTGGCTCGTTGATTGTCTCGTCCCTTTTGGTGGTACCAACCATTACCGCCATGCAGTTTAGCAAGACCTACTGCGGCACGCTGGGAATTTCCATGTTGGTATCACTGGTGGCTGTATATGCAGGACTTTACCTTTCATACTGCTACAACCTTCGCCCAGGCGCCGTTATCGTGCTGCTCTCGGTGGGCCTGCTGATCATCTCACTCATATTCAAGCGCAACTAACACAAGTAAGAAGACAAAGGAGCTTACATGATTAATAAGACTGGAGCAGTAGTTGCTGGCTTGCTCGTTGTATCTTTGGGCATTGGTAGCACTCTGTTTGTGCAGCAGACAAAACAACAACCGGTTAGTAACAAGGCCACTGCCATTACCGCCGCCCCCCTCGCACAAAAACAGACCGACTACGCCGCGGACGACACCACGCAGGTTTTGATCGATGCACCAGCTGTGTCCGCTGATGAAATCGTAAAGATTATCAAACATGGCGATCACTGGCACGTTTTTACCAAAGACGGCCGTGAAATTATTACCTACTCCGACCCCACCAAAGCGGGCAGCGCCGCCAACCTCAAAAACACTGCCAGCGTATTGAGCGGCGAATCGCTCAAGCGCATTGATCCCAACACGGTTGTACGTTTGCTTAAGCATGGAAACCATTGGCACATTTTTACCGCGGGCGGATCAGAATATATAAGCTACACCGACCCTCGCCCCTACTATCCAAATGCCACGGTAGGTACCTATGAGGGCAATCATGGCACTTCCCACAACTATGGCAATGGATCTAACACTGGCAGCACCCACCAGACTGGCGGCCAAATCAATCCAGATAGCTCTTCTCAACCCGGTGGTGGCCTTCCCGGCAATCCAGGCTTGCACACTATATCGGTAGTAACCCTTGATGAGCTGCGCCGCTTGCCCATCACCAAGATTTTGCGTCATGCGGACCACTGGCATTGCTATACTGCCGACAATACCGAGTACATTACCAAAGATAACCCCGCCAGCGCATTTCCTGGCATAGTCATTGGCGAATATAGTGGCACCGATACCCCCGGCGGCCATCCCGAGCCCCAGCCCCCAGTAGGACCTATCAGGCAGGATCCCAACGATCCCAAACGCGTAGTTCGCATTGAGCACCATGAAGACCACTGGCATCTGCATCATGCGGATGGCACCGAGTCCATCACCAGGGAAGATCCTTCTCGTTTGTATCCCGATATTACGATTGAGGAGTACGATCCCAACAATGGCCACATCCTTGATCCTTTGATTGACGGCGAGAAGTTCTCCTACGATGAAATAGAGCCTAAGCTTGCCGTGGATATTAAATCCATTACCTACGGTAACTTGGTACATTCCGTTCGCTTTGATCGTGAGCGCGACGCTTTTGTCATTCCCCACTACGATCACTACCACTACGTCTCTCTGCAGACCATTATTCAGTGTTGTAAAGACAGCTACTTTGCACAGTCCTTTGGCAATGCGTCTGCCCGTGATGTAGTAGCCACTATTAAGTACCTCATTGCTCATCCCGAGGCTCGTCCTAAGGGCGAGAATGGCTGGGGCTCCGATGCTTCTGTAGATACGTCTGATACCTCCGATACTCCAGCTACTCCCAACACTCCTGATACTCACGACAACACCAATGATGCAGGAACTTCTCATTCCAATGCGAATACCAAAAAGCCCACCCGCATCATTGAGGAAGCTAACAACATTTGGTTGGTGTACTACGAAGATAGCTCTACCCAGGAGTTTTCTTACGATCCATCCTCCAAGTGGCCTGGCGTAAAGGTAGAAAAGGCTACCCACACTAAACCGAATGGCGATATGACTCAGGAAGAAATTATTGCTAAGTGGTCCAAGATTTACGGCATGACGCAAGATGAGTTTGAAGATGCTTTCCTAGCGCTCCCCTACACTCCCATGGAAGAAATCATTTTCAACACGGATGGCACCGTTATTGTTCACGGCAAAACGTACCAATTTAAACCCTTGGCTGAAAAGCCAAAAGCCGAGGCATCCAAAGAGGTGGAAAAGCCCGAAGCGACGGAAGCTCCAAGTCCTCAACCTAAAGATGAAACAGCCGAGAAGCCCTCACATGAGGAATCTATAGATACATCATCCGTACACACAGATACTGCTACAGAGGAATAGACTTTAAGAGTGTGCTTTTAAGCACAACAACAGCGGTTTTACCGGCAATCTCCGCGACTCGGGGTTGCCGGTTTTTCTTTTTGGCCCTCAACTCTTGCACGCTAAGGACTCTATCGCTGAGCTATTTTGACTTGTTGTACTTCTGCCTAAGAGCCACATATCTAATGAGTAAGGCCACTACATAAGCGGGCACAAACACCAGCATACCTGCGAGCACATTTGCAAGAAAGAAGGAATCCAGATCCCCTATAGTAACGATGATGGTTCCACCAACGAAAAGAACAAGCCACAACAGCCCATATAAAAACAGGGGCTTAAGGACATACGGTATCCAAGAAGGCCTTTGTACCTGTTCGGGGAACTCTTGGCAATGAGAAGCAGAGGACTGAGTCTGATCGGTGCGCACACTTTGCTGATTGCGCAAAAGCTCTTCTATTTCTTGGAGCTGCGTGCTATTTGGATTTTGCAATTGATGAGCTCTTGCAATGAGCAAGGCTCGAGCCCTGAGAAAATCCACCTCATCGGCAAACATATTTTCGCGCCTATCTTGCGCGATAAGAGTATCCAGACTTATGTCAAGAGCGCAGGATGTGTTCTTATAATCCTGCGCGTTGTTATACGACACGTTCTTGTTGTCCATACCTTCTCAATCGCTTGGCATAAGCTGACAAAACTAGAGGAGCTTCTCGGCCCATTCGCTTTCTTTAAAGCCCACTAATATAGTATCACCATCAATAATAAGTGGTCTTTTTACCAACATGCCATCGGTGGACAACAACTCATACTGCTCCTCTTCAGACATAGTAGGGAGCTTGTCTTTAAGACCCATGGACTTGTAAAGAAGGCCACTGGTATTAAAGAACTTTTTAAGAGGTAAACCACTTTTTGTATGCCATGCTTTGAGCTCAGCGGCACTAGGGTTTTGTTCCTTGATATGCCTATCCTCATAGACAAGCTCATGCTCATCAAGCCACTTCTTTGCACGCTTGCAGGTAGTGCACTTAGGATATTCAATAAAGACCATACCTAATCCTTTGGCGTAATCGCTTCATAACCAGCATGGAAGAATTTTACCAGTACACGCATAGAAACAAGAGCCTTTTGGAAATCTGGCTCAAGTCTAAATACCGTAAACAAGGCATTGAAGTATGAAATAGCAAAGACCGTAGCTAGTGTAGGCGATACTCCAGCATCCTCGGTTTTCTCGGTAGGAGAGCTACTTTGAGCGGCAGCACCATTTGAAACACTACGCTGAGCACCCATATGAGCCAAGACAGATCTATCACCAATATCCGCAAGATCAGAAACAAGGTTTTGCCAGCCCGTGCCCTCGGGACTTTCCATCAAGAGAAGCAATGCATCACGGTTGTCATACATAATCTGAGCAAACTGCTCGATGAACGACCGTTCTAAATCGCAGAGTGCATCGGGTGTTTGTTCTTCTTTAGGAAGATCTAAGAACTGCTGATATGAGGTTTTATACAGCGACAATAAGCTGGTGGCGACGGGAGTAACAATTGCGTCAAAAAGATCTCTTTTACCAGGGAAATACCCATAGATAGCACCGGTAGTTAGTCCTGCGCTTACAGCAATGGCGCGCATGGAAGACTTCTCATACCCATTAGCAGAAAACTCACGTAGCGCTGTTTGAATAATATGCTCGCGCGACGTAACGCCTTTATGAGTAAGTGGAGTCTTTGAAGCCGTAGTGGCTACATGCTGGCGTGACAAAATAATCCCCCTCTTTGGTCTCTTGCGCATGTTGGTCTCTTGTTTTTAATATGAGCGCATGCTCATATATACAGGAATTATAGAGGACCAGATTGATTTTATTGCATAGCTGCAAAAAAACCAAATTGTATCTGAAGAGTTATTTGGAAAGCTTTCATCTACCTGTTTACTACAAATACATGAGACAAGAGAGGGGGCTTGGACGGTTTGGGCAAGCAGTTAAAATGGTGTTTAATGCATTACCCACTCAGCAAAAATACGAACGATGGGATATAAAATAGCAGCTACAGGCCATATAATCCAGCTGTGACCCCAATCATAACTGATAAAACTGATAAGTAGATACCCCGCGATTACAACATTCCAATACAGCGTAGCAATCTTAGGAAGCCCTTTTTCTGCGGATTTCTTGCAGGGGGCATAGTTACCTTCTTGAAGCAACTTTTTAAAGCTATCTGCCACCAGATTCGTTTTTATAATCCAAAAAAGGGCTATAGCAACTATAAGAATCGTTATTGAGACTATCAGACCGTCGCTCCAAGAACCAGACAGGTATTCCTCAAAAAACAGGGGTATTGCACTGGCGATACACAATAGTATGCCAGCCGTCATACGGATACGGTACCCCTCTTGAGCTGCCTCTTGTTTTCTTTGTACAACGGCTTCCACACCATATTGTAGGGACAGCACTTCTTTTGAAATGTAATCAAAACGAGAAAGTTTAAGATTCTGGAAGAAACACAGTGCGACACCTGCGGCAACCATGCCTATCAATACAGTAAAACCAATTGCTTGAGCAAGGGTAGCATCTATATATTTGTTGCCCAGTGACAGTAGAGCCATAAGTATCGCGGAGCTTGCAACGCACAAAAATACACCAAACGCAAACGGTCCAGACATCCGTTGCGTAGCTTCCAAAAAAGCCTGAGCTTCATCGAGCGTTACAAAATGAGTGGGCCTGGTAGTTGCTTTATCGCAAGCTTCATCTGTAGTAGAAGATGCAGAAGAAACATCTGCCTGTGCAAAAACAGCATCTTGCTTCTCTGCGTCAACAGCTATGGCCGCTACGGGTTCATCCAGTTCATCTCGAAGCAAATAATCTGTAGAAACACCAAAGAGCGAACCAAGGGCTATTATTTTTTGGATATCAGGAATGGAGGCACTAGACTCCCATTTACTTACTGACTGACGCGATACACCCAACTCATGTGCAAGCTCTTCCTGAGACCAGCCCATACGCTTGCGCAAGCTCATTATTTTCTCGCCCAAAATCATACGTTCTCCTTTGTCCGAAGCTATTGTACCGGATACAAAGACCATACGAATTTGGATAGTTGCACACTACCAAGCTGACTTGGAATTTTGTTAACTTGTGGTTGCAATCGGTGTTAAGCTGGGCTTTTATAATCTATTCTGACAAAAAATCAGGACCATCCAGCAGACGACGAACCCGCTTTTGCCCATCAAGCGCTTCTTGTAAACGCTTCTTACACTGCGTTTGTCCATGTTCAATGGAAACGCGCAAGCCAATTTCTGCCTCATGATACAAATGAAGTGCCCACATCAAGTCAACCTCTACACCAACCTGCTTAGCCTTGTCTGGATCCACATAATACGGAGCAATCCTCAGGGCAGCTTGAGCCTTATCGTCTACATAGTTTTTCTCGGATGCTTCCTCCAAACTAGCTATCCACATACTAAAGGCCATCTGAATAGTTGCACCAGGAATATACTGATGAGCATAAAGATCGCCCATCTTGTACAGCGCTTCTGGTGCATCGGATACACCCACAGCAAAGGAATACCACAGATATGCTCTTGCATAGTCTGGCTCTGCAGTATGACCATCCTCATAGATAGAACCTAAGTTAATGGCAGCCTGGGTGCTTCCCAAAGCAGCAGCGAGCTCATACAGGTCACGTGCAGCGCTGTAGTTTTGAGAAACAATCTGGCCGTTGTAATACAAGACTCCAAACGTAAGGGCACAGATACTGTTCTTATGGGTAATACCAAGCTGCAGCCCTGTGATAATAAAGCGGCGAAGCTCATGATCAAGCTCACACTCCATGGCAAGATCCGACGCATTTGAATCAATAAGCTGTGCAAAGGCATCTTCACCCTCGTCTTCAGAAAGAAGCGCCTCGATAAGGGCTTTTGCATATGAAGACCCGCTCGAAGAATGACTCGTATTCCTTACACGGTCACCAAACTCAAAAAAGAACGCTTCGTCTTTCTGAGTAACCGTAGCATAGGTACTCATGATGCCTTCAAGCTTTGCGTCCATGTACGCTCCAATCATTGAATGCACGATTCTTTGCATCTTATTATCACTGAGAAACCTGATATATCCAATGTCAAATACGCTGTATGTACACCACCATTCTGCCGATAAGCCCTTTATAAAAGTAACAATCCCAAAAGCACTGAGCAGCTGTCCTCTTTACTGGACACTTGGCATACGTGTTTGGAAGATAGATAGTGACGCACCTTAACAGCTTGCCAGAACTCTCACATTGAGGTTTCATAGCAAGCAAAGCTAAGACCCAAGGGAGACAGTTTGAAACTAGCAATTATTGGCGGAGGTGCAGCAGGCTTTTTCTTGGCGATCAATGCAAAAGAAATGTGTCCTGAACTTGATGTCATCATCTTTGAACAGCACAACAACGTGCTCTCTAAACTGAAAGCCTCAGGTGGCGGACGCTGCAACTGTACCAATACCTTTGCGCAGGTGACCGATCTTAAACAGGTCTACCCTCGCGGCGCTGGCCTTCTCAAAAAACTCTTCAAGCAATTTGGACCACAAGATGCCTATGCCTGGTTTGAAGCTCATGGTGTGCCGCTCATGGTGCAGCCAGATCAGCGCGTGTTCCCAAAAGCTCAAACGAGCCAAGCCCTTATCGACTGTTTTGTACAAACCGCACAACGGTTGGGTGTGGTGCTTGTTTTAGGCAAGCGCATTGCTCATCCCAAAACATTGTTGCGCCAAAATGGTGGATCGTTTGATTTTGTTGCAGTAACCAGCGGCGGTACACCCCACAAAGACGGCTGCGTTCCCAGTCTGTTTACCTTTGCCCTAGAAGATGCGGCGCTGCATGAACTTGCTGGTACCACTGTCCCATCCGCGCGCTTAAGCATTCCAAAAACAAGCTTTGCCGCAACAGGAGCACTGCTTATTACCCACAAGGGATTGAGCGGGCCGGCCGCACTTACCCTATCGAGCTATGCAGCACGTTATTTAGCAGACTGCAGGTATCGCTCACCGCTACAGATCAATTGGGTGGGCGAGAAAAACACGGAGCTTGTACGCGCCCAGCTCAAAGAGGTGTTTGCGAGCCATGCACATAAGCAGATAGGCAACGTTCATCCTTTTGGCTTGTCAACAAAGCTCTGGGGTTATTTGTTGAAGTGCGCGCAGGAAGGCACGGATTCTAGTGCCAGCAGTAAGAGCAGACACCCGGGCTTGGACCTCACAAAAAAGCGCTGTGGTGAACTTTCCAAAAAAGATAGTGCTCATATACTGCAGGTGCTCAGCACATACCCCTGCCAGATCTCGAGCCGTGTGGCCTATAAAGAGGAATTTGTCACCTGCGGCGGAATACCTCTGAGCAGTATAAACAACGTTACGCTTGAATCAAAAGAAACCCCTGGCTTGTTCTATGCGGGCGAGGTATTGGATATAGATGGCATTACGGGTGGCTTTAACTTTACTGCTGCTTGGTCTTGTGCCTATGCCGTGGCAACAGCCCTATCCAAGCGTTAATCTTACAAAAGAGAAAGTCTAATACAGAGAAAGCCTGCATTAAAATTAAAACTATACCAACACGAAAGGCTTATCTGTGGACCTGAGCAATCATCTAGCTATTAGTCTGCTTGCGGCACTTCCGCTTTTAGTTACTACGACACTCTTTGTGCTTCAGTGGCGCAAGGAGCGCAGAACTCTGTGGCTTTCTATTAAATTCTTTGCTTGCTTGATAAGCATGGGGATTTTATTCGTAGGCATTATGCTGCAAATCCCCGAAACCTCAGTCATAGCAACTCTTGGGATTATCTTTGTCGCTCTGGTAGCAGTATTGCTGGGTTTATCGCCTCTCATTATTACTATCACGGCATTTACAACGGGTATCCACCTGATTCGTAAAGAAGGACTGCGAGCACGCAACCTTCTTTCTATTGGTGCAGGCATTTGTGCTATGGCATATCTTTTGGTCTGGCCCCTTATAACACCGAGCAAAAATCCAAGCGAAAGTCTTTTGTCTTGGACGATCTCGCTTATCTACTCACTTATTTCTGTCACCCTTGCTCTTATATCTTTGTTACTGGTTCTGTATGTAGTAGCAAGTTGGCTCAATCTCATCCCCTGCGTGCGCAAACACTATTCTCATATCATCGTCTTGGGAGCAGGGCTTACCAACGGACGCAGTGTTACACCACTGTTGGCAAAACGAGTGGACGCAGGTATCGCGGCATGGTATAAAAACCCAGGCAGCACCCTTATTATGTCCGGCGGACAAGGCCCCGACGAGCTTGTCCCCGAAGCACAGACCATGTTTGAATATGCGCTACAAAAAGGTGTTCCTGCGCAGGCGATCACACAAGAACGTAACTCAAAAAACACGCGAGAAAACCTTGTTTATTCGTTTGGGCTTATCGATGATGGCCGCACAAACAGCAATGCCACAAGCGAACAAGCCACAGCACCTGCCGACCCTTCTTCTCAAAACGTCCTTGTAGTCTCTGACAATTACCATGTGTACCGGGCATTGCTCTTGGCCAAAAACATGGGACTTAGTTGCGATGGACGTGGTTCAAGAACGCGTTTGTACTTTTATATCAACGCTATGGTTCGCGAATTTGTTGCCTTTATCGTTACGTGGAAGCAGTCCTTTATTAAAACGCTTACCATACTTTGGAGCCTTACCCTGCTTTGGTTTGTGCCACTTCTTATTACTCTTATTGCCAAAATGTGTGCATAAACGCTTTAGCCATCCGATAAGAACTCGGCATATCCCCTCGTAAAGCACTAGTTTGTAACTTTACAGAATGGGTAACCAAAAAATTTTTAAATTTTTTTAATTTGTGTGTATATACTTTTTCGCTTTGGCAATATAATAACCAGTAACGATTATCGTTATTGATTAGAGGATACGATGAGAACGAGTAAGCAAAGAGAGGCAATTCGCACCTACATGAGGGATCGCCATGACCACCCTACTGCAGACCAGGTTTATGTGGCTGTGCGCAAGGAGTTTCCCAACATTAGTTTGGGTACGGTGTATCGCAATTTGATGCAACTGGTGGAAATGGGCGAATTAATACAGGTGGAAACGGGTGATACGGTTTCTAGATTTGATTGCCTGACCACCCAACATTCTCATTTTAGATGCACCAGCTGCGGAAAGGTTTTTGATCTAGAAGCACCCGAGCGCAAACAGCTAGCCTGCGCTGTCAAAGCAGCAAAGGTCGGACAGGTACAGGGCTTTTCGCTGTACTTTACCGGGCTGTGCTCAGAGTGCCTAGCTAAGACATCCGCAGCAGATAAAAGCGCTTCTCATGCATCATCTTGTTTGAACGAATCCTCAAATCAGTAACCCTAACTATTTCCAAGGAGGAAAACATGCTTAACGACAAGCTCAATGTACTATTATCCAACTATGTTCTCGAGGCACACAAGCTGCAGAATGCTCACTGGTATGTAAAGGGTCCTTCATTCTTTAATGCTCATGCAACGCTCGAGACCCTGTATGATCAGGCTTTCGATCAGATCGATGAGATTGCAGAACTTATCTTGCAAAACGGTGGCAAGCCCTTTGGTTCTCTTAAGAAGTTTGCTGCTTCCGCCACGCTTGAAGAGCACGCTGATGAGTTCAAGTCCCCTGAGGATGTCTTTGATGCTGCTAAGCGTGACTTTGAGTCCCTGCGCGAGCTGGCTATCCAGATCAAGAAGGACGCAGACGCCGAGGATAACTTCCTGATTTCTGCTGCAATGGACGAGCAGAATGCTGCTCTCTCCAAGCTTATTTGGATGATTGGTCAGTCCCAAAAGTAAGACCATAGGCACCCTGAGCCTATAACCTTTTCTCGAGCCATGTAATCCTTACAAAAATGGCTGACCCAATCCAAAAAGCAACCGGGTGTTGGAAGCAATTCCAACACCCGGTTTTTATCGTCATTGTTTTGACTACTATTTTTGCTGCTCTATTTGTCTGTGTACTCGCACACCGCGAGAACCAAAGACTGCCGCCAAGGCAAACATGAGGCCCAGCACCACGCCGATCATACCACCAGATGAGGCATCCAAGACGTAGCTTGCACAAATTCCTAGCACTGTTGCAAGCGCCGCAATGGCAGGAGACAACCACAGCATCTTCCAGAAATTATCGGTAAGCATACGTGCAGTAGCTCCCGGCGTAACCAGCATAGCAACAGAAAGAATAATACCCACAGCCTGCAAAGATACCACCACGGTAATGGCTAAGGCTACCAACAGCATGCAGCTCAGTATTCGAGGAGACTTGCCCAGCGCCTGAGCATGCATGGGATCAAAAGTAAACAGCGCAAAGTCTCGACGCAGGATAATAACCACAAGCAAAACCACGGTGCCCAGCACCAACACCTGCCACATATCCGAAGGCGTTACGCCCAATAAATTGCCAAACAAAATGTGTGACAGGCTTGTTTGGCTCGGAACTTTAGAAATAAGCACTGTTCCAAGCGAGAAGAGCGTGGTAAAGACAATACCCATAGAGGTATCAGAGCTAATTACATTACTTTGTCGCACCAAACCGATAAGCGCCACAGCAATAAGTGCTGCCACTACGGCGCCTACCGCATACGGAAGTTGCAATATGTAAGAAATAACAACTCCTGGTAACACTGCATGGGAAATTGCGTCGCCCATGAGCGACCAACCTACATGGATAACAAAACAGCTAATCACACCACATACCAAGGCTGTTGCTATACCCGTAATAAGGGCGCGCTGCATAAAGGCAAAGCTCAAAATATCCAAAAGAGATTGGAAGGCGGGAACAAATGAAAATGCAACAGACATCTATATCACCAACTTTTGAGCTTTTGATTCATCTACATCAAATGCTTGCGCCACATATACCGGCTGCATGGCCTCAGTGGACGATCCATGATATATAAGTGTGCGATTAAGCAGGATAACCTGGTCAAACGATTCGGTTACCATATGTAGATCATGCACAGCACACAACACGGTTACGCCTTGGTGTGCCATATCTTGTATGAGCGAGACAAGCGCTGCCTCCGAGGTTTTATCGACACCCGCAAAGGGCTCATCCAACAGCATAAACTGTGCATGTTGGGCTAAACCTCGTGCAACGAATACTCGTTTTGCTTGTCCGCCAGACAGAGCAGAGATGGGTCGGTTGACAAATTCACTCATACCCACGCGCTCCAAAGCCAGGTCTACCGCCTGCTTATCTTCCTTGGAAGGACGGGAAAACAAACCTATATTGCCATAGCGGCCCATCATTACTACATCGCTTACGCGCAGCGGCAAATCTTCTGCCATTGCATCGCGCTGAGCAACATATCCCACAAGTCCCTGTTTGCGGGCTTGGTTTGACTCCAAGCCCGCAAAAGAAATGGATCCGGCTTGAGGTCGCAGCATCCCCATGAGCGCCTTGAGTAAGGTAGACTTACCAGCACCGTTTGCACCAACAAGTGCACACAAACTACCTGGTTCTAGGGAAAAACTCACATCATGGATGGCCGGTGTGGGTGTATGAGGATACCCCACAGTAAGCTTGCAAACCTCAAGCGAATTCATAAAAATTTTCTCCTGACTTAGTTCTGTCCATTCAATCCGGCTACGATCACACGTGCATCGTGACGCAGCAACTCAAGATAGGTAGGAACTACACCATCTTTCTCGGACAAGGAATCCACGTATAGCGCATGCTCCTCATCAGAGTTAAACTTAGCACCTGTCTCATCCGCTACTTGCTGCATAGCCTTAGGATTGACAGTTGTTTCACAAAATACCGTAGGAACAGACTTCTCTTTTACTTGTTGAATAACGTTAGCGATCTGCTGAGGGGTTCCCTCGTCCTCTGCATTTACTGGCCACAAGTAGACCTCAGAAAGACCGGCATCGCGGCACAGATAGGAGAAGGCACCCTCGCAGGAAACCAAGGTACGATGACCCTCAGGCAATCCAGCAAGACCTTCCTGCATTTCCTCGCCTACTTGACGGATTTGATCCTTGTACTTCTCGCCATTGTCCTTGTAGTCCTGAGCATGATCAGGATCAAGCTCACTAAAAGCCTTTACGATGTTGTCCACGTAAATCTCTGCATTCTTGGGAGACATCCAGGCGTGAGGATTTGCTTTGCCCGCATACTCGCCCTCGGCAATGTTCATGACCTCAACGCCCTCAGAAAGGTTAGCGCGCTTGGCATTAGAGTCTGCCATGAACTTCTCAAACCAGCGCTCTAGACCAAGACCATTTTCCAACACAAGGTTGGCACCCTGAGCACGCTTGATGTCATCAGGAGTGGGTTCATAGTCATGGATTTCTGCACCAGGTTTAGTAATGCATTGTACATCCAGGTGGTCACCAGCAACGTTTTGTGCCATGTCTTGGAGCACCGTAAACGTAGTCAGTACAATAGGCTTTTTGTCCGCACCAGCAGCGCTCCCACCATCAGTGGACACAGGCTTTGTGCTGGTACAGCCAGTCAGCAATAATACTGCTAGAAACGTGGCGACAATTGCCGTAAAAGCCGGAAGAGCTGCGCGCAGCAACATTTGCGCAGCAGGTACGGCAGAAGCGTCAGCGCTTGGAGCATGTGTATGATGAACCATTTCTCACTTCTCTCTTTTGTTCTCAGACCACTTCAGCTCACTTATGACCTAGGCTTTACGCATGCGCTTTCTTTACTGGCCTTGATAGACACCTCTGCAGTAGGTACTGTATTTCATAAGTTAGCTGTGGTTTACTTTGACTTAATGAGCATAATACTGCAATAAGTTAACTAAAGCGAACTTTTTTCTTTTACACAGTTTTTGCACACCGCAAGCGCTGGAATGCCAATTGAATGCCAATTTTTTCATACTATCTCCTGACTACTACGTAACGTAGGGCTTTATAACAGAAGCGAAAGGAGGCGTGCATGTATCACATCAAAGAAGCAGCACAGCTTGGACACGTATCGGTGAGGACCTTGCAATACTACGACCATATTGGTCTTCTCGTCCCGCATAAGGCGGACAATGGATATCGCCACTATACCAACGAAGATCTTGATACCCTACAGACCATTTTGTATTTCAAGTATCTGGGGTTTCCTCTTACTACCATTGGCAAGCTTTTAGTGCAATCCAAAGATAATCGGCTACCTTTACTTGAGGATCAGCTCGCTTTGCTTAAGTCCCAACGGGTGCAGCTTGATGTGCTTATCGCCACGCTTCAAAAGACTATTCAGGCACAAAAGGAAGGTATTCTTATGCCAGTGTACAAGAAAAGTTTAAGGGATTTACCTGTGACGACGGTAAAAAGTATGAATCACAAGCTCGTAAGCTTTACGGAGATAAGCTTATTGATGAGGCGCTAAGCCGGCAACACGGCAAAGAAGACCAGGCTGCTGAGGCCTTTAATCAGGTTTTTAGGCAATTTGCAACCAACAAGACTGCTAACCTCACACCCGAAGCACCAGAAAACCAGCTGCTTGCACAAAACCTATTGGATACTATTTGTCGTTATGGTTTTGACTGCACCGTCGAGGTCTTTGGTCATATTGGCGCTGGGTACGCAAGTAACCCCGAGTTCCGCAAGAATATAGATGCATTTGGAGAAGGAACTGCAGTCTACGCCAGCAATGCCATTAAGGTATTTGTCGAGAAAAACAGGTAGCATGCACTAAGAGCTTCTCAAGCGTAACTTGGTCCTACACACCTGTCCTTACCATTTGTCCTTAACCGAAGTATTTTATACTTCGGTTAATTTTTATTTTCAGCCGTACCAATATGTTATTTTCAGCTATACATATGCTAGCTGCACAGATATACTAGCGATAATATGTTCTTAAAAATGCATTTTATAGTCAGCAATAATGGTTCTATTCGCAAAGGGCTGAGCAATGAAACATTTTTCAAAGCATCTGTTGCGTGTAGCCCTTGGTATAGCACTGCTTTTAGTAGCTTTGCCTTGTGTTGCACTCGCAGACAACCAGGCAGATCCTGCCGCTCTGCCCTATGAGGTAACGTTTAAGGTGCCGTCTGGCAATGTACCAGTTACCTTTACTACCGCAGACGAAGCAATCTCTGACTCAACCAACAGGGGTGCGGCTTGGGAAAGCGGCAACGCTTTTAAAGCAGTACTTCTTGGGATGGAGTCCTTCGGCCAAGTATACCAGTACTGACGGTGCCAAACTCTATTATGGCAACAAGACAGCTTCTGAACTCATTAAAGATGGTGTAACAGAGCTGTATCCTGTATATATAGACAGGACTTCTATAGTAAGTTATTTAGACGATAATGTTGCTCATATCAACATGGATAAGACCGACCAGCAGACAGTTCCCGGTTCAACGATTAACCCTCAGCTTGATACCGATCCCAGCGACCACGTCATTCCTCTGTACTTTGACGAGACCAAGAACTCATACGACATTTCACTTGAGTCAAGCTTTGAAATGAATAAGGTCCTTGCTCACTGGCTGTACACCGGCAATGGCTCAACCATCATGACGAACACTCAGTCTGATCAGGGTAGCTCGGCAAAACAGGCTAAGTATACGCAGGTTGATCTGAACGTTATCATCCCCGAGGGTGTTGATGTTCCTGAAGAGATTCCTCTGACTTTTAGCGGATATTACTTCCAGCCTTATATGGCACTGGACACTGTTTCAAGGGATAAGTTTGAAATAAAAGAAGTAACCGGTGCTGAAAAGTGGAATATTACTGAGCTGGTAAGCAATACGGATCCTTCTACAACCTTTACCGTCAAAAACCCCAATAAGTCTAGGAATATAACCATCCGTACCATCCTGAGAACCAATGGTGCTTATGGCGGAAAGAAAATTGCAAATGTAAGCGCACGCACTATCCAAGATGAGCAGATGCGCTTGATTGATAGCACTCCTTTGTCCGTTTCCAAGGCAAAGGCGCTAGAGCTGCTTAAATCACAAGAAAGTTTAACCATCACAGGACTCATTGATGGTTATGTAAAGCTCCCAACAACGTCTCTCTGGGGTTTGAGCATTGATTTGTCGCAGAAAATCCCAGCCGTTAACGCACAGACACCTGTCTCTCTTTCTCTTAGCAGCATTCCTGTAACGTTTAATAAGAACAGCAAGAACTTGGGAGATGCCAGTGATCAGAATCTTGGAACTTCTCGCGTAGCTTATAAGGGTTCCTTGAAGGATGACTCGCTTAATACCGGAACAAAGCCATCTGCCACGGTAGAGGGCGACACTATTGCTGATGCGCCAGCCTCGTTTACCGCATCAGGACTTACGTATAAATTTAAAGAGTGGAACACCAAGGCCGACGGTACCGGCGAGACATTTACCGAGAACACCATTGTTACTGAGCCTCTTACCGTATACGCCATCTATACAGCAGACGCACCGGTTATGAATGAGGCACCTCAGCTGACAGTAAGCGACAAGACCATCACCCAAGGTGACGAGCTTGATCTCAAGAGCCTCATCGTATCTGCCACCGACAAAGAAGACGGAGACCTTAAGGACGCCGTTCAGATCACCGATGAGGGTGGCTTTAACAAAAACGTTGTAGGCAAGTACACCGTTAGCTTCAAGGTCACCGATAGCAAGGGTGCAAGCACAACCAAGCAGGCAACAGTTACTGTGGTTGCAAAACAAACTCCACAGCCACCTACACCTGACAACCCTACGCCCGATAATCCAACGCCTGACAAACCAACTCCTGGCACCAACAAGCCTCTTCCAAATCAGGCAAAGACTATGGGTGCAAAAACAACTCTTCCTGCAACAGGTGACAACACCACTGCTGGATTGTCTGTTGCATTGCTTTCACTAGCTCTTGTTGGAGTTGCTGGAGTACTTCACTATAAGAAGAACCTCACAAAGTAGGGCAAGCACGTAGCTGAGCAAACAAATGGATGCTCAGGCTGCTTAATCCAGTAAGCAATCTTACCGATGTGTAAATAAGGCCAGTAGACTAAAGTCTACTGGCCTTTGTTGTAGCGCTAAGAGTCCAACACTACAGAACGTATTAGAACGTATCTCTCTGTAGAGCACAGTTCTATGATCTGTGTTGTTGAGCTTCTCATAGAAAGCACGAGTGTGTCGAACCATTATTAATAGTAATAATGCTCCGACACAGCTCAAAATAACAATTAGTCTATTGTTTCAAATTGAACAACGTATTTTTGGTCTGTAGCATTGCCAATATCCTCAATAGAGCTCTTCAACAGTTCTTGTGCACGCTTCTCTGCCCTTGCAAGCATATCGGTATCTTTGGAGCACTTTTCTTCAAGCTTGTCTTGAGCATCGTTGATGACCTGCTGTTTATCTTGGGCACCCAAATCCGCCCAGAAGACAAGAGCACCACCTGTCTTTGCAACAAAGTTAATTGAATCTGGCTGAATAGCTGGGCGACCAAGAACTTGGGCTTTTGGCATTTGCACAGTAACAACCAGATCTGACCCCACCTGATGCGGCTTACCAACTTTTACTTTATTTACATCGATACCATACTGGACTTTTGCATCATACTCATACCAAATTTCTTGTCCAATCAGTATCGCCAGATTATCGTGAAACTTGCCTTTTGCTACATCATGAAAATAGCAGTCATACGTAGCCCATTTTGCAGCTTGAATAGCATTGGAAAGATCGGTATTTTGAGCCTTGCATCCTGGCAAAACTATGGCACCAACAGCAAGAAGTACTGATGCAAAGCTAGCAACAAATTTACGCAGCATTCTTATCACCCGTAGTTTCTGCTGTTTTTTGCTCGTCCTGTTTCATGTCTTCTGGCCACACAAGTTTATAACCACCAGATTTGACGAGGTTATACGTAAGACCCTCAATCATAGCGTGAGCATTCTCGACAGCCATATTATTTAAGTCAACTTTATCTGCTATTTCTTTTATTGCATCTTGCTTGCAATAATTAAAGGCTTTCTTTGGATCTATGCCCATAGACCAATCTTCTAGATACTCAATATAATCATCGATAACTGGTTCTGAATGAGTAAATTCAGGCAAAATTAGAGTGATCGTTTTCTTCTCATTATCAATATTCCACTGCACATCCGCAGGGTTAAACGAAACCGTAACGATTGCCTTATAGTGCATATGAACAGGAAAACGTTCATAGTAAATGCCATCAGTATACTCAGCAACACCCTCATAGGGATACTCAATAGCAGAAAGCTTATTAACAGCAATAACTTTAGTAAGCTGAGAAGAACTGATAAAAATGGGTGGTTGGAACAGACTACTTACAAACCATATAAGAACTGGTGCTGCAAAAAGTACAGCAAGAAGAATGAGCGTGCCCTTTAAGCCGAGCATTTTAAAAAGCTTACGAATGCCCTTTGCAATGGATGACTTAGGCTTTTTATCTTTGCCTTTTTGAGCACTAGAAAACGGATTTAACTGCTTATGTTGGGTGTCTTTAGAATCCCCCCCCCCCAGAGCTTTAGCATCCATATGCTCAGTGTTCTGAGAGTCTGGTACGGAGCTATCCACCATGTCTCCTCACCTCAAAGTTGTTTACCAATACGTACTAATAAATCACAGGCACACCTAGTAAAGCTTTGCCCCTGCAGGGATGGTATCATCTAACATCAATACATTAAGTCCTTCTTCATCATCTATTTGGTGAATTGCAGAAATAATCATGCCACAGGAATCAATGCCCATCATACGACGTGGCAGGAGATTAACAATGGCAACAAGGGTCTTTCCTACGAGCTCTTCAGGCTCATACTGTGCATGAATGCCAGAGAGAATAATGCGGTCGGTTCCCGAGCCATCATCCAGCACGAACTTCAACAGCTTTTTAGACTTAGGAACTGCCGTGCACTCTTTGACCTTAACAACCCTAAAGTCCGACTTGCTAAAGGTCTCAAAATCCACCTCTTCTTCTGCAAGAGGCTCAACTACAATGTGGGAATCAGCGTGCTTAGTAGAGTTGGTTTCTGCTTGAAGCTCAATGGGGTTATCGACAAGATACCTGCTGGGCGTAGAAGTTTCTTCACACATGACTGTTCTCTTTTCTTGCGGGCATAGTATTGCTGTTAGTTTACTATTCCCGTGTTATTATGTCAGCTGATGGCCTCTCGCATACTTAAACAAAGCGGTATCCATCCAGGTATGCGCCCAATCAACAAGGAGCTGAGATGTCTGCCATTGCACCTACCAGCACAAATACTTGGACCGTCCGAGCCGTGCGCAAAGCGCTTGCTTCCAAGCTAGCCCAAGCACAACCCGGTAAAAAGATTATGGTGGGCGACAAGGACACAGTTCGGTTTGTGTTAGGTGTGCCAGGTTCAAAGCCGCTCATTGTATTTGGCGTCAATCCCAGCACCGCCACCGATGCCGAAGGAGCCGCCGGAAACGATCCTACCATCGATCGCGTAATGAGCTTGCTTAAGTCCAAGCGTGATGAAGGCTATGATGGCTGGTTTATGCTCAACCTGTATCCCCAACGCACTACTAAGCCCGTTAATCTGCACAAAAATAAGGACGTACGCCAAGAGTATATCCAAGCAAATCTTGCCGGTATCCAGGAGGTTTTGGCTCGCTATCCCGACGCACTTCTTATAGCTGCATGGGGCAATAACATAGATCGACGGGTTTATCTGCAGCAAAGCGAGCAAGAGATCTTGCAACTTACCAGCAAAAGACAGTGGCATATGGTGGGCAAGCCATCCAAGGCTCGCAATCCCCACCATCCATTGTTTACCAACTTGGTACTCTCCCCCATTACATTTGATAGCAACGGCAAAGTGAGTATTTATGCCCCCTTGTGAGACCGATTACTGTAAAACCGATTACTCAATACCCGTATTCATTTGAAGCACGTAGACGTTTTGGCGAAGCGCTCGCGCTACCTCTTCACCGATAACCTCTGTAGCTTGCAGCTCGCCAATTTTTTCCAGCTCTATAGACAGCGCAGCCGCGGTAATCATGGCAAGGTATTCGTGAGAGAGCCGATACTGTTCGCTGAGCGTGCACTGCTTACTTTCAAACAGCCTTCTTGCATCAGCGCCTGGCTGCTCACCGGTGTATCCAACACGTTTTTGGAGGGTTTCTTTGATGCTGCGGTGCTCATCAAGCAATATACGAGCAGCCTTAGCAACATCTTGGCTACTATCGGCCGCAGCGCAAACGCCCTCAAGATAGTCAAGTGCCACACACTCTAGCTCGATGGCAAACAGACAGGTTTGATAGTACATGAGCTCGATTTTCTCGTCAGATACCTTATGAGGATTTAAATATGCGTAGAGCATTCGGAGCTTCATAAAAAGACTGCCTGGCCGCAAACCAACATGAGTGCCCTTGTCGTAATACCCCACTGATCCACGAATATTTTTGAGCAAGGTATAATAGGGTGCAGCCGCCTGAGCAGACACATGTGCAAGCATTTCTCGCTCCAGCTCATCAAAACGCTTCCGCTGAACCGCTAGCGTGTTGCGAATAAGCGTGGCCATGGCATCACTGTATTGCGCTATCTCCAGCTGAGCCTTGATGAGGCGCGTTCGATAGCTACCCAGCACCACGCGCGTTGCGGGCTCATATTCCGGATGAGATCCGTGGGCGATTTTTGACTCCAGCTCTGCGATGGTGTTTTTGAGCACCATAACCTCAAAGCACTTGATGGTTTCCTCACTCGCCCCTGTTTCTTGCGATGGCGACAAACGCGCTAAGAGCACATCTGCAAGAATGAGCGTACAAAGGATAACTCCCGCCGTAACAAGGATGATAAACTCACGCTCAGGAAAGGCTTCCCCATTTTCTAAGGTAAGCGGGATAGTAAAGATAATAGACAGTGTAAGCGCACCTTTTGGACCAGCAATGGTGGTTACCAGGGCCTCTTTGACAGCCTCTGTAAGGGTCTCTTTGAACGATGCTGATAGCTGAGTAATTTTGCGCTGGCCCATTTCTGGATCACGATGGCCCAGCTCCATGACAAACACCCACACAAAGCGGGCTAGCATCACAAGCGCTGTAAGCACTACGATGATGCCTATAAGGTAGAGCGGACCATAGCCACCGGTAACGGTAGGTGATAGCGCTTGCGGAAGCTGCATACCCAGTAGCACAAAAACAACGCCGTTGATCACATATGCAATGATTTCCCAAAACCCATTGGAAAGTACGTTGTGTTTAGCCTGTTCCGTAGTAGTAAGTCGTGGCGTGTGTCGAGCCATAACCAAACCCGCTGCCACTACAGCAAGAATGCCACTAACGCTTAGTTCTTCCGCGAGAAGAAATATCAAAAATGGTGTAAATACCTCGTAAAGCACGTGCACAATATTGTTTTCTAAGCCACGACGACGTAAAAGGCTTACGCCCAAAAACGCCACAAAGCCCGCCACTATGCCAAACGCAATACCACCAAAGAACATCACCACAAACGTGAACCCAGCCTCCGCAGCAGAAAACGCACCGGTTACGGCGGCAGCAATGGCAAATTGAAAGCACACGACTCCCGAAGCATCGTTCATAAGCGACTCGCCCAAGAGTAGTGCTTTCTGACGCTTTGTGAGGTGCACTGTTGAACCAAGCGCACTGACAGCAGCGGCATCGGTAGGGCCAAGAGCTGCCGCGCAGGCAAAAGCCGCAGCAAGCGGAATTGAGGGCACGAGCATGTTAAGCACAAAGCCTACCACTAGCACCGTGACACCCACTAATCCAATTGCCAGTGAAAGAATGGCCGATAGATTGGTACGTAGTTCATGCCTGCTTGATTCGCGCGCCTCATTAAAGAGCAACGGAGCAATAAAGAGCACTAAAAACAGTTCCGAGTCTATGCGAACATTGGCTACGCGAGGTAGCAACAGTGCAGCCAGCAAGCCTGTTGCAATCTGAACAAGCGGCAAAGACATGGGACGTATCAGCTGTTCTGCAAGAGAAGCGAGAATAACTCCAGCAAGCAGCACCATAACAAGTTCAAATGATTCCATAGAGACACTCCGCGTGCATTTGTTTGAGATGCAAAAACCTTCACAACGCCAAGCGACGCTGCAGTGACTTTTTGATTTTTCACATGCAGCATACCATGTGTAGTACATAGCAGGGGTGATGGGAGTAAACGAGCGTCGTAGTGAACGATAAAGGTAATAGTGAGAATACTGCTAAAGATGAACGAGTAACAATAACAAATAGCTGCTAAATCCGCTTTAATCGAATCTCTTTCAAGATGCCTCGTTTGAACTGTGACCAAGACCCAAAGAACTTCTCATCGGTTGAAGTAGAAGTCTTATCAGCATATTTCAATGCTGTAAACTCCATTGTGCAAATGTAGTCGGCTATCTGACAAAGCCGGTAATTAATTGGAGATGCACCACGGTAAGTAATGGCATCTTTTGCGAGGACATAATCAACTGCTTTATGTACTGCTTCCGCTACAGATTGCTGACCGTTGTCGTAATAGATTTTTACGGCATCAAATGACTGAAAATAAGAAAGTGAGTCAAACAGAAAATCTACCAGCTGCCGACGCATCGTATTTGAAATGTCATCTGTTGTTGGATGATCTTTGGTCTTTAGAGCAATACAGGTGTACTTAATTGGCATATGTCTAATAAATACTCTAAACGCAAACAGCAATCTCTTTCGGTCTGCAATTTCCATTCCTGTATATCTATCGTGACCGTTAAGAAGCGGGGATGCATGAAATGGAATGTTAGGTAAGCCTTTCTTTGCAAGTGAACTTTCGTAGAGTCCAACGCTTTTAGAAATATCATTTTTTTGTTCGTGAAATACAAGCGTTAACAGATAATATTGGTCTTTCAGCCCATCGCTACCCGACTCATCTATAAAGATGCTTAGCTCTTGCACGATAGCTCCTAAAAACAAGAAAACCGGGGAAAACGTCCCCGGCACTTGGAAGCCTTCCTATCGAGAAAGACCAATATCTTTATACCATTTTTTTGGCCTATCAGCAAGGAATGCTAGGTCCCTTCATTTTTAAAGTCTATACTGGTTTCTCTCATCCATTGCAAGCTCAACCGCACTTGAAACTGGATACACGAATACCTCAAGGTTTGCATCGATCTTTTGTAACGTTGTTGGCATAACACCGTGCAATTATCGCAAGAATGCTGCACGAGACGATAGGTGCTGGCTTTTTGGGTAGTATGGTGTCAAAGCCGCAATGTCAAAGCTAGCGATGCTCAAAGGCGGTGATACCATGCGCGTCCTTCTCGCCGAAGATGAAAAAGAATGGCCACAGCCCTAGTTGTCCTGCTACAACAGGAAAACTATGACGTCGATCATATGGCGGATGGTGTTTCTACCCTTCTCGCCCTGGAAAGCGGCATATACGACCTTGCAATCCTTGATGTCATGATACCTCAGATGAACGGCTTTGAAGTTGCTCGCAGGGCGCGACGCAAAGGCATGACCATCCCCATTTTGCTGCTGACGGCAAAAAGCCAACTGGACGACAAGGTCGAGGGGCTTGATACCGGTGCGGATGACTACCTCACAAAGCCCTTTCAAACGGCAGAACTTCTCGCCCGCCTGCGCGCTTTGGGGCGAAGAAGCACCAATTTCCAAGACAGCGTGCTGCACTTTGGGGATATAACGCTTGACACTTCCACAGCCACGCTGAGCTGTGATGTTTCTGGGCAGAGCGTTCGTCTGGCCGAGAAGGAACTGCGCATTTTAGAGTATATGATGACAAGCCACGGTCGGATTATGACGCGCGATCAACTGGCCCTTAAGATCTGGGGGTTTGAAAGTGACGCGGAATATAACAACGTGGAAGTCTACATGTCTTTCACCCGCAAAAGGCTGGCTTTGTTGGCTCGCAGGTAGAGATAAAAGCGGTTCGCGGGCTGGGATATGAATTGAGGGAGAAAACTGTTTAGGCAATCCAGAAGAAAAATCATTCTGTTTACTATGGTTTCGCTTGTCCTTTTGTTTGTGACAACGCTGTCTGTCATCTTGTTTGCCAGCTCTCAGGAGATCAGACAGAAAAACATGGACATGCTCAATCGGTATGTCAATCAGTATTCCATGCAGCCAGCAGTGGAAAATCCCACTGAATCTCCTGCGGACACTAAGCGAGAAAACCAAGCGGAGCCAAGTAGCCAGCCAAACGATCAACAACCAGAAGACAGACCGGACTATCAGCTTTCTACGTTCTACTCGGTTGCCTTCTCGTCCAATGGAAGCGTACTTTCTGTGTATGACGGCAATAAAACCGTTTACTCAAATGACCAGCTAGTGACTCTGGCGTGTCAAATTTTGGACGAGAAGCACACGGCGGGAAGAAAAGATAACCTCTCCTATGTGGTAAGCCAAAAGGATGGCTATACCCTTGTGGCATTTATGGACAACACCGTGTCAGAAGGCGGCCTTAAAACGATGATGCGCACTGCCCTTATCGTTGGCGGGGTGTCTCTTGTGGTGCTATTTTTTGTTGCCGCTCTCCTGGCAAAGGAAATCATTCGCCCTCTGAAAGAAAATGATGCACAGCAAAAGCAATTCATCTCAGACGCAAGCCATGAGCTCAAGACGCCCCTTGCCGTAATTAGCACCAATGCAGAGCTGCTGTCCAGAGAGCTTGGCCAAAACGAGTGGCTTTCTAACATCCAGTACGAAAACGATCGCATGGGCAAACTGATAAAACAGCTGCTTGACTTGTCAAGTGCAGAAAACAAAAACGTCAGCATGGATGCGCTTGACTTCTCTCGCGTCGTTACGGGAGAAGTCCTTGTTTTTGAAACCATTGCTTTTGAGAAGGGTAAAACGCTTCAAAGCAGCATTGACGAGGGCATTCTTCTTACAGGAAATAAAAATCAACTAGCACAAGTTATATCGGTACTACTGGACAACGCAGTAAACCATGCAACGGGCACCCACATTGATGTGACCCTCAAGCAAGTGGCACACAGCGCTGTTCTGAGCATTGCCAACGATGGAGAAGAAATTCCAGCACAACAACTAGCGCATATCTTTGATCGTTTTTATCGTGTAGATGAGGCACGTAGTGGTGAAGGCCAGCATTATGGACTGGGTCTTTCCATTGCCAAAGCTATTGTCGATAAGCACGGCGGAAGCATTGATATTTCTTGCGCTGATGGCAAAGTACACTGCAAAGTTGTACTCCCCATAAAACCTTCAAAGTAGTGTTAGCGTTACTTTGATTTCAATCTTTGTTCAATCTTGGTCCCCTACTATCTCATCAGATGCAGGGGAAGCAACCCGTTCAACTATTCATCCCTCGCCTCCCCTGCATACCTATAGAGCTAAGGAGACGTTCATTATGAAATACACGAGAAGAGACGTAGTACTTGGTCTGCCTGCTTTGATGGCTTTTGGCATTGCTGGGTGCAGTGCAAAAAATGATGCAGCCGCCAACGATGCGACTACAGGCGCTGGTCAAAGCTCCAAAAAGGCTTCTGGAGCCATACAAATTACTGCCGAGCAAACCCTCGATGGCTATGCGATTACCAGCACCACCGCCGATGAAAATGCAATTTTGGTCAACACCGCAGACGAAGTAACCATCACCAATTGTACGGTCGATAAGACCGGCGATTCTGACGGCGGAGACAATTGCAACTTTTATGGCCAGAACGCAGCGGTTCTCGTTGAAAGTGGCTCCACAACCACCCTGACTAATCTCACCATTACATCTGGCGCAAACGGTGCTAATGGCGTCTTTAGTTACGGTGGTAACGGCGGGCACAATGGTGCTGCTGGTGATGGCACCAAGGTTGTTATCAAGGACTGCATCATCGCTACAACAGGCGATGGATCCGGCGGCACCATGACAACAGGTGGAGGCGTTACCAATGCTTCTAACGTAACGGTTACCACAAGCGGGCGTTCTTCCGCAGCAATCCGAACCGACAGAGGCGGCGGAACGGTATACGTAGATGGCGGCAGCTATACATCCAATGGACTTGGGTCTCCAGCAATCTACTCTACCGCCGAGATTCACGTTGCCAATGCAACGCTTGTCTCTAACCTTTCCGAGGGCGTGTGCATTGAAGGCCTGAACTCTATTGAGCTGACGGATTGCGACCTTACCGCAAACAACACCAAGTGCAACGGCAATGCAACCTTTTTGGACACCATCATGATGTATCAGTCCATGTCCGGCGACGCAGCAAGTGGCAACTCGACCTTCTCGATGACCGGCGGAAGCCTTGCCAGCAAAAATGGTCACATGTTCCACGTTACCAACACCAACGCAGACATTGATTTGAACGGCGTTACACTGACCAACGAAGACGCCAACAACGTTCTCATTTCTGTTTGCGATGATGGCTGGAATGGCGGCAACAACCAGGCTACGTTCAATGCCTCTGACCAGGATTTAGCAGGAGCAGTACTGGTTGGTGATAACTCCACACTTGCATTGAACCTCAGCAATGGTTCCACGTTTAAAGGTTACATTGACGGCACTATTACAAACGCTAACGACAAGACCGTTTCCACTGAAGTTGGCACTGTTACCGTTACGCTTGATAGCAAGAGCACCTGGACGCTTACCACCGACAGCCACGTAAGCAAGTTTAGCGGTACTGCCACTAATGTAGTTGCCAATGGATACACTCTGTATGTGGGCGGAACAGCACTCAGCGGAACAAGCTAACAGACAAACTGACGGGAAAGCTGATGGAGCAAGCTGGCTGGAGCAGATCTGATGGGGCAAGCTGGCTGGAGCAAGCTGACTGAAAAGCCGGCTGAAGCAGATCCTATACCTTCCGCTACCTGCAATGATGGTTTAATTTACCTCCCTTACGGCATACCAACAACCGTAAGGGAGGTATTGTATGACAAAGCGAACATATCGATAGGGCAGAGTTTGGGAGATCGGTATACTTTCGCTGCAATCGCTTCATAGGAGGGTTTCTCGGTACGCAGATTAAAGGTAGCTCTCCTACCTTAATAGATTTGATAGGAAATACGCTAATAGCCTCAGATGGACTCAGTCCCTATCAAGGGTAGACACTCTCTCGTCTTCAGAGTATGCAATTCGGAAGTAATCAAGCATAGTCTTAAACCTATCCTGTGCTGCAAGGCACGTATCTGTGAGATATCCTTTTTCGTTATCCCATTTAACCAGTCCGCGATAGTAGAAGAATTTCATGTCATCAGCAATGATAAACGGAACCACATTGTTAACAAGGCATTCTTTAAACATAACAAGTCTTCCTACGCGGCCGTTGCCATCCTGAAAAGGGTGAATTCGCTCAAAGCGCACGTGGAAGTCGATAATGTCTTCTAGAACATGTTGTGCACGAGGATCATACGCTTCTAAGAGCTGCTTCATTTCCTTAGCAACATTTTCTGGACTAGTGGTTTGTCTACCCCCAACCTCATTGGGCAAACGCTTGTACTCTCCGACGGCAAACCACTCTTTCGAGGCATCTGTTGTTCCGGTTTTTAGAATGTAATGAAGCTCTTTGATCATAGCTTCGGAAACCGGGTCTTGCATATGGTCAATAATATAGTCAATGGCGTGAAAGTGGTTCTGAGTTTCTACGATATCATCTACACGAATAAGCTCGCCTTCGTTGATGAAGGTTGCAGTCTCAAAGATCATGCGCGTCTGATCGAGGGAAAGCCTACTTCCTTCAATATGGTTTGAGTTATAGGTTAGCTCTACCTGGACTTTATGATAGATGCCACCTTTAATTTTTGACGCTTTTTCCTCGTAAAGACGCATGAATATTGGGCTTATCGTGGATACTTTTGATACTTTTGCATTTGAGCGAGCGGGTTTTGCTGCATCAGCAGGAATATTCCAAGTTTTTCCTGTGAGGAATGCACCCGGCACCCGACCCTGAGCGCAATAATTGCGGACGCTCCTTTTGGATATACCCCAAAGCTTGGCAATCTCAGCAACAGAAAGATATGCCACCGAGCTCCACCTCCCTATCGGCAAAAACCTAATGGAGCTATTATAGTATAAATGGAAAACTTATTGCCGTTATCGGCAAAATTCTTCTTTTTCCGTTTGCTCTTCTACCTGACTTTCTGCATGGCTTCTTACATGCCCCAACATGGATTTCGCAGAAGTGCACGTCCTATGCCGATAAGGTCGGCCGCGCCGTCATTGAGTAACTGCTGAGCTTGATCGGGCGTGCGAACTCCGCCCGTAAGCATTACAGGCACCTGCACAACCTGACTCACAGCGATTGATAGGTCAGAAAACCAGCCTGGTTCCTGATGGCCCGGCCGCATATATATGCACATTCCACCCGAAAGATCAATCAAGTCAACACCTTCGCACTCCAACATCTGTGCGGCGGCTACTGCATCGTCAATCGTGCTTCCGCCGTCTGCGTAGTCGCTACCTCCCAGACGCACCGCAATAGGAAAGTCATCACCCACGGCCGCGCGTACCTTGCGCACCGTCTCAACCAAAAAACGTATGCGGCTCTGGAGACTCTGAGGTCCGTACGCATCGCCACGATCATTCGTAAGCGGAGAATAGAACTGGTTAAGCAGGTAACCATGGGCAGAATGAATCTCCACGCCGTCGTATGCGGCGGCCTTCACGCGTCGTGCTGCCGCAGCAAATGCGTCCTCGATTTGAGCTATCTCCGCTATTGAGAGCGCTCGGCTTTCTCTTCCTCGGCCACGTAGCCTGCTAGCTGACACAAGCGTCTGCCCGGTGATAGCCTCAGACGTGTTGAATCCAGCATGGTTTATCTGCGCGAATAGTTTTATGGCGGGGTTTTCGGCATGTACCGCATGCATCAGACGGGTCTGATCGCGAATCACCGAATCGTCAGCAAATGACATCTGGTGAGGGTCGGCTTTGCCCTGAGTACTTACGTAGCTGTGTTCAGTGATAATAAGACCAATCTGCGGATTAGCTGCAAACGCTCGATAGTGGTCGATGGTCGCCTGACCAGGAACACCAGCTTCAGTACTCTGTGTAGCCATGGGTGGAGCTACAAGGCGTGTGGCAAGCTTCAGTTGGCCTACTTTGATCGGTTCATCAATTCTCATACCAAACTCCTTTCATATCTATATAACTAAAAATATCGATATATATGACGAGAAAATACTTCATACAGCAAGGCGAGCCACAGCAAAGAGAGCCCGTGCCCAGAGCGGAGCGTTTATACCTACAGCTCTTCCCCAACAAAGCGTGCCAACTCTGCTAGCGCAGATTCGTTACGACGATAATACGTCCACTTGCCAAAGCGCTGCGATTCGAGAAGACCCGCTCGCTGCAACATATCAAGATAATGCGAGGTAGTTGATTGCGATGCCTCTAACTTCTCGCAAATCGAACCCACACAAACGCTGTTATCAAAACTATCCCCTTCGGGAATATGCAGACCCTGAGGAGGAAAGTTGGACGCGGGATCACGTAACCATTCCAGAATTTGCAGGCGTTTCTCGTTAGAAAGTGCTTTGAATATGTCCACTATGTTTTTCATGGTTCCATCATATCGTGATATTTCGAATTGTCAATAAAATATATTGACATATCGAAAAGTATAGATATATTCGGGTATAAAGCACTCCAAGGAAGCGCACTACCCTGCCAACACTTTACATAAAAAGGAGAAGCACCATGGAATGGCACGGACCTATTGTTAGACCCCAAACCGACGCTGACAGTCTGTTTATCGAGGTAACTGCTGGATGCACGCACAATAGATGCACGTTTTGCAACTTCTATAAGGATACACCGCTATGGATTGCCTCAAATGAGCAAGTCGAAGAACAGCTGAAGGAAGCCAAGCAGCAGCTACCTCACGTACACAAGATCTGGGCCTCGGGCGGAAACCCTTTTGCCCTTCCAACGAAACGCCTCATAGAGCTGGGCGACTTATTCCGCACGTATTACCCCCAGGCGCGTGTAAGCACCTATGCGCGCATTAATGACTTCCGCCGCAAATCCATCGATGACCTGCGCGCCATAAAGGAACACGGCATAGACGAAGTCATGATCGGTATCGAGACAGGCGATGACGAAGCGCTGACCTTTGTAAACAAGGGCTACACAGCCGTCGATATCGTGCGCGAATGTCAAAAGCTCGACAAGGCCGGATTGACATATCGCATGATCTATCTAGGCGGCCTGCTCGGGGCAGGCAAGTTGGTGGAAAGCGCCCGGAAGAGTGCGGAAGTCTTCAATCAGATTCATCCGTATTACATGATTTACACGAACGTATCCGTTCTACCAGGAACAAAGCTCTATGACCAAATGCTTTCAGGTGAGTTCACGGAGGCTACCGAGAAGGAACGTTTGCAGGAAATGCGTGAACTTATCGCAAACTTGGACAACCAAATTGTGGTTGATTCCGGTACCGCAGCAAGTAGCATCTACTTCAAGGCAAACTTGCCTCACGATAAACAGGAGGCTGTGACTGCACTTGACAGGATCATTGCTGACTTCAACGATGAGCAGGAACGTGCTCTGCACTCCCGTCGTGCTGCTATGATGAGCGTATAGTAAGATCCATTAAGATTAAAGAAAAAGTAAACAGAAGGATTGACGATGGATGGCTTTGCATTTGTAAGATGCACTTGCTATGAATAGGGAAAGCTTATTAACTATCCCGTTCCATATGAAGACCTTTACATCGATGCGGAAGGTTGGCTCTCATCCAGATCTTTCAGCGAGATATCGAATGGCCCCTTCTCAGATGAAGCGGTTCGCAAGAAATTTGGGATGGGGTACTATGAGTTTATGGATCGGATGGAACACCTTTGTGAACACGAACGAGGCGTGTTTATCAAGGCGATCCGCTCAAGTTCCGTTATAGATGAATTTCAGGATATTTTTAAGGAAGCAAAGGTAGAGCCACAAGGAGATCCTTATTATGGATTCTATCCCGCTGATTGTGCCCCAACCGTTTTGAAGGTCATCCAAAAGAGATTCAATGAACTGACGGATGAGGAGCGTAGGAATATCGAATGGTTCAAAACTGATTTCAATAAGTTTGGTACCTGGAATCTTAGCTATTGGGTAGAACACGTTGCTCTTTTATGTACGCAGAGGCTTTGTACCAAGGCAATGGAAACAGGTCACCCAATTTGGTTTCAGTTTATGTAAGTAATGATAGAAAGAGAGCTTTAACACTCTTTCTGTTGTCCGTATTATCCCAGTAGCTATTCTCATATAATTTCGGAGCAGAACGTGCATAAAAGCAACGAAAATCCCAAGACGCTCAAATCTGGCCTCTACTCCATCGCCGCACAGCTGCTCGAGTTCGGCTATACAAAAAGAGTAGCTTTGTCATCTCGCCAGCATGCCTACAGGTAGCGCTCGAAACACTCGCAAGAGGCGCCGAAGGCGAAACGCTCACCGAAATCGACACTGTACTCGGAGGCAAGGAAGGTCGTACGGCTGCACAGTCATCTTTGTTCAAGAAGCCGTTGTACTATGTATCAGACAACTACCGATTCCACATCGGCACTTCAGTCTGGGCCGACAAGCAAAGGGCTCCCCTACGCGATGAGTACATAAACTCCCTAAAACTCCTCAACAGCAGCACCTTCGCCGCCAACTTTGGCAGCGCAAAAACCAAAGAGCAAATGGATAGATGGCTTTCCGAAAACACTGGTGGAAAGTTCTCCAATGCGCCTAACTGCAACCCCCAAACGACCCTCACAATCATAAGCGCGCTCGACTTCAAAGACACCTGGATTGATCGCCTTGATAACCATGAGGAAAACAAAATCTTCCATGGCAGAGAGTCATCTTCACAGGTCACTATGATGACAGGCTTCGGCTCCAACGCAGGTATGCTAACCGATGTGAACAACAAAGGAATCGCTGTCTCTTGGCAGATGGATTCTGGCGCATATGTAGTGTTCACAATGCCCACAGCAATAGATGGTATTGACGAATTTATCGAGTCTGGCGCAGCATGGAAAACCATCTCGAGTTGTATCACAAACAAGAATAACGAATACCCTGAGGACGGAATAGAACTCACCGTACCGGAATTCGAGTTAACAACAGAGACACTCAAACTTAAAGAAATTATGTACTCGATGGGCGTGCGCCGAGTGTTCACTCCCAAGGCTCAGCTCAAAGGTATTACGAAAGCTGACATCATGCTCGACTCTGTGACTCAGAGCTCCAAATTCAAGCTCGATCCTAACGGAGTAGAGGGTTCTGCATTTACTCTGTTAGTTGCCGTCGCTGGCATACCACCAGAGTTTCCGCCACCTCCCATTAGGCTCGTGTTTGATAGACCGTTTGCCTTCGCTCTTTTCTCACAAAGTAAAGCTCCGCTATTCGTTGGCACATATATAGGCAACTAGCCTAGGCATCCAAGCTTTGTACTTCTACGCAAAGTGGTGCGCCGATTTCTCGGACACACCACTCCCTGTCTAATAGCATCAAAATATTGAGCAAGCGCGCCACTTCAAGGTTCAAAGTGACGCGCCTACATTTCGAATAGCTTACTTACAAAGCTACAAACAACTAAGTTGTTGTTCCAGCCAACCGGCTAAAGCCTTATCGCGAGCTTTTACATGCCCGTGGTGTCCGTATCCATCAAACGCAGAAGCACAATCATCCACCTGCTCGCTTAGATAAGAATGAACCTGTTCCGCACATTGAACTGCGGTAGCTAGAATGTTATTGTGCTTAGAACCTTCACTCTTCCCGTTATGCAGATAGACATGAGCATGCTGGTTTTTGACCGGATTGTTCCTACAGAATGAAACAAACCCTGGATACCAAAATGACCCGCAGACAGAGAATATCCTCGTAGGAATGTTTGTCTGATACAGGCTATATATTGCTGCTAGACCACCTAGAGAATGCCCGCCATATACAATCTGGTGCTGGTTAACGTGATACTTTGCTTGAATCTCTGGTAAAACAAAATTGAATAGCTCGTTGTGATATTCATCCAGCTTTCCACCAAAGTCTTCAGCGCCTGGCCTGATTGCGCGTGTCGCCCAAGGTGTGTAATCAGATAGCCTATTCTCGGGAATCAACCCTACAAGTATCACTCTATCTTTTAAAGCTTCTAAATGCTGTAGCCCTCCATCGTTCAAGAGAATGAGCGGATATGCAAGCTTTGAGTCATAGCTCTGAGGTAAAGATATCTTTGTGGTAATAGGCATTACGTTATTTATTCAAGAACGCGTCGATATCTTCAAGGGCATCAATCACGGATGGACCGTAATCCATAAGCTCATCGTAAGAGATTGTCATGATCTTATTGTTTTTAATAGCCGGCACATCAGCAAGCACGGCATTGTTCTTCATCAGATCTACAGCCGTTGCATCCAACTTCTGATTACGGTCAGACGTCACATAGATAATAAGATCAGGATTAGAAGTTACGAGGTTCTCAAGCGTTAGCCCAGATGTTCCAGTAGCAACATTGGTATAACCAAGCACGTTAAGAATGCTTTCCTGCAAGGGAGACTTAAAAGCTCCGTAGGTCTCATCGTTATACCCAACCATAAGGAGTGCGCCTTTCTTTTCTGCGTTCTTATCGCTGTGCTTTGCAAGAACAGCATCAATTCTTTCTTGCAATTTATCTGCGTATTCATTGGCCTTATCTTGAACGTTAAAGATAGTACCGATGTTCCTGACGTCTTCGACAACAGTATCGAGGCTCTGCTCCATGTTGGATACAGAAGCCTTTTGCGTATAGACACTGACCCCATTTTGGTTCCAGCTATCTACTGTTCCCAAAAACTTATCTGAAAACATCAAAGTCCTGCCGATAATTGCGTCGGGATTGTAGGAAAGAACCACTTCCTGGGACGCCGTCATCTTATCTCCAATGTGAGGAATCTCCTCAATCGCTTTGGCGTAGCTATCGGTAACTGCGTTGTCTGGATTGAGCATGCCAACAATCTTGTCCTGCAGGCCTAGGTCAATCATGATCTTAGTAGCAGAAAGATTGTTTGTAACAACACGCTCAGGTGCCTTCTCAAAGGTTTGTTCAATCTCTTTGCCGTCACCATCGTAGGTTGCAACTGTTAAAGGATATTTTGTTTCAGCCGCGCTTTGTGTCGTAGCTGCTTCATTGTCCTTTTGGGATGTCGCGGGCTTATTACCACAACCAACCAGGGAAAGCGCCAATACCGTAGCGAGGGCGGTGCCTACTATTTTCTTCATATCTGTTCCTTTCAGATATACTCTATTAATGCTTGCTGATCAGGTGACCAGGTAATGTTGCAGTCGATGCCATATACATCACGCATCGACTGTTCAGTTACCGTGGCTTGAGGTGGTCCCTCATATACCATGGTTCCTTTCTTCATCAGGTAGATATAATCCGAATATCTACACGCCAATTGGATATCGTGTAAAACCGCGAGAACGTTAATGTGTAAATCTTTGACAATCTGTAGGATTTCGATTTGGTATCGAATGTCCAAATGGTTGGTGGGCTCGTCAAGGATTAACAAGCTTGGCTGTTGGGCAATAGCACGCGCCAAAGCAACCCGCTGTTTTTCTCCTCCCGATAAAGACAGATACGAGCGGTTGGCCTTATCGTGCATATCAACTTTTTTGAGCGCGTCTTCCACAATTTCATAGTCCTTGTGAGTCTCCGATTGCATAAATGGAATATGCGGAGTTCTCCCGAGAAGGACCATGTCTTTGACCGTGCAATCAAAATTGATTTCATTAAATTGTGCGACCACGGCAATTTTCTTGGCCGTTTCTTTCAAGCGCATATCATCAATGTCCGTATCATCAAATTTAATCTGACCAGAATCCTTTTTGAGAACTCTATAAATGTTCTTTAACAGGGTTGTCTTTCCACAGCCATTGGGGCCAAGAACAGCAACAAAGCGCTGCTTGTCCACCGTAAGCGAAACATGGTCTAATATGTTTTTATCTCTGATGGAATAGCACACATCTTTGCAAGTTACGTCCATAGTTAGCGACCTTTTTGGTTTTTAATTACGATGTAAACAAAGAACGGCGCACCCACAAGCGCAGTAAAAATTCCGATAGGTAACTCGGCATCAGGTAACAGACAGCGAGCCAAAACATCAGCCCAAATAATAAAAAGGCTTCCTAACATAACAGAAATGGGGAGCACCTTTTTGTGATTGGTTCCGACAAGCGCTCTTGCGATATGCGGAGTAATTAAGCCGACAAAACCAATAATGCCGCAACTAGAAACCAAGATGCCTGTTATAAAGGAAATAACGAGCATGTAGATCAATCTATATACGTGCAGTGAGATACCTAAGGTTATTGCAACCTCATCTCCCATTAACATCGCATTCATGACGCGGTATTGCGTTAAGAAAAAGAGTAAGGCAACCAGAACGAGAATAAACGGCAATAGGATGCTGTCCCAAGAAGAACTTGTGAGAGATCCCATCGTCCAGAATTTTATGGACATTATGCTATCGGAATTAGCACCGACAGAAATAATGAAGTTGGAAATAGAAGTAAACAAAGCATTCACGACGACGCCAGCCAACACAAGACTTGTTGTTGTAAGCTTTTTTCCGATAGAGGCAATCGCGATCACAGCAGCAGTTGCAACAACCGCACCAATAAAGGCACCAAACCCGATAAAAGATTTTATCCCAAGGATAATCAGCAGCGTTGCACCAAAGGTTGCTCCTGCAGAGATACCTAATATATACGGTTCCGAGATGGGATTATTCACTGTTGTCTGCATTACCGTGCCACACAGAGCAAGGCCGGCACCGGCGATAAGCCCCATGATGACTCGTGGGCTGCGCATATTCCATACGATTGCAATCGTCGATTTAGCAAACTGATCGATATTTCCAATGTGAAATAGTTGATAGGTAATTATCTGGTAGGTATCACTTAGGTTGATCTTAACTGCACCGAGTGATACGGCAACAAACAAAGAAATCACTAAGCCTATGCAGAGAAATAGCACTAGATATGGAAATGCTATATCACGCTTTGATCTCACTGTCATGAGAAATAGTTCATTCCCCTCATGAGTAATTAGTTAGATTTGGCTAACCTTTGTGAAATCATAAAGGTACAAAGCAGTGTTTTGAATGTAGAAAAGTAGAAAAACATGGATAATTATGTAATAAAATATCCATGTACTAAACTTGTCTAGAAAAGAGTCGCGGCTATGGAGAAAAAAGACTTTTTGGTTGCTTGTCAAAAAGAATATACCAGCCGTAAATTATTGATTACTGGCATCTCTCTTCAGACGAAAGAACCTGGGAAAACTATTTCGTATGACACAACGCATAGTGCGTTTATCTATCCACTAGAAGGCAGCGCATCTATTTCGTTTAATCATCACACGTTCCATGCAATGCCTCATCTGATTATTCATGGCACAAAAAATCAAAAGATTACGTTTGAAGTAAGCTCAAAAGAACCGTTTGTACATCTAAATATTTACTATGACCCAGAAATTCCTTGGCATGGTGTCAGCGATATCATGAACATGGTTTATGAAATTCCATCGCCAAAGGATAACAATTCCATAGAGCTGTTAAATCGTTTAAAAACGAGTGTAGAACGTGCAAATTGGGATGATCAGATTCAACGAACTGTAATCGCCCAACAATTGATTTTGAGCTCTTTTGGATATACGCATATCAATCAAGAACTTTTACAGATTGCAGACTCAATTGAATTCATGGAGACTTCGTATCCTAACAATCTAAGACTGGCAGATTTAGCAGCGGTAGCCCAGATGGATGTGTCACACTTTTCTTATAAGTTTAATAAAATATATCATATTCGTCCCATTGATTATCTCATCCGATTGAGATTGAAAAAAGCAGCAGCTTTGCTGCTGAAGGGACATTCGGTAACAGAGGCTGCTCGGGATGTAGGCTATCAAGATCCGTTATACTTCAGTAGGTTATATAAGAAACATTTTGGGATTTCACCAAGTCAAACCTATCGAAATGAAGAAGAGGAAACCGCAGATTTAAACCAGTGAAGAGAAGATTGACCTAAACGATGTGATACCGATAGGAGAATACGCATGAAGCTCACTGACAAACAGCTGGATGGAATTCTTCAACAAGCGGGGCTACGGTTGATGCAGTCGTACAACGCCGAAGGAAAATACCGCAAGAACGATTGGCTTTATACTTCTTGCGTCAGATGCGGAACGGAAGCTCACTACTGCCTCAGATACATCCTCCATAAGAACGATGTTGGAGAGCAGGTCTGTAGGGCCTGTTATTGGATGGGCTGATATGGACGGTCAAACAATATCTATGATGAGTCTGTCAGAAAGCTCATCGAACAAGGCTTTTCTCGCCAAGACCTTATCGAGCAAGGCGTCATATATTCAAAGAAGGATAAATCTTGGCTGGAGGCGGAGTCGCTAGCGAATAAACACGGATTTGATCTCGTCGATCTACTGCATGGTAAAAGGGCTAGCGATGATGTGCTCGTTGTGAAGTGCAAAGCATGTGGTCGGCAGGTAGCTGAACGACTTGGAGACATTCACTTCGGATGTGGCTGTGGTGGAAAGAAGGGCGGCGGTGTCTTGTTTGGCCATGAAGACAGGAAGCCGACAACACCATTAGAGCAGCGAAACGTAGCTCCAAGAACTCCAGGGGCTACTGGGCTCAATGCATGGCTGGCGAAAAACTCGTACGACCCCAACGAGCGAGCGAAGGCAGAGACTGCTCTCGAATCCATCAAGAGCAGCGGGAACTGCCTTAGAGAAACTAACCCCGAACTCGCAGAAGAATGGATACAAGCAGTCGATGGACCACGTTACACCCCCGAAACTGTAAAGAGCGGCAGTAAACGCAAGGTGCTGTGGCGCTGTATTGCCTGCAGTCACGAATGGACCGATACCGTACGTAGTAGGGAACTCCGCATGAATAATCGCTGTCCGCATTGTGGCAAGATCATGGGATCACTCGCCTGGAAATATCCAGATCTTGCAAGGGAATGGAGTCCGGACAACCCAGTAAGCCCATGGAACACAAAGCCCTACGGCCAGCTCAGATTTACTCCCATGTGGGTTTGCTCAGCCGACCCCAACCACACATGGACTGCAACGGTTGCATCCCGTATCAAGGGGAAGAAGCCTTGCCCCTACTGCAACAGCTAATGGAGGGGTAGCAATTACTCCGTCCTAGCGATTCTCGTAAATATATCCCTTTAGTAAACGCATCACTTCTATATTTGAAGTGATGCGTTTTTCAATGCTGGCGATTTATTTGCTGTACCAACCGGCTGGATAATGCTCTATAGTGAAACTCTAAGTAGTCACAGTAGTCACGGTGTCCATATGTATCAAATCTATTACCCTGATGCCAATGGAACGAACTTGCAAACCGTAAAAACCCCTTGATTAGAGCTTTGCCTCCCCCTCCCCCCACTCGTTTGGACTTTTCCCAGTCGCGCGTTTAAACATCACGCTGAAATTGCTCGGGTAGACAAATCCTAATTTGAAGGGAATCGAGTCGATGCTTGCATTGGAATCTGCGAGAAGCTCCTTCTACCATTTACCCTCACATAAAGCCGAGTCATCGGCTGTTCAAGCACCCCTAATGCTGTGGCGTACTGTTGCATTATAATATCTTAAACGCATTTGTATTGCATTTTGAGCGATGGGAGCGCAGATGTCTGACGGTTACAAGGAACTCATCAAGAGCAATCCCGACGAGACGGAGATCAGGAGCTTCCTGGTGAACGGCGATCAAGTCTCCGTGACCCTGCGCATTCCCGACACTCTGCGCGACGCGGCAAAGGAGGAGGCCACTCTCCGTGGCATGAGCTTCTCCGCCTTCGTTCGCACGTGCATGATCGAAGAGCTCGCGAAGAAGGGGGCATAGAGGCGTGAAGTCGCTAAACAACGTCGGAGCCGAGCGCCTGGGAGACGCCCTCGGCGAATCCATCGACGACGGCGCGAAGCTGTCGATAATCAGCTCGTATTTCACCGTGTTCGCCTACGGGGAGCTCAAGGAGGAGCTCTCTAAAATCGACGAGGTGCGGTTCCTGTTCAGCGAGCCCACCTTCATCAAGCGCATGGCCGACTCGAAGGAGCCGCGCGAGTTCGAGGTCGCCCGCCGCGCGCGCGAGGTCGGCGTCGGCGGCTCGGGGCTCGAGCTCACGCTGCGCAACAACCTCAACCAGCGCGCGCTCGCCCGCGAATGCGCCGAGTGGATCCGCGAGAAGGGCGTCTTCAAGTCCGCCAAGACGTCCGGTGCCATACAGCCGGGCGGCACATACGTGGTGGAGAACCCTTCCGGCGACGACCACGCCTTCATGGGCGCCGCCGCGAACTTCACGCAGGAGGGCCTCGGCTACGAGCGCCGCCCGGGAACCGTCACCTGCGTGAGCCATTTCGAGAATGCCACCGAGGCCGTCGGCCTCAAGATGATGTTCGAGTCGGTCTGGGACAACCCCGCCATGGTCGAGGAGGTCACCGCGCAGGTGGCCGCCCAGGTCGAGACGCTCTACCGCGAGAACCCGCCAGAGTTCATCTACTTCCTGACCCTGTACCACCTGTTCCGTGACTTCATGGAGGACGACGAGGACAACGGCATCCGCCCCGGCCTCAAGTTCGAGGAGTCCGTGGTCTGGAACAAGCTCTACGACTTCCAGAAGGACGCCGTCGTGGGCGCCATCCGCAAGCTGGAGAAGTACAAGGGCTGCATCATCGCCGACTCTGTGGGCCTGGGCAAGACCTACGAGGCCCTCGCCGTCATGAAGTACTACCAGGAGCGCAACGACCGCATCCTCGTGCTGTGCCCGAAGCGCCTGCGGGACAACTGGACCCTGTGGACCCAGGACAACGACGACCGCAACCCGCTGGTGGATGACCGTTTCAGCTACACGGTGCTCAACCACACCGACCTGTCGCGCTACCACGGCATGAGCGGCGAGGTGGACCTCGAGCACCTGCGCTGGGGGCACTTCGACCTTCTCGTCATCGACGAGAGCCATAACTTCAGGAACAAGAGCACCGACGCGGACAAGACCGACCGCTACACGCGCCTCATCGAGGACGTCATCAAATCGGGCCAGCGCACGAAGGTGCTCATGCTCTCTGCCACCCCGGTGAACAACCGCCTGCTCGACCTGCGAAACCAGATCGAGCTCATCACCGAGGGAGACGACGCATACCTCGCCGATACCGACGGCATCCCGTCGATCACGCACGTGACGCGCGTCGCCCAGCAGAGGTTCAACGAGTGGAGCAAGCTCTCCGACTCCGAGCGCACGACGGAGAGCTTCGTGAACGCGGTGAACGCCGATTACTTCAAGCTGCTCGACGTACTGACCATCGCGCGAAGCCGCAAGCACATCACGAAGTACTACGGCGCCGCAAGCGGGACCTTCCCGGCGCGCCGGCCGCCCCTGTCGTTCCAGACGCCCATCGACCTGGAAGGCGAGCTGCCGCCGATCGCGGAGCTCAACGACATGATCGCCCAGCTCACGTTCGCCCAGTACCAGGTGCTCTCGTACGTGCGCGCCGACCAGCGGCGCAAGTACGAGGGCCGCTACGGGGACACGTGGGGCAAGGACTTCGAGAGCCAGGTCCACCGCACGACGGCTGTGGCCAACCTCATGCGCATCAACGTCCTCAAGCGCATGGAGTCCTCCGTGAACAGCTTCCGCATCACGCTGCGACGCATCCTCGACGGCTGCGTCGACCTGCGCGCGAGGCTCGACGCCGACGCGTCGGGGGTCGCCTACGGCACCGAGGGCCTCGAGGACGGCTTCGACGACGACGATGCCGAGGAGTTCGAGGCCGGCGGCAAGGTGCGCGTCGACCTGCGAGACGTCGACGCCCTGCGCCTGGGCCAGGACCTCGACTTCGACATACAGGTGCTCCGCGCCCTGCTCGCCTATGCCGACGCGGTGACGCCCGAGCGCGACGCCAAGCTCGTGAAGCTGCGCGGCTTCATCGCAGGCAAGGTCAGAGACCCGTACAACCCCGGCAACCGCAAGGTGCTGGTGTTCAGCGCGTTCGCCGACACGACGGCGTACCTCTTCGAGCAGCTGGCTCCCTGGCTGAAGCGCGAGCTCGGCATCGAGTGCGCCGAGGTTGCGGGCAGCTCCAACCGGACCTACTCGCTGAAGCTCCCCAGAACCACCTTCGAGAACATCCTCGCGAGGTTCTCTCTCGTCTCCAAGGAGCTGCCGGAGAGTCAGCGGGAGCTCGGCGAAATCGACGTCGTCTTCGCGACGGACTGCATCTCCGAAGGCCAGAACCTGCAGGACTGCGACTGCCTGGTGAACTACGACATCCATTGGAACCCCGTGCGCATCATCCAGCGCTTCGGGCGCATCGACCGCCTTGGCTCGAGAAACGAGCAGATCCAGCTGGTCAACTTCTGGCCGGACATCGCGCTCGACGAGTACATCCAGCTTGAGGGCCGCGTGAAGGGGCGCATGGCGCTGCTCGACGCGTCGGCCACCGGCGAGGAGAACGTGCTGGAAGCAAAGGGCAACGGCGAGATGAACGACCTCAAGTATCGCCGCCAGCAGCTCCAACAGCTCAAGAGCGAGGTGCTCGACCTCGAGGACATCTCGGGCGGCATCTCGATCACGGACTTCGCCTTCGACGACTTCCGCGTGGAGCTCCAACGCTACGCGAAGGAGCATCCCGGCGCGCTGGAGAACTCGCCGGCGGGCCTCCACGCCGTGACTCCCATCCCCGACGAGCTTCGCGGCGACGTGAAGCCGGGGGTGGTCTTCTGCCTCAAGCAGAACGACGAGGGCAATGACCCCAGGGACACGAACCCCGTCTTCCCGTACTACGTGGTGTACGTGTCGGGCGATGGCGAGCTCATGACCAAGCACACGCAGCCCAAGCCGGCGCTCGACATCATGCGCGCCGTCTGCTCGGGGCACCCCGAGCCCATCGCCGAGCTGTGCCGCGAGTTCAACCGCGAGACCCGCGACGGGACCAGGATGGACGCCTACACCGACCTGCTCGACGACGTGGTGGCGGCCATCACGGGGACGCAGCAGGACAAGGGGATCGAGAGTCTCTTCAGCCTGGGCGAGGTCGGCAGCGGCACCGTCATGGGGTTCAACGATTACTCGCTGGTATGTTTCGCGGTGCTGCGATGAACCGCCTCGACTGGAACGGGATCCTGCGCCTGCCCGATGCGGCGCTCGCGGGATGCCGCCGAATCCCCAAGACGGTGCTCGTCAAGCAGGCCATGCTCACCAAGACCGAGCAGAGAAGGCTCGACAAGGTCGCACGCCTCGAGCACTTTGCCACGGTCCAGAAATCCACGACGCGCATCCCGCCGTACGAGGACGACGAGCGCAACGTGCAGAGCATCGTCTTCCTTCGCTGCGAGATGGCAGCCGGGACTATGGCCGTGGCGGAGGTGGCGGAACTTGTGCACAAGTGCTTCCCGAACCCGACGGTGCTCCTGATCGAGGCGGGTGGCTGCGCATGTGTGTCGGTCGCCCTTACGCGGAAGAGCCAGGCCGAGCAGGGCGCGACGGTCGTCGAACGAATCGAGGCGACGGGCGCATTCGACCCGGGCCGTCCGGAATATACGGACTTCCTAGGCGCGCTCGAGTTCGCCAGGTTGCCGCAGGGCGATCTGCTGGCTTTCCTGCAGGGAATCGCCTGGGCCGTTCGACTCTCTCGCTCGATAACCTCACTCGGGTTCTATCCGTTGTGCGCCGATCGCGATCGGGAGCAGCTAGGCGAGCTTATCGCTCGGAGCGATGCTCTTGCTATGCAAATTGCCGACATACGACAGCGGCGACGTGACCGCGGACTTTCTTTGAACGAGTCTGCCAGGTTACGCGTGGAAGTTAAAAAGCTAGAAGCCGAGTTCGATTTGGTCATGGACTCGATAAAGTCTGTCTGTACGTTAGGAGACGCAATTGAGTGAGCTCGATAGTTACATCCGTCGCGCAAGCGAGACCTTACGTGGCGGAGACGGCTCGGCAATCGATGCCATCGCACGTGAAATCGTGTCGGCCTTCAATGCGGAGATACCGAACCTATCGCATTACAGAGGAGCAAGGATAACCGGCGGGGATAACCGCCACACCGCCGCCGATCTGCGAAAACTGATCGGAAAGCTCCGTGTGCTGCGAGATGGGAAAGACCGGGAGCTTTACGGGCCTTACGGGCTAGAGACAGTTACGAACCACATTCATCTGCTCGAGAGGACAGCGGAAGACGGGATCGAAGGCGAAGACCTAAGAGCGGTTTACGAGACGATCGATTGCATATATGTGAATCGCTATGGCTTTTACGTTGATGGCCTGTCAGGCTACGGCTATAGAGAGTATGAACTCTGCCCCCAGCAGACGGAGCTCAGGATAGAGAAGCTCAAGGTAATCCGCGATGAGGAATTCCGTAAACTTAAAATTGCGGAAGCGCAGGCCGCAAGCGTCAGCATGGTTCAAAATGCCTCAGCATCCGCGGAAGCCAACGTTCAAGTCACGGTTGAGACGACCTTTGAGCAGATTGATAAATTGCCGGAGACGACGCTTTCTGATGACGACAAGACGCTGCTCAAAGGAATGATCGGCGATCTCAACACGAAAGACGAAAGCAAACGGGACAGCAAGCTTAGCAAACTCCAGAGCTGGCTTGCCGACAAGGGCACCGACGTTTTTATTGCCGCCATGCCCTATATAGTGCAACTAATCAAATCTCAACTTTCCTAGGAGGAGACTTCGTGAGCGAGATACAGAAGATGAATCTTGAATCGGAAAACCTGATAGACGACCGCCTGAACAAGCTCAAAGAATTGATGCCCGAGGTGTTCTCCGAGAGCGGAATTGACTTCGACAAACTGAGGTTAGAGCTTGGCGACGAGGTCGACGCGGACCAAGAGCGTTATGCGTTCACGTGGCCCGGCAAGACCGATGCCATCCGCCAATCGCAGACCGTGAGCACCGCCACGCTTCGCCCGTGCCCCGAGAAGAGCCGCGGCCGCGATGGCGAGGACGGTTCCTTCGACTCCGATAACATCTACATCGAGGGCGACAACCTCGAAGCGCTGAAACTCTTGCAGCGCGGTTACCACGGCAAGGTCAAAATGGTCTATATCGACCCGCCATACAATACGGGCGGTGATTTCGTGTACAAGGACTCCTTTGGCCAAACCATCGCCGATTACCGCGAGCAAGCCGGACTGACCGGGCAATCGAATTCCAAGTCGGACGGGCGCTTTCACGCCAATTGGTGCTCCATGATCTACCCCCGCCTTAAACTGGCCCGTGAGCTTCTTAGGTCTGACGGAATACTCGTCGCCAGCATCGATGAAAACGAGAGGACGAACCTTCAGTCCTTGCTCAATGAGGTGTTTGGCGAGCAAAACTTCGCTGGCGAGATCGTATGGAAGAATAGCAGTAAAAACGACCAAGCGTACATTTCCATGCAGCATGAGTACATGCTGGTTTACGTGAAGGACAAAGGGGCAAATGCTGGCGAGTGGACCGAGCGCAAAGAGGGCTTGGAGGAAATCTACTCCGCGTTCGATAAGCTTCGCGAAAAGCATGGGGACGACTGGAAGGCAATTCATAAAGCCGCTCTCGATTGGTACAAGCAATTCCCACCATCAAATCCCATATTTGGCAGCAAGCACTATTCCTGGATGGACGAAAGGGGTGTTTATTTCCCCTCTGACATATCAGGTCCAAATGACGGACAGTATGTTTACGATGTCGTACATCCGATTACGAATAGAGTATGCAAAATGCCTTCGACCGGTTGGCGATATCCCAAAGACGAAATGGAGCGAAGAATATCGGAAGGGCTCGTTCATTTTGGCGATGATGAAACCACGGCTCCAAACAATAAGACCTATCTAAAGAGCACTGAGCTCCAAAGCTTGACTTCGATGCTGTATCAAGATGGACGAGCCGCATCCAAAAGACTTGAAACTCTGTTCGGCAGCAAGGTGTTTAGCAACCCTAAAGACGATAGGGTTCTTCAGCGCCTGATGAGTGCATTTGGGATTCAGAGTGAAGACATCGTTCTCGATTTCTTCTCTGGCTCCGGCACTACCGCTGAGGCAGTTGAGCGATTTAACATTGGTGGCTTCTGCGCAAAATGGATCATGGTCCAGCTTCCAGAGAACCTTGAAGACAATCTTCGCACGGCAAAGGGTTCAAATAAAAAGATAACTAAGAATGCCATCACCTATCTAAAGGGCAGGCAGCTTGACCCCGTGCTCACCAATCTGGCAGAAGAGCGTTTGCGCCTAACTGGCAACGCCATCAAAGCCGATCTCGTCGAATCCAATCGTCAGCTCGAACTTGGCGAAGAACCCAAACGCCTCCCTGATATCGGCTTCCGCATCTTCGAGCTTGATGACTCCGGAATTGAGAAGCCAGAACCCGGTCAACTCGTACTCGACGTAGTGAAGTCCGATCGTTCTGAACTTGATATCGTTTTCGAGATGATGCTCAAATGGGGCCTCGAGCTCACGTTGCCCGTGGAGAAGTCCGACGCCGCTGGCTATCCCATCTGGTCCGTCGCGTGCGACGAGCTCGTCTGCTGCATGTCCCTAGGCCTCACCATCGACGCCCTCGAGGCCATTGCCGACATGGAGCCCAGGCGCGTGCTTATCCTCGACTCCATCCTCGACGACACCCTCAAGCTCAACGCCGTGCAGATCTTCAAGCACGCTGGCGAGCGCGTGGGTTGCGAGATCGAACTGAGGACGGTCTAGCATGGCTGCACTCGAGTTCAAGTTCTCATCCGACCAGCAGCATCAGCTGGAGGCCATAGAGGCAACCTGCGACCTTTTCCGAGGTCAGCAATTTGTCAGCAGCGTTTTCTCCGCCGATTCCGGCCGCAAGGGCCAGACGGCGATCGGCGAGCTCATGGTTGGCCACGGCAACGAGCTCCGCGTGGCGCCGGGCCAGCTCCTCGACAACCTCCACTCCGTGCAGGAGGATAGCTGCCTCCCAGCGACCGATGTCCTCACCGACGGGCGCCTGCGCGACTTCACCATCGAGATGGAGACGGGCACCGGCAAGACCTACGTGTACATTCGCTCCATCTACGAGCTGAATCGCCGCTACGGCATCACCAAGTTCGTCATCGTCGTGCCGAGTGTGGCCATCCGCGAGGGCGTCCTCAAGAGCCTCCAGACCACGCGCAAGCACTTCGAGACGCTCTACGACCGAACGCCGCTCGACTACTTCGTGTACGACTCGAAGGACATGGGGCCGGTGGGCAACTTCGCCACGTCGAGCTCCATCCAGGTCATGGTCATCAACATCGACGCGTTCAACAAGGGCCTCGAGAAGGACGGTACCGCGAAGGAGGGCAACCTTTTCCACCGTCCCAGCGAAAAGCTCACCGGCGGCTTCAGCCCGCGCGAGCTCGTGAGCGCCTGCAAGCCCGTCGTCATCATCGACGAGCCTCAGAGCGTCGACAACACCAAGCAGGCCAAGGCAGCCATCAAGAGCCTGAGCCCGCTGTTCGTGCTGCGCTATTCGGCAACGCACAAGCAGGCCTACAACATGATCTACCGCCTCACGCCGGTCGACGCCTTCGAGCGCCACCTGGTGAAGGGCATCTGCGTCGACTCGATCAAGGCCGAGGCGAACCTCAATGGCGCGTACGTGAGGCTCGAGTCCGTCAAGTCCGACCCGTTCTCTGCCAAGGTGTCCATCGACGTGCGCCAGGCCGACGGCACGCAGAAGCGCAAGGCAGTCACCGTGAAGACCGGAAACGACCTCTACCAGAAGAGCGGCGAGAACAGCGACTACGAGAGCGGCTGGGTCGTCAACAACATCGGCGCCGTCGAGGGCGACGAGTTTATAGAGTTCCAGAACGGCGAAGTGCTCGAGTTGGGCGAGGCGCTGGGCGACGTCAACGAGGAAGTCGTCAAGCGCGCGCAGATCCGTCGCACCATCGAGGACCACCTTGCCCGCCAGTTCGAGCTGTGGCCGCGCGGCGTGAAGGTGCTCTCGCTCTTCTTCATCGACCGCGTCGACCGCTACCGCGTCTACGAGCCCGAGGTCCACGGCGGCCTGTACGCCCAGATATTTGAGGAGGAGTACGCCGGAACGTTGAGCTCGAAGGCTCCCAGGCGCATCGCCAAGGCAGCGGGTATCGGCAAGGGCACCTGGCTCGAGTGCTACGAGGCTGTCGGCGCCCCGCCGGTGCGCGACCCCCACGCCGTGCACCAGGGCTACTTCGCCAAGGACAAGAAGGGCAAGTTCAAGGACTCCAAGGGAGCCGCCGGCACCGCCGACGACGCCGGGGCCTTCGAACTCATCATGCAGAAGAAGGAGACGCTTATCTCCTTCCCGGACGGCAAGGATGCGGACAAGGACGTCTCGTTCGTCTTCAGCCACTCCGCGCTCAAGGAAGGCTGGGACAACCCCAACGTATTCCAGATTTGCACGCTCGTCGAGACCAAGGACAACCTGACAAAGCGCCAGAAGATCGGCCGCGGCCTGCGCCTGTGCGTGAACCAGGACGGCGAGCGCCTGTACGACCCCGAGGCGAACGTGCTCACCGTTATCGCCAACGAGAGCTACGACGACTTCGCCAACGGCCTTCAGAAGGAGCTTGAGGCGGAGGACTTCAAGTTCGGCGTCATCACCCCGGAGAGCTTCACGAAGGTCACGGTCAAGACTCCCGAGGGCGTCGAGGAGCGCCTGGGCTACGAAAAGTCGAAGCGGGTCTTCGACCACCTCGTCGCGACCGGCATGGTCGACGGCAAGGGCGCGGTGACGCCCGAGCTGAAGACGGCGGCCGAGGAGGGCAAGGTTGAGCTTCCCGCCGAACTCGAACCCGCGAAGGAGCAGGTCGAGGCGATCATCATCCACAAGTCCCAGAGGGTTCAAATCCGCGACAAGGCCAAGGAGGTCTCGGTCGAGCTGCAGAAGGACGTCACTCTCGACCCGGCGTTCCAGGCCCTGTGGGACCGCATTCGCCAGCGCACGCGCTTCCAGGTCGAAGTCGACTCCGGCAAGCTCATCCAGCATGCCGTCGAGGCTATCGACGGCATGCTCGCCGTGCGCCCGCCCCAGGTGACGAGCGAGCGCGCCTCGCTGGGCATCGACGACGCGGGCGTAAGCGCCGAGGGCACGGGCACCTCCGTGGTTTCCGTTTCGGGAAAGGTGAAATACGACCTTCCCGATCCGATCGCCGAGCTGCAGGACGCCGTCGGGCTCACCCGCGGCACCATCAAGGCGATCCTCGAGGGCTGCAGCCGCTTCGACGAGTTCGAGATCGACCCCGCGACCTTCCTCGCGCAGGTCGGCGACAAGATCAACCGCGTGAAGAACGACCTCATCGCTCAGGGCATCAAGTACGTGCGCCTTCCCGAGGATGAGTGGTATACCATGCACGACCTCGAGCTCGACAACTACACGGCATACCTCGGGCAGAACGCATGGAAGCCGGACATGGCGAGCAAGAGCCTATACAACTACGTGGTATACGACTCGGCAGGAGTCGAGCGCTCCTTTGCCGAGGCTCTAGACAAGCAGGAGGAGGTGCTCGTGTTCGCGAAGCTTCCCTCGGCGTTCAAGATCGACACGCCACTCGGCAGCTACAACCCCGACTGGGCGTATGTCGAGGAGGCGGATGGTGAGCGCCGCGTGTACTTCGTGACCGAAACCAAGGGCGGCAAGAACGGCGAGCCGGCCCTGCGTGACGCAGAGAAGATCAAGATCGGCTGCGCCAAGAAGCACTTCGAAGCGCTGGACCTTGGAAATGACTTCCACTACAACGTGCGAACGACCTACCAATACGAGGCGGTGAAGGCTTAGGATGTCGAAGCTGCCCGGAAAGATGACACGAAAGCAGCACTGGGTGCCGCAGTTCTACCTGCGCCATTTCGCGGATTCTTCCGGACAGCTGCATGCCTACAGCAGGCAGAAGAGCTCCTTCTTCCGCACGAATTGCGAGAACCTTTGCTGCATGCGCGATCTTTATGAAGTCGAGCATGCTGATACGGCAGGCGATGCGACAGACAGATTCTATGCGCAGAACCTCATCGAAGTTAAGCTATCCGAGTTCGAGAACCGCATCGCGCTGCTTTACGATCGCTTTTTGGAACGCCAGAAAGAAGGGCAGCGCGAAGGCGAAGGGTATTCTGATGGGAAAGCCGCCGTTTGCGAGTTGGCAGCAAACATCATCGTCCGCCATCCCGTCAGCATGCGTGCCGACAAGAAATGTTCACGCGAAGCTGCCGAAGAGCTGCTCAGAAACGTTCATCTGGCACCCCATGAAATCAACTTGCTCGATTGGTCAGGTTGGCGCGGAGATTCCCAAGCGGTGGTCGAGCTTTCTGCCGCTGCAACCATGCTCTTCTCAAACGACGTCAATGTGCCAGTCAACCGCATTCGCGAAGCTTTTCTCGCAAAGCGCTTTTCCATCCTTAAGGCATCCGTCGGCTCAGGGTTCGTTACGGCGTCGATGCCCATGTTTATCATCGGACCCGATGACGACTCGTATGATTTCCATCTCACGTATATGCCGTTGAGCAGTGAGTATGCTGCGCTCTTTTCGGATGGCCCTCTTTTTCCGCCGTTTGTGAGACTCGGTTTTTCGGGCACCGAATTCATGAACCGACTCCTTCTGCTCAACTGCGAGCATTGGGATGTCGCCATTTCGAGGGGAAGCGGCCCGCTCGAGCACGCGGTACGCGATTGTAACCAAGTGGCCAACGCCAAATCTATCGAAGGGGATTGATTTGATTATCCGCAACCTAAGGATCGACAATTTTCGAGGAATTAAAAAACTCAACTGGTCGATCCAGGCCGATAAAAAGCTTATATGCATTATAGGCGCGGGCGATTCAGGAAAGACGACTGTACTAGACGCACTCGATTGGCTTCTTGGAGACAGATGGAACCTTCCCATTTCGTTCAGCGATTACAGTGACGAATCTAAGCCGATCGTTATCACCGCGCTACTGACTGACCTTCCAGATGATCTAATGACCATTGACTCTTGCGGGCTCTACTTACAGGGTATCTCTGAAGACGGGGAGGTTGTTCCCGAACCGTTTGACGGGTGTGAGCAGTGCCTCGTTGTCGAGCTCGAAATCAATATTGATTTCGAGCCAACGTGGTCGATTATTCGTTCCGATGGAACTCTTGCGGCATTTAAATCTTCCGCAAGAAGGAAACTTGGCGTATCCAAACTTGACGAACGAGTTGACGCCCATCTTCGTTGGTCGCGTAATTCAGCTCTAGGCAAGGTGTCACGGGGCACCGATGGAGCGGAAGCGGCCATGAAGGGCGCCACCCAGGCCGCTCGAGAAGCATTGGGCAACATTTCTATGCCAGATGATTTTGCCCACGTACTGGACGGCATCAGGGCCGGTGCGCAAGCTTTTGGCGCTGCGAGTTATTCCAATATGGTTCCAGGGCTCGATACATCGAGAGGCGACGGCTATGGTTCGCTCGCCCTATATTCGGGAAGCGTCCCTGTCCACCGTTATGGACTAGGTACTCGCCGGCTCACGAGTCTTGCGATACAGAAGCTTGGCGCCATCGATAGCTCAACACTTTTAGTCGACGAGGTGGAGAGTGGACTAGAACCACACCGCGTTATTGGGCTAATCGAAACCCTGAAAGCAGACGCGGCTATTTCACAGGTTTTCCTTACCACGCACTCGAGCAATGCGGTAGAAAGCTGCGCTGCTTCAGAAATCGCAATATTGTCAAATAGAGGCGGAGATTCCAGCTGCGTTTTTGTGCCGGAGGAGTTGGAGGGACTCCATAGATCGAACCCATCTCCTTTTTTGGCCCGTTCGATCGTCGTCGTGGAGGGTCAGACCGAAGAAGGGCTCTATCGAGCATTTGCGGCCTATCGCGATGAGAGGGCCCGCTCTCAAGGCAAGCCCACGTTAGCTGCCCTTGGAACTTGCTTATGCCAAGGAGGCGGAGGGTCCGACGCGGTTTCAAAGGCGCAGGAGTTTGCTGGCCTTGGATACAAAGTCGCTCTCCTTGTGGACTCAGACGATTCCACAACGAACGCCAAGCTCGAAGGCGCCGAGCAATCTGGCGTGCAGGTTTTTGCATGGCCCGACGGCTGGTCAACCGAAAACGCGTTATTCGAAGCGTTGGATAAGGAGCTGATATCCAAGTTGCTAGCCTTTTTAATCGATGAGGAGATAGTTCCTCGCGAACGCATTGATGACGATTTTGCCCGCAATGAACCTGGTCCCTTCGACCCTTTCTCGCCTGAAAAGCTATGGAGTGCTCAGCCGGAAGAAAATGTGAGAAAGGCTCTGGTTGTCTCATCTACAAGAAGAAGCGGAAAGCGAAAAGGCTGGTTCAAGAGTGTTCCTTCCAGTATTGCACTCGGTGAATGGCTGATTTCCTCAGCTTTAGAAAGCGAACGGTTCGTTCAATCTGCTTTGTATAAGACTTTTTCTGAGTTGCTAAATACGTTTCCAGCGGAGAAGTAATGGATGTTTTGGACAACACAACCAAAGAGCTAGCATCCGACATTCTCTCAGGAGCTCCCTGTTCCATCGAACTGCCAGCTGGAACGGGGAAGACCCAGCTGATTGCTGCAGTGGCGAGCCTTGCCGGCGATCTCGGGAAGAGAACGCTGATCCTAACCCATACCAATGCAGGAGTTACCGTCATCAAGAATCGTCTTCGTCGTTTTGGGGTTAATCAATCGGCATGCTCTGTAGCAACCATATGTTCTTGGGCGGAAAAGGTCTCACGTGCATATCCGCTTCTGTCGGGAATCAATATCCAAATCGAGCGCACTGCTCCTGATTATTACAGCCGATGTGTCATGGGAGCTGTAAAGCTATGCTCGTATGATGCGTTTGCGTCCGTCTTATCGGCCAGTTATTCCTTGATCCTCATAGATGAATATCAGGACTGTGATATGTCGCAGCATCGCCTTGCGATTGCCCTCCGCGACGTAATCGGATCAGTTGCCGTTTTCGGCGACAGGCTGCAGCGCATTTTCGATTTTCGACATCAGCAATTTCCCGATTGGCAGCTGGACGTTGAGCCCTCTTTCGCCCCGATTGGAATCGTTGACCCTAAGCCCTACCGTTGGGAAACGACCAATCCCGACTTAGGGAGGTGGTTGTTGGAATACGTAAGACCAGAATTGATGGCTGGAAGGGGCTTGGATTTCGAAACACTTGGTATTCCCAACGTGAGACATATCACATCGGGCCAATCCCAATCGGAGCTAATCCATAGCGCATACACAATGCGGAGCAAATGTGGAAGCGCCGCAGTACTGTGTCCCAACCTTCCGTTGGCTTATTCCGAAAACCTGTCGAAGCGCTTGGCCGGTTCGTTTGAGCTTGTTGAGGAAGTGGAAGGAAGGTTCGCAAGAGAGCAGTTGTCGTCTTTCCCTCTTCAGGGCGATTCAGGCGCGAAGGCGAAATGGTTTTCCGAGCTCACTCTTCATTGTCACTCGTCTCTTTCGAAAGTTCTTGATAAGCCAGTTCTCTCCGCGTTACAAGAAGGCAGACCGCTCGACCGATACATGTCCGCGAAAGCGCGCAAGGACTATGCTCCAATGCTTAAGAAACTGCAGTTTACGTCTCATGATTTCAGTGGAGAGAGGTTCAAGGAAGCCTGCGATTCCATCCGCATATGTTGCGGGTCTCATCTTGTCAGACGAGAGGCCTGGAATGACGTTGTGTTCGCCATTAGGACGCACTTGGCCACAGGAGAAGATCCAACGACCATTTTTGAACGTGTCAAGGCAAGCGACCGTTTTCGAGAGTCAAGCCCAATTGCGTTCAAAATCTCACGTGTGCTTCTGATTAAAGGCCTCGAGTTTGACAGCGCCGCTGTTGTCAAGGCTTCAGACCAGAAGGCCTACTCGAAAGAAAATCTCTATGTGGCACTGACAAGACCTACCCGCCAGCTCTTGCTATTCGATTAGTAACCCGAATAGTAAGAGAGACGGAGCGGCTCTTGAAAATGATGGAAGGCTGAAGCGATCTAAATCATTGACAATACGCAAGAGCTGCCGTGAATAAAATCGAGAAAAGAGCCTTTGGTTTCGCGTGGTGGTTTCAAATGTGCCGCTACCCGCGCCCTATCCCGAAGATGCTCGTGTCGCAATCGGCGCTGGTGGCGTCAGGCATCTTCGGCACAGCTGAGGGTGCCTTCGTTTGCGATTCTTCTTCCGCCGATGCTTCTACCGGCTCGCCGAGAGCCAGAAAGAACCCCATCACGAGCCCGAGCCTCTGCTGCAGAGACTCGCTCAGCTCGCCGTAGGAGGCCGCCAGTCGTACTTCCTTGGCCAACTCCGCCATCGAGCTCTTTAGCGCCTTCTGCACGCTTACAGAGGGCTTCACCTCGACCTGGGTATCGGTGAGCTTGGCGATGATGTAGTCCTGCCTGAGCATGCCGCTCCAGGCGACCATCTCGCATATGAGCTTGTGCTCCTCGGGCGTGCAACGAAACGTCATTGTCTTGCTGCGCTTGCGGGCGCAGTTCTCGCACGGCATCCTTCTTACCCCCTCGCCCCGTCGAGCGCGGCGGCCATCTCGTCCTGTTTCGTGGGGAACAGGTGTGCGTAGCGGTAGGTGATGTCCACCGCCTCGTGGCCCATGCGCTCGGCGATGGCCAGCGCGGAGAAGCCCATCTCAATCAGCAGGCTCACATGGCTGTGGCGAATGTCGTGTACGCAGATGCGCTTCACGCCAGACGCCTTGCACCCGCGCTCCATCTCGTGGGCAAGGAAGTGCTTGGTCACAGCGAACAGACGCTCGTCGGGGGCAACATCGTCGCGCATCTCGATGAAGTCCGCCATCTCGTCGCGCAGGAAGGCGGGGATGACGATCGTGCGCACCGACTTGGGCGTCTTGGGGTCGGTCACGGTGTCCACGCCGTGGAGGCTCTGGTACGACTTGTTGATGCGCAGCCGGGAGCTCTCCAGCATGAAGTCGGACGGCGTGAGCGCCAGAAGCTCGCCGCAGCGTATGCCCGTCCAGTAAAGCAGCTCGAAGGCGTGGAATGAGAGAGGCTTGTCCATGACGGCCTCGCTGAACCTCAGGTACTCGTCCTTGGTCCAGAACTGCATCTCGCCGCCCTTCTTCGAGCCTATCTTGTCGACCCTGCGCACCGGGTTGTCGCTGAGGCCGTAGTAGCGCTCGGCGTGGTTGAAGATGGCGTTGAGCTGGTTGTTCACTGTGCGCAGGTACGTCGGTGCCCAGGGCCTCCCGTCGGCGTCCCGGTGCTCGGTGAGCTCGTTTTGCCACCTGATGACGTCGATCGGCCTCACGTCGCACATGCGCATGTCCCCGAAGAACGGCACGAGCTTGTCGTTGATGATGTACTCCTTGGTGATCCACGTGTGCTCGCGTATGCGCGGCTTCACCTCGGAGGCGTACACCTCGACGAACTCGGAGAACGTCATGTCCATGGCCCCGCCGTTAAGGCTCTTGAACTGGCTCTCCCACACTGCGGCCTCCACCTCGGAGGAGAAGCCGCGCTTCGTCTTGTGGCGCTTCGAGCCGCGGGCGTCGCGGTAGTAGCACTGCACGTAGAACGTGCCGTTGCCGTCGTCCTTGTACACGGGCATGTCAGTCCACCTCCGGGAAGTACAGGGCGTCGAAGACGTCGCTTCGAACGCGCCCGCGGATGACCACGCGCCCGCGCGCCTCCTGCTCGGCGTTTATCTTCCTGATCACCTCGTAGGCGCTGCCTTTCTTGATCCTCAGCAGCTCCGCGACCTCGTCGGCGTCCAGCATGTGCGGCCTCGGCGTCTTCGCCACCTTCTCGTCCATGGCTCCTCCAATCAATGGCGTACGGATACGTACGGTTCACAGATTCAGAGTAAACGTACATATCTGTACTGTCAATAGAATTGCGTACATTTGCGTACGCTGATAAGATGTGCTGGTACGTAATTCCAGGAGGAGGGCTCATGTCCGTAGGCGAGAACATAAGGCGGTACCGCAAGTCGCGCGGCATGACGCAGGCGCAGCTCGCCGAGGCGGTCGGCCTGACCGAGGGGGCCGTGCGCCACTACGAGAGCGGCATCCGCGCCGTGAAGCCCGAGCTGCTCGAGTCCATCTCCGCGGCGCTCGGCGTGTCCGTCAACGCCCTCAAGGATTACGGCGTCGAGACTGCGGGCGACCTCATGTCGCTGCTCGTGCGGCTCGAGGACTCCTTCGGCATCGTGCCCGCAGCCGACGGCACGGGCCTCTCCCTGAACCCCAAGGCGCCGCACGCGCCCAAAGCCGCGATGGCGATCGAACTGTGGGCAGAGAAGCGCGCACAGCTCGAGAATGGCGAGATCGACGACAGCGAATACGAGGATTGGAAAGCCTCGCTGTAACGGCACCCCGCATTTCGCGATCAACGCAACCGAATCAGGACGGTGGACCAGGCGGCGAGCGCCGCTCGGGCCTGCGTAAGCTGAGTTTTTACTCCCCATTGCATGCCAAGGCATTTCCGGCGCACCTGGGGAGTAAATGACGCGGTGGCTTACACGGCGGCACGCGGCAGTACGCCGCGGCATTTCCCCTGGTTACTCCCGTTTTCATTGAGGCGGCGAGATTCTTTACTCCCCATTAACCACCTGGGAAAACGCTGTGAGAAGACCGCCGAAAAGCCTATTGAGTTCGATTTGAGTTTCACAGGCCCCGAAACGGCCCCGTTTGGCTCTCGGAGACAAAAATCGCGCGTCTACTCACTTGGGATGAATCCTTACTCCCGTTCCTCCGAATGCCGCACCGTGCCTTGCCGTCTTGAAACACGGGGGAGTAAATTGCGAAATCGCAGGTGAAAGGGAGTAAAACGACAAAGAAAAAGCCTCCGTCCCAACGCGGGAACGGAGGCTCGGTTATCGTATTTACTCACCAACATCGCTGGCGGCTTTGCCATGACTCTCGTACGAAACGAAACTCAGCGGCACAGTGCGGCACTCAAAAATGCAGGTCAGAACCCTATCAGCCTACTCCCACTCAATCGTTGCAGGCGGCTTGGGCGTAATGTCGTAGACCACGCGGTTGATGCCTTCAACCTCGCTCACCACACGACCAGAAATGCGGCCCAACACGTCATACGGCAGCTTTGCCCAATCCGCTGTCATGGCGTCGCTGGACTCCACAGCGCGCAAAATAATAGTGCGACCATAGGTGCGCTCGTCGCCCATAACACCAACAGAACGGATATCGGGCAGCACAGCAAAATATTGCCAGCACGCATGCTCGGAGTTGCGCTCCCCCGTCTGCTCAAACAGGCGCTGGTTGTACGCATCCAGCTCTTCCCTCACGATAAGATCGGCGTCCTTGAGCACGTTGAGCTTCTCGGCAGTAATCTCTCCAATGATACGAATAGCCAGGCCAGGACCGGGGAACGGCTGGCGATACACCATCGTATCGGGCAGACCAAGGGCACTACCCAACGCGCGGACTTCATCCTTAAAGAAGTGATCCAGAGGCTCTACCAAATCAAAGCGCACGCCTTCGGGGAAGGGAATTAGATTGTGGTGGCTCTTGATAGTGGACGCCTTGCCGCCCGTCTTGCGCGCTCCAGACTCAATGATGTCGGGATAAATGGTGCCCTGAGCAAGGAACTTTACGCCATCCAGCTTTTGGGCCTCCTCAAAGAAGACCTTCCAAAACTCACGGCCAATAATTTTGCGCTTCTTCTCGGGGTCGGTCACGCCGGCCAATAGGCGCGCATAGCGCTCCTGCGCGTGAACGTGCGCCAGAGGAATGTTGAACTGCTGCGTAAAGATCTTCTCTACGCTTTCCGGCTCGCCTTTGCGCAACATGCCATGGTTGACAAACACGCAGGTCAGCTGATCACCCACCGCGCGGTGAACCAACGCTGCCGTTACAGCAGAGTCCACACCACCAGAAAGCGCCAGAATGACCTTGTCGTCCCCAATTTGAGAACGGATTTCTGCCACCTTGGTTTCAATAACGTTATCCATGGTCCAATTGGCCTCAAGGCCGCAAATCTTAAACAGGAAGTTGGACAGCATGGTGGTTCCGTACTGCGTGTGGCGCACCTCGGGGTGGAACTGAGTTGCAAACAGCATACGATCTGCGTTCTCATACGCAGCAACGGGGCAGGTCTGTGTGCTTGCCGTTACCACAAAGCCCTCGGGCAGCTGGCTTACTGCATCGCGGTGGCTCATCCAAACCGTTTGAGCATCGGTGGGCGTACCCTCCAACAGGCGCGATTCACCCTCACGGGTTAGTGTTGCAGGACCATACTCGCCCTTCTCGGTGTGAGCAACCGTGCCGCCAAGCACCTTAGCCATGATTTGCTCGCCATAGCAAAAGCCCAAAATAGGCAGACCCATATCAAAGATGGCCGGATCCATATCTGGTGCATCCTCGGCATACACGGAGGCAGGACCGCCGGACAGGATAATGGCAGACGGATGCAGGTCCGCAAGCTCTGCCGCACTAATATCACAGGGGACAATTTCTGAGTACACGTGCAGGTCACGTACGCGACGCGCGATCAGCTGACCATACTGTGCACCAAAATCAAGCACGGCTACGAGCTGATCTGTACCTGAATGACTGCTTACCTTTGTGCTCTGTGACATTAACGTTCCTCCGATTTGCATGAGTTTTTGCGCGTGCTATGTGACAAGATGACGGAATTACAGTCCTCATCCCGCTGAACCTTTATACTCGTTATGATAGATGAATTATGGCAATGAGGCGACACAGCACAGCATAATCGCGAAAGTCGCACGACATACCCTAACGTAAGGAGCTCGCGTGTCTCGTAAAACCAAGCATGCCGAGAAGATCGAGAAGGAATTAGCATCTTCGGATGCGTCTCATGCAATCTCACGCGGTGCCGCTGCACTCGATCGGTACACGTCCTTGCGCAAAAAACGTTCTCGAAAGTCCCTCCTCAAAGGTATTGGCGCTGCTTTTGGCACTACGCTCGCTGCACTTGTCATTGTTGCTCTGGTGTACATTAGCGGCATTAACGCCAGCCTGCGCGCCGGTATTGATAACGCGCTTCTCAACCAACTGCATATAACCGAAGCGGGCGACCCCTTCTATATTTTGCTGCTCGGCGTAGACAAGGATCAAGACCGCGTCAACAGCAAGCAATACGGCGCGGACGAACATGCTTACCGCTCTGACTCCATTATGCTGGCGCGCATTGACCCCAAAAACAAAAAAGTGACGCTGGTGTCCATCCACCGAGACACCCTTGTTGACCTGGGCAAAAATGGTAAGCAAAAGATCAATGCTGCGTACGCTATAGGCGGTGCCAGCTATGCCACCGAGGTCATTTCAAAATTTGCCGGCGTTCCCATCTCCCACTATGCAGATATTGACTTTGATAACTTTGTCTCTGTGGTTGATACCATTGGCGGCATTGACGTTAACGTGCCCATCAAGGTGGATGACTCAAAGGGAACCGGCAAGGTAATAGAAGCCGGTCAGCAAACCCTTAACGGCGAGCAGGCCTTGGTGTTGTGCCGCGCGCGCCATGCCTACGATGCCTACGGCGACGGCGACATGTATCGTGCCGCCAATCAGCGCATGGTCATCTCTGCCATTGGCAAGAAGATCCTGCAGCTTGACCCCGTTTCCATGGCTACCGTTGTTGCTAAGCTTTCTGGTTCCGTTACTACCGATATGGACGTGAACTCTATTATTGGCCTGGCCACCTCGCTGCGCGGGCTTAACACCTCTACGGACATTTACCACGGCATGGAGCCTACTACCTCCAAGTACGTAAACCAAACCTGGTACGAGATTTGCAACACCGCCGAGTGGAAAAAGATGATGCAGCGCGTTGACCAGGGTCTCTCCCCCTACGAGAGTGAGGACGATAACCCCACTAAGGGTTTGGCCGGCGTCACAGGCGGCATTAGCAATAGCCCCAGTAGCGGCGGCACTGCAAACAACAGTTCCAAGGACAACAAGAGCAGCTCTACAACAGGTGAAACTGAGTATTCTGGCACGGTGCATGTCCTTAACGCCGCTGGTGTAAATGGTCTTGCTGGCAGAATTAGTCAATCTCTGTCCAACCAAGGCTTTGATGCCGTCGCAGACACCGCCAAGAGCAGCTATTCCAACACGCTCATTGTGTATAACGGTGATCACGAGGCGCGCGCCAACGCCGTTAACAAGGCTTTGGGTGGCGACATCCAGGTTATGAAGAACAATGGCTCGTACGATACCAGCTACGACGTGATTCTCATTGTGGGTGCCGATAAATCCAACGGGTAGGTAGGTTGGTTGGTTGATAAGCAGGCGGGCAGCTAGGTAGGCAAGGCTTGCGGGCTTACGGGCTGGCAGGCTGGCACGTGCTATCAACAGTCCCGATTGGCTGCAACCAGCCAATCGGCCACATGAAACCAGCCGTGACCACCAAGTGTATAAACTTTTGAATGGGTTTCTCGATAAGCCTCTTGATAAGCTCTGAGGAGTTTAGAGCCTGCCCTTAGACGTTAAAGCGGAAATGCATGACGTCGCCATCCGCAACGACGTATTCCTTGCCCTCCATGCGCAACTTACCAGCTGCCTTGCAACCAGCCTCGCCGCCAAGGGCAACGTAGTCTTCGTAGCTCGCAACTTCCGCTTTAATGAAGCCGCGCTCAAAGTCAGAGTGGATTACACCAGCTGCCTGCGGAGCCTTGGCGCCAATGGGAATGGTCCAAGCCTTAACTTCCATCTCTCCCGCTGTAAAGTAGCTCTGCAGGCCAAGAAGTTTATAGGCAGCCTGAGCAAGTGTCTCCAGCCCGCTCTTCTCGAGACCCAAAGACTCCAGATATTCCTCTGCTTCTGCAGGGTCAAGGTCTGCAAGTTCTGCCTCAACCTCAGCGCACACTGCAATGGGTTGCTGCCCATCAAGGGTCGCAAGCTCTTTGCCCAAACCATCTTCATCCACATTTGCCACGTAGAGCACGGGCTTCATGGTAAGCAGGAAGAGGTCATAAGCCGCCGCGCGCTCATCATCGGTCATGTCCATGGTTGCTGCACGATTGCCTTCATTGAGCCAGGCCTCCAGCTTGCGGCCAATAGCAAGCTTAGGCAACACGTCCTTATCGCGCTTTGCTTCTTTTTCAATCTTGGGGAGCGCTTTTTCCAGCGAGGCAAGGTCGGCCAAGATGAGCTCTGTGTTGATAATCTCCACGTCAGAAGCGGGATCCACGCGACCCTCTACATGGACAACGTCGGGATCACCAAAGTAGCGAACCACCTGACAAATAGCGTCCGTCTCGCGGATATTGGCTAGAAACTGATTGCCCAGGCCCTCGCCTGCGTTGGCGCCCTTTACCAAACCAGCAATGTCCACAAACTCAACGGTTGCCGGCACAATACGACCAGGGTTGACGATCTTTGCCAGCTCGGCCAAACGAGGATCCGGTACATCCACAATGCCCACATTAGGATCGATTGTTGCAAACGGATAATTTGCCGCAAGACCCCCCTTGCGCGTAAGCGCGGTAAACAGGGTAGACTTGCCAACATTAGGAAGACCAACAATTCCGATGGACAGGGACATGTCCTTACCTTTCCTTAACGTTTGTTCTTCTAGTGTGCGTTCTTACGGTACGCATTTTCGTAACACAGTCTTGTGGCGTGCGCTCTTACAAAGCGTCCGGCCACAGGTGCAAGATTACGATACTGACGGTACAACTTGTATCGCCTGCAGAGAAGTCCGTCCGCTTGGAGCAAGCTTATGCACACAAGGCTCTTCTTCCTCCGCAGCGTCCTCTGCAGCATCTTGCTGATATGCAATGGTATCAGAAGCTGCTTCCTCCATTTGAGCTGCACGCTGGGTGGCCACAAATACTGGAGGTGCCATGGGGGCAGATGCAGGCGCTGGCGCGGGTTTGTCGAGCGGCTGATCGGTGACTGCCTCCGATGCCGTGGCTGCCGCCGCTGCTTCCGTCGCCGCCGTCGTCGCCGTCAAGGTAGCCATCGTCGCCGACGTCTCCCCCACCGCGTCGTTCTTCTCGGCAGGAGCATCAAACGTCGTAACTGCCTTGATGGCCGCACCAATGCCTTGGGCGGTAATCTGGCCGTTTTCACCATGGGATTCAAGTGCAGCTAGACCGCGCATAAGCTGCTGCTTGCCCTGTTCCTTCAGGCGCGCAAGCTCTGCCTTCTGGCGCTCAAGAGCCTCTTCTGCACGTTTGGCGGTTTCATCTTTAACCACCAACAACGCCGGATCATACGGCTCCATAAACAGCGCATTGGTTGGACACGCACGAGTACAAGCACTGCAGTCCATACAGTAAATGGGCTCAACGGTTACATGACCACGTGGATCCAAATCCACACAATGCGTAGGGCACACATCCACGCACAGCCCACAAGAGGTGCACTTTGTGTTGTCACACACCGCAACTTGAGGCTCAAAGCGGTCGGCCAGGCGCGGATGATCCTGCAGAGCGCTTAACAGCAGCTGTCGCTTTTGCACAATCGTACGCTTGCGCCGTGCCGAGGTAGAAGACCCTGCAATGCGCTCCAACGAGTTTTGTAGCTCGTTGATTTGCCTGCCGTGTGCTTGCAGCTTGCGCTGAACCGCCTGTGCACTCGCCAGAACAGGATTGCTTACTGCCAGTACATTTTGACCCACTTGCATAGCATTATTGACAAACTGCCTACGCTCATAGCTGCGCTTCTTTGCATGGTTAAGGGCGCGCGCCTGAGTCTCCAGACCAACCGAGCGACCCGTCAGCTCCTCTGCACGACCAATAAATTTTGTATAGCAAGCCTCACCTGTGGTGGTTTGGCACTTGTCGCAAACGCCTTCCGGTAAATATACGCTCACGTTGGGATAGTCAACCAAAATAGAAAACCACACCTCAGTGGGAACCGCGCCTACACATGGCAACAAAATCTCATTGGCCTCTGGCTTACGCTTGAGCGCACGCGTGCAGGTTATATAGCACATCTCGTGAGATGAGCAGGCAGTAGCAATCTCGTCGTACAGCTGCCGCGCAGAATGGTGAGAATCCGTAAATGCATCCGTGGGACAGGCCGCAATACACAGACCGCACTTGCGGCAGGCATCGGACACATGAATTGCACTCGTATCAATGGTAATGGCGTTCACGGGACACACGTCTATGCAGGCAGAACACGTGCCCTCGTCCTTGGTCATACAGCGCGTGCACGGGATGGTATTAGCGCGCGGGCGAAACTTGTAATCCCCTGGATTAAACGGCTTGGCCTGCTCGGGATCTGCAGAAAGCATCCCCAGCACGGTATCCAGCGGATTGGACACGGCGTTCCAATCACTTTGAATGTCAATAAGACTATCGAGAAGATCGTGATTCTCGTCCGCCATGTACAAGCCCCTCCCTTCTTGCATGACTCTCTATTGTAGCAGCGAAATCAATACAAAAAAGCAAGCGGGAAGAGATAAAATTCTCCCGCCTTGCTTTCTGTATATTTTCTCGGAAATATAAAAAATATCGAACTTTTTTTGAATATACTCAATTTGACTCAACAATTTAGGGGATGTTATGGCTAGTCAGACCATCAGAGTAAGGGTTCGTGCATTGGAGGCATCTTTCTCGGAGAAAGAACGCCAACTGGCAGAGTTCCTCCTCGCAAATCCGCACACCACATCAAAAATGACTATCAGTCAGATTGCGCAAACGCTAGGCATGGCTGATTCAACAGTCTTCAAGTTTACTCGAAAGCTGGGCTTTGAAGGATTTAGAGACTTCCGCGGAGCGCTTGCGGCGGAAGGATTTGATCCTGAAATCTCCATTCATGAACATATAACGCGCAAGTCAACACCAACACAGATGGCAGAAACGGTCTTTGAATCCAGCATTCGATCACTCACGGACACAAGAGAACTCCTGTCTGACCAGGATATTACACGCGCAGCGGGGCTTATCGAGAAATGCGCACAGCTTACCTTCTATGGTATGGGTGGAAGCTCTGTAGTAGCAGCGGATGCCTACCATAAATTTTTGCGCACGCCAAAGCGCGTAGCTTATGACGCAGACTTCCATCTACAACTTATGCGTGCTTCACGCTCTAATGAGGAAGATTGTGCACTTCTCATCTCACATTCTGGGCGCGATCTCCAAACTATTCAAATTGCCGAGAAGCTTTGTGAGGTTGGAGCATCCACCATTGTCATCACCAGCAATCCCAGTTCTCCGCTCGCATCCCTTGCTGACGCATGTCTTGTAACCATCGCTGAGGAGACCGCCTACCGCTCCGAGTCTCTAGCCTCAAGAATTTCTCAGCTTGCTCTTGTCGATACACTCTATACCATCGTTATGTTCTCTGACGAGAGTGCAGCAAGTCGCTCATTAGAAGAAGTTCGCGAGGTTATCTCAACCACCCGAAGGAGCTAAACCCAATAAAAGCAGGAAGGCGATCTTTTTCCTCAATTACAGAAACGACGGATACGGAAGGTTCGTTGGTTTTTCAAAGATATCTGGAAATCCCCGATCGTAGAAGTACTCGGTCTTTGTTGCATCCGTAGGATAGGTATATCTACCACCAGGAAGCCAGACCATTGGCCGGAAACGATACCCCAACAGCTCGCGGCGATCCTGCCAGAGTCGCACAATTTCTCGAGGATCGGCAAGTGTGTTGGTCCATGCATCCCAATGCAGCGGGATTACTACCTTTGCATTAAGGCATTCGGCAGCACGCAGGATGTCAGAAGACGTCATCTTGTCTTGTATACCAACAGGATTCTCACCAAAAGCAAGAAGAGCCACGTCAATATCAAAACGTTTACCCTGTTCAGCAAATCCAACCGAGAAGTGCGAGTCTCCACCATGATATACGCTCCCCGCTGGGGTGGTGATAAGGTAACCAATCGAACGCTCATCCATAGACGGCACCTTATCATCAGGTGGCACAGGCTCTCCGGGACAGTCAGTGACAAGGACTGTCCTATCAAAAGACTCAATCGCTTCAATAGTCATGTCACCAACAGAAAGAACATTACCGGGAACCATAACCACACAGCGACTTTTAGGTACACCCCAAGAGATCCACTGATCAACAACATACTGTGGGCCTATAAAAGGTATGTCCTTCTCAACTCCCTTAAGCACTGCAGCAGCAACGTTTTTGTCCAGATGATCGTGATGGATGTGTGTGACGAGAAGAGCATCCAAATCACGGATAGCAAAAGGATCAAAGACTATTGGAGAAAGCCGCAGATTAGGCTGTGGAATCCTTGCTCCGGCAATACGAGCAAACTGATGCCTTGGACCCATAGGAGGAAGATCGTGCGTACACTTACCTGTTCCGCACCATAGGTCGATGGCAACATTGGTTTGGCCCTCGCTTTTGATCCAGACTCCCATGTTGCCAAGCCACCACATATCAAACGTCCCCAGTATAACCTTCGTACGTTCAATCTCCTCATTCATCCACGTTCCCCAAACAGGGAAGGTCTCATCAATCCAAGTTTGTCTCGTAATTCTCTCGATGTCTGACACCTTTGACTCCTCAAATAACGTCTACAGAGAGACTTCTCACCACATCCTAAGCCATGCTAAACGCCAAATTCTGACAACTTCATGTCGAGCTTTTCCTTAATTGAATCCAGGTCAACAAAATTGTCCAAAACTACGGTTTTAGGCTTGAGCTCGTCTGGAAAATTGTCAAATAGCTCATGAGTGGTAAAGAAGACGTCAGCATCAACACCCATTACACTTCCAAGGTCAACGGTTTCCACCTCAATATCACCCTTTCCTTCCTGAGAAAGGATGCTTTCAATATTCATCTTGGCAATGACGCTTGAGCCAACTCCAAAACCGCAAACCGCACAAATCTTCATGGTGCTTACCTCCAAAGAAACCATTACTTAGAAGCCCATAATCAGGCCACGAAGGAACTTGAGTATGTACATCACAGGCATCCACACGAGGGCGTAGTCAATGTTGGACCAGGTAACACCAGAACCAAACATTGTGCCCGTAATTGGATAGAAGAGGATTGCTGCAGCAGAAGTAATAGCGCCGGTAACAAGGCCTGCGGCGATAGCACCTTTCCATCCGCCAGCCTTGTTGCCAAAGACACCCATAACGTTGCCATCAAAGTACATAATGATTGGAGAAGGAAAGACAATAACCGGAGCATGGCAGACGATAGTAAGCAAGCAAACTACGATTGCACCCACAGATGACCCAAGGAAGCCAAACATACCGCCCATAGGTGAATAGGGAAAGAAGGTTGGAGCATCAAGCGCAGGTACGGCACTTGGAAGGAACTTGTCGGAGATTCCCTTAAACGCAGGCACAATAGAGCCAACGAACATGCGGACACCTTGCAGCAAAATGATAATGCCAGCAGTAAATGTCCAACCTTGAATGATGAGCCAGATAATCCAGTTGGTAGCATCAGGGCCAGTGCCAGCAAGAGCTTGAATACCATCTCTGCCAACCGCAAGACCCATACCAACAAAAATAATGGGCATTAAGAAGAACAGAACAACTGTATTATCACGAAACATTGATGCCCACTTGGGGAGCTTGAGCTTATCAGCATCCTCCTCTGGATTACCTACAAACTTACCCACAAAATGTGCAATAAGAGAACCAACCTGATCCATGAAACCAAGGGTAATGGCATCCTTGGTCCACTCGCGAGAAAGCTTTCGGGTAATAGCTGGCGAGAAGGTATAGTATGCAGCATTCAGCACCGTAGCCACAGCAATAATCACTACATTGTTAGTAGTATCAAGAACCACAGGAAGCGTAACCGCCATAAAGCAGGCATGGAATAGAGCTAGGTGTGCTGTCAGATATACATTCTTAAAATCCTTGCCAGGAACAAGGCGCACTAGCACCAGATGCAGCAAGAAGGCAAAGAGGAAAATCAGTACTGCGTTTCTGCCGTAGCCTTCAAGCGACAAGACCATAGCGCCAGCGGCATCATTGATGGGAAGTGTTCCCGCAACACCCATGCTTTCATTCAAGGCAGTAACTACCTGGGACAGCGATTGAAAGATAATGCCCGCTCCAGAAGACAGAACCAAAAGACCTGCCACCGTCTTGACAACTCCATCAATGACATGAGGGAGCTCCTTTTTTTGGAGAAGTAGTCCTCCCAAGGCAATTAAGCCAATAAAGATTGTCTGGTTTGTAAGAACCTGATATACAAGGAAATTGAGCACATCCATTTGCCTTACCCCTTTCCATTAATTGCTTTGGTAATTGCACAAACATCCTGCGCACTTCTAGCTGAACGCAAAATATCAAAACTCCCCTTCTGGTTAAGGAAGAGCACAAGCTTTTGAAGAAGTTCAATATGTGACGTATCATCAACAGCAGCAAGAATCATAACTACGTCAACAGGGTCATTCTGTTTACTCCCAAAAGTAATAGGAGTCTTGAGCGTGGCAAGAGAGACGCAAGCCCGATGGACTGCGCCACTTGGTCTAGCATGGCCAAGTGCAAAGCCTGGCGCGAGAACGATATAAGGTCCAAGATCTTTTACTGCTTGAATCATGCTCTCAACATAGGCGGGTTCGATATGACCTTGAGCAATGAGTGGTGTGGCAGCCTTCTTAAGTGCGTCTTCCCAGTCAAGCGCCTCAATACCAATCTGGATATCTTCGGGCCTAATAAGAGCCTCTGTATCCATAACATCCCCTTACTTACTCACGATGGCATGTCCACCAAAGCCATTGCGCAGAGCAGAGACCATCTTGTTGGAGAAGTTCTCCTCGTTCATTTGTGAGGCATTACGCTCAAAGAGTGCCTGTGCAATAACCGGTGCCGGAACTTCCTCATTAAGGGCAGCCTCAACAGTCCACTTGGCTTCACCTGATGCCGCAACAATACCCTTAATATCTGCAAGGTCCGGATGCTCTACCAGCTGCATTTCGGCAAGTTCCATAAGCCAAGAGCGAACAACGGAACCGTGATTCCAGTTCTTTGCAACGACGGCAAGATCATAGTCAAAAGGCGCCTTGCGCATGATGGCAAAGCCCTCTCCAATCGCCTCCATCATTCCGTACTCAATACCGTTGTGGACCATCTTCATAAAATGACCTGCGCCGGCCGGCCCTACATAAGCACAGCCATCTTCACAGGACACTTGGTCAAAAACCTCAGCAAGAAAGTCATAAACCTCACGGTCACCGCCTATCATAAGGCAGGCACCATAACGGGCACCCGAGGTACCACCCGAGGTACCAACATCAAGAAAGCCGATTTCTTTCTTAGCGCAAGCATCACCGTGACGCATGGAGTCCTTGTAATTGGAATTTCCAGCATCGATAAGCACGTCACCCGGTTCAAGCAAACTCAGCGCCTCATCAACAGTTGCCTGTGTAGCTGAGCCTGAAGGAACCATAAGCCATAGGACGCGAGGGGCTGCAAGCAAACTGATTTGCTCGGAAAGACTTGTGACCACGGTAATATCGTTTTGCCGAGCGTCTTCACGCGCTTCCTCCGAAAGGTCAAAGCCGATAATCTCGTGTCCTTTATCCTTGAGGTTCAGAGCTAAGTTATGGCCCATCTTCCCAAGACCAACAAGACCAATCTGCATATACTAGCCCCTTTCTTCTCGACTAATCAACACTTTTTCTTAAGTAGTCCACATGAAAAGAAATTATTTTCTTACAGCCATAAATATACAAGAAATTTGTTTTTATTTTGATGAGAATCGAATAATTTTTCTTTCAATATTAAAAATAGTCGAAATAATAACGCTCTGACGTATTACACGCATAAAAAACGACTGCTAGAAATCTCTAGCAGTCGTAGCAACCCATTTGTAGGGGCATTACTCTATTATGCCTGATAGGCTATCCTACAAACGCACTGACTTCACGCTCAATGCCCGCAGCATCCAAACCGTACTTAGCAAGCAGCTCCAAAGCAGGACCAGACTCACCAAATACATCATGAATGCCCATACGATGCATGCGCGTTGGCTGTTTCTCGCCCAAGCACTCTGCAACAGCAGCTCCCAAGCCACCAAGAATGGAATGCTCCTCCACCGTTACCACCTTACCGGTCTTAGCAGCAGAAGCAACCACCAGTTCTTCGTCCAAAGGTTTGATGGTGTGGATGTTAATGACTTCAGCATCAATGCCCTTCTCAGCAAGTGACGCAGCAGCCTCCAGAGCAGCACTTACCATAAGACCAGTAGCAATAATGGTTACATCGCTACCCTCGCGCAGGGTAATACCACGACCCAGCTCAAACTGGTAGGTGCTAGGATCATTAAACACCGGCGCAGCCAAACGGCCAAAGCGCATGTACACAGGACCCTCGTGCTCATATGCAGCGCGAACCATAGCGCGAGCCTCTACGTCATCCGCAGGCGTCATAACAACCATACCTGGAATGGTACGCATGAGTGCAATATCCTCGTTGCACTGATGGGTAGCGCCGTCCTCGCCAACAGAAATGCCGGCGTGGGTAGCACCAATCTTTACGTTAAGATGCGGGTACCCAATGGAGTTGCGAATCTGCTCAAACGCACGACCTGCAGCAAACATAGCAAAGGTACTTGCAAAAGGAACCTTACCTGTAGTAGCAATGCCCGCAGCTAGACCCATAAGGTTACACTCGGCAATGCCCGCATTAAGAAAACGCTCGGGAAACGCCGCTTTAAACATGCCGGTCTTAGTAGCGGCAGCCAAGTCTGCATCCAGCACAACAATATCTTCATGCTCACGACCAAGCTCCACCAAAGCATTGCCGTAGCTGTCGCGTGTAGCAATCTTCTTTACATCGCTCACAGCTGCTCTCCAATCTTTTCTAGCTCAAGCAAAGCCTGCTCGTACTGCTCGTCATTAGGCGCCTTACCGTGCCATCCTACCTGGTTCTCCATGTACGAGACGCCCTTGCCCTTGATCGTTTTGCAGACAATGGCAACGGGCATATCGTGCGCGGTATGCGCCTCTTCGAAGGCAGCCTGGAGCTGCTCAAAGTCATTGCCATCAGCTACGTTAATAACGTGGAAGTTAAATGAGCGGAACTTCTCGTCAATGGGATAGGGTGGATTTACCTCAGTAACAGCACCGTCAATTTGGAGATTGTTGTTATCCACAATAACGGTCAGGTTGTCCAACTTGTGGTTGCCGGCAAACATAGCGGCCTCCCACACCTGACCCTCTTCAATCTCACCGTCGCCCATCAGGGCATAGACGTGAAAATCATCGCCGTACAGCTTGGCAGATGTTGCCATGCCAACGGCGGCAGAAATGCCCTGGCCCAAAGAACCCGTAGACATATCTACACCAGGCGTGTCGTGCATATTGGGGTGACCCTGCAGCATGGAATCCACGTGGCGCAGCGTAGTGAGCTGCTCCTTGTCAAAAAATCCCTTTTGCGCCAAGGTGGCATATAAACCAGGTGCGCAATGACCCTTGGACAGAACAAAGCGGTCACGCTTGGGATCCTGTGGGTGTGCAGGGTCAACATTCATCTCTACAAAGTACAGGTAGGTAAAGATTTCTGTAGCAGACAGCGACCCACCTGGGTGGCCAGATTTAGCCGCATGAACACCAACAATGATGCTCTTGCGAATCTCATTGGCAATCTTTTGTAACTCAAGAATTTCCATGAATTGCTTTTCTCCTCAAACCTTCCTACATCCGAACTACCTTTAAGTCTATGCAATAAAACCTGCGCAATAAAGCTGAGGCATTAGGCCTGAGCAACAACCTTAGCCCAGTCAGCAGCAAAGCCTTCAAGGCCCTTGTCGGTAAGAGGATGGTGTACGCACTTCTTAAGAGCGGCAAACGGCACGGTTGCAATATCGGCAGCCATAAGTGCAGCCTGGGTTACATGGTTGGGCGTACGCACAGAAGCCGTAATGATCTCGGGGCCACCCTCCTGCTCCCAGTAGCCATAGTCGTAGTTCTTAACAGCATCTACGATGGTCTCCAGCTGAGCCAAGCCGTCGTCTGCAATGTCGTCAAAACGACCAACAAAGGGTGAAATGTAGCGCGCACCAGCGCGGGCAGCCAACAAAGCTTGCGTTGCCGAGAAGATCAGCGTCATGTTTACACGAACACCACGCTTAGCCAGCTCATGCGTTGCAGGCAGAGATGCCTCACAAATAGGAAGCTTTACAACAATATTAGGAGCCAAAGCGGCCAAGCGTACACCCTCGGCAATCATGTCCTCCGTGGTCTCTGCTGTGGACTCGGCGGAAACAGGGATGTCTTCACCAACAATCTTGCAGATCTTGACCATATGGTCCTCAAAATCTGCCAGCTTGCCACCCGTACGAGCATACAGGCTAGGATTAGTGGTTACGCCACTCAAAATACCCCAGCTTGCAGCCTCTTCAATATCATTTAGATCAGCGGTATCGATAAAAAACTTCATGCGTTATTCTCCTTTTTCCAGGCATCTGGGTAATCCCAGCATGCCGCAATTACGTAGTCCCTTGGTGAGACCCTCACGAGAAGCCCTTGGCAAGAAGCTCCCAAGCCCCAAGCCTCCCCCAAAAGCTTTAGCAACCAACCTCAACAGTCATCCCTGGTTAGTTACTAGCCCTCAAGACCGGCATTGATAAGCTCTGCCAAAACTTCTGGGTCATCACTTGCATGCACCGAATTGCGGAAGTTTTCATCCATAAGCATAACAGCAGCCTTGGACAAAAGCTTCAGATGCGTAGTGCCAGCCTCAAGACCAGGAACCAACAGAGCCAATGCAACATCTACGGGCTTATCGTCAAAGGAAGGCCACTCCACAGGAGCTGCAAGCTTTACCAGCAAGAGACCTGCCTTGTTAATAACGTCGCTCTTTGCATGGGGAACGGCAAAGCCATTTTCCATGCCGGTTGCGCCCTCATTCTCACGAGCCATAAATGCTTTATAAACGGCATCAGCATCGCCGTAGCCCAGCTCGGCACCCTTTTGGGAGATAAACTCAAGGGCCTTCTCACGCGTATCCACATCGACGTTTACAAATACTTGCTTGGAGCTTACAAACTTTTCCACAGGTACCTCCCTAAAAAAGAACGGCCAGCGTATGCCAGCCGCTCAAGCTTCACTGAACTACTCGAAAGCCTAGTCCTTAAGCGCAGCAACTACACGCGAGGTCAAAGATTCGAGGTTCAAACACTCCACATACTGACGAATAGGACGCTTAATGTGATCTACTACATAACGCTGTCCATCAATGCCAGCGGCTTCAAGGTTAGTGTACAACTTCTCAATCTCTGCCTTGACCTCAACGTCATTAAATACGTAGTGCCCCGAGATATCCAGAATTTTTAGAGACAATTCTTCATCGGAAAGAATGTCTTCTACCTGAAGTTTGGTTTGCTCGCCAACCATCCATTTACGCCAACGTTCAGTCTTAATTGCCTTTACAAGCAAAACCTTTTTAAGGTCAGAGGGTGTGTCACACAGTCCCTCCTTCACCAGAATGTCCTGTACGGCACACAGATTAAGATAGGCACGTGTCTCTTCTGTACCATACTGAGGAGCAACATTGGAGGCAGTAACACGTGCAGGAATATGCTCAAGCAGGGTTACATCATCCATGTAGTCCGCATTGTGCTCTTTAAGGCCTACGCCATAACGCTTGGCCATCTTGGAAAGAGCTCGTGCATTTTGGAAGTCGTAATGACCAACCTGATCGGTGTAACGCGTAAGAGTACCCGTTTGTCCAACAATAAAGGTGGGCATAGGAAGACCACGCTTTGCCAACTCCACCTGCAGATACTCGATAAATTCCTCGTACTTATCGGCAGAGGTTAAGCCACCATTGGTTTCTTCTGTACCTACCTCATAACCAATCTCGGGCAAGCCAAGTGCCTTGCGCTGCTCCTCACAGTATTCGATAAGCTCTACTGTGCGGCGCTCAACAAGATCCAGAGGAATGACCTTACCGATAACAAAAGGATCTTTGGTAGGGTCAATCATAAGCAGGTCAAATCCAGCCTTAATATCTGCTAGATAGGAAGCCTTTGCTTTTGCCATAGCCTCGTCTTCGGGCAAATGAGCATTGCGCTCTTCATCGCGCTGCCAGGGGCCACCGTGATCGCGGCAAAGATAGTACATGCCATCAAAGCCGACCTTATCGGCAACCTCCTTGATATCCGCAGCAAAACGCTCCTGATCCCAGCCGTTTACATAGCCAGCACCAAACTCATCTGCATCAACTTGGTTACGACTTGCAATAAACATCAGGGGGAAATCATGCTCCTGCGCAAGCTCGAATGATGCCTGTAGCAGGTTAGGAGACATAGGCCCAATACCAAGCATGGTGGACGAGCTGCCGCCATCCTGCAACTTGAGCATACCTTCAACGTACTTCTTGATAGGGAGCTTTTCCATTCACGTACTTCCATTCTTAACTAGTAGGTGTGCTTTAGTAAGCACGTTTTAGTAAACAAACCGTACTGAGCGAACTTTAGCGGTTGTAGTAAAAATCCCAATAGACGGATTGCGCAGAGTCGCTCAGCACGGCATAAGGGGGAAGGAAGCGCGCAGGTAGCGGGCCTAAGCGCTTCCTTGGATACCATTACTTATCCTTATTTTGCATAACAGGTTTCATGGCAATCATAATGGCGGCGCCAACAAGCGTACCGATAACAATGTCAAGGCAGAACAAGGCAATGTTATTGGTAGCAAGAGCAACAATAAAGCCGCCGTGAGGAACAAAGCACTCGATACCCTGGATCATAGCCAAAGCAGCGCCAACAGCAGAGCCAATCATAATGCCAGGAAGTGTACGACCCAGGTCCTTTACCGCAAAGGGGATTGCGCCTTCGGTAATACCAATGCAGCCCATGAAGATTGCAGAAATACCCATCTGACGATCAGTATCATCAAACTTGTTGCGGGCAACAAGAGCTGCAACACCACAAGCCAGAGGAGGAATTGCTACTGCTACACGGAAAGCACCGTTAGGACCATATACGCCAGTGGTCATAAGAGCCAAGGTAAAGGTTGATGCCGTCTTATTAACAGGACCACCCATATCAAAGGCGGTCATAAGACCAATAACCAGGCCAAGTACTACCGCAGAGCCACCCTGCAAGCCGGTAAGCAGATCAGTAAGCCAACCCATAAATGCGGCAAGCGGCAATGCCAGAACATAGATATACAGCAGGCCCCATACCAAAGACGTCAAAATAGGGATGATCAAGATAGGCATAATGGTGCGAATAACATCACTCACCTGCCAGGTCTTCATCCACTTTACCCAATAGCCAACACAGATGGCTAAGATCATACCGCCCAAAAAGCCCGTGGAAACATCAGTGCCATTAACAGAAACGGGATTATTGACCAAATATCCCATCACAAAGCCCGGTGCCAAAGCAGGCTTACCAGCCAGCGAGTATGCAATGTAAGCCGTCATGACCGGGATCATCATCTTGATGCCGGCCATACCAATCAGGTTGAGATTTTGCATGAAGGGATTGGTAACCTCCATGCCATCGGCACCTGCCTTACCAGATGCCAGTGAAAACGCTAGAAAAACGCCGCCTACAACAACGATGGGGATAAAATACGAAACACCTGTATTAAAGGATTTGAGCAGCTCTTTGCCCAGGTTATCGAACAACCCCTTCTTGTTCTTGTCATTTGTTCCCTCAGCCATTTTGTTCCTCTCACAAAAACGACCAATACCAATAAAACGTGATCTCTTACTCACCAATTTGCTCAAGCAAACTATCGATAACAGCAGCGGCGTCGCGAATAACGTTGGCAGAACCAACGGTTAACACACGCCCCTCATCGCGCTTATCGTCAAAGCGCTCGTCACCCTCAATGCCTACGTCAACAGCAAGCAGCACTCCATCAGCAGACTCAATATCGTCATCATCCAACTCGTTATCAGCACCATATCCGCCCTGAGTTTCTACCTTGTACTCAAAGCCGCGCTTCTCACACTCGTCTTCAATGGCCTTTTGTGCCATGAAGGTGTGGGCAATGCCAACGGTGCAAGCTGTTACCGCAACAATCTTCATCTCAAGGTCCCCTCCTTTTTTGTTCCTCTTGCTATACCGTTCACCCTCATTCACACACCGCTCTTGACTTTGCTTACCGGTGCATAAATGAACCTTCTTTAGTAATTCTCAGTCTAGATTTGAGATTTTTTTAGCACAAGAATTATTCTGTAAGCGCAGGTAAAGCGATATTTATTACCTTGTTTTGTTAAACGTTTAACCAAGCAGTTTTTATTGAGATTCGTTATCATGAATAAAAGTCAAGATAAAATTTAGATTTTCTGTAAATGGAATCCTTTGCCCTTTCTAGTATCCTAAGGGCTATTGTTTTGATCGGCTCAAGTTGTTTTGGCTCAGTCCAAAGGAGTACCATGTCCCGTCACCGAGTAACTATTTCTGACATAGCAAAGCTTGCTGGGACTTCCACAGCTACGGTGTCATATTGCATAAATGGGCAATATGACCGTATGAGCGACAAAACACGAAAAAAGATTGAACAGGCTATTGTCGCAACGGGCTATGTGCCCAACGCACAATCGCGCATGCTTTCCTCTAAAGAGGCGCGCACCGGCGTTATTGCCGTTTTGATTCTTGATAATACAAATGCGTGGAGCGGGCAGCTCATTAATGGCATAGAAGAAGTCGCGGCACAGCACCGGTATCAAACCATTTTGTGCAACACGAATTTTCAATCTGAAGTTGAATCAATGTATGTCGAAAAGATGCTCTCTCTTGGCGTGGATGGTTTTATTGTTCAACCAACTTCTCAGTTTATGAAAGTCCACAAGCGCATAGAAGCCGCAGGTAAAAAGGTGGTGTTTTACGACACACAGCTCTACGACTTTAACGCATCCTGGATTAAAACAAACCTCTATGAAGGCGTTTACTCGGCAGTAAGCCACTGTATAGAAACGGGATATACCTCTTTTATTATCCTTCATGCTGATAGCGCAGAAACACCTTTGTTTGCCGCCAATAATCGCACGCGCGCCGAGCGTGTACAGGGCTTTATCAATGCCGTTTCCGCCCATAATTTTAGCTACACGTCTATCAAGGTTACACACACTACCCCTACAGAAGAGCAGCTTACCAGGCAGTTGCAACAAGCAATTACACCATCTAAGAAAACGCTTATATTTACCCCACACCAGTGGATGCTTGGCAAAACATTTAAAGCGCTTACTCCGCTTCACCATCTCATTCCCGAGAAGATCGGACTGCTTGGCATAAATAACCAGGAATGGAGTAACCTTACCAAGCCATCCATTTCCACCATTTTGGAACCCGTTAGGCAAGAGGGATTTGAGGCTTGTCAAATGCTGTTCACTTTGATGGAAGACGTAGAAGCAACACCTATACAAAAAGTGCTCCCCTGCGACCTGCTTTGGCAGGAAAGCACTTTATAGTTCGACCGGTTTGCTGATTAGCACACGTATCGATTAGCTCTCAGGGCAATCCTTTTTAGCAGCCTGTTAGTGGCTCCGTTAAATCAGCTCTTTATCGCTCCCCTTATCCTCACCAAGGGACTGCCAAATAAGGTTAGTATGCCTACTAATATTTGGCATGTCGGAACAGAGCAGTAAAAAGAGTGTCTCAACAATAAAGTTAATAGAATTATGCGAAAAAGGAATTTCGCTATTAAGCATCTTATCACGTGTTGCAGCATGCAACACACAGGTGGCGCGTTTAGCCAGCGGAGAATCCGGCCTGTTGGTAATAACAATGGTAGGCGTCTTGGATTCCATGGCATTATCCATCATCTTGTTCAGACGCTTTGAATGCCCTGATTTAGAAATAAAGATAAGCAGGTCAGAACATGTAATAGATAAGGTAGATAGCATCATTGCTTCTGTGGTTGGCGCACAAGAACTGCGCAACCCAACTTGAGCAAATAAAAATGATGCAGACTGTGCTGCTGGAACAGAATTTCCTACCGCAGCAAACTCAATTGTGTCGGATTTTTTGACAAGATCCACGGCTTTTACCAGCTCGTTTACCTCAAGCAAACGAATCGTATCCGAAAGCTCACGATGCTTTGCAACTAAAACTGTCTCCAGAGCAGCACGGGGTTTATCGATAGAAATGCGATTGGAGGTTCTGTCACCCATACCGCTTTCTTCATCAATAGAAATAGCAACACAAAGGTCAAGATAACTCTTATACCCAAGTCGGCGTGCAAAGCGAGAAACCGTTGCCGCAGAGGTTTTGGTAGCCAAAGCAATCTCACGAGTAGTCATGGATGGGACCTCGTTGCTGTTGGCCATTACAAAATCTGCAATGGCTTGTTCACTATTGCTCAGCTGATCATAATAGGAACAAATTTCATTAATGACGCTTCCCTTTGGTTGCACAATTACTTCCCCACTGATATTGGCCTTATGTGTGAGCCTCATTTTTACCAGTCTAACCACTAGGAGGCGCAGGAAGCGCCTCCTAAAAGTATATTGTATGCTCTGCGCACGCAAAAAATTAATTCAAATTTTGACGCCATTGCTTAACGTTGGCATCGCGATAATACTTTGCAGCACCAACAGATCCAAAGAGCTCCATCTTCTCCTTGATAACGGCTTTACCGGCCTCAATGCACTCAGGGAAAAGCGTATTAGGATCCCAACCAGAATTTTCTTGTGAAAGAATCTCACGAGCCTTAGCAAAAAAGGCATGTTTGTAATCAGAGGAGATATTAACCTTTTGGATGCCGAGCTTTACGGCTTCTGCAACTTCAGAATCTGGATTACCAGAGCCGCCATGCAAAACAAGAGGAATGTCTACACGGGCAGTAATGCCTTCAAGCACATCCATGCGCAGCTTAGGCGTCACACCCTTTGGATACAAGCCGTGGCAGGTTCCAATAGCAACGGCAAGTGTATCAACACCGGTTTTCTCTACAAAGGTTTCGGCATCGGCTGGATCAGTATACTTGACTTCAGTTATGCCCCCCTCAATAGTGGTACCGGTATTTCCAATAGTACCAAGCTCGCCTTCTACAGAAACGTTTACCATGTGACAATACCGCACTACCTCAGCGGTTTTCTCGATATTCTCATCAAAGGGAAGTAAAGATCCATCAATCATGACAGAAGTAAAACCGCAATGCACTGCACGCATGATGCTTTGAATACTGTCACCATGATCCATATGGATCACAAAGGGAACCGGACTGTTGGAGCAACGTGCGATCACATACTTGATAAAATCATCCTTGCAGTAGTCAAGTTCGGTGGGATGAATGGCAATGATTGCGGGAGCGTCGTTTTCTTCCGCCGCCTCTACCACAGTGCGAAAAAGATTTGACTCAGACACATTAAAAGCGCCCACGGCAAAGTGCTTTTCTTTAGCAAGGTCAAGCATTTGATTCATATTAAGAAGCATCGATATTCCTCCTGTAACGTGAGTAACCGTCGTTGTAAATCGTCAATAAAACAGCCGTTAAGAACCGCTGCTCGGAGCGGTTAAAAAGCCTTATGAGCAGAACCAGAAAGTTCGATATATCGTTTAATCGTATCTACACCTGCTGCCCAACTATCCTGTACCAGCTGAGGCCAATCGTATTGGGGATTTTTGGAAAGAGCATCAGCAACAAAACTACGCTGGGCAATCATGTAGTCCGTTCCAACATTAATTTTGTTAATACCAGCTTCAACAGACAGACGTATATTTTTTTCACCCGCGCCTGAACCACCGTGCAAAACCAATGCGGCGCCTGTTGCATCCTTAATCTTTTTGACAATATCAAAATGGAAGGTGGGAACATAACCTTCAGGATAATCACCATGAGTAGATCCGTAACTTACTGCCAGAGCATCAACACCCGTTTGTGCAATAAAGTCAATAGCAACATCTGGATCCGTATACATGTCGGCATCGGTAAAATGAGCATTTTCTCCTACAGAAACGCCCATATTCCCCACTTCTGCCTCTACCGATGCGCCGTAGCATTGTGCCAGTTCAACGATAGTACGGGTAATTTTGATATTTTCTACGGTAGGCAAAGCGGATGCATCGCACATAACACTGGAAAATCCCTCATGAAGACAACGCTTGAGATGCGCAATGTCATGTCCATGATCCAGATTGATAGCCACGGGAACAGGAGAATCTTGTGCCATCTTAATAAGGGGCTTGGTTAGAATGTCGCAATCAAAATACGACATCACATGATCTTGTAATAAATCAATGATGATTGGGGCATTCATGTGCTCCGCCGCAGTAATGATTCCACGTGCCGTTTCGAGATTAAAGGCGTTAATCGCCATTACTGCATATCCCTCACGGTTTGCTTTTTCAAGCATTCCTTTCATGGATTGATACATCGCGCTTCCTTTCTTACTACCTAGCTACGCGTTAATAAAGGGGCAAGGGTTTTCCTCGCCCCCAGAAAACTTCTTACGAAAGAGAGAAGGAGGACAGATCAACTTCCTGCTCGGTGTCATCCTCAGGAAGATCCAGGTCATTTTGCTCTTCTGCGGTTAAGGGCTTCTTGAGAAGAACGAGAAGAACCGCGGTAACACAAGAACCAGCCAGTAGTGCAATGACTGCCCACAGAGGATTTGCCATTGCCGGAATTACAAACCGCCTGAAGGAACCTGGCTTTCTACGCCCATGGAAAACGCAATGGCACCACAGACACCATCACCAAGTGCCGTACAAAAAACGGTGCGAATAAGGTCATTCATTGCAATGGGAATGACGCCTTCGGTAATCATGCACACACCCATGGGGAAAGCAATTTTAACGTTTTCCACCTCAGAAAGCTTGAAAATAGGCTTTTTAACAGCTTTGGAAAGAAGCAGCGCGATGGCCACGCCAAAAGGAGGAACCATAGAACCCAAAACCTTAACAGCCTCGGGACCATAGATGCCATCGGCCATCATGCCATCACAAATCAAATTGGGAACCTTAGAGATGGCACCTCCGTAGTCAAGATGCTGAATACATCCCAGGATAAAGCCATAGGTAAGCTTCTGACTTTGATCAAGACCCTTAATAAACGCGGTAAGCGCAGCAGTGAGAGCCATAATAGGACCACCAAGGATGAAATACATGATCAGTCCTGCAAGAATGGTGGAAAGCGTAGGAACAATCATCATAGGCATCAAAGCTTCTGCCCATTTAGGAACCTTGACGTTCTTCTCGATAGCTAAAGCAATATAGCCAACAACCAAACCGCCAATTAAACCGCCCAAAAAGCCTGCGTTTAAAAAGGATGCGATTTGACCCATGAGGAAACCAGGTGCAATACCAGGTCGATCAGCAATGGAGTAGGCAATATAGCCGCCAATAAAGGATGGGATAAGCCCCATGCCCAGCACACCAAGCGAGGTAAGAGCACTTGGCACAGTAAGATCATCCAGTGACTTCATAACGCTGCCACCGCACAAATTGCCAATTGCAATGAGCAGACCAGAAGCTACTACCAATGGTAAAAGGTATGAGATTGCGGTAAGGACATGTTTTTTGATGTCATTCAGTACTTTTTTCATACCAACTCCCCTTCCAAGAGTTTTATTGCATTGTGCTTACTTCAAACTTTCCTCGATCTTGTTAATGATTTGCTTTGAAGCCTTAAGTACTAAACCTGTAGGCACCTCCATCACTCGCTTGTCCTTAAAACGCGATGTATCAACCTTGATATCAACAGCAAGAATCACGGCATCCGCCTCTGCGATCTGCTCGGGCGTAAGCTCATCCTCAACTCCAATAGTGCCTTGGGTTTCGATATGAATTTCATGGCCCAAAGACTCTGCGGCTTTTTGAAGCTTTCCCTTTGCCAAGTACGTATGAGCAATCCCGGAAGTACAGGCACACACAGCTACCAATTTCATAATTGACTCTCCTCACTACTGGACCTAAACCATCTTGTTTGTACGAACTCTCAGCCATCTTGTTACACTGGCTTTGCTTGTCTTAGCTTTGTATTAGTCGCTATAGTCGTCAGGATTTGATTGCAAAAGCTCGAGCATTTCATTTGCTGTCTTAACTGCATAAAGCTTTTCAATAAAGCTTTCATATACCAATAATTTAGCAACATGCTGCAAAAGCTTTAAATGCACCGTATCTGAATCAGCCTGGGTTACTGCAAATAAAATTACTATCGAGACAGGCTTATCATCTATCGACTCCCACACAATGGGATTAGCGGTAGTTCCAATAGCAAGAGAAGTTTGGTTAACGCTTGAAGACTTTCCGTGAGGAATAGCGACACCTAGACCAATTCCTGTTTGGCCCTCTTTCTCACGCCATAGTACATCGGCATAGAATTCCTCGGGGTTGTTTAACCTACCGTGCTCATCAAGTAAGGAAATAAGCTGTCGAAGCATGTCTTCCTTATCTTTAGCCTCTAGATTAAGCGCAATAAGGTTTTTGTCTATCACACGTGTTATATCAAAATCTGTGTCACTGAAACCAGCCATCTAACTCTCCTAATTCAGAAGGTTGTTTCGTTCATTGTGCATCTTTGTTTCATTACTTTTAATTATATGAAACAACCTTCTCTCTAGAAGATAAATACAACGTCGCTAAATGGTCTATTTTTTGGTATGAACGGTTAAGTGATTCATCTATTCAGTAATTATTAAACAGTGCATTAAAATTGCTCTTCTCTGTAATAATTGAAGAGAAATTGCAATTTAAACGAATATGCTAAAGCCATCAGATATACACCTTGAACGATCTTTTGTTTGATGGAACTACTTAGCAGGTCATGCTTATTTGTTTCGTTGTACAATAAAAACTGCAACACTCAAGGAAAGGATTTGCTCTGATGGATAAGCTACTTCTTGGTGCCTTAGAAGCTGGTGGCACTAAAATGGTGCTCGCTACAGGGTATGCGGACGGCACTATTGTTGAGTCTATTTCCCTACCAACTACCACTCCTGAAGAAACGATTCCTCAGATACTAAACTGGTTTAAAGATAAACATATTTCAGCTCTGGGAGCTGGCTGTTTTGGGCCAACCATCGTTAACCCCAACTCCCCTCAGTACGGTCAGATTCTTGACTCGCCTAAGGTTGCTTGGAAACACTTTGATTTTGTAGGCACGTTCACATCACAGCTCAATGTTCCCTGTGGGTATGACACCGACGTTAATGTTGCCTGCCTTGGTGAGACAACGTTTGGCTGTGCTAAAAATCTCGATAACGTTGTATATCTAACCATTGGCACCGGAATAGGAGCGGGCGTTCTTATCGGTGGACAACTTTTGCATGGCATGCTTCATCCTGAGGCGGGGCACATTCTTATTCCTAAAAATCCTGATGACCCCATTGGGAATCAGAGCAATTGTCCCTACCATAAAAGCTGCCTAGAAGCCCTGGTAGCCGGGCCAAGCGTTGCCTTGCGCATTGGTGCAACACGAGCAAAGCATCTGGAAAATGAGCCAGAAACGGTGGAGTTGCTTTCAGAGTATCTTGCACAAGCTCTTGCTACGTACATTCTGTGCTACTCGCCACAAAAAATCATTATCGGTGGTGGCGTTGCAGACAATTCAAATTTAATTGAACTTTCCAGAGACAAGGTGTTGCCTTATTTGGGTGGGTTTATTAAGACTCCCGAGCTTCAAGATATGGATAGCTACATTGTGCACAACAGTCTTGAGGGTAAACAGGGCATTATGGGCTGTTTGGAGCTGGCTCGCCAAGCGCTTTGCTAAACGCGATTTCTAACACGACTCTATCTTGGGCCGTAGGCTAACAATGACTTACGGCCTTATTGTTTTTTCTCGCTGTCACAATAGGCTAAAATAGAACTTCCGGACTATCGAAAGGCTTTATTAGGAAAGACTTTGGATGAGCATATACGGAAGCTTTGAACCCGTCTTACAGGACGTTTTGTCTTTGCTTGTCGAGAAAATCGAAGCTAAAAACGCCAGGCATGAGGAGGAAACTGGCTTTTCTCTTTACGAGCATCTGCACTGTCGCATCAAATCAGAGACAAGCATGCTGGACAAATGCCAGCGAAAAGGTCTTGCCCCCACTGAGGTATCTGCCCTCAAAGACATTAAGGACAGCGTTGGCATTCGCATCGTCTGCGGTTTTGTCGATGATATCTATACGTTGGTTGAGTTTATCCGCCCGCTTGACGGCGTTGTTGTATACAACGAGAGGGACTTTGTTACTCAAGCAAAACCCAACGGCTATCGCTCATATCACCTCATTGTTGAAGTAAGCGTTGATGCTGCCGATTGCTTGGGAAATGTGCCCGGCACGTATTTTGCCGAAATTCAACTCCGCACCATTACGATGGATAGCTGGGCAAGCTTAGAACACCAACTAAAGTACAAGCACGATATCCACAACACCGAACGCATTGTCAAAGAGCTTAAGCGCTGCGCCGACGAGCTTGCCTCGTGTGACCTCACCATGCAGACGATTAGAAACCTCATTCAGGAAAGCCAGGGGTAACCCATGAAAATACTTCTCGCCGAAGACGAGCTGCCACTTTCTCACGCTTATGCAACGGCCTTAACACATCATGGCTATCAGGTTGTTACCGTATTCAATGGCGCGGACGCCGTGACAAAAGCCCAAGAAGAGGCCTTTGATGTGATGATTTTTGACGTCATGATGCCTGTCAAAAGCGGTTTGGAAGCCGTAGCAGAAATTCGTGCGCGCGGCAACAAGACTTATATCATCATGCTTACCGCCCTTGGAGAGCTAGAGGACAAGATAACTGGTCTGGAAAACGGCGCCGACGATTATCTGAGCAAACCCATCTCCCTCAAAGAACTTCTCGCCCGCTTGGCATCACTGGAGCGCAGGTTTGAGAGCTATGCTCAAAATGTCTTATCGTTAGGCAACCTCACCCTCAACGTGGCAGATCAGGAGATGCAGGCTCAAAACTCCATGCGTCTTTCCGGAAAAGAATGCCTGCTTTTGGAATTTCTCATGACCAATGCAGACAAGAACCTGTCAACTACAGAGATCTACCAACACCTCTGTTCGCGGCTCCACGATGAAGAATTTGATGAGGGCTACGTCTACATTTACATTTCCTACCTGCGTCAAAAGCTCAAATCGATTCAGGCACACGTCTGCATTGAGGGAGAAGAAAACAGGTCATACAGACTGATACCAACGGAGTAAGCACATATTTCGTAAGCTGCGGTTTCAATTTATTGTTGTTGCTTCCATTGCGGTCACGATCATCCTGGTTGCGTTTGTAGGCGTTGTTAACTCGGTCAACTACCTGCAAGGACAGGGAGAACTGGACTCCGTAAGCAACATTCTTATAGAAGATATTCTCTCTCGAGCCAGCAGCTCCAAAATTGAACAGCACCTCAACGATATCCACCTCAACAGGATATCGCCCTCAAATCTTCACTACTTTCACTTTTACTACAACGAAGACAACGAAATAGTCTCATCTGATGTGTCACACGACCCATCTATCAAAAACAATGCTCTTCCCGATATTCTCGAACGTATCCCTACCGACCAAGAATCTGGCAGCATCCGCTATCAGTCCATCCTGTATTCCTACCAAAAAAGCAGGTTGGATCTCTGACGCTTGTAGTGCTCATTGATGCATCACTGTTTGAAACAAGCCAGTCTACGCTGCTTACGCTCTCGCTGTATATGACCCTTTACAGCATCATCTTTTTCCTGATTGTAATTTCGATTTTCTCCGGTATTGCCATCAAGCCGTACGTTAAAAATGCCGAGAAACAAAAGACTTTCATTGCCAATGCGGGGCACGAGCTCAAAACCCCGCTGGCCATCATTTCAGCCAACACCGAACTGGAAGAAATGATATCGGGAGAAACGGAATGGACCAAGTCCACTAAAGAGCAGACGCAACGGATGGTGGAACTTATCAACAGGATGGTAAGTCTTGCAAAGCTTGAGGAACACCCCGACATCAAGCTCAATACCTGCGATTTTTCGGATATAACCTCACGCGTAGCGCGAGACTTTACCTCGCTGATCCAAAAAGACAACAAAACGCTCACGCTTGTTATCGACCCCAACATTAGCGTACAGGGTGAAGACAAAGCCCTCTATGAGCTGGTTACTATTCTGATTGACAACGCAAACAAGTACTGTGATCCAAACGGCGAAATTTCTGTTTCCCTACAAAGCCCCGTGCTCAGGCACACGCGTCTTAAGGTATCCAACACCTACGCCGCAGGTAAAGGCATGGATTACAGTCGCTCTTTTGACCGCTTCTATCGAGAAGATCCTTCGAGAAGTAGCGAGGTTTCAGGGTTTGGCATTGGGCTTTCCATGGCAAGCAACCTCGTAGACATCCTTCACGGCAAGATTTCCGTCTCGTACAAGGGCCAAACGATTTCGTTTATCGTCACACTTTAAGCGAGCAGGGCGGTTTGGGCGCGGGGTTTTGTCCATGCTCCCTTTTTATATCCACCACTTCAACAGTGATGTTTTTAAGCTAAAGCTTAAAGGGAACTTTATGCAGCTAAAGTTCCCTAAGAAGTCTTAGTCTCTTTTTTGCCGATCTCAGCCTTATGAATACCCGCACTTACAACAATGAATATTTACTTTGAAGCTGTAAGTGGAGTCCATTTCCAATTCTCAACTTCAGGAATATCAGAGCCATACTCCTGCGTATACTGAGTATGATAAGCAAGAGTAGTCTCAAGTTTGTCAACAAAAGCCTGGGCCTCATTACCATAAACAAGTATTGCAGCTTCACGCGCCATGTGGAATCTATCCATTTCACTCATCACACGCATATCAAAAGGAGTCGTAATATCTCCTTCTTCACGATAACCGTGAATATGCAGATTACGATTAGTACGCTTATAAAAAATGTCTCGGATCAAACCTTCATATGCATGGAAAGCAAAGATAATAGGTTTATCCACCGTGAAGATATGGTTGAAGGTCTCATCATCAATGCCACGAGGATCTACATCCGGGTGACGAAGTTTTAAGAGATCAACCACATTTACGAAGCGAATCTTCATCTCAGGGTATTGATCATGAAGCACATTCACTGTAGCTAAAGCTTCAATCGTAGGTTCGGTACCGCAAGAAACGATTACCACATCAGGTGCTTCATTCTCACCAACCGTTGATGCCCAATCGATAACCTTATAACCTGTCTCAACAAGAGTTTTAGATTCAGCAACGGTAAAGAACTGTGGACGCACCTGCTTAGATGCAACAATTACATTAATTTTGTGCTCAGATTTAAAAACCTTATCCATAGTTGCTAAAAGACTATTGGTGTCTGCAGGAAAATATTCACGAATAAACTCTGGAGTCTTTTCTGCCAGATGCGTCACTACACCAGGATCTTGATGCGTATACCCATTGTGATCCTGCTGAAATACTGTTGAAGCAGCAATGATATTTAGAGAAGGAATGGGCTTACGCCAAGAAATTTCACTTGACTTACGTAACCACTTAAAATGCTGCGTAAGCATAGAATCTGTAATTCTTACAAAGGATTCGTAGCTCGCATAGAAACCATGACGACCAGTAAGAACATAACCCTCTAAGAAGCCTTGATTTTGATGCTCAGAGAGCTGACTATCAATCACGCGACCAGCAGGGGCCACAAACTCATCAGTTAGTGGGTTTGTAGGTTCAAGCCACTGACGGTTCGTGGTCTCGAATATTTTTTGAAGACGATTCGAAGCGGTCTCATCGGGCCCAAATATACGGAACGAAGAGGGATTACTCTTAATAAGATCACGTATATATCCACCAAATTCAATCATATCCTGTGCATTAGACCCTCCAGGAATCTCTATGCTCTGCGAATACTTAGTCCAATCTGGAAGATCAAGAGCAGGAGATCCAGAATGCCCGCTGGTTACAGGATTTAAAGACATCTTGAGATTATCTGGTGGAGCGATCTCGAGCAAATCATCACGCAAACGTCCCTCAGAAGTGAACAATTTTTCTGGGTGGTAGGATCTCATCCATGTCTCAAGAATATCTATAGTAGAAGTATCATACTCACTTACAGGAAGTGGAATCTGGTGGGCTCTGAAACTTCCAACCAACTGTTTACCATCCACCTTCTCAGGACCAGTCCACCCTTTAGGCGTACGCAATACGATCACTGGCCAATGTCCCATAACAGCACTGTCAGCAGATTGAGCACGTGCATTCATTTGAATATCCCGGATTATCTCAATTGCATGATCAAGTGTCTTGGCCATTAAGCGATGCATCTTATCAGGATCATCGCCCTCAACAAACAATGGATACCATCCCATGCCGCGATAGTACTCGGTAAGCTCCTCATCGCTTTTACGAGACAGAATGGTAGGATTAGAAATTTTAGCCCCATTGAGATTAATAATAGGAAGTACAGCACCATCATTTACCGGATTAATAAAGGTATTGGCAAACCAACTGGTCGTAAGAGGTCCGGTCTCAGACTCACCATCACCAATAAAAGGAACAGCAATAAGATCTGGATTGTCGAGAATAGCACCCACTGCATGCGATAAAGAGTAACCTAGCTCTCCACCCTCATGGATAGAACCGGGAGTTTCAGGAGCCGCATGGGAACCAATACCACCAGGAAAAGAAAACTGCTTAAAGAACTTCTGCATACCTTCAAGATCTCGAGTGAGCTCAGGATATAGCTGGGTATAACTGCCATCGAGATAAGCATTGGTATTCATAACAGGCCCACCATGCCCAGGCCCAACCAAGTAAAACATATTGAGATTGTATTTATTAATAACACGGTTAAGATGTGCGTATACAAAGTTTCCTGCAGGAATTGTTCCCCAGTGGCCAATAGGTTTTCTTTTAATGTCAGTATTAACAAGAGGTCTCGTAAGAAGAGGGTTTTCTTTAAGAAAAATCTGTCCTACAGAAATATAATTAGCAGCAGACCACCATTCATGGACCTTTGCTAGATACTCGTCACTGTCATACTTTGTTGTCATAGTCTATTCTCCTATGTTACATTCCGACTTCAAAAACATTAAGAATCACTCTTATAGCTGCCAATAACACAAATCTTTCTCTAGAATCCACCTAAAGAAATCCCAAAGATTGTCTATTAGGTGCTCTTTTTACTCCTAAATTTGCAAAATAAAAATGACAGACACATGCCAGTGTTTTCTAATGATTGCTATACGAATAGCTGTAGTACAGCAAAATTGGACTATTCCTTACTACTCAAATGAATTTCATTTGAACATCCCATATTTATCTCAAACTTTTAAACCATATGAATCAAAAGAGTGGTTCATACATCAAGAGGATGCCTATAAAACCAGTAATTACCTGCAAGTCTATCTATAACTTTCGAGAAACTCGGTTATAAGGAACGCGATAATTGCTGGACATGTATATAAACCCCAAACCCTATAAAACTAAAGTTACAACAAGAGAGGGACTGCCAGTGTAAAGGGCAATTTGTATAATTCTTACTTTACATTTTTAATTGCATCGCTTACAGCTGGCAATACCCTCTTGTCATCCATTAGCTGTGTAACACAACACGATGTATATGCTGGTTAGAACGTTATAAAAATTACCTAGTCTTTTTTGAGAGAAGGAAGGATATCCTCTTTAATGCGGCTCACAACCTCATCTTTTGATAAAAGATTCCTAAGCCCAATGACTTTTGCCCGAGTTACATGATCAAAATTGGACTCAAGTGCCCTAGAAACAAATACTACATCATAGCCATTAACCGCTGTTTTGGCCTCACCAACACTCATATGATCAATCTGGGCAGGGATACCAAGTTCCTTAAAAGCATTAGCAATGTTCATTTTAATCATGAGACTGGAACCCATACCATTACCACATGCAGCAATAACTTTTAACATTATAAATCCCCTCTCCACCAGTTACAGATACATAAAGTTATGATTCCTGTACTTCCTTTTTTTGTTCATTACGGAACTGAATTTGAGGAATCAATAACATGAGCGCAATTAAGACAACCGTACCGATGATATGTCCATACTTCATCACCAGCATGAAGCCTGGAATGACAGTAACCCAGTCAAAGTTTGCCATTACACCACCAGACATTCCCGAAAGCACATAGGTAAAGGATCCAAGACCTACCTGCACTAATCCGGAAATAAAGGTCGTAATTACAACAGCTCGGATTCCACCGAAGTGATTTGCATACACTGCAATACCTGCATTATCGAAGAACATAGGAATAAAACCAGGAATTAAGAACACAGGAGAGCCAGTCACAATAAGAAGAATCAGAGAGACTAACTGACCTAAAGCACCAACACTAAATCCTAGCAAGGTTGCATTGGGGTGACCAAAACCATAGATTGTCGCGATATCTACTGCAGGAACAGAGCCAGGGAGAATCTTTGAAGAGATACCCTGGAAAGATTCTACCAATTCGGCCACAAACATCCTGACGCCCGTAAGAATAATGGTAAGGAAGACAGCAAATTTTGCAGTAGTCATATAAATAAATAGAGGGAAGGCAAGCTTGGTCTCAAAATAATCAGGGCCAATAATCACCATAATGGCTCCAAAGAACAATGTCATCAAAAGGGTGGAAGCAACCACATTGTCATTGAACATAGAAAGCCAACTAGGGAACTTAAGATTCTCAACAGACTTTTGCTTATTACCTATAATAGGTGCGGTCTTACTTGCAAGCCACAATCCGAGCATTTGTTGATGACCAATAGCAAAATTTGCATTATCGGTTACCTTGTTGGTGATATCTAAAGTGAGATTTGCAAAGACTGACCAATATGTTCCGATTAGTAGACCTGCAATAAGAACATTTTGCCAGTCAGTGCCACCTAGAGTATGGTAAACCATCCACAGCAAGATAGAACTTTGGACAAACATGATATGACCAGTTACTTGGACTGCGCGAAGCTTAGTATATTTTGAAAAGACTACCAAAACTAAATTCCAAGCAAATCCAATAAGCAGTGCATATCCTACAAGAGCAATCTTATCTCCCAGGGCACTATTAGCCGAAGATAGAGCTACATAAGAATCCATTACCGCTCCGTCAATACCAAAGCGGTTTTTAAAGGCTTCAAGAATAGGACTAAAGGTAGTAATGAGACCACCAGTTCCTGCTTGAAGAATCATAAAGCCCACAGATGCTTTAATGAAACCAGTAATTGCAGTAGGAATACTGCGTCCAAGAGCTATATAGCCAATAAAGCAAATGATTCCCATAAGGAAGGGGGCCTGACTAAGAAATTGATTGATAAATATATCTAGGAATGCATTTAAGAGTTCCATTTGTTATTCCTTAACCATTGGTCTTAATGTACTGATAGATATCGCTCTCGCACTTTGCCTTTAAAAGTGCATCAACGTTCTTTTCCTTAATAAGAAAGGTTGCAAGTTCTTGAATCATCTCTATATGAGATTGTCCATCCCGAGCAGAAAACGCTACGAAGAGCTGGGCTTCGTGGTTATCGTCATACACCACAGGATGATTGAGTTTTAAAACTGCTACATCGAGATCTGTTTTTCCATCAAGTTGCACATGAGGCATAGCAATGTGTGGAGCTAAAAAGATATAGGGGCCAAGCTCCTCAACAGATTTCACTACTTCATCTGAATATTCACAAGGCACCGATCCATGCGCAACAAGAGGGGCACAGGCATGCCGTACCGCTTCTTTCCAATCATCCGCTTCTTCTTTTACTACCACACCGTCAGCTTGAACGAGTTCTTTGAACATAATTTCACCTCTTTTCTAGAGCAAATTGCGAACAGGGTGCTGACCATATGTTTCTTCATAGATTTGATAACCTCTATGAATCGTTTCGGAAGTTAGGGGTTCAATCTTCTGTCGGCACATGGCGTAATGTACAGACTGCGCAGTTTCCTCGAGTACAACAGCATTCTTAAGTGCTTTCGTAAAGTTCTCGCCAATAGTAAACACACCATGATTTCTAATCAGAATTGCCGTAGAAGTACCAATCTTTTCAACAACCTCTTTTCCAATCTCCTCTTCACCAATCGTGGCAAAATCAGATACAGGAATGGGTCCTCCAAAAACCGCTGCAGAGGTTGTTGTATAAATCTCGAGGGGCTCTCCGGTAATTGCAAAACTTGTTGCATAGGGAGAGTGGGTATGCACCACACCATTAATATCGCTGCGATGCTTATAAATATAAAGATGAGACAGGGTATCAACAGAAGGCTTCATATCTCCATCAATGACCTTGCCTTCCAGATCTATTACCACGATTTTCTCAGGCGTCAGATCATCAAAAAGTACGCCGCTTGGTTTAATAACCACATAACCGGTTTCAGGATCACGAGCGCTCACATTACCGCTTGTCCATAATACAAGCCCATTATTCTTAAGCTCTTTATTCGCCTGACATACCTGTGTGCGAAGTTCTCTAAGCAACATCGTACTTTCCTTTCAACACATACTGCCAGCGCATTTGCTATGCTACGCATGGCAATATGAGCTACTACATTCGTTGATTTTGTAAATAAGCAAAAGACTGAGCCACCTTATCCATACTGTTTGCGCAGTTGTCATTCCACATCTCTGCACCGAAATAGCCATCGTAACCAGCGCATATTAGATGATGAAATATTCGTTTAAAATTAACTGCTCCCTCACCATACTCAACACGCCTATACATCCTTGGTTTCGTCTCTTTAAGATGCAGACCTACAAGGTGTGGCAAAGCAAGGCGAAGTTCAGAAATAGGATCAAGACCATTTGCAACAAAATTCCCTACATCGAGAAATGCCTGCAGATAAGGACTATCAACTGCACGAATGATGGTAAGAATTTGCTCTGTAGACACAAGGTCTCTATCCATATTTTCTATCGCAAGGATAATCCCTCGTGAAGCAGCAACATTAATACATTCTCGCAAGCTCATGATGTAATTGGTAATTGAACCTGTATCATCCTGTTCAAGCTGTAGGTAGCCCGCAATCTGAACCGTGCGAATATTAAGTTTTGAAGCAAGTACAATAGCTTTCTTGAGCATCACAACAGCGGATTCTCTCAGTTGCTGATTATTTGTACCTAAGGGAAAATCCCGGTGAAGACTCAATACCATATTAAAAATTGGCATTTTTGTTTCATTACACAACTGTAAAAGCTGGGATATTTCCTGATCAGTCCAGTCAAGACGTGATTTTTTCTGGGGATCGACAGAAAACTCCCAAAATGAAAACCCGATATCGTGTGCCTGCGCAAGACTGGCCTTGAGATCCTGCGCAGGCAGCGCTTTTTCATAAATACCTAGAGTACACATGGTTCACACGAGAAATTCTCGCTGAGCTGTATGGCATAATTACAGGCAGCTTTACTGGGGTCTTCATTCTGTGTAATGGAACGACCAACAATAAAACCACCAACCGAAACACCGCTAAACTTCGCGATGTCATCAGGTTCGATACCCCCAGTCACATAGACTGAAAACCCAAGATGATTTAGACGATTAATTTCATCGAAATCGCGTGTACACCACTCTTTGTGCTCAGCAACAACTTCACTTGCTCGATGAAAAATAATGTTGGTAAAGCCAATTTTAAGCCAGTACTCAAGCTCTTCTTCGGTATATCTATCATTAATTTCAATGAATACATCACGATTAGGCACAGCTTGCTTCTCATTTAATACCGCTTCAAACGTATCCTTTGTAGCATCACTCATAATGGTGACAATATCTGCACCTGCTTCATAAGCCATCTTTGCAAGCTTACCACCAGCTTTGATAATGCGGATATCGGCAAGAATGATTGCTTCTGGAAGCATGGCGCGCAATTTACGTACACTATCTAAACCGTTTTCAATCACAAGCACTGTACCCGCTTCAATGATGTCAACAGCATCTACAATAGTGGTAGCAATAGCGAGGGCTTGATCAAGATCAACCAAATCAAAAGCTGCTTGAAGTTTTGGCATTATATCCACCTATTTAATCATCGCGTAAACGCGTTGTGGATTCTTATACATAAACTTATCCACAACTTCTTGGGAAAGACCTTCATCAATAAGGCGAGGAATAAATTTCTCTTTGATAAAGGTAAAGCCAGGTCCACCACCATAAACGGTATGATGAGAACGACGACCCATGTCGTTGGAAAGCATAATCTGATCTTCAAAACCATCAGCTACGAGCTGCTTAAGTAAATCAACGCGAAGTTGATCAGGATAATACTTCGCTTTACCAGGTCCATCGTAAATAAGGTTGCAACCAGTCTCAAGAAGACGACGGTGATACCACAGATCAGGGAAACGATCAATGTGTGCAAGAATCATACGGCTAGGATCAAAATTTTCTTCCTTAAGAATGTCAAGAATTTCAAGACCCATGGTTCCGGTTGTGGTGTGAGAATGCAATACAACACCAGTTTCTTTTGCTACCCGTGCTCCAGCACGAATAGCCTTCTCCTCATTAGGCGTGATGTGACAGTAAGAAGTTCCACATTTAACCCAACCAGCTTTAACAAACGTACCATCCATACCCTCGGTGATATCTTTGTGCTCAACCTCAGCAATATCATCAATAGTAAGATGATCTTCTCTCTCGGTCATACCGCTGTCCTGATTCATGTAGCCAGTACAGGCAATCACATGCACGCCTGTAGTTTTAGATGCAAGGTACAAGCCAGGAACGTCACGTCCCCATGTTTCAGGAGTTGCCTCAACTATGGTGCCTCCACCAGATGCTTTAAAAATATTTAGCATTTCAAGTGCCTTGGGGAAACTGTCCAGAATATGATCGGCGTTATCCTTCTCGCCACCACCTTGCGGATGCGTCAAAATATGCTCGTGCGAGAGGGTATATCCCATTTGCTCAGGATCAATATCACCTAAGACTGTACGTACCTTTCCAACTGCCATTATTGTCCTCCTCTTTATCGGTTATGATTAAACAATAACATCGAACTACTACATTCACAAGGATTTTTTTACAAATGGAGTAAGGTTTTACATTTGTAAAATATAGAAAAGATATTTTCTTTAAAGGAGCGTCGGGGGATGTACAATCGGGACGAATTGCTCGTAAAAATTGCTGTGATGTTCTATGAGGAAGATCGCACAAAAACTGATATTGCTCGTGAACTCGGTATTTCTAGACCTACTGTTAACAGTCTACTTGCAGAAGCCAAAGAGGAAAGAATTGTCGAAATACGAATCCAACATCCAGATAAAATCACGCTTGATAAAAAGCGGAAGCTTAGTGCAGTGTTTACTCATACAAAAATACATATTGTATCTACTAATGGAAATATCAATAATCCTAAAGAGGCAGTGGGTGAACTGGGCGCTCGTCTTTTGGAGGCAAAGCTCCCTTCTGTTTCAAGCATTGGTCTTGGATGGGGAACTTCTTTACGAGCTGTAATTGATGCCTTTAGCTATAACAATAATCCTCAACTTTCAGTCATTCCCATGATTGGCGGGGCTGGATTTTTTGATATAGAAATTCACTCAAACCTTCTTGCCTTTCGTCTTGCTCAAAAACAAAATTGCAGAGCTGAATACCTTTATGCACCAGCAGTGGCTGATAGTCTTGAAGATAAAGAAGCCTTCATACGCAGTGAATTAGTGCGTACAATTCTCACCAAAGCAAAGAAGGTAGATATTGCAGTTGTAGGTATTGGCAATCCTTTTACTAATAAAAATTATTTGGACCTTGGTTATTTAAGCAATGGCGATCTTAAGGATCTCAATCGTGAGGGAGCGTGTGGAGATATTCTTACCACTTTCTTTGATAAGGACATGCATGCCACTGAATCCCCTATTGCCAATAAAATGATTGGCTTAAGTTTATCTGATTTAAAAAATATTGGATGTGTCTTTGCAGTTGCCTCCGATAAAGAAAAGGCTTTGCCCACTACCGCGCTTCTAAAGCACGAAGTACTTGACGAAATTGTAATTAGTGAAAGCCTTGCAGATGAAATCGCAAAAATCAATAACATAGAGTTCTAAAACTGATTGCATGAATTAATACGGCTAAAGTTGCATTACCTAAAGCCAATCCAATACAACACGTCCTAGAGCTGGAAGATCAACCGACTCTAGGACGTGTACTCCAAGACGTATATTAAAGATGAGATAAACAGGGCTCCTACAGCTAGCTATGCAAGTAGGGTCGTAATGGTATCGAGCAAATCATTTGCTGTCAGCTTAAACGTCTTCTGTAGGTAATCAGGGCTGCCAACTTGGCCAAAGCTCTCTACCACACCATGACGTTTAAAGGGCACAGCCACGCCATTTTCTGCTAGGACTGCCGCAACAGCATCACCCAAACCACCAATAACTCCGTGGTTTTCAAAAGTAACCACCGCTTTTTTGCCAGCAGCCTCACTTAGCACGAGCTTCTCATCCAAAGGCTTGATGCAAAACATGTCTACAACCTCTGCAGAAATGCCCTGTTGCTCCAGTGTCTCCGCAACGTCCAGAGCTTCGCTTACCAGCTGGCCTGCAGCAATGATAAGCACATCGCTGCCTTTACGCACAATGTTGCCCTTGCCCAGCTCAAAGGTAGAACCAGCCTCGTACACATCGCGCACTGCCTTGCGGTTTGCGCGAACATAATGCACGCCCTCAAGCTCTGCAAACCTGCGGATAATCCAATCCAGCTGCGTTGCATCTGCGGCATCGCATACCACCGCGCCGGGAATGGTACGCATGAGTGCAACATCTTCCCACGTGGTATGGGTGCCGCCATTGGTGCCGGCACAAAATCCAGGATCAGAACCGTAAATATTAATCGTGTTATGCGCATATCCGCCCGATAAAAACACCTGGTCAAACACGCGACGAGATACAAATGGGCCAAACGAATGCATAAAAGGCTTAAAACCAAGCGTACTCATGCCCGCGGCAACACCCACCATATTGGCCTCAGAAATACCGCACTGAACAAAGCGGTTGGGATTTGACTGTGCAATCTTAGTAAAGCCAGAGGCGCCGCCAAGATCTGCCTCAAGCGCCACAACAGCGTCGTTGGTCTTCATAAGATCTTGCAGTGTATTTACTACAACCGCTCTCAGTTCAGGAGAGTTCATACCACGATCTGTAACCAGACTAAACATTAGGCCTCACTCCCCTCTAGAATTTTTTTGTATTGAGCCAGCGCTTCTTCTGCAGCATGTTTCACCTCAGGAACAGCAAACTTCACAGAGTGGTTACCTGCATAGGTCTCAAAAAACGGAATGCCTGCACCCTTAACGGTATCCAAAACAATGGCTACAGCCGACCCTGTGATATTCTCGGCACGGGTAAGTGCTTCATCCACAGCATTTAGATCCTGGCCATTAACCTGCTGTGTTGCAAACCCAAAGGCTTCCAGCTTCTTTGCAATGTCAAAGGACGGTATGACCTCTTCAAGTGCCCCATCAAGCTGGCGCTTGTTCCAATCGACAATAACAATGCAGTTGTTAAGCTTATTGGCTGCAATATATTGGAAGGCTTCCCAGCACTGACCTTCATTAAGCTCGCCGTCCCCCACAATGAGGTATACGCGCCTGTCAGAGCCCTTCATGCGCAGAGCAGTGGCAATACCAGCTGCAGTAGATGTACCCTGCCCAAGAGAGCCGGTGGTCATATCTACACCGGGTGTTTTGATGCGGTCTGGATGAGAAGGCAGCTTGGTCCCACCCTGATTAAGGGTAAGGAGCATCTCTGTGTCAAAAAATCCCTTCTCGGCCAAGGTAGCATACCAAGCGGGACCAGCGTGGCCTTTAGAAAGCACGACGCGGTCACGATCCTCCCAGCTCGGATTGGACGCATCGTACCTCAAATGCTTGCCATACAACACACTCATAAGCTCAACAATAGACATAGAACCGCCTAGATGGCCGGAACCAACGGCCATAAGCATCTGAAGAATATCTCTACGAAGCTTTACGCAAAACAATGAAAGCTCATCAAACTCTTTTTGATCCATGCACATCTCCAAAATAAATGCGCCGTAGGAACGTGCCCTACAGCGCATGTGTACTACAAGACTGGCTGTGGGCGACCGTGTGCTTACGCCTCGATGTTCTTCTCGCGAAGCTTCTCTTCCAGCTCGTTCTTGTCAATGATGTTCTGCAGCACAATAATCTGCTCCTCAGGAACATCCTTGATAAAGTCTGCCAGATCGCGACCAACAACAAACAAATCTGCAGCGCCAGGCTTTACATCGGAGGTAGTGGAGTGGGATACAGAAATGCCTTCAATACCCATCTTCTTAAGAACATCCTGAATGTTCATTTCTACCATAAGGCTTGAGCCCAAACCGGAACCGCAGGCGCACATAATCTTAGATACCTTCATGCTTCACTCCTTTGTGTGAGCAGACGTGCAACACAATACATCGTTTGCCGGGACCGCGTGCCCCGGCAAACGTGCTAACTCATTATAGAACCATCAAACAATTTTTCCTGCTGAACAGCATCTTTCTTTGACTGAGCAGCGTTCTTGTCTTACTGAGCAGCATCCTTCTTAGGTGCAACAAAGTTATACACAATGGGCGCACAGAATACGGCAATGCAGATAATCATCAACGCCGTGCCCTGAACGCTTTGTGCTACGTTGCCAAACAAAATGCCCATCCAAGAGAAGTCGGCATCAGAGAAGGTGGCGGAGGTAAAGCCAAGCGCCGTAAATACAGGCATGCAAATTGCAGGCAAGAAAGTGATGAGAAGACCATGTACAAAAGCACCGGCTACGCAGCCCTTGAGGCCACCTTCTGCGTTGCCAAAGACACCTGCGGTTGCGCCACAGAAGAAGTGAGGTACAACACCCGGAAGAATGAGTGCTACGGGAATAGCACCGTTGATGCCGGTAAGCACCAAAAGGCCAACGATGCCCGCAACAAAAGAGGTCAAGAAACCAATGATTACTGCGTTAGGAGCATAGGGATATGCAACGGGGCAGTCGATAGCAGGAATAGCACCAGGAACGAGCTTCTCGGCAATGCCCTTAAATGCAGGAACTATCTCGCCCACGATCAGACGAACGCCAGACAAGATGATGTACACGCCACCGGCAAAGCTCATGCCTGCGGTTAAAGCCCATACAATCCAGTTAACGTGAGTCTCAGTACCAACGTTAAGCAGGTCATTGAGGTGTGCAAACTGAGTGGGATCTGCGGTAAGAATACCCTTAGCAACGGCGATGCCGGTAATAACTACAAACAGCACCATCATGGTGATAGAAATAGAAACCGTGGTGTCACGCAAGAAGATAAGGCGCTTAGGGAACTTAAGGTCCTCTGTAGACTTGCTGCCCTTAAATCCCTTACCAACCAAACCAGCCAAAGCATAGCCAATGCCACCAAAGTGACCAAGAGCAACACCGTCGGTACCGGTTACCTTCTTAAAAGTAGGCTGGCAGTAAGCGGGAGATACAACCATGATAAAAGCAAGCAAGCAGCCGCCAGCAATGATGAGCTGTGCGCCAGACAGGCCGCCAATGGACAAAATAACAGCAAGCATGCAAGCCATATACAGCGTATGATGGCCGGTCAAGAAGATGTAGCGCATGCGGGAGAAGCGAGCCAATACCAGGTTAAGAATCATGCCAACACACATGATCAGTGCGGTATCGGAACCAAACTTCTCCAGAGCCAGGGAAACAACAGCCTCGTTGTTAGGAACAACGCCCTGCATGTTAAAGGCAAAGTTAAAAACCTCACCAAAAGCAAGCAAGGAACCAGACTGTAAGAAGCCTGCACCAGCGGACAGTACCAAGAAACCAACAATGGTCTTTACAGTACCCATTACAATGTCTTCGATAGGCTTGCCCTGAAGTGCAAGACCAAGAAGCGCGAGAAGACCAACAAGAATTGCTGGCGTAGACAAAATGTTGACAAAGAAATCTACAATTGCCATGTTTCCCCCTTAAATAAAACTCGCTACTAGAAATACATCAATGCATATCACTGTTGACGCCCGCTACGTCAAATAATGACCAAAATAAAATAAACCAAATAGCTCTTATTACTCTTATTACTCTTGTTACTCTTGTTACTCTTGCGCCATAAAGAGGTTATAGATTTCCTGCTCAGACGCCGCCTGAACAACCTTGGCAATGTTGTTAGGATCACCAAACATCATGGCAAGCTGACGCATAACATCAATGTGAGAGTCAGGATCTGTTGCCACCAGCGTAACCAGCAAACGAACATCGGGACCCTCTTCCTTAAAGCGAACAGGCTCACGCAAAACGGTTACCGCCAGCTGCTGCTTAAGCGCACCCTGCTCGGGACGAGCATGCAACAACGCCAGATCCGGGCACAAAACAAAGTAGGGACCAAGTTCTTTTGCATTGGCGATAATGCCGTCAATATAGCGAGCTTCTGCATACCCACCGTCTACCAGCGGTTGCACGGCAACGTAAACGGATTGCTCCCAGTCCTTAACACTCTGCAAGATCTGGACGTTTTCAAGCTTAAGCATTTCCTTCACAGTAACCTACTTCACTCGTTCGTTTATATCGCTCTAGTTAACGTAAGCATTTTAACATTATGTATAGATTTTGTGGACACGTAACCGGTAAAAGGTAAGAACGTTGTTAGGAATATACGCACGATAAGGGCATGAGCGCGGTAAGGGGCATACACAATTATCAAAAAAGGACCCCATGTTGCCATGGGGTCCTTAAAACGAGTGCTAAAGCAAGCTGCATATAAGCTTGTGCACGGGACTGCGTACGAGGTACTAAGCAGATCTTAGTACATGCCGCCGCCCTGGCCGCCCTGTGCTGCAGCAGCGCTAATGGCCTCTTCGATAGTGGTGTTCTTAGGAACATCAGATACCGTAGCCTCGGTAATGAGGATAAGCGATGCTACAGAAGCAGCATTCTGAAGGGTGGTACGGGTTACCTTTACAGGATCCAATACGCCCATCTCAATCATGTCGCCATAGGTGCCAGAAGCAGAATCAAGGCCCTGACCAGCAGGCAAGCTCTTGATCTTCTCGACAACAACAGAACCCTCATAACCAGCGTTGTTAGCGATGGTCTTTACAGGAGCCTCAAGTGCCTTGCGGATAATGTCTACGCCGATCTTCTCGTCAGCGTCATTGGCACTGACCTCATCCAGAGCAGCAGAAGCCTCAATAAAGGCTACGCCGCCGCCGGAAACAATGCCCTCTTCCACAGCTGCGCGGGTTGCCTGGAGTGCATCCTCAATGCGGTGCTTGATCTCCTTGAGCTCAACCTCGGTAGCTGCACCAACCTTGATAATTGCTACACCACCAGAAAGTTTAGCCAAGCGCTCCTGGAGTTTCTCACGGTCAAAGTCAGAATCGGTGTGCTCAATCTCTGCCTTAATCTGAGCAACGCGCTCATCGATAGCATCCTTGGAGCCAGCGCCACCAACAATAGTGGTGTTGTCCTTGGTGATCTTGACAGACTTAGCGCGGCCGAGCATCTCTGCAGAGATGTCAGTCAAAGAAACACCGAGCTCCTTCATAGCTACCTGGCCACCGGTCAGAATAGCAATGTCCTCAAGCATGCGCTTACGACGGTCACCATAACCAGGTGCCTTAACAGCAGCAATGTTAAGGGTGCCACGAAGCTTGTTCAGAATAAGCGTAGCCAAAGCCTCACCGTCTACGTCCTCTGCAATGATGAGCAAAGGAGAGCCAGACTTCTGGATGCCCTCAAGAACAGGCAGGATGTCCTGGATGTTGGAGATCTTCTGGTCAGTCATAAGGATGTAGGGATCCTTAAGCTCGGCCGTCATGTTCTCGCCATCGGTTGCAAAGTAAGGAGAAATGTAGCCCTTATCAAACTGCATGCCCTCTACGGTATCAATGTCCATACCAAAGGTCTGAGACTCCTCAACGGTAATGACGCCGTCCTTGCCTACAACGTCCATAGCGTCAGAAATCTTCTTACCAATCTCTGGATCACCAGCGGAAATGGTGCCAACAGAAGCAATCTGATCCTTGGTGGAAACTTCCTTAGAAGCAGCAGCCATCTTGGCTACAACAGCGTTGACTGCCTTATCGATACCACGACGAATGGCAATGGGGTTAGCGCCTGCTGCAACGTTGCGAAGACCCTCATTGACAATAACCTGAGCAAGCAAGGTTGCGGTGGTAGTGCCGTCGCCCACGGTATCGTTGGTCTTGGTAGCAACTTCCTTGACCAGCTGAGCACCCATGTTCTCTACGGGATCGGTAAGCTCAATTTCCTTAGCGACAGAAACGCCGTCATTAGTGATAGTGGGAGCACCATAAGAACGCTCAAGGGCAACATAGCGACCCTTGGGGCCCATGGTAGTGGTTACTGCGTCTGCAAGGGTATTAACACCCTTTGCAAGCCTAGCACGTGCATCAGTGCCAAATTCAATGTTCTTTGCCATTGCAAAATCCTCCGAAAATGATTGTATGTGCTTGCGTGTACTTTATAAGACAAGCTTGTTGATTACTCTTCTACGATTGCATAGATGTCATCAGCGCGAAGCAGCAAATAATCCTCGCCCTCAATCTTGACCTCATTGCCGCCAAACTTGCCGTAATACACTTGGTCACCAGGCTTAATATCAAGCGCAATACGCTCGCCCTTATCGTTATACTTACCAGCACCTACAGCGATAACCTCGCCCTGTTGAGGCTTTTCCTGAGCACCGCTAGAGATAAACAGGCCAGAGGAGGTCTTCTCCTCCTTGGGAGCGGGCTTTACCAAAATGCGATCACCTAATGGCTTGAGCTTCATTATGAGCCTTCCTTCCATTGCGCCGGTAGGGGCGCTCGACTGTTGAGACAAAACAATGGGCCAATAAAACCACTGTCTTGCCGCCTTTCGTTGTTACTGTTGTTGATAGTACCCAGCGCACACGAATATACACAAGTATTTTGAAAAATCTCTATATGACACACTTAGATTTTCTCCTATGCACGCACATATTAAATTATTTCACTGCAAAAGTGAAAGTAATGCGTATTGAGACCCTCTGGTTCTACCCCCATAGTTAAAGGTGGTGATGAAGTATGAACAGCCGACAAAGAAAAGAATTGCAGCTCCTTATTGAGCATGGGTCATTTGGCCTGAATGAATTTGCTGACCTGTTCTCTCTCAGTAAAAGACAAATTCGCTACGATATTGATGAGTTAAACACCGCACTTGAGTCAACAGTTGGCATAGAGGCGGTAAGTATTTATCGCAATATTGCCTACCTTCATGCTGGCATTACGAGTCAAAGCCTCATACAATCAGAGTTTCTTGACGAGATACGAGACTTTAATAAAAATCCCCTAAGCGTCAAAGAGCGCATACTGCTTACGGCTTTCTACATTGCTTGGTCTTCTGAATGCTATGTCACCATGCAAGAGATTGCCGATAACTTTTCTGTCAGTTACGACACGGTTGTTCGCGATATGGCAGAAGTGCGTAAATACTATGCTGCACACAACACAAAGCTTATTTCAGAAGCAGGTAAAGGCCTATACCTTAAAGCCCCAGAATCTGCACGCAGAGAAGTTTTATCGGCCATTGTAAAAGAATATAAGAACCTCTCGCGCTTTCATTTGGCTTTTGATCCGCATGACTATGAAGAGCTCTTTCCCCTGGAAAACCTGCAAGAAGTGGCAGCTATTGTCAGCAATGCCGAGGCGTATTGCTCCGTTTTACTTGATGATGCGTCATTTGAGGCCATTATCATTCATATCCTTCTTTCAGTTCAGCGCTTTAAGGATATGCGCGATAAGGCAACGCCAGATACCAGCTTGCTTACCGCCAGTACTCAACTTGATGAGGTGCGCTACAAAATCGCACACTATATCGTGGAACAGGTAAACGACTATTTTGAAATTGCACTTCCTGATGATGAGCTACTTTATATTGGCTTGCATCTTGGCTTATATGGCTGGAGGGTACAAGCCGATAAGCCTCAGGTTAATACCGCTATTGAGCTTGCCTGTACAGCACTTATTAGTGCGGTTGATGCCTGCATGCACGCTGGCTTTAAACAGGACAAGAAGCTTTATACCAATTTGGTTCAACATGTTGCAACTGCAGCAAATCGTAAAGCTGCCAAGCTTACACTCACAAATCCCTTACGAGATGAGCTTCTGCAGGAATATAGTGACCTGTATCAGATCATCCGCCAAAAAAGTAGCAGCTGTGGTCTTGACCAATTGATCAATCCTACAGAAGACGAGCTGTCCTATATTATGGTGCACTTTGGTGCTGCACTGGCTCGTATCCATAGAACATACCAGCACAAACCGCAGATTATTGTTGTCTGTGCCACGGGAATTGGAACTGCAGAACTTTTAGCCTCTCGTTTACAACAACAATTTAGCGTAAACATTGTTTCTATAGTGGCTGCACATCGCCTTACTTCCATGCCTCTTGGTGAGATCGATCTTGTTATCTCAACCCTGCCTTCCAGCATTACAAAAATAAGCACTCCTTGGTTAAAGGTTGGACCACTTTTGGATGCAGAAGATTGCATAAAGGTAGCTACCAAATTAAGCCAACTGGGATTCTATACAAAGCAAGATGCCCACCTTGGACCAATCCTTAGCACCAGTGCAAAAAAGCTACAGGCTATTTTACTGGAATACTCCCACCCACAAGACGAAGCAAAACTTATTGCAGCCCTACAAAGCTACTTACAGACCTATGGAGCACTCAAAGAACAAGGAGGTGAAGATCCCATGTTAAGCGATTTACTCAGCAAGGACCACATTGTACTGGACGTTACATGTGATGACTGGCAATCATCTGTTAAGGCCGCAGGCCAACCTTTACTCAAAACAGGTGAAATTACCTCAGCATATGTTGATGAGGTCATTAAAAACATTGCGGAGTATGGGCCCTATGTTGTTATTACCAAAGGAATAGCGCTGGCACATGCAAGCAGTGCCATTGGCGTCAATAAAACCGGTATGTCTCTGGCACGGCTTAAAACGCCTGTTAGCTATGGAAATACCAGCAATGATCCCGTTAAATACGTTTTTATGCTTGCATCAACAGGCCCTCAAACACACATGACAGCCTTGCAATGTCTTAGTGAGCTGTTGCAAGACAGCACGTCACTTACCTGCATGGCTCAGGCCATACAGCCGGCCGAAATCACAAAACAGATTAAACATTTTGAAAAGACCATGACGGCAACCATCGACTGTTAAGCACTACGGAAAGACGGAGATTTATGAACACTCAAACGTATGAAGCACTCATCGCATGTCGTACCGGCATGGGTTCGTCGATGATGCTTAAGATCAAGGTTCAGCAGGTAGTCAAAGCACATGATTTCCCTATTGAGCTGCATCATGACACGCTCGACGCAGTGAAATCGTTTAAGGGTGATCTCTTTATCACTATGTCTGATCTAGCAGATGAGCTTAAGGATGACGTGCCCTATGTCATTGGCATCGACAACCTTATGAACAAAGAGGAAATCACCAAAAAGCTCCAAAAGTTTCTTGACGATAAAGCACATGAGGCATAAGGAGGTAGACAGCAATGGAACTGATTCAAGCTATTTTTGAGGCCGTTGCCTTTGATGTTTTGGCAAATGCCGCTGTTTTGGTTGGGCTTATCGCTATGGTTGGCCTTATTTTACAGCGCGAGAAACCCTATAAAATTCTTACGGGTACTCTCAAAACCATCATCGGGTTTTTGGTCTTTAATATTGGTACCGCAGCGGTTGCAAATTCATTAACCAGCTTCCAAACCCTTTTCCAAACAGGCTTTGGCATTGAGGGTATCTTGCCACTTGCAGAAGCAATGACAGCATTAGCCCAAGAAAAGTTTGGCGCCATTGTCTCATTGGTCATGCTCATTGGATTTGTGAGCAACCTTATTGTTGCGCGCGTCACACCTTTTAAGAGCATCTTTCTTACCGGCCAACACAACCTGTATTTTGCAGCGTTAATCTCCATTATGTTTAAAGCTCTTGGTGTACCCGATGTAGTAATCATTATTTTTGGTGGTATCATCCTCGGTTTTTGTGCAGCAATATTTCCTGCAATTGCACAGCCCTATATGGACAAAGTTACCGGCAGTAATGACATTGCCATTGGCCATTATGTAACCTTGGGATATGCCCTTGCAGGCTGGATTGGATCTAAGGTTGGCGACCCAGAACAAAGTACCGAAGATATTAAACTTCCTGGCTGGCTAAGCATCTTTAAAGACTATGTCATTGGCGTTGCAGTAACCATGGTTGTCATTTATTACGTTGCATGTATTGCAGCCGGTAAAGGTGCTGTAGAAGAGTTATCAAACGGACAAAGCTGGCTTGTTTTCCCCTTGTTTGAAGGTCTTAAATTTGCTGGTGGGCTCTACGTTGTTATTACGGGTGTTCGTCTCTTTTTGGGTGAAATTGAAGGCGCCTTTGTTGGCATCTCTGAAAAACTCATTCCCAACGCTAAGCCTGCACTTGACTGCCCCGTTATCTTTGGCTTCGCCCCAACCGCTACTGTTATTGGTTTTATCGCTGCCTATGTTGGCGGACTGCTTTCCATGGCAGTTATGAGTGCCCTTGGAGCACTGGTGGTTATTCCGGTGGCTGTTCCCTACTTCTTTATTGGTGCTACTGCAGGCGTCTTTGGTAACGCAACTGGTGGCTGGAAGGGCTGTGTTGCGGGTGCCTTTGTAGTAGGTGTTTTGATTGCTGTTGGTCCTGCTCTTATCTATCCCGTTATGGCAAACATTGGCCTTACCGGTACCGCCTTCCCAGAAACCGACTTTAATGTCATCGGACTTTTGATTTGGTATATCGGTCGTCTCTTTATGGGCGCATAGGCAGGAGGGCAGCTTTAGTATGTATACTGCAAAACAACTTGCGCTTATCGCACACCGAAATAGACGTCGCATTATAGACATGGTCCATAAGGCTGGTGTAGGACATGTGGGCGGCTCTCTTTCCGTTATTGATGTTCTTACCGCTCTCTATGAAAATGAAATAGATTTTGCTGCCAGCCAACGAGCTCGTTTGGTTCTTTCTAAAGGGCACTGTACTCCTGCGCTATATGCAGAATTTACCGAGAAAGGCCTGATTGACGAGAAGGAATATGCAAGCTTTAGGCAATTAAATTCTAAGTTACAGGGCCATCCCTGTGCGCGCTCGTATCCCCAGATTGATGCGACAACCGGCTTGTTGGGTCAAGGTCTTTCTGCTGGTTTTGGCATGGCAATGGCAAAGCGAACCAACCATGATAAACACATGGTATATGTCATTGTTGGCGACGGGGAGCTGCAAGAGGGACAAAACTGGGAAGCCTTTATGGCTATTGGCCATTATAAACTCAACAATCTTGCTGTCTTTATCGATCGTAACCGCCTGTCATCAGGCGGCCCTACCGATGACAATATCACCCTTGAGCCGCTGGCCGATAAGCTCAAAGCTTTTAACTTCAAGGTATATGAGATTGATGGACACAACATGGATGAAATCCTGAGCGCTATCAAGGCCGCAAAAGATTCTCAAGATGCACCTTGTGCCATTATCTGTAACACCATTAAGGGCAAGGGCATACGGTATATGGAAGATAATCCAGCCTGGCACTCCAAGGGCATCAACGATGAGCAATACGAGCTTGCATTGGCGGATTTAGCTGCTGAGGAGGACGCTTACTCAGCAGCCATCTCAACACCTGATGCAACTGATTCAGCCCATGAAATGGAGGTGTAACCACAATGGACTATCAGCTTATTTCCCTTCGCACTCTGGTAGGAGATGCTCTTAATGCCGCCTTTGAAAAACACTCTAACATCTTTGTTCTGGATGCTGACTTAGCTGGCTCAACAACGGCAGCCCAGTTTGCTGCAAAGCACCCTGAGCATTTTGTCGAAACAGGCATAGCAGAACAAAATGCCTTGTCCGCAGCGGCTGGTATTGCGGTTGAGGGAGGTATTCCCTTCTTCGTGGACTTCTCGTTATTTATAACGGGCACCTGTTGGACCCAAATCCGTCAAGCCTGCTATGGAAATCTGAATGTCAAGATGATCGGAACACACAACGGCATGGACGGTGGGTATGACGGCGCCACTCACCATGCTAATGAGGATATTGCCGTTATGCGTGCTATCCCCGATCTCACTATTCTTGATCCCTCTAATCCCGATGAACTGTATGACGCCATTGATTGTGCCATTGCCATTAAAGGTCCTGTATTTATTCGTACGACGCGAGGTGATGTACCCAATCTTCCTGCTACTGAGCGTATTGCACCCGGTAAAGCCCAGATTGTTTGCGATAAGGGCCAGGACTTTGCACTCATTTATGAGGGCTCAACTACAGACCTTGCCATGAGGAGTTTTGAGGCTGCCTTACAGCGTAACCTCAACGGCAAGCTGGTAAATATCAGCAGCATTAAGCCAGTGGATACTAAGCTGTTGCGCACACTCGCACAAGATGTAAAACGCATCATTACCGTTGAGAACCACAGTGTTATTGGAGGTGTGGGAAGTCTGGTTGCAGAAACCATTTGTGATATACCTTCTCATGCACCTCTGTATAGGATTGGCGTTAATGACGTCTTTACAGAATCTGGTCCAGGTGATGCACTGAAAGAAAAATATGGACTCACGGTTGACCACGTGCTGTCCCTGCTTGCGTAAACGCTACGAGCACCGATAATAGATCGCACCTGAATGAGGGATATCATCTCCACATCCAGGTGCGATTTTTCTTTTTTGGTTTTACAGCTGTTCTAGTTGATCAAGCCACAGGTGCGCCACGGCATCGGATGGCATACGCAAATCACCACGCGGAGACACAGCAACAGAACCCACCTTAGGTCCATCGGGTAAACAGCTGCGCTTAAACTGCTGGGCAAAGAAACGACGATAAAAGACCTTAAGCCACAACAAAATAGTTATGCCATCATAGGCTTTTGCTCCATGGTTTCCATCAAAGGCAAGGCAAGCCAAGCGATAAATCTTTGCCGGAGCAAAACCACAACGCAGCATGTTGTACAAGAAGAAGTCATGCAGCTCATAGGGGCCAACCAGGTCTTCTGTTTTTTGCGATATCGTACCGTCCGCACTTGCGGGCAACAACTCTGGAGAAACGGGTGTTGCCAATACATCCAACAGTACACTGGAAAGCTCCTCGCTCTCGCACTTATCGGCAACGTACGCCACCAAATGACGAATGAGCGTTTTAGGAATGGAGGCATTAACCGCATACATACTCATGTGATCACCGTTGTAGGTAGCCCACCCAAGCGCCAGCTCCGACAGGTCTCCCGTGCCAATAACCAGACCGCTTTCCTGGTTAGCAATATCCATCAAAATCTGTGTACGCTCACGTGCTTGAGCATTTTCATAGGTAACATCATGGATCGACTCATCATGCCCAATGTCCGCAAAATGCTGACGAACCGCATCGCCAATGGAAACCTCAAGCAGAGTTGCTCCCAAGGCAGCTGTAAGCTCTGTTGCATTGTTATGGGTGCGTGCGGTGGTACCAAAGCCGGGCATGGTAACTGCAATGATGCCCTCATGATCCAAATCGAGAAGATCAAAGGCTCGTGCGCACACCAAAAGCGCAAGAGTGGAATCCAAACCACCAGAAACGCCAATCACCACATGTTCAGAGTGGGTATGCTGCAAGCGCTTGGCCAGACCATGTGCTTGAATCTCAAAAATTTCTTCACAGCGCTCAGTCTTACGGGTTTTGTTGGAGGGCACAAAGGGATGAGGATCAATGTGGCGAGTAAGCTGGGTGGACACCACAGGCAGATTAAACGTATTGACAAAGTAGTCTGCCTGCTCTGGTGCAGCTGCTGTTTGGAAGGTAGAAATACGCCTACGATCAGCAGCAAGACGGGAAAGATCAAGTTGCGAAAGGCACAGTGCGTCACTAAAGGGCGCAGATTCTGCCAAGATACTTCCATTTTCACAAATGAGCTTATGCCCACCAAAGACCACATCGGTGGTAGATTCTCCCCAACCTGCACTGGTATACACATAGCCAGCAACAAGACGTGCGCTTTGCCCACGTACCAGATCACGGCGGTAATCTGTCTTACCCACCACTTCATTTGAAGCAGACAGGTTACAAATAACCGTTGCTCCGGCAAGCGCCGCATCAAGAGAAGGCGGACGTGGCACCCACAGGTCTTCGCAAATTTCTACCGCAACGCTCAGAGAAGGCATATCAGAACAGACAAAGAGCTGGTGAGTGCCAAAACTCACATCTGAGTAGCCTGCAAAATCCACAAGAAAGAGGTCATCGGGACCCACACTAAAATGACGACCTTCATAAAACTCGTTATAGGTAGGCAACGCCTTTTTAGGCACAAGCCCCAAGAGCTCACCATGGCAAAAGACGGCAGCACAGTTGTACAACTGAGCGTTAATACAAGCGGGAACACCCACCATGATAAGTGCATCAAGCTGTGCGGTTTGCTCGATAAGTGTGGCAAGCGCTTGCTCTGAAGCATCCAAAAGGGCATCTTGCCAAAACAGATCCTCGCAGCTATAGCCCGTAAGGCCCAGCTCGGGCAGCACAATAACGCGTGCGCCCTCAGCAGCAGCCTGCTTAATAGCTTCAAAGGATTGCACCATGTTGTAGGTAACATCAGCCACTTTCACCTGAGGCGTCACCGCTGCAACGCTTATAAATCCGTCTTTCATGGCAACCCTTTCTACAGCTCTTTTGATGCTGCTGCACAGTACTAGTTTAGGCGCGCTCAAAGACCTTCTCGCCCGCGCATACCGTAAGTATAGGACGAGCCAGCTGCAGCTGCTCATCTGCACAGCTCAGCAAATTGGTATCCCACACAACAAGGTCTGCAAACATGCCGGGCTCTAGGGTGCCCAGCTCATGCGCACGCCCTGTTGCCGCAGCGCTTCCCTGGGTGTAGGCAGCCACGGTTTGGATACGTGTGAGCGCATGCTCAGGATACCATCCACCGGCAGGCTGATGCCCCACAGGAGTTTTGCGTGTGCAAGCAGTGTAGAGCACATCACCCGAGTTGGCCGATACAACGGGAGCATCGGTGCCCAATGCCAACGTAGCTCCAGCATCAAGCATCTGAGCAAATGGCCACATGCGAGAAGCGCGTTGCTCTCCCAAGTCTCGTGCGGGCTGCGTTATATCAATGGTCACATGAGGGGGCTGTACGGAAGCAACCACCTGAGCAGCAGCAAAGCGGGTAAGGTCTGAAGGCACAATATCCTCTATGTGCTCCATGGTGTTGGCTCCCTGAGTGGGCGTACCATAGCGTGCATGAGCTTCCTCAAAAATAGCAAGTGCCTCGGATACCGCACGATCGCCAATGGTATGGATACGCACAGAATGACCAGCTGCCGCGGCCTTAAGCACCAGCTCACGCATGCGCTCGGGACTCACCGTTGGGCGCCCCACATCCCCTGCAAAACGTGCGTTGGTATACGGCTGAGAACACCAAGCCGTATGCTGGCTAGAAACGCCATCAAAAAATTGCTTAAAGCCAGGAGCACGCAGTTTTGGTCCTGTTAGACGTGCCTGTAAGTCTTCTAAGGTAGAAAGATCATCGGTAAGCGTGGGATACATATGAGCACGAACACTCAAACAGCCGTCTGCCTGTAGCGCCTCGTATATGTGGGAATTGATGCCATCGGCACCTGCCACCAAAGAAAGCGCCATGTCGCACACGTTCGTAATACCCAAGGCATTAAGCTGCTTAAAGTAGTTGGCATATATTTCTTTGAGCTCCTCTGTGCTAAAGCTCGCCAAAATACGTGCAATGTATACCATGCCCGCCGCTTCACGCAACACGCCGGTAAGATGGCCCTGTTCATCCCTGTCAAAGCTACCACCTGCAGGTGGCGTGGTGTCATCCGTAATACCCAGTTCACGCATGCCACAGCTGTTAAGCCACAGCGTATGCGCATCCCCCGAGTACATAGCCACGGGTCTGTTGGGAAATACCTCATCCAAAGAGGCTCGCGTAGGAACATTGGAAGGACTCCACAAAATCTCGCGCCAGCCATGACTGACCAGCCACCCATTGCCTGGTCTTGTGGCGGCAAACTCGCGCATGTGCTCTACGCAGTCCTTCTCGCTAGTACCGGGATATTCAGTTGCCAAGCGTGAGGGAAACAACGCCGCGTGAAACACGTGCTGATGTGCGTCATGAAACCCTGGGCAGACAAAGTTGTCTCCCACATCAAGCGCATCTGCCTGACCAGCAAATTGAGCGAAGGCCTCACGAGGCAAAACCTGAGCCACGCGATCTTGTTCCAGCACAAGCGTTGCCGCCTCATTGGGCTTATCGGCAGAAATAAAGAGGTGATTAGAGGAAATCACACGCAATTGTTGTCCCATATCCACTCCCAAAACAACGATAAAGTTCACGAGCAGAAAAGCCAAAAGTGCAGAACTCTGCCGCTAGTCTACGCCTTCTACGCCGGTATCTTCCAAATAACGCGACAAAAACTCGCGCGTACGATCGCAATCTGGATTAGTAAACAGTTTGTGCGGGTCACCCATCTCTGCAATGACTCCCTGATCCATAAACACGACCTTATCGGAAACATTTTTTGCAAAGTCCATCTCATGCGTAACCACAACCATGGTCATACCCTGGGCTGCCAGGTCACGCATAACCATGAGGACTTCGCCGACAATTTCTGGATCAAGCGCGCTGGTAGGCTCGTCAAACAGCATGATCTCGGGCTCCATACATAGGGCTCGCGCAATGGCTACACGCTGCTTTTGGCCGCCCGACAGTGATGTAACAGATGCATGCGCAAAGTCGAGAAGACCCACGGAATCAAGATGTTTTTTGGCTATCTCTTCTGCCTGAGGCTTCTTCATCTTCTTGAGCGCAGTGGGTGCCAGCGTGCAATTATCCAGCACGTTGAGGTTGTTAAACAGGTTAAAGCCCTGGAATACCATACCAATGCTGGAACGCAGCTTATTCACATCTACATGCTGAGCTGCAAGGTCATGACCGCGGAACCATACATGGCCAGAATCGGGCATCTCTAACAAGTTGATGCAGCGCAGCAGGGTAGATTTTCCAGAGCCTGATGCACCGATAATAGTGACTACTTCACCAGGAAAAACTTCAAAGTCAATGTTCTTAAGTACCTCATGGGTACCAAAGCTCTTGCGCAGGTTTTCAATCTTAATAACCGGATCTTGAGCAGTGACGGGGGTGTTGGAAGCTGTGTCAGTCATGATGCTTACCTTTCCGTCGATTTGGTCGATTTGGATGAATTGGCAGATTTGGATGATTGTGCCGATTTAGATGATGGGGCTGACTGGGTAGAGCCAGAACCCTTACGAGATGCTTTAGCCACAGGTGCTTTATGCACTACAACCTTCGTGGGATCTGCCTTAGCTCCCGCAACACCAGTGGTATGCGTCATGTCTGAGGTGGATAACACCGGACCAGGCGATGACACTTCCAGATGATAAGCAAGCATGCCCAAAAGCTTAGAAGCAATCATGGTCAAAATCAGATAGCACACGGTAGCAACCGCATACACCGCAAGCTGACGATAATAAATACCAGCAACCGTAGTGGTGGCAAACATGAGGTCAAACACGCCAATAACGGACAAAACCGAAGAGTCCTTAATGTTTACAACCAGCTCATTGGACAGGGCAGGAATGGCGTTTTTAATGCCCTGAGGAAAGACAACGCGTGTCATAGCTTGCCACTGAGAAAGGCCAAGAGAACGTGCCGCCTCATTTTGACCGCCGTCTACCGCCTCAATTCCTCCGCGCAAGACCTCCATCATATACGCAGTAGAGTTAAGCGAGATGGTAACCAAACCAGCAATAAAAGTACTCCAAATGGCACGAATCTCACCAGCAGACATGCCCGTAGAACTGAGTACAGCAAAACCAGCAAAGTAAATAAGCAAGGACTGCACCATCATAGGTGTGCCGCGCACCACAGCAGAATACAGCTTGGCAAAGCCTACGCCCACTACCTTAAGAAAGCGAACAAAGTCATTGTCTGGCCTATCAATTTTCTGAATACGGATAAACACCAGCAGAACTGCAAGGAAAAAAGCGATAACGGTACCAAATACAGCCAGCTCAATAGTGGTTGCAATGCCGCGTGCAAAAATGCCACGACCTTGGTACACCATGTATACCGCACTGGGCAAAAATCCATCAGGGTTGGCCTGTGCACCTACACTTCCTGCAACAATGGAGCCAAAGCCCATAACCACACGATCAACAGCCAAGATGATGGTCAGTGCTACCACTACATACGAGGCAATGCGCTCAATCTTTTTTGCTCGTGTCGAGACAAACCAAGAGGTCGTAGCATAATCCTTCCAATGCACGAGCTTATTTACCAGCGCAACAGCAGAAAAAACTACAAACGCAAAGAGCGTGTAATACATGACAACTTCCAGTGTGTACACGGGAGCCAAAAAGCTCCAAGTACTACGAACCTGGCTAGAAAACCACATGCCTAAGCAGGCAATAGCACTGGTACCCAACAACACATAGCGGTGGTCGGTCTTAATAAAGCGAAGAAGCGCGCTAAACCCAGTACTTGGAGGCACAGCGCCCCCTTGTTGATTGCTCATGTGGATTGCTCCTTATGAAATAAATTGTATAACAGGCAGATTAAAAGCAGCTTATGCAGGCTGACGGTCTACGCACGCATCAAAAATTTTGGTACGCTCGTCTTGAGAAATCTTGGAAAATGCCTCATTGATCTTTGCAAGAATGGCATCTTGTCCCTTCTTAATACCTGCATTGCAGGGTACGGTTTCACCAAACCCTTTACCCTCGTCAAATTGGATTGCTACCAAACCTTTATTGGCGCGAAGCAAGCCCTTGGTATTCTCGGTGTTATAAGTAATAGCGTCACAGGTACCTTGGTTAAGCTGTGACAGCTGAGATGGAACGGATTCTACCGGCGTGAGATGGTTAACATGAGGGATCTCATCGATAACCGTATCCAGCATCGTATCTTTTTGACCCAGGACGGCAGCACCATCAAAGTCGGCCAAAGACGTTGCCGTGGCATATTTTGAACCCTCTTTTACCAACAAACCAAAACCGCCTACAAAATAGGGGTCGGAAAAATCAATCGCTTGACGGCGCTCATCCGTAGCACTCATACCCGCCATAATAATGTCAATCTGACCATTGTTCAAAGAGTCAATTAAGCCACTAAAGGACATCTTGACCGCAACAGCTTCCATGCCCAATGCAGCCGCAACTACCTTGGCAAGCTGCACGTCATAGCCATCGGCATAAGCGCCAGAAACATTTTGAATAGGAATAGTGGTATCAGATGCCTGGGTTGCTTGCCAGTTAAAGGGGGCATACGCAGCCTCCATACCAACACGCAAGGTCTTGCCATCACCCAAAACAGTCGCTGAAGATGCGCCGTCTTTACGGGCAACCAAATCTACCGTGCCCTCAGGTGCAGGGCCGCAAGCCGTCAAAACAGATACGCCTGCTATGCTCAAAATTGAGATACCAGAAAACTTAAGGAAATCACGCCGCGAGAATTGCGATCGTTGAGGTTTGACCATCATAGTTGAACAAGAGCTTTGTGGTGGTTCTTTACGCATGGGTAAGGTCATATTATTTCCTTCTTTCCAGCAATTTTGAGCGACCCCCTCCGCACATACAACCGGAAGGGACCCATTCCCTTCCCCCTTGCAACTGAATGCGTGAAAGTTCTATGTGCTATTAGAGTAGTCTAGTACATACATCTATCTAAAGCACGCACACATCAGAAAGAAACACCATCGACATAAAATCTAAGTGGATATTTTGATTCATGGTCCCAGTTTATTGAATATACCATCCAATTTTATGCATCACAATCCTAGAAAAAGACTAGGTTTTAAGAAGCATTACAGGCTACATTTTACTGGCTTAAAGGTCGCACGATCGGCTTGACCGTGCTGGACCACGTACCCAAAACAGCGTTAGGATCTGCGTCCAAACTCAGTGGCGCAAACTGTCCTGCGCGGAAATTGCGCAGCGCTGCAGCTGCAATCATCACGCCGTTATCGCCACACACCACCAGAGGCGGAACGGTCACACGAACGCCACGCTTCCCGAATTTTTGCTGGTATTCTGCACGGAGGGCAGGATTTGCCGCCACGCCTCCGCCCACACAAAAGTCATGTACGCCCGTTTCTTCTACTGCGGCCAGCGCCTTTGACACCTGCACGTCAACCACCGCAGCCTCAAACGAAGCCGCCAAGTCCGGAAGGTTGATGGGGTTGCCGTTTTTGTTTTGATTCTCTATGTAGGTAATCACTGAGGTCTTAAGACCGGAGAGAGAAAAACGGTAGTCGTGACTATGCATCATTGCGCGCGGAAAATGTATAGCCTTTTTATTTCCTTTGGCGGCAAGTTTACTTATAACAGGACCACCGGGATAGCCTAAACCAAGCGCCTTAGCTACCTTATCAAAGGCCTCACCCACGGCATCGTCAATGGTCGTACCCAAAATTTGGTAGTCTCCCCACGCGCGCACGTACACCAGCATGGTATTACCACCAGAAACAAGGCTTGCCACAAAGGGTGGCTCCAGGTCGGGCGTCTCAAACAAATTAGCGAGCAAGTGACCTTCTAGATGGTGCACGGCAATCAAGGGCAACTGTGCGCCCACACACAGCCCTTTGGCAAAAGCAACGCCTACAACCAAGGCTCCAACCAACCCAGGACCTGCGGTTACGCCGACGGCAGAAAGGTCAGATGGTTCAAGCGTGTCACAGCCAAAGTACTCACCCGCCTGTGCCATAAGCTCCTCAAAAACGCCCACGATGGCCTCAACATGTTTGCGCGAAGCAATCTCTGGAACAACGCCACCAAAGCGGGCATGAAAATCAATGGAGGTTGCCACCACATTGGCACAAATCTGTCCATGCGAATCTATGATGGCCATGGCGGTTTCATCGCACGAAGACTCAATGGACAAGATGAGCTCCCCGGCCTGGGCAAGTGCTTGCTGGGTTTTTTGCGAGCGCTCGTGTGCCACAATGGGCCAAGGGCGAATGGATGCCTGTGGGGTAGGCACAACGGTATCCACCTGTGTATCTACCGATAAAGGCAGGCTGGCACGCATGATATATGCCGCATTACCAGCGCCATAATAATTGGGGCGTGCTCCTTCTTGTACAAATCCCATGCTTTCATACAGGGCTAGTGCCCCATCATTGTGCTCATATACCTCAAGGGAAATGCTTTGTGCATTGAGCATTTGCGCATCGTAGGCAAGTCGTGCAATCAGGCGCGACGCGATCTTCTCGCGACGACGAGCGGGCAGTACGTCCACCGTGCTGATTTCCATATCGTCGCCCACAAGCATGCCACCTGCAACACCAATAATCTGATCCATATCATGAGCAACCCACCAACTCCTACCTGGTGCGGCAAGCTCCTCTTCAAACATGGTGCGCGTCCACGGCATATGAACGGAGTCCTCAAAACACAGGGCATCAAGGGCAGCCACTTGATCTATATCGTTAACGCTCATGGGACGCAGCCGCAGGTGCATATCGGCAAGCACATCTGCCGTGCCTGTAATTGCTACGCTCGCAGGCACCTGCATACCCAAACGTTTGCGCTCGTTTTCTTCTGCATCGGACAGACGGGTGTATACGGGCAATACCAATGCCGGATCTCCCGCAGCCCTATCCGCCACAGCATTGGGTGCGGCATAGGCAAGCAACAAGCCTTCACTGGTAGGGCGCCAAAGGTTTTCATCAAGAATGGTGGTAAAGCCTGCTTGTTCAAATTTTTCACGATGCTTTACCAAGCCGTCACCACACAAGATAAGTTCTGCAGCGTTGAGCTGTGTACGCCACTGGTCTACGCAGACCTGAGCCTTGCGAACCACCTCGGTGCCAAACAGACGACACGCCCCCATATCATCCAGCTGATAGGTGCCAGGATAGACCTCGCCACGCATAGCATCTGCTACCACGCCCAAAGTGCCGCGCACACCAGCCTTCCAGGCAGTCCACGCAATGCTATCGAGGGTAGAGCCACCCCACAAGGGAGTTCCTGCACCACAAGCAAGGCCTTTGGCCGTAGCAATACCAATACGCACACCAGTAAATGAACCAGGACCACGACCCACTAGCACGCTATCCACATCTTCTATGCTTAGTCCCGCATCGCTCAGTGCTTGCTGTGCCGTGCTTACCAACTCTACATTTGCTTGCCGACGACACAGGTGGTCACGACAAGCCAGCATCTGCACCATAGCGCGGGGCTTCTGGGCAGAACCGGTAGTTGTGGATGCGCTGCCAAGGTCAGTCTCGTCCCATGCGGCAACACCACACACCAGCATGTCGGAAGACGTATCAAGCGCAAGAACAAGCTTGCGCCCATCTGCTAATGCCATAAAAACCTCTACTCAATTGCACAGGCAAGCTGCGACACAAGAATTCGTGCGCGCTCTCCCTTTGGTTCAAATTTGATTTGACGAGCTGGCTCCTGACCAGCTTTTGCTTGATCATCCAATCTGGTGAGAAACACGTCGAGGCGCTCCTCCCCCAGCTCTTCAGAAAACTGCTCGCCCCACTCTATAACACAGGGGCCATCACTTTCCAGTGCGTCCCACACACCGGCATCACCCAGCTCTTCTGGATCAGACAGGCGATACAGGTCAAAATGATAGAGTGGCATGGATGTACCCTGATATATCATCTGAATGGTAAAGGTAGGACTGGTTATTTCATCTGTGATACCCATGCCCTGTGCTATACCCTTGGTAAGCTGTGTCTTTCCTGCTCCCAGATCACCCGTAAGCACCACAACATCTCCCGCTTGCAACAAAGCACCTAGCTGCGCTCCCAAGCCAATAGTTTGCTCAAAACAGGCAGACTCGTAGCTCGTATCGTCAAGCTTGGTTGGAAGTAACATCATGCCTACTCCTTAGGGAGTTGTGTTCGATCAGCTTGAGCACTGCCCGAACGAGGATTTTGCGTAAGCCACGCACCCACAAGACGCAGGTCTTCCTCCAAAAGTGGCTGCCACTCCCTGTGATAGATGGTCGCCGCCGGATGAAAGGTTGGACAGACAACAAAGTGTCCTTGTTGATACAGCTGTCCACGCAAACTGGTTACGCCCTGCTCTGTTTTTAGTACCCATTGCGAAGCAAAGTTACCCAAACAAACAATCACATCGGGCCAAATAGAGCGCACTTGCTCACGTAAGTAGGGTGAACAGGCTTGAATTTCATCGTAGCGCGGATTGCGATTTGCGGGCGGGCGGCATTTGAGTACGTTGGCGATAAAAATCTCTTCTCGCATTAAACCTGCACAGCTTAAGAGGGCATCCAGCTTATGACCTGCAGCACCAATAAATGGCTTGCCTCCCAAATCCTCATTACGGCCGGGAGCCTCACCAATAAACATCACCCGCGCATGCGGATTGCCATCACCAAACACAATGGTGGTACGCGTGTCACACAAGGTACACTTACGACAATCCTGCATAAGAGCCGCAAGCTCATCCAGTGAAACCTCACCGGGTTTTGGATGTGGATGTCCCGGAATCTCCATGGTGTATATAGTCCCTTCAGCGTCCGCTAGCGATGGGCGCTCCTTTCGCACACGAGCCATATGCTATACATATACTTTCTGCAATCGCATTCCAAAATTGCAAGTAACTTCGTAGTTGATGGTATCGCGTATATATGCGTGGTCTTCTGCGGTAATGGCCTGCTGGCCATCGGTGCCTAAGATGGTTACCACGTCTCCCACTTCAACAGGGGTGTTGGGCTTATAGCTCCGACTATTTACGTCCACAGCAAACATGCACTGATCCATGCAAATACGACCAACCTGTTTGCAGCGCTGCCCATTAACCAACACCTCCATCTTGTTGGAAAGATTGCGAGAAAGTCCGTCGGCATACCCAAGAGGAATGGTGGCAATCTGAATATTCTGTTTTGGAATACGATACGTAAGACCATAGCTTACGCCCTCACCCACTGCGGGATAGCAGGTGTGTGTCACCCGAGCGCGCACGCTCATAACGGGCTTGAGCTCCATGGTGTACACCGTTGTGCTAGCGGGATGCATGCCGTACAGGCCAACTCCAACACGACACATCATATGCTGTGTTTCTGTATGTAGCATGGTTGCAGGAGTATTGTTGCAATGCACAATGCCGTACGATAAACCCGCTTCATCAAGGGAGTGCACCGCGTCCATAAAGCGCTTATATTGCAGCTCAAAGTCCCAACCGCCAGGCTCGTCTGCCGTAGCAAAGTGTGTAAAAATTCCGGCACACTCAAGCCCTGCATGAAACTCTACATTACGACGAAACTCCAGCACATCTGAAGGACGCAAACCAATGCGGCTCATGCCCGTATCTACGGCAATATGATAGTGAGCCACTTTGCCTGCAAGCGATGCACTTTCACCCAGTGCATAGGCAAACTCTTCGGTATACACTGAAGGCATAATATCGTACTCAATAAGAGTAGGAATGGCCTCTACGGGAGGTTCTGATAGCAGCAAAATTGGCTCAAGAATCCCAGCGTGCCGCAACTGCACGCCCTCTTCTACCGTCGCTACGGCAAATTGATCTGCTCCAGCGGCAGCCATAATCTTGGCGCAAGGCACCGCCCCATGGCCATAGGCATCCGCCTTAACCACACACATCATCTTAACGCCCCGTGCAAGGCGAGCCTTAAAAGCACGGGTGTTGTAGCGCAGTGCAGCTTGATCAATCTCTACCCACGCCCAGCGAGTGTCGGGGCACGCCTTACTAAGCAATCCGGTCATCTCCCTCGGTGCCGTGCTGCGAATCAAGGCTAAAGTCCATATCTTCTGGCATGGCAGCCTGCGTTTCTATCTGGTCAGTTGCTAGGCCCAGACTGTCGATAAGGTCGGACGCCATGACACCGCGGCTTCCAAAGCGTGCTTCTGCCATAACTGCTGCACCACCATGAATCTCGCAGGCCAAAGCGCACAGCAAGGGAAGCAGTGCACCCTCTGGTTTGTTTTGCGCCAACTGTGCTGCAATAACACCAGACAGTACATCTCCAGAACCCGCCGTTGCCAACGATGCAGGACCGGGCTTAGGCAACACGGCAGATTCAACGCCCACACAAGCGGTAGCGCTGCCCTTTGCCACAATCGTAAGCTCAGAACCACCATCAGACCAAACAATACGACGTGATGCCTCAAGTGCAGAGGTAAGAGAATCTGGTGGGGTATCGGGCAAGCCCATAAGCCGACCAAGTTCACGACGGTGTGGCGTAAGGACCAAGGTGGACTGACGGCGGATCAGCTCCGGGTAGTTATCCAGACGATTTTCTGTAAGTCGCGCTAAGCAATTAAGCGCATCTGCATCCATAACCAGTGGAACTTTAGTGGACAGTAAGTGGGAGCACAAACATACGGTGGCTGCAGTAACACGCATACCCGGGCCAACCAAAACGGAGTTAGCGCGTCCGGCAAGCTTTACGATAATATCAACCGCATCCTCAGAAAAAGTTCCGGATTCAGGGTCATAGGGACAGGGTACTACGGGAATTTCTATAAGCTGTGCCTGCACAATTGCAGCAATGCAAGCAGGAACCGCCAGTGTTACATAGCCCGCGCCGCTTCGTGCAGCAGAGCGCGCTGCCAAAATTGCTGCGCCAGGATAGCGCGTGGAGCCTGCCACGACCAATACGCTGCCACGCGTGTACTTATCGATAGCGCTGGTACGATTAGCAATCACATCCATGTAGTCGCTTGTCTCGGCACGCCACGCTACGGGATCGGCCTTCAAAACCAGCTCTTCTGTTTTATCGTCAAGCGGAGCAATCACAATGGCGCCGCAAGCATCACGGCCTTCATCCGCCAGAAGGCCGGGCTTTAATGCAATCATGGTTACCGTGATGTCCGCATAGACACAAAGACCCGAGGCATGCCCTGTTTGTGCCGATAAACCACTGGGTACATCCACAGACACAACCGGAATACCACTCATATTGATGGCATCAATCCAGATGTCAAACGGAGCGGAAACAACGCCATGAAACCCGGTGCCCAACATGGCATCCAGACACGCGTCATGCTCAAACAACAGCTCATCAAGCTGGGAGCGCGGCGGGGCCACTCGTACCGATACACCCGCTGCAACAGCGCTGCGAGCAGCAACCAACGCCAAATCCGAACGCAGTGCCTCTGGCGCAACAGGACAGACCACCGTAACAGCCAAGCCCATCTTAAGGAGATCTTCTGCTGCAACCCAGCCATCTCCACCATTGTTGCCCATACCAACAAAGATGAGGGCAGAATGGACATCCTCCATATGAGCAACTTCTGCCGCCGCAGCCGCACCCGCACGATGCATGAGCTCGGACACACTTACCCCAGCACGATTAAGACTACTCTCAACGCGCTTAATGTCCTCGACATTAAGAACTGGTTGCATGGACTATCACTACTCCTCGGTGGACTGGTTGGCAACATCAACAACATCAAGCATGGTCGTGCCGGTAGGATCAGCAGCTTGCTTTTGGGCACGCGGTGCTCCTAGGGGCTCCATGGCAGAAATTTGTACACGTTCTAGCTCATCTATCACGCAACGAGCTTCCTTGAATGAGGCGGCAAGCTGCTCCTTTGGATCGGGCTTCTCGTCCTTTTTGGGACGAGCCTGAGCCGTTACAGCAACGGCATTGGCTACGGCAAACTCATGAGTAAACGATAGCGAAAGCGCCACCTCAAGTACACCGTTTTTCTGCGCAATGGCAAACGCCTTATTGCACAGCACGACCATGGGTTTGCCATTGGCATCGTGCGCAACACTCACATCGGACAGACCAATACCTTGTGAAAAACCCGTGCCCAAAGCCTTAAGCACAGCTTCACGTGCTGCAAATCGGCAGGCATAATGCTGAGCGGGACGCGCTTTGGCATTGCAGTACGCTTGTTCTTGGGGTGTAAACACGCGCGCAGCAAGATGAGGATAGCGCTCAAGTGCGCGCTCCATGCGTGCAATTTCAAAAATGTCTACCCCAACACCAGCTAGTGCCATAGTCTTGCCACCTTTGCCCTACTCAACCGTAACCGATTTAGCCAGGTTGCGTGGCTTATCGACATCACACTTGCGCGCCAGCGCCACGTTACGTGCAAGCATCTGCAAATGAACAACGGCCACAATGGGAACAAAGAGCTCCTCCTGCATGGGCGGAATCCACAGCACATGATGACACAGCGCAGCCACATCCGCATCGCCGTCGGTAGCTACAGCAATGCAGGTAGCTCCACGAGCGATAACTTCCTCTATGTTGGAAACGGTTTTATCATGCACGCGATCTTGCGGCACAAGCGCCACAACAGGAAAGCCCTTCTCGAGAAGCGCAATGGGACCGTGCTTCATCTCACCGGCAGCATAGGCTTCTGCATGAAGATAGCTCACTTCTTTAAGCTTTAAGGCGCCTTCTGCAGCCGTTGTGGCATTAACGCCACGCCCCAAAAACAAGCTGGAGTTTGCCTGGGCAAAGGCCCGAGACACCACCTTGTCCTGCCAACCACGCTTGAGCACTTCACGCATCTGATCGGGCAGTTTGAGCAGCTCAGAATACTTGTCTTGCACCTGCTCGTAGCTCATAGTGCCCTTGTGGTGTGCTAAGTACAGCGCCAACAGAACAGCTGCAACCATCTGAGCCGTATAGGCCTTGGTGGAACAGACGCATACCTCAGGACCTGCTTGAATATACAGCACGCCGTCACTTTCGCGCGCGGCGGTAGAGCCAATCACGTTGGTGATGGCAAACACCCGCGCACCCAAGCTACGCATCTTGCGAGCGGCAGAGAGGGTATCGGCTGTTTCTCCGGACTGAGAGATAATCACGCACAGCGTATGATCCGTTACCAACACATCCTGATAAATAAATTCTGATGCCGTTTCTACCACAACGGGCACCTTTGCCCAGGCTTCTATCACGGTACGGGCGATAAGCCCCACATGATAGCTGGTACCACAGGCAATGACATAGATCCTATCAATAGCAGCAATATCTTGATTGGACATTTTAAGCTCATCCAGTGTGATGCCCGTATCAGACATGCGCTCATGCAACAGACGCTCTAGCGCCTCGGGCTGCTCGGCAATTTCTTTTGCCATGAAGTCTGGATAGCCGCCCAGGGTAGCTGCGGAAGCCTCCCAATCAACCGTGTATTTATTGGGTTGTGCAACAAGCGAGCCTTCGGAGCTGATGACGCTCACGTTGCCGTTCTTGGAAAGACGCGCCAGCTGCTTATCGTCCAACTGAATGACCTCAGAGGCCTTGCCGGCCAGTGCAGAAACATCGGATGCGGCATACACACCATCGGGTGCCTGAGCAATGATCAGCGGAGAACGATTGCGAGCAACCACCAACTCATCAGGGGTATCTGCACACAAGACCGCCAGGGCCCACGAACCCTCCAAGCGGCTTGTTGCAATGCACACCGCCTCCAGCAGGTTTTTTTGAGCCGGACCGGCTAAAGACTCCTCGATCAGATGGGCTATCACCTCAGAGTCTGTATCGGATACAAAACTGTGCCCCGCTACCAGCAACTCCTCTTTAAGCGCGCGGTAGTTCTCGATAATACCGTTGTGGACAATGGCCACGCGTCCCGAGCAGTCCACATGAGGGTGAGAGTTTTTATCCGAGGGAGCACCGTGAGTTGCCCAACGCGTGTGAGCAATGCCGCTGGTACCCAACAGATTTGCCGTAGAGCAGCGCTGCGCCAATACAGACACACGACCAGCGCACTTAACCCCGTGCAACCCACCGTCCTTAGACAGCACTTCCACGCCCGCTGAGTCATATCCGCGGTATTCAAGAGCGGCAAGCCCCTCTAATAAAAACGGCGCCGCCTGTTTTGTTCCAATATAGCCAACGATTCCGCACATACCTATCCTAACGATCCGGACTGATGTCTATCTAAGCCTTAAAGGGTTCTAGCGCTGCAATAACAATGGCGTTTGCATCGCGACAAAGCTTCTCGTCTGGTGCTTCTGACAGCACACGCACCAGTGGCTCGGTACCCGATGCGCGAACCAAAACGCGGCCATTACCTTTGAGGAACTTCTCGGCAGCCGCCACCGCAGCCTTGACCTCACAAGATTCCATAGCGGCCTGCTTGTTGGCCACACGGATGTTATCCAGCTGCTGAGGATACAGCGAAACAGGACGAACCAGTTCGGACAAGGTCTCATGCTCCGCACGGATAACTTCCATTACTCGAAGGCTGGTCATGATGCCATCTCCGGTATTTTCTATGTCGCCAAAAATAACATGACCAGATTGCTCGCCACCCAACGAGTAGCCATGCGCGCGCATGCAGGCAAAGACGTTTTTATCGCCCACGTCGGTTTTCTCATAGGCAACCTTGGCGACATCTAAGGCTTTGAACAGGCCAAAATTGGACATAACGGTAGGAACTACCGTACCGCCCGCCAAACGACCATGCTTATTGAGGTATTTAGCACACACGTACAAAATGAGGTCACCATCTACCACGCGACCACGATCATCCACAGCAATACAGCGGTCTGCATCACCATCGTAGGCAAAGCCCACGTCCAAGCCCTGCTCCACCACGTGACGCTGCAAAACCTCAATATGAGTGGATCCCGCGTCCACATTGATATTAAAGCCATTGGGTGAGTTATTGATTACGCGTACATCTGCCCCAAGGGCATCAAAAACAGGTTTGGCAACACTGGAAGCAGCACCATTGGCACAGTCCAGACCCACCTTTACACCCTGGAGCGAGAAGTTTGCGCTGGCTATGAGATGGGCAATGTAGCGATTACGCCCCTGCATGTAATCCACCGTACAGCCGATTGCGTTTTCCGTGGCCAAAGGCAGCTCAAACTTATGATCAATATAGTCCTCAACCTGCTCCAAGATGTCCTCTTCCATCTTGTAGCCATCGTTGTTGACCAGCTTAATGCCGTTATCGGTATACGGATTGTGGCTGGCAGTAATCATGACGCCACAGTCAAAATTGCCATCAACCACCTCAAAACTCACACCTGGGGTTGGAATGACATGCAACAGGTAGGCGTCAGCGCCCGAGGCAACCACGCCTGCTACAAGAGCAGATTCAAACATATAGCTGGAGCGACGTGTGTCCTTACCAATAAGCACACGAGCCTTGCGCTCCTGCTTGGCACCATAATACCAACCAATAAAACGACCAATTTGAAAGGCATGGTCTACCGTAAGGCCTTCATTTGCCTTACCTCTAAATCCATCAGTCCCGAAATACTTCATTTTGTCTCCCGTTCTTTCGGCTTGTACTATGGTAACCCAACAAAAAAGGGGCTCGCCACTAGGACGAACCCCTTCGATGAATCTGAAATAAATAACAGATTAACGCTTGGAGAACTGAGGACGCTTACGGGCCTTCTTCAGACCGTACTTCTTGCGCTCAACAGCACGGGCATCACGGGTAAGGAAGCCGGCCTTCTTGAGCTCAGGACGATACTCACCAGCGCTGAGAAGAGCGCGGGCAATACCCAAGCGAAGTGCGCCAGACTGACCGTTGATGCCGCCGCCATCACAACGAGCAATGACGTCAAAAGCGTTTACGGTATCTGTGACCTTAAAAGGTGCAAGTGCATTGTCTACGAGCTGCTGACGACCAAAGTAAGCCAGAGCCTCGCGACCATTAATGGTAACCTTGCCGGTGCCGGGAACGAGGCGTACGCGAGCGACGGCCTCCTTGCGACGGCCAGTGCCGGTGTATACAGCGGTGTTATCAGCCATCGGTTATGCCTCCAAATCAATCTTGGTAGGGTTCTGGGCGGTGTGAGGGTGCTCTGAACCAGCGTATACATGAAGCTTACGATACTGCTGAGCACCAAGACGAGTTTTGGGGAGCATGCCCTTGATTGCGTGCTCTACTACACGCTCGGGATGCTTTTCCATAGCCACCTTGAAAGACTCGGTCTTAAGACCGCCAAGAAAACCAGAGTAGCGCCAGTAAGACTTGTGCTCTGCCTTAACACCAGTGAGCACTACCTTATCGGCATTGATAACTACTACAAAGTCTCCGGTATCAGTGTGAGGGGTGTATTGAGGCTTATTCTTACCACGCAGAATCATTGCAACCTGAGTAGCAAGACGGCCCAAGGTAGCACCCTCAGCGTCAACGAGCACCCAATTGCGCTCGACTTCGCCGGCCTTGGCGTAATGAGTCGATTTGTTCACTTGACTCCTCCAACATACGGATACGTAGCTGTTCCTGGACGAACAACTGCTGCTAATTCTTTTACAGAGATTACGGGGCTCTACAAAAATAGCTTTAAAAGTATACACCACCCCAAAATAAAGGTCACGCCCCGCCCTCGATTTCTTAGATTTGTCCGCAACAATCACGTAATTTTCACGCAGACCAGGCAAAGAGCACCCCGCTCGGAGTGCGCTCGGTATAATAAAGCCGCGTAATACGTATAAGGAGCAGCATGATTACCGTTAAAAAAGTAAGCATATCCGAGCTAGAATCCGCAGCCCAGGGCTGCGATTTTTTACTTCCCATAGAACAGACTGCCGCCTGGGCGCGCTACCAGGCAACCATTGAGGGACGCAAGCCTTGGGGTAGTTTTGTTATCCAACAGGATGGGCAGCCGCTCGCGTTTATTTCTTTTATCGACTTTGAGACCCACGGCTACCATTATCTGCGCTCCGTACATGGTCCTGCCTGGCTTGAGCATCCCAGTCAAGAAACAGAAACGCAGGTTTTGCAGGCTTTGGCGACACAGCTCAAGCAAAGCGATAAACACCTGGTATTTATGCGTGTAGATACCTGGTACGACAATCTAGCACTCCCCGTTTTGAGCACTGTTCCCTACGATCAAACCGTTGTCATTCCGCTGGAAGGCGGCGATGAAGCAATTCTGAAGCAGATGAAAAGCCGAGGAAGGCGCGATGTTCGCAAAGCGTTGCGTGAATGCCCTGCAACCTGCCTGGATGAGACCGATCGTGCTTACCAAGACTTTAGCAAGTATTACGAGGTCATGATAGACACGGGCAAGCGCGATAATTTTGTTCCTGCTCCCCTGTCCGACTACACTGACATGCTCAATGCGCTTGGCCAAGACCACTGTCGCGTCTTTGCTGCCCGTATTGATGATCGTGTGGTTGGTTGGTCCATCGTAACCCTCATGGGACACACAGCCGTACGCTATTATGCTGGCATGCGTTCTGAGGTTATGCGCATGCACGTTACCGATAAGCTCTTGTATTCCGAGTGCTGTCTACTGGGAGAGATGGGCATTACCCACTATGACCTTATGGGTATTGGCAGTGACTTTGCACCTTCACTTAAAGGTCTCAATGAGTTCAAAACCAAGTTTACCAGCGAGATTACTCCTGTTGCAGCCGGTAGAGACATCCCTTTGCGCCCTGTGTATTACAAGGCGCTTACCACTGCCAAGAAACTCCGCAAGACCCTGGGTGCGCGCTAGGCATAAGAGACGCTGAACGGACGTTATGCAACGCTTGTTACCCGTTAAGCAGCTGGGCAAGCGCGGTAATATAAATTGCAAGCGCACGCTTGAGTGAAGCCTCTGGTATTGCCTCTTGGGGGCCATGGATGGTACCCACCCATTCAGGCGCATGAGGATCTGGATCCTCTTCCGGACCAAAAGCCACAGCATACGGAAAATGCTTAGCATAGGTCCCACCGCCCAGTGTTACCGGTTGTTTGTGCTCGCCAGTCCACTCCTCATAACTTTTAAGCAGCGTCATAATCTCAGGGCTTTGCGGATCGACATACAGATACTTGCCGCGGCGCACTTCTTCGAATTCCAAACCATGCTGAGCACAGACCTTTTGAAGCTGAACACACAACGCATCAGGCGTAGTGGATTTGGGATAGCGACTATCCACGGTCTGGACAAACATGCCATCACGGACGTACATAACACCGCTCACAATAGTAAGCGGATCAAAAATGTCATCAGTGGCGTCTACACCCAACAAAGAGCCATCCCATGCCCCATGCATGAGCTGCTGAAATTCTAACCAGCGCTTCTCACTTGGAGCGTACAGACCATTTTCTAGGAGATACTCTGCCAAAATCCCAAGAGCATTGTTGGTCCCCTCAGGCATGGCGGCATGGCCTCCAATACCTTGAGCAGCTATGCGCACACAACCCTCGCCTTCAGGGGAAAACGAAATATGCTCTGCTTGTGGCAATTCATTAAGCGCAGCGCGTACCAGTGCATGAGCATGAGCCGCTACCGCATTGCGTACGGTGCCACCTTCCATGGAAATAATACGTCCGTCTGTCTGCACGGGAAAAGAAATGAGTGCGTTATATGAGCCTTTCTCGCCACACACTACAGGCCAAGAGGAATCAGGGGTAAAGAGAAAATTAGGGGCTTCATATTTTGATTGATAATAGTGGGCATCCTTCATGCCTGTCTCTTCATTGCCACCCAAAAGCACCCGCAGGCTATGATATGGCGCAAATTCTGGCTGCGTAAAGAAATGCGCCGCCCATAGAGTCAGAACTGCCGGGCCTTTGTCATCCAAAACGCCGCGTCCAACCAGATATCCATCACGGCGCTGCAACAAAAAGGGGTCCCTATCCCATCCAGATCCCGCAGGAACAACATCGAGATGTGCCATGGTGGCGATTTGCTTTCTTGGGCAGCTGTCGCTCGCCGCATGAGATCGCAACTTTGAGAGGGGCACATCCGCAAACGCAAGATACCCATCACAGGAATGTGCGTCAAGCTCCAAGCGCACAGCAATCTCCATACCGCAGCGTAGTGCTTGATCTACGGCTTCTCCAAAGGGCTTTTGGGCAGAAGCGGTTGATGGATCCTCTGTGCTGGGAATGGAAACAAGCTGCGCAATATCCGCAACAACATCCTCCCAGTGTTGGTTTACAAAAGCCTCAATCTGTTGGTGGGTTGGCAGGCGCACGACAGAAGTGTCCGCTCCACAGGATTTTGACTGGTGTGCATGATCCATACTAGTTCTCCAAACCGAGCAGGCCCATGAGCTGCTGATAGCTCATATTTGGCTCAATGGACGCTTGAGAAGACAGCGTAGAATACAGATACGAGAAGATCGTATTCTTATCATCTTGATGCTTACTTGCAAACACTATCAAGATCAGCTTAATAGCTTCCTGTGGTGTAGGCACAGCGGTTGTGGGACAAATCGCAAAAAGCCTAAAGCTGTGAGACGGCGTTTTAGTCACACAATGAGGAACGGCCACGCCGTTAAACTCGAGGCGATCTGCCTGCAGCTCACGCGCTAAAGTAGCAGTGGCTTCTTCTTTGCTCATGCGACCACAAGATACCAGCATATCCAAACCCTTGGTGAGGGTTGCCTCATAGCTCAAACCCTTTGTCTGTAGTGCCACATAGTTTTCTTTCGGCAACATAGATGCAAGCGATCTTTTATATGAGGTATACAGCACGCTGCGCTGGAGCTGTGCTATGTCCTTATCACGCAAAATTCCATGGGTAAGCAAATCCCAAGGTAGATCATCTGCTCCAGGACCATTGCAAGCTTCATCTCGGATAAGAAGGTCAAAATTTTGTGTCCGATACTTTGCGGCGGCAGCAGCAAGATCATCCACCACAACAATGGTGGTATCGCTCATGGCTTGTTCAAGTAACGCACAATTGATAGCTTCCAGCGACTTACGAGCACTTACCAGCAAAATAGTTGTAGGCGCTGTATAATCGCGTGCCGAGCTGCCAATCACATACAGCGCACAGAGTTCTGGCTCTAATAACAGCCCAGGGTACATAAGCTCTATACGCGAGCAATAAATACGGGCAAAATCAAACTCAAACGGATGAGCCATGCGCAATTCTTCAATCTGCGTGCAAAACTCATCGTCCATGATGGTTGGAAACAACGAAGCGCGAGCCACATGCGCAAAAATCAAATGTGGCAGATTAGCACTCACACCCTGAACGCCATGCTGATTAAGCATGTCTGTTGCAAGGCCCATAAGCTCATAGCGCTTATCGCTTAGCCAGGTATACGTTTGCATTTTCTTATCGATAAACGCACGCAGCGCACTGCGATATGTATTGGTAGAAGTAGCTGTTTTATGCACAAACCCCGCTGTTGCAATAGCGGCATTAACCTGCATGTTTACTTGAGCGGTAGACAACCAGGGCTTGAGCTTGGCGCGATACTCCTCCACCTCTGGCACCAAAGATCCCAGGGCCGTAAGACCGGCGTTGGCTAAAAGCTCGATATCATTTTTAAGAGCGTTATTTTGTGCACACAGTGCCGTGAGCAAATCCACTGGACCAAGCTTATAAAATATGAGGTTCAAGCCATGTCCTGCGCGCGAGGTAATATGCAAAATATCCCGAAATCGCATATTAAGTTTGTCTATTGACTGACGCACTGTGACCAAAGGCAGAGCAGTATACTCGGCAAGCTCGCCCACCGTTGTGGAAGGCGTGGTCAAAAGCGCAAGCAACACCTCCGTGGCCTCATCGTAGGCATGTTGCACCAGCGTATCTAACGCACGCGGAGAGTCAATACGCAAGCGATAATTAAGCCCCGACTCAATCTGGCCTGCACCGCAAGACTCCAAAAGCGTGTTAAGACGGGTGACATCACGCAAAACCGTACGCCGAGAAACGCCTAATGCTGCGGCTAATTGTTGCCCTGTTGCTGGAGCTTCTTGTAAGAGCTGGATAAGCTGCTTTTCTCGTCCGTTTAGCCTCATAGGCTCTGCACGCCCTTGAGCAGTCCTTCAAGTCCCTGCTCCAGCTTGGACCGCGGGCAGGCCACGCACATGCGCATAAAGCGGTCATCCCCATAGGTTGCACCGCTCATAATGCCTACATGACCCTGCTCTACGCATGCCTGTTGCAGGCGCTTTGAACTTTGCTGCAACTCAGAAATATCCATCCAAGCCAAATAGGTAGCATGCGGAATTTCAAACTTGATGCGCGGAATAGCACTGCTCAAGAACTCCTTGATACGCTGCATGTTTGAGCGCGTATGCTCTACCAGCCCATCTGCATAATAATCGCAACTGGTATATGCCGCCATCTGAGCATACATACCCATAATGCTTACGCTAGACAAGGCATTGCGCTGTTTGAGCTCCACCAAAAACTCGTCACGAATATTCGATTCTGGAATAAAAAGATACGAGCCAATCAGCCCAGCCGTATTAAACGTTTTGGAACTGGAGCACGCAAGCGCCACGCCGGTCGTAGTGATCTCTGTAATAGGCGTGTAGGGAACATCCCCTAAAATGAGGTCACGATGAATGTCATCGGAAATAATAAAGGTGTGGGTTTGTTGGGCAATCGCCACAATATCAGTAAGCTCCTGCCGAGAAAACACTTTGCCCGTAGGGTTATGCGGATTGGTAAGAAGCAAAATTTTTGCGCGTGGGTTTTCACAAGCCGCGTACAACGCATCCAAATCAAAATGATAGCCCTCATGTGCTGCAGGCATATACACCGGAAGCATTTCTCGTCCGTTTGCCTGGATTGCCCCGTAAAACCCATCATACAGAGGTATAAACGTAACCACCGCATCTCCTGGACAAGACAGCATACGAATCAGTGTTGCCACAGAGTAGATGACACTGGGGCTATACACAATCCAGTCTGGATCCACCTTTGCAGCACCACGCCTGGAAAACCACTGCACAATGGGCTGTTTAAAGTCCTGATGGTTCCAGCGCGTATAGCCAAACACGGGATGAGACAAGCGCTTTTGTAATGCCTCAACTATGGGAGTAGGGACTTCAAAATCAGAATCAGAGATCGAGAAAGGAATGACGTCATTGGTGCCAAAGCGATCTGCCCTATAATCCCACTGCGTGCTATAGCTACCCCGACGGTCGATAACGGCATCAAAATCATAGTGTAGCGTCTCTAGCTGCATGAGAAAACCTCCTTAGAGCAAGGGCACAAACGCGCCTGTGAGAAGTATCTCACAGGCGCGCATACAACAGGTGCGCATATAAGCTGCTTACGCATTATTCTTCTGAGCGCGCCTCTTCATCCAAGCGGACTTGAATACGATAATAAACAACACATTGAGTGCAAGGCCAGCAAAGAATACAAGGTAATACTGTGGCGCCGGAGTGATAAGACCAAGCAAGGGATCAAACACGCCAATGCCAGGAGCCATACGCTTAATCCCAAGCGCCATAGACAGAGCACCCGCAATACCACCGGACAAAACGTTCGCAGAAATCATAGGCAAAGGCGCTGCTAAGGCATAAGGAATGGCGGGTTCGGTAGCAGTGGTTGCACCAACAATCAAAGCAGGCCATGCCGCGTCACGCTCTGCCTCGGTAAACAGAGCAGGCTTAATCCAAGTAGCAATAGCCGCAGCTACAGGAGGTAGCAAGGTTACTACACCAACGATGCCGTACCACTCATACACGCCAGAGGCAACCAATGAGAATGAGAAGAACCACGCTGCTTTATTAACAGGGCCACCCATATCAAAGGCAAGCATAGCGCCCACAAGAAATGCTGCAAACAAACGAGCGCTCTCGGGGACGCTTTGAAGCATGGTCACCAAGCCGTTCATCATACCAGCAGCAATGGGACCCAACACGTAGTAGGTCAAGATGCCAAAGATAAGAAGTGCGGTAAACGGAATGATCAAAAAGCCCATGAGTCCTTGCATGTTCTTTGGAAGCTTGATGTCCTTCATAGCCTTGGCGTAATAGCCCACTAACAGGCCAATAGCAACAGCACCAATGAAGCCTGCATTTGCAGGAGTGCCCAGCAAATCAGAACGATTTGCCAAATAAGAGCAGATAAACGCAGGTGCTAAAGCGGGCTTACCACCAATAGACTGAGCGATATAGCCACCCATAACAGGAACCATAAATGAGAAGCCCAAGCCACCAATGGTGTTGAGTACCCAAGCCAAAGAGGCAACTGTGCCCGTTTCCACATTGGGCTCTACATTAGGTGCACCAAACTGAGCCATGATAGAGCCAATGGCCATGAGCAAACCGCCGCCAATAACAAAGGGTAGAGCAGCGGATACTCCAGCCATAAGATGAGACATAAGCCCGCTTACCGATGCCTCTTTAGCTGCGCGACCACCCAAATCAACCGCGGTAGCACGATACACCTGAGCTTGTGTCTCCAGATTGGACACGATGGTATCCATATCCTTAAGTGCCTTGGATACCGGCACTTCTACGATTTTCTTTCCATCAAAGCGCACGCGGTCATCATCGGTCATGCCCTTACCCAGTGCAAGAATTACGTAATCGGCACGTTTGATCTGCTCTGCAGTCAGCGCGTTCTCAATACCGTTTGCGCCCTGCGTCTCTACATGAACCTCGTACCCCGCAGCCTCGCCCTTGGTCTTAATTGCTTCCGCAACCATATAGGTATGTGCAATACCTGCCGGACAATTGGTTACTGCAACAATTGACTGAGACATAGGCCCTCCTCTCACCGTTGTTATGCTTACCAGCATCCTTGTTGCTGGATTTGCCTACAAAAACAAACTCGTTACAAAAACAAACTCATAAGCTCGTTGCTTCGTTAGCTGAGCGGCTCGGCAGCTTGTTGCCTAATCTCCTGCAAGCACACTAGCAATAAGCTCATATACCTCATCAGTGCTTCCATTTTTGAGCACCTGCACAAATTCAGGGTAGACAAGCCTACGACTGAGTGCCGATAAAAGCTTGAGGTGCTCTGCGTTTTCTCCCAATGGAACCAGTAAAGAGATCACGGTATCCACGGGTTTATCGTCAATAGCGTCCCAATCCACCGCAGGATCAAGCTTTGCAAACAGCACGGTCGCAGTTAGAACCTGCGCAGACTTTGCATGAGGAATAGCAATGCCACCGCCAAACCCCGTGGTTGCTTCATCCTCACGCTGGGTGTAGTCGGCTATGATTGCAGACGTATTGGCGACAACCCCAAGCTCTTGGGCGCGGTTAGCAAGCGCCTGAAATACCTCCGCCTGATTGGCAGCCTGCAAGGTCCCCAGCATGTGGTCTTGAGAAAAAAGCGTCATGGTTCCCCATGCCTTTCCTAACTATGCAACAACACTATGACTTCCATACTCACAGTATTCACGAGGACCTTTGCAAAGTTAAGCACCAAATTGTCACAGCAGCTGTGACAGATATGGTTACCTGCACTTTTATGGCTCTTTGGCTATCTTTGTGCTTGGAATTGCCGTATGGCTTACACAGTGGATGGCGGACATCAGAATGGCTTGTGCAACAGACAGCGTGTAACAGACAGCGTGTAACAGACAGCGTGCATAAAAATCAGCGCTCCCATAAAGAAGAGCGCTGACATGAAAACTTGTATTGTCGGATACAACTTATAAATCATCTACTAAAGCACTTGATTTGGCATATGCTGTAGAACGCGCCTCAAAGAAGTCCGTCTTTACCATATTGGCGCTGGAGTATTGAGATACCCATTCCATACCTTCAGGCTCACCAGACACATCTTCAAACAACTGCCCATAACCCAGGCCACTCCAGCGAAGATTGCCCAAGTAACGGATATACTGCTCCACCATATCACCCGTTAGACCAGGGATTTTATCGCCAATTACATAGCGACCCCAAGCGATCTCTTGGCGCACTCCTTCGAGCAACATCTCACGCAGCTCCTGGACGACCTTCTCGTCAAACAGCTGGGGTTCTTCACGCTGAAGCTCAGAAATAATATTGCGGAACAGCCACAGATGCGTGTTCTCGTCTCGATTGATATAGCGGATTTCCTGGGCGCTACCAGGCATTTTTCCATTGCGTGCCAAATTATAGAAGAACATAAATCCAGAGTAGAAGTACACGCCCTCCAAAATATAGTTGGCCATACACACACGCAAGAGCGCGCGAGGGCTCTGCTCCGCCAAAAACTCATTGTAGAGATCGCCAATAAAGGTGTTGCGGGCAAGCAGGTGCTCATCATCGCGCCACTGATACAAAATCTCATTGCGCTTCTCGGGGGAACAAATGGTGTCCAGCATGTAGGAGTAGCTCTGAGAATGGACACATTCCTGGAAGGTCTGTATACCCAAGCAGAGGTTGACTTCATTGGCCGTAATATAGCTGCTTACATTGGGCAGGTTGGCACTTTGTAAGCTGTCGAGAAACACCAAAAAGCTGAGGATCTTATCGTAAGCGGTGCGCTCAGGCTCGGACAGCAACGGATAATCCTTGATGTCTTGAGCCAGATTGATCTCCTCTGGAACCCAAAAGTTATTCATAGCATTGCGGTACCAGTCACTCACCCACTGGTAGCGCATGTTGTTAAAGTCGTTGAGGTTAGTGGTGTTGCCGCCAATCATGCGGCGCTCGCGCACATCAATATCACCCTGTGGGTTAAACAGGGGACGACGCTCCAACTTCATGCTTTTGTCAACGGTCATGGTCTCTCCACTTCATGTAACTGTTGTATATCTTGCTTACCTTGCCTGCATCTGCTTACTCAGCAACACTGGGATGCACCCGTGCAGGCGCAAAAGCGTCCACGTGGCAGCGCTTAAGAAGCGCAGCTCTCACATTCCTCCACCTCAAGAGATTTGGAACGCACATAGTAGATGGTTTTTACGCCGCGCGCCCACGCATCCAGATACAGATCAAGGACCTGGCGCATAGTAAACTCGTTGGTGATGTACAAATTCATGGACTGTGCCTGATCAATGTGGCGCTGTCGGATAGCGGCCGCGCGGATAGACCAATGCTGATCAATCGTGTGTGCCGCCTTGTAATACCAATAGGTTGCAGCGCTCAGCTCAGGGGCAATACGTGGCAGCATCATGCCTTTCTTCTCTTCCAAGAAAAATGCCTGCATGATGGGATCCAAACCAGCTGTAGTACCAGAAAGAATAGAGGTAGAGCTGGTGGGCGCAATCGCAAGCAAATACGCATTGCGCATACCATTGGCCGCAACCTTAGCCCGCAACTCATCCCATTGTGCACCAACATACTGACGCTTTTCAAAGTATGCACCCGTCTGCCAGTCAGAACCCTCAAACAAAGCATACGAACCACGCTCGGCAGCCAAATTGCAAGAAGCTTCAATGGCAAAGCGATTGATCTGCTCAAACAGCTGATCTACAAACGCGAGGTGCTCCTCACTCTCCCAGCGAATAGCGCGCTTAGCCAACATATGATGGTAGCCGCTCACGCCCAAACCAATGGAGCGGTAACGATGGTTGGTAATCTTGGCGTAAGGCAAAGCGTAAAAGTTGAGGTCAATGACGTTGTCCAAAGCGCGGACCACCGTATGCGTAAGCTCACGCAGATGCGCGGTGTTCTCAAGATCAATGTTGCCCAACGACAAACTTGCTAAATTGCACACAACAAAGTCACCCGGCCGCACGGTAGTAACCACTACGGTGTCGCCCTCATCCGTTACAATTTCACGCGAAACCGTCTGCATAGCAGAGGTGTTTTGTGCAATTTCCGTACACAGATTTGAGCAGTAAATAGTGCCTGCTTGGGGATTGGGATTAGCACGATTGACCGTATCACGCATAAAGGCAAATGGTGTGCCCGTCTCCACAGCAGAACGGATAATCAGGCGGACTATCTCTCTCAGAGGTATGCTGCGTTTAGAAATACGTGGATCTGCCACACACTCTAGATAGCGACGCTCCCACTCCTCACCAAAGTAATCCTCAAGCGCATAGCCCTTAATGGTGAGAATCTCGTGCGGGTCCATCAGATGCCACTGCTGGGACATATCTTGCTGAACAAGCTTCCAAAATAGATCGGGGTAACAGACCGCAGGAAAAACATCGTGCGCCTTCATACGATCATCGCCATTATTGGTGCGAATTTGCAAGAACTCAGGAAGGTCGCGATGCCATACATCCAGATACACAGCCACGGCACCCGCGCGCATACCCAGCTGGTCTACCGCCACGGCCGTATCATTGATAACACGAATCCACCTAATGACGCCGCCAGCAACGCCTTGGAAGCCGCGAATACTGCCTCCAGAAGCACGAACTTTACCCAGGTACATACCCATGCCGCCGCCAAATTTTGACACTTGCGAGAAGTTATCAATGCTGCGGTAAATACCTTCCAAAGAATCGGGCACCGTATCAATAAAGCAGCTGGACAACTGGTGATGAGGCTTGCGCGCATTGGAAAGCGTAGGGGTTGCCATAGTAACTTCCAACGTGCTCAGCATGTTGTAAAACCGAGCCACCCAAGACAGGCGCTTGGCGTGATCCTCCTTCATGGCCAGATGCAGAGCCACGCCCAAGAACATCTCCTGGGGAGTCTCTAGGATCTCTCCCTCATGCGAACGAATAACGTAGCGACGCAACACCAGGTCAAGACCTGCATAATCAAAAAGCTTATCCCTCGTATTATCGAGAAGCTCCTGCGCTTGCAAAATTTCCTCACGGCTATACTGCTCCAAAATATAGCTGCCATAAAGGTTGGCATCCGTTAGAAGCTGAATTTTGTCATACAGATTGCTAATGCCGTGGCGTGCCATGGTTTGCTCAAGCGTCTGATGGGTTGCATATGCCATGATCCTTGCGGCAATATGGCTCCACTGCGGAGCCTCACGATCGCACAGCTCCACTGCGGCACGAGCCAAGGTATCCAAGCGCTGGGCACGTGTCATCTCTGGCTTGACCAGTCCTTCAAAGCGAGAAGCCCATGCATCCAGCGGGTAAAGCTCTTGCTCAAAGTCCTTCTCGATACCTAACAAAACGGGAAGCAAGCCCTCATCCGCGGCAAGACGGACAAGCTCGGAGCGCTGGCTGCGCAGCTCACTGCGCTTGGAACGATACAAAATGTAGCTTTTTGCCTGCTGGAAGTGACCGGCACGCATAAGGGTTTCTTCAACCACATCTTGAATAAGCTCTACCGTTGGCTGAGTCGTAGTGGACACACGCGCCTCTACCTGAGCTAAAAGCTGCTCAAGCTCCGCCTGAGTTATCTGTTCAGACGTTGCAACAAAAACCTTTTGCATGGCCCGAATAATCTTTTGGCCATCGTACTGCTCAACTGCACCACTGCGTTTAATAATGTTCATAGGGACCTCAAATATGATATGAATAGAATATATTGGGGCTGAATCCTTATAAACATACCAGATATTGTGGTTGATACCACCAAAATGTGAGAAGAAAAGAAGCATTTAGTTCTGTTGCTTTACTAGTTTTACCCATATCCGCACGTATGTACTTAAGAGAACAGCGACAATAGGCACAAACTCCTATCATTTAAATCTGAGTCAAAATACGCATTTCGTGCACAAACTACACCGAGGTTTTATGAACACTTCTTACCGCGCAACAAGGCGACAGGCAACCCCCTCCCACAAGAAAAAGAGTGATACGCCTCATCACCTCAACCATCTATCAGACGTAACGCAGGCAAACTCCGTAAAGCGCACGGATCTCCACCCATCAACCGACTCTGAGCAAACACTGTTTTCAAAAGCACTTAATCATATAAATGGCTTGGTATTTGCCATTATCTTGTCCTCGTTTACTCTCATATTTTTTTGCCTGCTGTGGCGTAATCATTTCTCGACCGACTCATATCTTGTCAGGGATTACATCGCACCCTTCTGGCATTTATCGCTTGGCCGCTATACCAGCTTTGCTCTATACAAGTTAACCGACGCTCTGGGCATTGGCACGCTTGACTCCCAAAGGATCCTGCTCGTGTTTTGGATTGTCGCTTGTGCTGCAGCAACCTACGCGGTAACCACGGCATTTTACAGTCTTTGCAAACCTGCTGCCACCAAAACGGGCGAGCTAGCTCTTAAGCTATTACTTGCTGCCGCGGCATCTTTAAGCTGGCTTAATGTATTTCACATGGACCTTATTTTGTTCCCTGAGCTTGCGCTATCCGACGCCGCAGGAATTGCTGCCACAGGATTTTCCGTCAAGCTCTTCTTTAAGAAAGGAGCTGTGGCAAAACTTGCATCTGCCCTCCTCTTGTACCTTGCGCTGGGCACTTATCAGAGCTTCATTGGCATCTACGTAGCGCTGGTTTTGTTTGGTAGTTTTACGCACTACCTTACCGATAAAGACTATGAAGCAGCACTAAAACGTGGTGGCATCGCCTGTGTAAGCGCTGGCTTTGGCGCAATCCTCAATGTGGGACTGGTAAAGATTTTGCGGGCTCTCAATATTATCGGCAACTCTGGCCGCGGTGCAGACCTTTCTCCACTCAATGTTTTACATAACCTTTTTGAGATACTTACGTATCAGCCAGCTCTGTACTGGAATGCAGATGGCCTCTTTCTTCCGGGCATTATCTTGCTCTTTATGGCTGTTGTCGTGTTGTGTCTGGTGCGCGTATTGCACACTGCGTCTCGCCGCACTAAAAAGCTCTTTGCTCTCACAGCTGTACTATCATACGTAGCGGCCTTTGCGCCACACATCATTGAATCCCATATTCTCCTTACTCCACGCAGCAACATTGCGGTATGGTCCTTTATTGCGGCGCTTGTGTTGCTGGTGATTGTGAACTGGCACAATCAAGGCATTCTGCAAAGCAATCGCCTGCTAAGCCTGCCTACCATACTTAAAAGTGCGCTCATGCTTATGCTGGTATTTACTGCTCTATCCGTCCAAGACATTGCTCAAGACGTATATATTTCTAACGAAGCCGACCGCATATATGCTCTCGCTATTGGTACTGCCATTCGTACCTATGAGCAGCAAAGTGGTATTCAAGTAACAAAGATTGGCTTGACTACCGACACAAAGCCCACCGGTGCCTTTTTTGAAACACGCTACAATCGCTACGAATTGAGCAACAGAATTTTGACTGTCCCCTATTCATATTACTGCCTCATTAACTATATGAACGGCATGGAGCTTATTGATGTGCCAGTGCTCGATGAGGTAAAGGAGCGCTACTTCAAGGACAAGAACTGGAATAGCTTTAATGTAAACGAGCAACTCGTATTTGAGGGCGATACTGCTTACCTGTGTGCCTATTAAAAAGCAGGCTGCTCCTTTATGGAACAGCCTGCTGCTGGTATGCAGTACCTTATCGTAGCTTATGAAAGAGGCACTGCTGACTCGTGGCTATAAACGCTAGTTCACAACGCCCTTAAGGCCATAGCTTTCGTGATACATATTGTCCGGATCGTATTCAACCTGTGTAGAGAAGTCATCGTCCTTCACTTCGACCGTAACCACAACGGGAATCGTATGGCTATCAAAGCGCATATTCTCTATGAATCCGTCCTGACCTGGCTGAGGAACATAGGGGCGAATCAGATAGTGGTACACGCCCTCACGCTTATACTCAATGTCCTTAAAGTCGACATCACCATTCTCATCATTACCGGCTTGTTCCAAGACATTGCCATCTGCATCCAATAGCTCAAACATGAACATATTGGGAGATAATTTCATGTTGTACAGCACAACATGCGGGCTTATCTTACCCTTGTTGCTGGGCTTGAAGTACACCTGCACAACAGGCTTGGGATACGCAAACGTTTCTCCCGAGCTCGTGCCATCTTGAGCCACATACTGTACCTGCGCCTCGGCCTTATCAATATCATAAAAACCAGGCCTTGCAGAAGAGGTGGGGTTGACCAAGTCATAGTCAGTATCAGCATCGCCTACATCAGGATAGCTTTCATTAGCAGCAAGCCATTTCTTAATAGCGGCTGTAGACGTTCGCTCATCAAACGAAAACTCGTATTTTGTATCCTCTTTTACCTTATTGGTGATGGTTGCGGTAACCGTACGGGTCGCTCCATCATAGGTAACGGTGTAGTCTACGCCATAGTTGAGGTCCCGCTTGTTACCCTGAGCATCGGTTGCTACCAGCTTATAAGAGTTGCCATACAAACTCACGTTTTCACTCAGCTGGCAAGAAATAGTAAAGTACACCTCGGGATTTCTGAGACGCTGCGTAAGGCGGTCAAGCATGTTTTTCATCTCAGTATCGCTATTTACTGAGAAGGCAGCCTTCTCATTATTGGTACTTACACTATGGGTAATAGTTTGTAGTATTGAAGCACCGCGGCCAGAACCAATAAAGATGGAGTACAAGTAATCAACACCCTTAAGCTGGTTGAGCAGCATCTGCGTTGCTGGATATACAACATCTCCTGCATTGGTGTAGCCACCATAGCTCGCACCAAAGTAGTTATACGGAACCTCGGTAGGCAGACCATCGGTTACTAAGAGTAAAACATTGTCTACATCCGGACTGTGATCCACATAGCGCTGTGCTTCTAACAAAGCACCACCAGTATTGGTGCCACCTTCAGCATATAATTGCCTAATTGCCCACTCCGCCTGACGATAGCTTCCTTTATTTAAAACTGCCTTTACCTCATTGGCATAAGTAATAATCGAAAACGTATTATTAGAATCAAAGGTACCAAGCGTATGAATCATTGTAGAAAGATTACGTTTGAGTGAGTCTATCTTAGACTCGCGAGAACCATGTATATAGCTCTCCTTCATAGAACCCGAAACATCAGCCACAATAATAAAATTCTTACGGCGGTACTTGGGGAAGTTAGAGTTATCTGCCGCCTGTGCCGACAAATACGTACGATAATCATTGGGACCTTTACGCTGTGTATCTGCGTTAGGATTGCCATCACCTAAATAGTCAATCTTTTTGGTAGTTTTGATCCCGATATCGGGCTTGGGGGGCTTAACGGGGCCAAGTTCCTCGTTATAGCGAAAGTGTAGCGTGATAGTACCCACATAATTATTGGTAAAAAACTGCCCATAGCCAGGAAGTTCCCATCTTTTACCTGGTGCCATTGGGAATGCCAGCTGAGACACTCCACCACTAAATTCCATCCCAACAAAACTAATCCGAGAATTAGTCCTATCATTAGGCGTCGCATAGAAATAGGGGATTCTTCTGCCAGCTGAAACCATACTTTGGCCCCGTCTGAGCTGTTGACTTACTACCTGTTCCCCTGTAGGGATTTGACCGTTTACAGTATGATAAATTTGCTTTACTTGTGAAAAGAACTTAAAGTCATAAGAAAATCCAGATGTATCTACGACATGTTTTGACTCATCTGACAACTCATCATAGTTATCTATAACGGTCTCAACATATAGCGTTGATCCTCCGCGAGCGTACGCTGTCTGCGCAGGTAGACCACCTACAAGAGCAACAGCAAGTCCAAAGACCGCTATGCACATACTGGTTAACGCAGCCACTGGTTTTGCACGCAAAAAAGAGTGATCATTCATCAGAAGTCCCTCCTATATGAGAGACAGCCGTATGAGCGGCATCAGGAGCATCTTTACGCCGCTGCTCATCAACACGCTCAAGTAAGGTAATACGCGCTTTGTGCTGTAAAGAAATATTGGCAGGCTTAGTGGTGTTCTCGTCTGGGTTGTATGCAGCTTGCAGGCTTTTTGTATCATGCGCCAAAGAAGCTTGTGCATCGTCCCCCAATAGCCAATTAAGAAGATCGAGCTCACGCGATCCCACTTCAGGCAAAATGGAAGCGGAGTAACGTGGATAAAATACTGCGGGATTATCGTCAGAAGTTCCTGGAAGAGTCATAAATTCACAGTTGACACCCTGATCCTTTAGCTCCATCGCTTCTTCGGAACTGCCGATAAACCCAGCAAGCTTGCCCTCTTTAAACGACGACAGAACTTCTTCACGGGACGGCAGTGATGTAAGGTTGGGAGCAATGGTGCTGTCATCAGAAGTTATTGCCTTCCAGTTATACAGCTCGCTCATATAACGCTGAGTTGCAACAGGCCAATTCAAATCCCCTTGGTCAAGAGAATCTGTAAGGTACACCAACGACGAAAGCTACTTATCAGATGCAGCCCACATCCCCACCCCTTGGGGAAACAGCTCGGGATAGCTATGACCAACCGCAACCACACCCTCACTGGACTGCGGAATCTGAGCTTTTGCATCATTAAAGGAATTGGGATTGTAAACAAAAGCGCTTACGTTACCTACTAAAGGAATACTTGCAACCCCCCCCAAAACTCAGGCGCATGGCCAGAGGAGTCACCTGCTTTAGCCGCTGCTTTCTTTGCATCTTCTGCCTTCTTTGCAGCCTGTTCTTGGTCCTCTTCCTTGCTTTTTGCCGTATCATTTTGGAGTTCCTCATTAGAGGGTATGCCGCCCGCCTCTTTAATTGCTGCCGCAGTGGCCTCTGCACCATCAGAGTTACCATAATTAAGAGACGATTCACCCTTAATCACGCCCTGGCCATCTGTAGAAGCAGTTTTGGAATCATCAGCAGGATTTACTGCAGTGGAATAGGGCATAACCATAAGACGATCATAATTTTTTGCTGCTACTTCTTTAAGGTCACCCAACTTATCCGTAGTACCTAACCCATCATTGATAGAGTTTGGCCAAATACATAAACTGGCACCCTCACGCTTCATAACATCCGCAATGGTGGAGCTAGTAAGCTCGGAATCCGGGACCACGCGCATATGAACCATACTTAGGTGAGTAATGCCATACTTGAGCGAAAGCGGAAGCATGGCCCCGCTCAACGACTGCGGCACCACAATGGTTACTGAGTTAAAGAAAGAAACCACAAGCAGTAACAAGGCCACAAAGGCAAAGCCTGCAACCGCTATTTTTTTAATTTTTTGTTTGCGCTGTTGCTCATATTGCTTGCGATAAGCACCTATGGATGCATTGCGCTTAACGGGAACATTCATTCAATAGTCCATCCATTAGGTAGATCACGTGCATTAAAGTTAGTAACAGCGCCCTTATCAAAGCTGTAGCGCTCAGAGTATTGTGATGCAGAAGCCGAGGGAGACCAGACCACGTTGTCATTAGGCTCACCGTAGGTATCATCAAAATCAGTCTGAGCAGCAAAGTCGATCTTTTTCAAACCAAACAGTTTGAGGAAATAGGTATCACATGAGCCATGCAAGACAATACGTGCTTTATAGTGACGTGCATTCTCAGAGCGTACATCCTCGGTAAAGTACAGCTCCCCTTTGTTGGTAAAACCATTCGCACCCAGGGTCTCTATAATGCATTTAGAAAAATCTGTACCTGGCTGCTCACTGTAGCGCACCGTATCCTGATATGTAAGATGGTCCTGAGCCACAAGCTGGCACATACTATTAAGACGACTATGCGCCATGAGCACCATACTGGCATCCATAGCCAAGCCTACAAAAAAGATCATGACTACAAGCGCAGCAGCAAACATGACAAGAACATTTCCCTGCTCATCCTGAGCCTAGGCTGCCGCCTTGCACATGTGCGCGCGGCGTATATGTTGCAATCCAAACTTCATTAGTAGCTCCGCCTCTGCTGACCAATAATCTGGTCGTAATCAACCGTGCGTTCCATCCCATGCTCTGTAATAAAGAGTCCTACTAGCGGCTTTACGCGGTAGCTGATAGTGGCGCGGGCATGCATATGACGCGTGTACTGCGTGGCATCATGCGGTTTTTTATCGTAGTTAGGCACATCAAACGAGCTGGACGTGCTCGTAAGCGTTACTTCAGCACCAGAAACAACAAGCTTGGAGGCGTCCATACCAAACCAACCAGAATCGGTAATGGCTTTCTTAACTACCGTATCGACACCGCTGTTAATATCGGTAGGAGCGGTGTCTGCATAATCGCCTGCATCCTTGTATTTTTCTTTGACGTAGCCCCAATTAGCATGGCTGCACGCATACTCAAAACTTATGTGTTGATAGCCCACCCAACCCAATTCGATGGTGGCAAAAATAAGCAGAACAAAGAGGGGAAATACCAGCGCAAACTCTAAGAGCGCCTGGCCCTCTTCACGATGTGCCTGACGAGAAACGCTACAACGGAGTGCTGCTGATAATTTTTGCATCATATCACTCCTTATATCCACTCGCATACACGTTGCGACTCATAGGGTCGCTGGTAATGGTCCAATCCATGCCGCCCGTAAACAAAGCACCAAGTGGCGTAATGGCTTGACCTTCACACTGAGTTCGCACGGTAATGGTTTGGTAGCTATAGTTGGAAGGTCGATCTTCAAAGCGCTCGTTGAAGTTGCCTTCCTTTTCTTTATCGGATGAGTAAACGCGATAGGTATATGCCTGCTGACCTGCAGCACCAAGATCGATAGACGCCACACGAAGGTTGGTAAGCTTTTTGCGGCCAGCTGCCTGAAGTGATGCGTTGATGCTTTCCTGATAATTGCCCTGAGTAAGAGACTCGTAATTTACGCTAGAAAGCGATGAGGCAGTTGCATTCATTAAGGGCCATGCGCAGCGAAGCATACCGCACCAGATCGATGGGGACCAAGGCGAGAAGGCACATGACAGAAACGATAAGAGCAAATTCAACAAAAGACTGCCCCTCTTCAGTACGTGCTACGTAACGCAAAATGCGGTGTAAGGATCCACGCAAACGATTGTGCGTGGTAGGTTTACCATTCATGACTCCCCTCCTTCAAATATGGGTGAGTGCGGATACTACAAAATACGGCAACACAGTGGCTGCACACGGACAAGATCTGCTTACTGACGAGAATTGCGCTGACGCAGATACTCTTCGGCGCTCATTTTGTGAACGGCAGGCTCAGCGGGTTTCTCGTCCACCAAGATAAAGGAACGAGCCTCCTTGGGAGCTTCCTTGAGCTCAGACTCAGGTGCACACTCATCCGAATCGTCGTTCAAATCACAAAAATGCTTAGCTGGACTGTCTGCTGCATCCGCACCAGAACTGGGATAAGCGCTGGTAGCAGTATCAGTAGCAGCGCTTGTTGCATCAGGTGCAAAGTCAACCACCTCAGGCGCCAGCCTTGATGCGTCGGCGCTGAGTTCATCAAACTCACCCAGTAGTGCAGCAAGTACTTGATACGTTTTGCCACATACGGAAGTAAGACGGTTATTCGTGGCTTGAGCCTCATGCAAAGCCTCTGCAAGCCTCTGGTTATCCGTACGTGTTTTTGTCATCTCTGTAAGAACAGCTTCATACTGCCTGGTAGCGGTGGTGAGTGTAGCGTTTAGCTCATCACAACGCTTTTGGATGGCGCCATGAGCAGTTTTGTACTCAGCTACGAGCTGCTGCGCAGCCATAACGTCTTGTTGTGCTTGAGCAGCCTGTTGCTGAGCAGCGGCAACCTCATTCTGAGCGCGGACAGCTTCATCTTGGGCGCGCGCAGCCACGCTTCTCGCTTTAGCTGCTTCATCTTGTGCATAAGCAGCGGCGTTTCGCGCTTGAGCTGCCTCATCATGCGCCTGAGTAGCTTCATCTTGAGCACATGCAACCTCACGATATGCGCGAGTAGCTTCATCTTTTGCCTGAGCCACCTGCTGCTGAGCAGCGGCAACCTCATTGCGGGCACGTGCAGCCTCGTCCTGCGCAGCAGCTACACGAGCAACCAGTTGAGTACGCTCAGTCTCAAAGTCTTGGCAAAGAGCAGCAAGCTCATTGTTCTGCCCTACGAGCGCTATGTTGGTTTTGGAGAGCTCTTCAATGCGGTCAGACAGCTCCGCACACTCTTGCACGGTTTGCTCGACCTTCTCGACAAGATCTGCATGCGTTGCAACCTGCTTTTGTGCGGCGGACAATTCATTGGTAAGCGTCTCAATCTGCTGCTCAAGCTCTGTATTCTTATGCTGAGCAGCCTCAAGCAAAGAGGCATTTTCCTTCATGCTTGCACAGGCCTCTTCCAGACGATCCAGAGCATCAGTGCGCTCTTTAGATACATGGGTAAGCTCATTGGACACGCGGTCAAGCTCGTCCTTGAGGCGGTCAATCTGAGCAGTTGCATCACGCTTGTGAGCCTCAAGTTCCGCAACCGCCTGCTCAAGCTTGGACTTCATGTCCATAGCTTGCACTAGCTGTGAGCGGATACCGGAGAGCTGCTCGTGCTTGTCTTCACTCTGCTCACGAGCAAGATCTAGCTGCGTGGAGGCCTCGGACAAAGAGGCTTCCAGTTTTGCACGATGAGCCTCTATCTGCTCCATCTGATTACGCAGCAATCTACACTCACTGGTAGAGCTTGCAACCTCACGAGACAAATCCTGGATCTGGCGCTCAAAGCCCGCGCGCATCTGAGCATCGGAATGAGAAATTTCATCAATCAGATCATGGACACTGGACTCAGAATAGCCGCCAAACATGGAGCGCTTGAGCACGCTTTGCAGATCAATAGTGGGCCGACCTTGCGTATCAACCAAGCCCGCAAAAGAAATCTCATCACGATCAAAAGAAGGCATCATAGTGCTGTCAGGCACCGCTGAGCTTCCGTCCAAAACAGTGTCCTCACTTGTTACAAAGCTGCTAGCAGTCGTGCCATCTGAACTTGTCATGTCATTTGAAAAAGACATGCCACCAGAAATAAGCACACCGTTATTTCCCCCAAGCACGCCGGTTTTATCGGCAGACACGCCTTCATACGCAGCCCCATTGGCGGCTTCAACAGCAGAATCCTGAGCTTGCAGACCATAGGCAGCCCTCACGGCCCCAGCAACATCAGCTCTACCCGCAGTCTCAGACTCCGCCTCGGTAAACGCATTGGAAAGCGTATCAATAAGATTTAAACGATTTTTACGCTCGTCTTCGGAAAGCTTACTCACATCAAACTCCTTGGGTGCCGAGAAAAACCATGAGCCTTCAGGATCTTCCAAACCAAATGCTTCCTACCCCTGTGAAGCATCGGTCATATTCTTGTCTTGCGCGGTATCCATTGTGCGAGCTGTATTTTCCATACCGCACCCCTTTCTAGTTTTTATCCCTGTATTCAGATGGTGTTATTGGCTGGGCACTAAGAGTGTCACCCACGCTCAGGGCTGCCGCCTGTCCTGCCGGCAACTCCAGAACATGCTTTGCTCCACGAACATACGCGCCCAGACGCCACGGCTTGACTTCTTCTTTGTAGAGCACGTGCATACTGCCATCCAGATACACCACATCTATAGGAAAGCGCATAAAGCAGCAATGCACTGACGAGCAGTTCCACAACAAAAGACCCCCATGAACGTCCTGCGGTTTACGCAACATAAGGCCACGGAGACGAGAGCTAAAGCTTGTAGCCTCTTCTACCTTGACCTCACATGTCTTCTCTTTGTTGGTCACACAAACTGTCATGGTATGCGCATGCTCCTTTTCTGACATTTTTGTCGACGTCTCATCCCTACATCTTGGTATTTCATCCTTACAACCATCAAACAAAACCTAACCCAAATGCAGGGTCTCAATAATGTTGAGAGCCGCCGGCTCGAGCAGCACAATAAGAAGACAAGGCAGCAGGCACACTACGAGCGGAAGCATCATTTTAATGGGCATTTTTGCCGCACGTTCTTCTACCTGCGCCGCACGGTACTCACGAATTGACTCCGACTGAGCAACCAAGATATTTGCAATGGGAACACCGAGCTTATCCGCCTGATTAACAGCAGTTACAAAGTTGCGCATGGGCTCTACCCCACAGCGCTCAGAGAGGTAAGTCAGTGCTTCATGCCTTGATCCGCCTAAAGATATCTCACGAAGCGTTGTTTTGAACTCATCAGAAAGAGGACCGCTGGTGCGATTGACAACGTGCTGAAGTGCCTGGTCAAAACCAAGGCCGGCACTCACACAAGAACTTAGCAGGTCAAGTGAGCCAGGCATATCCGTTTCAATCTGATTTTTGCGCTCTGTAATCTGAGCCTTAAGCATAAAGCGCGATAAGATATAGACACCCAGTACAAATATGATGCCAAATAGGAGCCTAATAAATACCCAACCCATAGCGCCCATGATCAGTGACAGTAATACGCGCTGAGCAAGCCATTCTCGAGCGGATTGTTGACTACCAGCACTACGCAAATCATTAGTGAGTTGTTCCTGAGATTTAGTGTCCAGCGGAATAGCGTTACCAAATACCATAAAGACACGATCCATGTAGGGCTTAAGAGCGCGCTGATACAGTGTCTTTGGCTCGTTTTTGGGCATCGAAAGGACCGATGCATCCATCTGCTCAATAGCTTCCAAGCGATCTGAAACACGATCGTGCCTTAAACGCTTTGAAAGAATCAAAAACAGAACAAGGTACACACCGACCAGCACTACTATGACAAGAAAACTAAATTCCACTGTTCACCTCCTAAATCTTTGTGATCTTACGAATAAGAACAAAGGCTACAAACTCAAGAATTGAGCAGGCCAAAAGCAATGCCATGCCTAAGGCAGAGGTAAAGAACGTGCTCATATAGCCTGGGTTTATACCTGAAATAATGAAATACATGACCACGGGCAAAGAGCCCACAATAAGGCCGGACATGCGGCCTTGTGCTGTAAGTGCATTAACCTTATTACGAAGTCGGACGCGCTCACGTATGGTATCGGCAATATTGTCCAAAATTTGTGACAAATTGCCACCCACACGCCTCTGTACCATAACAGCAGAGGTCATCAGACGCATATCCGCATTATTGGTACGATCACAAATACCCTCAAGCGCATCTTCTAGCGGTGTGCCCAAACGCATCTCTGCAACAGCACGGGCAAATTCTTCTCCGATAGGTTCAGGCATGTCAGCAGCGGCAGAAGAGAGAGCTTGCTCAAATGAAAAACCAGCACGCAGACCATTTGACAGTAGCATAACGGCATCGTAGAGCTGTAAATCAAACTTTGCTAAACGCCGAGCATGAGCAATACGCAGAACAACAGGAGGTATTGCCGACGCAGCAAGGGTCGCTATGGCGCTGAGAGACAAATTATGCGTAAGAAACACGCTCAAAATACCCACGACAAAAGGTACGGTAATCCAAAAAAGCAAGAACTCCTCAACCCGTATCTGGAGACCTGAATTACGAATTTCTTCCCTCGGGCGATCAGATACCTGGATATTCAGCTTAATCTGCTTGCGCTCTGTCTTTTTATCACTTGGACGCTGAGCATAACTGTCGTTATCAGAGTTTTCTATCTCTTCTAAACGCTCTGCAATAGTACTCGATGTATGCAGCAAATAGAGACAGTGCCCCAGAAGGAGAGCACAGACAACGATTATAAAATGATGATTGTATCCATAGCTACCGCCTAGACAAACCACTCGTCGCGAATCATGATGCCCGACTCTTCAAACTTCTTCAAAATCTTGGGACGAATACCCGTTGCTACAAAGCTGCCTTTAATGCGTCCACCTGCATCCAGGCCATCTGGCTGAAACACAAAGATGTCCTGCAGGGTGATATTGTCGCCTTCCATACCCAGAACTTCAGAAACGCTCACGATCTTACGTGAACCATCCCTAAAGCGTGCCTGCTGCACAATAATGTCCAAAGCAGAAGAAATTTGAGCACGAATTGCACGAACCGGCAGCTCAATGCCACCCATCAAAATCATGGTTTCCATACGAGAAATAACATCGCGAGGAGAGTTTGCGTGTACCATAGTCAACGATCCTTCATGACCGGTATTCATGGCCTGCAGCATGTCCAAGGTCTCTGCAGAACGAACCTCACCAACGATAATGCGGTCAGGGCGCATACGCAGAGCGTTCTTTACCAGATCTCTAATAACAACAGCACCCTTGCCCTCTGCATTGGCGGGACGTGATTCGAGCGAAACCACATGATCCTGCTCAAGTTGGACCTCGGCGGCGTCCTCAATGGTAACAATGCGCTCATCGCCAGAAACAAAACCCAACAAAATATTGAGCAAGGTGGTTTTACCAGAGCCGGTACCGCCAGAAACTACCATGTTGGCCTTGCCTCTAACACAAGCCTCCAAAAATGAGGCCATAGCGTAATTGATCGAACCACCCTCAATCAGATTGGCAATCTGCAAAGGCGCGGACGAGAAGCGGCGAATAGTAATGGAGGGACCATTCAGCGCAATGGGTGGAATGATAGCGTTAACGCGGGATCCATCCAATAAACGGGCGTCTACCATAGGGTTTGCTTCGTCAACACGACGCCCAACCTTGCTTACGATACGATCCAAAATGCGCACAACATGGGCGTCATCTTCAAAGGTAACATTGCTCAAAATCAGCTTACCCTTGCGCTCAATATACACACGCTTGGGACCATTGACCATAATTTCGGAAATGGAAGGATCATCCATCAGACGATCCAGTGGACCTAAGCCAGCAACCTCAGAATACACATCATCAGCAATGGCAGAACGATCTGCGCGTGGTACCTCTGCGGCCTCGGCAATCAGGATACGAGCGATAAGCTCACGCATACCCTCTTCGGTCTCCACATCTAAAGAAAGGTCCTGTGAGTTAACCTGCCTGATTACTTCTGCCTGAACACTTTTCTTGAGCATGGCATAACGATTAGCTGTAGGCGTTACCACAGAAGCCTCTGCTGACGAGAAGCCCCCAGAAGAACCTACATCAGTGCTCGCTATACCAGTACGTGCCTGCTCAAGGCGCTCGATTAAACTCATTTAAATCCCTTTTTTAAGCCAAAAAACCCGCGACGCTTGCCCCTGTTTTGAGAAGTCTCAGCAACTGTAAGCGGTACTGGACCACCAGAATTCTTTCTGCCCTTGCTATGACGCCCTGCAACGGACTCTGCAACATGCCCCGTTATACGCACCGCATGATCCACTACGGAACGAGAAACGGGATTTTTAGGTGCGCTTAACGCTATGGGCACACCATTGTTGCTAGCAGAGCAGCAATTTGCCCAATCATAGGGAATCTCAAAAGCAAGGTTGGTTTTAAGTACACACACAACGTCATTCGTAGTAATGCGCGTATCGGGGCTGACAAAAGAAATGATTAAGCTCGTCTTGGATGCCATACCCAGGCTGTGCATCAGTGAAAGAAGTGTCTTAGTATGCTTAAGCACAGCAATGTCTGGACGTACGCACACAAAAATGTCACCCACTGCCTCAGAAATTGCAATAAAGGTATCGTCAATGGTAGTGCCAGTATCCACTAAGACATAATCGTAATAGCCACGCAAAGCCATAAGAACCCTAGATACCTGCGCAGGGCTGATCTTCTCGGCAATCTCAGGTCCACGAGGACCGCACAAAAACATTTACGCCGGACTCATGAATAACAAGATGCTGGCGAATATCGTCAATGGTGGGTTCCCCTACTTCCTGAAGCAGCTCACCAATATCGTTATTGCCTGAGTCGATACCAAAGTAGCAGCCCACATCGCCGTAGAGCATGTCACAATCAACAACGACAACCTTCTTGTTGCAACGTGCCAAGGCAACCGCTGTATTTACAAGTGCCGTTGTCTTACCAACACCATCTTTTGCAGAAACGAAGCTCATATACTTGGTATCGGCCACAACCATAGCACCGGACAGCGCTTCTATGCGACTGCGCTCCACCGTAAGTACCACGTGCAGCTGATCAAGTACTTGCTTTTTGGACATATGCTCATCGTAGGCATATTGGATACCAGAAGACAGGGTTCTTGTATCTTGAATTGCGGACTGGGCGACAATACCCACGATTATGATGCCTGGTCTAAGTGCATATACTTGCTGTACGCCACGAAGCACGGCATCAGAACCATCTACGTACACAACCAATATGTCAGCACCAGCACCGCTTACTCCGCGCAATACATCAGTCTCGCGAGAGCAGGCTCCTACGATCTTGTAGGTTTCCTCGCCAGTAAAAATAGGATAGAGCACCGATTTGCACGCGGACTCGTCACCATACAAATATACGTTCGTTGTCACGATGACCCTCCACTACTTAAGAATGATGTCGCTTGTACTAATAGGTGCAGTCTGTACTGTTGCATCGCCATCATCCTGAGGACGTAATGCCAAATACAACTTGCCACCCGATGCCATAGCAGCGGTTATTTGTTGTGCCTGTTCGGTAGTAAGCTGCATCGTTACCAGCGAATACGATGAAATATTTGACGAAGAAGCCGCAGAGGAATCACCCTCAGAAGTCTTATTTTCTGACGTAAGGTTTTTGTTCAGAGCTAAAATAGGCACATTCTGAACAAGATACACGGCAGTGGTGTCGTTTTTGACTTCATGGTTAACGCTTCCAGACGTAGCAGACTTATCCGCGTTCATAGCAAACAAGATGTCTACGCGGTTGCCAACTCTGAGCAATCCAGCAATACCAGACACATCGTCAACCTTGAGCGTCATGGCACGCATACCCTGAGCAAGTTTGGTACCTAATCCAGAACTCATACCATTTTGATCAGGTTTAGATATGTGGTTCTTTAGGATGGGTTCCCCAGAAACCATCGACACAAGCGTGTAGGAGCCTGTTACTTCATCAATGGACTTAACCGCATTTGCATTCTGCTCTGTTGCGGGCACTTCTTTTTCTTCCAACATATCGGATATAATCTGAGCAAATGCAGGAATGGAATTCTTAACCACAACAACTTTACGAATTGATTCGTTTTCCTGACCGCCTTTCTGGATTATCCTTGGGACTACCAGGAGATAGGCAGCTAAAACAATAATGAGCACAGCAGAGACGACAGCAATAGTCCTCAGCTGTTTTTTCTTATCCACAGGTAAACCGGCCATCTATGCCTCTCATCTGCTCGTATTACATCCAACAAAAAAGGGGAATTGGGCCGACAGACAATGCTGCCGACCCAATTGTCTTTCGACAAATCCGAGATACTACTTCAGCTTCTCATTAATCTGATTCAGCTTAGACATTACACCGGTACCCATTGCTTCAAGTGCAGCAATGCAGACCACGGCAATAAGAGCGATGATCAGGCCGTACTCTGCGAGACCCTAACCAGCTTCCTCATCTTTAAACCAAGCAATTGCGTTGTTCATAGTATTCTCCTTTCTAAACGCAATTGGCCTACCTTACAGAACTAACTATTTCGAAACTGAGCATTAGGGATGACTTGGTTTGCTCAGATTATCGACGACTAATTTAAGAGGGCTTTTTACGGCTTTTCCCATTGCTTGTAATGAGCCAATACAAATAAGCACCACAAAACAAAGTATTAGGGCGTACTCTACAAGCGCTTGACCAGACTCCTCATCGGCCAATACACTAACAAAATGACTCCTGCACAAATTTTTTGATATGTACGCAAAGGTATTCATTAAAACGAAACTCCTAAGACCTGTGTAAAGCTTGGGATGTATGGGCACAAGACTGCAGTTGCAAGCCCAATGGAAATAAAGGAGCACATGGGAAAATACGCCATGAAGGTGAAGTTTTTCATAAGCCACTTGGCGGCAAAATAAACAATGGAAGAGACAGCCAGACCCATAAGGAAATACACCACAGCAGGCCATCCCGCAATAAAGCCACATACCATCGCTAGCTTAATATCACCAGCACCAACACCACGTGAACCGCTTCGTGCTTTTGTAATAGCCATAGCTAAAAAGAACATTGTTGCTATGCCAAGCATGCAAGCAGCACCTGTAAGAAGAGAAACAGGTCCAGCCTCAAGGATTCAATACACAATGCCAATGAGCAAAACAGCTAAAACCGCTTCATTGGATATGATGCGAAGCATGTTGTCTACCAAAGAGCTGACAATACAAATGGTTGTCAGAAGAAGCACTGGAATAACAAGGGGCACAGGAAGCAAAACACCACAGGCAATGCAGAATAGTGCATGAGCAAAACCGGCCGCAGTAAATGCAAGCTTAGAATTATTTGCAATGATTTCACGTTTGCGCTGAGCCTGCTTAAAATCAACGAGCATCTCTGTTAAGCGAGGCAACATAAACGAAAAAATGAGTCCATACAGAGCAGCGCAAAGCGGCATGACATTCAGCATTGTCACCCCCTAAAATATACTCCCGTTCAAAATTGTGGAGACAATTTAGCACATGTCTTTGAGAACTTGTTTCACAAAAAGCAAAATGCTCTCATTTAAGTGGTTTTATGAACACAAAATTACAAAACTAAATTTATTTTTAGGAAAGATAAAATAGGGTTAAATTAATTATAAAAATCAAGCCTGAGCACGCTCTTGCTAAATATATATTAAATCTTATCTCTCTGTATAAAGAAAAGGGCTTGCGTAGCTTCTTGCATCCCCAAAATTCTGGAATACATCAACTCTAACGCAAGCCCTTAGTTTATCAAAAATACCTTGTTTATCAGCAATGCTACTCTAAGATTAAATGGTAATGATGCCCACCAACAACAGAGCAACTGCTGCAACAGCACCCACACAGATGCCAGCAATAAGCAGATAGTCACGCTTGGTAAAACTGCTCAGATTTTGCTCTTTGCGCCCAAGAACATAAAAGATGATGCCTGGTATATAACCTAAACAGCTCAGCAGCAAATAGGACCAGCCACTAATAATGGTGCCATACGCAATAAATGCAGCCGCAATAAGACCAACAACAAGCTGACCAGTTTCATGACGCTGATACGAAAGCTTGACCTGATAAGCAGCAGCTAAAAACCAGGTAATAGCAATCGTAATAGTACACATCGAAAGAGCAAAATTATAGGCGTCCCCCGAGAAAAGCAAGGTAATCAAAAAGATTTGTGCACACAAGCCAACAACAATGAGTGAATGAGCAGGTGCATTGTTCTTATTGAGTTGGCCCCACCAGCTTCCTAAGAGCTTATCGCTTGCCATGTCTTTGGTGACTTCAGCCGGAAGCAAAGTAAAGGAAAGCCAGCAGCCAAATCCTGAGATGAGCATGGCAATAGAAATGAATGCGCCGCCCCAACCAGGTGCCATTTGCTCAAACACATACAGAAGCGCAGGATACGGTTGCTTGGCGACTTCGATATACGACATATAGCCATAGGGCAGCAGCGAAACACCCAGATAAACAACCAGCACTATCAGCAACCCAATAATGGTGGCAACGCCGGCTTGTTCACGCTTGCGGGCTCGCTTGGTCACAACGCTTGCACCCTCTATGCCGATAAAGACCCACATCATGGTAATGAGGCAATTTGTGATTTGGTTGGCAACACTGCCAAAACTTACCGCATCTTTTCCCGTGCTTCCAGCAGCAACTGCAGCGTCGTGAATATTGCCCCAGAAGTCAGCGGTAAAAATTCCCGCATTAAACAACGCAATACCAAAGACACAAAACATCACAAGCGCTGCTACCTTAATAATCATGATAAGGGCATTGAGGAACGAAGCACTTTCGATACCACGGATAACAAGCAACACGAGCAGCCAAGTAACAACGGAACCCATAAGAATGGACCCTATATTATTCCCTGGCAAGAAGTAAGGGATAAAATAACCAAGCGTCGAAGCCAAAACTGTGGCAAAGGCAATATTGCCGCACCATGCACTAAACCAATATCCCCAGCCAGAAAGAAAACCCGTAAACGGCCCAAAGCCTTCGGTTGCATAGGCATACACATTGTTAACGTCGGGACGCTTTACCATAAGGTTGTTGAGTGAAAACGCCAAGCAAAGAAAACCAAGGCCAACAACAAACCATGAAATGAGAATGCCACCAGGAGAAGCCACGCTAGCAAGCTGACCCGTAAGTGCAAAAACGCCCGTACCAATACAAGAACTTACGACAAGACCGATCAAACCAAAGAGTCCGATACCCTTCGCTGTTTTTGAGGAGCCTGTCTCTTCAGACATATCAGATCCTTTCATACGTCGTACGCCGTTTTACCAACGGCGTACGTAGCAGCGTTTTATATTCTTACCAGCGCAGTGACAGGCAAGTAATGGAACCGTCAATCTTGCGGAACTCGCTCATTTCAACTGCGATAATGTCATAGCCCCACGCTTTGAGCTGTGCTTCTACCTGAGGATAACCAGCAGCCATGATTATCTTATCGTTAATGCGAACGCAGTCTGCACCATAGGCTTCTTCATCGGGCACTTCAAAAATGTTCTTGAACTGGCCACGACGATATGCGGAAGCAGTCTTGAACTCACCAGAAACAAGCAGGTTGCCATCCTCAACATACGTACCGCCAGTCTTGAGGTGCAAGATATGCTCAACAGGCACCTGCTCAGTGGTCATACCCCAATCCGCCAGGAAAGCCGTAAACTGACGGAAGCCCTCGTCATTGGTGCGCTTAGAACGACCTACATAGTAGTGATCGTCCACCATCATAACGTCGCCACCTTCAAGCGTTCCTGGTTCGGTAATCTGCTTGATTTGGGACTCATCAAAAAATTCACGTAAGGTTGGAAGCATGAGCTTGGCCTCATCGTGACGAGAAGTTGTACCAGGCAGGTCGGAAACAACACCCTTTGGAGTAATAACAGCTGTGTCCTCGACAAACACACTGTCGGGATACTCTTCAAGCGCAGGGAGAATAGTGACTTCAACACCTGCCTGCTTAAGAGCCTCGGTATAGTTATCATGCTGCTCAAGGGCAAGCTTGTAGTCAGGCTTTCCAAGCTCAGGACTACCGGTAAGACCATCAATGACGGAGCGCGATGGCTTGCGGACAATTGCATGAGTGAAATTTGAAGCCATGAGAAGTTCCTTTCTCGACAGATAATCTCTATATGCATAATGTATACAAAAAATGATAGAAAGCAGACATCGTATTGTCACGGAGTTTTATATGGCTTTATTACGTCGGTAAGCGGAAAAGTAATGGTATTTGATCTAAGTGATTATGATGTTTATAATGTATACAATTTGATACAAAGGAGCTATCTATGAGCATTGCACCACAGTCGCACTCATTTAAGGAGCGGGCTTATCGCTATATTGTTGACTGCATCCAGGCGGGAGAGCTTACTGAGGGCACTCGGGTTATTGAAAAATCAATTGCCGAGGCCCTACACATGAGCAGAACACCGGTACGTGAGGCCCTGAGCGAGCTTGCCGGAGATGGATACCTTGAGGGAGTTCCTCAAAAAGGATTTCGCGTGCGTGGCTTTAGTGCGGACAACGCGCGTGAAGTATTTGAGATGATCGGACCACTTGATGGGCGTGCTGCCTTTTTGGCACTGCCCCATATGACGAGTGGCGACCTTGCTGAACTGCATTTTTTGCATGAATCAATGGAGCTGGCGGTTGTAGGAAAACTCACACAGCGCTATTACGATCTGCAGCTTGAATTTCATCAGCTCTATATCAACAAGTGCGGCAACGCGCGGCTTCAGCGCACACTTGCTGAGCTTAATCAGCAAATCTCTAGACGTGCCTATGAACGCGACGACCTATCCGCACTCGATAATATGCGTAGGGCAAATGAGGAGCATGAACAGATCATCAGCTTATTTGAGCAAGGAGATGGCTTAGCTTTACAAGACTATATCCGCGATGTTCACTGGTCTTTGGATAACGTAGATTTTGCAACCTGGAAAGCATAAGCGTCTACCAGCAAATTTAGCACATCGTGTGGTAGTGCTAAGAAGCAGTCATATTATCCGCTTACCTGTATCCCACTCAAAATGACTGTGATGTAGCTAACACACACTAAACCTAAAATTGCAATCACTACAATCCATCTCTGTTTATATATTTTACCAAGCGCTCCGATCCCAATAGGAAACAGAAAAAGAGGCACGTATATATAGGCAGGAAATGGAATCATCTGTCTAATAAAAGGAAGGCAAAGAACCATCTGCAATATCACTATGGCGCTAAAAAAGATATTTACAGCTTTTTGATATGTTTCTGGTAAATGAGTTTTCATCATATAGCATACCTCCACATTACAAATGCAAAATCAGCAGCTGCGGTATAAACACTTCCTCCACCACCTGAAACAACTCAAGCTATAAGTGCCTTAGCAAGAGATCTCTATATCGAAATAATACATCTCTTCTCCTTTAAGGTAAGATTTTATTTTTTTACAGTTTCTCTCTCCTTCTACCACTGCTAAAATCCGTCCGCCATCATCCACTATAAAAACGGTAGGATTTTTGTTTTAACGGTATCTATAAAATTCTGTAAGACTTCTAACAATGAGATTTCATCTGCTAAAAATCTGTTAACCCTGTAAAAACATGTAAGAATTATAAGATTTTACGTAAAAGTAGCTATTTCTCAATAGGCTAAAACAAAGCGTCTACCAGCAGATATGCCGATAGACGCTTATCAATTGCATGGTGGAGGCGCGGAGGATCGAACTCCGGTCCAAAGCACTTCCCTGGCAGGTGTCTCCAAGCTCAGTTACTGGTTAGATCTCAAACAAACTACACCCAGTGACCCGCGTGTTTGTTCCAGCTGGTTTGGTCTTAAGCTATGGCATACCAACTACATCCACAGCTGCATCTTCCTCAAATGACGTCGCGCTAAAAACGGAAGCAATCCTTAGTTTGACGGCCGCTTGTATAAATTAAGCAGCGAGGGCGTAAGAGCCCTGATAAGAGTTGTTGTCAATTCAATTTGACGGTACCCCTGTTTAACGTGGCGAGGAGACCACGGCTTGCTGCCCACCTCAGAACTACCCTGTCGAAACCAATCGCCCCCAAAAAAGCGGGACCAATGGCCACCATTTTCAAAGAACCTACTTAGAGCATAAAGCTATAAGTCCGTGTATGCAGTATACCCTTTTATCAGGTAATTAGTTCTTAGATTTTTGCTGAGCTGCTTTTTTAGGAGTCTTAGCATGCGGACATTTATTTACCAACAGGATAATAAGCGCAGCTGTTAAAAGTGCAGGGCTGACCCATATGGTGTGGGTACCTAAGAGTGGAATAAGTCCACTGCCTAAAATGGCACCAAAGACAAAAAAGATAATGACACCGTAATATAGCAATGCATCCTCAAGAGCTTGCTTCTTTTTGGTAGTCAGAAATGTCACAAGTTCATGAGTGCCAGATCGTAAATTACCAATACACATAGTGGTAGCAAACGGGCGACCATGCAATACACGGAACGCTTGAACTTGAATACCACAAGCAAAAGAGGTAATACAGTTGGCCAAAAGTGGCCTGCCTTCTGGCACAAACCCCACTGATGCCAATACAACTATCTCAAAAATTACGGCTTCAATATGCCAAGTAAAGTTCTCATACTTCCAGGTAAGAGAAACAAGATGAGTAAGTCCAATGCCTACCGCAAAGGCAATGACTGGCAAGATATAGTGAGAGGCACGTGCAAATTCTCCAGTAGCCATATAAACACCAAACAATAGGAGATTTCCTGTTTGCGCATTAGCAAACACATGACCGCGTACCAAATAGGAATACGCATCCATAAGTCCGCCAGAAAGCGCCAAAAAGATAGCAAGTTCAATGGATTCTACTGTATTTTGCGCGCGCCTCAAAACAATCCTTAGATACGATCAAAACCAACTAGCTTAAAACTTTAGTCCTCTACCAGCTCAAACATCTCAGGGCCAACACCGCACTCAGGGCATACAAAATCCTCGGGAAGCTCGGGGGTGTTGACGGTTACCTCATAGCCACAAACGGTGCAACGAAACGTGTAAGTCTGCTCATCTGCCATTATTGTTCTCCTTCCTAGAAGAGCCCCCTCCACTGGGGCCTATGATTCTAGTATATCCATGTGGCCATAGACAAGTGCCGAGCATTTTAGAATTAGCATCATTTATACGTATATGTTATTTGTTAGGTAACGTTTACTTCCGCAGTTAAACAGTAGTACGTCGTGAGGACAACCTTTGAAACGCCCCTAGTAGCGATTACGCTCCTTAAGGGCTCGGGCAATCTCACGATCTGTGTCACGCTTAGCCATATCCGCGCGCTTATCGTACAGTTTTTTACCTACACCCAAACCTATAAGCAACTTTACGCGGTTATTCTCGTCAAAATACAACTCCAGAGGAATGAGCGCTGTTCCTTTGGTGCGCAACTTGCCGTCAAGATAATCAATCTGACGACGATGCAGCAACACACGACGCTTGCGATCAGGATCTACATTCCACACATTGCCGTGGCTATAGGGATGGATATGCACCCCATGCAACCAACACTGACCATCGCGGATCAGGCAAAATGAATCGGTAATCTGGCAGGAACGTTCACGCAGGCTACGCACCTCAGTGCCGCGCAAAACCAAGCCCGCCTCAAAGGTTTCCTCGATAAAATACTCGTAGCGCGCCGAGCGATTTTTCGCAAGAATCTTTTTTTCACGCCTAGGCATGACTTTCTCCATTCCCAGGGCGAGCCGAACTGGCATCAGCCGCGCCGTTCACGTTGCCCGCACTGTCCGCGTTGCCCGCGCCGCTCACATCATCCGCATCAGTTTGATGGATGAGCTCAATCAGCGCAGCAGCTGCAGGAGCGCCGATAAGATCGCGAGCGCGCACCGTAAGCGTAGTAGCCAGATCCTTATGGCCTGTTGCGGCGGCATCCGAAGCTACCATAAGCAAACTTACCGCAATCTCTGCATTGGCACCCTCGGGCAAACCTTCCTGCGCCAACAGAGCACGGGCCTGCTCGTCCGTAATGCTATCGGGATCTGCATCTGTACGGGCAACCATAGCAAGCGCTGCTTCCAAAGCAGAAGAAGGCATATCAAGCCTACGTGCACACCTCAAACAGGCCGCCTGTAGCTGGGGACGATTGGTATTGCCAAAAAACCCAGCAAAGTTAAGATAGGCGCGAACCAGATGTGCCGCATCACTTGCACACTCAAAACACGAGTAGGTCAACGCCAAATACTCTTGTATGTCCCCGTTTGTGTTGTACAAATCCGCCAAATTAAGTCGATGACTGCAGTCCATGGGATTCCAACGAACCGCCTGTTTAAGTGCCTCTGTTGCACGCGCATAGTCGCCCTCGTGCACACAGACCATCGCCAGGTCCGAGTACAGACGGTCCAGTGGCTCATCCATCTCGCGAAGCTCGCGGGGGTCATTCTCTACACGGCGATACGCCAAACGCTCAAACAGGGTAGGAAAACTAAAATATTGCACCTCATCGGTGGTTTTGCAGTTGCGATCTACATACTCCTCTGCATCCTCTGCAAGCCTAGACAGCAAGGCATCTGCCTGCTCATACTTGCCCTCAACGAGAAGACCTTCTGCTCGAAGGAGCTCGTCTATCATGCGTGTTTGGCTCATAAGAGCTCCTTTCGTGATACTTGTTTTGTGTACTGTCCATCCTACCGAGAATGGCACTGCACACTATATTACCCAAGCTGGTCCTGAGATATGAGCGCTACATCAATTTGTCCACGCGCTACCGTAACGCTGCGCACTTGCACAGCCACACGACTGCCCGGATGCAAAACCATCCCCGAAGACTCCGCGGTAAGAGACCTGTGTGCCTCATCAAATATATACCACTCATCCCCCAACAACTTTAGGGGAATGAGAGCATCGGCATAGGCGGCATCCAGGGTGACAAACGCACCAAACCGCTCACATCCAGTAACGGTAGCCATGGTTTTCTCGCCAATACGCTGTTCATAATACTGAGCCATCTTTACTCGCTGAGAAGCGCGTGCAGCCGCCTCGGCCACCCGCTCCTTCTCAGAACAGCTGCGACAAAGCTGCGGCAGCAAATCCACCTTCTTTTGCGCTGTTTGCGGTGGACGAGAAGCCCTTGCGTCGTGAGCAGTGGATGCCTGGGTGTGAACTGCGGTGCTTACAATTTCCGATGCCTCAAATGTCTTACCTGCGCCCAATGCTTTAAGTGCTCTGTGTACCAGGACATCCGGATAGCGGCGAATGGGTGACGTAAAGTGGCAATACGCGGGTGCGCCCAAAGCATAGTGCCCCTGGTTATGCGGAGCATACACCGCCTTGGACTGCGCGCGAAGCAACAGTGAGCTTACCAGGTACTCCTGTGGAGTGTTTGCTGCAGACAAAAGCACCTCTTGGATTGCATGAGGATCTCCCACACAAACCAAATCTCCCAAAGCACCTTTGGCAATGTCCAGCTCACGCAATAGCGCCACCGCAGCCAGCAATGCATCTGCTTGCGGAGCATCGTGCACACGATACGCGCAGGCTATGTTTGCCTCATCCAACGTGTGAGCAACGCATTCATTTGCAAGCAACATAGCCTCTTCTACCAGCGACGTTGCATCTGTTTTTTGACGCAGTTTTACCCCGATTGGATGGTTTTTCTCATCCAACACCACGCGTGACTCAACCGACTCAAAATCAATCGCTCCACGCTTAGCGCGAATGCGCTGCCTTTGATGAGACAAATGGTTGAGCAGAGACAAGGTCTTTTTGATAGAAGGAAGTAAATCAGGGTCGCAGCTTAGTTGCTCGGAGCAGGCCTCATCTGCCAACAATGCATCTGCCTGATCATATGTCAGGCGTGCACGAGAACGAATAGCGGAAGGAAACGCCTCCCATGACAAAACCGCACCCGTCTTGCTCAGACGAATCAACACCGTCATAGCAAGTCTGTCTTGCTTGGGCATAAGCGAGCATACCTCTTCAGAGAGCTTGGGCGGGAGCATGGGAATAACACGATCTGCCAAATACACCGAACAGCCACGCTGCCGCGCCTCTATGTCCAACGAGGATCCCCAGGGCACATACTGGCTTACGTCCGCAATATGGACGCCCAGCTCGAACTGGTTGTTTTCTAACTCACAAATAGAAAGAGCATCGTCGTAATCACGTGCGTCGCTCGGATCAATGGTTATGCAGAGCAGCTTGCGCATATCTCGCCGGCTTTTCTCGGTAGCCAAAACCTGCTCTACCTCTGCCGTAACTTGGCGTGCTTCTTCGAGTACTGCCGGTGGGAACGCTGTGGCTAAGCCGTATGAAGCCACCACAGATTCCATGTCCAGATCAAGCTCTGTTGCCGATCCCAAACGTTTGACAATGGTCACAACACCAGGTTCGCTGCGCGTGGGATAACTGATGATACGAGCCGACACAATGTCGCCTCCGGATACTTTATGCGTGCGAGCCGAATGATCGCTGGGCAAAACAAGAAAATCACGCTGGATGCGCTCATCCAGGGGGACTACAACCCCAAGTGGTGGCATCTGCGCATAGCTGCCCAAAAAGCTCGTAGTACCACGCTGAATAACAGACTGGACATACGCTTGCTTATCAGCCGGTCCTTTTTGGATAACGGAGAAACTCACCAGATCTCCGTCCATGCCCTCGCGCAAACCACGCTTGGCCACACTAAACGTGCCCTCATCACTTGTAATATGGGCAATACCAGGGCGTAACACCTGCAGCGTTCCCTGAAGCGTTGGACGGAACTTACGCTTGGTGTAGCTTGGCTGTCTGCGCCCATAGCGCTTCTTTTTGCCTCGGCCCACAAGACCCCTTTCAAAGCTTTACCCTGTACTTTCAAAAAGCGCCACACCTCTGAGGTGCAGCGCTTTGAGACATGCTTTTAAATCCTTGGCATGCTAGCCAGCCTTTGACGCATAGCGCCAACGTAAAAGCTAAACCTTAAGGTAGCGGCGCATAGCAATAAGCGAACCAAACAGACCAATAATAATACCTACACCCAACAGACCGCCGTATATCTGCAGCAAAACCGTTTGAGATACCGTAAAGTTGAGGAAGGACAAGTTGGACTCAAGGCGAGGTACCGCATAGGACAACACCATCTGCAACGCACCAATTGCCAAAAGAGCACCCAGTAGGGCTTCCAGCACGCCCTCTGTTAGGAAAGGCCCGCGGATAAATCCATTAGATGCGCCCACCAAACGCTCGATTGCAATCTCACGACGGCGTGCAGTAATTGCCAAGCGGATCGTATTGTTGATAAAGACAAACGCCACAAATACCAACAAGGCTACCAACACCAAGGTGATAATACGAATGTAGTTGGTTACCGAGAAGAGCTTCTCAACCGTACCCTGTCCGTACACAACAGCAGAAGCTGAGTTTTTGTCGTCTGCAATGGATGCAAAATCAGCATCTGCAATGAGCTTATCGGCAGTTGCCTTAACCTGCTTAGGATCATCCAGCTTAACTACCAGCGATGCAGGAACCGGATTGGTTCCATCAAGTGCTGCTACCGCCGCCTCAGCATTCTTGTTGGACATGGTTTCTTTGTACTCTTGAAGCGCCTGCTCCTTGCTCTTGTAGTCAACAGAGGAAACGTTGTCCCAGCTAGAGATCTTGGTTTTAAGTGCCTCTATAGCAGTCTGATCCGCATCATCCGACAAAAATGCTTGGATGGTCACCTTGTCTTCCACATTGCCCACCATGTTTGACAGCATGGAGGAACCAAGTGCAAACAGGCCAATGACAAACAAGGACAAGAAAATCGTTACCACAGCACCAAATACGGTAGACCAGTTGCGGCGAAAGTGGCTGCCGGCCTCACGCAGTGAATATCCAATGTTAGATAGACCCATAATAACCGTAGCCTCCCCTCTCCTGGTCGCGGACAACATGGCCACCCTCAAGTGCAATAACACGCTTGCGCATGGAATCAACCATCTCACGGTCATGCGTTGCCATCAAAACGGTCGTGCCGGTGCGATTAATGCGTTCAAGCAGCTTCATAATGCCCAGAGAGATTGCAGGGTCAAGATTGCCGGTTGGCTCGTCACACACCAGCAAAGGCGGGCGATTAACCATAGCGCGTGCAACAGAAACACGCTGCTGCTCACCGCCAGAAAGCTGATCAGGATAGCTGTCCATTTTTTCGCCCAAGCCTACAAGGCGCAGCACCTCGGGAACCTGTGCGCGTATTACAGAGCGAGGCTTACCAATGCACTCCAACGCAAAGGCCACGTTTTCATAAGTGGTCTTACCGGGAAGAAGCTTGAAGTCCTGGAATACGCAACCAATCTGACGACGCAGATACGGAACTTTCCAGTTACGCATGTTGGTAAGGTCTTGACCGGCAACAATAACCTGGCCAGAGCTGGCCTTAAGCTCACGCGTAAGCAGGCGCAACAGTGTGGATTTGCCCGATCCAGAATGACCGACCAAGAACACAAACTCACCTGCATAGACATCCAAGCTTACATCTTGCAAAGCCGGCTTATTGGGCTGAGCTGGATATATCTTTGAGACATTGCGCAAAGAAATGACGGGCTTGGAAGAGCGCGGCACTGATGGCTCAGCAGGCTCATTGCTCGACGTAAGCGGAGCAAAAGCCGTAGTAAAGCCCTCGGTGGTTGCAATGCGCTGAGCTTCTTTTATCGCTTCCGATTGATCCGCATGAGATGTTGTTGCATCCAAAGCACCTAAGGCCTCCGAAGCATCCGAGGCATCCGAGGTGCTTGGATCTCCTGGAGTGTCGCCCGAAATGCTTGGCACACTAGATGCATCCAGTGCATTTGCGGAATGGTGAGAGTTAGAAATGTCTGGTATGTCCCCAATGCTCGAAGACGTAGGGACCTGATGAGTAGCCTGTGGTTCAGAGCTAGTTTGTTGTGCTGCGTCCACAGCCGCAATGTCAGGAATTGCGGATGAGGATGGAACAGCTGCTCCGGCTACGTCATCTCGTCGCTCGTCGCTGACGAAATGGTTTGCCACTAGAGCTCCTTACTGCGTTTAAGGTACAGATACGAGTGTTATTTTACCAAAGCCGCCGCGCTTATACATCCACCACTTTGTCTGCAGAGAAAACCTACGTGTGGCGCATGGCGCGGTAATGCCACGCAACAGAGAGCCAAAAGCTCTACTTAACTCCCAGCTCTGAAAAACCTTCGCCAAACGCCTCATACACCTCAGAGATAACCACTACTGCCTCTGGATCTATGTCCTCCACAATAGACTTTAAAAAGTTAACCTCACCGCGGCTCAGCACCACAAACAACATGGGCTTGCTGTTGCCAGACCATATGCCACGAGCCTGAATTTCCGTGCAGCCACGCTTCATCTCATACATAATGTCATTGGCAATACGCTCGTGTTTCTCGGAAATGATGTATGCGGCGCGCGTGGTTGAGGGACCATCCACCACATAATCCAGTACGCGACCACAAATAAACATGCAGATAACTGCATACAGTGCATTGCTAAGCGAGAAAACCGGGATGGACACCACAATAACCAGGGCATCAATAGCAATCGCTGCAGTACCTACCGAGAAGGAACTGTGACTTGCAATGAGCTGCGCAATGATATCCGTTCCACCCGTATTACCACCAGAGCGGAATACCAAACCTAAACCAAAACCGGTGATAACCCCGCCCCAGATGGATGCCAACAGCAGATCCCCGCTGCTCAAAACGGGAAGAACAGGAGCCAAAGCATCCAATGCAATGCTGGAACACAAAATTCCTGCAATGGTACGAATCAAATAGCGCTTACCACCAGTACGTGCTACAGGAATCAGCAAAAAGACATTAGCCAACAGCGTTTGAGCACCAACAGGAATCTCTAGTCCTGTCTGCGCACCCAATGCATGGATGATGGTTGCCAAACCGGTTATGCCACCGGCAGCAAGCCCATTGGGCACTTGGAAACAGTCAATTCCTACGGCAAAAAATAAGGAGCCCACAATAATTAAAAATGCATCGCGAATATCGCTGCGGTGAATATAATGACGCTTCATTGTGCCTCCCCTATGGTGCATGTATTAGTTCATAATGTGTGCTTTAAACAAAACGTATGTTTATCCAATATCTGTAGTGCCAGAGCTTGGTTTACCAGCTGCTACCCATCGATGGTATCCAATAATAAAATCATCAAGTTCGCCGTTCTCCAAAACAGCACTCACTTTGCCCGTCTCAACCCCCGTACGCAAATCCTTAACCATTTGATAGGGATACAAAACGTAGCTGCGAATCTGATTTCCAAAAGAGATGTCATGCTTGGGACCGCGTAGCTCATCTAGCTCTGCTTCACGCTGCGCCTTTTTAAGCTCATACAGACGACTACGCAAAATTTGCAGGGCAAAAGCCTTGTTTTGTAACTGGCTGCGCTCATTTTGACAAGTAACCACAATGCCTGTAGGCATGTGTGTAATGCGAACAGCAGAGTCTGTCGTATTTACGCCCTGTCCACCATGACCGGATGCATGATATACGTCAATGCGCAGGTCATTAGGGTCAATCTGTACATCCACATCGGCAGGCAGTACGGGAATGACCTCCACGCCAGCAAAAGACGTCTGTCGGCGTTTCTTATCATCCGTAGGAGAGATGCGCACCAAACGGTGCACTCCCTGCTCCGCCCTGAGCATGCCATACGCATTTTCTCCAGCAACGGTAAAGGTCGCACGATCAATGCCAATAACCTCAGCGGTAGGTGCGTCGTTAATGGTGACCTTCCATCCACGAGAAGCGCAGTATTTCAGATACATGTGAAACAGCATGTCGGCCCAGTCCTGAGCCTCAAGTCCGCCCTGACCTGGAACGATGGTAACAATAGCGTCGCCCGCGTCAAATTCCTCAGTAAACCAGCTCGTAAGCTCAAGCTCGGTAAGCTGAGATTCGAGCTTCTCGACAAGATCAGATGCTTCTTCCATAAAGGCTGCATCGCCTGTCTCATCTGCAAGCTGGAACGCAACCTGCGCGTCTTCAAGCCAGCTTGTAATATCTGCTACTCGCCCAATGGTCTGCTTGGCACGGGTAAGCTTTTCCATGGTTGCACGGGCAGCCTCTGCATCATTCCAAAAATCAGCAGCCGAGCTCACACGTTCAAGCTCGGCAACCGTTTGCTGCAAAGTATCTATGTGTAAAAACAGCTGCGCATGAGCCAGGCGTTCTTCTAACTCATGCAGCAGACTTGCTGTTACTTCGATCATTAACGATTCCTACCGTGGCAATTCTTGAACTTCTTTCCGCTTCCACAAGGACAAGGATCATTGCGACCAACGCCTGCGTAGGGGTCGTTTTCGGACTTAACGTACGTGCGAGGCTTATCCTGCCCAGCTGCTATATGTTTGCCAGCAGCATTGACAGCAGCCTGCGGATTGCGAACCCGAGCCTGGCTTATCGCAGAGTGAGAACCCTGATCACCATCAACCTCTGCAGGACCAGAGTAGGTTGCATTGGACAGACCATCATCCGCCGGAGCGGTAGGTGCAACCGCAAGCTCCATGCGCAAAACGGTACGGATAAAGTCCTCATACATCGTACTAACCAGCTCGGAAAAGGCCTGGTATGCCTCACTACGATACTCCATCAAGGGATCGCGCTGACCAAATCCGCGCAGGCCAATACCCGTCTTAAGGTAGTCCATCTCTTGCAGATATGCCATCCAACGCGTGTCAATAACGCGCAGCATGACCTGGGTTGCAAGCTCGCCCATGATGTCATCACCAATGCGAGCAGCCTTGGTTGTGTAAGCACCAAAGACAAACTCGGAGACCGTCTCTACAATTTCCTGGCTATCCATCGAGATAGAAACCTCAGGTAGATCCTGCTCTTGCATGCCCGTGAGCTCTTCAAGCCACTTGAGAAGACCGTCAATGTCCCAATCCTCTGCGGACACTGCGGATGAACAGTAATTTTGTACTTCTCGCTCAACGGTATCGTAGGTAACTTCCTCAACGTGCTCTGTCAGGTTCTTGCCATCCAGAATCTTATTACGCTCCTCATAGATCACCTGACGCTGCTTGTTCATAACATCATCGTAATCCAGAACGTTCTTACGCATGGAGAAGTTGATCTCCTCAACCTTGCGTTGAGCACCCTCTACGGCCTTGGAGACAGATTTTGACTGAATGGGCTCGTCGGAGGGCATTTCCGCACGCTCCATCCATTCGGAAATCTTGTCCATGCGGTCGCCACCAAACAGACGCATGAGGTCATCCTGGAGAGAGAGGTAGAACTGGGTCTCACCGGGATCTCCCTGACGACCAGAACGTCCACGAAGCTGATTGTCAATACGGCGGCTTTCATGGCGCTCAGTACCTATAACGCACAAACCGCCAGCATCCTTGACGTGCTCGCGCTCTATGGCACAAATCTCACGTGCCTTCTCTAAAGCAGCCTGCTTTTGCTCATTGCTGACTTCTTCAAGATCAAACCCTTGCTCTAGAAGCAGGTCATCCGCGAGGAACTGAGGATTACCGCCCAACAAAATATCCGTACCACGACCAGCCATGTTGGTTGCAATGGTTACTGCGCCCTCACGACCAGCCTGGGCAACAATAGCGGCCTCACGTTCATGGAACTTAGCGTTTAGTACGTTGTGAGCAACGCCGCGCTTATTAAGCAAGCGAGACAGGCGCTCGGAGTTTTCAATGGAAACCGTACCGACCAGAACAGGCTGGCCAGACTTGTGGCGTTCAATAACATCCTGTGCAACCGCATTGAACTTATCGTCAATTGTGCGATATACCAGATCGACGTTATCGATACGAGCAACGGGCCTATTAGGGGGAATTGCCTGGACAGGCAGGTTGTAAATCTCGCGGAACTCTGCATCCTCGGTCATTGCAGTACCCGTCATACCAGAAAGCTTCTTGTACAGACGGAAGTAGTTTTGCAGAGTAATGGTTGCGAGTGTTTGGTTTTCCTCGCGTACATACACGCCTTCTTTGGCCTCAATTGCCTGGTGCAAGCCTTCTGAATACCGGCGACCTTCCATAATACGACCGGTAAACTCATCAACGATTTTAACTTCGCCATCCGTAACAACATACTGTTGATCACGGTGGAACATATACTGAGCCTTAAGCGCCTGCTGTAGGTGATTGACCAGCTGACCAGAAATATCAGCGTACAGGTCATCGATTCCCAAAGCACGCTCAACCTTCTTAAGGCCCTGCTCGGTAGTGGCAATGGTGTGCTTGGCCTCATCCATCTCAAAGTCTTCTTCAGGGATTAGGCCGCGAACCGCACGAGCAAAATCCTTATACGTACTGGCGGATTTTGACCCAGCACCAGAGATGATAAGAGGCGTACGAGCCTCATCGATCAGAATGGAGTCAACCTCATCCACGATAGTGAAGTTATGCCCACGCTGAACACGCATGCTTGCACGCGTAACCATGTTGTCACGCAGATAATCAAAGCCAAACTCGGAGTTGGTGCCATAGGTAACGTCTGCCTGATAAGCAGGCTTTTTAAGCGTGAGTGGCATGCCATTTTGGAGCAAGCCAACATTCATTCCCATGTAACGATATATCTGACCCATCCACTCACTATCGCGCTTAGCCAGATAGTCATTAACCGTAACGATGTGAACACCATTACCAGAAATTGCGTTCAGATACCCTGCCAGTGTAGAAACAAGCGTCTTGCCCTCACCGGTCTTCATTTCTGCAATCATGCCTCGATGCAAGGCTGCACCACCAATAAGCTGAACGGGGAAATGGCGCATGCCCAACACACGACCAGACGCCTCACGAACCGCAGCGAACGCCTCGGGCATCATATCGTCCAAAGACTCACCTTGTGCGTAGCGCTCACGAAACTCAGCAGTCTTACCTTTGAGCTCGGCGTCACTTAAAGCCGCAAACTGCTCATTCAGATCTTCAACGCGCGCCACGACTTTCTCAAATTCCTTTAGTTCTTTATCGGAACCAATAGAAAGTAGTTTAGAAAAGAAACCTGGCATGTTACTTCCTTGCCTGCGTATAACGTTTGGATAATGCTCTGCACATAATTCTTCAATCTGTAACTTTATCAATCATTAGATAAAGCCTCATGCAAGATAGAACCCATCACCATAAATACGCAGACTATCAGACATGCTTATGATGCTCATTTGCAACACAAACCGTCCTCTTTAGTAAGGATATTCCTTAGCTTTAACTGGCCTGAGCTGTGGGAAGTCCCTCACCGTCTCCCTTATCGCCTGGATTGCGTCGTATCTTTCTCATGCGTTGATCAGTTTTATCGGAATCGGAGACCTTGTTATCAGTTCCCAATTCTTCCACAGACTTTTTCTTAGATGTGGTCTTTATGCTAGTGCTCTCAATTAGTTTGCTGTTCTCGGTAGCTTCTTTTTGGCTTTCACTGATTTGCCCGCAGCCATGGTTCATATCATCTGTACCTTCTTCGGCATTAAAGCGCACAAATATACTTTGCAACAGCCTCTTAAGCTCACAAGATGGCGACAGGCCTGTAACTTCGGACAGCTTGCGCGCGTATTTCGTAAAGAGTCCTTTGGCATCCGCCACCCGCCCCTGCTTCACATACACTTCAAGCAATACTCTCAGGGCGTCCTCACGCAAGTCATCCTCCCGATATGCCCTGTCTGCCAGCCATTCTGCCCGCGACAATTCCTTTTCGGACAGCGCAGCATATGCCCCAAGCAAGCACAGATCAATAAAGCGCTTGCCCGTATCCTCCCGAGCTGCTAACGACAAGCCCAGCACATCATCCATAACACAAACCATACCGGTATACATGGCTGACACGTTCATAACTTCCTCAAGCAATTGCTTGTTGGAATACTCTGCCGAGAAAACCTGATGACAAGCATGTGCAAACTCATCCATATCGATAGTCACATACTCAGATGCTAACCAAATCCTCCCGCTACCCGTACAAATAAACGGACAGCCACCATTCTCTATACTTACCGCTCGTCGTGCTGCCGTGAGCGTTACATACAGACGATCACGCGCCTGTGCATAATCACAATCAGGCCACAAAGCAGAAGTGGCTTGAAGACGTGTAAGCGAATGCCCAGGCGTTACCGCTAGGAGTGCTACCAGATTCTTTGCCATATGGCGCTTCCACGATGCCTCAGCAACAGGAATGCCATCAACATACATTGCTAGTTCTCCCAATACATTAATCCGCAGTTCGTGGGGCTTGGCATCTGCAAGAAGTAAATCGCTTTCATGCTTCTTAAGCATATCTCGACGATCAGATGTAAACTTATCAATCTTGTTACACCACGCAGCAGGCATAGCATCCACAAGTGATGATGACAACTCTCCGCAAGTCTTAGCCAATACAGCCAGCAACGGCAACATAACTTCTGGGAGTGCATACTTCTTTAGCCTGTTTGCCGCAACGATCAGCTTTGACTCCTCTTTCAGATAAGCCTTCTCAAGAAGCCATTCCACACAAGTACTAGACGTTGGGTTCTCAATCTTTGCAAGACTTGCTGCCTTGGTATCGTTTGAACCCATGCACATATCCAACGCCGTTTGCAGATGATATAGGTGTAGGCTTAGAAAAGGCATTGCTTCATTTGAGAGTTTGGCTGCTCGCTCTAGCAATACATATGCTTGCAAACGAGAGCTCTCATACATGCTTTGAACAGCAGCACAAACCAGTAATATTGCAGCCTCTAGCTGTAAACCAGCAGAAATCAGCTTATTGGTTAAACGTTCAAGCTCGGATAGCTGATCAGTTGCACCGGCCAAAGCATCCAATCCGATACAAAATGCATTGAAACGATCAGCCAAAAACGCATAGTCTGTCTGCTCTGCAAACTCAGTCACCCGCTCTTGCAAGACAAATCCAGCACGCAGCACGTGATCAGAAGCAAAGCGCTGCACTGCTGTAAAATCAATTGCTAGCAACACATCTGTCACGGAAGCAATCTTTGAAGGCACGCCTTGGATGAGCAACTCCGCAAAAGCCTTCTTTATATCACCGCGCATCAGATGCTGCTTGACACAACAATGAACATACAAGGCATGTGCCAGCTCATATGTTCCGTCTACCACGGATTGAGACGGCAGGTCGCGTGCCTCTTTCACATCCTTTTCGGCATACGGTGACATCGGCACAACAGCTGAGATCTTCTCGTTATGCTCATCATTTTGATGATACTTGTCTTGCAAAGCATCACTGCTATACGCAGCTGGCTTCAATGCCTCCATTAACCAAATGAGCTGGTAATATATTTCCGTCTGACGAGAACCCAATGGAGCTGGCACACAAATAAGCTCCTGCTGAGCAGTCTCATATTTCCCATCAATTACGCGCAGCGCTACTTGGGCACAAGCTCTCTCAAATACATGTGCATTATCCTCGCACTGCAAAACAGCATCGCGAAGCACTCGCCCCTCTCCAGCATTTATAAGCTCTATGGGCCATCCCAACGCAACTTCAAGCCAAGTTTGTTCATCGCAAAATAAACTTGCCACCTTAATCGCGCGAGCATACTCTTTGTGTTCAAGCAGTAGCTCAATACAGCGTTTTGTAATTTTTGGCTCTAGCTGCGCATATGAAGCCAACTCGTGTCTTACTCCATCAAGAACTTTGTGATTAAAAAGGTATGCACAACAAAATGTCTTATCAAAACTTGAAGCGTTATAAAATGGTGCTGCATCACACAGCGAGGCAAAGATATCTCCACAGGATTTGCCAACTGCCTTATCGATATCCTCTAGTGTTCCTACACCTAAAAGAAACATCGCAAGACGCATGTTTTTATCATCAGATATCAGAGAGTCTCTAAAACCATCGAGAATATGCTTCTTGACTGCATCGCGCAGACAGTACAGTGATTCGATGGGGACATCATGCCGAGGATGTCTATTGAAATACTCCAGAGCAGGACGCAAGAGCTGTGGCACACCAAAACTATAAGCAAACGCAGATTCCACCTGCGAAAAACTAATGAAATCTGTAAAAGAGCTCAGATACGCACGTTGTACTACTAAATCACTTCCGTGAATAATAACGGGATGTTGTACATAAGAAAGCACCTGAGAAGCCTCTGGAGCAACAGTGAGCACAAAATTGTAGTTACACTCACTAAGACGAGAAATAAGCCGGCCAAGACGCTGAGCAAGCGCCTCATCGCAAGGCATGAGGCTGGTAATAACGATAAGGGGGCGCTGGAGATTATTGCATTCAACTTCACTGCAATAATGCCTAAGATGAGTAAGGAGTTCGTCTTTAGGCGTTTTTGTACAATCAATCTCATACGTAGGATACCCTTTGGCGCTCCACGCGTGTGCTAGTTGACGTGCATATATTTCACACTCACAACTTGGCTCTGCACAAAACACTACAACAGGGCTAGAAAACTGGCTCTGCCCAATATGAACAGTTTCCATAATCTGAATGCTATCAAGATAGGCGGAAATGTTGTTCACTGAGTTTGTATGTGCACCTCTGCGCTCTATGCGGGCAACCGCAGGCCTCCTACGCATGAGAATCCCCTCCAAAATGAGTATAAAAATTAAGGTGAAGACAATGCACTACTAAGGTAGCAAAAAAGATGTAAGGTAATGGACCTTATTTTTCTGAACGAAATCTAACAAAAAGATGAATCATGCATAGAGCTTGATATCAAAAGACAATATATTGTGGTTGATGAAAATAGAGAACACAGTACCTGTACTAAACCTGAATAAATGGTTGAATAAAGTAAATAAATTAGTATTTCGCTGAGCGAAATTCACAACAACAAAAATAACCGCTAAGGTAGAAAAATATACCGTTTAAACGTGCGAAGAAGCATTTTAAACAACAGAGTTTCTCACCCTCAACCCCCATCAAAATGCAACCCCCAAAAACAAAAAGGCAGCTGTTGTGTGA
>OHAU01000012.1_pt1 | contig 229689 bp, 181 predicted proteins | sample 1577181 | NCBI WGS metagenome assembly OHAU01 (sample SAMEA3541472, study PRJEB24748) | human gut metagenome | biome: human gut; feature: human-associated habitat; material: faeces | place: China | collected 2012
CCGCACAAAAAGGCCCAGTTTTGCCGGGTCTTTTTGTCCCCCGACCCAGCGCCCGTGGGGCGCGTCATTCGGGTATCGAAGTGCGGTTTCCCCGGAACCGCACTTCGTATATAGGGGGCTTGTGAAGCCCCCTATAAGCGCAGCGGAAGTTATACTTCCGCAAGCTCCTTAGACTTCTTAGCGACCATTGCATCAACTTCCTTGACGTACTTGTCAGTCAGCTTCTGCATCTTGTCCTCGCCGTCGTGCAGCTCGTCCTCGGTGATCTCGCTCTTCTTCTGCGCTGCCTTGAACTTGTCCAGTGCATCGCGGCGGATGTTGCGGAGCGCAACCTTTGCCTCCTCACCGGTCTTGGAAACGCCCTTGATAAGCTCCTTGCGGCGCTCCTCGGTCAGCGGCGGGAAGTTCAGACGGATCTGCTTGCCGTCGTTCTGCGGGTTGATGCCGAGGTCGGAGACCTGGATTGCCTTCTCGATGGCCTTGAGCACCGAACCGTCCCACGGCTGGACGGCCAGCGTGCGCGGGTCGGGAGTAGAGATTGCCGCAACCTGATTCAGCGGGGTCGGTGCACCGTAATACTCAACGGTGATCTTATCGAGAACCGCCGGGTTTGCACGGCCTGCGCGGACTGCTGCCAGCTCCTTGGAGAGCACGTCCAGCGTTTTCTGCATTTTTGCCTCGTGGGACTTGATCTGTTCCTTCATTATTTTACCTCCTCAACGATCGTGCCGATCTTTTCGCCGTTAACAGCGCGGTGAATATTTTCGGGGTCGGAAAGCGCGAATACCAGAATCGGGATATGGTTATCCATGGACAGCGAGGTTGCCGTGGAATCCATAACGCCGAGACCCTGATTGAGCACGTCCATGTAGCTCAGGTGGTCGTACTTCTTGGCATCCGGGTTGACAGCCGGATCGGAATCGTACACGCCGTCTACGTTCTTTGCCAGCAGGATAACATCCGCGCCGATCTCTGCCGCACGCAGAACCGCTGCGGTGTCGGTCGAGAAGAACGGGCAGCCGGTGCCGCAGCCGAAGATAACGACACGGCCCTTTTCCAGATGGCGGGTCGCGCGAGAACGGATGTACGGCTCAGCGATCTTGTTCATCTCGATAGCGGTCTGCACGCGAACGTCCACGCCGCGCTGCTCCAGTGCATCCTGCAGAGCCAGTGCATTGATGGTGGTTGCCAGCATGCCCATGTGGTCCGCGCGGGTGCGCTCCATCTTGCCGCCGCCGTCCTTTACGCCGCGCCAGAAGTTGCCGCCGCCGACAACAATGCCGATCTCGCAGCCCTCTTCGTTGCATTTTTTGATCACATCGCATACCGGACCGATGACATCAAAGTTCAGGCCGAAATGCTTATCGCCCGCAAGGGCTTCGCCGCTGATCTTGATCAGTACGCGCTTATATTTCTGTGCTTCCATGCTCCACACTCCTTATTCTATTCCTGTTTACTATTCTACCCTATTTTCGGAGAATTTGCAACGATTTATATAGCGGCAAATGAATAAAAGGCGAAGCGGTTTGCGCCCTCCGGACGGTTGCAGGCTCCCCTGAAAGGGGAGCTGGCGCAGCTTGCTGCGACTGAGGGGTTTCGGCACCGGTTTTTCGGGGCATCCGAACCGCGCAGGCGGTTCACCGCTTCCGGGCGAAGCGTTTTGCCGTAGACTGCGGCGGGGATTGCCGCTACGCGCGGCATAACAGTGCCGCGCCTGCGTAGACTAAACCGTATGTGTAGCAGAAAGGTATCTGACATTGCGTATAGGTAAAGAAATGGGCAGACACATTGGTCTGCCCCTACGGAACGGTAACCCGACTGCCGTTCCCCTTTTTCATGCTTACGCAGTCTACCATCTGCACCCAAGCCCTTGCGGGAAAAGGGGTGATTCACAAGAGGGTGGAAAACCGCAGGTTGTCTACCCTCTTGTGCGCCCGCCGCGCGCAGCGGCAACATTCCCGCACGCCGCAGCGTGCGAAATCCTCTGCCGTGGGTACGGCAAACCCCTCCACCGCCGTTCGGCGGTTCCCCTCTCCTTTCAGGGGAGGCTTCCGGTCGGTGCAAACGGTTCTTAACGACATATATCCTTTTTTGAACGCAAAAAACCGAGGGCAAATGCCCCCGGTTTCGTGTTTTATTGCGCGATATGCGAAGAATTACTTCTTCAGAACAACCTCGCCGCCCAGACCGGTGTGTGCAGTGATGTACTCACGGCCCATCTTAGCATACTCGAACGGATTAGCCTTAGCCGGATCCTGCTCTGCCTCTACCATGATCCAGCCGGTGTAGCCAGCCTTGTCAAGCAGATCGAATACAGCGTCGAACTCTACGCAGCCGTCCGGATCGCCCGGTACGGTGAAAGCGCCTGCGCGAACTGCATCCAGGAAGGACCAGTGCTCAGCGCGAGCCTTCTCAACCAGCGGCATACGCATGTTCTTCAGATGAACGTGACCAACACGGTCAGCGAACTTCTCGAGCATCTTTACCGGATCCTCGCCAGCGAAGGTGAAGTGACCGGTATCGAAGCACAGGAATACATACTTCGGGTCGGTGTTCTCCATCAGGCGGGTAGTCTCCTCAACGGTCTGGCATACGGTGCCCATGTGATGATGGAAGCAGGTGCGGATGCCGTACTTCTCCATGGACAGCTTGCCCAGCTTGTTCAGGCCGGTGGTGAAGCGATCCCACTCCTCGTCGGTCAGAACGCGCTTCTTGTCGTCCAGAACCGGCGTATCGAGCTGACCCTGAATAGAACCGGACTGCTCGGATACGTTGATAGCGGTAGCGCCAACGTAGGACAGGTAATCCAGCTCCTTGATGAACTCAGCCTCTACCTCTTCGTACGGCTTGTCAACCAGGAAAGAGGAGAACCACTTGGAAGCGATGGTCAGGTTGCGGGCGTCCAGCATGTGCTTGAGGACGGTCTTGTCCTCCGGATACTTGTGACCTACTTCGCAGCCGTCGAAACCAGCGAGCTTCATCTCAGAGATGCACTGCTGGAAGGTGTTCTCGTCGCCGAGATCCCACATATCATCATTGGACCAGCCGATCGGGCAGATACCCAGTCTTACTTTCTTCGGATCTAACATAGTTATTCCCTCCATAATCTTCTCTCTGCGTCTGCGCAGAACAAACGCATTTTTGTTATTCTTATTGTACCCTTATGCACTGTAAATGTCAAACGCATTTTTTCACAAAGCCGAGTTGTGCAATCCGCTGTTTTTGTCATTCCGCGAACTTGTGCGTGTGCGTGCACGCACTTTTGCGCAAAAACCGCGCGAGATTGTTCCCGCGCGGTTGATTTTGTCTTATCTGTAACTTTTCGTCTGCTGCGCTCAGATACGGGCCACACCGGAATCGCGGGCAGCCTGTGCAACGGCATCTGCTACCGAACGGATGACCTTTTTGTCAAACGCCATCGGCATGATATACTCCGCGTTCAGCTCCTCATCGGAAACGCAGGCCGCGATCGCCTTAGCCGCTGCCAGCTTCATCTCCTCGTTGATGTCGCTTGCGCGAACATCAAGTGCGCCACGGAAAATACCCGGGAACGCAAGCACGTTGTTGATCTGGTTCGGATAGTCCGAACGGCCGGTGCCGACAACGGCAGCGCCGCCCTTTTTTGCGTCCTCCGGCCAGATTTCGGGCACCGGATTTGCCATAGCGAATACCATCGGGTCCTTTGCCATGGTGGAGACCATCTCGGCTGTGAGCACCTGCGGCGCGGACATGCCGAAGAATACGTCCGCACCCTTGACAGCATCGGCCAGCGTTCCTGTCATGTGCTCGCGGTTGGTGACCTTGGCCATCTCCTGCTGTGCCGGATTCAGACGCTCATCGCCCTCGCAGACGATGCCGAAGCGCTCAACCATCGTGATGTGCTTGACGCCGAGGAACATCAGGAACTTGGTAACGGCGATAGCAGCCGCGCCGCAGCCGTTGACAACCATCTTGATCTCATCCACCTTGCGGCCGGTCAGGCGGCAGGCGTTGAGCAGAGCTGCACCGCAGCAGACAGCCGTGCCATGCTGGTCATCGTGGAATACCGGAATGTCGCAGACCTCCTTGAGTCGGCGCTCGATCTCAAAGCAGCGCGGAGCCGCGATGTCCTCGAGGTTGATGCCGCCGAACGAGCCGGAGATCAGCTGAATGGTGCGGACGATCTCGTCCACATCCTTGGAAGCCACACAGAGCGGGAACGCGTCCACGTCAGCGAACGCCTTGAACAGCGCACACTTGCCCTCCATAACCGGCATGCCGGCAATCGGACCAATATCGCCCAGACCGAGCACCGCGGTGCCGTCCGTGATGACCGCAACCAGATTGTGGCGGCGCGTATAGGTGTAGCTGAGAGACGGATCGTCCTTGATCTTGAGGCACGGCTCGGCAACACCCGGCGTGTACGCGATCGACAGATCGTCCTTGCTGTTTACCTCACAGCGGGCTACGACCTCAATCTTGCCGCCCCATTTTTCGTGTGCCTGCAGTGCGCGTTCCTTAACGTCCATGTTCTGTTCCTCCGTTATCGTTCTTGTTCCGTTCGACGGAAAGAGTTTTCTATCTTACCTTATTATACAGAGTAGAAATGCGTTCGTAAAGGGGTAGTTTGTACAAAGAGCGGGAAGTAATTGAGAATGGAGGATGAAAGACGGAGAATGAACGTAATGATTCATCGTGTTTCTCCGTTTTTCATATTATCATAAAGGTACACCGCAGGGTGCGACAAGGTGAATTGCCCAAAGGGCAAAAGAAGGTGCCCTGGGGTACGACCTCGGCGCACCGCATCTAACGATTAGTACATGTTACCCCCGTAGGGGAGCACATTGTGCTCCCACACAACGTAAAATCAAACGGTTCTCGGGCGAACAATGTTCGCCCCTACGGTTAGGTCTGTGCAGACGGGTTACAGACGGTGCGCCGAGTCGTCGCACCCTACGATTTAGATTTTATGTGTAATGTAACAACATGAAGAAGGTTAAACTTCTCATGCTCTTCACTCTTCACTCTACTTGCAGCATTGTTTCGCCACCAGCTTCGGCAAGAGGAACATGGCCGCGCAGCCGGAGAACACCGCCGACACGACATCGGACAGCGGCTCAGAAAACATAACGGCTGTTGCCCCGAAAATCGGCGGCAGGACGAACACGCTGATGAGGAAAATACCCTTGCGGAGCATGGAAAACGTCAGTCCCCATTTGACAAGGCCCATGCCGGTCATGCCGTCCACAAACGGGTACTGGATGGTCAGTCCGAGCACGCCGAGCGAGTAGGTGCGGATCATATACGCCGCCATGTCAATATACGCCGGGTCTTTGGTGAAGATTTTGACAAAAGCGCCCGAGACCGTCTGCGCGAGCAGGAACATGATGCCGCAGAACACGAGGCACAGCAGCACAATGCACCGGAACGCCTTCATGACGCGTTTTTCGTCGCACGCGCCGTAGTTATAGCCGAGAATGGACTGCGTGCCCGCCGTCATTCCGCCGAGCGGCATGGTGATGACGAGCATGAAGCTCTGCATGATGGCAGCACATGCGATGAGCATATCGCTGTCTGCGCCGCCGTATTTGCGCAGCATGACATTGATGGAGATGAGCAGCACGTTATCGAGCGCGATGATGAGCGCGGGCGACAAGCCGACCTGCACGATACGGCGCATCCAGCCAAAATTGACCGGCTGACGGGTAATGCGGACAGCGGCTCTGTCGCTGAACAGAAACCGCAGAATGTACACCGTCGAGCACGCCTGCGACAGCACGGTTGCAAGAGCGGCTCCGCGCACACCCATGTGCAGCGCAAAAATGAACACCGGGTCAAGTGCGATATTTACGGCCGCTCCGAGCATAACCGACCGCATTGCGGTACCGGAAAATCCCTGACTCATTGTAATTTGATTGAGTCCGTAGCTCAGCAATGCGAACACAGTGCCGGAAACGTAGGTCGTAAAATACGCCTGCGCGTAATCCCACAGGACCTCGCTGCAGCCGAACGCGAACAGGATCTGCCTCTTGAAAATAAGCAGCGGCACGGTCGCCAGCACGCTCAGCGCCAGCAAAAGATAAAAGCTGTTCGTGATGATCTGACGGGCACCGTCCATGTCGCGCCGCCCCATGCGGATGCTCATCAGCGGTCCGCCGCCGAAGCCGATGAGCGCACCGATGGCGGTTATCATGGTCACCACAGGCGCGCACACGCCGACACCGGCCAGCGCCGCATCGCCCGCGCCCGCGATGTGGCCGACATACATGCGATCGACCACGCTGTATAGAATATTGACAAACTGTGCCAGCATGGCCGGTATCGCCAGCTGCAAGACCAGCTTTCCTACCGGCGCCGTGCCCAGTGGGCTGTCTGTTTGGGACATGGTTCTCTCCCCTTTCCGCTCCCTCTATTATAGTGAAATTCGCGGTTGGCGTAAAGAGAAAAAATGCCCTGACGAGAGGTCAGGGCATTTCGCGTTTACAGATTATCGTTCTTTACAAATTTTACGGTATATGCCTCCGCATAGCTGCTGTATTTGACCGCCGAACTGTTTTCCGGGTCAGCGAACGCGTCAATCGCCACCAGAATCTGTGTTCCGTCTGTACGGAATGTGCGTACAAGCAGTGGAATCTCCACATCGACCGCCAGATCGTCAATCTTTTCCTCCTGCATGGCCACCGCCGAGGTCAGCCACTCCGTCGGCAGACCGCTCAGCGCAGGAGATTCCGCAAACTGTATAGAATTTCCCGATTCCGGTGTCTGCGCATCAATGATAACGATATATTCCGCATTGAGTACATCACTCTCCGGCTGAAATCGAATCGTTCCCTCGTTTTCTTCGACTTTATCCAAATTAACGGTAAACGTCCCGCCCTCGTTCTCCCATGCGCTGCCGTCCCAGATGTAACGCCGGAACTCCATTCCGTTTACATCCGCATGATTGCCGGCAAAATCGTACTTCACCGCCATATCCATCTGCGGTCCATCGGTTTTCCGCTCCACCGGCGTGATGGAAATCGTATTATCCGCCGGCTGTGTCTCTGCCTTCCCGCACCCGCTCAAAATCCCCACAAGAGCCAGTGCCAGTCCTGCTGCGTATCGTTTTTTCATGTGGTACACCTCCGTTTCAGCATTTACATTTCATAGCAGAAAATTACAGTGTACGCTTCCGCATACACGCTTTTCTGTACGGCTTTGCTGTTTTCCGGTTCCAAAAACGCATCAATAGATACCGGAATGATCGTACCGTCCGTGCGGAACACACGCACGAGCAACGGAATTTCCGTGTCGACTGCCAAGTCATTGACAGGTTCCTCCCATGCAGCAACAGTTGCCGTCAATCCCTCCATCGGCAGACTGTTTCTCTCGGGCGAATCCATAACCTGTGCATATCCGCCAAGCTGTGGCGAATCCATTCCAATCTTATAGTTCGCATTCGCCGCATCGCCGTCACGCTCGAATTTGATCGTGCCCTTGCCGCTGCCCAGTGTCGCCGAACAACGCAACCCAAACGTGGCATCCTCATCTTTCTGCCATGTGCTGCCATCCCATATATAACAGCCAAACAATACGCCCTCGGCTTCGCTCCTGTGGCCGGAAAAATTATACTCAATCAGTCTGCCACTCTGGTCTGCGGTCGTTTCCTCCACCGGTGTAAGGCTGATTGTGTTGTCTGCCGCCGTTTGTCCGCACCCGCTCAAAATCCCCACAAGAGCCAGTGCCAGTCCTGCCGCGTACCGTTTTTTCATGCGGTACACCTCCTCCTTTTACTGTTGTGCTTACAGTGTAGCAGATTTGGGTGATATTGTCTATTTCCAGACCATGCAAAATCTGCGTTTGCTTCTGTGCAATGTAACGACAAAAAAGCGTTCCGACATACGTCGGAACGCTTTTCGATGCAATTTTACTTCGCGTATCTGCGGGAAAACTTAGCCGTTCTTGCGAGCGATAGCCTTCTTAGCAGCCTCTACGATGTGAGCAGCGGTCAGACCGTACTCCTCGCGCAGGAAGGACTCAGCGCCTACCTGGCCGAAGCGATCCTCAACGCCTACCATCTCCATCGGAACCGGGTTGTTCTTGATAACAACGTTAGCAACAGCAGAACCCAGACCAACCTTTACCTGATGGTTCTCAGCGGTTACGATAGCGCCGCACTCAGCAGCGGAATCGAGGATGAGCTGCTCGTCGAGCGGCTTCCAGGTGAACATATCGATAACCTTGGCAGAGATACCCTCAGCAGCCAGCTGCTCCTGAGCCTTCAGTGCCTCGTCTACCATGATGCCGGAAGCGATGATAGCTACGTCCTTGCCTTCCTTCAGGGTAACGCCCTTGCCGATCTCGAAGTCAGAGCCATCGCCGTAAACGGTGGTGAAGCCCTTGCGGATCATGCGCATGTAGGAGAACTTGCCGGATGCTGCCAGCTTCTTGGTCAGGCAGTTGATCTGAGCGTAGTCAACCGGGTCGATGACAACTGCTTCCGGTACGGACATGTACAGAGCGCAGTCCTCGAACGGCATGTGGGTACCGCCGTTGTATGCAGCGCATACGCCGGGGTCGGAACCGATAACGTGTACCGGCAGCTTAGCGTAAGCTGCGGACATGAATGCCTGGTCAAATGCACGGCGGGAAGCGAAGCAGCCGAAGGAGTGCATGAATACGGTGCGGCCGGTAGCAACCAGACCTGCAGCAACGCCCATAGCGTTAGCCTCTGCGATACCTGCGTTTACGGTCTGCTCCGGGAAAGCCTTAGCCAGCTTGCCGGTATTGATGCAGTTCTCGAGGTCGCAGTCAACGTGCATAACCTTGCTGTCCTTCTCCATCAGGTCCAGCATAGCGGTAACAAAACCGTCACGGTTGTTACGAGAATCCTTCTCGTGCTTGCCAATCAAAGTAAAGCTCATGTTCAATACCCTCCCTTACTGTGCCTTGATCTCAGCGAGCTTCTTCTCAGCAGCAGCAATGGCTTCATCCCACTGCTCCTTAGTCGGCTGAGAGGAGTGCGCGCCAGTGCCTTCAGCAAAGGTGGCGCCCAGGCCCTTAACGGTGTTCAGGACGATGCAAGTCGGTACGCCCTTGGTGTCGTAAGCGAGCTGAACAGCGTCGTAGATCTGCTCTACGTCATTGCCGTCCTGCAGCTCGATCACGTTCCAGCCAAATGCTGCGAACTTAGCACCGATGCCCTTGCCGTGGCTCATAACCTTGTCAACCGCACCGTCGAGCTGGTACTTGTTGTCGTCTACGAAGCAAACGAGGTTGTCCAGCTTGTAGTGAGCTGCGAACTGAGCAGCCTCCCAAACCTGGCCCTCATCGCACTCGCCGTCGCCAACGAATACGAATACATGGCTGTCGCGGCCGTCGAGCTTGTTGCCCAGAGCAGCACCGGTAGCGGTGGACATGCCCTGACCGAGAGAACCGGTCGTCAGGTCAACACCGGGGGTCTTGGTGCGGTCGGTATGGGACGGGAAATTGGTGTGCGGCTGATTGAGGGTATAAGCGTCCTCGATCGGGTAGAAACCCTTCAGACCGAGGGTAGCGTACATAGCCGGACCAGCGTGGCCCTTGGACAGCACGCACCAGTCACGATCTTCCCAATGCGGGTTCTTCGGATCAACCTTCATTACTTCGCCGTACAGAACTGCCAGCGCATCAATAACGGACATTGCACCCGGAACGTGGCCGAAGCCAAGCGAACCGACGGTCTTCAGGGTCTCCACACGGATTTCCTGAGCAAATACACGAAGCTCCTGCATCTTTTCTGCTTTCTGCATTGCATACACCTGCCTAATTCAAAATATAATTTTCTCTCCGCGGAACAGGTTCCAGCGTACAGCGGCACAATGCCACTGTTTTACGAATACAAGTGTATCACCAAACCGCCAAAATTTCAACCGAAATTCCTGCATTTGTTCGCAAAATTCCAATTTCATTCAAACGCCTTATGGAAAATATCTAATTTATTTCGAGTAAAATTAGGTAATTTGTTGGTTATCTGCTGGTTATATGTATTTATTTTGTTGGTAAACCTCTTGCAAAACGGTAAAAATATATTTTCAAAAGGGGTATCCCGCCCTGTTTCTGCTGTTTGTCTGCGTATCCCTCTCCCCGCAGACGGGTTACCGCTCCTCTCCCCGCTCACTGCCAGAAATTATTTTCAAAAGGCGGTTTTACGGATTTTACTCACTTTCTATCGTTCTTTACCGAGAGTTTTCATGTATTTTCGACCTTTTCCGCCAAATTCACGCCATATTCTCATTCTTTGGAGCGGTGGACATTTGGTTACAAATTTGATAAACTAAAGAAAACATTGTGGATACATTCGGATACTACTGGGCGGATATTATTATGTGGGAGCTGTGAATATGAAAGTCAGCCGTCTCAATTCGATAGAGCAATATGTCATCTCGCGCGAGACCGTCAGCATTGACGAGCTGTGCGAGGTTTTTGGCGTGTCCAAGAATACCATCCGCCGCGACCTGAACGAGCTTGAGCAGCGCGGCCACATCACCAAGGTATACGGCGGCGTGACCGCTACGGTTCCCTCGGGTGCCGTGCCGACGCCCATCCGTTCGGGTCTCAACCAGATCGACAAGTCTCTCATCGGCCGTCTGGCCGCCGAGGAGGTCGCGGATGGCGATACCATTTTTATCGACTCCGGCACGACCACCCTGTGTCTGCTGCGGTTTCTTGTGGCAAAGAAGCGAATTACGATCATCACCCACTCGCTCGGCGCGCTGAGCGAGGCCTCCAAGTACGATAACCTTAATATTATCTCGCTCGGCGGCATTTACAGCCCGACTACGGATTCGTTTGTCGGCCTGTCCGCGATCGAAGCGCTGTCCACCATGCGTATCAACAAGGCGTTCATGGGCGCGACCGGCGTGTCGCTGACTGCAGGCATGACCAACACCACCTTCCTCGAAGCCGAGATCAAGCGTGCCGTTGTTCACCGCGCGGATAACATCTACGGCATGGTCGATTCGTCCAAGATCGGCAAGGAAGCGATTGTCACGTTCTGCCACCTCAAGGACCTGACCGCGTTCATCACCGACTGCGAACCGCCGAAGGAGTACGTTGATCTGTGCAATGCAGAAAACGTAAAACTGAGATATGAGTAACGTAAAGGGAGCAAATCACACGATTTGCTCCCTTTTATTTTTTCCAAACGTATAATCTTAGCAGCTCGCACGTCAGTGCATATTCAATAGAATTTGCCATGCAAATTCATAAAAACCGGGAGCATGTATCTCGATTTTTATACCCTAAGAGGGAGAAAGTTTCCGCATGGGAACTTTCGGACGACTTTGGAACGGCCTACGGTCCGTTCCTGCTTGTCGGCGGAACTGTAGTTCCACGACAGCCTCGTAGAGGGAGCAAATCACACGATTTGCTCCCTTTTTCATTTATTCAGGAACCAGACACCGGCATTGAGATAAGCCGCGTACACCAGCCAGACCAGGTATGGCACGAGCAGCCATCCCGCCTGCTTGTCAATGCGGTAAAACGCCCTTGCGGTGACGAGCACGAGTGCCAGCAGCAGAATCAGCCACCAGAACGCCGTTCCGTACAGTCCAACGCGGAAAAACAGCAGCGGCCACACGAAATTCACTGCAAGCTGCGTGTAATACAGCGCGAGCGCGTTGCTTCGCTCCGGCGAACCGGACTGCCGCACGCGCAGGCTCGCCCAGCCCATGAGCACATAGAGAATCGTCCACGCAATGGGGAATATCCACGCCGGCGGTGCAAGCGGCGGCTGCACCAGCGCCGCATACTGCGACATAGTCCCCATCGTCAGCCCGGTCGCAAGTCCACCGACCGCCAGAGGCAGTGTAAAGCTGAAAATCTTCATTCTCCGTCCCTCCCGTTCCTATTTATATGGAGCGAGAGGGATTTTATTCATTCACAACTCTCTTTTCCGGTAAATGCCCACACCGATGCGCCAGCACACTGCATACACGATGGCCCCGACGATCATCAGTCCGCCGAAGAACGCCGTAAGCTGTCCGACCGACCAGCTGTCCATGCCGCCGACAGCCTGCACAAGTTTATTGAACGCCGGATGCTTTTTGACGACGGTCAGCAGGATGATCGGCACCCACACCACGCCAATGAGGAAATACCGACCGCGCTCCGGACCAAACCGTAAAACGAGTACAATTTCAATACCCATCAGCGTCAGGCCGACCGCCTCACAGGCCAGCATGCCCATCATATCCTCCGCCATTGCATCACCGCCGAAGGCATTCATGCCCGCAATACATATCATGCCCAGTGCCACAACCGTCAGATTGACCAGCAGGCTGATCGCAAATTTGCTGCTCACCACATCGCGCCGAGAGACCGGAAGCGACAAACTCAGCTTATCCCATCCGTAGGCATAATCGCTGCTCATGAGCGTTGCGGGCACCATAAGCGACAGCATACACAGCATAGCCGGGAAGAACGATAGTCCGTTTCCCGTGGTCACCGAGGCCAGCACCATAACGGCTACCACTACCAGCAGCGCCTTCATCGACCGGCGCAGATTCATCCAGTCCGCATACAGCATTGCTTTCATCTTGCGTCCTCCCCTCTCGTCAGGAACAGCATGATCTGTTCGATGTTGACCGGCTCGACCGACCAGTTCGTCGGTACGCCGTCACGTCTTACCAAGGCTTCACAGCCGAACGTGCCCACGCGCTTTGCCCGCACGGCGGACGAGTCAAGGGCGTTCAGCTGATCGGCGGTGCAGCGCAGTATACCGCAGGTATCGAGCAGCTCGTCGCGCGGCTCGCTCAGCAGCACCTCGCCCTTGTGGATGAAGGTGATCTCGTCCGCGATTTTATCCAAATCGCTCGTGATGTGACTGGACAGCAGGATCGCGTGATTTTCGTCCTGCATGAAGTCATACAGCAGGTCGAGAACTTCATCCCGCACGACCGGATCAAGGCCGCTCGTCGGCTCATCAAGCAGCAGCAGCTCCGCGTCATGCGACAGTGCTGCCGCGATATTCAGCTTGGTTTTCATGCCCTTGGAGTAGTCCCTGATGGCCTTTTCTCGGTCAATGCCGAATATTTCGATGTACGACGCAAACTGCTCCGCATTCCAGTTTTTGTACGCTCTGCCGAGGAGCGTGCTCACCTGTACGGCGCTCATCGCGCTCGGGAAACCGCCGTCCTCGAGCACCACGCCGATCTTCTCACGGACGGACGGATTCGAGCCGTGTCCTCCCAGCACGGTAATCTCGCCGCTGTCCGGCCGGATGAGGTCGAGCACCGCCTTGATGGTCGTTGTCTTTCCGGCACCGTTTTCTCCTATTAAACCCATTACCGTGCCTCTCGGCAGGATAAATTCCACATTGCGGAGCGCAAAGCCGCCGTATTTCTTGCAGACGCCGTGCAGCTCCAGTGCATTCTCTCTCATAATCCTTCCTCCTCAAACAGTGTCCGTGCCAGCTCTGCGAACTCGTCCGCAGACAGTCCGGCCAGTCTTGCCGCCTGTACAGCGTCCGTCAGGTGGTCTTCCACCGTGCGAAGCTGCGCTTCCCGCAGACGTTCGCTGCTGACCGGTGCAACAAAGCTGCCGCGTCCGGTCTGGCTGGTGATCAAGCCCTCACGCTCAAGCTCCTCATACGCACGCTTGGTCGTGATAACGCTGATGCGCAGCTCCTTCGCCAGCAAGCGCATAGACGGCAGCGCCTCCCCCGGCTGCAGCTCTCCGCCGAGGATTTTCGCCTTGATCTGACGTGTGATCTGCTCGTAGATCGGCGTGCTGTCCATATTGGATACTATGATGTCCATGCCGTCCCTCCCTCTTTTATTGTATATACTTATTATATACAATATGAGCAATATGTCAAGGGATAGATTTCCACCAGACGCGATTTTTCACAAACAAAGCGGTTTGAGAGACGGCGGTTTTTCACACGCTCAACGCAAAGCACAATTCCCGCCGAAAAATTTTATAGTATTTTCATACAAACTGCCGAACATTTTTTCTTGCATTTCGACGAAAACCACGCTATACTGTAATTGTTCAAAGAAAGTGCTTAAAAACAGCACAAACGCTGCAAAATGCAGCTTTACTAATTGACTATCTCTCTTTTTTCCTTTCTTTTTTACTCTTTTCTTCTTTGTGATCGGATCACACCTCCCGATCACAGCAAAGCAGGCTCGGTTTTATCCGAGCCTGCTTTGTTTTTGTCTGAAATTTTATTTCCCGTGTTGCAAACGGAGAATTGAAAACAGAAAATAAATGATGAATATACTGGTAAACCTCGTGAAAACGGCACCCGTTCTACATACTCCGTAGGGTTGAGTGCCCTCAGAGGGTGAATCGCCCAAAATGCAAGAGACCACTCCGGAGCGCCCCGCCATTTGTCAATTCATTTGTAAACACCTAACCGTAAAGGCACCCAAAACACCGTTAACCGGGCGCGTTCGGTCGTGCTACGGGCGCACACTGTACTCCCATACGATACACCTTGCATAAACCAGAAAGAAACTGCGTTCATTTTCCATTCTCAATTACACACAAAAAGAACCCGAAACCAAGGTTTCGGGTTCTTTGCGTCTCTGCGCTTACTTCATAATAATCAGTGCCATGAACACGAGGTCGGTATCGCCGGTATTATCCAGCGCATGACCGGTGCCGTCCGGACAGAAGGTCACGTCGCCGGCCTTGACCGGATAGGACTTCTCACCGTCGTTATACGAGCCTTCACCGCTCAGGATGTAGTACGTCTCGGTCTCGCCGCGGTGCTCGTGGAAGCCGAGCGTGCAGTTCGGCTCGATGGTTACCTTTGCATACAGGCCGCACTTGCCGTCCAGCTCCTTCGCACCGAGCAGACGCTCGATGATAACGTGTCCCTTGCCGCCAGCCATCTGCTCTACCTTATCTACCTGATGTTCACTTGCAGTCGTAATCATAATTCTTTCCGCCTTTCTTGTCCCGGGCAATACCGCATGATTGAAGCTGTGGTGCTGCCCCTGCCGCTCACGCGGGTTCTTATCCAACTCCTATTATAGCGGTTGCAATCCAAATTACAAGATAAGATTTCCATTTCCGCAAAAATTTACTTTGCCGTCGTGCCATACACCGGAAAGCCGATACGCACCTTAAACTGATCGCCGTCCACCGAAACATCGAATGTGCCGCCGCAGGCTTCGGTATAGCTTTTTGCGATGGCGAGACCCAGACCGCTGCCCTCGGTCGAGCGCGCCGCGTCACCGCGGACAAACCGTTCGGTGATCTCATCGGCGGCAAAGTCCATCTCGTAGTTGGCGGTGTTTTTGAGTTCAATAATGGCCTGACCGTTCTCCTCTGCAACAGAGAGGAACACGCGCGTACCCTTGAGCGCATATTTCACGCAGTTGCCGATGAGATTCTCCAGCACGCGGGACAGCTTGCGCCCGTCCGCCCAAATGGGCAGCTCCCGCTCGGGAATGGCGGCTTTGACGGTCAAGCCGCTCTCCTGCACGGCCTTGTCCTGCTCTGCGAGCGCCTGCCGGGCGAGCGTGCACGCATCCAGCCGTTCGCTGATGATCTGCTCTGCGCCCGACTGCACCTTGGAGATATCGAACAGGTCGCTCGTCAGATTCTTGAGCCGCAGACCCTTTTGATGGATAATGCGGGCGTAGTCGTTCGCCTCCTCCGGCGTTAAATCCATTTTGCCGAGCAGATCGGAATAGTTGAGGATGCTGGTCAGCGGCGTTTTCAAATCGTGGCTGACGTTGGTAATCAGTTCGCTTTTCATGCGCTCGGCGCGGACTTCGTTCTGCAGTGCCGCCTGCATGCCGTCACCGAGCGAGTTAATGTCTTCGGCCATTTCAGCAAACACACCCTCCGGCATGTCGGTCAGCTTGAAGCCGAGATCACCCGCACGCAGCCGGCGCAGCGCGTCCACGATACGCTCAAAGCCGGTGATGCGTTTGATGAGAAAGTAACCTGCCGCGAGGAACCAGACCGTGCCGAACACGAAGACAAAAAACGAGCCGCCCACTCCGCCGAACACCGCCGCAAGGAACGCGAGAACAACCGAATACGCCGTAAAGAGCAGCACAACGTTGCGCGTTTTGTAGTCACGGAACAGCATGCGGCGCAGTTTTCCGAAACTTTGCCGGATGCACTTGCATACCTTAATAAAGGTTCGCCAGCACCAGAGGATGAATCGAATCGACCAGCACTGCTTGACAAAGCTGCGGTTCTTGATCACGCGCACGAGCGACAGCGTAAGTTCGAGTGCGAACGCAAACGCCGCGACAAAAAACAGGATGGACGGTACGAGCAATATCGACATGTCGTTTGTGCCGTTCAGCAATTCACCCATCAGTGCCAGATTCAGTCCGCCTGCCGTGCCGAGCACCGCCCAGAAGCACAGCACGTTCACTTCCACCGGCAGACGGTCGATGGTGACAAGGTGCACGTCCTCATCCTCCGGCTTGCGGCCGGTGACGAACAGCAGGAACACGAACAGCACCAGTGCGATCACCGTCAGCACAATCGCCCGATGGAGCACGCCGGTAATCTGCGTTTTCTGCATTTCCCACTCAGCCTTGATGGGTGCAGCCTGTGCGTCCGTGAAGCGCACCAGCAGCAGGGTGTTAGACGGGTACGGATTGAACTTATTGAACTTCCAGCCTTCCTCTGCCGCATCCTCCTCGGTGTAGTAGCCGTAACTGTCCGTTTCCTCATCGTAAACCGCAAGCGGATAGCCGTAGTACATTCCCACATTGGACTGCACATTGCCACCCGGCCGTGTGATCATGTAAAACGCAGAATTTTTTGCCGCGGCTTCGGTCAGCGTGTCATCGCCGACCGTTTTATCGCCCATTCTGCCGAAATAGTTTCCCGCAAAATCCGTATGCTGCCTGCTGAATTCCGCTGCGTCCATGCCATCCTCAAACGCATTCGCCATTTCAGCACACATTATGCCGAGCTGCTGATGCATATAGGACGAGTCGGCAAAATCGCCCTCAAAGCGATAGACCATTTGGTCAAGGCCGTTCGCGGCAAAATCCGTTATCGTGTTCTCGGTGAGAAACAGTGCGCCTGCGAAGCACCCCACAATGCCCGCAAACGCGATGAGCTTCGCTGCCGAACTGCGTAAAATTCCCTTGATGTTCATTTTCACTCGCTCCTCTCTATCTTATAGCCGACGCCCCATACTACCTTGAGGTAGCGCGGCTCCTTCGGGTTGATCTCTATCTTTTCGCGGATGTGCCGCACATGGACGGCGATGGCGTTGTCGCTGACGATATCGTCATTCCACACCTGCCGGTAAATCTCCTCCGTGGAGAACACCTTGCCTGGGTGACGGCACAGCAGCTCGAGTATTTTGTATTCGAGCGGTGTGAGCCGAACGGCTTCGCCGTCCACCGTCACGCTTTTGCTCTCGGTGTCGAGCACCAGTCCGTGGATGGCAATCTGCGTTTCCTTTATCTGCATCGCGCCCAGCTGGGTATAGCGCCGCAACTGGCTTTTCACGCGCGCGACCAGCTCGGACGGGTTAAACGGCTTTGTAATGTAATCATCCGCACCCGCGGTCAGTCCGAGGATTTTATCCGCGTCCTCGCTCTTGGCCGACAGCAGGATGATCGGCAGGTTTTTGCTTTCCCTTACCTTTAATAAGGTTTTGATGCCGTCCAGCTCGGGCATCATAATGTCAAGAATGATAAGGTGTACGTTCTCGGTCATGACGATATCGAGCGCCTCCAGACCGTTGTACGCCTTGCGTACCAGATAGCCGTCCGCCTGTAAGAATATCGCGATACTGTCCACGATCTCGCGGTCGTCGTCCACCACCAGAACAGTCAGCTTTTCCATTTTCCCTTCCCCCTTTCGTTACTTCTATCTTACCACAGGTTTCTGTTGTTTTCCGCAGGAAATTTCTTTAGATTTTATGAAGATGAAAAAAAGTCCCTCGGTTGAGGGACTTTTCTTTGCTGCGTGTTTACCTGCTGATTGCGTTGTAAATCATCTGCGCGGCATACTGACGCGGGAGTGCATCATCCGGCTTTGTAGTTACACAAGTCAAAAGACCTTCTGCATCTGCCAGCTTCAAGGTGTTTTCCTTCCACTGCGCACCGGTCAGACCATCCTTCTGTACATCGTGACCGCTGTATACCAACAGCATTTTCGCGGCTTCAGCAGTCGTTACAGACGCATTCGGTGCAAAAACCGTGCTCGACTTGCCGGAAACGATGCCGTACGCCTGACAATACTTAACGTAGCCGTTCGACCAGGTACCGGCCGTATCCGCAAACGTGTCGGTCATATCCTTTGCGTAGTAAGACGCATCATCCGAACCGGTACGCAGTACGAACATCATCTTGGCCATCTGGGCACGGGTCACTGCCGTGTCCGGCTTGAACGAACCGTCCTCAAAGCCCTTGATGACGTTCTTCTCGGTCAGGGTGTCGATGACCTTGCTGTCCACCTTAATGCTGCTCTGGTCGGTGAATGCTGCACCGGCAAAGGCTGTTGCTGCGCAGGCTGCCGCCATGCTCAGCGCGATCAGTCGCTTTCTGAGTGTCATATTAAATTCCTCCTTTTATTGCATGGACGCCGTAGTGCATCCATAAGTGGAATATAACACAGTCTACAGTATTTGTCAACCTTTACCTGAATTTGTGCAAATTCGTGTGATTTTGTGCAAAACAAAAAGACTGATGTTTTCACATCAGTCTTTTGGAGGTACCACCCAGAATCGAACTGGGGATCAGGGAGTTGCAGTCCCACGCCTTACCGCTTGGCTATGGTACCATGTGGAGCGGCTGACGAGGCTCGAACTCGCTACCTCCACCTTGGCAAGGTGGCGCTCTACCAGATGAGCTACAGCCGCATATTTAGTTTTTCGCGCTAACGCGATTCTTTGACTCGAAGACGGGTTACTTGCCGCTCCGACGCTACATCTCCGGGCGGAATCGCTTTTGCTGCGGCAAAAGCCACGCTGGTTGAAATATGCCACCGGATTGTTTCCAAGAGCCGCCTTTCGATTCCTTAACCGAAAGGTAAGATTTATTCAAATGAGTGTCCAGACACTCATTTGAATAAATGGTGCCTCCGGGCGGAATCGAACCACCGACACGGGGATTTTCAGTCCCCTGCTCTACCGACTGAGCTACAGAGGCATATTTCTTCAATCGTTTCCGATTGAAGAATGGCGACCCGGATGGGACTTGAACCCACGGCCTCTAGCGTGACAGGCTAGCGCTCTAACCAACTGAGCTACCGGGCCAGGCCGTCGTCGCTGTTTCGTTTTCGTTTGTATCTCTCAGCGACGATGTTTATTATACAGAACCTGTGCCCAAATGTCAACACTTTTTTCAAAGTTTTTTTATTTTCTTTTTATTCCGTTGCGTGTGTTAAAAGTTCCTGCAACTCTGCGCGGCTGAAACGATAGATTTTATCGCAAAACTGACAGGTTACCTCACTATTTTCCTGTTCTTCTGCCATCTTGCAAAGTTCGGTTTTTCCCATGCTGATCAGGGCGCGCTCTACTTTTTCACGGCTGCACGCACAGCGGTAGCCGATTTCACTGGTCTGCAGAAAATCTACCTCAAAGCCATCGAGCACCGCGCGGATGATGTCCTCGAGGCTCATGCCCTTATCGAGCATAGCAGTCATGCTCTCCAGCTTTGCCAGATTGGCCTCCAGCTTGTCAATGTCGGAATCCTTCACGCCCGGCATAAGCTGCACGAGCCAGCCGCCGGCGCACTTGACCGAGCAGTCGGTATCCACAAGCACGCCGAGTGCGCACGCAGACGGGATCTGCTCGCTCTCCGCGAAATAGCGGGTCAGGTCCTCGGCAATCTCGCCGTTGACGAGCGCAACTGTGCCCGTGATCGGGTCCTTCATGCCAATGTCCTTAATGACCATCAGATAGCCGCGGCCGACACCGCCGCCTACATTCAGCTTGCCGTCCGCACGCAGCGGCAGATCGACAGCCGGGTCCTGCAGATAGCCGCGCACATAGCCGTCCGAATCACCGACGCAGACGATCGCGCCGAGCGGACCGTTGCCCTTGATCTGCACGGTCACAGAGCCGTCCTCGGCCTTGAGCTGGCTGCCCATGATGGCAGTCGCGGTCAGCGTTCGTCCGAGGGCTGCGGTAGCCAGCGGCGTGGTGCTGTGGATTTCGTGTGCGCGCTCGACCAGCTCGGTCGTGCTGGCTGCACAAATCTGGATGCCCGCATCACGGGCGATCGCGCGAAGTAACGTATCGCTCATAAGTTAATCTCTCTTTCGTGCTGTAAAGTAAATGCGGTCCTCGCCGCCCTGTACGGGCGCAAAGGACTGGTCGCCATAGGTTTTGATCTCGGTAAAACCGGCCTGCTCCAGCATGGCGGTCAGCTGTGCAGGCTCGTAGATGCGCTCCTCGTGCGTTTCCTGCGCACGGTGCCACACATCGTCCTCCTGCTCGAAAATATCGAACTGGTAGGCGCACAGGCCGTCCTCGACCGCCGCCTGCCATACGCAGAATACACAGTCATCCTCGCGGACATAGCTTTCGCCGTCAATGCGGGCGAATTTCTCGGCTGTGTTGATGTCGAATACGAACAGGCCGTCCGGATTGAGGAACGTGTGTACGCGCTCAAAGGCAGTCTGCAGTGCTTCCGGCTCAGTGACGTAGTTTACGCTGTCCAGACAGCACAGGCACGCGTCTACCGCGCCGTACAGGTCCAGCTCTTCCATACGCTGATTGAGCAGCAGAGGACGCGGCTCGCAGTCCAGCGTGTTCTGCAGCGCCTGCATGAGCATTTCCGGCGATGCGTCCGCGCCGATCATATCATAGCCGCGCTGCGCCAGAATGCGCGTCAGACTTCCGGTTCCGCACGCCAGATCGAGCACCAGCGACGGCTTTACGCCTTCCCGCTCAAACAGGCGCTCGAAAAAGTCTGCCCATTCCTCGTAGCCCACGTCATCCGTGAAGCGGTCATAGTATTCCGACAGGGTTTCGTAACTATTCATGGCTCTCCTCTGCTGTTTCGTCCTCCTTGAGCCGGTCGAGCATCTTGCGGTAGCCGTCCGAGCCATACACAAGGCACTTGTTCACGCGGCTGATCGTCGCGGTGGACGCGCCGGTCTCCTGTACGATGTCACTGTAAATGCGGCCCTCATCCAGCATGCGCGCCACCTGAAAGCGCTGCACCATGGCACGCAGCTCGGCGATCGTGCACAGATCTTCAAAAAAGTCGTAGCAATCCTCGACCGTCTGCAGCTTGAGAATACCGCGAAACAGAATGTCCATATCCTCGTCCTTCAACTTTCGATTCATGGTCTATCCCTCCCTACATTCGTTTTTTCGCTCTTATACCCTGTATTATAGCACATCGCTTTTATAGTGTAAAGCGTAAAAATATTTGGTTTTCACAGGTGGACAGGTGTCCGCGTGCGGCACTCTTTTTTCTGCACCGTGGCGATTGGGGCACCTGAACCGCGCAGGCGGTTCACCCTGTCCGGGCGGCAGTTTTTCAGCACCGGCCGAGCGGGGTGCGCGAACTGCCGCAGGCGGGTTCGCCCTGACGGGGCGGCTCCTTTCTCTGCACCGGCTGACCGGGGCACACGAACTGCGTTAGCGGGTTCGCCCTGACGGGGCGGCACCTTTTCTGCACCGGCTGAGCGGGGCACACGAACTGCGTTAGCGGGTTCGCCCCTAACGGGCGGGGAGTTTTTCGCTGAACCTCAGCGGGGGATTCGCCGTCTGCGGACGGCGGGAACGTGCCGCGCCCCGCGGCGGGGACGACGCCGTACCCACGGCGGTGGGCAAAAAGGAAGGACAACCTGCGGTTTTCCTTCCTCTTTGAACTCCTACCTTTCCCTTGCTTCCTAATCTGGCGCAGATTTCCTATATGTGACCGCTTCGAAAAGGGGTACGGCAGAGGATTTTTTCTTCCGTATCTTTCGCAACCGATTCGCAGTGTCAGATAACGTACTGCTACACAGACCGGCAACTCTTCGCAGGCGCGGCATAGCAGTGCCGCGCAAGTCGTAAGCGCGTTATGATAGACAGCACCTACGAAGATAAATTGTACCAAACGCCTACATTCGCAGGTGCCTTCCGGTATAACACGTTAAGGAATTGCGCGACACAGGTATGTCGCGCCTGCTTAGATGAAATCACATGTGTAGCAGTAATTTATCTGACGCTGCGAATATGTCTCGGCATGGGAGCACACTGTGCTCCCCTACGGTAGAAAAAATCCTCTGCCGTTCCCCTGTTTCGCAGCGGTCACATGTCGGCAATCTGCGCCAGACCCTCTAAGGGAAAGGGGTGATTCACAAGAGGGTGGAAACCGCAGTTTTTCAAAAGCAGTTTCCCTTCAATTATACGAAAAGTTCAAAGGTAGAACAAAAGTATAGCATTTCCCCTTTAAAATGCTTACAGTCTGTAATTTTGAAATCAGAAGTTTCAATAATGCAGTGTAAAGGATCTACGAAAAGCACCGTTTCAGGCCGTTTCAAAATTATAGTAGCCGAAATCTCTGGTGTCATTTGTGGTGTCAAAATCCAGGTGGCAGCAGCAGCTAACATGAAATGACACTATTTTAACGAAATTGATGTCATTTTTTAGATGATCTCGTCCGTATATCTAAGATGGGGATGGGCGAGTTTGCATTAAAATAAAGATTTAAGGCTCTAGTCTCCCTGTGTAAAAATTGATTAAATTTCCAAAATATGCAAAAACTGTTTGATAAAATCCACTGCATCTTTTAACAAGGGCCACAGCTTTGGTGCGTTGACGGATATCGAGCAAATTTGTGAAACCTTTGATAGCATATCAGAGAATCGTGATTTTTTCTTGTCCGTTTTACTTTCATGTGCCAATTCTCTTAAATCGACTTCTACTTTAGATAGTAGTTCCAGAACCTCTTTTTCCTTAACTACGTTGCTACGTTTTGCCGAATTAAATCCATATTGCACTTTTTCAAAAAGCGCCTCTAACTCATCGTTTTCGCCTTCAAAATATCCATCAAATTCACCGGCAACGACTTTTTCTTTTATTTGATTTACATCTTGCTGAATAGACTGCGGATTTAATGTCGAATCGGATTCTGTATAAAATAAAATATTATTTTGGTTTGCCATTGATATTCCTTCATTATTTTGAATATTTCCAACATTCCCGTTGATAACTATTCCCATATTAGATTCCTCCGTGATTATCCCTTCACGATACCATAATAATCTTCTCAATTCATCACAAGTTGTTGAATCGCTATAATCTTTCAATATTTTGGTGATTTCCCCGCTTTCTTTTTCATGATCAATTAGAATTTGAATAAATAGTATCACCAAGGGTAACTGTTTATCATCGTTCTCATCTAATTCTAAAAATGCACTTGCTATTGGATATAACATTTCCCCTAATGGATAATGTGCACTACAAATGCCTCTTAATATACCCATTTGCACAACTTGAGGGTAAATCAGAAAGTCTTCAAGAATATTTATAATATGATCCACATTTTCTTGAATATAATTTTCATCTTTAAATAATCCTGTATAGTACCATGCTAGACTTTTAGATGGTAATTTTTTTGCATCATATGGATTGATTTCAATTACTTTTACATTGACTTTTTCTAAAGTAGAAAAGGCCCATAAAGCATATCTTTGAATGCTGGTATCTTGCAACAAAGAATTCATCACGTTAGCGTTGATCAAATTCGAATAATCTCTCTTTTTTTGTCGATTATAATTACAGCCAAAAACTTTGGTTAACCACATTTTAGACAGAAAATCTTCCCCATCAACAATATGATTGATTTCTTGAGCGTTAAGCATATTTGAATTTGAAGAAAACAAGGTAGAGCATAAAGTATATGTTTGCTGTGATATTTTTGTATCTGGACATTTTTTATATAACTCGTGAAGCATATCCGAGTTATAAGATCTTGACACAATCGCCAATATCCAACTAATATTTTCTGCATCTTTTTCGAATCCAGATTTCAAGTTATGAATGCAACGATTTACCAATGCACGATTTTGTTTGTAAACAATGAGGTGATATGCCCATTTCCTGATTTTATAATCATCGTTCTGAACAACATCATATAGTACTGCACATAAATCTTTTGAACAGACATTATTCATACGTTGACCATATTCTAACTTAGTAATAAGATTCTGTAATGCAATTTTTATCAGTTGATTGTTGTTAGATACCAGATTTTTTCGTATTGAATCATATTCGGCCTTAGTGATATAAAATCCTCGCATTCCTAGCATAATGACCTCCATCATCATATCTAAAAATACGACACCCCGATCTTCAATTTTATGGAATTTATATCATAGCTCAATGATATACCATAAAAACTTAGATTAGGGTGCCACAGATATAATAATTATGGTGATATGAATCAAGGATTTATTTCTTTCTCACGTTTTTTGAAATCTAAATATCTTTCATAGTAATGAGTGGCTACTGCACTCTTCATATCAAAAGACTCAGTTTTATTGAAATAAATCCTTGTTTCTTTTTCATTAATAACAGTTTTTAAAACTTTTATCATGCCGATGCAACCCTGTTCTTTAACGATTAATGGAATTTGGAAACCTATTGGATAAATGCGTTTTTCACTCTTTATTGTATAGAATAGGTTTTCTTGCTCTTCAAGTATTTTATTTTCATTAGCGACAACCATAAACCAATTAAACTCAATAATCATACCCATGTAGCAAATCTCCTTTGAAATATCTTTTGATGTTAGAAATTATGTTAAAATTCTGTATTCTGCTTTTTCTAATAAAAGGATATCTTAGATTGCCTTTTTTGTCAAGGTGAATCATGTGTGACAAAAATATTATGTAGAAAGAATAAGTTTATGAACAACCGAACAATCCACCGAACCGCCCTGTCCGGGCGGTTATTTTTATGCCCTGAGATCGTCACTCACCATGCCCGCCCGCCGCCGGGATCTGTGCAGGCCATCAACCAACCATCAAAAGGAGGACAGCTTATGTACTATCACACCTGCCCCTACTGCGGGGCGAATTTGGACCCGGACGAACGCTGTGACTGCTTCTCCCGCATCCGTGGGAAATCCCCAAAGTGGAACAGCATGGACGGCGTGCGGGCGCGGGGGCGCAAGAGGTCCGGCCGTGTCCGCACTTAAACTCGGCAGTCTCTTTGACGGCATCGGCGTGTTCCCTCTCGCCGCGTCCCGCTGTGGCATTGTCCCCGTGTGGGCCAGCGAGATCGCCAGAGCGCCGGTATCCATCACCAAGCGGCATTTCCCTGAAATGCTGCATCTGGGCGATATTACGCAGATAGACGGCGGCAAAATACCGCCCGTGGATGTGGTCACGTTCGGCTCGCCGTGCCAAAATCTGTCGCAGATCGGCAACCGTACCGGTCTGGCAGGCAGTAAATCCGGCCTGTTCTATCAGGCCATGCGTATTATTGAGGAAATGAGGAATGCAACAGATAACCGGTATCCAGCTTTCGCTGTCTGGGAGAACGTCGCGGGAGCTTTTGTGTCAAATGACCGGCTGGATTTTGCAGCCGTGCTCCACGCATTCACAGGTACCGAGATTCCAATGCCTGATAGTGGTATCTGGGCGCACGCCGGAATGGTGCGAGGGGGACGGGCTGATACCGCTTGGCGGCTCATGGACGCCCAGTATTGGGGAGAACCCGCTCTTTCGCAGCGTAGGCGGCGGGTGTTCGTCGTGGCGGATTTTGCAGGAGAACGTGCCGCAGAAGTATTATTTAAGCCCCGCAGTATGCTCCCGTATCCTGCGCCTTGCGGCGAAAGCAGGCTGCCCGCCGCCCGCGGAGATCGAATACCTGCTGCTCAAGCAGGGCGGCAGGTACCCGTCGTGCGTCCCTTCCAGCTCCGGCGGATGCGGTCAATGGCAAAGCAGGGCGATCAAAAAGGTTTCCGCACGTGTTTCGGCAGAAACGGCGAACCCTTCCCAACTTTGCTTGCCAGTGTAGGTCAGCCCTTCGCATTCTGGTATGAGGGAAAAGAGCAGGACGGTTTTATCCGTGACCTTACGCCCTTGGAATGTGAACGGCTCATGGGCCTGCCCGAGGGCTGGACGGCATACGGCTGCAAGGATGAACCCATCAGCAACCATGCCCGCTGCTTTGCGCTCGGCAACGCGATCGCCCTGCCCTGCGCGGAGTATATCATGGCGGGTATCGCAGAAGTAATGACAGAATAAACCATAACAGCAGTTTGGAGGTAACATTATGAATTTACTGTTTGTAGTCCCGGACAAGGAAAAAGACCTTGGCAATCTGGAATTTGGCGGGCCGGAACAGGCCAGCCGTGAAGATAAAAAGCGTGTCGGGCGGCAGGAAGTTGTTGTCCAGCGGCGGTACAAGCTGTTTTCGGATGTACAGCGTGCGGACGATATCGAAGTCGTGATCCCGGCGCAGGCGGGCGAAAAACATTTTGACTATATGGAGCCGGTGCAGCTTGTCAACCCGTGGGTGACGGCGGAAGGTTACGCGATCAACGGGAATGGTTATATAGATTTTATTATCCACGCGGATGATATCATCAAGGCGTAAGGAAGAAAGGACGGGTATTGTTTATGGCAAGATTCGGAAATGGATTTACAGGGAGACATGTCCCTACGCTGGGTGAGCTGCGCTTTTCTTCCATGCGCCGTGAGGTCTATGTGCAGAATGAGGACGGTACGCGGTCGGATGTGGTAAAAGAACGTACCTACGATCTGAAAAGCAAAACGCAGGGCCGCATGATCCAGGTGAGTATCCCGGCCAGCGTCCCGGTCCGGGACTATCCGTATAATGCGGTGGTAGACCTCGTGGGCGCGAAATTCGGCGCTGTGGCGCACGCGACGTTCGGCGACAACGCAGATGTAGACTGGTATATCAAGGCGGAGGATATCGTATTGGTCAAGCCCGAACCGGCTTCTGCGCCGAACAGCGGGCAGCCCGCCCAGCCGCGCAAGGACAACCCGCCGGAGAAGAAAGCGTAAGTGATATGAAGCTTTTCCGGTATCGCGGCAAGCGTATCCGTCCGGCAGATAGGGATTTGGTGTTCCGGTCTGCCTGTTGTGTGGTGCTTCCGGTGTTCCTTGCGGCTTTCGCTTTACTCAACTTGAAAACCATCCTGCAAACAGACTGGCGCAGGCTGTTCATGCTGGGCGTCGGCGGCTTTGGTTGGCATATGCCGTATCTGCTGCTCAGTAGTATTGTGTCGGCGGCGGTTGCTGGGACAGTGCTTGTCCTGCTGTACCGTCTATTCCCGGATGTCGTGCGGCAGCTCATGCACCGTCAAAAGCTGGCGCGCATGGTGCTCGAAAATCAGTGGTACGAGCAGGCCGAACGGACAAAGCAGGACGGCTTTTTCAAGGATTTACCCAGTCCGGATACAAAAACGAAGATAGCCCGTTTTCCACGGATGTATTACCGCATGGAAAACGGGCTTTTGCATTTTCAAGTGGAAATCACGATGGGGAAATATCAGGAACCGCTGCTTCATCTGGAAACCAAGCTGGAAAGCGGCCTGTACTGCGAGCTGGTCAGCCGCGAGCTGCGGGACGGGTATGTGGAATATACCCTGCTTTATGACATGGTGGCAAACCGTATCCCGATTGCCGAAGCGAAAGCCGAGGGCGGGCGTCTACGGCTGATGAAGAACGTCTGGTGGGAGTATGACACGCTCCCGCACATGCTGATCGCAGGCGGTACGGGCGGCGGCAAGACGTATTTCATCCTGACGATCATCCAGGCGCTTTTACAGACCGATGCTGTGCTGCATATTTTAGACCCGAAAAATGCTGATCTGGCAGACCTGTCTACTGTGATGCCGGAGGTGTATTACCGCAAGGAGGATATTGCTGCCGGTGTCAGCCGGTTTTGCGACAGGATGATGCAGCGAAGCGAAAGCATGAAATCCATGCAGGGCTATAAGACCGGCGAGAACTACGCCTATCTCAGCTTGGAACCGCACTTTTTGATATTCGACGAATACGTCGCGTTCATGGAAATGCTGAACACGCGCGAACGTGAGGACGTATTAAACAAGCTCAAGCAGATTGTCATGCTGGGACGGCAGGTGGGATTCTTCCTGATCCTCGCCTGCCAGCGCCCGGATGCAAAGTATCTCGGTGACGGTATCCGTGACCAGTTTAACTTCCGTGTCGCGCTGGGGCGTATGTCCGAGCTGGGATACAGCATGATGTTCGGTGAAGTGAAGAAAGAGTTTTTCTTCAAGAACGTCAAGGGGTGCGGCTATGCAGATACCGGTAAGGGTGTCATTACCGAGTTTTATACGCCGGTCGTACCCAAAGGGTATGACTTCCTAAGGGAGATCGGCACACTGGCGGCTGGACTAAAGCAAGTGTGTTCAGATAGGGATATAATGGAGGATTTGCAGTGAATGACAAAGTAGAACGCTTCGTTACAACAAAGGATAGGGACGAAAATATTACGGGAATGGTGCTGTTTCCATACAATGAGGACAAGATAGCAACATGGTTTCATGTAAACGAGCTGGATGAATTGCAGTTCGTAGGAGGTTCGGCATCTGATCTCACCGTACCGGAATTTAATCAGGTCATGCGGGAAGCAGACGGACGGATGCAGAAGGTCGAAAGCAGTATTGACGCTGCTGTGCGTTTCCTTGAAGCGAAGATGCGGGATAATCCGGAGCAGAAAAAAGTTTCCGAAATGGTCTGGCTGGGGTTTGAGGATGCGGCAGTGTGGGAGTTCTGTATGCAGGACAGTTACCGTCCAGCGGATGAGCATGTCGAACTTTCCTTTTCCGGCATACTCCTGCAAGTGACATACCATGTATAGCATTTCTGTCTGCACGCCCCGCCCTGCCGCGCGCGGTGTGCAGCGCGAAAGCCGCCAGCGCGGCAAGGGCGGATGGCGGGCGCGGCGAAGCCGCGCCCGCGTGCCTGAACCCCCTGTATCTAACAGGGGGGTACAAATCGCCAATGGCCAGCCGCTTTACAAAGTAGAAACCCTGATGCCGTCTGGATTTTGGGCTTTTAAGGGTTATGTCAAAAACGGGCGTCAATGTCACATGACGCAGAAAGGAGACCATCTCATGGAAAACAACGAATGGATTTGGCATTTCCGTGAAGAACGGGAACGCAACGGTATTTCGCGCAAGGCGGTTGCCGCTGTTGCAGGTATTTCGCGTGAATACCTGTGCCGTCTGGAAACCGGAAAGCTGCCGGTGACAGACAAGACAAGGAAAAGGCTCGCCGCGGCGCTCAAGACCCTGTACCCAGACCCGCTTAACCTGATGATCGACTATGTGCGGGTGCGCTTCCCTACGATGGACGCAAGGCATATTATTGAAGATGTGCTGCGGCTCAAAATGAACTATATGGCGCAGGAAGATCACGGGCTTTATTCCTATTCCAGTATGTATGTGCTGGGCGATATTGCGGTCATGACTTCACCGATGGAGGAAAAAGGTGTGCTGCTTGAGCTTAAAGGCAAGGGCTGCCGCCAATTTGAAGCCTATCTGGATGGACAGAAAAGAAGCTGGATTGAATTGTTCCGGATGTTTCTCGATGAAAAAGCGGTTTTCAAGCGGATAGACCTTGCAATCAATGATCGGGCGGGGATTTTGGATATCCCCTATCTGTGTGATAAATGCGACCGCGGGGAATGTATCTCGGTATTCCGCAGTTTCAAGGCGTACCGCACGGGCGGGCTTGCACATCTGCGGGAGGAAAACAAGGAAAGCATGGGTGCGACGCTGTATATCGGCTCGATGCAGTCTGACTTGTATTTCTGCATTTACGAAAAGGCATATGAACAGCTTGTGAAAAAAGGAATCCCCGTTGAAGATGCGGAAGTCAAAAACCGGTTTGAAATCCGGCTCAAAAACGACCGTGCTTTCTATGCGGTTTATGATCTGGTGTCTAACGAAAGCCCCGAAGATACTGCATTCGGCATCATCAACCGGTATGTCCGGTTCGTGGATAGGGATAGCCGTAAGCCGCCCGAAGATTGGCCGCTGAATCATATGTGGTCGGTGTTTATTGGGGAACATCGTGACCGGCTCAAACTGACGACTGACCCTGAGCCGTACAGCCTTGAAAAAACGCTGAACTGGCTGTCCCATCAGGTCGCGCCGTCGTGGAAGATGCTGCTGGAGTTAGACCGCAAATGCGGGACAAATATCATGGAAGAAATGCTTGCGGCAACCGAGCTGGCAGATAAGCACCGCAAGATCATTGAACAGCAGCTTCAGGAAATCGGGGATGTTGTAATTACAGAATAAAATGCAAGCAAAAGTTTAATTACAAGCGGAATGGAGGAATATTAGCCTATGAATTTCGGCGTCAACCTTTACAACTGGTTTCTTACGAACGCCCAGTCTCTTGTGCTTATGGCGATCGTGGTGATTGGTATTTATCTCGGCTTTAAGCGCGAGTTTTCCAAGCTCATTGGTTTTCTGGTCGTGTCGCTGATCGCGGTCGGCCTTGTATTCAATGCGGCAGGCGTGAAAGACGTTCTGCTCACGCTGTTCAATCAGATCATCGGCGCATAAGGAATGGGGTGTGGATGTGCGCTATCGTCAAAACCGTATCAAGATGCTGCGCAGGGCGCGTGGTATCACAGTAAAACGACTTGCGGTACTGGTAGGCGTATCACAGAGTATGCTTACAAACTATGAAAATGGAAGCAGTATACCGAGAGATCAGGAAGTATGGGACAGGCTCGCAGTGTATTTCGGTGTGTCTGTCCCTTATCTCATGGGCTTTTGAGTTTGATGTAACGGCTGGTTTCAATGTGAGACCGGCCGTTTTTATGCCTGCATGGTGGAGGTGAGAATGGATTATGGAAGAAATGCGGGTATATGTAGCGAACCTCGGCAAATACAACGAGGGCGAGCTTGTCGGCGACTGGTTTGAACCGCCCATAGACTATGACGAAATGGCGGAGCGCATCGGCCTGAACGAATTTTACGAGGAATACGCCATCCACGACTACGAGCTGCCCTTTGAGATAGACGAGTACACGCCTATTGAGGAAGTCAACCGCCTGTGTGAAATGGTGGAGGATTTGCCGGAGTATATCCAGGATAATTTACGTGAACTGCAAGGCTATTTCAGCAGTATTGAGGATTTGTGCGACCATCAGGACGACATTATCTATTACCCCGGCTGCGAAGATATGGCGGATGTAGCGCGTCAAATGGTGGAGGAAGGTTATATCTCCGTACCAGACCACCTGATATACTACTTTGACTATGAAGCGTATGGGCGCGACTTATCTATGGAGGGTACGTTTGTTGAAACGCGGAATGGTGTGTTTGAGATCGCAGTTTAACCGTTTTCTCTTTCGCCCGCCGCTGTGAGAATGGTGTGGGGGTGTGTCCGGCTGTGGGTAACTGCATGGCAGTTATCCATAACCGGGCGCAGGGGGCGAGGAAAGACGCAGGCGGCGTGGGCCTCGTTCCTCGCCCCCTTACCCATATATTTTTGGAAAACAGGAGTTAGAACAAATGAATCATACTAAAGATGCCCGCCGTATCGGCCTTGTCGATGTGGACGGGCACAACGGTTTCCCGAACCTTGCGTTGATGCGGATTTCTGCATGGCACAAGGCACTGGGTGATATGGTCGAGTGGTGGGACGGGATGCTGCCCTATGACCGCATCTATATGAGCAAGGTGTTTACCTTTTCACCGGATAACGATACGGTCATGCAGTCGGATGAGATCATCAGGGGCGGTACCGGGTACAGGGATTACGGCAGCCTGCCGGAGGAAATAGAAGCCATGCCGCCGGACTACTCGATTTACCCGCGTTACCCGTATGCTGTCGGTTTCCTTACGCGCGGCTGTATCCGTTCCTGCCCGTGGTGTATCGTCCCGCGCAAAGAGGGCGGCATCCGCCCTGCCGCGACATGGCAGGAGATCAAGCGTCCGGACAGCCGGACGATCATTTTTTTGGACAATAATGTGCTGGCGCACGAGCACGGTTTGCAACAGATAGAGGAAATGGGCCATGCGGATGTGAAAGTGGATTTCAACCAAGGGTTAGACACCCGGCTTATTACACCGGAGATCGCCGCAATGCTCGCTAAGCTGCATTGGGTGAAGTATGTGCGGCTGTCCTGTGATACGTCTGATATGCTGCCTGTGATCGCGCAGGCCGTCGCCTATCTGCGGGAAGCCGGTATCGGTACACACCGCCTGTGGTCGTATATGCTGGTGCAGGATGTAGAGGAAGCGTATCACCGCGCGCTTGTCTTGAAAGCATTAGGCATCCAGCCATTCGCACAGCCGTACCGGGACTATGACGGCGGGTGTGAGCCGACAGCAGAACAAAAGCGGTTTGCCCGCTGGGTAAACCGCAAAGAAATATTCTATACCTGCGGCTGGCATGAGTACCGCAGACGGAAATAGAAAGAGGTGCAATGATGTGAAGAAAATACGAAGTTACAGCAGTATCTGGTCTGTTGAGAAAGTCATATACGCGATCAATGATATGCGCCTGCCGTTCCCCATCACCTTTTCGCAAATGGCTTGGTTTGTCGCCTGCGAGTTTGCGGTGCTGGCGCTGGGCGGACTGCCGCCGCTCTCCATGATAGACGGTGCGCTGCTCAAGTATTTCGGTATCCCCGTCGGCGTCACATGGTTTATGAGCCAAAAAACGTGGGACGGCAAGAAGCCGTTCAGCTTTGTCAAGTCGTATACGGCCTACCTGCTGCGCCCTAAACAGACCTTTGCAGGCAAGGCAGTAAAATTCCGCAAGGAGAAAACAGGACAGCCCATTACGGCGGTTAGGAGCGTGATAATAGATGCAGTATCCGATTAAATATATCGAAAACAACCTTGTCTGGAACCATGACGGGGAATGCTTCGCATACTATGAGCTTATCCCATACAACTACTCGTTTTTAAGTGTGGAACAGAAAGAAGCGGTACACGATGCGTTCCGTCAGCTTATCGCCCAGAACAGGGACGGCAAGATACACGCCCTGCAGATCAGCACGGAATCCAGCATCCGTGCGGCGCAGGAGCGTTCCAAGGCGTATGCTTCCGGCAACCTGCGGGAAGCGGCGCTGCGCCGCATAGACGGACAGACGGAAGCCCTTGTCTCCATGATCGGGGAAAATCAGGTGGACTACCGGTTCTATATCGGCTTCAAGCTGCTGCTGAACGAGCAGGACAGCGGGAATATCGGCCGTCAGGCGGCAAATATCTTTTCCGGTTTCCTGCGGGATGTGAACCATACCCTGATGGGTGATTTCGCATCCATGCCGAATGATGAAATACTGCGCTATCAGAAGATGGAAAAGCTGCTGGAAAGCAAGATTTCGCGCCGGTTTAAGGTGCGGCGGTTGGATAAGGATGATTTCGGCTATCTGCTGGAACACCTGTACGGGAAAAGCGGCACCGCGTATGAGGACTATGAATTTCATTTGCCCAAAAAGAAATTAAAGGGTGAAACGCTTGTCAAGCGGTACGACCTGATCAAGCCCACGCGCTGCCTGATGGAAGAATACGGGCGGTACCTGCGCATATCGCATGATGACTGTGAGGCGTATACTGCTTATTTCACGATCTCGGATGTGGTCGGGGAGCTGGATTTCCCGTCGTCCGAGATTTTCTATTATCAGCAGCAGCAATTCACGTTCCCCGTCGATACCAGCATGAATGTTGAGATCATCACCAACAAGAAAGCCCTGTCCACTGTCCGCAATAAGAAAAAGGAATTAAAGGATTTGGACAACCATGCGTGGGAAAGCGGGGACGAGACCAGCACATCAATTGCGGAAGCACTGGACAGTGTGAATGAGCTGGAAACCGAACTGGGGCAAAGCAAGGAAGCCATGTACAAGCTGTCCTATGTGGTGCGCGTCACCGCGCCGGACGAGGAAGAACTCAAGCGGCGGTGCAATGCGGTACGGGATTTCTACGACGATATGAACGTCAAGCTGGTGCGCCCGGTGGGTGATATGATCGGCCTGCACCATGAGTTTATCCCGGCAAGTAAGCGGTATATGAACGACTATATCCAGTATGTTACGAGTGATTTCCTTGCGGGTCTCGGTTTCGGCGCGGCGCAGATGCTCGGGGAAAAGGACGGTATCTATCTTGCCTATGGCGTGGACACCGGCCGGAATGTGTATTTGCAGCCCGCGTTGGCCAGCCAGGGCGTGAAAGGCTCGGTCACAAACGCGCTGTCTGCGGCGTTCCTCGGCTCGCTCGGCGGCGGCAAGAGCTTTGCCAATAACCTGCTGGTGTATTACGCGGTGCTGTACGGCGCGCGGGCGCTGATCGTAGACCCGAAAGCGGAGCGCGGGAACTGGAAGCGTGATTTCCCTGAGATCGCGGACGAGATCAATATTGTCAACCTGACCTCGGACGAGCGCAACCGTGGGATGCTGGACCCCTATGTCATCATGCGCCGCCCCAAGGACGCGGAAAGTCTTGCGATAGATATTCTCACGTTTTTAACCGGCATTTCCTCGCGGGATGGCAACCACTTCCCCATCCTGCGGCGGGCGGTGCGCACGGTCACGAACAGCAAACGGCGCGGCCTGTTCTGTGTCATTGAGGAATTACGCAAAGAGGGTTCACCGCTTGCGGTGAGTATCGCAGACCATATTGAGAGCTTCACGGACTACGACTTTGCGCACCTGCTGTTTTCGGATGGGAACATCAAAAAGTCCATCAGCCTTGAAAAGCAGCTCAATATCATACAGGTGGCCGATCTGGTGCTGCCGGACAAGGGTACTTCGTTTGAGGAATTTACGACGATGGAGCTTTTGTCTGTCGCCATGCTCATTGTTATCAGCACCTTTGCGCTGGATTTCATCCATACGGACAGGAGCGTGTTCAAGATCGTGGATTTGGATGAAGCATGGTCGTTCCTGAACGTGGCGCAGGGCAAGACGCTGGCAAACAAGCTGGTACGTGCAGGCCGCGCCATGAATGCAGCGGTGTATTTCGTCACGCAGAACGCGGCAGACCTCGCGGACGAAAGTCTGAAAAACAATATCGGTCTGAAATTCGCGTTCCGCAGTACGGACATTGTGGAGATCAAAAAGACGCTGGAATTTTTCGGCCTTGACCCTGAGGACGAGGGTAACCAGAAGCGGCTGCGGAACCTCGAAAACGGACAATGTCTGATGCAGGACTTATACGGGCATGTGGGCGTCGTGCAGTTCCATCCGGTGTTTGCGGATTTCCTGCATGGGTTTGACACAAAGCCGCCGATGAAAGCCGGGGTGGCAGTATGACGTACGGGAGATATAATTTCAGACAGATAAAGCGTACAGCGGTTGCCTTGCTGATGATAACGGCAATCGCTGTTTTGCTGTTTACTGCTTTTTGCCCGTCTGCGGGCGCGGTGGGGCTGGTGGATGATAGTGTGGATGCGGCGCACGAGTACAGCCGCTACCCGCTGGAAAATTACCAGCTTGACTTCTACGTTGACAACGGGTGGGATTGGCTGCCGTGGAACTGGATAGACGGCATCGGCAAGCAGGTCATGTACGGCCTGTACTGCATCACCAACTTTATCTGGACGATCAACCTGTATCTTTCCAACGCATCCGGCTATCTGGTGCAGGAAGCATACGGGCTGGATTTTATTTCAGATGCGGCGGACGAGATCGGCCGGAACATTCAGTCTATCGCAGGCATTTCGCCCAGCGGACTTTCTTCGGATGGGTTTTATGCGGGATTCCTCCTGCTGATTATCCTGATTGTTGGCGCGTATGTGGCTTATGTTGGTCTGATAAAAAGGGAAACCACAAAGGCCGTACGCGCGGTGATGAACATGGTGATGATCTTCGTGCTGTCCGGTGCGCTGATCGCCTATGCGCCGGACTGTGTGAAGCGCCTGAACGAGTTTTCCGAGGACGTCAGCACAGCGAGCCTTTCGGTTGGGACAAAGATCGTCCTGCCGGACGCGGAGAACAGCGGCGCGGACAGTGTGGATTTGATACGGGACAGCCTGTTTTCCATCCAGGTAAAGCAGCCGTGGCTGCTTCTGCAATTCGGCGATACGGACACGGACGCGGTAGGCGAAGAACGCATTGATAACATCCTATCCGCGAGCCCCAGTGAAAACAATGGCGAGGATCGGGAAAACGCAGTCAAGGCCGAGATCGAGGACAACGGGAATACAAACCTCACGGTTACGAAAACGGTGAACCGGCTCGGCACAGTGTTTTTCCTGTTCCTGTTTAATATCGGCATTTCGGTGTTCGTGTTCCTGCTTACCGGCATGATGATCTTCTCGCAGGTGCTTTTCATCATCTATGCGATGTTCCTGCCGGTGTCGTTTGTGCTCAGCATGGCGCCGACGTTCGAGGGCAGCAGCAGGCGCGCGGTAATCAAGCTGTTCAATACGATCCTGGCGCGGGCGGGTATTACGCTTGTCATCACGGTGGCTTTCAGCATTTCCACGATGCTGTACCGCATTGCAAGCGGCTATCCGTTTTTTATCATTGCGTTTTTGCAGGTGGTCGTGTTCGCGGGGATCTATTTCAAGCTGGGCGACCTGCTCAGCATATTCTCCCTCCATGACGACGGTGCCCGCGGCATGGGCAGGTATATCATGCACCGCCCGCGGATGTTCCTGCACCATCAGCTTCACAGGCTCAACCGTACCATGCGCGCGGCGACGGCCAGCAGACCGAATGATGGCGGCAGTGCGCAGAACAGCCGTTCCAGCAGCGCATCAGGGGGAGCATACCGGTACCGCAGTAACCGGCCGAACGGTGGAAGCAGCGGGGCATCACAGCCGGGTGCTGTACACAGTTTACCGGAAACATCTGCAAAGGAGATTACGTCTGGTGGGGTATCCCATACAGAGGGCTATGCGGATAAAGCCGTTTCGGCTGATGCAGAGAACCGCAGACCGGATGCCCCTGCGGTTTATCTGCTTGGCGCAGCGCGGCAAGTATCCGGACAGTCCGAAACGGATATGCCGCGGCAGGCAGCAGATTCGGATAGTGCAGCGCCGGACAGTGCGCACAGGGCGACAGAAAGCAATGCGCGCCCGATGGCAGTCCCGGTTTCTCACAACTATGATATTTCGGATAGGAAAAATATGAAACAGGCGGAGCAGTCGTCCATACACGCAAGGCCGGCCGTAGCAGCTCCAGCGGCAAAGCCGGTGCAGGAGGAAGGGCAGCGGACAGCGGCAAAACAGCCTGCCCCGCCACAGCAGGAGCGCCCTGTCAGCCCGGTACACAGTACAGAGACACAGCCGCATGAGCGTCCGGCAGCGGTGGCAGCGCCGAAACTCGTATCATCTACAGGTAATGCGTCAAGCAATCCAGCGCCGCACAAGCGTCCGCTGGCAGCACAGCCGGTAAGTACAGTCCAACAGGCCGCGCCGCAGACAGAAGCGGCAAAGCAGCCCGTCCATGTCGGGATCCGGAGGACGGATGCAGTAAACCGTCCGGCTGTGCGGCAGGACGCAGAGGGCAAGCCTGTTATGCCTATGCAGGAAAACCATGCCGCGCGGGAACAGGACAAACCGGCGGTTTCGCGGCCTGCGGTGAAGGGTTCGGTTGTATCAAAGCGGGCTTCCGCAAAAGGGAAGGCGGGAAAGGCACAGCGGAAAAATGCTTCCTCTCCGAAAAACAGGGGGGATAGCAATACCAGCCGTACAGACAGCACGAAGGACGGGGGCGGCGGCAGATGAAACTGAAATATCTTGCGCTGCCCCTTGCAGGGCTGTTTGCCGCCTTTTTCTGCCTGCTCCTGTTGGTTGCCCTCCTGTTTGCATCAGACGAGGACGGCGGCAGGGGCGGCATTTACTATGGCGGCGCAAACCTGTCTGCCGAGGTGCTGGCGCACAGGCCGATGGTGGAGCGGTACGCGGCGCAGTACGGCATTTCCGAGTACGTCGATGTCCTGCTTGCGATCATGCAGGTGGAATCCGGCGGTACGCTGGAGGACGTGATGCAGTCGTCAGAATCTATGGGCCTGCCGCCAAATTCTCTGGATACAGAAAGCTCAATCCGGCAGGGCTGTGAGTATTTCTCGGAGCTGCTTGCCAAGGCGGACCGGCTCGGCTGCGATCTGGACAGCGTGATACAGGCGTACAACTACGGCGGCGGGTTTCTGGATTATGTAGCGTCGCACGGCGGCAAGTACAGCTTCGAACTGGCGCAGGCGTTTGCAGAGGAAAAGTCCGGCGGGGTGCGTGTTACCTACAAGAATGAAATATCCATCGCGGAAAACGGCGGCTGGCGCTACAACTACGGCAATATGTTCTATGTCCGGCTGGTATCGGAGTATTTGTATGCCGCACAGTTTGATAACGAGACCGTAAATGCGATCATGAATGAAGCACTGAAATACCAGGGCTGGGAATATGTCTACGGCGGTGCGTCCCCGACAACATCCTTTGACTGCTCCGGCCTGACGCAATGGTGTTATGGCGTGGCGGGTATCACGCTGCCGCGCACCGCACAGGCGCAGTATGACGTGACCCGGCACATCCCGTTCGGGGACGCCCAGCCCGGCGATCTGGTGTTCTTTCAGGGGACGTATAACTGCGGCGATTATATCACGCACGTTGGGATTTATGTGGGCGATAACCGGATGTACCACGCAGGAAACCCGATCGGGTTTGCAGATTTGACCAGCGCCTATTGGCAGGCGCATCTGGTCTGTGCCGGACGGGTAGGACAATGAATGACGAAAGGCAGGAAAATGATATGTTCCAGAATAGAAACAAAAGTCAGGAGAAACAGAAAAAACCGCGTGTCCTCAGCATTGGGACGCGGCGGCCGGTGGTGATCGCGCTGTGGGCGCTGCTTATCTGCGCGTTTGCTTTCGCGGTGTATAAGGATTTTACAGCGGTGGATACGCATACCGTCCATGAAACGACGGTAGTGCAGGAGGAAGTCACGGACACGAATGCAATAGAGAGCTTTGTGACCAATTTCGCCAAGGTGTATTACTCATGGGAACAGTCTGCGGCTTCAATAGAGCAGCGCACGGAAAATCTGAAATATTATCTCACGGACGAGCTGCTGACCCTGAACGTGGACACGGTGCGCAGTGATGTGCCGGTATCTTCTAAAGTGGAAGATGTGCAGATTTGGTCTGTGGAAGAAATTGGGGATAAAGTGTATAAAATTGTCTATTCTGTGTCGCAAAATGTCATAAACGGGGAGGAAAGCAGTGTTATAACGTCTGTTTATGAGGTTTCCGTGTATGTGGACGATGCGGGCGATATGGTCATCATCCAGAGCCCTACAATCACGGGCAAGCCCCAAAAGTCCGGCTACGTTCCTGAAACTGCCGAGCCGGACGGTACGGTATCCGCGGAAGAAACTACGGAGATCACAGAGTTTTTGACCACGTTTTTCACGCTGTACCCAACGGCGACGGAACAGGAGCTTTCTTATTATGTCAGCGGTGGTGCGCTGCCGGTGATTGGGAACGACAGCTATGTGTTTGCGGGGCTGGTGAATCCGGTCTTTACCAAGAACGGCGATGCTGTGACGGCGAATGTGGCGGTGCAGTATCTTGACCAGCGGACGGGTATGACGCAGGTGTCGCAGTTTACGTTGCATCTGCGGCAGGTTGAGGGGAATTGGAAAATCAGTTGTTAATATTAGAAAAACCATCCGTCCAATGGGCGGATGGTTTCCTTTTTATCAGTCATAGCTGATTTTACCGTTCTTATCACAGGTTATAGACATAGTGAGTTTTTTCCCGCCTGCATAATTGAAAGTGCAGTAGCCGGATACTTTGTTCCCCGACCGCGACGAATCGCCGGAATAACCATACGAGGAGGAAGCGGACCAGCTATCGGCCGTTGCCTTAGAAGTTACAGTATCATACTGAAATGTTCCATTCAAATAGAACGTGCCGATATAGGTGTTTCCATGATAAGCATCAGCTTTAGATGTTGCGGTTTTCTGATAAATGGCTCTGGTTGCTGCTTCGGGAACATACTCAGTTAGCGTTACTTTCAGGTAATAGCCGTCTCCACAATCAATAATTGTGGTGTTGGAAACATCAGCAGCAAAGGCTGGAATTGTAAAACATACAAGCATAAGAACTGCTAAAACTATGGAACAAATACGCTTTTTCAAAATGAAGCCTCCTAATTTTCTAACATTTCATCAGAAATAAGTTGCCCGTCGCTTTCTGTGTTAGAACGAGTAAAATAGAAATCTCCGCGTATAACTTGCTGTGCATGTATGTAATATGCAGCCAGCAATAGTAACAATACGATTAAAATGCCTATTACGAGAGTAATGACAAATCGATGCTTGCGCTTGCTAACAGCAATTTCAGTCTCGTCAACGCTTTCCAGCAGTTGTTCTGCAATCTGCTCAGGATTACCAACTTTTGCACATAGTTCGTTGTATGACAATTCCGAATAAGCCGATAATTCCTGTTTCAATCCGTTCAATAACTTGGAGCGTGTTGCTTTAGAACAGATTAGTTTGCGGGAAACTGCACGTACATATTGACGCACAATCTTATCCTCCATCATGCGTTGCCACCTCCGGTGTTTTGATGAATTTGCTGTATCGCTTTAGACATTTCAGCATAAACGGCCTCTATCTGTCGCAAATACGATATCCCATCGGAAGTGATTTCGTAATACTGGCGGACACGGTTATCGTCTGAAATCGCTTTTTGGCCTTCGCACACATACCCTTGAGATAACAGGCGTTGGATTACAGGATAGAGCAGAGAAATAGTATATCTGCCATCACTGCGTTTAGATATCTCTCGCATCATCTCATAGACATACATTGGTTGCTCAGATAGCAACAAAAGCACGAGCAAGGGATTCAATGCGCGTTTGAAGTAATCTGCAAAGGAGTGGCCAGTATCCTTGGTAGATTTGCTTTCCTTTTTCATGGCGCCACCAAACATGTTTGTTGAAATTATACTATCACATCATTTCAGTTTCGTCAATATTTAGTATTGCTTAATAATTTGCATTTATATATAATTGGATTATCAAATTACATCATATAAAACAGTTTTTTACAAAGGGGTGATAGAAGAATATACTTTAGGAAGATTTACTATCTAATCGAGAAAGAAGGGTGAAGTATGTATAGTAAATGTAAAAGAATGGTTGGTTTATTACTGATCTGTGTCCTTGCATTGGGAGTTTCAGCCGCTGCGTTTGAAACGCAGATAGAGCCTCGTGATAATTGGCATGATTATACCGGTGAGCTTCCGGCGGATACTGGTGATGTGGAAGTTTCAACAGTTAAAAAGGCATATACAAACAACTATTTTGCTGTGTCTTGCAAATCATCGCGATCCGGATTAGGTTCTGTAAATGTTTGGACTGAAACCGGTTGGGGGGTAAATGCTTCATCTCCCAATCACCCCATTACCGCAAATGGAATAATTAATAATGTGAATTATACTAACAAACCGTCTATTCAAACTGAAGTCACACTGAATATTGATAATAATAGCGTTACCTCTACCACTTATCCAATTGAGGGTAGGTGGTCTCCATACTAAGCGTATTGCTATTATGAATTTAAGTTAAACGTATTGTATAACATATTATATGAAGATACCTTGGGGAGTGCTTATATGGCGACTTCCCAAGGTTATTTATGAGGTTAATATGAGTTGCTTAAGAATAGATATCAAAAGGTTATATAATTCAATTACTGTAAGGATAGTTTTGGGTGTGCTGTTTTTTTTAGCAATTGTAGATCCCTTATATTCTCGTTTTTTAACGCTTGATTCTATGTTTGCTTCATACTATGGAATCAACGCTTACCAGTATTGGCTTTTCAACTTTCCCGGTGGCATTGGATTTAAAGTTTATCATGCACTGTTTTTACTTCTTCCTGTATTATCGACTGGTTTTATTCTATTTTATGATCAGAAAACCTCTTTCAAAATATATAACATTGTTAAACAAGGTAGAGCAATATATTTGACTTCCAAGGTTATATCTGTGTTTCTTGTTACAATGGTAAACTCAATTGTCTCTTTTTCTATAAATATTTTAATAACATTTTCCATATTTCCACAAAATTCGATCATGACAGATGTCTATCGGATGTTTATTCCTATTGAACATTCTGCAGCAAATTTTTTTTACGAAATTTCACCTGTTTTATCAGCAGTTTTTTTCGCATTTTTAAATTCCCTGGCACTGTCTGTATTGGCGGCTTTAACTGTTATTATACATATGATATTTAGATTTCCAAACATATATGTGGCTTTTTTCGTTCCCTCTATTTTATGCCTATTAATAACTTATGGAAGTGACTTTTTACTACCTAAACGTTTTGTCTTACGAAATTTTTTGCAGCCGTTGAATTCGTGTTACGAAGGAGCTGCGCAGCTTAAGGACATACTATTGGTTTTAAGTGGATATTTTATTCTCGAAATATTATTATTTACGATTGCTTATAGAAGAAATAGGGATATAATATGATTCTATTTAGTCACAAAAGTAAATATTTTATTTGGGTGGGATTCCTTTACTTTATATTCCCGTTATTATGTATTTCTTTTTTTGCTGATACGCAAGATTTGTGGTTCAAAAACATTTTCTCAGACAAAACATTTGTTATGCTTATTATGCCTGCATTTGTGCTTGGTGCTGTCATAATAGATTCTTCTATCAGTCCAGTTATTATGGTACGTACAAAAAATAAGTTACATTCATTTACTTTGTTGCGTGATCAGCAGTATTGGTTTGCAATAATTTATACCATTATTTGGATGCTTTCTATCATTTTCATTACTCAGATTATTTTCGGAAAAATTTATGCAATATCCTTTTGGGGGTTAATTAGAGAATTTGCAAGATGTATTTGTGGATTTATTATATTTATAAATATATCTTTAATTATAAAAGTAAAATGCAAGAAAAAATATATGGCAGCATCATATATTGTAGTCTATATTTTTTTTACTGCAGAAATTTTTTCGATTGTTCCACTATTAAATAAGTTTTTCCCAATTAATATATATTTGATTTTTAGCTGGTTATTTAGAGATACTATAATAAGTTATTTAGTTATCGCCGGCTGGATAAGTGTTACATATTATCTTGGAAGAAAATCGTCCAAAAATATGGATGTCCTTTAAATGATAATAGTGTTGGAAAGAGGATATTATGCTTATTAAATTACAAGATGCTACAAAAATACTTGATCACAGATTTGTAATTAATAATATAAATTTTGAGTTTAAAAGTGGAAATATTTATGGGATTGTTGGACAAAATGGTAGTGGAAAGACAATGCTTCTACGAGCTATAGCAGGGCTAATCTGTTTAAATCGTGGTACTATTACTGTAGATGGCAAAGTTTTGAATAAAGATATATCTTTCCCGCCTGATATAGGAATCATTATTGAAAAGCCTGAACTATTACCATATCTTAGCGGGTTAGAGAATTTAAAATTACTTGCAGAGATAAGAAACATAATATCTTATGATGATATTAAGCATTATATGGATAAATTCGGATTAAATTTCAACTCCAAGCAGATTGTAAAAAAATATTCTTTGGGAATGAAACAAAAATTAGGAATTATTCAAGCAATTATGGAGGATCCTTCCTTACTTCTTCTTGACGAACCATTCAATGCGCTTGATGCAGAGTCGGTAGATATTTTGCGAAGTATATTACTTCAATACAAAGAACAGGGAAAATTAATCATTTTAACTTCCCATCATCAAGAAGATATAATGTCAGTCTGTAATCAAGTTATCCATTTACAGGATGGATGCATATTAAACTGATAGCAAAAATATCATAAAGATAATGCCGCTTCAAGATGAGGCGGCATCATTTCTGTTATAAGTGGTTATAATGTATTCTACTAATTCCGGCGTTAGTCCGCATATATCGGCTATTTGATAAAGAGTATAGCCGCATTGAGCATAGTCCTGAATCTCAGTTGCTGGATGCAACAGCAGCGCCATAAAACGGTTCGCTTCTGTTTCCAGCTTGTTTACAGAATAGAGCGTGTTTGCTCTCAGAAATGGTGTATTGCTTTTCGGGTGTAAGATTGCATGTCCTAATTCGTGCGCGCATACTTGCCGCTGTCGCTCTTTTGAAAGGTCTTGATTGATATGTATGAACTTGATTCTGTGTGTGCGGCTGTAATATCCTCTGATACTTCCAAGGGGTTCGTGGAGAACTCGAATACCGAGTTTTGCAGCGATTGTGAACGGGTCTCTGGTATCACATTTTCGGCATAACATATCGACCTTATGCTTTATTGACAATATGCAGCACCTCTATTTCATTTCCGGTACTTTTTTGGAGTAAACTTTTGCTTGGCAATCCGTTTGGAAATTTCAAGCTGGTTTTGCAGGCTAATGCGCAGGAGTTCCCGCGTTTCATCGTCGATTGGCTCACCATCAAACATCAGGCTTGCTTCGGCGTCGCCAAGATCACCTAAAATCATATCCAGTCTTTTTGCTATGTCACGCTCGTCCCGCCTTGTCAGGACGGGCGTTTCTTTTTGCTCCATGTTAAGTAAAAATTCAATCGGCACATTTAGGTAATCGGCAATTTTTGAAAGGTTTTTAGTAGAAAGGTTTTTCTTTCGTCCCACTTTGAGATCGGACAGCGATGCACGGCTTATTTTACATTGCCTGCATAGCTCTGTAACTGTAATTCCTTTTTCCGCGCACAATGCAGCTATTTTGTTGTACAACTCTGACATAAAATCACCCGTCCATTTGTAGTATATGCCAAAATTACGTAAAAACGAAATTTTACACGTTGACACTTACGCGACAGAATAATATAATTCACTCATAGATTTCGCTAAAACGTAATTTATAGAACAAATATATAATATTACACTTTTATGTAAATGTCAATAGAAAGGAAGTAGTTGACCATGAAAAAAAGGGAACTTTGCTCGTTTGGTAAAAAAATTAACCATCGGCTTATTGCTCTTGAGCAAAGCAAAGGCTGGCTGATCGAAGAAGTCAAGCGGCACACAGGGTTATATTTTGACCGCTCCTATCTTCGCAAAATCGAAACCGGACAGCTTGCGACGCCGAAAATCGTGGATGCGATATGCGAAATACTTGGCATCGCTGTTCAGGGTGATTATACCAAAAGGAAAGACCAATAAAATGTACTTTTTGAAAAAGGAAAGCGGATTACATATGCACCTTGAAAATTGAATATACAGGCAGCAGATACAAAACTGTTTGCGCCGAGCTGCGGTACCCATGCGCGGGGACGCCGGACAAGTCCGGCAGAGCGGTAAACCATGACGGTACGAAATACGGGGCGGCACCCGTAAAGCGACGACACGCAGACAGATAATGAGACTTCCGCCCAGCCACAGACACAAGCAATGGGGGCGGCTGATGTGAGAACCACGCAGAGGTAAAACGGCCTATGGAATCGTTCGCCAGCGATCATCTGTCTGCTTCCCCACAAGCCGGGGCGTTGAGAACAAATAGGCTTGGCAGCAGGAAAGGATGTGTCTAAAGTGTTTTAAGGTTTTGCGGCAGACGGGAGATTACTGTCTGTCGCGCGTACATCACAACAAGCAGACAGGATGTGAATGAAATGCCAGATTGGGAAATCCAACCAAAGAAACATAAATACGAGGTTGGCGAACGTGTATTAGTGCGGCCCGCAATCATAGATTGTATCTGGGCAAAAACCAGTTGCCGTAAGACCGTACCTGCTACTGTTATCTTTGTCCATCCGGACGACCGGTTCATTGTAGCAGAATATCAGGTATGTGCTTCGTTCTTTGGCAGGACGGTATCTACGATACGGGAAAGTTTTTTAATTCCAAAAGTTCAGTGTTTGGAGTGGGAGTGAAATAAATGTATAAACGTGGTGATGTGTTTTGGGCTGATCTCAGTCCTGTTATTGGTTCAGAACAGGACGGCGTGCGTCCTGTTGTAATTTTGCAAAATGATATTGGAAACAAATACTCGCCTACGGTGATTGTAGCGCCGCTTACAAGCAATTTGCATCGGGACAAGCATCTTGTTACTCATGTGCCCGTCTGTATGCAGGGCTTGCCGCAATATTCGGTTGTGTTGTTAGAACAGATACGGACAGTAGATAAAGCACGACTGGGGAATTTTGTCGGTGTAATGGATAAAGAGACATTGAATAAGATTGATGAAAGTGTGATGTGCAGTTTGGGGCTGACGGATGGATTTAGAACATAGAGCAATCGCCCGTCTGCGGTTGGCAGCGGAAATGAGCGAAGCCTATTACGGTAAGCCATTGATTATTACAGTGAGTGGCGGGAAAGACAGCGATATATGCCTGTACCTTGCCGCCGCTTCCGGTATCCGCTATGAGGTCATGCACAACCATACCAGCGTGGATGCACCGGAGACTGTATACCACGTGCGCGAGCAGTTCCGGCGTTTGGAGCTCGCCGGTGTGAAATGTACTGTCAATTACCCGACTTACAAGGGCGTACCGGTCAATATGTGGATGCTTATACCGCAAAAGCTGATGCCGCCCACAAGAACAGTAAGATACTGCTGTTCGGTGCTGAAAGAAAGCGGCGGCGCTGGCCGCATGATTACGACGGGTGTCCGCTGGGCGGAAAGCGCCAGCCGCCGTACCAAACGCGGCATTTACGAGAGTATGCCGCACGATCTCAGCAAAAAGGTCATTATCAACAACGATAATGCAGATACCCGCCTTTTGTTCGAGAGCTGCAAATTGCAGGCGAAGCGGGTCTGCAATCCCATTGTGGATTGGTCGGACTATGATGTGTGGTCGTATATCCATGCTGAGAGAATACCGATAAATCCGCTGTATTCGTGCGGCTTCCATAGGGTCGGTTGTGTGGGTTGCCCGATGGCAGGACGTCGAATGCGTCTGTTTGAGTTCGGCCGGTATCCCACGTATCAGCGCGCCTACATCCGTGCCTTTGAGCGAATGCTCGAAGAACGTGTTGCACGCGGCAAGCTCGACAGCACATGGCGTGCTGGGACAACTGGCGAGGATATATTCCGCTGGTGGATGCAGGACCGGAATATCGAGGGACAAATGAAGATTGAGGGCTTTGACGGATAGAGCCCAGGTATGTACCGTGCGGATTCCCGCGCGGTTTTATTATATACACGCCAAATTTCAAGGGGGTGGTTCCAGTGTGCTACTCGGTGCATGGTTAATCCATGCAGTATCGGTTTGGAAATAAGTTTGAGATGGAGGGATGAGGAAATGGATTTTTTGAAGAAACGGCTCAAGCGGCTTACGTCGATGGGGCTGGCATTGCTCTTGTCTGCGTCGGCGTTTCCGGCCACGGCCTTTGCCGCGTCGGACAGCACCAGCACGCTTGCCGAAGTAACGGCAAAGTATATCGACGCGGAAAACGGCAAGGAGATTGCCGAGCAAGAGATATATAGCGTAACACATGAGGAACGGCAGCCGCAGGAAATCGAGAACTACACCTACGTCGATTACACGGAAAACGTCGAGTACGTCTACTCCCATAAGGATCTGACTTATATTGTCGGCTACCCGGACGAAAGCGTGCGGCCGGATGCTTCCATGACCCGTGCAGAAGCAACTACGGTCTTTTACCGTCTCTATGACGGCGAGTATCCAGAGTTTGAGCGCCGCATGTCAAACGGCACGTTCGAGGACGTCAAGACGGATTACTGGTTCTACAAAGAAGTCGAAACGCTGTATAACATTGGAATTGTAGACGGCACGGATGAACACAAATTCTCGCCGGATGCGCCCGTCACCCGCGCGGAGTTTGCCGTCATGGCGGCGCGGTTCGCCAATTTGGACTACGAGGGCGGCAATCTCTTTGACGACGTTCCCAACGGCCATTGGGCGTACAGCTATATCAATGCAGCCGCAAACGCTGGCTGGGTAGAGGGCTACCCGGACGGCAGTTTCCGGCCGGATGAGCCGATCAGCCGTGCCGAGGTCGTGCGGCTGGTAAACGGTATGATTAACCGTAACGTCACGCTGGACAAGCTGAAAGAGCTGGGCATCGAATGTCCGTACAATGATCTGGTTGAGAATCACTGGGGTTACTGCGATCTGATAGAAGCCAGCATTCCGCACAGCGCGGAAGAATGGCACGGCCTCAGCTACAATGACGGTATTTACAACATCATCGTTGAAAAATTCATAGACCAGAACGGCAAGGAACTTGCTGAAACTGTCACCACAGCGGGCAAGGAAGAAAGTTCACCCAAGGTCATCCCGGCATACGAGTACCGCGGCTATATCCGCACGATCGTTTATCAGTACACGAACGGTGATGCGATCCCGTCCATTGAAAAGACGGCGAACGCCAAAACCGCCAATGTAGGCGATACCCTGACCTATACGGTGAAGCTGACGAATGATGAAGCAGCTTCTTCCGCGTGGAAAGAAGTCGTCCTCACCGACGAAATTCCGGACGGCTTGACTTTCGCGGATGGCAGCGTGTACGTAGAAAGCAAGGCGGCAAAGCACTCGTTTGAAAACGGATTGCTTTCTGTCCCTCTGGGCGACATTGCCGCAGGTCAGACGGTTTCAGTCACTTTCAAAGCAACCGTGAACAGCGATATGTACAACCAGACGATCTACAACACCGCAGTCGCCGAGGGCGCAAACGGTATCGTTAAGGATGAAAGCGGTAGCGAAACCGGCAAGTATGAGGACACAGACGACGGTGTTTATATCAACAAGGGCGACACCGCGCCCTATGTGGAAAAACGTGCGGACAAGCCTTCCGCCGAGGTCGGCGATAAGATCACCTATACCGTCACGCTCGGCAACGCAGAGGGTGCCGTTTATGAAATCGAAAACGCTTCCATGACCGACATTATCCCGGCGGAACTGGATTTTGTGGACGGCAGCGTGCAGGTAGACGGTGTAAGTACAGGTTATTCATTCGATAACGAGACCCGTACCCTGACCGTGCCGCTGGACAGAATTGCACCGAATACAAAAACGACGGTTACTTTTGCAGCGACCGTCAATGAATCGGCCTACGGCAAAACAGTTTACAACACTGCGGTCATGTCCGGTGACAATATTTCGGACACCGAGGGCACAGACGACGGTGTTGCCATCGGTGACGGTAAAGCCCGCCCCAGCATTGAGAAGTCGGCGGACAAGTCCTCTGCCAAGGTCGGCGACAAGATCACCTATATTCTGACGCTCTCTAACAGCGAGACCGCGACTGTACCCGTAGAAAATGCGGCCGTTACTGATGTTATCCCTGCTGGCCTGACGTTCGAGTACGGCTCGGTCATGCTGGACGGCAGCGGCACGAGTGATTTCACCTATGATGAAAATACCCGCCTGCTGACGGTAAACGTCGGCAGCATTGAGCCGGATACCAGCCGCACGGTTTCCTTTGTGGCGACCGTCAACGAAGATGCCTACAATACGACGATTCAGAACCTTGCCACCCTGACTTCGGACAACACCGAGCCGGTACAGGACAAGGACGACGGCGTTGTCGTTGCAGACGGTATGACCGACCTGTCCATCAACAAGAGTGTTGATAAATCTTCTGCTCGTGTCGGTGATACTCTGACCTACACGGTACAAGTCTCCAATGGTGCGGGTGCAGAGGTAAATATCCGCGACACGGTGATGCGGGATGCTATCCCGGATGGCCTGACCTTCCGCGGCAACGTCACAGTGGACGGCTACTCAACGGTATATCAGTATGACAATGAAAACCGAACCCTTTCTGTTCCGCTGGATGCGATCGCCCCCGGCCAGACGAAAACTATTTCGTTTGATGTGCTGGTGAACAGTGATGCCTACGGCATGATGATTGAGAACACGGCGGTCGCTTCCGGCAGCAATGCGCCGGATACGGAGGACACGGATGACGGCGTCACCATCGAGAACGGCACGCCGGACGGCCGTGCGGGTGCAAAGTCAGCCAATAAAATGACCGCGCGCGTGGGTGATACAATCACCTACACGATCACGCTGGAAAATAGCGCAATGGCAACGGCGGACTGGACCGGCGTTACCGTGACCGATGCTCTGCCGGATGGTGTGACTTTCACAGGCAACGTCCAGAAAGACGGTCAGGCAACGACGGAATATTCCTACGATTCATCTTCACGCACGCTGACGCTCACGCCTTACGCAATCGCACCGGATACGCAGGTGGTGTACACCTTTGATGTGACGGTAGACGAGGGTATGCAGGGCGAATTTATCGTCAATACGGCTATTCTGACGGATGGCAACGAGCAAACGCCGCTTCCGGATGCAGGCGTGCAGATCAACAAGGGCGAAGCCGACCCGATTGTAACTAAGTCCGCGAGCGTGACCAAAGCTGATATTGGCGATATGTTCACCTATGAGATCACGGTCAAAAATGGCGATAAGGCTACTGCGCCGTGGAAAAACGTCGTGGCATACGACACGCTTCCGGCTGGCGTGAAGTTGATCGGCAACGTGTATCTGGATGGTAAGGTGGCGCTGCATAAGCTGAACGGTAACGCGCTGTCCGTGCTGGTGGGTGATTTGGCTGCAGGCGAAAGCGTAGTAATCTCCTTTGATGTGCAGGTACTTGACACAGCGGCCGGTACGACCCTTCAAAACAGCGTGGATGTGACCGGCGATAACGGCATCGGCACGGCAACAGATGACGGCGTAACCGTACCGGAGGTTGAGCCGCAAAACCCTAATGATGCCACCGGCTTCTATGTCACAAAAGATGTGGATAAGACGGTGGTTGATGTAAGTAAGGATGCCGACGAAGTATCCAGAACGGCAACATTTACGGTTATTGTTGGAAATCACAGTGATATAATGTGGGAAAACGTCGTGCTGAAAGATACGCTGGATACCTCTGTGGTAACGCCTGTTTTGCAAAACAATGTTTATGTGAACGGAGTCCTAAGTAATAAATGGAGTTTTTCAGGCAAGGCATTCACTCTGGAATTGGGTGACATTGCACCCGGCCAATCGCATAAAATTTTGCTTACCGTCCGCTTTAAGAACGATGCAGGCGGCAAGACCTACGTCAACTATGCGACCGGAGAGGGCGATAACGGCAATGCTATCGGAAAGTCGCCGGAAGTTGAAATTATCAGCTCAGTTGCTGATTTGATAACTGATATTCATTATCAGCTTTATAATGGTTATGACGAAAATATGTGGCGACCCGCAGACCGTATTTCACTGCAAGAAGCGTGCATCGTAGCATATCGTCTGATTTCCAACGGCGGGAACACGTGGCTGGACCGTGGCACGGTGACGGTGCCGGACTACGAGTTCAGCATCCCCGAAGAAGCAAAATATTTTGTCTCTATCGGTGTGCTGCCCGCAAGCGTATTCGACACAACGAAAATGACCGAAGATGTTGATTACGAAATCAATTATGAGGTTTCGGAAAAAGGCTATCTGCGAATCTGGGCTACCTCGGAACAGCTTAATACGCTTGTGAAGTATATCACTGGCACGAATGCAGGGCTCAGCGGTGATGTGTCCCGCCTGAATTTTGCCAAGCTGATTTGCCAGCTTACCGGACGGGATACCGACCCGGATACCTCGGCTTACAGCGGCCATATCCAATATTTCACGGATAGTGGTTCTTCTGAGGACCTGATTACTGAAGTCTCGCACGAACACGATTATGTGCTTGACACAGACGGGAATGAGTATTGGATTTAACAATTTTATAGGAAAAGGCAATCCCTCGTTTCGTTGTGAAACGAGGGATTTGCTTACCGATTATTTAATTCTGTTATTGTTAGTTTATCAAAAAGCTGCAAAGCGTACACTTTCTCACCTTGGACATAGGCAGAGACAGCAGTAGTTTTTGAACGGGTGTTGAGCATATTTTCTCGATGACCTTGTGAGCCATACCATTTGTTTAAGTTTTCCTGCGCATTGGTTGTAATTAAACCTATGAGTGCATTTTCAGCATTGCATCCATAACCAACAGATGCGAACACCGAGCCATCCGGTCTTGTATGAGAAATATCCCCGTCTCGTTCGTCAACAATCCAGATTTCGCGGGAACGAGTGTCCGCCCATTCCTGTACTTTCAACGAGTAAGTCAGACGTGGCAAACCGTTTTCTTCGCGCAGGTCGTTGATGGCGTCAAAGGTGGCATTGGACAGGTCATAATCCCAATAGCCGCCGTACTCGTCTACCGCAGATTTGCCGATAGGGCGTAGACTGATTTCATCTGTTACGGTCTGGTTATCGTCTGCGGTTTCGTTGTCGGTATCATCCGGCACAGGCTGTCCGTCTGGTGAAACCGGTGTTTCCGGCTCCGTCGGTTCATTTGCGTCCAAGATGTTTTCCGCGTTCATCAGCATTGTTGCGACTTCGGCACGAGTAGCTGTCCCGTGCGGATTTAACTTTCCGTCCGAGCCGCTGACAATGCCCTTGTTGACGCACCAGCTCATGGCGTTTGTTGCGTAACGGGAAACTGATTGATAGTCCGAGAAATCATAGTATTTATCTGGTATAAAGCCGGTATCTGTATCAAGGCCAAGGTGGTCCGCGTAGCGGTACAGGATGGCCGTAAGCTGCTCGCGGGTGATCGCATCATTCGGGCCGAACTGCGTATCGCTGTACCCGGTAACGAGGTCATTCATGCGCGCCCAGTAGACAGGCGCGCTGTAATAGGCGTTTGTATCTACGTCTGCATAGGGGTATCCCCAGTTGCTTTCGGGCATATCAGGTGAACCTGCCAGTCGGTACAGGATGGTCACGATCATGCCGCGGCTGGTAGTTGCGTTCGGGCTGAACGCCGTATCCGATGTACCATTCATCAGCCCGTTTTCGCAAACATAGTTGACCGCATCGTGATACCAGTCCGACGGACGGACGTCCGAAAAGTTTGAAACATTGGCGGCGCCTGCCGAACAGGTAATAGCTGCCGCACACAAGATAGATGTGATTTCTTTTTTCATAAAGTCATACCCCACAATAAAGAACAGAAAAGTTTATCATGGTTTCATTATATCATGTTGCTGTCCGTTCCGGTAGCGGGCATGGCGCACAAAAACCATGTGGGGATTTTGAATTGCAAACGAGATGCAGTAAATTGTTGCTGCATAGATGATAACCAATACGCAGGAGGGCTGTGGTTTATGGATTATAAAATTTTGACGCAGGACGATTTGCTTGAGTTGTTCCCTTTTGGCAAAACCAAGCTAAAATGCCTGCTGGAAGCAGGCGTATTGCCTGTGGTGAAAGTGGGACGGGATTATTTGACGAATGAACGTGAACTTGACCGGTGGTTTGAAGCAAATAAAGGGAAAGAGATATTTTACTGATTGAATTGCCTTTACAGAGGGACGGCGTTATAATATATGCGTTAGCTGTTTATGCTGCCGCCCCTGTTTATTTGATAGGAGCGATACGCATGAATACAGTAGAAAATATCAATAAAGTTAAGAGAATCCGCGGATATGGGGAGGGTAGTGTATATCAGCGGAAAGATGGCCGCTGGGTCGGCAAATATAAGGACGAAAAGATGTTGAAACCGCGTTATGTCTATGGTAAGACAGAAGCGGAAGCAAGACGGAAATTGCGTGAATTTAAGAAAACAATAGTGCATGGCATTACGGATTGTAGAAAAGTATTGCTTAGCACTTATATTGAGCGATGGTTATATACTTTCAAGGCCGCAGCCGTGGAGAATACCAGCTTTGATCGGTTGGAGTCTGTCTATTACACGCATATCAAGCCGACGCTTGGCGGCTTCCAACTTGGGAATATCAAAGCGGTTGATATTCAAACACTGTTAAACCAGAAAAGCACTGAATATTCTTATACTATCGTCAAGATGATCCGGCAGATACTTTCTGAGGTTTTCCAACATGCCTATACTGAGGGTGACATTCTTAAAAACCCAATGGCAAATGTTATCATGGCAAAACGGAGCAAGTTTAAGCCAGAGCGGAAAATGCTGATATTAGAGGATGCAGAGGTTAAACGGTTGGAGGAAGCAGCCAGAGAGAAGTATGGTACAGGCCGTCCGCTTTTTGTTCACGGAAACCTGATCGTATTTATGCTGCATACCGGCCTGCGGTGTGGTGAACTGCTTGCGCTGGAATGGTCTGATATTGACTTTGAAAGCAAGACGGTATCCATAAATAAAAATCTGGCAAAGATCAAGAACAGGGATACCGGAAAAGATACGTCCAAAAGCACCTTACAGGTAAAAGGCACTAAGACATCCAGCAGCAACCGGATTATCCCACTAAATAGTAAAGCAATCAACGCACTTAGGGAATTGCAGATGATTTACAGGCAATGCGGCATCAAAAGCAAATATGTTGCCTGTTCGCAAAAAGGCGGCTTCCTCACTAATAACCGTATGCACAATTTACTTGAGCGTATGTTGAAGCACACGGGGATAGACAAGCCGCTCACGATCCATCAGCTACGTCACACTTTTGCAAGCCGTGCGTTAAATGCTGGCGTAAGCATCAGCGTAGTAAGCAAATGGATGGGGCATGCCAGTATTTCCACCACATATAATATCTACATTCACGCTATGGAACAGGAACGGCTGACAGCGTTAGACGTTCTTGAAGCTATGTAGCGAAAAGGTGTAACATTGGTGTACGCCTCTCGAAAAAACGACTTAAAGCCCAGTAATATAGGCGTTTAAGGGTGCAAGAGGGGGAAAACCGCAGGTGTCTACCCTCTTGTGCCCCCGCCGGGTAGGCGCACTCCCCGCTGAGGTTCAGCGAAAAACTCCCCGCCCGTCAGGGACGAACACGCTTACGCAGTTCGCGCACCCCGCTCAGCCGGTGCAGAAAAAGAGCCGCCCCGTCAGGACGAACACGCCTGCGGCAGTTCGTGTCCCCCGCAGAATCGGTGCAGAGAAAAAACGCAGAGGAAACCCTCTGCGTTTCGCATTAAAGCAATTTGAGCTGCTTATCCGGCAGATCCTCATCGGTAAGCAATGCGCCGATGGACGGAATACTGCGGCAGCGGTAGCGCGCATTATCACTGAGCGCAGCGTCCTCGGTGCGGCACGCCCGCGTAATGGTATGCTTGCCGCGCAGCACCATGGTCTGCACGCCCTGCGTGGAACGGGTTGTCTTGACATCGAGCATGCTCGCGCGGAACGTGAGCGCACGGTTGGCAGTCGAGAACATGGTGATCTCGCTCTCCTCCTCGATTGGGTGGAAGAACGCCACAGCCGGCGCCTTATCCGAGTACGCGCCTGTCAGGCGGCGTCGGTTGGTCTTGGTCTCGAAGGATTCCATAGAAAACCGGGCTGCCTTGCCGTTTTTGAACACAACGACCATACTGCCCTTGTAATCTCCCGGCAGAACCGCGTAAACCGGCATTTCGCCCTCGTCCATCTCGAGCTTAGACGCAAGGTAATCACCGAGCACAGACGCCTTGCTGTCCTCAAAATCGTACAGGTGCGCCTTGTACGCCTGCTGCATATTGGTGAAGAAGATAATTTCGTTCTTGTTGGTCGCCTCGGCAGTCCAGAACACCTCATCGCCCTCTTTGAGCTTATGGTCCTGCGACATGCGCCACGACTGCGGCGTAATCTTCTTGAAGTAGCCCTCGCGGGTGAGGAACAGCAGCACCGGATAATCCTCGATGTGATCCTCCTCGTCGAACTGCTGCACGTTATCCGCGGTGATGATGCGCGTGCGGCGCTCGGACGGGTACTTCTTGATGATCTGCTCCAGCTCTTTGATGATGATATTGCGGATCTTCGCCTTGGACTTGACGATTTCCTCCAGCTTTTTAATCTCGTTTTCGAGTGCTTCAGTCTCCTGCGTGCGCTTCAGGATATACTCCTTGTTGATGTTGCGCAGACGGATATCCGCAATAAATTCGGCCTGGATTTTGTCGATGCCGAAGCCTTCCATCAGGTTCGGGATAACATTTGCGTCCTCTTCGGTCTCGCGGATGATTTTAATCGCCTTGTCGATATCGAGCAGGATTTTGCGCAGACCGAGCAGCAGATGCAGCTTGTCCTTCTTCTTGTTGAGGTCGAAGAACACGCGGCGGCGAACGCATTCGGTGCGCCACGCTGTCCACTCATCGAGCAGTTCGGCTACGCCGAGCACGCGCGGCATGCCTGCAATCAGCACGTTGAAGTTGCAGGAGAAGCTGTCCTGCAGGGTGGTCATCTTCATCAGCTTGGCCATCAGCTTTTCCGGGTCGGTGCCGCGCTTGAGGTCGATGGCGATCTTCAGACCGGAAAGGTCGGTCTCGTCGCGCACATCGGCAATCTCGCGCACCTTGCCGTTCTTGACCAGCTCGGCGATCTTGTCGATGATGGCCTCGATGGTGGTCGTGTACGGAATCTCCGTGATCTCGATCAGGTTATCCTTCTTGTTGTACGCCCATTTTGCGCGCACCTTGAACGAGCCGCGTCCGGTGCGGTAGATGGCACGCATTTCCGCTTCATCGTAAATGAGCTCGCCGCCGGTGGTAAAATCCGGCGCAGGCAGCGTGGAAAGGATATCGTGCTCGGGGTTTTTGATAAGCTCGATGGTCGTGCGGCAGACTTCCGCGAGGTTAAAGCCGCAGAAATTGGATGCCATGCCGACCGCAATGCCGGTATTCGCGGACACGAGGATGTTCGGGTAGGTCGTCGGCAGCAGCGTCGGCTCCTTCATCTCGCCGTCATAGTTATCCACAAAATCCACCGCGTCGGTGTCGATATCGCGGAACAGCTCGGCACAGAACGCATCCAGCTTGGCCTCGGTATAACGCGGCGCGGCGTATGCCATATCGCGCGAGTATACCTTACCGAAGTTGCCCTTGCTGTCCACAAACGGCATGAGAAGCGCCTCGTTGCCACGTGTCAGGCGCACCATAGTCTCGTAGATAGCCGCATCGCCATGCGGGTTCAGCTTCATGGTCTGACCCACGATGTTCGCGGATTTGGTGCGGTTGCCGTTCAGCAGGCCCATCTTGTACATGGTGTACAGCAGCTTGCGGTGGGACGGCTTGAAGCCGTCAATCTCCGGGATCGCGCGGGACACGATAACGCTCATCGCGTACGGCATGTAGTTCTCGCGCAGCGTGTCCGTGATGCGCTGATCGACCGAAGGGTGTTCTTTATATACTTTTGGTTCGTCGGTTTTCTTTTTTGCCATTATGCTCTCCCGTTCATCTCAGGAACTTATTCTCTGAATTTCGATTCTAAGTATTCTCTCGCTTTATCTGTTAATTCCAAATATGCCTGTTGCCGATGACTGTGCAGAAGCGTTTCCAACGGCTTATTCGTTCCCTGCGAAGAAGCATACATATCTGTACCTAATGCTTCCACCACCTCATACAGCGGTACGCCATATTGAATGGTCTTGCTTACTTCCGGAAGGGCTTGTTCATTATACAACTCAATAAAATACGGCCATTGGCAATCTTCATCTAATTTGTTTTCTTCCTTAAATTCATGGCAAAACGCTTGCGCTACAATAATCGGGCAGGCTTTTCCATTCTTATCCCACGAATGCAATGCCAAAAAGATTTTATCGCCTTCTTGTATTTTCCGCGGCTTATGCTTCTCCGAGAAATAAGTTGCACATTGCCCCGCTTTATTATAATCAAATGCATATGGCTGTATTTGATTCGGTTTATACGGCTTTCTCTGTGCAGAACTTGCCGAAAACTTTAGCCAGCAGCGATTCTGCGTTTTTTTCTTCGGCTTCAACTGCAAAAAATCCTGTACAGTATCATTTTCTTCCACAGTCGCTTTATGCGACAGCTCCACACCTAAATCTCCAGTTTTATCTACCGTTGAAGCATTCTTTTTCTTATCCTTGCAAAGCTGCTGCACTTTCTTTTTTACGGTATGAAGCCATTCTCCCGTAACTATGCCTTTGTGGTCAGCTTCTATCGCCGCGCGCATATCTGCAAAATATTCATCGCATTTTTGAAACAACTGTGATTCATCAGTCGCAATAAGAGACAATTCATGGTTGCCCTGCAAACCGCCATTCGTAAAATTGGCAGAACCCAGTATCACTATACGATTGTCTATTAAATAGAGTTTTGTATGCAGATTTTTCAGTGCCAAGACTTTTGCACCCGCTTGATGCAGTTCAATCAAAGCGTCAATATCACTTACACCGGTCGCAAAATTTTCATAATTAAACCGTGAAATCAGTACACAGTCTACCTTATTCTTTTGAATAATCTGTGCTAACCTATGTGCTGGTTGCTTTTTGATAAATGGTGTAACAATATAGATTCTTTGCTGACTTTCACCCAAAGCATTTAATACACTTTCACGGTGATTATCCGTCAATAATTCAATAGACATTGCGCATTCCTCGCATATCTTACGAAATATCCGCCAGCTCGAGATAATCCGCGCCGTTCTCGGCAATGTACTCCTTGCGTCCGGCAAGGTTGTCGCCGAGCAGCAGGTCGAACATTTCGCTCGTGGCAGCCGCTTCATCCGGCGTAATGCGGATCAGACGGCGGTTTTCGGGGTTCATGGTGGTCTCCCACATCATTTCGGGCTGGTTCTCACCGAGACCCTTGGAGCGCTGGATAAGAATCTTTTTGCCCTCCAGCTTTTTGAGGATAGCCGCTTTTTCGCTCTCATCGAACGCAAAATAGCTTTTGTCGCGGTAGGTGATCTCATACAGCGGCGACTCCGCAATATAAACATAACCCTGTTCAATAAGCGTCGGCACCAGACGATACAACATGGTCAGAATAAGCGTACGAATCTGGAAGCCGTCCACGTCAGCATCGGTGCAGATGATAATACGATGCCAACGCAGATTTTCAAGGTCAAACGCAGAAAGGTCCTTTGCCGCCTTGCCGCGCACCTCGACACCGCAGCCGAGGACTTTGAGGAGGTCGGTGATGATGTCATTCTTAAAGATTTTATCGTAATCCGCCTTGAGGCAGTTGAGGATCTTGCCGCGCACCGGCATGATGGCCTGAAATTCACTGTCGCGGCCCTGTTTTACCGAACCGAGTGCGGAATCGCCCTCGACGATATACAGCTCACGGCGGGACGCATCCTTGGTGCGGCAGTCCACGAACTTCTGCACACGGTTAGCGAGGTCAATATTGCCGGACAGCTTCTTTTTGATATTCAGACGCGCCTTTTCCGCCTGTTCGCGGCTGCGCTTGTTGATCAGGATCTGCTCGGCGATCTTGTCCGCCTCGGCCTTGTTCTCGATAAAGTAGATCTCGAGTCCTTCCTTGAGAAACTCGGTCATGGCCTCCTGGATGAACTTGTTGGTGATGGCCTTCTTGGTCTGATTCTCATAGGAGGTCTGGGTTGAGAAGCAGTTGGTGACAAGCACGAGGCTGTCGAAAATATCCTGATAAGTGACCTTGCTCTCGCTCTTGTTGTACTTGTTGTTCTGCTTGAGATACGCATCGATGGCAGACACGAACGCCGAGCGAACGGCCTTGTCCGGTGCACCGCCGTGCTCCAGCCACGAGGAGTTGTGGTAGTACTCGATCTGCGACACCGCCGAGGAGAAGCAGAACGCGCACGACAGCTTCACCTTGTACTCGGCCTTGTCGGCGCGGTCGCGTCCGCGTCGTTCGCCCTCGAGGAACTGCACCGAGGTCAGCGGATTTTCGCCTGCCAGCTCGGTCACATAGTCCACAATGCCGTTCTGATAGAGGAATTCGGTGGTCTCGTACCTGCTGCCCACCTGATTTTTCAGCACAAACTTGATGTGGCTGTTGACGACCGCCTGCCGCTTGAGCGTATCCAGATAATAATCCACAGGGATGTTGATATCCGTGAATACCTCCAAATCGGGCTTCCAGCGGATGGTCGTGCCGGTTTTGCGTGCGTTCGTCGCCTTCTTGGTGTAGCCTTCCTTGGTGCCGGTCTTGTTTTCGCCCTTTTCAAAGTGCAGGCCGTACTCGAAGCCGTCACGGATGACGGTGACGTCCATGTACTCCGAGGAATACTGCGTCGCGCAGGTGCCGAGACCGTTGAGACCGAGTGAAAACTCATAATTTTCGCCGGTGTCGTTCTTGTACTTGCCACCCGCGTACAGCTCGCAGAAGACCAGCTCCCAGTTGTAGCGCTGCTCGTTTTCGTTCCATTCGATCGGGATACCGCGGCCATGGTCAGCGACTTCGATCGAGCCGTCCGCATAGCGTGTGGTGATGATCTCGGTGCCGTGTCCCTCTCGTGCCTCGTCGATCGAGTTGGACAGAATCTCAAAGACCGCGTGCTCGCAGCCCTCCAGTCCGTCCGAGCCGAAGATAACGCCCGGGCGCTTGCGCACACGGTCCGCACCCTTCAGCGAGGAGATGCTTTCGTTGCCGTATGACGGCTTTGCTTTGCTCATATATACTTTAACTCCCAATTTCCGAAGTTTTACTTACTTTATTATATCTGTTCAGATATGAAATAGTCATTTATAGCAATTTTACACCATATCATTGTTTATGTCAACGAGAACAGAACAATTGTTCCGTTCTCGCAATCCATAGAAATACTAAAACCAGACAAATCACTGCCTTGCCCCCCCATTTTGCCCGAACGCAAAAATGCGCGCTCTCAGTTCCTGCTGAAAGCGCGTTGTATGGGGCAACACCGCGCAATTAAAGCAGCGGCTTCTTGCGCCGCTGCCGCGGTGCTTTGCGGAAATTGTGTGGTATTGCCCAATGGGTGTCTTGCACCTCTTGTTTTTGGACTGTCCGGGAGCCTGCGCGGTATTCCGTCCCACAGGGCCAGACAGATTTTTGAAGGATTGACTGCTCACACAGTCGGAGAAAAAGATTCCCTATGAAGTATCTATTTTTAAAGGGATGGCAAGTGGTTTTTAGCACTCAGCTTGCTGTTCCCTTGCTGTGATTACAGGATACAGGAATCCCATGTCTAAAGTATGTAGAAAGTTTGAAGAAACCGTAAACATACCGTTTCTAAATTGAAAATGACGCGACTGCAAACCCGGTACGTTCATTCTCAATTCAAAAGTGCTGTAACCTCTTCCAAGGTATCCGCAAAATAGATTTTCTTCTGCCGTTCTTTGGTGGACAGCTCCATCTCGATCATGTGGTCGAGCAATGCCTTCATATAGTCGTAATAGCCGTTGAGATTATAGAAAATGCACGGTGCATCCAGCTGGTTCAGTGCCAGCTTGCTCATCACCTCGGCGATCTCCTCGAGCGTGCCCGTACCGCCCGGAAAGGCGATGAACGCGTCTCCAAGCTCGATCATTTTGGTTTTGCGATCGGTCATATCCTCGGTGACGATCAGCTCGGTCAGACCGTCCAGCTGCAGCTCCTGCTCGATAAAAAAGCGCGGCTCTACGCCGATGACCTTACCGCCTGCGGCCAGTGCGCTCTCCGCGACCGCGCCCATCAAACCGACCCGTGAGCCGCCGTAGACCAGTGTATGGCCGTGCTCGCCAATCCATGCGCCAAGCTCGCGCACGGCGGTTTTAAGGGCAGGCTCGCGGCCCTCGTTTGCACCCAGATATACGGTTATATTCATCATTTTGTCCTCCATTATACAGGTGTATGCAGGGTTATCGGCGGTAATGCCGGAAATTCTGATTTGCTAATTTGCACCAGCTAATCGGGGTACGCAAACTGCGTAAGCGGGTTCGTGCGCCCTGCTGGGGCGGTGCAGAAAAAAAGAAAAGAGCAGACGTTTAACCATCTGCTCTCTGGAAATTCTATTTTAGCGGAACTTCTTCTTCTTTGCGCGTGCAGCCTCAGACTTCTTGCGGCGCTTTACGCTCGGGCTTTCATAATGCTCACGCTTGCGGAGCTCGGAAAGCGTACCCGCCTTGGCACACGAACGCTTGAAGCGACGCAGTGCGCTGTCAATAGACTCATTTTCCTTGATGCGGATCTCCGACACAGTTTTCCCTCCCTCCGCACGTTCCCCTCATGGGGATCGCTTAGCACAGTTTGTATACATTCGTACACAAAACCGTAAGGATATTATATCGAATTTCCGCGTCAATGTCAACTACTTTTTCCCGTAGTTTTCGATTTTTTCTTTTTGACGCGGAAATCCGGCATTCCTTCTTACTTTACGACAAGGTTTACGATCTTGCCCGGAACAACGATCTGCTTTACGATCTGCTTGCCCTCGATGGCGTGCTGTACCTTTTCCTCTGCCAGTGCGGTGTCAATCGCAGTCTGCTTGTCCGCATCGACTGCCAGCTTAATAGTGCACTTCAGCTTGCCGTTTACCTGTACCGCCAGTTCTACCATGCTCTCGACGGTCTTAGCCTCGTCGTAGGTCGGCCACGGTGCTACAGAGAGCAGACCGGTCTCGCCCATCTGCTGCCACAGCTCCTCGGTGATATGCGGTGCAAACGGATTGAGCAGTGCCAGGAAGGTCTTGTACTCAGCCTTGTTTACGCCCTTGTCGTAGAACTCATTGAGCATGGTCATCAGCGCTGCGATAGCGGTGTTGGCCTTGAGGTTGTCTGCATCCTCACCGACCTTCTTGATGGTACGGTTCATAAGAACCTCGTGCTGCTCGGAGTAGGTGTCGCCGTCCTGCACCTTGTCAGCCAGCGCCCATACACGCTCGAGGAAGCGGCGGCAGCCCTTGATGGACTTCGGGCTCCACGGAGCAGCCTTCTCAAAGTCGCCGATGAACATCTCGTACAGACGCATGGTATCTGCGCCGTAGGTGTCAACGATTTCGTCCGGGTTGACGACGTTGCCGCGGCTCTTGGACATCTTCTCGCCGTTCTCGCCGAGGATCATGCCGTGGCTGGTGCGCTTTGCATACGGCTCCTTGGTCGGCACTACGCCGATGTCATACAGGAACTTATGCCAGAAACGGCTGTACAGCAGATGCAGCGTGGTGTGCTCCATGCCGCCGTTGTACCAGTCAACCGGAGACCAGTATTTCAGTGCTTCCGGCGAGGCAAGCGCCTTGTCGTTGTGCGGGTCCATATAGCGCAGGAAGTACCAGGAGGAACCGGCCCACTGCGGCATGGTATCGGTCTCGCGCTTTGCCGGACCGCCGCAGCACGGACAGGTGGTGTTTACCCAGTCGGTCATGTGCGCCAGCGGAGACTCACCGTTATCGGTCGGCTCGTAGCTGGTTACGTTCGGCAGCTCAAGCGGCAGCTGATCCTCCGGCAGAGCCACATAGCCGCACTTGTCGCACTTGACGATCGGAATCGGCTCGCCCCAGTAACGCTGACGGGAGAATACCCAGTCACGCAGCTTGTACTGCACCTTGGCATGACCGATGCCCTTCTCGCCCAGCCACTCGATCATAGCCGGAATAGCGTCCTTAACGGTCTTGCCGTTCAGGAAATCGGAATTTACCAGAATGCCGGTCTCGTCCTTTGCGGTGAACGCAGCTTTCTGGACATCCTCGCCGCCGGAAACGACCTCGATGATCTCACAGCCGAACTTCTTAGCAAACTCCCAGTCGCGGTCATCGTGCGCCGGAACAGCCATGATGGCACCGGTGCCGTAGCCCATCAGAACATAGTCGGAAACGAAGATCGGGATCTGCTTGCCGTTTACTGGATTGATTGCGGCAACGCCGTCCAGCTTAACGCCGGTCTTGTCCTTGTTCAGCTCGGTACGCTCGAAGTCGGACTTGCGGGCAGCCTCCTCGCGGTACGCGCGAATGTCCTCGATGTTGTTCAGCTTGTCTGCCCACTGCTCGATCATCGGGTGCTCCGGGGAGATTACCATGTAGGTCGCGCCGAACAGGGTGTCCGGACGAGTGGTGTAAACGGTCAGCGTATCGCCCTCAGTGGTCTTGAAATCCACCTCGGCACCGGTGGAACGGCCGATCCAGTTGCGCTGCTGAATCTTAACGCGTTCAATATAGTCCACATCTTCCAGATCGTCGATCAGACGCTGTGCGTACTTGGTGATGGCGAGCATCCACTGGCTCTTGGTCTTGTGAACGACCTCGCTGCCGCAACGCTCACAAACGCCGTTGACAACCTCCTCGTTCGCCAGAACGCACTTGCAGGAGGTACACCAGTTTACGCTCATTTCCTTCTTGTAGGCCAGGCCCTTCTTGAACAGCTGCAGGAAAATCCACTGGGTCCACTTGTAGTAGCTCGGGTCGGTGGTATTGATCTCACGCGACCAGTCGAACGACAGACCGAGGCTCTTGAGCTGGCTCTTGAAGCGTGCGATGTTCTTCTTGGTGACCTCTGCCGGATGAACATGGTTCTTGATGGCAAAGTTCTCAGTCGGCAGACCGAATGCATCCCAGCCCATCGGATACAGCACGTTATAGCCCTGCATGCGCTTTTTGCGCGCAACGATATCCAGTGCGGTGTAGGAGCGCGGATGGCCTACATGCAGACCCTGACCGGACGGATACGGGAACTCTACGAGCGCGTAGAACTTCTCCTTGTCCGAGTCATTCTCGGCATGAAAGCACTGCTTCTCGTCCCAGATGTCCTGCCATTTCTTTTCTACTTGTTTATGATCGTACTTCAACGGATTCTCCCCCTAAAGTGAGTTTTGGATTTTGAGCGCGACAACGCGGCGGACGTCGTTCCCGGCGCCGCCGCATGTCGGTATTTTACTTGTCCTCGATGCCCAGTTCTTCAAGCGTTACCGGCGTGCCGTCCTTCCACAGGTTCTCCAGATTGTAGAACTTGCGTGCCTCCGGCATGAATACATGCAGTACAGCGCAGCCGTAGTCCAGCAGCATCCACTGTGCGGATTCATAACCCTCGGTGTGGTGCGGCATCTCATCGTGATCGTACTTCAGGTGCCACTCTACATTGTCCGCCAGTGCCTTAACCTGCGTAGTGGAGGACGCAGAGCAGATGACGAAATACTCGGTCAGCTCGGTCAGGCGCTCAACATGCAGCACCTCAATGCCCTGAGCCTTTTTCTCGATCAGCGCTTCGCAGATCGCCTTTACAGTTTCTTTTGCAGTCAAAGTATAAACTCCTTTTGTGCGGCAGAAAAGGGTTTGCCTTTCTGCCGATTATGGTATATTGCCTTTATTATGCCTCGGGATCGTACGTTCCGCCGTCGTCCCCGCCGGAGGAAGCACCGCTGTCCTCTCCGCCGCCGGTGTAATCGCCGCCGGAGTAGTCGCCGCCGCTCTCCTCACCGGAGTCGCCGCCGGAATAGTCTCCGCCGCTGTCGCCGCCCGAGTAGTCATTGTTATCCGAATAATCGCCGTCCGAGCCGCTGTTGTCGTAGGATGGCTCATCGTAGCTGTAATCCGGTTCTTCGTAATAATCTTCGCTGTAATCGTACGAGCCGGAGGTGTCACCCCATACATTATCTTCCTCGCCCGAGCTTACATAGCCGCCCGAGTAAGTAGTGGTATCCGGTCCGCCGACAATGTCCAGCTTGGAGATCGGCTCCTCGTAGGGGTTGAAATACTTGTTTACCAGCTCCAGCGTCTGGTCGTAATACGGGAAGAAGAACGAATACTGCACCGAGGTGCCCGCCGTGCTCATCTTGCCGTAGCCGGGCAGTGTAAAGAACTGAATGCTGCTGTTGTCGATCTGCATGGCCTGCATGCCCATCCACAGCAGCTCGCCGGCGCTGAAGTCGGTCTTGACGTTCTTGAACACGGCCTCTGCGATCGAGCGGATCTTGGTCACATTCTTGATCTGCAGCACCTGACCTGCCAGCGACTTGAGGAACTTCTGCTGATTCTCTACACGGCCTTCATCGCCGTTGGTGTACTGTACGGTGTAATCGTTGTTGTGTCTCCAGCGCAGGAAGCCGACGGTCTGCTTGCCGTCCAGATGCTGCTGGCCTTTTTTCAGGTCGATGTGCAGATTCTGCGACGGATCATCGTACTTCATATCGAACGGCACGTCATAATCCACGCCGCCGATCGCATCCACGATGGCTGCAATGCCGTCAAAGTTGACGATAACGTATTTATCCGGCCGGAAGCCCATCAGACGCTCGATTTCCTTGCCCATCTGCTCGATGTTGCCGCCCTTGCCGCCGGTATCCATGCCGTAAGCTGCGTTGATCTTCTTGCTCGCGCCGGTTGCCGTGTTGTTGCACATGGTGTCGCGCGGGATGTTCATGACGTTGATGGTCTTGTCCTTGGTATCCATGGTTGCGACCATCAAAGCGTCTGTTCGTGTTTCGTCCTCATCAACTGCGCCGACCACGAACGTAAACACATCGTCAATGCGGGTGCCCGAGTTGAGCAGGCTGCTCACATCGACCTTATCGCCATTTTCCTTGTCCTTGATCGTCGCCTGCGGCGAACGGATAAACCACACCGCTGCAGCTGCTGCGCACGCGAACAGCACCAGCACAACCGCCATAACGATGGCAATGCGCTTGCCCTTCTGTCTGGGTGTCAGCTTTTTTTTCTCCTTCGGAGCCTTTCCCTTTTTGCCGCCCGGCTTGGGCGCCGAGATCGGCTGGTGGTTCCCTTCCGGCTTGGGCGCTGCCTGCTGTGCGGGAGCCTGTGCCGGAGTGCTGTCTCCGTTGCGGTTTTTCCTGCCGCCGCTTCCTCCGAATAGTTTCAAACGATTCCTGCCTCCATTTTACTTGTCCCGCCAGCTGACACCCTGCCGGATCATATCATTATAAGCGGCAATGGTATCACTGTGGATGAGTTTTCCGCGTGCGACCAACTCGGTCAGCGTCTGGTCATAGCAGTAGAGCAGGGCACTGTCGATATCGATCTGTGCCAGCTCACGCGCCTTGTCCACGCCGGGAAAATCACGAGTTTCTTCGATGTAATCCGCCAAATACAAGATCTTGTCAAGCAGCGTCATATGGTTCTTGCCGGTGGTGTGGCAGGCGATGGCATCGCAGATATCCTCGGGCATGTGGTATTCGGCCCGCGCGATGGCTGCCGCCGTCTTTCCGTGCAGCATTTTCGGCTCGCTTTTTTCGACGGTACAGGGTATTATACCGTATTTCTCGCATAAATTCAACTGTTCTTGCGGAGAAAGATATTTTGTTATGTCATGCAGAATGCCTGCAGTACCCGCTTTTTCCGGGTCCTCGCCGTACTTTTCTGCCAGCATGATCGCCGCACGCTCCACGCCGAGAGAGTGCTCATAGCGGTAGCCCTGCAGTCTGGAAAGGATACTTTTACGCATTTCTTCATTACATAACATAACTTTTCCCGCCTTTCTCTGTATTTCTTGCCGCAAAACTGCAGCTTTGCCGACAAGGAGGAACGAGCCGCAGGCTGTTCCTAAGTCATACAAAAATACTGGTTTTGAACAAGCTGCTGTATTTATCTGTCAAACCTGTATTTTACAGGCTTAATAGCCGTACAAATGCTTTTCTTCGATGTAATCCGCGACCGATTCCGGTGTATAGCATCGCAGTGCACCGCCCTGCCGCAGCTCGGTTGAGGAAATGGTCAGGCTGTCGCCCTGCACCAGTTCTACGGTTGCACCGAGCGAGTCCTTGAGCGCCGCCGCCTTTTCACGCAGCGCGTCCCAGTCCTCGTTTTCGCGGGCGCAGACAGCAAGCGAAGCCAGCCGCGCGATCTCGTCCGGCGCACGCCAGATCCTGTCAAACGAGAGCAGCATATCCGTGCCGACGATCAGGTGCAGGTCGGTCTCACCGCGTGCATGAAGCGCGCGGAGCGTGTCCACCGTGTAGCTTGCGCCGCCGCGGTCGATCTCGATGGTGTCGAGCTGCGCCCACGGTGTCTGCTCGGTCAGCAAGCGCACCATTTCGCACCGGTCCTCTGCGGAAGCGGTGTTCTCCGGCAGCGCCTTGTGCGGCGGAATATTGGTCGGAATGAACAGCACCCGATCTAAGTTCAGCGCACGGTGCGCGAGTTCCGCCGCGTGCAGATGTCCCAGATGCGGCGGATTGAACGTGCCGCCGAGAATCCCTGTTCTCATTTTACCAGAACGATCTTGCGCTTGTCCTCATCGCTGGACTGGCGGTACAGCACAAACTTGGAGCCGATGCACTGTACAGCGTCCGCGCCGGTGGCCTCACAGAGCGCCTCGGATACCGTGCGCGGCGTCAGCATCGCACTCTCGAGCACCTTGCCCTTGACCAGTTCATGGGATTCGAGCAGCGCGTCCAGTTCGCGTTCTACCGCGTCGGTTACGCCTTCCTTGCCGATGATCAGCGTGACCGCCAGAGGGTTTGCCATTGCACGAAGCTGTGCGCGTTGTTTTGTGTTAAGCATAAATGTAAACTCCTGTAATTTCGTTATATTTTTTTCGTAGGGCGGGCTGCCCTACGGATTCGCTTATATTTTATCCTTTAAGACTTCTTTCAGCTTATTCAAAGCATTTGCCCGATGAGAGATTGTATTCTTGACCTCTGCGGGCAGTTCGCCGAAGGTACAGCCGTATTTCTCGACATAGAACAGCGGGTCATAGCCGAAGCCGCCTGCACCGTGGTTCTCGCGGAGCAGTTCTCCTTCACATTCACCGCGCACGGTGAGCGTTTCGCCGTCCGCAAGCACACACGCGATCGCGCACACGAAACGGCAGGCGCGGTTTTCCTTATCCTGCATATTTTGCAGCAGGAAGGCATTGCGGTCCTCGTCCGTACCCTCGCAGTAGCGCGCGGAGTAGATACCGGGAGCGCCGTCCAACGCATCCACGCACAGGCCGCTGTCGTCCGCGAGAGCGGGCAGACCGGTGAATGCTGCGGCGGATTTTGCCTTGATCATGGCGTTTTCCTCGAAGGTTTTGCCGTTTTCCTCGGGTTCGGGCGCACCCTCCGGCAGCGGAATGATTTCGATGCCGAGGCTGCTCACGATAGCGGACAGCTCTGCCAGCTTTTTCTTGTTATGGGAAGCAAGTACAAACTGCATTACAGACTTTCCCCCATCACCTTGGCCTGCTTGCGGCACAGCGTCAGGCAGCCGCGCTTGCCGAGTCCGAGCAGCTTGCGCAGCTCGGTATCCGTGAACGGACGGCCCTCGCCGGTGCCCTGCACCTCGATGAACTCACCCTTGCTCGTCATAACCACGTTGCAGTCCACGATGGCGTGGCTGTCCTCGGCGTAGTTGAGGTCGAGCACGGCTTCATCCTCAAAAATGCCGACCGAAACGGCTGCAACCTGTGCAGTGAGCGGCATCTTTTCGATCACGCCGTCGGCCAGCAGCTTTTTGCACGCAAGCCACAGTGCAACAAATCCGCCGGTGATGGACGCGCAGCGCGTGCCGCCGTCCGCCTGAATAACATCGCAGTCAATCGTGATCTGGCGCTCACCGAGTGCTTCGCGGTCAACGACCGCACGCAGCGCACGGCCGATCAGGCGCTGAATCTCGCTCGAGCGACCGTCCAGCTTGAGCGACTTGATATCGCGTTTTTTGCGGGTGCTGGTCGCACGCGGGAGCATCGCGTACTCGGCGGTTACCCAGCCGAGGCCCTTGCCCTCGAGGAACGGCGGTACCTTTTCCTCGACCGACGCGGTGCAGATGACCTTGGTGTTGCCCATCTCGACCAGCACCGAGCCTTCCGCGTACATCGTGTAATCAGTGGTAATCTTCACCGGACGCATTGCGCCCTTGGTTCTTCCGTCAGGTCTCTGCATTTTCATCCTCCTCGGTCTGTTCCTCATCGTTTTCTGCGTTTTCATGAACCGGCGGCAGGATGGCCTCCAGGAATGCCGCACGATCAAAGTCGATCAGATCGTCAATGCCCTCGCCAACGCCGACCAGCTTGACCGGCACGCCGAGTCCTGCCGAAATGGCGATCACGATGCCGCCCTTAGCGGTGCCGTCCAGCTTGGTGAGGATGATGCCGGTCAGCTCGGCAGCCTTGTTGAACTCCTCGGCCTGATGAACCGCATTCTGACCGGTGGTCGCGTCCAGCACGAGCAGCGTTTCGCGCGAAGCGTCCGGCAGCTCGCGGGAGATAACGCGATCGATCTTCGCCAGCTCGTTCATCAGGTTGGCCTTGTTGTGCAGACGGCCTGCCGTATCCACGATGATAATATCGCTGCCGCGTGCCTTGGCCGCCGAGATGGAGTCAAACACAACAGCTGCCGGGTCTGCGCCCTCGCCGTGGCGTACGATGTCCGCACCGGCACGTTTAGCCCAGATTTCCAACTGATCAGCCGCCGCCGCGCGGAAGGTATCCGCCGCCGACAGCATAACCTTTTTACCCTCATTGACATAGCGGGCCGCCAGCTTGCCGATCGAGGTCGTCTTGCCGACACCGTTGACGCCGATTACCAGAATGACCGCCGGCTTGCCGTCCGTATTCAGCGGCTGGTTGTCGAGCATGTTGTCGGTCAGCACCTCGCGGAGCAGGTCGCGCAGCTCGTCCGCCGTAGTGGTCTTACGCAGCTTGGCGCGCTTTTCGACCTCAGCGACGATCTTCGCCGCCGTGGATGCACCGACGTCCGACAGGATGAGTGCTTCTTCCAGTTCCTCGAGCAGATCATCATCCACCTTGACAAATGCCGCAAACACGCTGTCCAGCGAATGGCTCACTGCATCCGATGTTTTCTTTAAGCCCTGCTTAATTTTATCAAAAAATCCCATGCTTATCTCCTTATGTTTATCTTGCAAATCAGGAATCAGTAATTATTTACCGTAGTAGTTGATACGCCAGTTCTCCCAGTCTGTACGGTCAATCCGCTCACCCCAGAGAACATAGCCGCGCGCATGTCCCCAGTGCCGAAACTCGACCGGATGCCGTGCCGCATAGCCGTCAGTCGTAAGAGAGCCGTTCGGCAATCGTCTTTCCACATCCAGCCGGTACGGGTATTTTGCGCTTCGCATATCCATTGCCGCAATTCTCCATTTCCCATTCTCAATTTTCCATTACTTAATGGTATTTTTGAGCCGTTTTTCTGCCTCAGCCAGATTGAGCATCAGCATTTTGGAAACGCCCTGCTCCTGCATGGTCACGCCGTAGAGCATATCTGCTTCTTCCATTGTACCACGTCTGTGGGTAATTACAATAAATTGTGTCGAATCTGTCAGGCGGCGAATGTATTTTGCAAACCGCTGCACGTTTACATCATCGAGCGCGGCTTCGATCTCATCGAGCACGCAGAACGGCGTAGGCCGCAGCTTGAGGATCGCAAAGTACAGCGCAATGGCGACAAACGCCTTTTCACCGCCCGAGAGCAGCGTAATGGTTTTCACCGCCTTGCCCGGTGGAGACACGCGGATGTCGATACCGCAGTTCAGGATATCCGAGGTATCGGCAAGCTGCAGTTCGGCGTGTCCACCGCCGAAGATCTCGCGGAAGGTATCGCGGAAGTACACATTCAGCTTGGCGAACTCGGACGCGAAAATCTCCTTCATGCTGACGGTCAGCTGCTCGATGACCTTGCGCAGATCGGTCTGCGCGGTCTCGAGGTCGTCCTTCTGCTCCCGCAGGAAGCTGTACCGCTCCTGCACACGCTGAAATTCGTCCACCGCATCCAGATTGACGTTGCCGAGCGCCCGCATTTTCACGCGCAGCTCCTGCACGCGGCCGCGCGTTTCACCGAGGTTTTCAATCGGTCTGGCGATCTCTGCCGCCGGTGTGGGTGTTAATTCATAGCTTTCCCACATTTTATCCAGAATCTGTGTTTCCTCGGTTTTCAGCTGGGTCGCGCGGTTTTCCAGTCGGGCGGTCTCGCGTTCGAGTTCAAGGATTTCCTCGTTGCGGCTCTGTACCGCCTTTTCCAGACGGACCCGTTCGCCCTCGGTCTGTTCGCGTCTGCCGGTCTGCCGCGCAAGCTGTTCGCTAAGCAGCCGGGCGGTGGTGTCGCGTCCGTGCTTGGCTGCACGGACTTGGGTAAGTTCATCGGTCAGGCGTGCGATTTCCGCCGCAAAGCCTGCGATCGTCTGCTCCGCACCGGACACGCCCGCGTCGAGGTCGGCCTTGAGCCGCTCAAGCTCCGCGAGCGCGCGTGCTTCGCTGTCCTGCGCCGTGCGCGTCTCCGCAAACGCGGTCTGCGCGGCTGTGATGCGCGAAGCCGTCTGCGCCAGCTGTTCCGCAGCGGCGTTCACTGCCGTACGGCGCTCGGTGCAGACCTGCTCGGCAGCTGCAAGCGCCTGCTCTGCGGCAGACCGGCGCTCCGTGCAGGCGGCAAGTGTCTGCTCATACTTCTGCTGTGTCGCTGTGAAGTTAGTCTGTTCAGAAATCAGGCTGTCATACCGTTTCTGCAGGCTTTCCAACAGGAATTTATGCTGTTTTACCGAAGCAGCAAGTCCGGCTCTCTCCTGCTCCGCGCGGCGGCGGTCGGTTTCGATGGTCTGCGCCTGCCCGGCAAGCGATTCCAGTTCCTGCCTTGCATCCCGCTCGGTCTGTGCCAGCGTTTTTCGCTCCTGCTCGAGTGCGCGCACGCGCTCCTCGGCGGCGTGCAGGCGTTCCGCCCGCGCCAGTGCGCCGGTGCCGCGGGAGGCCGAGCCGCCTGTCATGGCACCGCCTGCCTGCAGGATTTGTCCGTCTAAGGTGACAATGCGAAACCGGTGTCCGTACGCCTTGGCGAGTGCCAGCGCGGTGTCCATATTCTCCGAAATGACCGTGCGCGCCAGCAGATTGCACACAATATTCTTATATTTTTCATTAAATCTGACGAGAGCATCCGCGGTGCCGAAGCAGCCGTTCTGCCGTTCCAGGCCGGTCTCCCGCAGGCTGTTTGCCCGAATGGTATCCAGCGGCAGGAAGGTCGCGCGGCCGCCGTCCGTGCGCTTGAGGTACGAAATGCACTGCTTACCCACGCTCGTGCTGTCCACCACGATGGAGGACGCTGACGCACCGAGTGCAGTGTCGATTGCCGTCACGAACCGCTTTTCGGTCGTGATGAGCGCGGAAACCGGACCGTGCACGCCGTTCATCGCACCCTTTTCGACCTGCCGCATAACGGCTTTCACCGACCGAGAGAAGCCCTCGTACTCGTGCTGCATGTCGGTCAGCATTTTTACGCGGCTCTGCATTTCGCTCAGCGAGGACTGCGCTGCTCGCAGGTCGTTCTGCGCCTGCTCGGCCTTTCGGCGCCAGGTCTCCGCCTGAGCGGCGGCCGTCTGCGCCTGCTTTGCCGTTTCGGCAAGCGTTTGCTCGCACGCGGTCAGTTCCCGCTCGAGATTGTCCTGTACCTGCTTTTCGGTATCCAGCTGCTGTGCCGCTGCCGCGATTTCGGCATCTAGTGTCATTTTGCGGTCGCTCATACCCGCCAGACCGCTCTCGGCGGCTGTTCGGTCGAGTTCGAGCGCGTGCAGCGTGCGCTCCTGCCCGCGCTGCGCCTGCTCGGCCTGCCGAAGTGCCTGCTCGGCCTGTGTGCGCTGCTGCTCCTGCTCGGCAGACTGTTTTCGGAGTGCATCCAGTTCAGCCGACTGTGCCTTCTCCTGCTCATTCAGCGCAGAAATACGCTCGCGCCGTTCGGCAAGCTGCGCATCCATACTCTGCACCTGCTCAGCGCGGTGTGCGCTCTCCTGCCGTGTGCGCTCGATATTCTCCTCGCAGTTGCGGATGTTCGCCTGAATAACCGCCTCACGGCTGATCTGCTCGGCGGCAAACTGCTCGGCTTCGCGCAGCTCATTCCGCAGACGTTCGGTTTCCCTGTCAATTTCGCGCAGTGACTCGGCCAGCTGCTCGGACTGCGCATACAGCGTTCCCTGCTGCTGTTTTGCATCCGCAAGCTGCTTTTCGCAGGTTGTCTGGTCTTTATTCAACTTGGCAGTGTCATTCTTCAGCTGCTCGAGCGACAGCAGCCACAGCGAGACCTCAAGTACACGCAGCTCATCCCGCAGATGCAGAAACCTTTTCGCCTTGTCAGCCTGCTGCTCGAGCGGCTCGAGCCGGTTTTCCAGTTCGCCGTACAGGTCGCGGATACGCACCAGATTTTCCTCGGTGGCTGACAATCTGCGCTCGGCTTCCTCCTTACGGTAGCGGAACTTGGTGATGCCTGCGGCTTCCTCAAAGATTTCACGCCGATCCTCGCTCTTGAAGGACAGGATCTCGTCAATGCGGCCCTGTCCGATGCTGGAATAGCCGTCGCGGCCCAGACCGGTATCCATAAACAGCTCGTGCACGTCCTTGAGGCGGCAGTGCTTTTTGTTGAGGAAATACTCGCTCTCGCCCGAGCGGTAGTACCGGCGCGTGACCATAATTTCGGTAAATTCCGAGCGGAACACATGCGCCGAATTGTCCAGAATGAGCGAAACCTCGGCAAAGCCGACCGGACCGCGCCTGGCTGTGCCACCGAAGATCACGTCCTCCATCTTCGCGCCGCGCAGAGACCGCGAGGACTGCTCCCCCAGAACCCACCGGATGGCATCCGAAATATTCGATTTTCCCGAGCCGTTCGGACCGACGATCGCCGTAATACCGCCGAGAAATTTGATCTCGGTGCGATCCGGGAACGACTTGAAGCCCTGTAAAATCAGGCTTTTGAGAACCATATGCCACCTCTTTATTATAGATAGTTTTATTTTACCACTGCGGCAGTATCTTTTCAACGACTAACTGCGTCACGCAGAAAAAAGAGGTCGATTTCTCGACCTCTTTGCCGTTTATCTCTATTGCGGTTTGGCGATAAGCGTCAGCATCCCATATTTTCCAAAGCCTTCTTCGCCGCCATCTGCTCGGCTTCCTTTTTGCTCTTGCCGATGCCCTGCGCGAACACATTGGAGTTGAGCAGCAGCTCCATGGTGAACCGCTTGTCGTGGTCCGGGCCGGACTGCCCTGCCAGACGGTATTCCAGCGTTTCCTGCTTGTTCTTCTGCACGATCTCCTGCAGCATGGTCTTGTAGTCCTTGAACGCGCCGCCTGCCAGCGCAACCTCGACCTTATGCGGGATAAACCGCAGCACGAACGCACGGGCAGGCTCGATGCCGCCGTCCATAAAGATAGCGCCGAGCAGAGCCTCTGTCGCGTCAGCGAGAATGGACGCACGCTTGCGTCCGCCGCCCATCTCCTCACCGTGTCCCAGACGGATGGCTTCGGGGATACCGATCTCGTGCGCGATCTCATCCAGTGCGCCCTCGCAGACGACTGCCGCGCGCAGCTTGGTCAAATCACCCTCCGGCAGATCGGGATAGTGTGTGAACAGGTAACCCGCCGTGACAAAGCCCAGCACAGAATCGCCCAGAAACTCCAGGCGCTCGTTGCACTGCAGGTGCGTGCCGTGGTGCTCATTCGCGTAGGACGAATGCGTCATCGCCAGCCGGAGCAGGCTTTCATCCTTGAATTTATAGTCAATTTTCAGCATTTTTGTTCCTTCTTCCTGTGGATCACTCGGAAACCGTCATGTACTGAATGTTTTCCTTTACTGCATCGATCATGCCGGATTTGGTGTACGCGATGGCCTGACGGACCGCGTTCATCACCGCAATTTCGTTGGACGAGCCGTGCGCCTTGATGACCGGCTTTGCGATGCCGAGGAACGGCGCGCCGCCGATCTTGTCCTGATTGAACACCTCGCGGAAGTCGTCCATGCCTTTCTTGCACAGCAGATAGCCCAGCTTGGTACCGACAGAGGCCATGAACACGCCCTTGATCTCTTTCGACATGAACTTGGCTACACCCTCGATGGTCTTGAGCTGCACATTGCCGGTAAATCCGTCGCAGACAGCAACATCACACGCACCGAGCGGCACCATGCTGCCCTCTACGTTGCCGACAAAATTCAGACGGCCCTCGTCGCCCGCCTTTTTCAGCAGCGCGTAAGCCTCCTTGCGGAGCGGATCACCCTTGGTATCCTCCGTGCCGTTGTTGACAAGACCGACACGCGGCTTGACGACCCCGTTGATCTTCTCCGCGTACAGCGAAGCGAGGAACGCAAACTGCAGCAGCATTTCGGCGGTGCATTCGGTGTTTGCACCCGCATCGCACAGCATAACCTGACCGTTCGCGCACGGCATAACCGGTGCCAGCGCACCGCGTCGGATGCCCTTGATGCGGCCGCCGTACAGCGTCGCGCCGGTGAGCAGTGCGCCGGTGTTGCCCGCGGAAACGAGCGCATCGCCCTCACCGGCCTTGAGCAGCTTGAACGCTACCGCCATGGACGAATCCGGCTTGCGGCGGAGTACCGTTGCGGGATCGTCGTGCATATCGACCAGATCGTTTGCGGGCATGATGGTAATGCCCTTGACATCGGAAAGTCCCTTCTCCTTGAGGACATTCGCTACGACCTCCGGCTTGCCGACCAGCAGCACTTCCTCGCCGTATTCCTTCGCAGCCAGCGCACCGCCCCATACAGCGGATTCGGGCGCGTTATCGCCGCCCATCGCATCAACGATGATCCTCATATTAAAGCTCTCCCTTCAGTTTTTCGATCTGCTCGAGCGCCCGCTCGGAGATTTTGGTGTTCTTCTCCCGCTTGCCCTTGATTTTATAGCCGAGCGGCTCGATAATGCCGAAGTTTACGTTCATCGGCTGGAATTTCGCGACCGTATGGTCGGAAATATAGGTCGCCAGTGCACCGGTGGCGGTCAGACGGTCGAGTGTCGGCATCGGTTTGCCGAGCACATCCATCGCGGTTGCCACGCCTGCCACCCAGCCGGAGGCGGTGGACTCCACATAGCCTTCTACGCCGGTCATCTGGCCCGCAAAACGGATGCGCGGGTCGGATTTGAGCGCGTAAGTCGCGTCCAGCAGGCGCGGAGAATCCAGGAACGTGTTGCGGTGCATGACACCGTAGCGCACGAACTCGGCGTTACGGAGCGCCGGGATCATGGAGAACACGCGCTTCTGCTCACCGAATTTCAGGTGGGTCTGGCAGCCGACCAGATTGTACAGCGTGCCGTTCGCGTTGTCGCGGCGCAGCTGCAGGACCGCATACGGATCCTTGCCGATTTTCGGATCCGGCAGGCCGATGGGCTTGAGAATGCCGAAGCGCAGCGTGTCAAAGCCGCGGCGTGCGTTAACCTCGATGGGCATACAGCCCTCGAATACCTTGGAATCCTCGAAGCCGTGCACCGGCGCTTCCTCGGCGGTGGTCAGCGCGTTCCAGAACGCCTCGTACTCCTCGCGGGAGAACGGGCAATTGATATAATCTGCGGTGCCCTTGCCGTAGCGGGAAGCCTCGTAGGCAGAATCCATGTCGATGCTCTCAGCCGTGACGATCGGCGCGGCTGCATCGTAAAAGTGCAGGAAATCACCGCCGACCTTGGCGTGGATGGCGTCAAACAGCGTATCCGACGTCAGCGGACCGGAGGCAACTACAACGCGGCCCTCCGGAATCTCGGTCACTTCACCGTAGACCACCTCGATATTCGGGTGGTTCTTGATCTTCTCGGTGACAGCTGCCGCGAAGGCTTCGCGGTCAACCGCCAGTGCGCCGCCCGCCTCTACGCGGTGCGCATCCGCACAGGAGAGGATAAGGCTGTCCAGACGGCGCAGTTCCTCCTTGAGCAGACCAGCTGCGTTCGCCAGCTCGTCCGAGCGCAGCGAGTTGGAGCACACCAGCTCAGCGAAATCGTCCGAGTGGTGCGCAGGCGTGTGCTGCACCGGCTTCATCTCACACAGGCGCACGGAGATGCCGCGCTGTGCCAACTGCCATGCAGCCTCACAGCCGGCCAGTCCTGCGCCGACTACTGTTACCATTTCACTCATTCGGCGCTCTCCTTTGCCGTGGTCTTTTTCTTTGCGGCAGGCTTTTTCGCTGCTGCTTTCTTCTCAGCGGCTTTTTTCGCCTTCTCGGCCGCCTTTTCTGCTTCATACTTTGCCAGAGCCTTGGCGTACTGCTCCTGCTGCTTGGCAGTCAGCTCCTGTACAGCCTCGTCCTTCAGCTTTTTGAATTTATTGGTGGTCTTGGTCATCCACGGCAGGTTTTTCTTCGCGGTGGATTTCTTGACAGCCGCCTTTTTCGTTACCTTCTTGACCTTTTCCTCGGTCTCGCCGTTCTTCTCGTCGGCTTCCTTTGCGGCAGCACGTTCCGCAGCCTTGGCGGCACGCGCTTCGCGCATCTTGCGGCGCTTTTCGGTCTCCTCGGGCGACAGACCCTCCTTGACCAGCTCCTTGTAGCCGCAGCCCTCACGCAGACAAACGTCCGTGACCTCCTTGGAATCGCGGTCGGTGTGGCGGAACAGCGAGGAATCGCAGTTCGGGCACTTGGTCTTGAGCGGCTTGTCCCACGTCATAAACTGGCAGGTCGGATAGGTGTCGCACGAGTAGTACACATAGCCGCGTGCGGACTTTTTCTTGACGACCTTTGCACCGCAGACCGGGCACGCAGCGCCGGTGTCCTCGGTGATGGGCTTGGTGTTGGTGCACTCCGGGAAACCCGGGCACGCAAGGAATTTGCCGAACCGGCCGGACTTGATGACCATGTTGCGTCCGCATTTCTCGCAGATAACGTCGGTCACCTCGTCCTGAATCTTGATGCGCTTGCCCTCCAGATCGATCTCCGCCTGCTTGAGCGCGGCTTCAAAGCCGTCATAGAAGTTGTGCAGCAGCTGGATATAATTCAGCTTGCCCGCTTCGACCTCGTCCAGCTCGTGCTCCATGTTGGCGGTGAACTCGTAATCGGCAACCGACTTGAACTCGTCAACCAGCAGGCCGGTAACGCCTTCGCCGAGCGGCGTCGGACGGAGCGCCTTGTTCTCCTTGGTGACGTAATCGCGGTCGATGATGGTCGAGATAGTCGGCGCATAGGTGGACGGCCGGCCGATGCCGCGTTCCTCCATCGCACGGATGAGCGATGCCTCGGTGTAGCGAGCCGGCGGCTGCGTAAAGTGCTGGGACGGCTCGATTTTCTCGGCGGTCAGCTTGTCGCCCTGATCGAAGCGCGGCAGTGGCTTTCCTGCGGAATCCTGCTTTTTCTCGTCGTCCGTGCCTTCCTCGTAAACCGCAGTAAAACCCGGGAACGCGACCGTATGACCGGATGCGCGGAACACCTGACCCTCGCAGACGATATCGGCGGAAACCGTATCGAGAATGGCGTCTGCCATCTGGCAGGCCACAAAGCGCGACCAGATCAGGCGGTACAGCTTGAACTGATCGGGCGTCAGGTACTTGCGGATCTCCTCGGGCAGCAGCTGCACGTTGGACGGACGAATGGCTTCGTGCGCGTCCTGCGCGTTGCCCTTGGTCTTGAACACACGCGGCTTGCCCGGATAATATTCCTCGCCGTAGCGGCCGCGAATGAAGCCCGCAGCGGCAGCGGTGGCCTCGTCCGCCAGACGGAGCGAGTCGGTACGCATATAGGTGATAAGACCGGTCAGACCGTATTCACCGAGTTCAATACCTTCGTACAGCTCCTGCGCGATGCTCATCGTGCGGCGCGGCGTCATATTCAGCTTGCGGCTGGCTTCCTGCTGCAGCGTCGAGGTGATGAACGGAGGTGCGGCGGTGCGCTTTTTCTTGCCGCGCTTGATATTGCCGACGGTGAACGGCTTGCCGGTAACGGCGTTGACAACATGCATCGCCTGCTCTTCGTTTTTCAGCTCGGCCTTGCCGTTCGCGTCGCCGTAGTAGCGCGCGGTGAACTGACCGCCGTCCGCGGTCTGCAGCAGAGCCTCGATCGACCAGTATTCCTCCGGCACGAATGCGCGGATCTCGTTCTCACGGTCCACGACCAGACGGGTTGCAACGCTCTGCACACGGCCTGCGGACAGACCGCGCTTGACCTTGCGCCACAGGAACGGCGACAGCTGATAGCCAACGATTCGGTCGAGAATGCGGCGTGCCTGCTGTGCATTTACCAGATCGATATCAATATCGCGCGGGTTCTCGATACCCGAGCGGACCGCCTGCTTGGTGATCTCGTTAAAGGTCACGCGGCGGGAATTTTTGTCCTTGAGCTTGAACAGCTCCTTGATGTGCCACGAAATCGCTTCTCCCTCGCGGTCAGGGTCAGTTGCGAGATAGACGAAATCGCTCTTGCGGATTTCGCTGCGGATTTCCTTGATGATTTTATCTTTACCCTCGATCGGCACATATTCCGGCTGGAAATCGTGCTCGATATCGATGCTCATTTTCTTTTTCGGCAGATCGCGCAGATGTCCCATCGAAGCCTTGACGACATAGTCCGAACCGAGATATTTTCCGATCGTCTTTGCCTTGGCCGGGGACTCCACGATGACTAACTTAGACATAAAAACCTCCAAAAACTTACTTCGATTGCAACCACGCTTGCAATCGAAAGGCCATACCGAACTCTGTTCAGATATGGCCAAGGCTGCGAAAAGTTCCTCCTTCGTCGAAACTTTTCTCCGCACTTGTATAAAAAGGGTGATACATGCTCCCCCTTTTTATGAATTTCCTGCGGAAATTCTATTGAATGCGCACCTTACGGTGCGGAATGCGTGTATTTCTTTTCTTCTCTCTCCTGCTTATCACCAGGTGCCGAGGATGAGTCTGCCCTTTTCACGGCGCAGAATCCCATCCATTTCCAGCATGGTGACAAGGCTCATCACCCGCGGCGCTGCCAGACCGCAGCGGTCGATCAGCTCCTCGGGCGTGCTCACACCGTCCCGCACGAGTGTGACGATGGTCTTTTCATCCTCATTTAAGCCGTCCGGCAGCGGTTTTGCAGCCGCAGACGGCTGTTTGGGTTCGGCCTTCGCCTTTTCTGCGGCAGCAGCGCGGCGCTGTTCGGCCTGCTGCTCACGCCTGCGAATGTCCTCCCAAGCACTTCTGGCAGCCGGTTCCGGATACTCGCCGGTCTGACGCCGGAACGCCTGCTGTACCGCCTGTTCGGGCATCATGCCGCCGTAGGCGCGCACGAGCGTCACCGGGCTGCTGAGCAGCGCGGCTTCGCCTTTTTCGATCAGCTCATTGCACGACTGCGACTGCGGCGCGTCGATCGGACCGGGCACGGCGTACACATCGCGTCCCTGATCGAGCGCATGACGCGCGGTAATGAGCGCACCCGAACGCCAGTCGCTCGCCTCCACGATAACGGACGCGACCGACAGACCGCTGATGATACGGTTGCGCTGGTGGTAATTGCGTCCGTGCGGCTCGGTGCCGGGCGGATATTCGCTGATGATGGCACCCATGAGCAGGATATCGCCCATCAGGCTGCGGTGCTGCGGCGGATAACACACATCGGGACCGCCCGCCAGCACGGCAACGGTCAGACCGCCCGCCTTCAGCGCACCGCGGTGTGCCGCGCCGTCATTGCCGAGTGCCATGCCGCTGACGGTTATCATGCCCGCTCGGGCAAGCGTTGTGCCAATCTGATCGGCGACTTTCAGGCCATACGGCGTCGCCTTGCGCGTGCCGACGACGGCTACGGCGGGAACGCTGTCGAAATCCGGCCAGCGTCCGCGCACATACAGCACGGTCGGCGGATCCGGGATCGCCCGCAGGCGGTCCGGGTAAGCGCTGTCACCGATGGTAATGATCTGGATATTCTTTTCCGTGCAGGAGCGGATGACCTGCTCTGCTTCGGACGTATCCTTGTCGCACAGCAGATCGACATGGGTCTTGCGCAGCTCACACGGCGCAGCTGTCAGTGCCTGCCGGTCGGCGGCGAACACTGCCTCCGGAGAGCCGAAGGCATCGAGTACCTCGGCGGCTGTGCGCGAGCCGAGTCCGCGCTTGAGCGAAAGCCAAACATAGCTGAGTCTTGACGGCATAGTGCCCGCCTCCTCATTTTGTCATTTCGTAGATCACGATGGCCGCGGCAACGCCCGCATTGAGCGATTCGGCACGGCCCTTCATGGGAATGATCACGCGCCTGTCGGACAGACAGAGCGCCTGCTCGGTCACGCCCTTTCCCTCACTGCCGATGATAACGGCGGCTTTGGAAAGCGAAACCGAAGAAAGCGGCACGCTGTCCTCATGCAGCGCGGTGGCGTACAGCGGCAGACCGTTCCGGTGCAGCCGTTCGGCAGCCTCCGCAAGCGGGAGCGTCACGCACGGCAGACGGAACACCGCGCCCATCGTCGAGCGCACGACCTTGGGTGAAAACGGATCGGCGCAGCCCTCGCACAACACAACGGCGCCGAGCGCGAACGCTTCGGCGGTGCGTAAGATCGTGCCAAGGTTGCCCGGGTCCTGTAAGCCGTCCAGCAGGAGCACCTGCCCGGCTCCGTCCAGCGCGTCCGCCGTCCACTGCGGCTGCTCGCAGGAAAAGATGACGTTCTGCGGCGTTTCCACCTCACTTGCGAGTTTGAACAGCGCATCCGGTGCAGAATAGAGCGATGCTCCCTGCTCTTCCGCCTCTTTGACGAGCGGACTGTCCCAGCCGTCTCTCACAAGCACGGTTTTCAGCTTCGCGCCCGAACGCAGTGCTTCTCCCAGCATTTTTTCGCCCTCGCACAGCATTTCCCCCGTGCTCCGGCGGTATTTTCGTTCCCGTCCCAGCCGCGCAAGATGCTTGAGCGCGGCATTCTGACGGCTCTGTATCTCAATCAATGCAGTTCCACCACCCTGCTCACAAATTTATTTTCGCCCATGATAAACAGAAGATCATCCGGCTCGATGGCCCTATCCGGCTTAGGACTTGCATCCAGTGCACCCTGTTCACCATGACGGACGGCGAGCACATTCACTTTATGCTTCTGCCGCACGTCAAGCTGCACCAGCGATCTGCCGACCCAGCTTTTCGGCGCGTGTATCTCCAGAATGCTGTATTCGTCCGACACGCCGATAAAATCCACCACGTTGGTATGTGCCAGGCGCTGTGCCAGCTTGCAGCCCATTTCGCTCTCCGGCAGGACAACACGGTCCGCACCGACGCGCTCGAGCACCTTGGCATGCACAGTGCTTCTCGCTTTGGCAATGATGTATTGCGCGCCCAGATCCTTGAGCATGACTGTGATGAGGATGCTCGCCTCCATATCCGTACCTACCGCAACAATACAGCAGTCGAAGTTGCGCACGCCGATGGCCCCCAGCACGGCTTCGTCCTGCGCGTCGCCCTGCATGACCTGCGTCACATCATCCGCGATGCGCTGCACGCTCTCGGCGTTCTCGTCGATGGCAAAAACCTCCTGACCAAGCTCGGTCAGCTCCTGCGCAACGGCGGTACCGAATCGGCCCATGCCGATCACCAGAAAGGATTTCATATCTGTCTCTCCTTTGGATAACTGCTTAATCTACTTCACCATAAAGGCATCATCACGCAAAATGCCGAAAATGTAATTGCGGAATGCTGCCTCAACCAATAAACACATCTGCGTCCGGGTATTTGAGCCTTGGCGGCTCTCTGCGGCGCATGAAAACGGCAACGCCGAGCGTCAGCACACCGACACGGCCCATATACATCATCACGATCAGAATGACGCGCGAAGCCGCCGCCAACGTCGGTGTCAGACCCATGGACACACCGACCGTGCCGAACGCGGAGACCGCTTCAAACAGGCACTGGTGAAACGGTGCGTCCTCGATTCCGGCGATCGCACAGGCGCCGACCAGACAGAGCACGCCGCCTGCCATGAGCAGGGTTACGGCGTTCATGATGCTGCGCGGCGCAATCGTCCGGCCGAACGCCGAAACCGTTGTGCGCCCGCAGAAGGCGCTGATGGCCGTGAGCACGAGCACGGCCGCCGTCACGGTCTTGATGCCGCCTGCTGTTGAGCCGGGCGATCCGCCGATGAACATGAGCAGGCACGACACCGCCTGACTCGGGCCGGTAAGCGCGCCGAGGTCGATGGTGTTGAAGCCTGCCGTGCGCAGGGTCACGGACTCAAACGCCGCCGCAAGCAGCTTGTGCGGAGTATCAAACGCACCGAGCGTTGCCGGATTGCTCCACTCGAACAGCAGCGTCCAGCCGAAGCCGAACAGCAGCAGTCCTGCCGTGGCCGTCAGCACGATTTTCGTGTGCAGGCGCAGACGGCAGAAACTATGCTTGTCCCACACGTCGCTCCACACGAAAAAGCCGAGACCGCCGAGCACGATGAGCGCCATCAGCGTAATGTTCACGAGCGGATCCTCCGCCCAGCCGATGAGCGACTGAAACGGATCGTCCGGTGTGCCCATCAGGTCAAAGCCTGCGTTGCAGAATGCCGAAACCGCGTGAAACACGCCCATTGTGATTCCCTTCGGGAAACCGTAATGCGGCACGAACCGGCAGGACAGCAGAACCGCTCCCGTCCCTTCGATGATGAACGTGCCGAACAGCACGCGCCGTGTCAGACGGACAATGCCGCCGCCGTCCGACAGATTAAGCCCCGCGCTCATCACCATGCGCTCGTGCAGCGTGATCGTTCGCCGCAGGACAAACGACGCAATAGCCGCGACGGACATAAAGCCGAGTCCGCCGATCTGAATCAGCAGCAGGATGACGCACTTGCCGAATACCGACCAGTGCACTGCCGTGCTGACCGTGACGAGTCCGGTAACACAGCTCGCCGAGGCTGCTGTAAACAGCGCGTCGAGAAACGGCGTTATCTGTCCGTCTGCCGCCGAGACCGGCAGCATCAGCACCAGCGCACCCACCAGAATCGTCAGCGCAAAGCCGACGGCAAGCACCGTCGGCGCCCGCAGTCCCAGATGCCGCTTATGCACCATAAAAATCTGCGTCTGCACGATAAATCCCCTCCTTTAACGATGCTGCAGTATGATATACCGAAAGCCTGAACGCACCGTTCAGGCTTAGGCTGTCGGCGAAACTACAGTTTCGCCGACAAGCAGGAACGGACCGTGAGCCGTTCCAAAGTCGTCCGAAAGTTCCAATACAGAAACTTTCTCCCTCCAGAAGTCAAAAAGTCAGGTACTCGCCCCGACTTTTTTGCATTTGCAAAGCAAATGCTATTTTACACGCGCTGTCGCGCGAATTGGCTGAAGCTGCATGAATATTGACCTTTTCGGCAAACCAAGCCTGACCATACCGTTCAGGCTTCAAACAGGCATACATTATATAATAGTATAACATCGAATTTTTGACTGTTCAATATAATCTTATACCCGAAATTTTTCGATAAGTCAAGCGATTTACGGAATTTTTCCACGCAAGAATAAGCAAGTGCTCTCTGATTTCCAACAGATCAGAGAGCCCGGAGGGGGCTGCCGCCGGCAAATACTCCAACAATCCGGCAGACAGAAATTTATTCCACAGTTCAAACGCATCTACACATGTCCCTTTTCACGGTGAGAGGGAACCGCATTGAACTGTAAAATAACACAGGTAACAAATAGTACGTTTTTTTGCGTACCCATCCAGTATAACACCATATCCTGCACAGTCAATAGTTATTTTTTGCCCAAAGCCTGCTATTCCTTAACGCAGATGAGCCTTCCGGCACAGGTGGCTGCCGGAAGGCTCAGGAGAAAGATTAAGATGCTACCAGATTCGGGAGGAAATATACAATCTGCGGGAATACCGTTACCAGAATTACCACTGCGATGATAATCAGGATGAACGGGATAACGCCGCGGTAGATTTCCTGTATTTTGACCGACGGCGGCACAATGCCCTTGATGTAGAACAGTGCGAAGCCGAACGGCGGCGTCATGAAGCAGGTCTGCAGCATAACAGCTGTAACTGCGACGATCCACAGGCGGTCAAAGCCGAACATATCCATAATCGGCAGGAAGATCGGGAACACGATCATAACGATACCCAGCCAGTCGAGGAACATGCCCATAACGAATACAATCGCCATCATGATTGCGAACGCGCCCCATTTGCCGATGCCAACGCTCGAAATCCAGGTTGCGATCAGCTGGTCACCATCGAGCGACATGAATATGCCGGTGAAGGCAGACGCGCCGAACAGGATGATGAATACCATCGCAGAGGTCTTTGCGGTGTCGATCAGCGAATCGTACAGCATTTTGAAGCTGAACTGCTTGTAGAAAATTGCGAGAATAAGCGAGAACAGTGCGCCAACGCCTGCTGCCTCGGTCGGAGTTGCCCAGCCGGTAAAGATAGAACCGAGCACGCCGACGATCAGGATGACCGGCGGGATCAGGTTGACGAGCGAACCGGTGATGCGCTCACGCAGCGGCATGGCAGCCAGCTCTTCGGTGGTCATCGCCGGACCGTAATCCGGGTGAATGTGGCAGATCACGAACACATAGACCATGTAGAACAGCGACAGGACAAGACCCGGAACGATGGCGGCGAAGAAAATCTTGCCGACCGATACATTCGCATAGGAGCCCATCGAAACCAGCATGATGGACGGCGGGATCAGGATACCGAGCGAACCGCCCGCACACACCATGCCGCACGCGAGAGACGGCTTATAGCCGCACTTCAGCAGCACCGGTACGGACAGCATGCCCATGGTAACAACGGATGCGCCGACGATACCGGTCGTGGCAGCGAACACGGTGGAAACCACGATCACTGCCAGACCGAGACCGCCCTTCAGAGGACCCAGCAGGTAGCGGATAGAGAGGAACAGCCCATCCGCAACCTTGGAATGTGTCAAAAAGTTTGCCATCAGTACGAACATCGGAATGGCGACCATAGAGTAGCTTTGCATCTGGTCGTACACCTTGGTCATGGCGATGGTGATGCCCGGGCCGCCCCAGGCGAGATAACCGATAATAACACCGGCGCCGCCGAGGACGAACGCAAGCTCCTGACCGGCCGCAAGACCGATGATCATGATAAGGAACAGTACGCCAAGCAGGATCGCGCTGAGCTGTGTTGCGCCCACGCCGGACTGCGTGACAAGATTGGTCAGCATTTCCATCATGCAGCGCCGCCTCCCTTCGTATCATCCGTGCCGGAAACGGCTTCACCGATGCCGTGCACGCACTTGAGCATCTCAGAAATGCCCTGCAGTGCGAGCAGCGTCATACCGACGAACAGCGCCAGCTTGACCGGCCATGCCGGCGGCGCCCATACCGAGTAGCCGCGCTCACCCGTGGTATACGAGCGAAGGAAAAATCCGAAGCTCTCGGGCACGAGCACGAATACGAACGGAACAAAGAACACCAGATAGGTAATCAGGTGCAGAATATTCTGCGCAAGCGGTTTAAGCCGTGCATACAGCACATCGACCGCAACAAAGGCCTTCTTCTGGAAGCCGTAGGCGCAGACCATGATAATGTAGCAGCCGAAGGTCATGCAGATGACGTCCATCGTCCAGATCTGCGGACTGTGGAACAAACGGCGCAGCACGACTTCGGTAACAATGACCGCGAGAATGCCAAGAACGGCGAAGGAAGCAATCCTGCCGATCCAGTCATTGACGAGGTCGATCACATCGCAGATGCGTTTGATCACTTTCATATATTACACCTCATCTTCTGAGGCTCCGTGCTCTCAAAAGAGAGCACGGAACACTCTGTCGGTCACTTTTCGGATTCATCGTAGTTGAAGCCCCAGCCGTAGTCACCGAGCATTGCGCGGTAGGTATCGGCATGTTCACGGTAATCCTGCATAGAGCTGTATACCATGTTGAAGTTTTCATTCTTCGCAGCTTCTTCTTCGTAAACCTGACGGCAGGTCTCACGGATGGTATTCCAGTCGTCCTGGTTCATCTTGGTGACGATGCAGCCATCCTCCTCGAGCATCTTCTTGGTGGAATCGAAATCCATCCACAGGTAGCGGGACAGCTGCTCGGAGGTGCAGATCTCAGCCGCCATCTGGATGGCGTTCTGGTACTCCTCGGGGAGCTGATTCCATGCATCCTTGTTGATCATAACGCCGTTGACACCGCCGGACTGATACCATGCAGGCGAGCACCAGTACTTGGCAACCTCCTGCAATTTCAGCGAATCATCCGAGCACGGCGTGGAGAACTCGCCGCCGTCGATAACGCCGCGCTGCAGGGACTCATAAAGCTCGCTTGCCGCAACGGTGGTGATGTTGATGCCCAGCTTTTCCGCTGCACGGCCGGCCATAACGCCGCCGAGGCGGATCTTCATGCTCTGCATGTCCTTGATAGAAGTGATCGGCTTGGTCGAACGGATACCGGACTCTGCGTGGTTGATCATGATCGGGAAATACGTCATGTTGTACTTGCCGTACATATCCTGATAGCACTGCAGACCGCCGCCCTGGGTGATCCAGATGTAGTAGTCCATGCCGGTGAAGTTATCCATCGTGGTAGAGAGCAGCTCAAAAGCGGTATCCTTGCCGCTCCAGTAGCCGCCCCAGTCACCGCCGCACTGAATGGTGCCGTTCTGGACATAATCAAACAGCTGATTTGCCGCACACAGCGAGCCTTCCGGATAGTTGGTGATGGTGAAGCGTCCGTCGGTCAGCTGGCTGACCAGCTCGGAGAAGCGCTCGTCACAGGTGAAGTGAATGTTGCCGTCCCCCCAGGTGGAACCCATCTTCCAGGTGATGACCGGCAGATCACTGCTGCCGCCTGCAACTGCATTGGCGTTTGCCGCATCCATCATGCCGCTGTCCGCGGCATTGCCGCAGCCGGACAAACCAAGGGTTGCCGCACCGACTGCACCGCAAAGCAGACCTGCCATCAATCTTTTGATTTTCATCTTTTTAGCCTCCTTGTTCGTTTTCCTCTATCGAAAACGCCGTTTTGCGGACGTTTGCGAACAAACTGGTCATGCACAAGGAGGAGTTCTCGCTAATCGCTGTCGGCCAGTGCCTGTACGGTCTGCACGACCTCCTTCTGCGCATCGGAAAGGTGTTCGTAAATCGGCTGCACCGCTGCACGGAACTTTTCGGCCTGCTCCTCATCGAGCAGCGCCATGTAGCAGCCGCTGCGGGATGCGTGCAGCATTGCTCGAACCTCTGCGCTCTGCCAGTGGTCGCGCTGCCACGAAGCCGCCTCAGCGGCGCATCGCTCAATGATGGTCTGCTCCTCCTGTGAGAACGTTTCCCACGTTTCCGAGGACGCGACCAGCACATCCGCGTTGTAGGAATGTCGGTCGTACGTCCAGTACGGTGCAAGCTGATAGTAGCCACTGTCCACATAGGTAGGCAGTGTGCTCTCGGCGCCGTCAATCCGGTCAGTGCGGAGCGCGAGCGCGATCTCATCCGGCGGCAGCGTCACCGCCTCGGCGCCCCACATCGGAATGACCTGCTTCATCTGCGAGGAATCCTCGGTGCCGAGCCGCAGGTCCTTCATGTCATCGAGTGAGGTGATCGCCTTTCCTGTCGTGAAAAAGCACCGGTAACCGGCATAAAAATAGCTTAAACCGGTAAGGCCCTTGTCCTCTAGCGAGGCCATTACCTGCTGACCGACTGCGCCGTCCAGCACCCGGAACAGGTGCTTGTCCGAGGTGTACTCGTACGGCAGCTGCAGCGCCGCAAGCTGCGGTGCATACGCTGCGGCAGACGAGATTGGCGTGCGTACAAAATCAATGCCGCCGTACACGCACTGCTCAAGTGCGGATGCATCGGTACCAAGCTCGTTATCAAAGCTCGGCAGAATTTGTATCGCGCCGTCCGTTTCCCTGCGCACCATGTCGCAGAAGCGCTGACACGCCTGATTGGCGAGGTAGTTTTCGCTCTGCCCGCTGGCAAGGCGGTAATAGCGGATATGCGGCTCGTCCGTGCCGCCGGTACATGCACAGAGCATGAGCAGCAGCCATCCAGCGATCACACACCGAAAGCGTTTATTCATCTTTCCATCTCCTATTATATAGGGTGACCAGTTTCGGCAACATCGTAAATACTTGCGGTAGACAGGTAAAATCACAGCGTACTGAAAATTTTCACATTCTATTTTATGACATTTGCATAAACATTTTGGAAGATATAGTAAATTTTCCGTATAAATTCCGTAAATTCTGCCGCGCGGCTCGTTCAGTTTGCGTTATGATTGCGGTACTCGGTAGGCGTTACGCCCAAATGCCGCTTGAACACCTTCGTGAAGTAGTTTGCATCCGTATAGCCGACCCGAACAGCGATTTCCCGTACCGGAATATCAGTCTGCTGCAGCAGCTCAACCGCACGGTCGATACGGTAGGCGGTCAAGTATTCAAGGAAGGTCTGGTTATACGAGGTGCGAAAAAAGCGTGAGAAGTAGAACGAACTCATGCCCATCGCCTCTGCCGCCTGATCAAGCGACACATCCTGCATGTAATGATGCTCCAGCCACACGGAAAACTGGGTGCAGAACGTATTTCCCGGCTTGTCCCCGCATACCGCCGGACGGCTTTCCGGCAGCAGATTCAGCTTGCGCAGGCAGGCGGTAATCTGTGCGCTGTCAAACGGCTTGACCAGATAATCCGTTCCGCCGGCCCGCATGGCGCCTACGGCGTAATCGAAGCGGTCGAAGGCAGTCAGGAATACAATGTGGGTTTCCGGCATGGCTTTGTGGATGATGGCTGCCGCATCAAGGCCGTTCATCACCGGCATTTCAATATCCATCAGCACCAGCTGCGGCTGAATTTGACGGGCGCGTTCAACCGCCTCCCGTCCGTTCGCAACTCCCTCGATGAGTGCATCCGCGCCAAGCAAATCGCGCATCTGTCCGCTCAGATTCTGCAGACTCAGCGGTTCGTCCTCCGCGATCAGTACCTTTAACATATATGCTCTTCCCCTTTCATGGGCAGTATGATGCGGGCTGTCGTGCCCAATCCGGGACAGCTGACAATGCGGAAGCTGCCGCCGGACAGCGCAATGCGTCCCGCGATATTCTGCAGGCCGATGGACCGGTGTCCCTCGGCGGTGTTCTGTTTCATTTTGCTGCGCGAGAAGCCGCCGCCGTTGTCCGTAATCTGGATGCGGCAGCCATTCGGTGTGCTCTCAGTGACAATGCGGATGCGGCCGCCCGCACTGCGGCTGCGCATGCCGTGTACGATAGAGTTTTCCACAATCGGCTGCAGTGTGAATTTCGGCAGTTCACAGGCCGCACAGCGGCTGTCGCAGTCCATCTCGAACGAAATGCGTTCACCGAACCGCAGCTCCTGCAGGGAAATGTAGTCGCGCAGCAACGCAAGCTCGCGGTCGAGTGTTACCACGCTGTCGTCATGGTCAAGCGTGTAGCGGAAGAAGTTCGCCAGCCGCACCACCATGTCGCCGGTGACGGTCGCCTGCTCGATTCCGGCCATGTTGGCCACGCTCTGCAGCGTGTTGAACAGAAAATGCGGGTTGATCTGGCTCTGCAGCTGCGCAAAGCGACTCTGCTCGATCAGCTGCCGCAGGCGTGCTGCCTCGCTCTCCTGCTGACGCAGGGATTTTTCCAGCTGTGCTTCGCTTTCCAGTGCGTGAATCGTCCGCGCAATCTGGTGCTTGAGGTGGTTGAACGAGTCGGCGAGCATACCGATTTCGTCCGAGCGTGCAAAGTTAAAGTCCTCAATGTCGTATTCGCCATCCGCGACGCGGTGTGCACCGCGGCTCATCTGCTGTACCGGCAGCAGCAGGCTGCGTGCGTAGTACAGCATCGCGCCTGCAAACAGCACGCTGCCGATCGCGGCTACGATGGTAAATACCATGTTCTGCGCGGTACCCCGCTGACCGAGGACCAGATAACCCTCGCGTCCCTCCATCAGAAAGGCCGCCGTCAGCTGGTCGGTGTATTGCGTCAGATAGCTGCCCTGTGTACGCAGAGCTTCGTAGTTCACCGCGTCAAATGTGCCGCCATGCAGCTGCGCGATGAACGTCTCCTGACGGACTCGATAGCTTTTCATCGTGCGGTCGATGACCTGCTTGAGCACCTCGCTCTGCGTGTTGCCGTCGGTCTCTGCGCTGCGCAGCCGCTCCCACGCACAGGCGGTGTCCTGCACGGCGTCCGCATATTTGTCGATCGTATCGGACCCGGGCGCCGCAAACGTCAGCTCGCTCAGAAGCGCATTTTCCTGCTCCATGGCGTTCATGTAGTCCGTGCAGCGTGCATATTCGGACAGGATATCATTGCTTTTCTCGCGGTAATCGTAAAAATCGTTCATTAACAGTCCCACCACCAGCAGAATGGGAATGACGAATGCGCAGCTCAGCACGATCGCCTTGTTCACAATGGACAGATGCACCCACCATTGACGTACTCTGTGCACAGACCCACCTCCTTTGTCAGATTTTATCATAAGCCAATTAATAAGCAATGTAAACCTTTTCTGGGCAAAAAAAGGTAAAAAAATCCGCCGTACCGGCAGTGTGCAAAGAAAAACGCAGGAAGGCATCCCTAACGGACGCTTCCTGCGTTTCCTATTCAATCTGATCCGGCAGCTTCCTTGTCGAATAACGCGATGAAAATGAAAGCGTTACGGCGACAGCTTCTCCCGGAGCATCGTGAGCAGCTGCTGCATATCGAACGGCTTGGAAAGATGGCCGTTCATACCGGCCTTCTCTGCGTTCTGTCTGTCCTCGTCAAAGGCGTTCGCCGTCATGGCGACAATGGGCAGACCCGCCTTTTCGGCATCCGGAAGAGCGCGGATGGCACGCGCAGCCGCATAACCGTCCATGACCGGCATCTGAATATCCATCAGCACCAGATCATAATACCCGGGCGCGCTCTCGCGCACCTTGTCTACCGCGACCTTTCCGTTTTCCGCCGTGTCCACCTCGAACCCGCCTTCCTCGAGCATCGTCACCGCGATTTCGCGGTTGAGGGCGTTATCCTCGACGACCAGCAGCCGTTTTCCGGCGAAATCCGCCTTTTTCTCCGTCTGCTCCGCAGGCTCTGCCGAAAGAAACGGCTCAGCCAGTACGCGGCGCAGCTCGGACATGAACAGTGGCTTGGCGCAGAACGCAGTCACGCCTGCGGCTTTTGCCTCAACCTCGATATCCGTCCAGTCGTAGGCGGTCAGGATGATGATTGGGGTGTTGCTGCCGATCAGCTTGCGGATGCGGCGCACGACCTCAAGGCCGTTCAGATCGGGTATCATCCAGTCGATGATGAAGACATAGAAGCCGTCGCCCTGCTCGATCGCGTCCTGCGTACGGACGACAGCCTCATGTCCCGAGGTCGTCCAGTCCGACCGCATGCCGATCATTCGCAGCATTTTGCTGACGTTCAGACAGGTGTCGGTGTCATCATCTGCCACAAGCGCGCGCAGACCCTCAAGCTGGGGGATACGCTGCGGCACGGTCTGCTCTCCGCTGATAGGAAAGCGCAGGGAAACTGTAAATTCCGAACCCTTCCCCGGCTCGCTCTCGACCGAAATATTGCCGCCCATCATATCGACCAGATTTTTCGTGATCGCCATACCGAGGCCGGTTCCCTGAATTTTGCTCACGGTTGAGGTCTCCTCGCGCGCAAACTGCTCGAAGATATGCTCCTGAAACGCCGAGCTCATGCCGATGCCGGTGTCACGGATATGGAATTCATAGTCCGCACTGCCATGCGGCGCGGTCTGCTTCTGAACGATGCGCAGGGTGATCATGCCGCCTACCGGGGTGAACTTAATGGCATTGGACAGGATGTTGAGCATAATCTGGTTGAGACGCATAGGGTCGGCAACAACATCCTCATCCTCCACATCGACCATGTCGATGAAAAGCGAGATGCGCTTGGCTGTGATGCTCGACTGGATGATATCGCGCAGGTCGTGCACAAGCTCGGGCAGCTGCACCGGACGCAGCTCGAGAGAAACCTTGCCGCTCTCGATGCGGCTCATATCGAGCACATCGTTGATGAGCGAGAGCAGATGCTGGCTCGCCGTCGCGGTCTTTTTCAGGTAGTCGAGCACCTGCTCGCGGTTGTCGATATGGGTGGCCGCAAGCGAGGTGAAGCCGATGATCGCGTTCATCGGCGTGCGGATGTCGTGCGACATATTGAACAGAAATTCGCGCTTGGCGCGGTTTGCCGCCGTTTCCTGACGGATGGCGCGTTCAAGCTCGGCGTTTTTCTGCTCAAGCGAGGTCTGATATTCCTTTTCGAGCGTTTTCTGCTGCTGGAGAAAGCTCTTTTCCGTGCCTCGGCGCACAAACAGAAGCAGCGTCAGAACGACCGCACAGGCGAGGAACGACACAGCCAAATTGACCGGCGTCTTCGTGTAGAGCAATCTGCCCGGGACATATATATAGTAGTAGAAGTTGCGCCCGTGGCTGTACATGCCGTAATATTGGGTCAGTCCCCTGCGTCCGGCATAGACCAGCCGGTCGGCATGGCCGCTCGAGCGGATGCGGCGGAGCAGATCATTTTCCGTGGTATCCGTACCGATGAGGGACAGATCGTCCGACGCGGTTACGCGGTTGCCGTCCGACAGGAGCACGGTTCCCGTGGTCTCGGCGTCGTAGCCGTCGAGCAGATTCTGCACGGAGAGCACGGATTTCTTTGCGAACGCCGCCCCGGTGTGCCGCCAGCCAAGCACCGCGCCGCGGTCGTCCGAACAGCTGCGCACGGCAACGTCGGCAAACGAGCCGTCGGTCAGCTGCACGCGCCGAACATAGGTGCTCTGCGGATGACCGATCACGGCGAGCACGCGCTCGGCTTCCAAATCGGTTTGCAGGCGGGTATAGCCGATGCCGTCCGTGCTGTACTCGCAGATCAGCCTGCCGTTCGTGTCCAGCACCGAAATGCCGGTCAGCCCCAGCCGCTCCGCATACTGCCGCAGCTCATCCTCGCCGCAGTCAAGCGTCACGCCCTCCAGCTCCTGAACGGCGGTCGTTCCGCGCACGAGCGCCTTGGCCACGGCAGTCTCGTTATACTGCACATAGGAGGAGGACTGCTCCTTTACAAAGTCGATCAGTTCGGTCATGCGCTGCTCGCAGTCCCGCATATCCGCGTGCCGGGACAGCAGGAATACCGCGCTGAGGAACAAAAGCCCCGCTGCGAAGCACAGGCACCAGAACGTCCTTCGTAAGACAATGCGTCGGGAATTATTGTTCAAGCTGCTCCACCTCCAGACTGTGTGCGGGTACCTCGAGATATTTTCCGACCAGCTGTTCCATGCTGCCGTCCTCTCGCATCTGCGCGACAACCTCGGTCAGCTGCGCCGCAAGACCGCGTGTGTCGTGCCTGGAAAATGCCACGCCGATGCCGGTCGTCAGCAGCGGTTCATCCAGAATGCGGAAGTTCGCGCCGTAGTCCTTCATATACTGCCGGATAGCCTCCTCGTGTCCTGCTACTGCGTCCACATAGCCGCAGTCCAGCATGGCATACTGCACCCCGCGGTCAGCGAGGCTGATGACATTTCGGAAGGCCGGGACGTTTTCGCCTCCGCTCAGAAAGATCGCCTCCGGCTTGCCGGTAGCCTGCACCGCGATGGTCTTTCCGGCAAGATCGCTCATTTGCTCGATGCCGCTCTGCGCGCCGACGGCGATGACCTGACGGCTCACCAGATACGGTCCCGCCCACTGATAGTCGTTCTCGCGGCCGTCCATGGAAAAGCAGCCCCATATGCAGTCGATTTCTCCGTTATCGACCAGCTCGGTCTTTTGTTCCCAGTCGATCGTGGTGAATTCCGCGCGGTATCCCATGCGGCGGAATGCCTCCTCCGCAATATCCACGTCCAGACCGGTAATGTCGCCGTTATTATCCATATAAACATAAGGCGGATAGGTGTCGCTGCCGACGGTAATCGTCGGAAGTGTGCTGTCGGATGCCGCCTCCGAGGCGCAGCCGGACAACAGCCCCGCCGTCAGCATGGTCAAAAGCGCCAGAGCGCATTTTACCCGTTTGTGTCTGTTCATACCGATGATGGTGTCCTCTCTCTTGTTCGTTGTCTGTGCCGCAGGTCGGCATAATTTATCTTTTATTATAACATGCTGCCGCGCTCCTGCACAACAGAAATTTCCGCCGTTGGCGCTGACGGAAGTTTTCCTTTATTCCGCATCGCATTGGTAGTATAATATAATTGTGCAACCGGTCAAATTCCGGTAAACAAAGGGAGGGAGAGCGACCCGGCTGCGGTCGAACGACTATGAACCGACAGAAAATTCTGATTGTTGATGACTCGGAGCTCAACCGAGAAATGCTCAAGGCGATTCTCGGCGAGGAATATGACTACGCAGAGGCAGAGGACGGCGCGCAGGCCCTCCTCATGATCCAGCAGGATATGCACATCGACCTGCTGCTGCTGGATATCAATATGCCGAAAATTGACGGCTTCGGCGTGCTCGAGCGCATGAATCAGTTCCGCTGGATCGAGGAGCTGCCAGTCATCATGATCTCCGCCGCCGAGGACCGTGCGGTTATCGAACGCTGTTACAGCCTTGGCATTACCGACTATATCCGCCGTCCGTTCGACTCCTTCATTGTGCAGCGCCGCGTCAAAAACACGCTCACGCTCTACGCCAACCAGAAGCGGCTGATGGACATGGTCTCCGACCAAATCTATCGGAACGAGAAAAACAGCCATGTCATGATCGGCATCCTCAGTCATATTGTCGAGTTCCGCAACAGTGAGAGCGCACAGCATGTGCTTCAGGTGCAGACCGTGACCGAAATGCTGCTGCGCAAGCTGACCGAAAAGACCGATGTATACGGTCTGACCGAGGAAAAGATCCGCCTCATCACCACCGCGTCCGCCCTGCACGACATCGGCAAGATCAGCATCCCCGAGAGCATTCTGAACAAGACGGGCGCACTGACGCCCGAGGAATTCAACATCATCCGCACCCATCCCGCCGTCGGCGCATCCATGCTCGAGGAGTTGACGCAATACCGCGACGAGCCGCTGGTCAAGGTCGCTATCGAGATCTGCCGCTGGCACCACGAGCGCTGGGACGGCGGCGGCTATCCGGATGGTCTGCTCGGTGAACAGATCCCGATCTCGGCGCAGGTGGTCGCACTGGCGGACGTATTTGACGCGCTGACCAGTGACCGCTGCTACAAAAAGGCGTACAGCCACGACACCGCCATCACCATGATCCTCAACGGAGAGTGCGGCGCGTTCAACCCGATGCTGCTCGACTGCCTTCATGAGATCAGCATGCGCCTCCGAAGCGCACTGCCGACGCTCGCCGCCGATCAGGTGCTCCACCGCGACGCAAAGCGCCTGTCTGCCGAGCTGCTGCAAAAGAGCGATGTACCGCTCAGCGACCGCGCCCAGCGCGAGCTGGATTATGTCAAGGAAAAGCTGGATTTCTTTGTCTCCTGCTGCGGCGATGTGCAGTTTGAGTATGACGTTCCCGCCGATATCGTCATAATAGCCGACCAAAGCCGTCCGCGGCAGCAGCAGCGCACGATACTGAACGTGCATGAACCGGACAGTCTCCGACTGCTGCGGCCGGCCGATATTGCGCGGCTAAGAGCCGCCCTCAAGGCCACAACGCCCGAGAACAATGAGCTTTCGCTCAGCCTGCTCCTGCCGGTCGGGCACGAGCAGCACTGGCACAACATCCGGATGCGTACGCTCTGGTCGCCGTTCTCCCCCGGTCACTATGTCGGCGTAATCGGCTGTCTGACCGACACGCAGAAAGTGCAGGACAGCTGTGCGCCCTTCCGCTGCACAGACAAAAGCGCAACGGACGAGCCGTCGATCACCAATGATATACAGCGTCTGAGCGCGTTCTTTGATGTCGTCCGTCTGGTTGACCCGACGAAATACGCCGTGCTCGATCTCGATGCGGACGGCGTTCTGCACCGCACGGGTGAGCGCTGCGCCGCATTCTGGGATACCGACGTGGGCTGCGCCAACTGCATCTCTGCACGGGCGTATGCTGAGCATACTACGCTCAATAAGCTCGAATTTACACGAAATGAGATGTATTTCGTCATCTCCAAGTATATTACGATCAACGGCACGCCCTGCGTGCTCGAGCTGGTCTCGCGGCTCAACGAGGGCCGCTGGATCGACGCAAACGGCTCACGTTTTCTGCTTGACCGCACGCGCGGCGAGGATATGCAGCTGTTCCTCGACCCGCTGACCAACGTCTATTCGCGCCGTTATTTTGAAACCTACCGCACCCACCTTGAGGGCATGGAGGGCGTGGCGCTGATCGACGTGAACAGCTTCAAGCTTATCAACGATCGCTACGGCCACGCCGCAGGCGACGCGGCGCTGCGCGACATTGCGGACGCGGTGCGCTCCTGCATCCGCAAGACCGATATTCTGATCCGTTACGGCGGTGACGAGTTCCTGCTGCTGTTTCCGCGTATGACCGAGGAGGTCTTCCTCGACAAGAAAAAGCAGATTCAGCAGGCCGTGCGCGGCATCCGCATGTCGGAGTTTGCAGATGTTCAGCTTTCGGTCAGCATCGGCGGCATCTGCGGCGTGCATCCGATCACAGAGGCTATCCGCAAGGCGGATTATCTGATGTATCTGGACAAGGCAGAGCAGAAGTCCTGAAAAGCGAAATCCCCTGCCGGGGAGACAGAAAATCTGTCCCCGGCAGGGGATTTTTTTTGCGTTCTTTCCAAGCGGCAGCGCGACGGAGTCTGCGCAAGGAGCCGCGGCAGCGCGACCGGAGCCTGCGCAAGAAGCCGCGTCTTTAATTTTGTGCTGCCTCAGCTTTCTCGACCGAAACGACCGTACCGTCAAACGAATCGACCTCGGATACCGTGCCCGTATAAGTCACAGTGACCGAATCGCCCTCTGCGGCATCGTCCAGACCCTTCGGCGTATTGGAGGGATCGTAGGTAAATTCATAGGCGGCACCCTCAGCATCCGTTACAACGAACATGCCGTTCTTCTTCTCATCGAGCGAGCCGGTGAGCGTATTTTCCTGCTGCTGTTCGCTGCTCGAGGACGAGGCCGCCGCAGACGATGCTGTACCGGTATCCGTATTTTCGGCGGGCTTGCTGCCGCAGGCCGAAAGCGATGCAGCCAGCAGAGCCGTGCATGCAAATACCATCAGTGTTTTTTTCATGTAAAAAGCCTTCTTTCTAAGAGAGCAGTATCTGCTCTCTTTCTCTCTATTAGACGAAGCACGTCTAAAAAGGTTCCAGCTTCTAAAAAATTTTTTTCACGGATTTTTGAGGCGGTCCGCCGCACCCGGTCACATCTGTTCGACGTCTTCCTCGGTCAGCAGCCGCAGCAGGTCTCCCGGCGGCAGAGGACGAGAGAAATAATAGCCCTGAATCATATCCACGTTCCAGCTCCGCAGCAGCTCCATCTCCTCCTGCGTCTCTACGCCCTCCGCAATGATGCGGTAGCCGAGACGGCAGAAGGCGGATACGATGCTCTGGTAGAAGATCGCGGCGTTTTTGTCCGTGCAGATGTGGAACAGCAGCGAACGGTCGAGCTTGATGACCGAGAACGGCAGCTGCATGACCGTGTTCAGGTTGGCGTAACCCGAGCCGAAATCGTCCAGGCACAGGCCGATGCCGGCCGCCTGAAAGCTCTCCGCCACCCGGGTCAGGCTCGCGGAATACTCGGTCGCAACCGTCTCGGTAATCTCAAACTGGAAGCAGGAGTACGGCAGGCCGTATTCGTCCAGAATGCGGATCAGGTGGCTTCCGCCATCGCTGTGAATGAGATCGAGCGGCGAAAGATTGATCTTGACGTTCGCAATGCTCGCGCGGAGCGCCGGGTTTTCGCGTAGAAAACGGCAGACGCGCCGCAGCTGAAGCTCGGTGATCTGACTGATAAGGTGATTCTTCTCCGCAAGGCGGATAAAAATATCCGGCGAAATCCAGCCGAGTGTGGGATGCCGCAGGCGGCTGAGCGCCTCAAGGGTGACAAAGCGCTGCTGATGCAGCGAATAGACCGGCTGATAATAGACCTCGAACAGATCCTCGTCGATCGCGCGGTGCAGGAACTGCTCGACCTGCTTGTTGTAGTAAAAGCTGTCCCTGTTCTTGCGGTCGTTCTGGATGACCTCAGTCCCGCCGCTGCGTGCTGCGAGAGATTCGAGATATTCCGCATAATCCAGCACAAGGCCGCCCGTTCCCAGCTTTTCCGCGCCCACCACGCCGCACAGGATGACCGGCGAGGGAGCGGCCTGCTCGTCATCCGGCTGCGTGCGGAACACCTGCCGCAGACTCGTCAGGCAGGCTTCGTACTCGCGCAGCGAGAACGTCAGCAGTAGAAACCGCTTGCCTGTCACGCGGAACACGTTCCTGCCCGCGATCTCCTGCATGTGCTCTGCCGCGCGGCGCAGAAATTCGTCGCCGCTCTGCACGCCGGAGACTTTGTTCATGTGGTCAAGCTGGTAGGCGTAGACCGTGATAATGTGAAAGGCCTTGTGCGCGTCGGTCAACTCGTTCATGCGGCGCAGCAGATACTGCTTGTCATTCAGTCCGGTCAGGCTGTCCATGCACGCGCAGGGATTGTTGATGGTCAGATACATTGCGAGGATGCTGAGCGAAAGGCCGAAGCCGGTCGTCAGCACCGCGGGATTGACGGCCTGCGCGGCGATGCCGAAGGCGGCGAGCAAAAAGACCGTAAGCAGCGCCGTCAGATTGCGGCGGCTGACCGCATCCCGGTGCACCGCGACAAAAATCGCTACCGCCGCGATGTGCAGCAGGGCGCTGATGTACAGCAGCAGATACCACGGACCGTAGCAGTAGCCGGTGCTGTCGAAATAGAACAGCTTTTCGGTGAAGGGGTTGGTCAGAATGATAAAGATCAGAGCGATAGTCGGAATGCCCATGCGCAGTACGGTTCCGGTGGAGATCACGCGGCTCGAGCACAGTGTACAGACATAGTACAGCAGCATGAGCGGCAGAATCGCTTGAAACAGATAGAACACGGTGTTCGAGACCATGCGGCCGATGCCGAAACTGTACGGAGCGTACAGAATGAAGCATGTACTCACCAGCTCGGTGAAAACGTCCAGACTGACGACGGTCAGCAGACGGCGGAACATGAGGCTGTTCCGGTCATCCATCTGCCGCTGATGAGAATACTGCCACAGAACAACCAGCAGCACCGCCATCCCGGCGATCAGATAATGTAGATTGGTTGTCATTCCGTGTCCCCTCCCAGTCTGGTTTCATTTCTCTTCAAATAGGCGTCCGCCTCCGCCTTCCATGCGCTGATACTGCGTGATTTTCCGTCCTCGTCGCACAGGCGGCTGAAGCCGTAGGTCATCGTGATGCGGGCGCGCGGCACACAGGTGCGGTTGTACCGCGCAACGATCGCGCTGAACTGCCGGTGCAGCTGCCCCGAATTTGCACTTGGCTCGGGGCGGATAAGGGCGAACTCGTTTCCGCCGGTGCGGAAGCACGATACGCTTTCGCCTCCGTCCTCGCACGCGCGGCAAAAGTCTGCAACGCATCGCGCGGCGGCGATGACCGCCTCATCTCCTGCCTGAAGGCCGAAGCAGTCATTGCGCTCGTTCAGGCCCTCCAGCCGGATATAGGTCAGCACCGCGTCGCGGCATCCGACCTCGCCGGTGCGGATGCGCTCCATGTATTCCTCGAATGCACGGCGATTCGGCAGACCGGTCATACGGTCCTCGCGCTGCATCTGATGGCTGATACGGTGCTCCATGTGAAAGCACATATCCTCGGTCGCCTGTCCGATCAGTTCACGGAAGATCAGGATGATGAACAGCAGCACGCCAAACTGGAATATCGCATCGTACCAGTAGATGTGCAGCAGGCCGTACAGGACGAGCGCGGCCACGCCGAACACACCCAGTGCGGCAAACGCCGCAATATGCAGCCGAAGCTGCTGCGAGGGCTGCTCGCGGTACGACCGGAGCAGCACGATCAGCATCGCTGCAACACCTGCCGCCAGAATCAGGTGCGTCAGCGGCAGCATATCAATAAACCGGATGCCGAAAAGCCGGTACGCCGCGCCCTGTGCGAGCACGTTGGCGCAGAACAGCGCAATGCATATATCGGGAACAAGCTGCTGTCTGCCGCTTACCGTGTTGCGGACAAAATGCACCATCGGGATAGACATCAGCATAAAGGCGTAAAAGGAAACGACGCTTCCGGCGGCAGTGTCCCGTCCATAAATCTGATACAGAGCGGAATCGGTCAGGCACCACAGGCTGCACAGCAGCAGAAAGACCGCCACATCGAGGAAGCGGCGCTCGTGGATGCCGCGACTGCTCATGTAGCAGAAGATCAGCAGCGCCAGCACGGCAAGGATGACCATGGCGAGCATCATGACCAGGGAAAACAGCGAGGTCTGGATATGGTGACCGGTGATGCTCCGCACCGAGCCGAGCAGAGGCGCGTCAAACCTGCCGGTCCGGTCGGAAAGCTGCGTAAAGGTCAGGCTGAGTGTCTGTCCGCCGATGTTGTCCGGAAGCTCCGCATCCGCCCACAGGCGACCCTTCATCTGCGTGTTTTTCGGAAAAGCGTTGTCCTCGTAGCGATAGAGCAGCGTTTCGCCTGCACGGATCTCGATGCCGTATTCCACGCCGCGCGCGGACAGCAGCTTTCCGGCATCGCTGTCGGTCAGCGTGTCGTTATATAAGGTAAGCGTCTGTTCCGGCGCGGCCGGAAGCGTGACCGGGAGCGCAACCTCGTGCCGCACGCCGTCCGTCAGCTGATACCAGCCGGTATCAAGGGTGGAAAGCTCCCTGTCCGGCTCGTGCTGATGCAGTCCGGCAATGAGGAACGCCAGCATTGCCACGGTCAGCAGCAGGGCGGCTGTCTCTGCGGTGCACCGCAGGGTTTTGTGTTTCATGACTGTTCCTCCGTCCGGTCGTCTTCGTGATGGTGCTGCTTTTCCGCGTACATGCGACTGTCCGCCGTGATGCGCACCTGCGAAGCGTCACCGTCCTCCGGATAGCAGGCGCAGCCGCATCTGACGCCGACAGAAAGCAGTTTTCCTTCGATAACGATGGGCGCAGAGAGCATAGTCTGGATGCGCTCGGCCATGCGGCTGCGCTGCTCCTCGTCCATATCGGCGCTGACGATAAGCGCGAACTCATCGCCGCCGATGCGGAAGGCGTAGTCCCGGCTGCGGATGCAGCGCAGCAGCCGCGCGCTGATCTCCTTGAGCAGCCGGTCTCCCATGGCGTGACCGTAGGTGTCGTTTATCGGCTTAAAACGGTCGAGATCGAGGTAATACAGCACAAACGGCAGCTTTTTCGCCTCACAGATGTTCAGGACCCGGCTGAAATAGCGCTCGTTGAACAGGCCGGTCAGGCTGTCCGTGTTTGCCATGTTTTCCAGCTCGACCTTCTGCCCGATATCCTGCACAACCTGCATGATCACGGAGACCGTGCCGTCCGCGTGCCACTCGACCGGGAGGACGGTCATCACCATATAGGCGTTCTCCGTCCGGCTGCAATACTCGATTTTGAGATTGTCATCCGGTTTGCGGAGCACGCTGCGCAGATAGTCCGGCGTAAGCAGCCGCGAGAGCTTGGCGTTTTCCGTATCGGTCAGCGCGGCATAGCGTTTAGAGATAATTTCGACCATTTCCGAATACTGCCCGGAGGTCGGATAGATCGGCTGATCGAACCGCAGCTCATGATAGCGGTAGCGTCCGGTATCCAGATTGACGACCGCATAGCGATCGACGATGCGGCTCATGCTTTGCAGGAAACGGTCGCTTTTCATCTTTTCGCGCTCGAGGTTCAGCCGCTCCATTTCCTCGTTCTTAAGGCGCAGCCGGCTCTCCATCCCCAGCGCCAGCACCACGATGATGACGGTGAAAAAACAGAGTGCGCCGAGCAGGATGAGCGAGGAATTCTGCACGTCATACAGTGCACCGTCCACCTCATCCGCCTGGATGATGCCAACGAGTGACCAGTCCGGAAACGCGGTCGGCATCGCGACCAGATAGTTTCTCGTCCCATCGCAGGTGAACTGCGCGCTTCCGCTCTTGCCAAGCTGAATGCAGTCCTTGATATCGTCCATGCTGCCATATTTCCAGTCAGCGTGGTTGGACAGGTCGTACAGGTTGGTCATTCCCGCGCACAGCTCGGTCTGCGGCTCAAGCTTCAGCACGATGTCGCCGTTCGAGCGCACCACATAGCAGTCGCTCTGTCCGCCGTACATGCTGCCGTCAACCAGATCATCGACCATATCCGTGTCATAGCTGACCGCGATACCGGTGTAGGTCACGCCGTCCAGCGTCAGATTGCGGCTCATCGGCATCGCAAACGCGATCTTGGGCACGCCGTAGGTTGCCGTATAGGTGGAGACGATTGGCTCGCCCTTGCTGTACATCTCCTGAAAAACGCCGTCGATGCTGTCGGCGCTGCCCTTTCGCCCATCTGCTGTTAGATACTGCGTGCTCTCGTTGAACAGATAGAAGTCGCTGTAATGCCACGACAGCTTGTTGCTCTGCGCATCCGACCAGATGCTGTCAACATCCGCATCCTCCTTCTCATTCTTCATCAGACTGTCCCACTGGCTCAGCACGGTCCAGTTTCGCTGCACGAACAGCGTGAAGGTCTTAGAGATTTGCGCATAGCTTTCGAGCAGATGATTCGAGCTTTCCTGATAAATCTGCATTCCGATGTAGTTGCTGTAAACGCTAATGCCTGCCGCGAACACTATGGTGAGAAGTGCGGTCAGCAGAGCAATTCTTGATCGCTTTTTCATGTTCTGCCCCTCCTTCGGTAAAATGTATTCATTCCTTTTCCCATGCCATAATTATACTATTTCCCGACCCAAAAAGAAAGCGAAGATTGCGGCGCAGCGGCATTTATTTTCCTCTGCATATCCGAAAAACCCGAAGTACCGTCAGCCGTTTTCGGCCGGTACTCCGGGTTTTGATATATCCGCATGGCGCGGTCAGTGCATAATGCCCTTCAGCGCGTCGATCAGCTCCTCAACCACGATCGGCTTGGACAAAAAGCCGTTCATGCCGCAGTCGAACGCCTGCTTTCGCTCCTCCTCAAACACGTTGGCCGTCATGGCAACGATCGGGACTGCGGCGCGCGCCGAGTCCTTCAGCGCACGAATGCGCTGGGTGGCGGTGTAGCCGTCCATGACCGGCATCTGCACATCCATCAGCACCAGATCATAGCGGCCCGGGTCCGCGGTGCGGACCTCTTCCACCGCGACCGCGCCGTTCTCGGCGATATCGACCAGAAAACCGTACTCGTGCAGGATTGTCATTGCGATCTCACGGTTCAGCTCGTTATCCTCAACCAACAGGATATGCCGTCCGCGGAAGTCGGCGTTTTTCCCGGGCAGGATGTCCTGCTCCTCCGCCGTCTGCATGTGCCCGATGGCTGTCAGCAGGGTGTCGCGCAGGTCGGACAAGAACATCGGCTTGGAGCAGAAGGCCGTCACGCCTGCCGCCTTCGCCTCCGCTTCGATGTCCGACCAGTCGTAGGCGGTCAGGATGATGATGGGGGTGTCATCATTCAGGCTGCGAATCTGGCGCGTGACCTCGATGCCGTTCATGTCCGGCAGCCGCCAGTCGATGATATAGGCGCGGCAGGGGTCACCCAACTCGATGGACTGCCGCGCACGCAGCACGGCCTCCCGGCCGGAGAGCGTCCACTCCGCACGCATTCCCACACGGGTCAGCAGCTTTGCCACGCTGTCGCAGGTGTTGAAATCGTCGTCCACCACCAGCGCCTTGAGGCCGGCAAGCTCCGCAATCTTTTCCTCGCGGCGGCTGCCGGTCTGCACGCGCAGCGGCAGGCAGATGATAAACTCGGTACCTCGGTTCTTCTCGGTCTGCACCTTGATCGTGCCGCCCATCATCTCGACGATATTCCGGGTGATGGCCATGCCGAGGCCGGTTCCCTGTATCCGGCTGACCGTGGAGGTACGCTCGCGTTCAAACGGCTCAAAGATCTTCTGCGCGAACTCCGGACTCATGCCGATGCCGTTGTCGCGGACGCGGAACTCGTACTGTGCACAGTCGCGCACAGTTCCGGCAAACTGCCGGACGCGCACGGAAACCGTGCCGCCCGCCGGCGTGAACTTGATGGCGTTGGACAGCAGGTTGAGCAGGATCTGCCCCATGCGCGTCCGGTCACAGTAAACGTCCTCGTCGGCAACGTCAAGCACATCCATATAAAGCTCGAGCTGCTTGGCGTATATCTGTCCGCTGACGATGGTCTTGATATCGTGCAGCATCTCGGCGAGGTTGACCTCGGTTTCCTCCAGATGAAGCTTGCCGCTCTCGATGCGGCTCATGTCCAGAATATCGTTGATGAGCGCGAGCAGGTGGCGGCTCGAGGAGAGGGTTTTGGTCAGATAGTCCTTCACCCGTTCCTGATTGTCGATATTGCTGACCGCAAGGGTGGTAAAGCCGATGATCGCATTCATCGGTGTGCGAATATCGTGCGACATATTGGACAGGAAGGTGCTCTTGGCGCGGCTGGCGGCTTCGGCGGCCGCGACCGCCTCGGAAAGCGCCTGATTGATCTTCCGGTCAGCCGTGCGGTCGGACATCACGAGGATGTACTTGGTCCGGCCTGCGACCTCGCTGCCCATGGCGACGATGTGGAACCAGCGGCGCTCACCGGTCTGCTGATGGGCATAATCGGCATCCCATTCGCTCTGCTCGCCGCACTGAATCCCCGCGAGGAAGTTCTTATCGTGGTCGGGAGAGTCCTTCGGGTGCAGCGCCCGCAGTGCACGGATGTCCTGCTGCACCTGCTCGAGCGGCACGCCCAGCAGCCGCTCGATGTTCGGGCTGACATAGTCCGTGCGGGAGGTTTCGGCATCCAGCATGAAGAAAACATCGTCCACGTTGCGTGAGAGCCGGGTGAACAGCTCATCCTTGTACAGGATCTCAGTATCTCTCCGACGCAGTGCATCGCGGCTTCTGTGCACGATGAGCGCGATAAGCAGCACCATAAGCAGGCACGCAATAGCGGTCACGATCTCGACCGTCCGGTGCCACAGCGTATCCATGCTGGCGTTAACAACGCTGACCGGGACAAGGCTGAGCATGATCCAGTCCTGGATGCCTGTGTTCTCGTAGACCAGATAGTACCGGGTTCCATGCAGCGTCAGCATCTTGCTTCCGTCCCTGCCCTGCGCGAAATCGTCACTCAGCGCGTCGAACGCTTTATCGGACAGATTGGAGCTGCTGCGCAGCTCCGCGAGGAAATTATAGACCGATTCCTCGCTGCCGTTCTCACCGTCAGCCTCGCTGTCGAGCACAACGCGCCCGTCCGGGTAGACAACATAGTTGTGGCTCGTGCCCTCGAATGCGGAGTTGTCAATCGCGTTCAGCACCGTACCATTATAGTAGGCGATGGCGATCGCATCATAGGCGAAGCCGCGGTAGGTGCCGCTCATCTCCGGGCAGGCAAACACGAGCATCTGCGGCTTTCCGGGCAGCACCGCATTCACAACGACGTCCTCTCCGGCGAAAAGCTGCGTGTCCAGATCGGTCTGCGAGCCAAGGCTGCTCTTTTCGCCGTCCTGCGTCATGCAGCTACCGTCCGAGGCGAGGAAGTAGAGGGCGGCGCAGCCGGTCTCCTTCTGCATCTCGTTCAGACTGGAGCGGATCTGTTCTTCGCTCGAGGCGTTTTTCAGAAAATCGTTCCACAGATGCAGCAGCATCTGGTTTCGGCTGACCAGATGGTTCAGCATATTGTCGGATTTACGCAGGATCTCCGACAGATGCGAGGTGCTCTCCCGATAGACCGTCTGCGACATAAACAAGAAATACCGATAGCAGATGCCGCCGAGCAGCACCGCCAGAGCCAACAGTGCGGCGGCAGGGCGGCGCCATTTTTTCAGGAAGCGGTATTTTATTTTGCTTCCGCGTGTTTTATCTGCCATTTCCGTTTACCTCAATGTAATATAGTTTTCCGGCTCCGCCAGTACGGCATTCCCCTCGGAGACATACGCGCTCCAGGTGTCCCGAACTCTCGTGTCGCCGCCCTCGAAGGCACGGCTCTCGTCCGCAAACAGCGGCGCCATGCTGCCCGCTGTCGCCAGACAGGTTACGGTTACGGTCTCGTCCTCGCGGAGCGGTTTGCCGTCCCGCGTGATCCCGGTCAGCGTAAAGCCGCCGTTTTCCTCCTTGACCTCGATGGCGATGCCGCTGACCACCGGCAGAGAGCCGCGGTTGAACGGCGTAAAGCCGCCCTCGCAGCCCTCGACAAAGGCGCGGACGGTCTCGGTCAGCTCCGCGCCGGTCATCGTGCGCTGATACGCGCGCAGATCGTTCGGCATGATCATAGAGGCAGCCATTTTCTCGGTGTAGTCTGCCGCCAGCACGCTGCCGGTAAAGCTGTTCGCCGCAGCAATGAGCACATCGGTGTCATACACGCCGCGCAGCGTGTTCGCCATTACGGAGAAGGAGGCATTGCCGCTGTCCGCATGGAAAACGTTCGAATAGCCCTTGTCCGAGGTCAGCACAGCCGCATCCGCGGCGGGCTCATCCGCAAGCAGCTGCGCGTTGAACGCCTGATACGCCTGCTCTGCTGTGTATTCGCCCGCGATCATGCGCGAGACCACATCCTTGGAGACCGAGAAGAAATCGTTGGAGGCGATGCGGATGTACATATGGTTCTGCTCGACCACCGGGCGCACGTCCTCCAGATAATCGGTCAGACGGAGGCTGACGTTCTGGCTGTAGCTCAGAATGTCCTGTCCGTCATAGACGATGCGGTTCTGTGCTTCTTCGGAGAGCATGACACGGAGCACCTGCATCGCCTTGTCGCGGCGTGCGCTGTCCTGCTCGAGATTGCGGCTCAGCGCAACCTGAAAATACGGGGTGGTCATCAGCCACTGCTGCCCGTCCTGCCCAAAGAACGGCAGGAAGGTCGTATCAATGCCCTCATCCTGCAGGATTTTAACATTAGCAGAGCTGCCGAAGAACATGGCAAGCTCGCCGCTGCGCATCCGGTCCATGATGTCATCGTAGGTCAGCGTCAGGTCAGCGGCGTTCAGGCCGGTGTCGCGGATGAACTGCTCGAGGTTCTTGAATGCGGTCGGCCAAACGGTGTCATCCAGACCGACTTTCTCGGTGCTGGCCGGGTCGCTGTAGGCGGTGCGCCATTTGCGGCCTTCCGCCGAGGAAAGCTCGGAGACAGAAAGTCCCTGAAGCGTTTCCATGCAGGTGTAATCGAAGAAATAGTCCGCATCAAAGCCGCGGATGCCGCGCTTTTCAAACGCTTGACAGGCGGAAACAAAGCTGTCGTAATCGGTGGGCAGCGGAATGCCGTATTTCTCGAACAGACTGCGGTTGACCACAAAGCCGTGCGCGTCCGCGCAGACCGGCAGCCAGTTTACGCTGCCGTCCTCGTTTTTGAAGCTGTTGAGGTAGGTGTTGTAGACCGCGCCCGCCTCGTTGGTCGTGGCGAGGTTCATCAGACTGTCCTTCAGCGGCGCGGCGTCATGCAGCGAGAAGCGGCAGCAGGTAATGATGTCCGGCAGGCCGCCGTTCTCGTTCAGAAATTTGTAAAAATCCAGATCGTTATTGCCGACAATGAACTCAATATTCACATCCGGCAGCTGCGACTGGATATAGGGGGCATATTTTTCGTACAGCGTGGTGTTCCACAGATAGACCTGAATGGTTTCCGCGTCCTCCTGCGCTTCGCTCTTTTGTGCGCCGCAGCCGGTCAGCAGACATGCCGCTGTTACCAGTACCGCGAGCAGGAAGGACAGACCGCGCTTCCGCTTTCTCGTTTTCATCAACCAATTCTCCTTACCCGTGACAGCCGCCTCTCCCCGACAGACTGCCCTTCTTTTTCCTCATTTCTCGCCGCAAAACGGCATTATATAAGAATAGCATAGCACTTCGCGGACGGTATTTCAAGGAATTTCACCTTTTTTCTGCCAAAACAGGCGAAAACACAGACTATACACCGTATCCGGAGCGCTTTTGCGGCGAATATTCCTGTAAAACAAGTTGAAATGGGATACCGGCGTGAAACGCTGTGCAGCTGCAAGGCTGCGAAAAGAACACACCGCCGCGCCTCCGATGGGCAAAAAAAAGACCCGCCGATTTCTCGACGGGTCGATTGCCCAAATTCAATCTGTACATTTCCAAGGCTTCCTTTGCTGCAAGCCTGTGGTAATTTGTTGTAAGCCATCTGCAGAATCTCGCGTATACACGGTTATTCTGCCTTGTGCACCCGCAATCAGTCCAGCGGCTTCATTGTCGGGAACAGCAGAACGTCGCGAATGGATGCAGCATCGGTCAGGAACATAACCAGACGGTCGATGCCCATGCCCATGCCGCCCGTGGGAGGCATACCGTATTCCAGCGCGTTGATGAAATCCTCGTCCATCATGCCGGCTTCCTCGTCGCCTGCGGCGCGCAGAGCAACCTGACGCTCGAAGCGCTCCTTCTGGTCGATCGGGTCGTTCAGCTCGGAGAATGCATTGCACAGCTCGCGGCCGTAAACAAAGCACTCGAAGCGCTCGGTCAGACGCGGGTCGGACGGCTTGCGCTTTGCCAGCGGAGAAATCTCAACCGGGTAATCGGTGATGAAGGTCGGCTGCATGAGGTTCTCCTCAACGTACTCGTCGTAGCACAGGCTCATCAGGTCGCCCCAGCTCTCCTTGCCCTTTTCGATTTCGAGGCCCTTCGCCTTAACGGCTTCGAGCGCCTCCTCCGGAGTGAGTGCCATAAAGTCGATGCCGGCATACTCCTTGACAGCCTCAGCCATGGTCATGCGCTTCCAGCCCTTGGTGAAGTCGATCTCGGTGCCCTGGTACATCACCTTGGTGCCGCCCAGAACCTTTTCGCAGACATGGATTACCATGTCCTCGGTAATATCCATCATGCCGTGGTAATCGGTGTAAGCCTGATACAGCTCGATGGTGGTGAACTCCGGATTGTGCTTGGTGTCCATGCCCTCGTTGCGGAAAATACGGCCGATCTCGTATACGCGCTCCAGACCGCCTACGATCAGGCGCTTGAGGTGCAGCTCGGTCGCAATACGCAGATACATATCAATATCCAGCGCGTTGTGATGGGTGATGAACGGACGAGCCGCAGCACCGCCCGGAATGGTGTTCAGACACGGGGTCTCAACCTCCATAAAGCCGCGGGAATCCATAAAGTTGCGGATCTCGCGCACGATAGCGGAGCGCTTCTCAAAGGTATCGCGTACCTCCGGGTTGACGATCAGGTCAACATAGCGCTGACGGTAACGCATATCGGTATCCTTCAGACCGTGCCACTTCTCCGGCAGCGGTGCAAGGTTTTTGGAAAGCAGCGTCAGCTCGGTTACGGAAACCGAAATCTCACCCTTCTGGGTACGGAATACCTCGCCCTCGATACCGATGATATCGCCGATATCGAACTTCTTGTAGCCCTTGTATACGTCCTCGCCTACGTTGTCGCGCTTGATGTAAAGCTGCAGACGGCCGTAGCGATCGCGCATATCCGAGAAGGAAGCCTTGCCCATGATGCGCTTGGACATCATGCGGCCTGCCAGACGAACGGTCTTGCCTTCCAGCTCATCAAAATGCTCGTGAATATCGGTGGTATAGTGATCGCGCTCAAAGCGCACCTGCTGGAACGGGTCCTTGCCCGCAGCCTGCAGCTCTGCCAGCTTTTCGCGGCGAATGCGCTTCAGCTCGTGCAGTTCCTCCGCGGTCTGCTCGTGCTGATCCTGCGCCTGATGCTGTTCTGCCATATCTTCCCCATCTTTCATATAGATTTACATTTAACGTCCGTTAGGACGAATCGAATTACTTCTCGATCTTAATGATCTCGTACTTTACGATGCCGATCGGTGCCTCGACCTCAACAACATCGCCGACCTTCTTGCCCAGCATAGCCTTGCCGAACGGAGACTCATCGGAGATCTTGCCGTCCATCGGATCGGCCTCCTGAGAGCCGACGAAGTGGTACTCCTCTTCCTCGTCCTCCTCAAGATCCTTAACAATAAAGCGGCAGCCGGGAGAAACCTCGTCTGCAGCGTAGCTGTCGCCGGTTACAACGACTGCGTGCTTGATGATCTCCTCAAGCTCGGCAATGCGGGAATACAGCTTGCCCTGCTCGTTCTTGGCTTCATCATACTCGGCGTTCTCGGACAGATCGCCGAAGGAGCGTGCTTCCTTCAGCTGCTCTGCAACCTCATCCGCACGGGTAGTTTTCAGATATTCCAGTTCGTCCTTATATGCGTCCAGACTTTCCTGTGTCAGTTTAATTTCTTTTGCCATGTTTGCAAACCCTTCTTACTCAGTGTCATCGGCTTTCGAGCCGTACAGTACATTATATTATAAATTAAGCACCAATGCCATGTCAAGCGATTCGACTATTTTCTGTCCGATTTTCTGCCGGAGCGCTCGATTATCTCACAGTTTCCATCGCTTTTTGAAGCTGCGGATCGGTTTCCGGCGTCAGGAAGAAAAAGTTCTGCGTCTGCTCATCGGTCAGCTTCACCTCAATATCCGGCGCAATGCCGACATCCGCAAGGCTTTTGCCCTTGGGCGTAAAGTATTCTTCGACAGACAGATTGACCGCCGAGCCGTCGCTCAGCTGGTAGGTGCGCTGAGCACGTCCCTTGCCGGTGGTGTGCGTGCCGACGAGCGTTGCGCGGTCGTACTCCTGCAGCGCCGCCGCGAAAAATTCTGCTGCCGAAATGCTCTGGTCGTCAATGAGCACCGCGATCGGCAGGTCAATACGGTCTGCATCCGAGGTGTAAACGGTCTCCGAGCCGTTTTTCATGCGCAGCGTCATAATGGTGCCCTCGCCGAGCAGCGGATCGAGTGCCGCGCTCATCTCCTTGACACGGCCGCCGCCGTTGTGGCGCACGTCAATGACAAGCGACTGTGCGCCGCTGTCGGTCAGCGACTGCAGCGCCGCCTTGAACTGATCGGCGCAGCCGTCATGGAAATTCTCGATGCGGATGTAGCCGATTTTATCATTCAGCATTTTGCCCCATGCCATCTTCTGCGTGACAACGGCACGCTGCATGGTCAGCTCCTTGGCGGAGCCGTCTGCCTTCTTGACCGTGACGGTCACATCGGTCCCCTCTTTGCCGGAAATTGCACTGATAACCGCACTCGAGCCGTCCTTTTCAGTCGTCAGATCTCCCGTACCGAGAATGTAATCGCCCTTTTCGATGCCGGCCTTCGCCGCAGGCGAATCATCGTACACGAGCGTAACGCGAATACTCGTCTCGGTGCTCGTCACCGAAACGCCGATGCCGCAGCCCTTGCCCTCACCACTCATGCGGTAGGCTTCGTAGTTTTCCGCCGGAATATACGACGACCACTTGTCTCCCAGACCGGTAATGTAGCCTGCCGCAGCGTAATCCGCAACATTGTCCGCATCCAGCTCACCAACGTACTTGTCCGACACCAGCCGGTCAATCTCGCGCAGCTTTTTCCCGACCTCGTTGGTGTTCCAGCCGGTGGAAACCAGGCAGATGACTGCCGTTATCGCGCCTGCCGCAGCACACATGGTCAGCGCTATCCGCAGAGAGACCTGTCTCTCCCGCAGTTTTTTCATGGTTTGTCCTCCTCCACGAGAAAAGGGAGAGCGTTACACTCTCCCCTTTTATGTAATTGCGTTAGTTGAAGTAACTCATCGGGTTCTGCGTCGAACCGTTTACATACACCTCAAAGTGCAGATGCGGACCGGTCGAGTTGCCGGTAGAGCCTACCAGACCGATGGTCTGACCGGCGGTTACCGTCTGGCCAACCGAAACATGGATGGCAGACTGATGGCCGTAAGCCGTCATGACGCCGCCGCCGTGATTGATAACGGTATAGTTGCCGTAGCCGGAAACCCAGCCTGCGGTAGTAACCGTGCCGGATGCGGCTGCTACGATCGGTGTGCCGGTCGGTGCCGGAATATCCTCGCCCTTGTGGAACTTGCGGGTACCGAAGATTGGATGTACACGCCAGCCATAGGCACTCGAATTATTGGTGTAACCCGGCAGCGGCCAGGTGAACGTGCCGCTGTAACGGGTCGCGCCGCTGCTGGTCGTGGTGGTCGTGCTCGAGGACGAGCTGCCGCCCTTCTTCTTAGCAGCCGCTGCTGCTGCCGCCGCAGCTTCCTTGCGGGACTGCTCTGCGATCTGGTTACTTACGGTGTCCATCTCGCTGGTGATGCGCTCGTACTCCGCCTTCTGCTCCTTCTGGTAGGATTTCAGACTTTCTTGCAGCGCCTTCTGCTGCTCCTCGCTGGATTTCAGCTCCTCAGCCTTGTACTTCAGGTTTTCCTGATACTGTACCTGCTCGTCCTGGGTAGCCTGCAGATCATCGCGCTTCTGCTGAATATCCTCCTTGGCAGCGGTGTACTCCGCTACGATCTTCTTATTATCGTCCATGATCGCAGAAACGATCTCCAGACGGCTGAGCAGATCAGAGAAGTTGGACGCGTTCAGCAGGACCTCCAGATAGCTGGTCTCGCCCTGCTCATACGTCGTGCGGACAGTCTCAGAAAAACGCTCCTTCTTGCTGTCAAGCGCCTTGATCGCAGCATCCAGTTCGGTCGTCTTGACGTCGATCTGGTCCTGCAGGCGGTCGATGTACGCCGTTACGGTCGTAATCTCCTCCTTGGTGAGCTTGATCTCCTTCTGCAGTGCGGCGCGGGTCTTTTCGACCTCGTTCACCTGACCTGCCAGACTGTCAAGCTCCGCCTTGACCGATGCCTTCTGATCCTCCAGATCGGACAGCTTGCTTTTCAGTTCCTTACTGCTCACCGCACCGGCATAAACCAGACCGGAGGCAATCATCGAGAACACCATCGCTGCGACCAGGATGCCCGCAATAATGCAGGAAATCAGGCGCACGGTTTTCTTTTTCATCATATTGAAACATTCGCTCCTTTATGCAGTCGTTATACATCCATAAACTTGCGGATACTCGTTACCGAGCCGCCGATTCCGAACAGTGCGGCTGCACCTGCGTACACGCCCAGCACCCACCAGCGCAGCACGTCGAACGAGAGCAGATGGAACGAGGACAGAGAAACCGTACCTGCCACGTTGTACAGCTCGGTGTACAGACCCCATTCCGCGAGGAATGCCAGTCCGCCGGCAACCAGACCGAGCACCATGCCTTCGATGACAAACGGCCAGCGGATAAACCAGTTGGTCGCGCCGACCATCTTCTGGATGGAGATCTCCTCACGGCGGGCAAACATAGCCAGCTTTACCGTGTTGGAGATAATGAAGATCGAGATAACGGCCAGACCGACGATCATCGCCGCCGCGATCATGTTGAACACGCGCTGAATCTGAATCAGCTTGCGGATAACATCCTCATCCGCGCGTACGCTTGCAACCCCGTCAACCGCTTCGATTTCTTTGATCGTTGCGTCCGCCTGCGTAGAATCATTCAGGGTAAACACATAGCTGTTGCGCAGCGGATTGTTGTCCGCGTTGTAATCCTCGAGGATGTCTGCGTCGTCGCCCAGCTCCTTGCGGTACTGTTCAAGTGCGACATCGCGGTCCTCGAAGGCGATCGACGCAATGTTGTCGATCTTCTCGAACTGCGTCTGCAGCGTTTTCGCCTCACGCGTGGTGAGCGAATCGTCGATCCAGACTACGATCTGGTTGGACTGCTGCAGTCTCGTAATGTTATTCGTAATGTTGTAGGCCACCAGCGTAACCGTGCCCGTCAGCAGCAGGCTTACGACCATGATCACCACGGCCGCCACGGACATGAAGCCGTGCTTGAAAATGTTGCGCAGGCCTTCCTTCCAATAGTAAGCGATTGATCTCATATCTGATAATACCCACCTGTCTGATCACTGATGACTTCACCGTTGTCGATCACAACAACGCGCTTTTCAAATTCGTCTACCAGACCCTTTTCGTGCGTTACGATCAGCACGGTCGTGCCAAGCTCGTTGATCTTTTCAAACAGGGTCATCAGCTCCAGCGAACGCGCAGGATCAAGGTTGCCGGTCGGCTCGTCCGCGATGATGAGGCGCGGGTTGTTGACCAGCGCACGCGCGATTGCGACACGCTGCTGCTCACCGCCGGAAAGATTCATCGGCTTTTCGTGCGCCTTGTCGGCCAGGCCGACCAGATCGAGCACATACGGCACGCGCTGCTTGATGGCCTTGCCCTTGGCACCGATGGCGCGCATGGCAAATGCGACGTTCTCGTAAACGGTTTTGGTGTTGATCAGGCGGAAATCCTGATAGACAACGCCCAATGTACGGCGCAGATACGGAATCTGCCGCTTTTTCATTCTGCCGATATCGTAGTTGTTGACGATAACGCGGCCTTCGCTCGGCCGAACCTCACCGGTCAGCAGCTTGATGATCGTGGTTTTACCCGAGCCGGACGCGCCGACCAGAAAGACAAATTCTCCCTCGTCTACACGCAGACTCGCCTTGTTCACCGCCCGGGTCCCGTTTTCGTAAACCACGGTGGCTTCACTCATTCGTATCACAGGCAATCCTCCTCGGTGCCAACGCAGAAGGCGTGCGAATGCCCCGGATTGGGCATTTTCGCCTTCCAGCAAACAAAAAAGACAAAGGTGTAAACATATACACCTTTGTCTATTATAACAGATATCATGTTTATGTGCAAGCCGACAAACTGTGGCATTATTGCACAATTTACGCTTTTTCTGTGTAGATTTTATGAACAGACAGCGATTATCTGGTACCTTCTTCGCGGCTTGCAAGGTATTTTCGAACCATGAGCGCTACCTTAAATACGATCGCGTGATCGAACTCACGCAGGTCCAGACCGGTCAGCTTTTTGATCTTCTCAAGACGGTACACCAGCGTATTGCGGTGTACGAACAGCTTGCGCGAGGTCTCGGACACGTTCAGGTTGTTCTCGAAGAACTTCTGAATCGTGAACAGCGTCTCCTGATCGAGCGAGTCGATCGAGCCCTTGCGGAATACTTCGGACAGGAACATCTCACACAGCGTGATCGGCAGCTGATAGATCAGACGGCCAATGCCCAGATTCTCGAAGCTGATGATGTTCTTCTCGGTGTCAAATACCGCACCGACCTCGATTGCGGTCGTAGCCTCCTTGAAGGACTTTGCGATATCCTTCATCTGAGAGGATACCGAGCCGATGCCGATCAGGCACTTGACCGACAACTCGCTGAGCAGTGTCTCCTCGATAGAGCCTGCCAGCTTGACCAGATCCTTGATCTCACTGCCTGCCTTGACCTCCTTGACAACAACGATGTCCGTCTCGGAGATATGCAGCACGAAATCCTTCTGCTTGTCCGGGAACATGCCGTTTACCACGTCGATCGCGGCAACATCAGCCGGCGCCTGCTGGCGCACGAGGAATACCACGCGCGGCACATCGTTGCCGAAGTGCAGCTCGCGGGACTTGATATAAATATCGCCCGGCAGGATATTATCCAGAATGATATTCTTTACGAAGGTAGCCTTGTCGTGCTTTTCGTCATACAGCGTCTTGATATTGTTGATCGAAACCGCAACCAGCGAGCAGATACTGCGCGCCAGCTCGTCCTCGCCCTGTACGAATACAGCGTATTCCAGACGCGACGCACGGTCGCCCGTTGTATGATAAGTATAACCGCCGAAACGAACGATCTCGCCGGCGAAGCCCAGCTCAGTGATTGCTTCCTCCCGCATTTCACCGATACGAGGCAGATCGGTACATGCTACGACCGCACCGCTTGCGTCAACAATGCCGATCGTACGATCCACCGTATCCTTCATCTGCAAAACAATCGACTGGAACAATCTCGAAGCCATTTCCATCACCTTTCCCGTCTTTTTCACGCGCCCCGGCGCTTTACTCCGCATCCGTTCGCCGAAACGCTTACTCTTTATGGTGTTCTCACCGTTAATGGTGATTCTGCCTATGACATTCTTCACAAGAACGCCAAAAGTTCCCTATACATTTTAAGTCATTATATCACATGTCCGCGCATTTTTGTACAAAAAACTCAAAAAAATTTGTAGATTTTTTAAGTTTTTCAAGTTTGCGAGGTAAGTTTTTCCAATTCCTCCTGTGTCAGTTCCCGAAATTCGCCGGGCGCGAGTATTTTATCCAGCCAGAGACCACCCAGCCGCAGGCGTTTGAGCGCCGTTACCGTACCGCCGACTGCCGCGATCATGCGCTTGACCTGATGGTATTTGCCCTCTTTGAGCGTCACACGCACGCGCAGCTCCGGCTCGGTCTCGAGGATTTCCAGCTTCGCCGACTTGCATTCCGTGCCGTCCCGCAGGGTCATGCCCTGCTCGAAGCGTGAGACTGCATCCGCTGCCAGCGCGCCGTCCACGACCGCCTCGTACTCTTTTTCGACATGGCGATTCGGACTCATCAGCGCATGGCTGAGCGCGCCGTCATCCGTGATGAGCAGCAATCCCTCGGTGTCCTTGTCCAGCCTTCCCACCGCAAACAGGCCGCGCCGCAGCTCGGCTGGAAACAGCTCAAGCACGGTATCGTGACGCTCATCGCGGCTTGCCGTGATAACACCCATCGGCTTGTTGAGCATATAGTACCGCTGTGCGCGGTAGCGCTGCACGGTGCCATCCACCGCCGTCTGCGACCGGTCGGGATCGACCTTAAACGCCGGATCCTTCTGCACGGTGCCGTCCACCGAGACGCGTCCCGCACGAATGAGCGCCTGCACTTCCTTGCGGCTGCCGCAGTTCAGGTGGGACAGCAATTTGTCCAATCGCATCTGTGGCATTTTGTCCCCTCCGCCAATACATTTCTTTTATAAGGATAACACTTTTTCGCAAATTGCACAATAGCTAAATGCAAAAAAAGTGCAATCCCCCGAAAGTTACCAATAGATACCATAAACCTATGATAACTTTTTCGTTGAATTGCACAGTTATGCAATTTCCGAAAGTCATTGTCAACCACTGTCAGGTCTGCGGCATATCCAGCAGGCCATGCACAAATCCATCCGTCTGTGCGGATGTGATATCCGCTGCGATCAGGCGGTTTCTGCGTATCAAAAGGTTGGCGGTCACGCCCTGCTCTCCGGTAGGATAGGCGGTCAGCGCGTAGGTGTACAGCGTAGCGCGCTTGCCCTGATACGGCGTGAGATCCAGTCCCTGCGCCTGCTGGATAGCGTTGTACTGCTCATATACCTCGTCGAAGGTGTCGGGTATCTGCACCTCCTGTGTGCCGACCGGTTCACTCTCCACCGACCATCCGCAGGCGGTCAGCAGCGCTACTCTGTCCTCGTTGGTTTTCAGCTTTGCACTAAGCGCTGCACCTTCAGCGCTGACCGCAGTATCCGCCTCTGCCGTTTTCGGCAGCAGCGCTGCCGCGCCGACCAGCACCAGCCCGACCGCCAGCACGCCCACTACGATTTTCCTCACCGACACCTTTGCCGCAAAAACGATCATGGCATTGTCCCTCCTGCTTTTACTTTATCCTATGTGTACAGAAGGCAAAAAAGAACGCCTCCGAGTATTTCTCGGAAGCGCAGCTTGTATCAGTCCAGATTTTTCTTCTTCAGCATCCACCATGCAAAGAAGCAGCCAACCACCGTAATGGCCAGCGGCATCCACCAGACCCAGTCGCCCGGTATCTGTCCTTCGCCGATATTCATACCGAAGAAGCCGAACACGATATTCGGAATCGTCATGATGATGGTCAGGATGGTCAAAACCTTCATGATGATATTCAGATTGTTGGAAACGACGGAAGCATAAGCATCCATCGTACCCGCCATAATGTTAGAATAGATATTCGCCATCTCGATGGCCTGACGGACCTCGATCAGCGCGTCCTCCAGAATGTCGCGGTCGTCCTCATACAGCTTGAGCACGCGGCCGCGCAGCACCTTTTCCATCGTAACCTCGTTGCCCTTGAGTGACGAGGAGAAGTAAACCAGCGATTTACTCAGTCCGAGCAGCTGGATCAGCTCCTCGTTTTTGAGGGAGTCGTACAGGCGCTTCTCGATGCGGGTAAAGTCACGCTCGATCATACGCAGATTTTTCAGGAATCGACCTGCAATGCGGAGCAGAATCTGGAACACAAAGCGCGTCTTGAGCGAGGTATGCACGCCCTTTACCGCACCTTCCGCGATGGAGCGCAGGATGATGCTGTCCTCCAGACAAACCGTGATGACCGCATTCTGCGCCACGACAATACCCATAGGAATGGTGGTGAACATCTGTCCGCCGTCCTCGACCGAGCTTTTCTCCACCATCGGGATATCGACGATCATGAGAAGCTGCTCGTCCTCGGTATCGACACGCGAGCTTTCCTCCGGGTCGAGCGCCGCGCGAACAAACTCTTCCTCAACCTGAGCCGCCTGCGCGATCTGCTCCAGCTCGTCCGAGCTGGGATGCACCATGTTGACCCAGCAGCCCTCGGTGAACTCGCTCACTTCTGTGATGCGGCCGTCCACCGTTTTGAAAAATTCAACCATATTATACCGCCTTTCAGCAGCGGCACTCCTCGAAAATGCCACCGCGAGTAATATTCATCTGTCTACTTCCAGGGTCCGTACTCACGGTGATCACTCTCCTTTAATATGGATTTCATTTAAGGCAATACCGCATAATTGAACAAGAGCGATTTGCGAATAAATTTTGCGTACTGATGAGGCGCGGTTTCGCAGCAATACTTGCCGTATTGCAAGAAATCGCAACAAAATCAGAATACAAAATTTCCGCAAAGCGCCGCTGCTTTAATTGTGCGGTGTTGCCTTAAAATTAACCTTCCCATACCTGACAAAACAGCCCTGTTACGGGCTGTTTTGAATAGCTATCAGTTAGATTATCGGTTGTCCTTATCGAAGATGCGCATCAGAACATCAAATGCAGCATCGTCAGAGCCAACATCGGACGACGGCTTGGAAGCGGTTGCGCGAGCCGGCTTCTTGTCAGCCGCTGCGGTAGCAGCCTCGGTGAACAGGCCGGTGGAGCCGGAAGCCTTGTCCTTATTGCCGTCCATGCTCATCTTTGCGGAGTTCGGAACATTGTCGAAACCGGTTGCGATTACAACAACGCGGATCTCGTCGTCCATGTTCTCGTCGATGAATGCACCGAAGATGATGTGTGCATCCGGATGAGCCGCCTGCTGAACCATGGTAGCTGCGGTCTCAACTTCATCGAGGCCGATATCGTCAGAGCCGATAACGGAAACGATAACGCCGTGAGCCATGTCGATCGAGGTCTCGAGCAGCGGGCTGGAAATTGCCTCGCGTGCAGCCTCTGCAGCCTTGTCCTTGCCTGCAGCAGAGCCGGTGCCGATGTGAGCGAAGCCTGCGTCCTTCATGACGGAGGTAACGTCCGCGAAGTCCAGGTTGATGAAGCCCGGAACGGTGATCAGCTCGGAAATGTTCTTAACTGCCTGACGCAGAACGCCGTCAGCGATCTCGAATGCGTTCTTGAAGGTGATCTTCTGCTCGGATACATACTTCAGACGCTCGTTCGGGATGATAACGAGGGAGTCTACATTCTTGTTCAGCTCTTCGATGCCGCTCAGCGCCTGTTCGAGACGCTTCTTGCCCTCGAATGCGAACGGACGGGTAACAACGCCGACCGTCAGGATGCCCAGCTCACGAGCGATCTGTGCAACAACCGGAGCTGCACCGGTGCCGGTGCCGCCGCCCATGCCGGCGGTGATAAATACCATATTGGTGTTAGCGAGAGCCGCTGCGATCTGATCCTTGCTCTCCTCAGCAGCCTTGCGGCCGATCTCCGGATTTGCGCCTGCGCCCTGACCCTTGGTCAGCTTCTCGCCGATCTGGATCTTCGTGCTGGCCTGCGAATAATTCAGAGCCTGCATATCCGTGTTGATGGAAACGAACTCAACACCCTGTACACCGTTCTCGACCATGCGGTTTACAGCGTTGCCGCCGCCGCCGCCGACACCGATGACCTTAATGTTTACTACGTTATCCAAGCCCTGTTCAAACTCAAAACCCATTGTCGTTGTCCTCCGTTTTATGATAAAGAATCGTTCTTTGATTATCAATTACCGCGTTTGAGGGCACTTCGCCCCTATTGTTTTAATTTTACCTCGATTTATTCTATTTTGCAACAGGAATTAGCGAATTCCTCAAAAAAAACTTAATCTTTTCCGTGTCTTTCCCGCAAACCGGCGGGCGATACGGAAAAAGGCTGTATTTTTTCGCGTTTTCCCTTGTGTTTTCGGTTATTTTCGCCAGTATAGGCAGAAAAAACTCAGCCTTCGCCATCGTAGCTGTCGTCATAATAGCTGTCATCGTAATACGATTCGTCGTAGGAATCGTCGTAGCTGCCGTCATCGTAGGATTCGTCATAGGACGAATCGTCCGAGTTATCCGAATCATCGGAATAATCCGAGTTATCCGAACTGTCCGAGCTGTCGCTGCTCGAATCGGTCGAGTCATCGCCGTTCGTATTGTCGGTCGTACCGACTTCGCCGTCCGGATTGGTGTACGCCGGCGAGGTCACCGGATTGTCACCTGCCTGATCGGTACCGGAGCGTGCTACATCCTCCGCCGTCTCCGGCACAAAGTGCAGACGGTTCTGTGCATCCCAGTACAGCCGCCCGATATCCGATGCCGAAAGGCGATCGCTGATAACGGTCTGTGCAAACCGAAGACGGTACGTCAGATCGTCCAGTGAGCCTGCGCGGATGTCGAACCGCTTGTCATAGCCGATGCGCACATCGGTCAGGTCGTTCAGATTGAGGAAGCTCATCTTTTCGAGCAGACCGGCAGCATCCATGTTCTCCAGCACGTTCAGCATGGCGTCAACGTGTGCATCCGTGCCGGTATCAAGGAAATCCCCCATCTGTGCATTCAGCGTAACGCCAAGCACGATCGGCAGACCGCCGTCCGCGGCGTTGTTCTCGAGCACCTTGCCGCCCGCACTGATATAAGTGAACGTGTTATCCTCATTCCTCACGGCAGCCGCCGCTGTGCATTCGGTGACAGTCAGCACCAGTCCATCCGGCAGCTTGCGGCGCAGCTGTGCGCTTTCCAGATACGGGAAGCTGTGCATCAGGTCGGACAATACGCGGTTTTTGTTCCACAGATAGAGATTATCGCCCTTTTGAACATCCATACCGGCGATCAGCTCCTCCGAGCCATACTGCTTGGCGCCTTCCACCGAAATGGTCTTAACCTTGAAGAACACGGTCATCGCCACCACGGCAGCCGCCAGAACAATACCGGTCAGCAGCACGCGTCCCAGCACACGAAAGATTTTCCTGCCGCGGCGCTGCTGCTCCATCTGGTCGGGCGTGTGCTTTTTTCGCCTTCTGCGTCTCATCACAGCATCCCTTCTTTGTTACTTCTTGCCATGGTTTTCGATTGCCCAGAGGATCTCCTGATAGATTTTCTCGCTTGCATCGTGCGCCGCCAGCTTTGTCGCGTCGTGCCCCATCCGGTGCAGACGGTCGCGGTCGCTCAGCAGATTCTGAATCTCGTCGTACAGCACCTGCGAATTGGCATCCTTCTCGAGCAGAACACGGCAGCCGCCCTCCTTTTCGAGCGCGCGCGCGTTCTTCTCCTGGTGGTTCTCCGCCACATACGGAGACGGCACCAGCAGTGCCGGACGGCCGAGCATGCACAGCTCACCGAGAGTGGCCGCACCTGCGCGGCACACGATCAGGTCAGCCGCCGCCATGCGGTCGGCCATGTCGTAGATGTACTCGGTCACTTCGATGTTCGGGTGTTCGTCAAAGTCGGCGCCCTGCTCCTTCGCCATTCTGGGCAGCCACTCACAGGCCGCCGCACCGGTTGCGTGAACATGGTGATAGGGCACGCCGTTTTTACATTCGAGCGCCAGCTCACCAGCCATGTGCTCGTTCATGTACTTTGCACCCATCGAGCCCCAAAAGGAGACGACCAGTTGGTCATCATCGGTCAGACCGAACTTCTCGCGTGCCTTTGCGCGATCTGCCGCCAGAATCTCACCGCGCACCGGCGCACCGGTCAGAATGATCTTATCTCCGCCGCCGAGCAGCTCCTTTGCCTGCTCAAAGCAGACAAGCACGCGGTCCGCGTCCTTTGCGAGCATCTGCGTTACCTTGCCGGGCAGCGCGTTGACCTCGAGCAGAACAGTCGGAATGCCGAGCTGCTGTGCCGCGCGTACCACCGCAAACGACGCATAGCCGCCGCAGCCGATCACGCAGTCCGGCTTGGCCTGTTTCAGCAGCTTCTTCGCCTTGCTGACCGCCGAGACAGCCAGCTTTGCCGCCTTCAGATTGTGCAGAATGCCCTTCGGGCTCATCGAACGCGACATGCCGATGATCTCGATGGTGTCCAGCGGGTATCCCTCACGCGGGACCAGCTTATTTTCAATGCCGCGTGCCGAACCGGCAAAACGCACCGTCGTCTGCGGCTGCTTTTTTTCAAAATAGCGTGCAATGGCAAGACCCGGTGTAACGTGACCGCCCGTGCCGCCTCCCGTAATGTACAGTTTCAAAACTGAGTTCCCCTCTCCTGTTTGTTACTTTTCAAATGCAAGGTAGGATCACATGGTCCGGCAAAGCCTGTTTACCGGATCATGTGGTACTGCCTGACAGCAATATCACAGTCATCGAGGCTGTTTGTATGCTGCAAACAGCCTCGATTTGCATAAGGCAACACCGCACAATTAAGGCAGCGGCTTCTTGCGCAGGCTCCGGTCGCGCTGCCGCGGCGCTTTGCGAAAATTATGCGGTATTGCCATAACTTAATCCTGATTTCTTCCGTCAATCCGCATATACCGCGATATATTGAGCAGGATGCCCATCTCGCCGAGCTGCAGCAGCAACGCTGTGCCGCCATAGCTGAAAAACGGCAGAGCCGCGCCGGTTACCGGCATGATGCCGGTGACAACGAACAGGTTCATCAGCGTCTGGATAGCCAGCTTGGCGGTGATGCCGGTCGCCAGAAGACTGCCGAATTTATCCGGTGCATAGCGCGCCACACGGAATCCGCGGTAAATAAGGTACGCGAACAGCAGAATGACCAGCAGAGCGCCGATCAGACCCATCTCCTCGCACCAGGTGGCGAAGATGAAGTCATTATGCGGCTCCGGCAGGTATAGCTGCTTCTGCAGGCCGTTGCCGAGTCCGCGGCCGAGCAGGCCGCCCGAGCCGATGGCGATCTGGCTCATCGAGCCTTGCAGACCTTTGTTCGCCATATCCGAAAACGGATTGAGCCAGACCTCAAAACGGTCTCGTACATGCTTAAACGCAACATAGAATGCCGCAACTACGCCTGCACCCAGTCCCAGAATCGGCGCAAAGTACCACAGGCGCATGCCGCCTGCCAGCAGGATGATAATGCCGATGCCGCAGATGATGATCATCGCCGAGGTATGTGGCTCCAGGTACAGCAGACCGATGTACAGCGCCAGCAGCAGACCGTACGGCTGCACCATGGTCTTGACGCTGCGCACGCTCTTCGGGTCACGCGCCACCCAGTAGGAAAAGCAGATGATGACGGTCAGCTTTGCGATCTCAGACGGCTGAAAGCCGAACAGCCAGCGTTGTGCATTATTAACCGTTGTACCGATGCCCGGTATCACAACCAGAATCAGCAGCGCGACCGATATCCACATGATGATGTTGTGAATGCCCGCGTACATGCGGTACGGAATCTTGGAAAGAACGATCATCGCCGCAAGACCGATCGCGGCGAAAATGCCCTGACGCATGATAAAGTATGTCGCGCTGCCCTTGTAGAACATCGCGTTGGTATAGCTTGCCGAGAACAGCGCGATCAGACCGGTGATCAGCAGCAGCAGCACCGAGAAGAACACACCGGTATCCCAGATGTGCGCCTTCATGCTGCGCATGCGTCTGCGCTTCGGCTTTGCGGTGCCGGTATGGTAACGCTCCTTCGGCACCGGCTCCCGCGAAGGACGCGCCGTTTTGCCGCTCGGCGCATTCCGCGGCATGGGACGGCGCGATGCCGGCCGGTACTGCGGATTCGTCTTTCCAGTTGTCGAAGCCATAGGGTTACCTCCGAATTACGAATTAAAACAGCGGTGCGAGCGCCACATGGTAGGCCAGCAGACACAGCACAACCGTGATGCCGGTGAATACCAGCACGATTTTCTTCTCGCACCAGCCGCACATTTCAAAGTGGTGGTGGATCGGCGCCATCTTGAACAGGCGCTTGCCGTGGGTCGCCTTGAAGTAGGTGACCTGCAGGATAACGGACAGCGTTTCGATGATGTAGATCAGACCGACCAGCAGCAGGATGAGCGGCATTTCACACGCAAATGCCAGACCGGCAACCGCACCGCCGAGGAACAGCGAGCCGGTATCGCCCATGAACACCTTGGCCGGATTGAAGTTATAGCGCAGGAAGCCCAGCAGCGCACCCGCGAGTGCCGCCGAGAAGATCACAACGCCCATATCTCCGCGGCGGAAGCCGACGAACACGAAGAAGATGGCAACCGGCAGCGTAACGCTTGCCGCCAGACCGTCGATGCCGTCGGTCAGATTGACGGCGTTGTCCGCGCCGACGATAACGAAGGCCGCGAACACGATGTACAGCGGCCACGGCCAGCTGAACGAAATGCCCGTGAACGGAATCCACAGCTGCGGCAGACCGCTCGACCCCAGGAACAGCACGAGCACAAACACGCCGGCAACCAGAATCTGGAGCACCAGCTTCTGCTTCGGAGTCAGACCCGCGTTTTCCTTTTTCTTGATCTTGGCGTAGTCATCGACCAGACCGACCGCACCGTAGGCCACGGCAAGGCCGAGCACCGCCAGCGACGAGACCGAAATCTCACCCATCACGATATTGCCGATAATGACTGCCGCCGCGATACCGATAATGAACATAAAGCCGCCCATTGTCGGGATATTCTGTTTGTTCATGTGCCATTTCGGTCCGATTTCGAGAATCTTCTGACCGAATTTCATTTTCCGCAGATAGTTGATGACCGCCGGACCGATAGCCAGCGTAATCACCAGTGCGACCGCGAAAACAAGCACAGCCTGTTTCATGCTTCAACTTCCTCCCCTAAAAACATTGCAAGTGCGCGTTCCATGCGCATGCCGCGGCTGCCCTTGAACAGCAGCGCGTCTCCCTTTTTCGCGTCCTCGCGCAGTGCCGCGACAAGTGCGGTCTGATCGTCGAACGCATACGCATGCTCCATGCCCTTCTCTCTGGCACCGGCTACCATGGCCGCTGCATCCGGACCGTAGGCGTACAGGGCGTCCGCGTACTGCGCCGCCGCACGACCGGCACGGCGATGACCTTCCTCGGCGTAATCGCCAAGCTCGAGCATCGAGCCGAGAACCGCAAACCGGCGGCCGTCCCCGGCCATGCCACCAAGCACGGACAGCGTAGCCTCCATCGCATCCGGACTTGCGTTGTAGCAGTCCGCATAGATGTGATAGCCGTCCTGCTCGTAGATATTCTGGCGCATGCCGCTCGCCTGATAGCAGACAAGTCCCTGCGCGATCAGCGCGGGCGTTTCACCGAGCAGCAGACCGACGGCTGCCGCCGCCAGTGCATTGAGCACATTATGCTTGCCCGGAATACTCAGCTTCGCGGTGAATTTCTCTCCGACCGGCAGGTGCGCCGCAGCAAGACCGTTATTTACTATATCAAATGTACCGTCGCTGTGCAAGTGTGCAATGAGGTCGCAGGCGGAATTTTCGATGCCATATGTTACCACCTTGCAGCCGAGGCTGCCGCGTTTGTCCCACAGAAGCGGCTCATCGCCGCAGAGAACAGCCGTGCCGCCCTCCTGCAGACCCTCGAGGATCTCCAGCTTGGCCTTGCAGATGCCCTCACGCGAGCCGAGGAACTCGATATGCGAGGTGCCGATATTGGTGATAACCGCCAGATTCGGTCTGGCAGCCGCCGTCATGCGGGAAAGCTCACCGAAATGGTTCATGCCCATCTCGGCTACCAGCACTTCAGTATCCCTGGTCATACGCATGAGCGTCAGCGGCAGACCAATCTCATTATTCAGGTTGCCTTCTGTCTTCTGTGCGCGGAAGCCCTGCGAGAGAACAGCATACAGCAGCTCCTTGGTGGTGGTCTTGCCGACCGAGCCGGTCACGCCGACGACCTTGCCGCCGCACATCGTGCGGTAGCCGCCCGCGAGGTCAAGCAGCGCCTGCGAGGTGTTCTCAACGTACAGCGCCGGCACCGGATACTCCTCATTCTCGCGGTGGCTCATCACGGCGGCCGCGCCGTTCTCGATGGCCTTGCCGATGAAATCGTGCGCGTCAAACCGCTCGCCCTTAATCGGCAGGAACAGCGCCTCCGGCGGAATCTGCCGCGAATCGGTCGTGACCGCCGTCAGAGCCGCCTCACCCTTCGCTTCGCCGTGTGTCCATGCCGCCGCCTGCGCTAATGTAAATCGTTCCATGCCGTTTCCCCCAATAATTATCAAATCTCGCCGCTGCTTGCAGCGGCTTACATTAAGACAGGTTTTCCTTTCGGAAAACCGTGTCTTTGTTCCCGTCCGCAGACGACCATGTGCTTGCACATGGTATTCAATTAGAAATTGCCTGCAATTTCATAAAAACCGGGAGCATGTATCGCGCAGCGCGGCAACAAAGCCGCGCAAGGATAACGCTTGGTTTTTATTCCCCGACCCAGCCGCCTTGGGGCGCAGCGCGGCAGCAAAGCCGCGCAAGGATAGCGCCGAGCGTCATTCGGGTTTCGGAGAACGGTTTCCTTAGGAACCGTTCTCCGTAGATAGGGGACTTTTGAAGTCCCCTATCACGCGAAATATTCCGCTACGATCTCGCGTTCATCCATGTGGTGCTTCACATGGTTTACTTCCTGATAGGTCTCATGTCCCTTGCCCATCAGCACGATGATATCGTCCTTCTGCGCGTGTGCAAGTGCCCAGTGGATCGCCTCCGGACGGTCCACAATGACCTGCATCGGCGTATCCGAATCCTTCATGCCCTCGAGAATGTCGTCGATGATGGCCTTCGGCTCCTCGGTGCGCGGATTATCGCTCGTTACAACGCAGAAGTCCGCGAGATCCGCCGCAATTTTACCCATCTTCGGGCGCTTGGTGCGGTCACGGTCGCCGCCGCAGCCGAACAGAGCAACGACACGGCCCTTTGCAAAGCCGCGAACGGCCTTGAGCACGTTCTCCACGCCGTCCGGCGAGTGTGCGTAGTCGATGAGCACGGTGTAATCGGTATCGGTCGGCACGACCTCAACACGGCCCTTGACGCCGGTTGCAGTTGCCATGGACTTCGCCGCATCCGCAAGCGGCATGCCGAGCTGCAGCACGATGCCGAGCGCGGTCAGTGCATTCTCGACCGAGAAATGACCCGGAATCGGCAGCTTGACATCTGCCTTTTCGCCCTGATACTGTGCGGTGAACTCCACGCCGTCCGCGTGCAGCTGCAGGTCGGTCGCTTCGAGATCGGCCTCCGGCTTGCCGCAGGAGAACGTCATGCACGGGCACTTTGCGTCCGCGAGCATCTTCTCCGCCGCAGCGTCATCCAGATTGATAACACCCTTCTTACTGATGGAGAACAGCAGCGCCTTTGCCTTGCGGTACTCCTCCATGGTCTTATGGAAATCGAGGTGATCCTGCGTCAGATTGGTGAACGCGCCTACCGCAAACGGAATGCCGTGCACGCGGTCAAGCACCAGAGAGTGCGAGGAAACCTCCATGATCACATGCGTGCAGCCTGCGTCTCTCATGCGGGCAAACAGCGCGTGCAGCTCGTAGGATTCCGGCGTGGTGCGCTCGGTCTCGATCACTTCATCACCGATGAGGTTCTGGTTGGTGCCGATCAGACCCACCTTGTAGCCTGCGTCCTCAAGCATGTGCTTGACGAGGTAGGTCGTGGTGGTCTTGCCGTTGGTGCCGGTCACACCGAGCATGACCATGCTCTCTGCCGGATGACCGAAGCGGTTTGCCGCAATCTCAGCCAGCGCGATACGGGAATTCTCCACAACGACTGCGGGGACGCCCTCCGGCGCCTCCTCGCAGACAACGGCTGCCGCGCCCTGCTCCATCGCCTTGGCGATGTACTTGTGGCCGTCGGTCGCGTAGCCGCGGATGGCTACAAACAGGTCGCCCGGCTGTACCGCGCGGGAGTCGTAACGCACTTCCTTGATCTCGATATCCTGTGCGGCAGTGCTGTTTTTCACTGCTGCATCCTTCAAAAGTTCCTGTAATTTCATAATTTCCTCCTATCGGTCGTTGACCGTCGTTGTATCGGAAAATTCTACCGTGACAACCGCACCGAGGCTTACCTTGGTACCGGCCTCCGGACTCTGCTTGGTCGCGGTAGTGTCGCCTGTAATCTGCGCGGACGAAACACCCTTCTGCTTGAGGTACAGACCGTACTCCTCCAGCGTATCGCGGCACTCATCCGGCGACATGCCGGACAGATTGGGCACTTCAACGGCCTCAGTCGGCTTTTCCTCGCCCATGTAAACGATAACCTTGCCGCTGGCCGCAATGCGCATGCCTGCGCTCGGCACCTGATCGGTGACGGTATCGCCGTCGCCCTTGATGATGCAGTCAAAGCCTGCGTCGGACAGCGTGGAAATCGCATCGTCGCGCGTCTTGCCGGATACACTCGGCACGGTCAGCTCACGGCGGTCACTCTCGCTGTCGTCGTAGACCGGCGTAATGCCGATATACGGCAGCACATCCTCCATGATGCGGCCGACAACCGGAGCGGCGATCGTACCGCCGGTATGCGTTGCGGATTCCGGCAGGTCGTTGATGGAGACCAGAACCGCAATCTGCGGGTCGTCCATCGGTGCTACGCCGATGAAAGAGGCCGTGTAGCGGTCCTCGGTATCGAGCACCTTGCCGTCACTGTCGTATTCGGGCTGAATCTCGGAGGTCGCAGTCTTGCCGCCGACGCGGTAGCCGGGCACATACGCGTTCTTGCCGGTGCCGTTTGCGACAACCTGCTCCATCGCCCCGCGCATATAAGCGGAGGTATCCTCGGAAATGACCTGACGGACCACCTCGGTCTCATTCGTGGACTTGACCGAGCCGTCTCCGCTCAGCACTTCCTTGACGACGTACGGCTTTTTCAGCTTGCCGTCGTCCACGATCGCACAGACCATGTTCAGCATCTGAATCGGCGTAACCGTGAAGCGCTGACCGAACGATGCGGTCGCCAGTGCGACTTCGTTCCAGTCACTGGCAACATCCAGCTTGTGGAACTGACCCTTGCCCTCACCCGGCAGGTCGATGCCGGTCGGCTCGGTCAGGCCGAACGCCTTGTAAAAGTTGTAAAACCGATCCATGCCGACGCTCTGGGCAATCTGCATCATCGCTACGTTGCAGGAATTCATCAGGGCTTCGGTCAGCGTCTGCATGCCGTGGCCGCTTGTGTTTGCACACTTGATCTCCCAGTTCTCCACCTGCAGGGAGCCGCCGCAGTAGTAGGTGTCCTCGGCATGGGTAGCACCCAGATCATACGCGGTGGAGACCGTCATCAGCTTGAAGGTGGAGCCCGGCTCGTAGTTATCCGCGATAACCGGATTGCGCCACGTTTTCATCAGGATATTGACGCGGGCTCTGCCCAGCTCATCCACCAGATCAGAATTGTCATGAATCGCCTCCGGCAGATTGTCCAGACCGCCCTTCTCATACCATGCATCCGGAATTTCGACCTTTACGTTCTCTTCCTTGAGGATTTTCGCAACATTTTCCTTGAGTTCGTTGATATACTTGTCGCTCGTCAGCTTGTAGGCATCGTTCGGATCAAAGTCCGGCAGGTTCGCCATTGCCAGCACCTCACCGGTCTTGACGTCCATGACGATGCCGGAAACGCCGTCTCGCGCCTCCGGATTGTCGGCAAGTGCGGTCTCGAGGTGCTTTTCCAGATAGTTCTGGATATCGCTGTCGATGGTCAGCACCAACGAGTTGCCGTCCGTCGCAGGGATATACTGCTGGGTCTCCGGCATAATGTCCTTGTTCTGCTGGTTCTGCACGCGCACCAGACGGCCCGCCGTGCCGGAAAGCTCGTCGTTATACTCGGATTCCAGGCCGTACGCGCCGTTGTTGTCGCTGCCGACGTATCCCAGAACCGCAGACAGGAAGGCGCCGTGCTGATAGTACCGCTTGGTATCCGGCTCGGAGTAGACGCCGGTGCAGTCTGCCGCTTCGAGCTTCTCATCCAGTTCCTTGGATACGTCCTTATCGACCTTCTGCGCGATAATTTCGTACTGCGAGTTCGTCTTCCGGAGCTTCTCCATCACGGTATCGTAATCCACATCCAGCGTTTCGGACAGGATGGTCGCAAGCGTCTGCTGCTGACTTTCCGCCGTGATGCCCTTCTTGACCTTGCCCTCGTCCACAACGGCCTTCGGATCGACCGTAATGCGCTCTACAGCGGCGGATTCAGCCAGAACCTGCATGTTCGCGTCGTAGATCTTGCCGCGGTTGGGCGTGATGAACGTGTCGCGCGTCTGCAGCGCTGTCGCCTGCTGCACATAGAAATCGTGATTGAATACCTGCATATACAGCAGCCGCACGCCTACCAGCCCGAAACCGATCAGTGCAAACAGCACGGTCAGCCCGCGGATACGCGTGCGCATTTGATGGTTGGGTCCCTTAACTGCCATTTAGTCAGCCTCCATATTGTTCCTGAAAAAGCGTAAGGAGTCAGAAGTTATCCACCTCTCACTCCCCTGTACGCATTGTATTCAACTGCTTATCGGATATATTCCACAAGTGCGGAAAAGCGCGCTGCCAGTGCGTTCCACAGACCGCGCAGCGTCATGCTGTCGTCTGCAACGGTGACAAGATCCGGATTAGTCAGCTCCACATATTCGATCTGCGAATTGTCCAGCTTTACCATTCCGAGCGTGTCCGTGGCGTACTGCTCTACCTCATCCATGTTCATGCTGTTCATCTGCTTGGTCGTCAGAGAAACATTCTCCGACTGCAGCTCGCTGAGCAGGTCGCTCTGCTCACTCGCTTCCGCGGTAAGCTGGGTCAGCTGCATCTGGCAGAACAGGATAAACGCCGCCGTGATCGCCACCAGAAAAATGCACGGATACACGCCCTGCATCACAGCAGGCTTGCGGCGGTGCTTCTTTTTCTTGACCGGTGCTGCCGCTACCTGCAGATGGCGTTTCGGCTGTACCTCACGCTGCGCAGGAACCTGATCTTCATATTTTCTTGCCGCGTTGTTCCTGCCAGAAGCCATCTTGCGCTTTCCTTTCTTTTGAATTTGCTTTTTCGGTTTAGATTTTTTCACAAACCCGGAGCTTCGCGCTTCGGGCGCGCGGATTCTCCTCAATTTCCCTTTCATCCGGCAGGATCGGCTTGCGCGGCGTCAGCCGAACCTTCGGCTTTTTGCCGCAGATGCATACCGGAAAGTCCTTCGGACAGGTGCAGCCCTGTGCCGCCTGCTGAAAAGCCGCCTTGACGATGCGGTCCTCCAGGCTGTGGAAGGTGATGACCGCCAGTCTGCCGCCCGGATTGAGACAGTCGATGGCTTTTTCCATCGCTTCCCGCACGGCACCCAGCTCATCGTTTACCGCAATGCGGATCGCCTGAAAGCTGCGCTTCGCCGGATGCTGCTTTTCGCGCAGTGCTTTCGCGGGCATGGCGCCCTTGATCACACGGACAAGCTCCAGCGTGGTCTGGATCGGCTTGTCTGCGCGTTCGCGCTCGATCGCCGCTGCGATCAGCGGTGCGTAGCGCTCCTCGCCGTACTCAAACAGAATGCGGCGGATCTCCTCGCGGCTCCAGCCGTTCACCACATCATACGCGGTCAGCTTCTGCTGCCGGTCCATGCGCATATCGAGCGGCGCATCCTGCATGTAGGAAAAGCCGCGCTCGGCATGATCCAGCTGTGGAGAGGAAACGCCGAGGTCGAACAGAATGCCGTCCGCACCTGCCAGTCCCTGTCCCTCGAGCACCTTGTCGATATCGCGGAAATCGCTCTTGACCGGTGTGACACGCTGCCACACATCCTTGAGGCGGTCCTTCGCGTTTTCGAGTGCTTCGTCATCTCTGTCAATGCAAATCAAACGACCGGTATCATGCAAACGCTCCGCAATGCGGAGCGAGTGACCGGCGCCGCCGGTCGTGGCGTCCACATAAACGCCGTCCGGCTTGATCTGCAGAGCCTCAAGGCAAGGCTCAAGCAAAATGGATACATGATGAAATTCCATAGTTCCCTGCCCTTTTGTTAAAAATCAATATCTTCTACGTCCGCGGCAACAACTTCCGCGTCGATCTCGTCATTGTAAGCGCGCCACTTGTCGCTGTTCCAGATTTCCGCGTGGTCGAGCTGACCGATCACGGTAACATCCTTCTGCAGCTCCGCAAAGGTACGCAGGTTTGCTGGAATGAGGATGCGGCCCTGTGCGTCGAGCTGTGCATCGAACGCATTGGCGAAGTAGTAGCGCTTGACGCGTCTTGCCTTTTCGCCGTTGCCGAGCGTGCGGATCTTGTCCTCCAGACGCTTCCATTCCGCTTCCGGATAGACGGACAGACAGCCATCGAGGCCCTTGGTGACCGTGAAGTGCTCGCCGAGCTCCTCGCGCAGCTTGGCCGGCATTGCCAGACGACCCTTAGCGTCTATGGAATGCTTGTATTCGCCCTTCACTCATTCACACCTGCCCTTCCGCTTTGGTGGAATTTGTGACACTTTACCCCACATCTCTCCACCTTGATTTTATTATAGCGGTACGGAGAATAGATTGCAAGATATTTTTTGCATTATTGCACGAAAAATTCGGGCGTTTTTCTTGCAAATTTTATAGTTTTCGCAATTTTTACGAACAGTTGTTCGATTGTGTTCGCGCGCGGTGTTTTCCTGCATTTTACTGTGAAGTGGAGAGTTATCCCAAAGTTTATCCACAGAGTGTGTATTTTTGTGCAATTTCAGCCGGACATTTTTCAGCCCGGTGGCGCAAAGTGGGTGTGAGGTTCTCTTTTTCGGCGTTGGTGGTGAGGAGTGGGTGAGGGGGTAGTGCAGACAAGGTGACGGCTGTTATCAAATAAAATTCGCAGGTGCCGTCCGCAACAACGCGTAAGCGAATTGTTCGGCACTGTCATGCCGCACCCAGCGTAGAGTTGCCGATATGTGTAGCAGTACGGTATCTGACACTGCAAACAGGTCTCGACATGGGAGCACACTGTGCTCCCCTACGGCAGAAAAAATCCTCTGCCGTTCCCCCATAGTCTCAGTTCTCTGGCAGGCAGACGCTAAGAGGAAACGGGGTGATTCACAAGAGGGGTGGAAACCTTAGGTGTCCATCCCTCTTGTGCCCCTGCCGGGCAGGCAAGTTCCGTTCGCTTCGCAAGCGACAAATTCCCGTTGTGCCGGTACCGCAAAGAACACGAAAAAGCAGCCACCCGAAGGTGACTGCCTGCATTTCGGTTTTACTTTGCGATGCTCTTGAAGCGCTGGCGTGCCTTGCGGACCTCCTCCAGACCGAGAGCCACTGCCTCCTCGGTACGCTTGAGGGTATCCTCGCAGTACTCATTTGCCACGCGGCGCAGCTCACGAGCCTGAATCTCGGCGTTGCCCTGTACTTCCTTGGCCTTGCGGCGTGCCGCTACGACGATCTCGGTCTCGGAGACCATCTGACGTGCATCCTCCTCAGCCTGACGGCGGATCGCCTCAGCCTCGCGCTTGCCGGATGCCAGCATCTCACTGCGCTTTGCAACAATTTCCTGTGCCTGCTGCAGATCGTTCGGCAGAGCCTCACGCAGCTCGTCCAGCATATCCAGCATGTGGTCGCGCTCTACGATGCACTTCTCACCTGCCAGCGGAATGCCCTTTGCGTCCTGCACCATATCATACATGCGGTTAATGAGTTCCTCTAAAGTTGCCATTTTTACTCTCCCTTTCTAATTCGGCGCACAATGTCCTGCATAATCCCCTCGGGAACAAAATCGGCGACACCGCCGCCGTGTACCGCAATATCCTTCACGATCGAGGAAGAGAGGTACATATATTCCGCACTTGTCATCAAAAACACGGTATCCAGCTCAGGGTTGAGCTTGCGGTTGGCAAGTGCCATTTGGAATTCGTATTCAAAATCCGAAACCGCACGCAGACCCTTTACGATGGCGCATGCGTTTTTCTGCTTGGCGTAGTCCGCCAGCAGGCCGCCGAAGGATTCCACCTCGACGTTTGGCAGGTCAGCTGTTGTCCGCTTTAAGAATTCCACACGTTCCTCGGCGGTAAAAGCGGGTTTTTTGTTCTGGTTGTGCATTACCGCAACGATCAGCCGGTCAAACATGACCGACGCACGGCGGATGATATCCAGATGTCCCAGTGTGACAGGGTCAAAGCTGCCCGGATAAATCGCAATTTTCATTTATTTCATTCCGTTTCGCCACTCTGCCGCTGCAGAATGGTAATCATGGTTGCGCCGTAGCGGCGTTCCCGCACGACTGCGAAGCCGTGGGAGAATCTGTCCTCTACTGCACTTTCGCATATTATTATACCATTTACAGAGAGAATGTCAAACGTTTCTATCTGTTTCAGCGCATTTTCTAAGATCACGCCGCCGTACGGAGGATCCAGAAAGATCACGTCGTACCGTTCCCTGCCTGCTTTGGAAACAAATTCCGCTGCCTCCGTGCGGTGGAGCGCCGCCTTATCCTTCACACGCGCACTTTCGACGTTTTTGCTCACGATGCCGTAAGCTGCCTTGTTGTGCTCGACAAAATCGCAGTGAGCAGCGCCGCGCGAAAGCGCCTCAATGCCAAGCTGACCGGTGCCCGCAAACAGGTCGAGCACCTCGGCACCGCGCACATGATCCTGTATCAGATTGAATACGTTTTCTTTTACCCGATCGGTGGTCGGGCGGGTGTTCATGCCGGGCACCGGCTGCAGCTTGCAGCCGCGTGCAGTTCCGGATACAACTCTCATGGTAGCCTCCTGCTGAAATTTTTTAACAATAACATCACTCTATCGTGTAGGGCGGGATGAGAGCACCCCGCCCTATGGAAACCCAGATACATCATGCGGTTTCGTAATATTTATGAATCCTGATGAAAAAATTCGTAAACGCTCTGCGCGGCATTTCTCGGCAGAATCCTTGCCAGCTCCTGCTCGGACGCCTGCCGGATATTCTCAATGCTGCCGAAGTGCTTGAGCAGGTCGGTTCTGCGCTTATCGCCCACGCCCGGGATTTTATCCAGTGTGGAGCCGCGCACCTTTTTGCCGCCCAGCTTGCGGTTATACTCGATGGCGAACCGGTGGACCTCCTCCTGCATGCGGCCGATGAGCGCAAACAGCGCCGGAGTCGCCGAGATGCCGAACTCACGGCCGTCCGGTGCAACGAGGGCACGGGTACGGTGGCGGTCGTCCTTGACCATGCCGAAGCACGGAACCGACAGCCCGAACGAATCGAGCACCTCCTTGCAGACATGCACATGACCCAGACCGCCGTCGATCATGAACGCGTTCGGCAGCGGCGCAAACTTCTCGTCGCCGTCCACATAGCGCTGCACGCGGCGCGTGAGCATTTCACGCATGGAGGCGTAGTCGTCCTGCCCGTTGGCGGCACACGCGATCTTAAACTTGCGGTAGTCGCTCTTTTTCGGCTGACCCTCGACAAACACGATCATCGAGCCGACCGTATCCTGTCCGGCGAAGTTGGAAATGTCGTAGGCTTCCAGCCGGAGCGGCAGTGCCGCCATACCGGTGACATTCTGCAGCAGCTCAAGCGATTTATGCCGTCTCTCGGACTGCTTCTCTCTGCGTTCGATCTCCTCGAAGGCGTTTTTCTCCGCGAGGCGGGTCAGCACCCGGCGTTCGCCGCGCTGCGGCACAGCCAGCTCCACCTTGCGCTCTGCGATGGATGAAAGGTATTCGCCGACGGCGTCCTGCTCCTCGATTTCATGCGAGAGCAGAACGGTTTTCGCCACCGCATTGCGCTGTGCATAATACTGCTTGATGAACGAGGAAAGCACTTCGGCAGGGTCGCTCTCGGTGACGTGGAAGAACGTGTATTCCTTATCCTGCAGCGTGCCGCCGCTGTAATGTAGCACGCAGACACACGCGCGGGTCTGTCCCTGCACAAAGGCGATAACATCCAGTTCCGCGAACGCACCCGCGACAACATGCTGCCTGGTGCCCAGCTTCTGGATGGCACGCAGACGGTCACGCAGGACGGCGGCACGCTCGAACTGCAGTTCCTCGGCGGCTTCGTTCATCTTCTCGGTCAGCTCACGCTCGAGTTTTTTTGCGTCGCCCTCGAACAGCGAGATCGCCTGTTCGATCAGCGCGTGATACTCCTCCGGACTGACCTTGCCGGTGCACGGCGCGCAGCAGCGGCCAAGGTGCAGATTCAGGCACGGACGGTCCTTGCCGATGTCCCGCGGAAAGGAACGCGCACAGCTTTTCAGGTGCAGTGCTTCACCAATCGTATCAATCGCTCGTCTTGCGGCGCCGCGGCCCATGTACGGACCGAAGTACCGCGCTCCGTCATGTACAGGCTTGGAGACAATTTTGAAATCCGGGTAGGGCAGCGTAGTGTCCAGCCGCACATAGGGATAGCCTTTGTCGTCCTTGAGCAGAATGTTGTACTTCGGCTTGTACTTCTTTATCATCGAGTTCTCGAGCACGAGCGCTTCAAACTCGCTGTCCGTGACGATGATATCGAAGTCGTCGATATGGCTGACCAGCTGGCGTGTCTTGGCGTTCAGCCGTTCGGGCGGCTGGAAGTAGTTGGACACGCGGTTCTTCAGCAGCTTGGCCTTGCCGACGTAAATCACCTTGCCGGTCTTATCCTTGTGCATGTAAACGCCGGGCTGCATGGGCAGCTTGCGCACGCGCTCCTTCAGCTGTTCTCTTGTCATGCGAACTGCCCTTCTTCCCTCAATCGTCATTTGCAAAAATAAAAGCGCCGATCAAAACAACCGGCGCTTTTCCCTCAGGACGCGATAACTTAGTCAGTAAAATTGGATGTGATAAGCTCAACCAGTGCGGAAACAGCCTCTTCCTCATCCGGGCCATCAGCGATCAGGTTGATGGTAGTGCCCTTGGTGATACCCAGGGACAGAATGCCGAGCAGGCTCTTCGCGTTTACGCGGCGCTCTTCCTTCTCTACCAGGATGGTAGACTTGAACTCATTTGCCTTCTGAATGAAAAAAGTTGCCGGGCGGGCATATAAGCCTACCTGATTGGTAACCTGTACCTCTTTTGAATACATATCTGCATCGCTCCTATTTCTTCAAATCCGTTGTATATAGTCTATCGCTTTTTTGCATTTTCGTCAAGGATTATTTCCATATGTGCCCTTTGCTTTTTAGATGAATTTTTCAAAAAACGTACTGATTTATAGGGCATTATGCCCTATTCACCGGTTTTTGATTCCTGAAACAGGTATTTTTAGGGCAATACCACATAATTCATTAAAAGAAATCTATGCGTAAACTGTGCGTGATTTCCTCAACGCAATTCGACGATTGTTACGCCCTGCTCTCCTTCGCCGTAAACACCGCTGCGGACGCTCTTGACGCGCTTGTTTTTCCGCAGATGCTGCTGCACAGCCGTACGGAGCACGCCGGTTCCCTTGCCGTGGATGACCGTGACAGACGGCAGTCCGGCCATGATGGCGCGCGACAGGAAGTTGTCCACCTCAAAGAGAGCCTCCTCGGCGCTCATGCCGCGCACATCAACCTCGCTTTCCGCCGAGCGGATGTTAAGTTCTCTGCGCGGAGCGTCACGCCGCGGCTGCGGCTTGGGCTTAGGCGCGTTCTTCTTCTCCTCCACGAGGCGCAGCTCGTTCTCCTTGACCGTCATCTTCATCGGGCCGGCCTGCACCTGCACACTGCCGTCCCTGTCCGCCGGAGCGAGCACGGTCGCAATGACGCCGCCGACGTTGAGCAGGCGCACGCGGTCGCCCTTCTGCACCGAACGAACCTCATCAGCCTCGACAACGCGCTTCTGAATGCCGCGGCGCTGTTCGTTCTCGGTCTGGGTGATGACACCGCGCAGCGCCGCCTTGGCTGCCGCAAGGTTCTGGTCGGCGTTCTTCTTCTGCGCCTTCTTTTTGAGCGTTTCCAGCTCGTCAAACACGGTTTCCGCCGTCATGCGGGCGTTTTTGAGGATGTTGTCCGCCTGTCCGCGGGCGCTCTCCATCATCTTGTCCACACGGTCCTCGGCAGCATCGCGCTCGGCGCGCATCTTGTCGCGCTCGGACTGAGCAGCGGAGCGCATGCGCTGTGCTTCTTCCTTCATCTGCTCGACACGGCGGCGTTCGCGCTCCAGTTCCGCCAGAACGTCCTCGAAGCGGGCATCCTCGGTGGAGACCTGCTCCTTCGCCCGCTCGATGATGGTCGGCTGCAGACCCAGACGAGCCGCAATCGCGAACGCATTCGACTTGCCCGGAATGCCGGTCAGCAGGCGGTAGGTCGGCTGCAGGGATTTGACGTCAAACTCGCAGGAGGCGTTTTCTACACCGTCCGTGGTCAGCGCAAAGGTTTTCAGCTCGGCGTAGTGCGTGGTCGCAGCAACGCACGCGCCCATCTGGCGGGCATAGCCGATGACGGCAACCGCCAGAGCCGCACCCTCAACCGGGTCGGTACCCGCACCCAATTCGTCGAACAGCACGAGGTCGCCCTGCCCGCAGCAGTCCATAATAGACACGATGGTCTTCATGTGCGCGGAGAACGTGGACAGGCTCTGCTCGATGCTCTGCTCGTCACCGATATCGGCGTAAACATGCTCAAACAGGCCGATTTCCGACTGCTCGTTCGCCGGGATATGCAGGCCGCTGGCCGCCATGAGCGACAGCAGACCGAGGGTTTTGAGCGAAACCGTCTTGCCGCCGGTGTTCGGGCCGGTGATGACGAGGGTGTCGTAATCATAGCCGATGGCGATGTCGATCGGCACCGCCTTGTCCTTATCCAGTAGCGGATGACGCGCGCGAAGCAGCTTGCAGCGGCTGCCGTCCTCAACAAGCACAGGCGCACAGGCGTTCATGTCGAACGACAGCTTGGCACGCGCAAAGATGAAGTCCAGCGTGGTCAGCGCATCGTAGTCCTGCTCGATGGCGCCCTTGTACATGGACACGCGCGACGACAGCTCCGCGAGGATGCGTTCGATCTCGTTTTCCTCTCGGCCTTCGAGCACCTTAATCTGGTTGTTGATTTCCACGACCTGCTGCGGCTCGACGAACACGGTCGCACCGGTGGACGAGGTATCATGCACCAGACCGGGCACATCGCCGCGGTGTTCCACCTTGACCGGCACAACGAAGCGGCCGTTTCTCTGGGTGATGATATTCTCCTGCAGGTACTTGGAGCGCTCACCCGAGATCATGCGGTTGAGCGTTTCGCGCACCTTGCCGGACACGCGGCGCAGTTCACGCCGGATGCTCAACAGCTCGGGAGATGCACCGTCCGCGATCTCCTCCTCGGAGATGATGGCGGTGGTGATGGATTCCTCCAGGTCGCGGTTGCCGGAGAGCAGACCGAAAACAGGCGTGAGCGTGGTCTTGGTTTCGTGCTCAGCATCGTACAGCAGGGCACGGCGCGCGGTCTGCAGCAGACTTGCCACAGCCAGCAGCTCGCGCGGGTTGAGCGTGCCGCCGCGGTCCGCGCGGGACAGGATCGCGCCTACCTCTCGGATGCCGCCAAAGGCAGGACTGCCCTGACGAACCATCAGGTCCTTCGCGTCCGTGGTCTGCTGCAGCCACAGCTCGGCCTGCTCGTGGTCGTCCAGCGGACGAAGCGCGCGGCATTTCTCCTTTGCCGCCTGCGATGCCGCCTGTCCGGCCAGTTTTTCCAGTATTTCGTAGTATTCCAGTGTTTTAAGGGATTTTTCGCCTAATTTGTTCATTTCAAACTCCCGTAAAATCTTCTTGTTGTTTATTCGCTTTCGCAGGGTGCGCCGAGGTCGTCGCACCCTGCGATATAGCTGTGCATTATCTTATAACTGCGTTTACCCCATCCAAACCAGCACCGCCATGACCGCCAGCGACACGATGACAAGCACCATATTCCCGCGCCAGATGCGCAGCAGCGCCGCACCGGTCTCGCCGCTTTCCTCGGCGGTGTACTGCCACTGTTCTCTCCGACCGGGGTTCCAGCACCAGATAAAGCCGAACTCGGCGGCAATGCGCTGATAGTCCTCATTCGGCAGATTGGCCTTGCAGTCGTTCAGGAAGCACCGTCCCAGCCACAGCATATATCCGACGGCGCACAGTACACCAAGCGACAGCACGAGCATCTTTGCGCTCGGTATGAGCCAGAACAAGGCGATCACACAGACGTCTGTAAGAATCAGGTTTTTGGTTACCTTCCACATGGAAACTGCTTTGCGATCCATACCGCTGCTCCTTTCTCGGGATAGGTTTGCATATCTGATGATAGATCGTGCAGGCTCATCACTTCTACACTCTTTTACACAGTTATTTTATAGGCACCTGCAGCGATTGATAAAACTGCAGACTTTCGAACCCGCGTCCGAGGTGGTACTTGACATATTCCTCCGCCATATTGCAGAACTGCTCTCTGGCGGGTCCGTTGAGCGCGAACGCATAGACCTTGTTCGGCTCGGCTGTCAGCACATGAAGCATTGCCCGCAGGGTACTGTCCACAAGCTGTGTATAACCGCCGACACGCTTCGCGCACTTTGCGTCCGCGGCTGTGCCCGCCCGAACGGAAAAGCACACCGGCGGGTTCTCGATCACCTCGCCGCACACGCCGCACGAGGTTAAATCCGGTGCGTAGCCGCTCTCGGCCATAATGCGCCACTCGAACGCCGCCTTGACAAGCTCCGGGTCGCGTTTGCCGCCCTCGAGTGCGTATAGCGCGTACAGCAGCAGACGGCACAAGGCCGGATTGTCAAAATCCGGCACAGTCAGAGCGGTTGTCAGCTCGTTTAAGTAGCACGACAGCGCGTACTTCTCAATATCGCCTGCCAGCGCGAAAAACGAGTGTACCAGGTCGGCGTCCCGCAGGGTGTAGCTGCCGCCTCTGTCGGACAGAATGAACTCCGAGTAGCACAGCTGCCGTGCCGCCGGATTTTGCTTTTTTCCGCGCCGCGCGTTCTTGCACAGGATTTCAATCCTGCGGCCGTCCTCGGTCAGTGCGGTCAAATAGCGGTCAAAGTCACCGAAATCCACCTCGCGCAGACCGAGTGCCCGCAGCTTGACCTCGGCCATTTACTGATCCTCGTAGCCGAAGTTGCGCATCTGGTACTGGTTGTTGCGCCAGCCCTCCTTGACCTTGACCCACAGCTCAAGGAATACCTTGGCATCCAGCATGCGCTCGATGTCCGCGCGCGCCTGCTGGCCGATTTCTTTCAGCATCGCGCCGCGCTTGCCGATGATAATGCCCTTGTGGCTGGCCTTTTCGCAGTAGATCACCGCGTTGATCTCCACCAGACCGTCCTCGCGCTCGTTCCAGCGCTCAATGCCGACGGCTACACCGTGCGGAACCTCGCGGTCAAGCAGGCGCAGCATCTTCTCGCGGATAATTTCAGCGACAAGCTGACGCTCCGGCTGATCGGATACCATGTCCTCCGGGAACAGCTGCGGGCCCTCGATGGCGTATTTGTCGATTTCGGTGAGCAGCTCCTCTACGCCCTCGCCGGTGCGTGCCGAGATGGGCACAACCGCGTCGAACTCATGCGCTGCCGCGTAGGTCGAAATGACAGCGAGCAGCTCTTCCTTCTTGACGGTGTCGATCTTATTGATAACGAGGATTGCCGGCATGTGATGCTGCTTGATCTGTGCGATCAGGGTTTCCTCGGCAGGACCGATGTTCGGGATCGGCTCTACCACCAGAACGGCAACGTCCACCTCGGAAACCGTGTCCGTCACCACCTTGCACATGTAGTCGCCCAGACGGGAGCGCGGCTTGTGCAGACCCGGGGTGTCCAGCAGAACATACTGCGTTTCACCGCGGCTGAGTACGCCCGTGATGCGCGTGCGCGTCGTCTGCGGCTTGCTGGATACGATGGCCACCTTCTGACCGACCAGCTTGTTTGTCAGCGTGGATTTGCCCACGTTCGGCCGTCCTACAACGGATACGACCGCAGTTTTTGTAATCTTGCTCATTATTTATCTCCAGTACAGTAATTGAGAATTGAGAATGGAAAATTGAAAATGTCGCAATCCTTGCGCGAGTTCCGTCCGCGCTGCGACAAGCTATTCTTGCGCGAGTTCCGTCCGCGCTGCGACAAGCTATTCTTGCGCGAGTTCCGTCCGCGCTGCGACAAGCTATCCTTGCGCGAGTTCCGTCCGCGCTGCGACGAGCTATCCTTGTGCGAATTCTCCATTCTCCATTATTATTGAATTCTTCCAAAGTGGAACACGAACCAGACAGCAATCGGCACGGTGACCACAACCGCCATGCCAAGCCACAGCCTGTACCACAAAAATTTGATGGCTGCCGCAAGCACGCCGTTTCCGATAAAGATACACGCGCCGACCGCGACGCACGCTGCCGCGCACACAAACACACCTGCCGCCGCGATATCCTTCGCGTTGCGTACCATGCCGTCATACCCGCTCGCCTGCTTGTCGCACAGGCGCTCGATGGCGGTATTCAGCAGCTCCGCGCCCATGGTAAGGCCGAAGCAGATACACAGGATGGCCGCTTCGGTCATGCTCACGCCGCCGAATACACCGAACAGGATGACGTAGAACGCCGCCGTCATGTGCACGCGGAAGTTGCGCTCGTCATGGATGCACAGCCGCAGGCCGCGGAACGCGTGCAGAAAGCTCTCGCTCAGTTTTCGGATATTCTTTTTCATGGCTCAGTCCCGCGTCAGGCCGAGGAACGCAAGGTTGTCCTCTTCCTTGCTGCGCATCAGGCGAGTGTCCTCGTCATTGCGCTCGTGGTCGTAGCCGAGCAGGTGCAGCACGGAATGCGTGGTCAGGTAGCCGCACTCTCTTGCAGGCGAGTGCCCGAACTGCTCCGCCTGCTCGCAGGCGCGCGTGTAGCACAGGATCATATCACCGAGCATGACACAGCCGGAGTCCGGTTCGGCCTCCAGCTCCTCCTGCGGCTCGCCGTTGAGGAACTCGTACATCGGGAACGAAAGAACGTCGGTCACGGCGTCCTTATTTCGGTATTCGGCGTTCATTTCGCGGATGGCGTCGGCATCGACAACGGTAACGTCGATTTCGGCGTCAAAGTCCACCTGCTCACTCGTCAGCACACGCTCGGCGCAGGTGCGGATCAGCTCACGTACGCTGTTTTCGTCTGCTACCTCGGTCTCAAAGCCGATATTGATCTGATGATTCATCATTTTCCCTCCTTGCGGCGGGTCGGAAGGCGCTTTCCTGCCGGTTTTGCGGCAGGCTTGCCCTTGCCCTTTTTGTTTTCATACTCTGCATACGCCTTGACGATGCGCTGCACCAGCTCATGGCGCACAACGTCCTTTTCGGTCAGGAAGCACTGGGCGATGCCCTCTACGCCGTCCAGCACGCGCAGCGCTTCGCGCAGACCGGACTGCTTGCCGTCCGGCAGGTCGATCTGGGTAATATCGCCCGTAATGACTGCCTTGGAGCCGAATCCCAGTCGGGTGAGGAACATTTTCATCTGCTCGGGCGTGGTATTCTGCGCCTCATCGAGAATGATGAAGCTGTCGTCAAGCGTACGTCCGCGCATATACGCGAGCGGGGCAACCTCGATGGAGCCGCGCTCCTGATACTTGGTGAAGTTTTCCGCGCCGAGCATGTCAAACAGACCGTCATACAGTGGGCGCAGATACGGGTCTACCTTGCTCTGCAGGTCGCCGGGCAGAAAGCCGAGCTTTTCGCCCGCCTCGACCGCCGGACGGGTCAGGATGATGCGGGAGACCTGCTTGTCCCGAAAGGCCGCAACAGCCGCCGCAACGGCGAGATAGGTCTTGCCGGTACCGGCAGGGCCAACGCCCATAACGATGGTGTTCTTGCGGATAGCCTCCATGTATTTTTTCTGGCCGAGCGTTTTCGCCTTGACCGGCTTGCCCTTGGCCGTGATGCACAGCACATCGCGGCTCATCGTGTGGACCTCGCTCTCGCGGCCGTCCTTCGCCAGCCCGATCACATACTGCACGGTCTGTGTGCCGATGGATTCTCCTCGCCCTGCCATGGCCAGCAGCGCCGTAATCGCGCGTGCAGCGATGGACACGCCTTCGTCCTCGCCGGTGATCTTCAGCTCGGTTCCGCGGCTGATGACCGAGACGTTCAGTTCCCGCTCGATCTGCTTGATGTTTTCGTCAAATGCACCGAATACTGCCATCAGCAGTTCGGTTTGTTCAATCTGCATTACCTGTTCTATGATTACACCCTCTTATGTTTAATTAGTAATTAGAGTTAGGAATTAAATGTTAGTTTTCATCCGTGCAAGGCAGGAGGCAGGCGTTTTTCCTGTCGTTACCTGCTCTCCTGCGGATAGTGTTTATCTATCAAATAAACTGTATGCAAGTGTATGTATCTGTTGCAATAACTCGTTCAACATACAGTTGCATACGGTTACATACAGTTAATTTTCATATATCTGCAGCAATACATGATGTTTTACCGTAGGGTGCGGCAAGGTGAATTGCGGCAACGCCGCAAGAGAAGGTGCCCTGGGGTACGACTCAGCGCACCGTTGTAATCGATCTGCACATTGCCTAACCGTAGGGGCGAACATTGTTCGCCCACACAACGTAAAATCATACGTTTTTCCAATTGTGAATCCAGTTTCCAACCGCGACAATCAGCCACACCACCGAAACCGCCGTCGGCAGAAACATTGCGGCAGCTGTGGACGTCATAAAATTCGTCACGCCGAAAAACGGCACGAGGAACACGGTAAACGGCAGCAGCACCGAATTTGCCGGAAGGATATCCACCGTCATAAGCAAACCGGATGCCGCTCCAATCGAAATCAGAGCCGATGCAATCGTCAGCAGACACATTGCGGTATTGCTTTTCCGCCATGCATACACCAGCAGCGATACCAGCACGATAAACACCGCGCTGACGCAGAATTTGCCTGCACTCGCGGAACCGCCGTGAAGCCAGTCCGAGCCGTTAGCAGCAAACGCCGCTGCGGTGCTCAGTCCTGCGAGAATCGTCGCGGGTTTACGGTTCATAGGCGTCTCCTTTTCTGTCTCTACGGCACTTGCTCCATCTCCGCATTTTCCTCCGGAACGGTACTGTCATCCACGGCCTCGGTGCCGATCTGCTCCTCGGCGTGGACGGTGAGGTACAGCACAGCCGCGCCGTTCTGCTCGGTGAGCGTTTCGCTGTGGCTCGTCACCATGCCGTCGATATCCGCGGCGGTCTCGCCCAGTGCGCGCGACAGCATAGCCACCCGCACGTCCTCGGCGGTGCGCGTCGTCGGCTCCCGCTCGTAGAATGTATACGTTTGTGTGACCAGCGCCACCGGCAGCACCACGCTGTCCGACAGCCAAAAATGTCTGGTCGTTATTATTTTATCACAAGTACCCCCTGCAATTCCACTGCCAATATAGAAATTTAACCGTTTATTTCCCATCACCAGTGCATATTGATGACGAATTTTACCCGTATACCGCTTTCTCTGCTCGGTGAGCGGCCGCGCTGCCCGAACCGTATGCGTGGTGTATGCCTGCACGGTGCCGTGCGCATGCGCTGTGCGGTACTTCCCGCCTTCGCGTGTCGGCTCCACCAGACCGCTGATGAGCGTATCACCGGTCTGCACGGCATCTCCTGCCTGCACCATTGGCTGTCCCTCGAGCGCACGCACCTGCGTTACCACGCCGTCCCGCGCGGCCACCACCTTGGTGACCGCGTGCTCGTCCAGTACCTCCGGCGGGTCGGTACTGCCGTAGGCGACCACGGTCAGGCTGTTGCCCCGCAGATTAAGCGAGAAAAACGTGATATTCGGCTGCAGCTGCATCATCTTCCACCGTATCTGACGGGTGTTCAGGTCCTTGATGGGCATGCCGATATGCACCCCCATTTCGCTCAGCTGCTGCATGACAGCCACCTCATCTATCGCCGGTGCGATCTCGGTCTGTATCGCCCATACATGCGTGCCGAGTAGCCAGCACAGCGCCGCTGCCGCTATAGCTCCGCCCCAGAGCGCCGTACGCGGACACAGACGCGCCGCAAGGAACGGCAGACCGCGTTTCCGGAGAATATGCACGCGGCAGCCGGTGCGGCCCATGTGCCGCCTGAGCGTCCGGAAATCCCGGATGGACAGGGTTGCGTGCAGCTCATTCCATGCCGTGCGGTCCATCTGCCGCAGCGTGATACCCTGCGCCGCGCACAGGTTGAGAAACCGCGTCAGGCTTGCGCCTGTCACGCGCACGCGCACCTGCCCGCAAGCCAGCAGCCACAGCCGCCCGATCATTCGCGCCCCTCCTTCCTCACTCGGTCGTGATGTATTCCACCGACGAAATCACGCCGATCACCGCCAGTTCGTCCATGGAAAGCGCCGTCAGCTCCAGGTCTGCACCCAGAATGCGTACCTCGCACCCGCGGCATCTGACGCGCAGGATGCTGTCGTCGTATTCCTGTATGCCGCAGTGGTTCTCCACGATCACCCGGCTGTCTCCGAGGATTTCCACGCGCGGGCGGTTTGGGTGGAGGTCCTCCATGAGTTCGGCGTATAAGTTATCTTTCAGCATATCGCGCCACCTTCATATCGCATTTTACCTTCTCCGTAGGGCAGGTATAACGGTATATGTTATGTATCAGCGTACTGAAACTTTCCTGCTTCTCATACACTGTTCCGAGGTGACGCTATGAAGCTGTTCTTATCGCTGGCTCTTTTTGCCGCGTTTTTGCTTTGCCCGACTGCCTGCGCGGATGGTGTCCGCGAGGGGCTTTCTTTAGCCTCAGTGCAGGCTTTACCGGCTTTATTTCCGTTTTTCGTTGTCAGCGGACTGCTTGTCCGCTGTGATACCGCGCGGCTGTCGCCGCTGCTGGCAAAGCCGCTTGCCCGCTTATACGGCCTGCCGCCCGAGGCTGCGCCTGCTCTGGTGCTCGGACTCATCGGCGGGTATCCGGTCGGCGCCGCGACCGCATGTGCGCTGCTCTCCGAGGGTGTGCTTTCCCGCGAAGCGGCAGAGCGCGTGAACCGGTTCTGCAACTGCGCCAGTCCGGGCTTCTGCATCGGACTGGTAGGGCTCGGCGTGTTCGGCTCCGCGCGGGCAGGCGCGATGCTGTACGGGATACATATCGTTTCGGCTTTGCTCGTCGGATTGTTTTTCGCGCGTACCCCGTTATCTGCCGTGTCGCAGCGTATCCATAACCGGAACCGCACCTCATTCCCCTCTATTTTCTGCGCGTCCGTGCAGCAGGCAGCGTCCACGGCGCTGACGGTAACGGCATTTCTGACCATGTTTTCCATCCTGCTGCGGCTGCTTTCGCCGGTTTTGGCACTTTTGCCGTACGGAAACGCACTGGACGGCATGATCGAGCTGACCAACGGCTTAGACGAGCTGGCGGTGCTGACGCTGCCGCGCAGGACGCGGCTGACGCTTGCGTCCTTCCTGCTGGGATTTGGCGGACTGGCTGTGCAGTTTCAGGTGCGCGCTCTCGCGGAAGCACACGATTTGCCGGTTCGCGGCCTGTTTGCCGCAAAGCTGCTGCACGGTACGCTCGCAGCTGTGCTGACAGCTTTCCTGTTTTCCCTCTCGCCTGCCGTGCTGACGGTTTCCTCACCGGAGCTGACACCGTTATCGGTACGGTTCCGGTATACGCTTGCTGTGCTGTTCGTTTCTGCTTTGTATCCAATTTGGGGGTGGAAAAAGCGCAGGAAATGATATATAATATTTTATATACGTCCTGTATTGACCGACACCACTCGACAGGACACTTTTACCACTGATTTTAACCGATTGGAGTGACCCTACGCATGAGGCTCAAAAAGCTGCTGCGAAAAAATATAGAACCGCGCTGCACCTACTGCGCGCACGGCTCTCCGCTGGCGGACGGCGAACGCATTGCCTGCCGCAAACGCGGTGTGGTAAACGGCACCGATCACTGCCGTTCCTTCCGCTACGATCCGCTGCGGCGCACCCCGCCCAAGCCGGCGGTTCTGCGCGGGCACTTCACCGATGCCGATTTTTCTTTAGGAGATACCGATGAAGAGCAATAATTTCAAAAACCGTCTTACCGCACTGGCGCTGTGCTTTACGCTGCTGCTCGGTGCGGCGCCGATCACCCACGCCTATGCCGTGAATGACGAGAGCGATACCTCATCGAGCCAGTCGGATTCCGACAGCACGGACACCTCGTCCACCGATTCGGGCAGCAAGGATTCCAAGGACACCAAGGACATGACCGCCGACAATGACAAGGATGTTATCGCAGCGGCAAGCGAAGCGCCGGCCGTAACGGCTACCGCCGCCCTGCTCATCAGCCCGGATTCCGACATGGTGCTGTATGAGAAAAATGCGGACAAGAAGCGTTATCCGGCGTCCACGACCAAAATTATGACCGCGCTGCTGACGCTTGAGAATGTCAAGGATCTGAACGAGACCGTCACGGCCGAACAGGGCGACTTCACCAAGGTTACAGCAGACAGTTCGAACGCAGACATCAAGGTCGGTGAGACCGTGCGCGTCATCGACCTGCTGTATGCGCTCATGCTGCCCTCCGCAAACGAGGCAGCGTACATGCTCGCGCGCCATGTCGGCGGCACGAGCGAGCACTTTGTGGACATGATGAACACCCGCGCCGAGGAGCTCGGCTGCACCGGAACGCATTTCAGCAACCCGTGCGGCCTGCACGAGGAAGATCACTACACCACCGCCCGTGATCTGTACCTCATTGCCCGCGAGACCATGAAGAACGACACATTCACCAACATTATCGACACCGTGCAGTACCGTATGCCCAAGACCAATATGCACGAGGAGCGCATCATCTTCACCACCAACCAGCTGATCTTCAGCTCGTTCAACCCGTGGTCATACCCGTACAACAAGGGCATCAAAACCGGACACACCTCGCAGGCGGGCAACTGCTTTGTCGGCTACGCGGAGTACGGCGATGCCAAGCTGTATTCGGTCGTGCTCGGCAGTGCCACCTCGTCCAAGGAGTACCCGACGGTAGCGGCCAGCTTCACGGATACCAAATCGCTGTATAAGTGGGGCTTCACCCACTTTAAAACCAAGACCGTTGCGAAAAAGGGCGACACGCTCGCCCATGTAAAGGTGGACCTGTCCACGCAGACCGATCAGCTGGTGCTGACCGCGAAAACCGATCTGGTGGCGCTGCTCCCTGCCGATGTAGAGACCGATTCGCTGGAAGCGACACCCAATCTGCCGGAAGCCGTTGACGCGCCCATCAAGGCCGGCGATGTGATCGGCAGCATGACATACAGCTGCAACGGCACGTCCTACGGCACGGTCGAGCTGGTCGCGCTCAGCGATGTGGAAATGAGCCGCGTGCTCTATTACTCGGACAAGCTGAGCCATTTCTTTCAGAGCACCGTATTCAAGATCGTGCTGATCGCAGCCGCAATCTTCATCGTGCTGTACATTCTGTTCAACATCACATTCGGCGGAATCCGGCGCCGCCGTCGCCGCAAGGCGATGCGCAAGCGCTACGATAACGATGATTATCCTCGCAGACACCGCCGATAAACAATCGCATACCGGCGGTTCAGCGAACTGCAAATACAGAGGCGGACCCATGTGTCCGCCTTTCATCTTCCCCCCAAAAAATCATACGTCAAAAGGAGCCTTTTCCCATGCAAATCATCGCAGACCTACATACCCACACCAATGTAACCGACCACGCGTTCAGCACGCTCACCGAAATGGTGCAGGCGGCCGAGGACCGCTGTCTTGCGGCTATCGCCATCACCAACCACGGCCCCACCAATCCGGACGGCCCGCACGAGTGGCATTTCTCCAACCTTGACCTCATTCCGCGCAAGATCGGCAAGGTAACGGTCATTCGCGGCATCGAATTCGACATCACCGCTCCGGCAGGCGGCATCAACGTCATTTCCAACAAGAGTCTCAAGCCCATTGAGTTTGCGCTTGCCTCCTTCCACGAGTGCATGTTCCCGCCGGTGGACAGCAGTGTGCACACGGCGGCGCTCGAGGCTATCCTGTACAACCCGTATGTCAACGCGTTCGGCCACCTCGGCAACTCCAACTTCCCGTTCGACCACGAGTACATCATCAGCCGCTGCAACGACCACGGCAAGATTGTCGAGATCAACAACGCATCTCTGTCCATCCGTAAGGGCAGCCATGACAACTGCATGGACATCGCCCGCCTGTGCATGAAGTATGAGGTGCCTATCTCGGTGGACAGCGACAGCCATATCTGCTACCGCGTCGGTCATGTGGAGGGCGCACTGGAAATGCTCGAGGAAATTGGTTTCCCGGAGGAGCTGATCATCAACAGCAGTGTGGAGCGGCTGAACAACTATTTCAAGGGCCGCGGCCTGCATCTGTTCGACGAGGAGGATTTGCTGTGAGAATCGGTATTGATCTGGGCGGCACGACCGTCAAGGCGGCGCTCTGCACCGAGGACGGCACGCTGCTGTGCAAAGACAGCCTTCCGACCCGGACCGGCAACGCAGCCGGCCTGAAAGCAGATATGAAAACGCTGGCGCTCTCGCTGTGCAGGGCGCACAGCTGTGCGGTAGAGGACGTAACGGCAATCGGCATTGGCGTGCCCGGCTCGTTTGACAAAAAAACCTGCACCCTGCGGTTCGGTACCAATCTGGGTCTGAATAACGTCAGCTTTGCGGATGCGTTTTTGCCTGAGTTCGGCTGTCCGGTGCATCTGGATAACGACGCAAACTGCGCCGCGCTCGGCGAAGCGACTGCCGGTGCGGCCAAGGGCACGCGCAACATGCTGATGGTAACGCTCGGCACCGGCGTTGGCGGCGGCATTATCATTAACGGCCAGCTGTACACCGGCTGCAACGGCATTGCCGGTGAGATCGGGCACATGGTTATCCGAAAGGACGGCGAGCCGTGCAACTGCGGACGGCGCGGCTGTCTGGAGGCGTACTGCTCGGCGGCTTCGCTCGTGCGGTTTGCCGAGCGTGCGCTCGAGGACGGACGAAAGAGCGTGCTTGCCGTACACAAGGGTCAGCTGAACGCCAAGCAGATCTGCGATGCAGTAGACGCAGGTGACACGCTCGCGCAGGAGCTGTTCGACGAATACTGCGACAATCTGGCGAACGGTCTGGCAAGTTTTGTGAATCTGTTCCAGCCGGAGAGCATCGTGCTCGGCGGCGGACTGGCGGGCTACGGCGAAAAGCTGCTCGAGCCGCTGCGGCGGCTCACCTTCCCGCAGACCTTCCGCGGTGAGAACCGAAATACCGAGATCGTCTGTGCGTCGCTCGGCAATGACGCAGGTCTGGTGGGCGCAGCGATGCTTGTAGAGTAATCGCTTGCGAAGCGAACGAATCTTGCCTGCCCGGCAGGGGCACAAGAGGGTAGACACCAAGGTTTCCACCCTCTTGTGAATCACCCCTTTCCTAAGATAGTCTGGCGCAGACCAGAGACCGGCGACCGCTTCGAAAAAGAGAACGGCAGTCGGGTTACTCTTGCGTGTCTTTCTCCACCTTTTCGCAGTTCTCGCCTACCGTACTGCTACACAGACGGTTTGCTCTCCGTAGGCGCGGCATGACTGTGCCGCGCAACTCGTTTTCCAGTACGGCGCGTCATTCCCTCCCACTGCGCCAATTCCTAATTCCTAACTACTAATTATTCCCAAAATGCACCAACATAAAGGGCTGACCCACAGGTCAGCCCTTTGTTCATCTTATTGCTCTATCTGCCTTTTATTTTTTGATGATATTTTCGCACCAGCGCTGCATGATCGCTGCGATCTCGGCACGGGTGGCGGTGCCGGTCGGTGCCAGACGGCCGCCATTCTTACCGTTCAGCACACCTGCGCCGACTGCCCACTGCAGAGCCGGAATCGCGTACTCACTGGCCTGCTGAACATCCACATAGCTGAGAATATTGGTATTCTCACCCACGCTTACGTCGATACCCTTGCTTTGGGCGTAGCGATACAGGATCGCTGCCGCCTGCTCACGGGTGACGGCGGCATTCGGTCGGAAGGTACCGTCTGCATAGCCGGTTACGACCTTATTGGACGCTGCCCAGCCGACTGCTTCGGCATACCATGCGTCAGCCTGCACATCCGAGAAGTTCGCCGCTGTGCCCTTCGGCTTGCCTTCCAGGTTATACAGGATCTGCACGAGCATACCGCGCGTCAGGTTGGCGTTCGGTGCAAATGCACGGCTCGATACGCCGTTCATCATTTTGTGCGTGAGCACATAATCAACGGACAGATGATACCACTTTGCAGTATCTACATCCGTAAACGGTGCGGACGGACAATCCTTGCCGCCGTCGCACGGCTGATCTGCGGTGGTCTTGAAGCCCACGCTGACCTTAGCCGACGGCATCTTAAAGGTGTATTTGCCGCTGCCGAGGTCGGTCAGGGCAACCGTCTTGCCGTTTGCGTCCGTGACAGTCAGCGTACCTTCTCCGGCAGCAGTCAGCGTTACGGTGTCGCCTGCGGCCGCCTTGGTCTTATCCGCCTTGACGATATTCGCCAGTGCGGACGGGATCACAACATCGTAGGTGGTCGGGACAACGGCTCCGCCGCCGCCACCGGACGGTGCGGTGCTCTTGTACCAGCCGATGGCAAACGGAGACAGGCTGGAAACATGGAACGTAATTCCATCGTCGAGCTTGGTCGGCGTGAGCGTTTCCGTATCGCCGACCGTCTTGCCGCTCATATCAGTCGTAAACATATGAACGACCGAGAAGTTATAGCTGCTGTTCGGCGCATTGGTTGCCGAAAGCGTGCTGTACAGCACCTTGACGTCAATGCCGCCCTCCGGGAAGTCGGCAGGATTCGTAACCGTTACCCAATCCGTACCGCTCTTGTACTGCAGCACGATATCCAGATATGCGATGTTGGAAGCCGTTACCGCGCTGTTTACTTTTGCTCTAAGTGCGTTTTTCAGCTCGTTGATCGTGCTGAATTTGCTGCTCAGAGCCGATGGAACGGTATCCAGCGTATTGGCTGCGATCTGATACTCAACCGCTTCCGCGTCAACCTTAATGTTGTTCGCGCTCGTCACATCCTTGACGGTGATGGTGTACGCCGCGCCGTTCTTGACAGCGGTGACATTGCCGTCGATCGGCAGCTTCATGCAGTCCACGCCGCCTACTGTCAGCTTGCGGAACAGACGCTCGCCGTCCGGCGTTGCCGTAAAAGCAACCGTGCCGTTCTTACGGATTTCGCTCGTCGGCTGCGTATCATTCGGTACGCGCTTCACATCGGAGACCTTCCAGCCGGTGCCGCCGGTCGGAATAGTGAAGCCTTCGTAGGGAACGAACTTGACAGCCACATCGGTCTTGCCGGTCAGACCCGGGATAACCAGCTCGTTAGAGATGTTATTCTGATCTACACCGTTTACCGTCCACTGTGCGACCATCTGCTTGTTTTGACCGTTTTTTACGGCAGGCGTTGCCGTGAATACGACCTTGCTGCCGCGGGTAACACTTGCCGGACTGTTCTTCTGCGGCGTAATGGCCTTGCCGTTTGCCGCTGCAGCAACCGTTGTGCCGGTATCTGCACTCTGAACATCCAGGGTTACATCGTAGTTGATCGCGCCGTCAAATACGGCCTTGACTGTGGTATTTCTGCGAATTTCCGTCAGTGCCAGCGTATTGCCGGAGGCAGCCTGTGCAGCACCGCCGTTAACCGACCATTCCTTGAGATAGTAGCTATTGCTGCTCGGCACTGCCGTAATAGTCGTGCTGCCGCCGCGCTTGACGCTTGCCGGTTCTGCCGACGCCGTACCGCTGCCCTCACTTGTTACCGTAATGGTGTATGTCGGGCGCTCAATCAGCGTTGCGGAAACCCTGGTATCTGCGGTTACATTCTGCACGGTGTAACTGAGCGGTGCATCCGCCGTATCGGTCATCTCAGCGACTGTCGAGCCGTTTACCGTCCACTGCTGCACCATATCGTCCTTGTTCTCGGGCGTTACGGTGAAGGTCACGTCCGCGCCGGAGGATACCCAGCCGTCCGAAACCGTCTTGCCGTTTGCGGTGATGGCGATATTGCCGTTTCTGCCGTTCCGCACGGCGCTGACCGGAACCATTGCCTTGAAGGTGACTGCAACCGTGCTGTTTTCGGTTACGTTCAGGGTGTAGGTGCTGCCGCTGTTGGCAACCGAATGACCGTTTACCGTCCACTCGTCAATCTCGTAACCCTCATCGGGTTCTGCAGTGAAGGCAACCTTAGTGCCGCCGTTGACCTGTGTGTCGCTCTCAACGGAAGCCGTCAGTTTGCCGTTTGCCGGCTGGCTGTACGTTACTTCGTACTCGCCTGCGCTGAGCTGTGCTTCAACATGATATGCCGTTACGTTCGGCTTCGTGAGACAGCCGTTCTCAACCGTCCACGTCAGCGTATTGCCGTTACCGGCAACTGCCTTGCCGTTTACCGTCCAGCCGGTCACATTCTGACCTGCCGGCGGTACTGCCGTAAAGGTGAGCGACTCGCCGCCGCGTGCGGTTGTGCGGTTCTGTCCGTTTACGGTGACGTTATCACCTGTGGTGATGTCATACTCGACCTGCTGGAACTTCGGCGCAATGTAAATCGAGCTTGCACTGGTCGTATTCGGATAGGTGTAGGTTTCGCCTGTGCCTGCGCTGTCGTCACGCACATTATTGATATACCAGCCTTCGATTTCGTAACCAGGCTTTACCTCTGCCATGAACTTGATTGACAGACCTTCCGGAATATTGGCACCGGTATCTGCGCTCTCAAGAATCGACTCATTATTGTTTACCAGATTTGCCGCGCTGATATAGCCGCCTTCGCTTGTTTCGTTCGTCGGACCGAAGGTGATGCCGGTCACCAGCTTGACAAAGCGGACCTGAACCGTCGTTTCATCCTGCAGATTGTACAGCGTCTTGCTCACTGCGGTATCCGCCGTGGTCTGGCCGTTGATGGTCCAGTCCTGTACGCGGTAGCCTGCGCTCGGCACCGCCGTGATCGTGATATTCGAGTCGCGGTAGAAGCTGTGCGTGCCTGCTTCGAGGTTCTCCTGTTCGTATGCGCTCATGCCCTTGCGGGTGTTTTTTGCGGAAACTGTACCGCCGTCACCCTCGTCACCGAGCGAATCAACGGACAGGGTGAAGTTGTACTGTGGAATTTCGGTTGCGGTTACAACGATGGTCTGATCTGCAGTAATCGGACCGTTCAGCTTGTAAAGCTGCTTCTCCTCCGGCTTCTGCTCAATCCCGCTTGCGATTGCATTGCCGTTCACCGTCCATGCGGTCAGCTCGTAGCCGAAATGCGGCGCCGCGAGGAATTCCAGCATTGGCGTGTGCATGAATACAAAGCTGCCGCTGTTCAGCGAACCGTTCTGCGCGGTAATATCCGCATATGTGCCGGAGAACACGATAATCGGTTCCTTGCCGAACACAGCCGTCACCGCGGTATCCGCCGTGATATTCGTTACGGTCTCCGTGCGAGTACCCGACTGATAGGTATTCTGAGAATCATAATCAAACTTCTGACCGCTAACCGTAATGCTCTTGACGTAGTAGCCGTCTGCCGGCTCTGCCTTGACCGTGATCGCGCTGTCATGGTCAACGTGCTTATCCGCGCTGTCCTTGTCAAGCGTTACTTCGTTCAGGCGCGTGCCCTTAACGGTAATTGTGCCGTTTTCTGCCGCATTTACAGTGACAGTCGGCTTCTCCAACACCGTTACTTCAACTGCCGTATCGGTGTTCCAGCCGGTCAGAACCGCCTTGTTGGCGTCCTGTGCGTCCTGCGCTGCGTTCTTCCAGCCGGAAACGTAGTAGTCCTCACCTACCGCAGCTGTGAAGGTCACTTCGGTGTATGCCGGAATCGTATCGCCGCTGTGGATTTCCGTGCTGCCGATTTTCGCGGTGACAGACGCGATATTCGTGTCCGTGATTTCCTTTCCGTCTGCGTCCACTGCCTTGAAGGTGATCTTTGCCGCCTGTGCTGCACTGATCACGATCTTGACCGTGTGATCCTGCGTGATATTGCGCAGCGTAAAGCTGGTTTTTGCACCCGAACCGACTGCCGCCTTGCCGTCTACCTGCCACTCCTTGACCGTGTAGTTATCGTTCAGATTTTCCAGCGCAAAGGTCACTGCCGCGCCGTCCGGAATGGCATTAAGGTCTGCCTCCGTTCCGTCCGCCAGCTTTGCAGAGGTCTGCTGCTCACCGATCGCCGTACCGGATTCGTTCACGTAGGTGAAGGTCACCTTATGGGTCTTGGCGTTGCTGAACGATACGCTGACCGTGTGATCCTTTTCGATGTTCTCCAGCGTCAGCGTTTTCTCACGGTACAGATCGGTCGTACCCGGCCAGTAATACGGCTTGTCGTCCACCACCCAGCGTGCTACCGACATACCGGTGATCGGCGCAGCCGTGAACGTCACATTTGCGCCTTCCGCAATCTTCTGTCCGGTCGTGACTGCACCGCCGTCCTTTAGTGCTGCGGTCAGCTCACCGCCTTCGCCGCTGCTGAAGATAATCGTGTGCGAATCACTGCTGAAGGCTACTTCTACGTCCAGCTTTTTCGTCAGCGCCGCTACCGTCAGTCGTTCGCCGACCTTTTTGCCGTTCGACAGAATCTCCGTCACCTTGTACTCTGTATTACCGGTAATAGACTTAATGGACTGACCGTTGACCTTCCATTCCTTTACAAGGAAACCGTCGTTGCTCTTGGCATCAAACATCAGCTTGGTGTTCTTAGCGATGTTCTTACCGCTTTCAAACTTCTGGTCGAGGTCGCCGCTTTTGTAGCTTGCACTGAGTGAGCCGCCTTCACCGGCGCGATAGGTTACGCTCAGGGTGTCCTGCTTGACAACCAGCATGCGCTTGGTCAGATTCAGCTCGTACTTCTCGAGCAGTGACTTCACAGCCTTGTCCTCACCGTTGACGGCAATCGTTACCTCAAAGCGGCCGCTGACGTTCTTTCGGTTGCCCTTGTCATCATACAGCGCACATACGGCTGTAATTGCCGACGGCAGGGTGTCGTCCGACTCCAGAGCATCCGACCAAACCTCAAATGTGCTGTTGTCCGGTGCCTCGGTCGAATTATGATCTTTATTATCTCCCGGCCAGGTAACATACAGCTCCAGCGGCTTGCGCTTTACTGTAATGGTCGTGGACGCCAGCTTGGTGCGCTTGGAAGTATCGCTATCATCCTGATATGCCGTAATGATATAGGTTCCCGCCTTCTCCGGTCGGAAAATGCTGTCAGTGATAGCCGTTTCCTTACTCTCGCTCTGACCGGACTGACGCCAGGTGTAGGCGATATCTCCCGTAACCTCTGTTTTGCTGCCTGCGGTAACATCGTTTCCGTTTTTCGTTACAGTCTGCTGCTGCACGGTCAGATCAATCGGCGTACCGTATACGCTCGTAATCTTGTTTTCGTTGCCAACAGTGCTTTTAAGCGTGTAAACGGTCTCCGTTGTGCTGGTATCGCCGTCCTTTACGCTCTGCACGCCTGCCAGATAATATACCGTCTCACTTGTCAAGCCGCCGGTCGCGGTGGTTGTGATGGCATACAGACCGGCTGTCGGTGCGGTCCACGTTTTGCTGTCCGTGCCGCTGCTGTTTGTTCTGCCGACAATCGTGCTGACCGTGCCGTCCGACGTGTTCGTAATCGTCAGCGTGTACTCCACATTACCGAGTGCAGAGCCGTTCTTTTCCGCCGTTTTCGTTGTCAGGGTCAGTGCCGTACCGGAACCCGGCGTAGAGGTTGTAACGTCATTGTTAACCGTAGTTTCCTTTGTTACCAGTGTGAACGAAGGATCCGTATAAGCGCCCAGCTTCGTCTGCTGTGTGCAGGTCAGCTCGGTCAGTTCATAGCTGTTCTCTGCCTTCTTCAGCAGCTGATAATACTTGACGGTATAGGTGTCCTCTGCGGTACTGTCTGCACCACTGGTCGACTTATCCATCTTGCTGAGGATATAGCTCTCCGTCACGGTATCCATACCGTGAATCAGGTACTGCTCGCCGTTCCGGTACTTGCTTTCGTCGTATTCCGCGGCTGTCGGTGCCTTCGTTGTATTGTCCAGCGTAAACGCTTTTGCTTTTTTTGCGTCTTGGTCTATCACCACGGTTTCCGGCGTAATTGTGCTCGGCACCGTTACTGCCGTCTCACCGTTCTTCCACTGATAGGTGGTATTCATGGTGAGTTCCGCACCTGCGGTATACGTCTCGCCATTCTTTGTTACGGCGTAGTATACGGTCGATATCGAACCGTCTTCCTTCTTTTCACCGATGCCGACATATCCCTGCACCGTACCCGCTTGATCTTTTACCTCGTAAACATTCAGCGTCATGCCATCGGCTTCTACGGTGCACGGAACGGTTGTCTGTACGGATTCTGTCGTGGTTTTAACCGTGTTGAAATTGCTCTGACCGATATACGGGGTATCCTGAGTGCCCTTGCCCTCCGAAGTACCGGATACCGTCAAACCGGCGGTTGCCTGCGGTGTACCAACCGTCAGCGTTGCCGCATCGCTGTAGAACGAAATCGGCGTTCTTGCACCGTCATAACATGTTACCACGCAGCGGTACATCGCACCGTTCAGGTCACTCGATACCGACTTTACAGTATAGCTGTCCCTAGTTGCCCCTGCAATATTGCCCCACTTTTTGCCCGGCAGACGCTGCTGCCACTGGTATCTCGTGCTGCTGTACTCATCAGGTACAGAAGCCAGTACCTCGAAGGTTGCCGAGCCGTTCATCTGAACGGTTGCGTTATGCGGTCCGTTGATGTCCGGACGGCTCTTATCATTTGCCAGAGTTGTACCGGCAATAATCTCGCTTTCAACCGATTCTTCCTGACTGGTGTAATATCCCGAGGTAATCGCATACTGATACTTCGTATTAGGTGCAAGATCCTTCAGCGTGTACTCATACTGACCACTCGAAGATTCAGCCGCATCCACAGTATCAATCAATACGAACGGTTCTTCCTTATTATCTTCAAGATAGCGGTAAATCTTGTAATACTCTGCCGGACGGTCGCCGGATTCCCACGACAGCACCATGCTGTTGGTAGTCTGCTCGCTCAGCGACAGATCCTGCGCCGGAGACGGCGGTGCCGTCACATTGCTGACAACATAGCCCAATACCGGTACTTCATCGCCGTTGAACGGTACCGTCCATGTGCCGAAGCTCCAGTCAAAGTTATAGCGCGAATCGCCGCCGCCGGTAACAGCGCCCAGTTTGGTAATCGTATTGGTGTTTACCCTTTCGGTTCCGGCGCTTGCTCCCCAGTGATAGCCGCCGCCAGCCTTGAAGCCGCCAACTACACCATACATCTGCACCGAACCCTCATAGGAGTACTCAAAGTTTACGCCGCTGCTGGTTGCAGTCGTAAAACTCTGCAGCTGTGTACCCGAATCTTTGTAATGACCAACTTTACCGGACTGCTCCGAATGTGAACCGCTCGGCAGACTGGAACGATACGTATTCGGCTGACCGGACGTGCCCAGATGCAGGTTGCTGCCAATCTGCTGCATACCCTCGTACGCCGAAGCAGCCTTATTATAAGTATCTACCGAAACCATGTTCATCGAAGGATTACCCGGAACCGCCAGCGTCATAGAACTGGTCAGCTTCGGCGAATTGCCCTTCATTGTGTCATCCGGATACTTCACCTGATACTCGTAATATGTCATCGGTGTTGCATACATGAGCACCATATTGTCGTTCGTATCATTAGAATACTCGACCGTTATTTCCTTGCTTGTAGATTTTGTTGCACCAACAGTAAAGGTATGACTGGTATTAAATTCAACACCGCCGCCGGTCTCAATCAGCGGTGCAACATATTCAAAGCCCGCCATGATATCAAAACCAAACGAACCGGATGCCGTTACTGCTACAGTATTATCCTTACTGTATCCGATTCCGGTCTGCGAGTTTCCGATATCGCCGTCATTCACCTCCGCAAAATGCGGCGACGCCTCCAGAATCGCCATTACCTTCGGATCGGTGTAGCCGGTGCTGACACTTTGGATCTTCGCAAGCATGGCATCGTTGTTCACATCTGCCGTTGTAAGCGCCAGATTGCAGTTGCTCTTGTCATAGTATGTCCAATCATCCTCCCAGCGGCTGAACGTGCTGCCAGTCGAGTCTTTGTACAGCTGATCAATCTTCAAAAACTGCTTGTCGAAGGTCTCCTGCTTGCGGTACTCAACGTAGTATACCTGTTCCCTGCCCTGCTTGTTGCCGTCAAAATTGCCGACGGCATAGTCCAGAATACCGCTGTTGTTAATGAGTCGGCCGCCCAGCCAGCGGTCATGGCCCTTATTCGAGCCTTCCAGGATAGACAGCTGACTGCCGTTCACCGTGCCGACTTTATACATACTGCCGGAAATGAACAGATATTCCTGGGTGTTCACGCCGTCCGCCGCAACAGCCGCTACCGCGATCGGATTCTGCACATCGTCACCCTTGGTGCCGGTATTGGTAAAGCCGTTGGTGACAACTTCGGTCGCCTTGCATTTCGCTGTCCACGAATTATCATTCGTGCTGTACTGATAGCTGTATGCCAGCAGCTTGCTCTTGTCAAAGTCGCAGTCCTGATAATTACCATTCTTATCGTAGTAGCCTACCGCAACAACTTCCGGCGGCATACTGCCGCTCGGCGCATCGCTGACATAACCGATGGTTACGCCTGCAAAACGGGCACGGCCTTTTGCATCGCCATTGCTGTTCAGCAGTGTTTGCTTCGTCATCTGCGACCATTTATTGCTGTTGTTATAGTCGTAGACCGTCAGATAAGACTTTTCAAAGTTGGTATATGTTGTACCATCCAGCTTGTATTCGCTTTCCTTCAGGTCGTTGACATTGACCGTCATTGCCAGCTCGTCGATACCGTCCATATCCACGTCGCCGACTTCCATATCAACGCTCAGATGCGCGCGCAGCTCGTTATCGCCGTTGCCGTCGTGGTACAGCATTGCTTTCAGCGCGTCTCGGCCGCCGTCAATGACGTCACCGAGGTTGATTACTCGACCCTTGTCAGTCAGTGTGTCGCCGCTGAACGTATACTCCTTAATGCTGTCTACCGTATCCGTACTCTTGTTGTTGCCCGGCGTGTAGACCATCAGGGTGTCCTTGCCGTCGCCGTCAAAATCGCCTGCGGTCAGACTCAGCATAGCGCGGGTCTGGTAGAATTTCAGTTTCTTGATGTACTCACTGTCGCCACCGCAAACATCCATAACATCAGACACCTTGCGGTCCTTGTTGGTGACATACAGCTTGAGCCGCTTTGCGTTCTTATCGAACACCAGATTAGCGATGTACTCATCCTTGCCGGTGCCGTTCGGATCAAACGCCACAGTCGCAATGCGCTCGGCATTGCCGACATCGGTCGAGTTGCTCCACCGAAACGTAGACATCTGCTTGCCCTTTCCTTTGACTGCGCCCTCGTATGTCGTCTGGAACTCATCCGAGTCCACGCCGGCTACAACCAACTCGTGGTTCTGGAACAGCGGAACCCATCCCAGCGTGCCGTACGGGTTATTACGAAGTGTGGCTGTGTCTTTTATGCCCGTTTTTTCTTCCGTGGGCAGACCAAAGCCGTCTTTTGCTGCTGCAGTATCCGCTGCCGCCGCCTGCGGCAGCACGATCTGCGGCAGCAGACCTGCCAGCATACTGCATATCAGCAGCAAACTACAAATTCGTTTTTTCATTTTTCTTCCTCCTTGCCTTATGAAATAAACGGTTTCCACGGCTTTCCCCTTGCTTTACTGCGGAGCACCGTCCGAGGATACAGGTATTTCACCGTACTTTCAGTATAAGGGCAAAAAGGCGGCGGACGGCGAAGGTACCAAATTTGTTACCTTCGCCGTCCGCTGTAAATATTCAATTATTGCTCCTCGAGCCGATATCCGCTGCTGCGGTACGAATTGACCGTGACCCTCGCATTCTCGCCGCCGAGCTTCTGCTTAAGCCGTGAGATCGTCATGCGCACGGCATGCGGGTCGGCTCCCATCGGCTGCTGCCAGACCGCCTCATACAGCTCCTGCGCGCTGACGCTGCGGTTCGGGTGCCGCGCCAGATACAGCAGCGCCGCAAACTCCTTCTGTGTCAGGTTCAGGTCGGTCTCTCCGATGTACGCGCGTCCGCTCAGCAGATTCATCTGCAGCGGGCCAAGCCGTACTGCGCGTTCCTTCGGGTGCGCCGCACGCAGACGCGCTTCCACGCGGGCCATGAACACCTCCAAATCATACGGCTTTGTCAGATAATCGTCTCCGCCTGCGGTCAGACCCTTGACGATATCCTCGTTTTCGCCCATAGCGGTCAGGAACAGGATCGGCACATCGTATTCCTGCTTGATCTCGCGGCACAGCGCCACGCCGTCGCCGTCCGGCAGAAGAATATCCAGCACGATCAAGTCCACCGCGTGAAAGCACAGCAGCTCCCGGCACTTGTGTGCGGTTTCTGCCTGCAGGGTGCGGTAACCGCGCATGTGCAATGCCGCGTCGTTGATCGCCATGATGTGCGGATTGTCCTCCACCAGCAAAATCAGTTTATCTTCCACAATCGTTCTCTCCTTGTGTTTTGAGCGGCTTTTTCGGCAGTTCGAGCCGGAACACCGTGCCGTCTGCATCGGTATGCTCCACCTCGAGCGAGCCGTGGTGAATCTTCATCGCGTCCGCGCAGATCGTCAGGCCGATACCGCTGCCGCCGCCGCCGCTGCAGCCCTTCTCAAAGATATGCGGCAGCAGGTCGGGCGCAATGCCGCTGCCGGTGTCGCTCACGCGCAGGCACACCCGCTCGCCCTCGTCCGTAATGCGGTAGGCAATCACGCCGTTCTCCGTGTGGCGATTGGCATTGACCGTCAGGTTGATGAGCACCTGCAGCAGCATTTCCGGATTGCCCCAGAGCGCAATACCGTCTCCGCTGTCGCTTTCCAGCCGGTTGTGCTTTTTTTCCAGCATGGGACGGCATACATCCGCCGCACCGGACAGCAGCTGCGCCGCGTCAATGACGCCCATCTCAATATCGGGTGAACCGCCGTTGGCGAGGTCGATCAGCCGCGATACGAGCGCAGAAAGCCGCTGCGCTTCGGACGAAATGGTCTGCATGTGTTCATGCGCGCTCGCACCGACCGCTCCGGTGCCAAGCTGCCAGTCGGTCAGCTGCGCGTAGCCGCTCATGACCGTGAGCGGTGTTTTCAGTTCATGCGCCATCTGGTGCAGAAATTCGCTTTTCAGCCGGTTGAGCTGGGTCAGCACCTCGCGCTGACGGCGGCTCTCGGACAGCTCCTGTTCCCGGCGGTTGATCTTCAGGCTGATGGCTCCCGCAATCAGGAACACGAACACCAGCAGATACGGCGGCGCTGCTCCGTGGCGCGTGATGGTCGTCACGATGCGGCCAAATACCGCCTCGTACACGTTCGAGCCGAACAACAGCAGATAGCCGAGCAGAACAAGCACATCGTCCCGTTCAAACCGCCGGATACGCCAGAACCGCCGAATCAGCTGCACAACCAGATACAGGAAAAACGGCGTCGAGAGATAGTACCCGATTTTACTCAGCGGTGCGATATCCTGCGTCGGCAGGATAAAATGCGCCGCCGCCAGCACGGCATACAGCGCCGCATAGCACCGCACAACGATTGGCTTCGCCAGTTTTTCGTACAGACTTTGCAGCAAAAGCAGCAGAAAACACGGCTGCAGCGTAATCATCAGCACCAGAAACCGATATGCGACTGCCCAGTTGTAGTTTGCAGGCAGCAGATGCAGCACATAGAAATTCTGGTCGCGCAGACCGAGCAGCACACAGATGACCGCGAGGAAAACATACTTGATCTCGCCCTGAAATACCACAAACAGCAGAAAATACATGCCGAACAGGCACAGCGAACCGCCAAGCACCAGTGAATACAGATTCCGGCTTCGACGCATGCGGTCGATGTTCTCCGCGGTGGACAGGTGCATCTGCGTCAGACCGCCGCCTTCGCGGTGCACGAAATTCGCGTACTGGCAGACCACCTCGACCGTGCCATCCTCGCCGGTGTAAATCGGTATGAGCATATAGTCGATGCGCGGCTCAGACTCCGCCGCAGACGCCCCCACCTTGCCGATTTCGAGCACTTCACTGCCGTTTACCAGCACACGCGTGCTGTAATCGAATGAGTAGCCGCCGAGTGTCAGGTATTGTTTCGGCTGCGCGTGTATTTTCAGCCGATATGAGCCGTATGGAATGGATTCATTGCGTTCTCCCGGTTGGGCAGCGTCCAGCTCTGCGCCGCTGCCGAGTACCTCAGGATAGAACATCCATTCACCGTCTATCTCATATACCGCCGACGAAAAATCCGCTGATGTTGCATCCAGTACGCCGTCCTGCGCTTCCATTGCGCTGAAATCTCCCGATCGGTTAGAAAACAGCAGCATCAGCAGCACAAAAACCAGCAGGATAGCCGCCGTTATCGAGATATAGCGCATTCGTTCGTTCTTCATGGGCAGCTCCCCCTTCAAATCTCATTATAGGAGAAATCTTCAGTTTCTGCAAGATAGGAGTGAGAATGAAACCGCCTGTGCAGCAGCAAAGTATCCGGCACTGCGTAGAGGTAAAGAAATGGGAGCACACTGTGCTCCCCTACGATAGAAAAAATCCTCTGCCGTTCCCCTTTTTCACAGCGGTCGCCGCTCTCTGATTTTCGCCATGCCCTCTAAGGGAAAGGGGTGAAAATCAGAGGGTGGAAACCGCAGGTGTCTACCCTCTTGTGCCCCTGCCGGGTAGGCAAGTTTCGTTCGCTTCGCAAGCGTCAAACACCCATTCCTAACCGGTTAAGCAAAGAAAAACCGGCCGCTCACGCAGCCGGTTTCAATTTCACAAAATACAGGGAATGTTATTCCTTGTTCAGCGCCTCCAGACGAGCCTTATTCGCTGCGATAACCTTTTCCTGTACCGGAACCGGTGCCTCATCGTAGCGCTCGAACTGGGAAACAAACGAGCCTCTGCCCTGCGTCATGGAGCGCAGCTTGATCGCGTAATCGCCAAGCTCTGCCATCGGGCACTCGGCTACAATCTCCTGCTTGCCGCCGTCGAGCGGATTCATGCCCATGATGCGGCCGCGGCGCTTGTTCAGATCGCCGATAACATCGCCCATGTAGGAATCCGGGATAACAACCTTGAGCGAGCAGACAGGCTCGAGCAGAACCGGATTTGCCTGCGGGATACCAGCCTTGTAGGCCAGACGGGCCGCCATCTTGAAGGACAGCTCGTTGGAGTCTACATCGTGGTAGGAGCCGTCGAGCAGGGTTGCACGCAGGCCAACCATCGGATAGCCGGCCAGAACGCCGTGCTCCATCGCCTCGCGGATGCCCTTATCAACTGCCGGATGGAAGTTCTTCGGTACGGAACCGCCGAAAATCTTCTCCTGGAACAGGTAATCGCCCTCGGCATACGGTGCAAATTCCATCTTAACGTGGCCGTACTGACCATGGCCGCCGGACTGCTTCTTATGCTTGCCTTCTACCGTAACAGCCTTGCGGATCTTCTCGCGGTACGGAACGATCGGATCGGTCAGCGTAACCTCTACGCCAAACTTATCCTTCAGCTTGGAGCACAGAACGTCCAGATGAATATCGCCGGCACCGGAGATCAGGTGCTGCTTGGTTTCCGGGTTAAACTCTGTATCGAAGGACGGATCCTCGTCACGCAGACGAGCAAGACCGGTGGAGATCTTCTCCTCAACGCCCTTTACCTTAGGCGCGATTGCCTGCGTGTAGCACGGCGGCGCAATCTCGATCGACTCAAGCTCAACCTTGCGAACGCTCATCGAAAGCGTATCGCCGGTCTTGGTGGTAACCAGCTTGGAAACGGCGCCGATGTCGCCGCAGCCGATCACCGGAACCTCGGTCGTCTTTTTGCCGCATACGGTGAAGATGTGACCCATCTTCTCGTTTGCATCGGCACGCTTGTTGACCAGCGTCATATCCTGCTTGACCTCGCCGGACATAACCTTAAAGTAGGAGAAACGGCCATACTGGTCAGCGACCGTCTTAAATACAAATGCACAGGCAGAGCCGTTCGGGGTGCAGTTGATCTCAATCAGCTCGCCCTTTTCGTCCTCGCAGATCTCAACCGGCTTTTCATCGGGAGACGGCATGTAGTCCGCAATGCCCTTGAGCAGTGCGTAGGAGCCGATACCGGTTGCAGCAGTGCCGCAGAATACCGGCGCGAGAACCAGATCCTTCACACCCTGACGGATACCGGCGATCAGCTCTTCATCCGAGAACTCCTCGCCTGCGAAGTAACGCTCCATCAGGTCCTCAGACAGCTCGGCGATGTTCTCGCACAGTGCTGCACGGTGCTGGTCGATACGGTCCTTCATGTTGTCCGGGATCGGGATCTCGACACGCTTGTTGCCTTCCATGCGGTACGCCTTGCGGATAACGCAGTCCACAATGCCGACGGTATCGCGGTTGCCCTCAAAGATCGGGACAACGATCGGCGCTACCGATACGCCGAACTGCTTCTGCAGCTTGTGCAGAGAGTTATAGTAATCCGAGTTTTCCTCGTCGATCTTGGAGATGTAGAACATACGCGGCATTGCGTGCTCCTCACAGTGAGCCCATGCCTTTTCGGTGCCGACGCCCGGGCCGGACTTGCCGGTTGCGACGATGAGTGCGGACTCCGCAACGCGCAGTGCGCACTGCACTTCACTTTCAAAATCAAAGAAACCCGGGGTATCGAGCAGATTGATCTTGCAGCCGTTCCACTCTACCGGCGCTACAGCCGTGGAAATGGAAAACTTGCGCTTGATCTCTTCGGGATCAAAGTCACAAACCGTGTTGCCGTCCGCGATCTTGCCAACGCGGTCGGTTACACCGGCGATATTGAGCAGGCTCTCGACCAGCGAGGTCTTGCCGTCGCCGCCGTGACCCATCAGACATACATTACGGATCTTGTTAACCGGATAATTCGCCATAGTTTATATTACACTCCCCTGCCCTAACCTGTTATCGTGCCCTGCCGGCACGTTATACTCCTGGGCGCTTTGTTTCGTGGGAGCGATCCTCTCTTTGCGGGATCGTTTCCCTTCTTCGTTATTATACACCATATAAGTCAGGTATGCAAGCTGTTTTTTGTGCAATTTTCATGTAGCATTTTTCACAACGCCGTCGAATAACAGCGGCGGCCACTTAGTGCACGTTTCGCACACATTCTGATAAAAAATCCGAATTTTCCTTTGTTTTTTGCATTTCCGGAAGATTTTCAGCAAAATCGCTCGTTTTTGTTTACTTCTTACAAATAAAATGATATAATTTTAGTGCTACTTCACAAAGGAAGAAAAAAACGCCCTTCGTATAATCTGACAAAGGGAAGCCTGTGACGGCATTTTGCACAGCTGTCCGTTCTGCCGATCTCAGGCAAATTCTGCCGCAGTTTTACAACACGATAGAAACCTTTGCCGCCGGTCAAGCATTTTATGCGGTATCTCGAATACCGCAGTAATTGAGAATGGAGAATTAACGCAACGGTTTCATTCTCCATCCTCAATTCTCCGTTTCCATAAAAAAGCCGCTTACCTGTCGGTAAGCGGCTTTGGGCTTCTTTAGTTCAGGAAATCCTTCAGCTTCTTGGAGCGCGACGGATGACGCAGCTTACGCAGCGCCTTTGCCTCAATCTGGCGGATACGCTCGCGAGTTACGTTGAATTCCTTGCCAACCTCCTCGAGGGTGCGGGTATGGCCGTCCTCGATGCCGAAGCGCAGGCGCAGAACCTTTTCCTCACGCGGCGTCAGAGTTTTGAGCACCTCGACGAGCTGCTCCTTGAGCAGCATGAAGGAGGCCGCCTCTGCCGGTTCCGGCGCGTCGTCGTCCGGGATAAAGTCGCCGAGGTGAGAATCCTCCTCCTCGCCGATCGGCGTCTCGAGCGATACCGGCTCCTGCGCGATCTTCAGAATGTCGCGCACACGGTCAACCGGCATGTTCATCTCCTTGGCGATCTCCTCCGGGCTGGGATCGTGGCCCAGCTCCTGCAGCAGCTGGCGGGAAACGCGGATAACCTTGTTGATGGTCTCAACCATGTGTACCGGAATACGGATCGTACGCGCCTGATCCGCAATCGCACGGGTGATTGCCTGACGGATCCACCACGTTGCGTAGGTAGAGAACTTAAAGCCCTTGGTGCTGTCGAACTTCTCAACTGCCTTGATCAGACCGAGGTTGCCCTCCTGGATCAGATCGAGGAACAGCATGCCGCGGCCGACATAGCGCTTTGCAATGGAGACAACCAGTCGCAGGTTCGCCTCAGCCAGACGCTTCTTGGCACGGTCGCCGAGCTTGATATCCTTCTCAAGCTGTGCGCGCTCCTCCGCCGGAATGGCATCGCCTTCGTTTGCGATACGCTCTGCGGCCTCGTTGCCCTTCTGCATGCGCTCTGCGAGCGTTACCTCCTCCTCAGGAGACAGCAGATCGACCTTGCCGATCTCCTTCAGATACATGCGGACCGGATCGTCAATGGCGAACGTCTCAGCCATGGCAGAGGTATCGACCAGTTCTTCCTCCGGAACCTCTTCCACTTCCTCCGGCTCAAAGGAGTCGTCATCGTCACCGATGACCTTCTCCAGCACACCGTTCGTCTCAACCTCGATGCCCATGGTCTCGAGCGTCTCGTACACCTTGTCGATGTCCTCACTCGACAGCTCCAGATGGCTCAGTGCATCCGAAATCTCCTTGAGCGTCAGGCGGCCGTTCTTCTTGCCAAGCGCGAGCAGGTCGCGCAGGATCTGCTGCTGTGCTGCCTGCTGCTCCTGTGCGTTTGCGGCTGCATTTGCGTTTGCTTTCGTCATATCGTTTGTCCTCCCGCGTTTTGTTTTTTGATGCGTCCGAATGTAAGCAGCGGGTCCTCTCCCGCCTGCGTAATGGTTCCATCCTTGACGCGCTGCATTCGTATGGTGTTTATGTATTCCTGCAGTTCCCCTCGATGCTCTCCGGCCGGAATGCCGGGCTCGAGTATCGCGGACAGCAGGCTCATTTCGTTAGGCTCCAGCCATCCCTCAAAGGACAGCACATCGACCATCTGGTCGTTTTGGTTCAACTCGAGCACGCGCTCGTATATCTTACGCAGCACCGGTGCGGAAAACCACGCCGGCTGCAAGTCCTTTTCGGCAACGGCAATCAATTTCTGGTCCGAGAACAGAAGTCTAAGCACGTTCTCCTCAGCCTTTGCGGATTTCATATCGGTATACGCCAGCGACCTGTCTTTCGGCTGCGCCAGTCCGACCGGAGAGCGTATCTCACGCCGTTCGGCGGCCTTTCGCCGCTTGCGCTGGATGCCGAGTTCACGCCGAACCTCAACGTTCATGGCTTCGGCGGTCACGCCTGCCATCTTGGCGGCACGTCCGGCGTAGACCTCACGTTCGATGGTGCTCTCGATGCCGGCGAGCATCCGTGCTGCATCTCTGAGGAACAGTACGCGTGCTTCATCGTCCTCAAGGTCGTACTTTGCGGCAATCTGCTCAATGCGGAACGCGTTGTGATCCTCGCTTCGCTCGATCAGGCTACGGAACGCATCCGCGCCGCGTGCCTTGATGAATTCATCCGGATCCTTGGCCCCCGGAATACGCAGCACCTTGACCTGCAGATCACATTTTTTCAGGATGTCGATCGCGCGCTGTGCCGCCGCCTGACCGGCTCCGTCCGCGTCATACGAGATGACAATGCGGTCGGTGTGCCGCGCGATAATGCGCGCCTGCTCCTCGGTCAGCGAGGTGCCAAGCGATGCAACCGCAGAATCAAATCCCGCCTGATGCAGCGCGATGACATCCATATAGCCCTCGGCTAAGATAAAATAATCGTTCTTCGTGCTTTTTGACAGGTTGAGCGCAAACAGATTGCGGCTCTTGTGGAAGATCGGCGTTTCCGGCGAGTTCAGGTACTTCGGCTTGGAATCATCCAGCACACGGCCGCCGAATGCGATCACATGACCGCGCACGTCGATGATCGGGAACATGACACGGTTGCGGAACCGGTCGTAAATATGTCCCTTTTCGCTGCGGCTGACCAGACCGGCATCCATGAGTTCCTCGCGCGTGTAGCCTTTGGCCGTCATCGCGTCAATGAGCGCGTGGAAGGAATCCGGTGCATAGCCGAGTCCGAAGCGGTTCATCGTCCTTCGGGACAGACCTCGGTTGATAAAATACTGCTGTGCGGTTCGGTTTTCCGGCCGCCAGAGTGTGTCATAATAATAGCGTCCGGCATCCCTGCAGAGCGCGTACAGACGCTCTCTGTGGCGCGCCGCTTTGCGCTCGGCTTCGCCCTGTTCGGGTATCTGCATGCCCGCCCGCTCGGCGAGATAGCGTACCGCATCCGGGAAGGTCAGACCTTCCGCCTTCATAATAAAGGTGATGACACCGCCGCCTGCGCCGCAGCCGAAGCAGTGAAAAATCTGCTTGTCCGGCGAGACCGAAAACGAACCGGTTTTCTCGTTGTGGAAGGGGCACAGACCGAAATAGTTCGCGCCGCTCTTTTTCAGCTGCACATATTGCGAAACGATCTCTACAATGTCGTTCCGCGCGGACAGCTCGTCCAGAAATATACGGTCAAACGGCATTTCGTGTCCCTCCTTCCCTATTTATCGAACGAAAACGAATATATGATACCCATTTTCGTTAATCCTCAATCTTATTCCAGCTTTTCGGAATAAACAAATTCTTATAGACCGCTATCGAGTAGCGGTCGGTCATGCCTGCAACATAGTCGCACGCAATCCGCTCGAGCGCCTCCCCCCGGGCCTGCAGCACGAAGTAATCGTCCGGCAGCTCGTCAGGATGCTCGATAAAATATTCGTACAAACTGCGCAGCATGGATTTTGCGCGTTTTTCCTCACGCTGTGCGGCCGTGCCGTGGTACACATGATCGAACATGAACTGCCGCAGCTCCATCATGTCCTCGTGCATCTGCTCGTCCATGCCGATCTCCAGATACCGCTGACCGTACTCGATCATCGCCGTCACCAGCGTATCAATGCGCTTGCCGTGCGTCCCACCCAGGCGTTTTCTCAAATGCTGCGGAATATCGCTCTCGCGGATAATGCCCGCGCGTACCGCGTCGTCAATATCGTGGTTGATATAGGCAATGCGGTCGGCAAAGTGGATAATGCGGCCTTCCGGCGTACTCGCCTTGCGCCTGCCGGTATGGCAGACAATGCCGTTGCGCACCTCGCGCGTAAGGTTCAAATCCTCGAGCACATCCACCACGCGCAGACTCTGCTCGTTGTGCCGAAACCCGAACGGACAAACCTCATCGAGTGCCGCCTCTCCGGCGTGACCGAACGGCGTGTGCCCGAGATCATGTCCGAGCGCGATCGCTTCGGTCAAATCCTCGTTGAGTCCGAGCGCCCGCGCGATTGTCCGCGCAATCTGCGCGACCTCAAGCGTGTGCGTCAGCCGAGCACGGTAGTGGTCGCCCTCCGGCGAGATAAATACCTGCGTCTTGTTGCCCAGCCGCCGGAACGCCTTCGAGTGGATAATGCGGTCCCGGTCGCGCTGAAAGCAGGTGCGGTACGGACACGGTTCCATCGGGCGCAGCCTGCCTGCGGAGCTGTCCGCAAAGGTCGCCCACGGCTCAAGCACCGCGTGCTCGCGCTGTTCGTTCTGCTCTCGAATGGTCATATGTACCGCCTCCTCAGCCTCGGAGAATCCGTCACATAATAGTTATACGAAACGAAATCTGAAAATCCTCTTTTTTTCACAAAAATTTTTTCAGAATTTTGTGAGCCTTGCAAGCCGGTATTTACTTGACACGCCGACCCATGAATCGGGTCTCCATGACCTCGGCGTAGACCTGCCCTGCCGTGGCTTCGGCGAGCGCTTGATTGAGCTTGTCCTCCCGACCGGCGGGCAGCGTCACGGTCAGCGTTACATCCGCGCCGTAGTCGGTCTCCTCGACCGCGCAGTCGTGGTCCGGCAGCAGGTGCAGAATAATCTCGTACAGATTGTACGGGCACGCGATGAGCGCCACCGTGTACAGGCTCATTCTCTGCACACCGGCCGCCGCGACAGCCACCTGCGCGCCCTGCGTGTACGCGCGGACCAATCCGCCCGTACCGAGCAGAATGCCGCCGAAATAGCGCGTAACAACGCAAACGCAGTCGGTCAGGTTCTCGTGACGCAGAACCTCGAGGATCGGCATGCCTGCCGTGCCCTGCGGTTCTCCGTCATCCGAGTAGCGCATCACATTGCCTTCACGGAGAATGTAGGCGTAGCAGTTGTGTGTCGCGTCCCAGTAGGTCTCGCGCATCTCCTTTATCTTCGCTACCGCCTCCTCGGCGGTTTCGACGTGCCACAGCCGTCCGGTGAACTTGGAGCGTTTTTCTTCAAATTTGTCCTCGCCGTAATCGGCAAAAGGCACAAAGTAGTCTTTTTCCATCAGCAAATCCTTAAATAATCAGGAATTAGTAGTTAGTAATTGCGGTATCGCGCCATGCGCGATGATTCAAAATGCGCTTCGCGCACCTTAATTTCTAATTCCTCATTACTAATTACTCATTATCCATAATGTATGTCGAAACTCTGCCGTAGGTCTTATCATCCACGACCGCCTCGACAATCGTGCCTTCCGCGGCATAGTCGGTCGAGTCGATCTGTGCTTCGCGGTGCAGCATATCGAGCACGGCGCCGTCGCTGTACGGAATGCACAGCTTCACCTTATGCTTGCCCTTGCCGAGCGCCTTTTCGATGGCAGTCAGCAGGTCGTCAACGCCCTCGCCGCTCTTTGCGGAAATCTTCACACCCTCATCCGGCCGAATGAACGGAATGACGTCCGGGTCGCACTTATCCGCCTTGTTGTACACCATCACACGCGGAATATCCTGTGCGCCGAGCTGTGCCACAACCTTATCCACAGTCTGTGCATGAATCTGCCAGTTTTCGTCCGAAACATCCACAACGTGCAGCAGCAGATCGGCATACGCCAGCTCCTCGAGCGTGGCCTTGAACGCCGATACGAGATGATGCGGCAGCTTGCGAATAAAGCCTACGGTATCGGACAGGAGAATTTCCTGCGTGTCCGAAATGCGCTTTTTGCGCGTAGTCGGGTCGAGTGTATCGAACAGACGGTCGTTCGCCTCGATGCCCGCACCGGTCAGGGTGTTCAGCAGTGTGGACTTGCCCGCGTTCGTATAGCCGACAATGGCAACCAGCGGCAGCTCGGCCTTTTTGCGCTGACGGCGCTGCACAGAGCGCACCTGCCGCACCTGCTCCAAATCACGGCGCAGCTTGTCGATGCGGCTGCGGATGTGACGGCGGTCGCTCTCCAGCTTGCTCTCACCGGGTCCGCGCGTGCCGATGCCGCCGCCGAGACGGCTCATCGCCTTGCCCATACCCGCCAGACGCGGCAGAATGTACTGGTACTGCGCCAGTTCGACCTGCAGCTTGCCTTCGCCGGTGCGCGCACGCTGCGCGAAAATATCGAGGATGAGCGCCGAGCGGTCGAGTACCGTGCGGCCGGTCAGCTCCTCCAGATTGCTCATCTGCGACGGCGACAGCTCGTTGTCGAACAGGATCAGACTTGCGTCGTTCATCTCGGCAAGCTGCTTGACCTCTTCCGCCTTGCCCTCACCGATAAACGTGCGGGCATCCGGCGCCGGACGGCGCTGCAGCGTCATCGCAACAGCCTCTGCACCGGCAGTCTCCGCCAGCGCGCGCAGCTCGTCCATCGTGCGCTCGTCCGCATCCTGATCGGCGTTGAAGCTCGGACACGACAGACCAACCAGAACCGCCCGTTCGATCTGCTTTTCTTCTGTTTGATTGGTAAACGGCATGGAAAATTCCTCCTTGCTGTTAAATTATCCTCTGTATTTATTACACCCAAACGCAAAACCGTACAAGACTTGATTTTCCGTCTGTTTTGTGGTAATATAAGGGTAGAAAAAGTGAATCTTTTTTCCGTCACGACCAGTCGTGGCGGATTTTTGTTATATAGAAAATGCCCTATCGTTGTAAGTCGACGCACCCTGCGGTAACATTCGTTATCAAATTAAACTCGTAGTTGCCGTCCATAGCCACCAGACCAACGAGTTGCGCGGCACAGATATGCCGCGCCTGCGCAGACTAAACCTTCTGTGTAGCAGTACGGTATCCTAGAACTGCGAATCGGTCGAGTAATGGACGCGCAATGCGCGCCCCTACAGACGGGTAACCCGACTGCCGTTCCCCTATTTCGGAGCGGTCGCCGGTCTCTGGTCTGCGCCAAGCTAAGAAACAAAGGGAAACGGGAGTTAAGAGGGTAGAAACCGCAGGTGTCTACCCTCTTGCCCACCGCCGTGGGTACGGCGAATCTCCTGCCGTCCGCAGACGGCAACTCTCCGCTGAGGTTCAGCGAAAAACTTTCCGCCCGGACAGGATGAACCGCCTGCGCGGTTCAAGCGCACCAGACCGCCTGTACCGCAAACACCCTTCCGCAATCTGAAAACAGATAACGAAAAAGCCACCGAAAACACGTTTCGATGGCTTTTCACATTACTTGTCCAGATTGAAACGCTTCTTGAAGCGATCAACACGTCCGCCGGTGTCTACCAGCTTCTGCTTACCCGTGAAGAAGGGGTGGCACTTGGAGCAAACGTCAACGACGATGTTCTCCTTGGTGGAGCCGGTCTCAATGACATTGCCGCAGGCACAGCGGATCGTGGTCTGCTTGTAGTCGGGATGGATGCCCTGTTTCATGTTGTTTCACCTCTTTCCACGGATATGTTTACATATCTCCAACAGTCGTAAAATTATCTTACCACATGTTTTCCGAAAATGCAAGCATTATTTTTCATAAATCAGATTTTCTTCTTTCCAGCCCTCGAGCACGGGAATCATGGAAGCGGCAAGCTGCTTTGCGCCTGCCAGATCGTGCAGTAGATAATTACCGCACTCAATGCGGCTCGCACCCGGAATCTCGCCCTCGTAAGCGGCGATAAACGCCATGCTCTCCTGCACGAGCGCAATCGCGTCCGACGGCTTCATATCGCGCACAAGGAAGTAGAAGCCGGTCTGACAGCCCATCGGACCGCAGTAGATGATCCGATCGGCAAACTTCGAGTTGCGCGCATACGTTGCAAACAGGTGTTCAAACGTGTGACCCGCCGCAGGCTGGATGTAAGTACCCGCATTCGGGTACACCATTCTGATATCATAGGTGGTGATGTCGCCGTCGATACGCGAGGTATACATACCCGGCTTCAGTTTATCATGGTTTACTTCAAAGCTGGCAATTCGTTTCATGCCTTTGCCTCCTTCTCTACATCAAGGAACCGCAGTTCCGAGCGGTATTCGCGCCAGAGCAGAATATACGAGATAAAGAATGCTGCGATTTCTGCAATCGGGAATGCATACCATACCGCATTCAGGCCAAACTGCTGACCCAGAATCCACGCCGCCGGAAGGATAACGACCAGCTGACGGCAGACAGACACGATCAGGCTGTTCATGCCGCGTGCGGTGGCCTGAAACAGCGTGGAGTTGATGATGCCGAACGCCGCGCCGAGGAACGACAGGCTGATGGTCTTGAGCGCCGGAACGCCGACCTCAATCATCTCCTGTGCTGCCGCTGCATCGGACTTGTCCACAAACAGCATAAGCATCTGCTCGGGCAGCAGCTGGAACAGCACCAGACCAAGCGCCATAATGACGACAGCCGCCGTCAGCGTGATCTTGTATGCCCCCATCAGACGCTTGCGGTTGCGTGCACCGTAGTTGTAGCCCATAACCGGCAGCGCACCCTGATTGAGTCCGAATACCGGCATAAAGACGAAGGTCTGCAGCTTGAAATACACACCGAGTACGTTGACCGCCGTCTGCGAGAAGGCGATCAAAATGCCGTTCATGCCCGCTGTCATAACAGAAACGACGCTCTGCATGACAATACCCGGCAGACCAACGCGGTAAATATCCTTGATCGTCTGTCCGCGCCACTTGAACTCGCGCATGTTGACATTCAGCACCTTCTGTTGACGGAACACGCCCCACAGACCAAGCGCCATGCCGAAGATCTGGCCGATAACGGTCGCGAGCGCCGCACCGCGAATACCCATCTCCGGGAACGGACCGATACCGAAGATCATCAGCGGGTCAAGGATGATGTTGATGATCGCACCGGTCAGGCCCTGACACATCGGGATGATCATGTTGCCGCCGGACTGCTGGATCTTCTCGCACATCATCGAGATCATAACAAAAATACTCATGCCGACCGCAAGGTGCGAATACTGGATAGCGTAAGCCGAAACCGCCTCGCTCGCACCGAATGCGCCGACGAATACACCCGAAAATCCCCAGCCGAGGATGAAGAATGCGATGCCGCCAACAACCGCCAGCGCAACGCCGTGCTCTGCCGCCGAGTCCGCGTGCTTCTGGCGCTTTTCGCCCAGACGGCGTGCGATCAGCGAGTTTACGCCGACACCAGTGCCGACACCGATCGCCACGACCAGCATCTGCAGCGGATATACGAGCGAAACCGCCGCCAACGCATCCTGCGAATACTTGGCCACGAAGATACTGTCTACGATGTTGTACAGCGCGTTGATGATCATGGAGATCATCGCCGGCAGTGCCATCGAAAAGATCAGCGGACCCATTTTCGCGGTGCCCATTTTATTCTGTTGTTCCAAAAATTCCAGCCTCCCAACGTAAAAGGAAGCCGCGTTAGGATTCCTAACGCAGCTCCATACTCTCTTTCCTATATATAATAGGATATGATGCGTTATATTGCAAGTGTTTTTTACAGTTTTCCGGCAAGTTCGGCAAAGGAATGCTCGACGAACACATCGCTGACCTGCCGGAGCGTGTCTTCGCCCTCCGCGTAGGCGGGTTCGGCCATGCCGCAGAGCGCAAAACCGGCTTTTTTCGCCGTTACGCCCGCATACGGCGCGTCCTCAAACACCATGCACTCGCCTGCTGTCAGACCGAGGCGCTTTGCTGCTTCGAGATAAATGTCCGGCTCGTACTTGGGCACGCCCACATCCTCGATGGTGAGCATGAACTCGAAATATTTCATCATGTCGCGGTCGATGAGCGCCTTCTCCGCGTGGCGGCGTGCCGTCAGCGTAGCGATGGCCATTTTGACGCCGCGTGCGCGCAGACCTTCGAGAAAGTCGATTACACCGTCCTTGGGCTTTGCAATCGTCTCGTAGCGGGAGGTAATCAACTCGTCCATGCCGTCGAGCATCTGCTGACGGGTCAGCGGCAGATTCGGATAGCGTTTCAGAAAATACTCCGCAACCTGCGGCTGAGAAAAACCCTCGCATACCGCGTAGTCCGCGTCTGTGATGTGAACGTCGAACTGCGCAAGGTAGCGCTGTGTCAGTCGTTTCCAGACCGGCATGGAGTCCAAAAGCGTGCCGTCCATGTCGAAAATTGCACCTTTGAAATTCTGCATTGGTTTTGTTCCTTTCGAGAACGTATATCGTAGGGCGTGACGACCTCGGCACGCCGCCTTTTCAGCAACTGCACATGATTTACACGGCGCGCCGAGTCGTCGCGCCCTACGGATGGTTGGTTATTTGGTTTTTCGGTCGATATATCTCGGCTGGAGCTTGGAATAGATGATCTTCTGCTCACTGTACAGGCCGTAGTACCCGGAGAGCATGTACGCGATGGCGATGACCAGCGCAAACAGCGCAAGGCTCTGACCTCCGAACAGCTCATACGCCAGCAGGATAGATGTAAGCGGCGAATTTGTCACGCCGCAGAACACGGCCGTCATACCGAGACCGGCCGCAAAGGACGGCGCCAGACCGAAAAATCCGCCGTAGGCGGCGCCAAAGGTTGCGCCGATGAACAGCACGGGCACGATCTCACCGCCCTTATAGCCGACGCCGATGGTAATCGCCGTCAGCACCAGCTTGAGGAAAAACGTCTCGTATGCCGCGTGACCGGCAATCGCGCGTTCAATGACCTGCATGCCTGCACCGTTGTAGTCGCGCGTGCCGAGCAGCAGGCTGATGAGCACCACGACCGCGCCGCCAACCGCAATGCAGGCGTACTGGTTCGGCAGAAAATGCTTGAACAGATGACCGATTTTATGGAAGATGATGCACACGAGCGCACTCAGTCCGGCGCAGACCACGCCGAACGCCACCAGCTTTACAATGAGCAGCACATCCGTATTTTCCGGCACACCGGAGAGCGTAAACGCGGTCGTGCCGCCGCCAAGCTGCAGCGCTACCTGATGCGCGATCACGCTCGCAAGGATGGACGGAAACAGCGCCGCGTAGTACATCACGCCCACGCTGATAACCTCCATTGCGAACACGCTCGCCGCAAGCGGTGTGCCGAACAGCGCCGAAAAGCACGCTGCCATGCCGCACATGGTGATCGTGCGGGAATCCTTGTCGTCCAGGTGCATCAGATGTCCGATATTGCCCGAAATCGCACCGCCGAGCTGCAGCGCCGCACCTTCTCGTCCGGCAGAGCCGCCGCACAGGTGGGTCAGCACCGAGGTGATAAAGATGCTCGGAGCAAGCCGCAGCCGCACCGGATGATCCTGCCGCACCGAGGTCAGGATGAAGTTGGTGCCGCGTTCAAGCGGCATATCCATTTTACTGTACCAGAACGCGATAAACAGACCGACCAGCGGCAGAAAATACAACGTCCAGCTCTGCTCCTGCCGGGTTTCGGTCGCCCATTCGAGTGCGTGCTCAAACGCCGCACCGACTGCGCCCACCACCACGCCGATAATGACTGCAAACAGGCACCACCGCGCAAACGCGCTGATATTGCGCCGCACGCGGTACCACGAACCGTACAGCCGCCGCAGCAGACGGCGTCCCGGCTTATTATTCTGAGGCATAGCGCCCCTCCCCTTCATGCGATCTCATTTCCGATAAGAATTGCCCCGCAGAGATAACCTGTGGGGCAATTTGTGAGTAAACTATGCTTATTTGCTCGTAGATGCGGTTTCCTTGAGCACAACATCGTGTGCGCCGCCCTCGACGATCGAGGTTGCGGATACCAGCGTGATCTTTGCCTTCTTCTGGAACTCCGGAATGGACAGAGAGCCGCAGTTGCACATGGTGGAACGGACCTTGCTCAGGGTCAGACCGAGGTTGTCCTTCAGCGAGCCTGCGTACGGAACGTAGGAGTCAACGCCTTCCTCGAAGGACAGCTTCTTGTCGCCGCCCATGTCGTAGCGCTGCCAGTTGCGGGCACGGGCAGAACCCTCGCCCCAGTACTCCTTCATGTAGCTGCCGTTGATGTTGACCTTGTTCGTCGGGGACTCGTCAAAACGAGAGAAGTAACGGCCGAGCATGAGGAAGTCGGCGCCCATAGCCAGCGCCAGCGTGCAGTGATAATCGTGAACGATACCGCCGTCCGAGCAAATCGGAATGTAGATGCCGGTCTCCTCGAAATACTCGTCACGAGCGGCTGCAACCTCGATCAGAGCGGTAGCCTGACCGCGGCCGATGCCCTTCTGCTCACGAGTGATGCAGATGGAGCCGCCGCCGATGCCGACCTTGATGAAGTCCGCGCCGGCCTCAGCAAGAAAACGGAAACCCTCGCGGTCAACAACGTTGCCCGCGCCGACCTTTACACTGTCGCCGTACTTTGCGCGTACCCAGGACAGAGTGCGGCTCTGCCACTCGGAGAAACCCTCGGAGGAGTCGATGCAGAGAACATCTGCGCCGGCCTCAACCAGTGCCGGAACACGCTCTGCGTAGTCGCGGGTGTTGATGCCTGCGCCGACTACATAACGCTTGTGCTCATCGAGCAGCTCAAGAGAGTTTGCCTTGTGGCTGTCGTAGTCCTTGCGGAATACCATATAAACCAGATGCTGCTTGTCGTCTACCAGCGGCAGAGAGTTCAGCTTGTTGTCCCAGATGATGTCGTTTGCGATCTTGAGGCTGGTATCTGCCGGAGCGGTGATCAGCTTGTCAAACGGCGTCATGAACTCCTCAACCTTAACGCTGCGCTCCATACGGGAAACACGGTAGTCGCGGCTGGTGACAATGCCGAGCAGCTTGCCGTTCGCGGTGCCGTCATCGGTAACAGCCATGGTGGAGTGACCGGTGCGCTCCTTCAGCTTGAGGACTTCCTCAAGGGTGGTGTCCGGCTTTACGTTGGAGTCGGATACGATGAAGCCTGCCTTGTAGCTCTTTACGCGGGAAACCATGGCAGCCTCACTCTCGATCGACTGCGAACCGAAGATAAAGGAGATGCCGCCCTCCTGCGCCAGTGCGATCGCCATACGATCATCCGATACCGCCTGCATGATTGCGGAAACCATCGGAATGTTGGCATACAGCGCGGATTCCTCGCCCTTTTTGTACTTAACGATTGGTGTGCGCAGGCTTACGTTCGCCGGCATGCACTCCGCAGAGGAATACCCCGGTACCAGCAGATATTCGTTAAAGGTATGCGAAGGTTCACTGAAATAATACGCCATTTCGTCGTTCTCCTTTTCTCCAGATAGGTCGTTTTTGATAGTTAAGTTTATTATATCCTTTTTGCCCTGTAAAGTAAAGCGGGCATATGACGGTTTTTCACGATTTTTGCCGCATGCGTGTTATGCAATCCGTGCAATAAACTGTCGCGAAACTACAGTTTCGCTGACAAGCAGGAACGGACCGTGGGCCGTTCCAAAGTCATCCGAAAGTTCCCATACGGAAACTTTCTCCCTCTCAGGGTGTAAAACCTGCGCTATCCTTGCGCGGATTCTTGGACGCGCTGCGCCGATACATGCTCCCGGTTTGCTCTCATTAAACATTTTTAAGGATAGAGGCCTACGGGCTACGAATTTGCACAGTAAATTCTATTTTATGCGCGCTATCGCGCTTAATTGATATAGCCTGTTCCTTTTCGATAGATTAGAGATAGAAAAATCCGCAGACGTTCCCGTCTGCGGATTTTTCATTTGGAAATGAGGAATGAATGATGGTGGCATATTGAAGTCCTGCGGAGCCGTCCGGTATTTTTCCGGTGCCCCTTCGCTTTTGCTGTACTCAATTTACCATCGTGCGGACGCAATGTCAATGCATGCAAATGAATCTTAACACGCTCTTAACTGCCGGGCGGTCAAATGCTGTCAGTCCTCGTCAAGCGACACCCATTCGGTATCGCCGGTGTGGAAAAAGTACAGCACGCAGGCGCGGACCGGTCTGCCGTAAATCTCATGCACGGCACGCGCGTAGGCGGCCAGCTGCGGACGGTACTGCTCGGCTCTCTCGACCGCACCGCCCTTCTTGATGCGATCGGTCTTGAAGTCAAGGATAACAAAGCCGTCCCTGGTTTCAATCAGGCAGTCGATAACGCCCTGCAGGAGCACATTTTCCTCGGGTGCGTCCGCCGCAACTGGAAAATACGTTTGCGCCGGAACAAGCACGGAGAACTTGAACTCACGCCGCACCTTATTTTCCGCCATAAAGGTTTTGTACAGGTCGGAGGCGAAAAACCGTTCGATCTTGCGTTTATCCACAGCATGCGCCTGTTCTGTGGACAAAATCTTCTTTTCCGCCAGACGGTTCAGCTCGTTTTCCACGCCGTTCGGCGCACAGGCGGCGTCAAAGTCGCAGAACTGCATGAACAGGTGGTGCGCTGTACCGATCTCGGCAGGCGTCAGCTTCTTTTCTCCCTGCTCGAACAGTGGTGCGCGCAGCTGCACTTCTTTCCGCGGCGGCGTTGTCTGCTCGGCGGCCTCGTCTGCACGGTAGCCGCGGCCGACACCGGTGGCGGTCAGCTTGCTCGGCAGCTCCGCAAGGTAAGCATGCGGGTAGTCGAAGTGCGGCTGCACGGTGCAGTCGCCGGTCACCATGTCCTCGAAACGCAGGATTTCAGTTTCCTGCGGCTGCAGGTCGCTCGGATAATACACCTTGAGCACAAACGCATCATTGTCCGTGCCGTGCCCGGGCACCTCCGGCGCATACTCCTCGCGGAAGGCACGCGCGCATGGATGCCGCAGCAGCGGTGTCAGAATCCACGCAAGCGGCGTGCGTGCCGCACCCATGGCGTACTGCGGCAGCTCGTCGAGCGACGCCAGCAGCGACCACTTTTTCAGCGAATTCCGCAGGCTGCCGGTGGCTGCCGTCAGAATCAGTTTTTCCTTGGCGCGCGTCATCGCTACATATAATACGCGCAGCTCTTCGGATATCATTTCGCGGCGCATCTGCACCGAGACTGCAATGCGCTCGGCTGTGTCGTACTGCACACCGCGGTCACGGTCGCGGCACTTACTGCCGAAGCCGAGGTTCTGGTGCACGAGCACTGGCTCCTTGAGGTCGCTGTCGTTGAACTGCTTGGCGCAGTCCGCCACGATAACGACCGGAAATTCCAGTCCTTTAGACTTGTGGATGGACAGAATGCGGACCGCACCGCCGGTGGCCTCGGCACCGACCGTCTGGAAATCCTCACCCTGCTCGAGCATGCCGCGCAGCAGGCGCACAAAGTCAAACAGGCCGCGGAAGCCCTGTCCCTCAAACGAGCGCGCCCGCTCGAAGAATGTCAGCAGGTTGCTCTGGCGCTGTGCGCCGTTCGGCAGCGCACCGTACAGGCCGAGTGCGCCGGTCTGATCGTAAATCTCCCACAGCAGGCGGTACACCGGCTGATCGCACGCAAAAGTGCGCAGAAAGTCCAGCCGCTGCAGAAAGGTTTCCACCTTCGGGAAATCCGTTCTCGACTGCAGAAGCGCGTCATAATAGCTGATCTTGCGATCCACAAGGCGAATATCTGCCAGTTCCTGCTCGGTGAATCCGAACAGCGGCGAACGCATCACACCGATAAGGTCAACGTCCTGCCGCGGGTTGTCAATGACGCTGAGCAGCGACACCATCGTGCCGACCTCGGCAGTCTCGAGCAGGCCGCCGCGCTGTTCGGCGCTGGCTGTTACGCCGATGCGCTCCAGCTCCGCAATGTAGGTCGGCGCCTTGCTTCTGGGCGAGCGCAGCAGGATTACGATATCGCCCGGCGTGACCGGACGCAGCTTTCCGGTCTGCTTATCCGTCACCGGAAAGCCTTCGTCGAGCAGCGCACGAATCCGCTTCGCGGCAAGCCGTGCTTCGAGTTCGGTCTTATCCGGCGCATCATCGTCCTCGCCGAGTCCGTCCGCGTCCACGAGCAGGACTTCGGTCTTGTACCGCTCGTTTCCGGCCTCCGGATAGTAGTCCGCACCGAGGTGCAGCGCCTCCTTGTCCGTGTACGCGAGGTCGCCCACGGTCTCGCCCATGACGGCGGCAAACAGGTAGTTGCACGCGTCCAGCACAGCCGCCCGCGAGCGGAAATTCTGCCCGAGCACGACGCGGCGCGGCTGCCCGTCGGCGGCATCCGCCGCCTCACCGAAGCTGCGGTATTTCTCAAGGAAAATGGACGGGTCAGCCAGTCGAAAGCCGTAAATGCTCTGCTTGACGTCACCGACCATGAACAGGTTGGTCTCGTCTCTGGAGAGTGCACGGAAGATGGCATCCTGCACGGCGTTGGTGTCCTGATACTCGTCCACCGCAATTTCGGTGAACTGCTCAGACATGGTTTTCGCCAGTGCGGACGGCTTGCCGTCTGTATACAGCAGACGCACGGCAAAGTGCTCCAAATCGTTGAAATCCGCAGCATTTCTCGCACGTTTCGCTGCCGTAAAGGCATCGTCAAAGGCGTTTACCATGTCAATGAGTGCGAACAGCGCGGGGGCTGTCAGGCCGCGGTCGTACTCCGCTTCTTCTGCGGTGACGGTCAGCCATTTCTCCCGAATGTTATTGGCAACGCCCTTCCACTCCTCGCGCATGGCCTTGATCTGCTCGAGGAACGCCTTGTCCTCAAATTTTCTCGCGGCCTTCAGTCGGTCAAACGAAATCGACCGGGCAGCCTTCACGCAGTCATCCCAGCTGCCGCCAAACAGTGCGTCCAGCAGATGCTCGGCCTGATTTAAGTCGCTCGTCAGCGCGGGCAGATAGTTGTCCGCCAGCTCATCAATGCCGGTCAATTCATCCACAGCCATGTGCAGAAATGCCGCACCGTGCTGTGCTGCCGACCTTGCCTGCTCGCGCAGAACACAGCCGTGCGGCGTGTCCATGCCGCGCGTGTACAACCCCGCACGCACGTCCTCAAGGAACGCCCGCGGATCGGGATGCGCCTGAATCTTCTCGTAGGTGCCGAGAATGACCTCGCCCAGCTTTTTATCGTCGCGCCCCGCCGTCAGCAGGTCACAGAGCGCGAAAAACTTCTCGTCCGCCTGCTCGTAGGCCGTGTCGAGCACTTCTTCGAGCACCTCGGCGCGCAGCAGCCTGCCCTCGTTTTCGTCCATCAGGCGGAAGTCGGGCGCGATGCCGAGCACCGCCGCCTGCTCGCGCGCGAGCGACAGGCACAGCGCATGCACAGTCGTGATTTTCGCGCGGTGCACGAGGAACAGCTGCCGCCGCAGACGGGTATCCCGCGGGTTTGCGGCTACAGCCGCACCGAGGGCCGCACCGATTCGCTCGCGCATTTCGGCTGCCGCTGCGTTGGTAAAGGTAACCAGCAGCAGGCGGTCGATATCGACCGGATCCTTCTCGTCCGTCAGCCGACGGAGTACGCGCTCGGTCAGTACGGCGGTCTTGCCCGAGCCGGCTGCCGCCGAAACCAGCAATGCGCCGCCGCGGTCGTCGATCGCAGTCTGCTGATCAGGTGTCCACTTCGGCATTGTCGTTCCCTCCTAACTGCTCCCAGAATTCCTTGTCCTTGATGTTTTTCAGCCAGCGTACCTTATCTCCGGCGGTCTCGTCGAACCGGCAGGCTGCCCGGAAATCGCACCATTCGCAATAGCTGCGGTCGGTCTTGCGCGGATCAGCTTCAATGCTGCCGTTTCGCAGAGCCTGTCCCATTTCGAGCAGCTTTTTCTGCGTATAGCGTGCCAGTCTGCCGAATTTCGCCAGATCAGCTACCGCAGACTTGGCGGCAAGCGTCGGCTCGTCCTCGCCCTTCCTGGTCTTGATAGAGACCGGAATAAACCGTCCGTCACCTTCCAGACCGTGCTCCATCGCCTCGAGCAGCGACATATCGTCGCTCAGCAGACCCGAACGCCGCAGCGCCTTGTCGCGCAGGATGCGCAGCCCGTCCTCGTCCGTGTCGCGCGCCGCATCCGGCAGCTCATCGCGTACCGGAACATACAGCACGCCTGCCGGTACGATTTCGTTCAGCTCGGCGGTCAGGCGGGCACGATAGCGGTCCAGACCCTCCTGCTGCAGCGCGTACAGATAGATGATAAGCTGCATGTTGAGTCCGTACCAGATGTCGGACAGCGAAAATGACTTTTTGCCGCTTTTGTAGTCCATAACGCGCAGATAGAGACGACCGTTTTTGATGTAGCCGTCCACGCGGTCCACCTTGCCGGAGAGCGAAACCGACACATCGCCGTCCTCACACTGCACGGGCGGCAGGTCTCCGCTGCGCGAGAAGTCCAGCTCATAGTCGATCGGCGCAAAGTCGGATACGCGCAGTTCTTCGATCACGTTGTCGAGGATCTGCTCCACGGCGCGCACCAGTCGGCGGAACAGGTACTGGAAACGCGCGGTTTTGTTCTCCAGGCCGCCCAGTTCCTCCGCGACATACTGCCGTACCGCTTCACGGCAGGCTTTGCGCACGGTCGGCTGATCGGCATGGGCAGCGCCGCCCTCGCACTTTCCCAGAGCATCCAGCGCATGCTCGAGCACATAGTGGATGAACGTGCCGGTCGAGAGCGCATCAAACTTCGCCACGCGGCGCGGCTTGGCCTTGAGACCGTACTGCATAAAGAACGCAAACCGGCAGGAATAGAACGTATCCACACGCGAAGCGGTCAGATTGAGGCTTTTTCCGTACAATCCGTCAATCGTGTGCGGACTGCTCAGCGGTCCTCTGCCGTGCCGCTGCGCCTGCGCGTTTTTGACGCGCTCATCATCCTTATAGTAGTCATAGGCAGCCCGCACGGCGGCTGTCCGGTCGCCCGAAAGATACGCGCACGCGAGTTCGACCGCCGGTCGTTCTGCCTGCAGGCGGTCACGCACGGTCTCCGTCCGGTGGGTGGAAAACGGCACATCCGGCAGCAATTCGCGCACTGTGTTTACGAAGTAGGACGGCCGCGTTTCACCGCCGCCTGCGTCGATGGTGTGATACGTCAGCAGCAGCTCGTCCGTCGGGCACGCGAGTGCTCGATAGAGCGTTTCCTGCTCCATCAGCAGGCGTTCTTCGCCGTAGGCTTTGAGTTCCACGCCGAGCGCATCCATTTTGTCGCGGTCCATGTCACTCAACAGCGAGGTCGAGGACGGGGTTTTCGGTATCAGGCCGTCGTTGACGCCCAGCAGGATGACATATTTCGCATTTTCCGTACACGCACGCTCGATGTTGCCGCAGGTCACGCGGTCGAGCGAAACCGGAATCGTACCCACATCATACTCGCCGAGCACCAGCCGGAACAGCTGCGCGAAACGGTCGAGCGTCAGCGGCATATCACCGCACACCCATGCAAACTGCTCCATCGCAGAAACCAGGATTTCCCACAGCTGGCGGTACTCGTCGGCCAGCTGCAGACGGCCCGCCTGCTCGTGTCCGGCGGCGCGGTCGGTCATGCGCTGCGGCGCATCCACCGCGAGAAGGAATGCATAGAGCGCACGCACGCAGTCACCTGCAGGCTGCTCACCTGCAAGTGCCTCGCGCAGTGCGGAGAACGGCGCGATTGCCCGTTTGCGGAGTGTGTTCAGTTCGGCAAGCTGCGCCTTCGCATTCTCGTCGATGGACAGACCATAGCCGTCCGGATGCTCGGTCCACTCGCGTTCCCATGCTCCGCCGCGGATGTTCCAGGTGAGCACATAGTTCTCTAATTTATCAATTTCGTCCCAATCCAAGCCCGCAAGTCCGGTCTTGAGACAGGAGAACAGATCTTCATATCGGAAGTGATTTCGTACCGCCTCGAGTGCATTCGTGACCAGCGCCATCGGCGGACGAGACAGCAGATCCGGCTTTTCCGCGAGGAACACCGGAATGTCGTACCGCGCCATCGCCATTGCAAGGAACGCACTGTACGGCTCGATATCGCGTGCCGCAACCACAAAATCGCGGCAGCGCGCGCCTTCGTCCCGCACCTTGCGCCGAATGTAAGCTGCCGCGTGCTCGCACTCGTCAAACGGCGAAGCCGCCTCGTACAGCCGAACGCCATCCGCACTCTCCTGCGGGGTGCGCACCGGCAACAGGCTTTCGCGTTCGAGCGCAGCCAGTCCCGCCGGTCGGGCCACCTTGCTTTCGCCCAGTTCGATGCGCTCGACCGTCTGGTTATGATGTTTTGCCATCCGGGTTAATTTCTGCACTGTTTTACAGCCGGTAAGGAAAATCTCCGGGTAATCCGTATCACAGGTTACCGCCGCAGAGAGCGGCACACCCGCTGCCAGCATGGCATCAACCACTGCACTTTCCTGCACAGTAAAGCCGAGAAAACCATCCAGATAGACCGCTGCGCCGTCCAGTGTGTGGCTTTCTGCCAGACGGTCGCGCAGGTGTGTCAGACGGTCTCTCGGGTCAGGCAAAGACTCCTCGCACAGGCGCTCATATGCCGTCAAAATCTGTGCAAGATCGGACAATTTTTCTGCAAGTACCGCGTCCTCACTCTCCTCGGCAGCCGCAAACAGCGTCTCCGGTGCGACTGCACAGGTTTTGCACTCGTCGATCAGCCGCAGCGCCTCCTGCAGCAGCTCCGGCTTGTCTGCCAGACCCTTCCACGCACTCAGCCCGCCCTGCACACGGCGTGCCGCCTCCTGCAAGGTCAAAAGCTGACCTGCCGGTGTCAGCATCTGCTGTGCCAGTCCGCCGACCTCAGAGAACACACGGTCAGCCAATCGTGAAAACGTCAGCACCTCGGCCGTGCGTGCGCCGTGGTTGTGCGTGGCTGCGGCAAGCCGCCGCTCCATCAGGTGCGAGTTCAGCTCGGGCACGAGCAGAATCTGCCGTCCCTCTCCCTTTTCACTCAGCGCCGCGATCTCCCGCAGGATGGCCGTTGTCTTGCCGCTCCCCGCTCGTCCGGTCCAGATCCGCATGGCACACTCTCCTTTCATTTCATAGCTATTTGATTATAGCACAACCGGAGCAAATTGAAAATTGGTAATGGAAAACAGGAAAATATCAATAAAGACCGTGTAGTCGTTTTATGCTTTTCGTGCGTTATCCGCTTATTTCCCAGTCTTTTTTGAACTTTTCCGGCGTTTCGTTTGCATTCACATATTCTGTAAAATTATTTTTTCAAAAAACTCTTGCATTTTTCTCCGCTTGGGACTATACTTTCCTCAGGCGGAACAATAAAGGCTCTGCCCCGCAAAACCAAATATTTGATTCTTCAGGGCAGGGTGCAATTCCCTACCGGCGGTACAGCCCGCGAGCGGATGCCATTCGGCGGAAGCATGATTCGGTGAAATTCCGATGCCGACAGTATAGTCTGGATAAAAGAAGAATGCGCGGAAAGATTTTCCGTTTGTTTGCTGTTCTGAAATGCCGATTCGGTGTTTCAGACTTTTTATTTTCACAATGCTTTTTTCAGCGTCCCGAAGATTCTGTCTTTGGGACGTTTTTTTTGGCTGTCGCCAAACTATCGTGAAATTTTCTACAGAATTATTATATCAGGTGATTCTATGCAGGAGCAAAAACAGGAATATATGCGTCAGGCGTTGGCGCTGGCCCAGCGCGGAGCCGGTCACGTCAATCCGAATCCGATGGTCGGCTGCGTCATCGTCAAGGACGGAAAAATCATCGGTGAAGGCTGGCACGAGCACATCGGCGGCCTGCATGCCGAGCGCAACGCGTTCGCGCACTGCACCGAGGACTGCACGGGCGCAGACCTTTACGTCACGCTCGAGCCGTGCTGCCACTGGGGACGCACGCCGCCGTGCACAGACGCAGTCATCGAGCACAAGATCGGCCGCGTGTTCGTCGGCTGCCTCGACCCGAACCCGCTGGTAGCCGGCAAAGGCGCACAGATCCTGCGCGACGCAGGCATTGAAGTCGAGACCGGCGTGTGCGAGGACGAATGCCGCCGCGTGAATGAAGTTTTCTTTCACTACATCACGCACAAGACGCCGTTTGTGACGCTCAAGTACGCGATGACGCTGGACGGCAAAATCGCCGCACACACCGGCGACAGCCGCTGGGTTACCGGCGAGACCGCCCGCCGTCATGTACACGAAACGCGCAACCGGCTGCCCGCCATCATGGTCGGCATCGGCACCGTGCTTGAGGACGATCCGCTGCTCACCTGCCGCATTGACGGCGGGCGCGATCCGATCCGCGTAATCTGCGACAGCCGCGCAAGAACGCCGATCGACAGCAGAATCGTACAGACGGCGAACAAAATCCCGACCTATATCGCGGTCGTCGGTCGAAATGAGCGCACCGCTGAACTGGAACAGCACGGTGTACACATTCTCGAATGCAAAACGAAAGACGAGCGCGTAGACCTTGCCGACCTGATGCGCCAGCTCGGCGCACTCAGCATCGACGGCATATTGCTTGAAGGCGGCTCGGCACTTGCGTTCTCCGCGCTGCAGGCCGGTGTGGTGCACCGCGTGCAGGCGTACATCGCCCCGAAAATCATCGGCGGTGCAGGCGCAAAAAGTCCGGTCGGAGGTCTGGGATTTGACAAGATGGTGCAGGCGCTTCCGCTGAAGGACGTGACCTGCACGCCGATGGGCGAAGATTTCCTGCTTGAAGGGAGATTGTAATGTTTACTGGACTTATCGAAGAAATCGGTACGGTGCGGCGCATCGAGCGCGGCGCAAAGGGCGCTCGGCTGACGATTGCGGCAGATACCGTGCTCGAAAATACAAAAATCGGCGACAGCATTGCCACGAACGGCGTGTGTCTGACCGTGGTTGCGCTGACGGACGACAGCTTCAGCGCCGACGTGATGGCGGAAAGCCTGCGGCGTTCCGCGCTCGGCAGTCTGCAGAGCGGCTCGCCGGTCAATCTGGAGCGCGCGATGCCTGCCGACGGACGGTTCGGCGGTCATATCGTATCCGGCCATATCGACGGCACCGGCTCGGTTCTCTCGCAGCGGCGCGAGGACAACGCCGTGTGGGTGACGATCAAAACACCGGCTCCCCTGCTCCGGTACATCGTCGAAAAAGGCTCGATCGCCATTGATGGCGTCAGCCTTACCGTCGCGGCTGTGACGGACACCGACTTTTCGGTCTCCATCATTCCGCACACCGGCGCGCAGACCATCCTGCTCGGCAAAAAGCCGGGCGAGCCGGTCAACCTCGAATGTGATGTGATCGGCAAATACGTTGAAAAAATGCTCACGCCGCACAAATCCAGCGGTATTACGATGGATTTTCTTGCACAACACGGATTTTAACGGAGGTTTTCTTTTATGGAATATCAGTTCAATACAGTTGAAGAAGCGCTCGAAGAGCTTCGCGCCGGACACCTCATCCTCACCATCGACGACCCGGACCGTGAGAACGAGGGCGACCTCATCTGCGCCGCACAGTTCGCCACGACCGAGAACGTCAACTTCATGGCGACCCATGCCAAGGGCCTGATCTGCACACCGATGAGTGAGCAGGTTGCACTCCGTCTCGGTCTGGAGCAGATGGTAAAGGTCAACACCGACAACCACCACACCGCGTTCACGGTCTCCATCGACCATGTGGACACCACGACCGGCATTTCCGCCGAGGAACGCGGCTTTACCTGCCGCAAATGTGCGGATATCCACACCAAGCCGGAGGAGCTCCGCCGTCCGGGACACGTTTTCCCGCTTGTTGCACGCCGCGGCGGTGTGCTGACCCGCAACGGCCACACCGAGGCGACTGTCGATCTGTGCCGTCTGGCCGGACTCGAGCAGTGCGGTCTGTGCTGTGAGATCATGCGCGATGACGGCACGATGATGCGCACGCCCGAGCTGATGGAGAAGGCCAAGGAATGGGGTCTCAAGATCATCACCATCAAGGACCTGCAGGACTACTGCCGCCGTCATGATAAGCACGTTGTCCGCGAAGCCTGTGCGAAAATGCCCACCCGTTTCGGTGAGTTCCGCATCTACGGCTACGTCAACGACCTGACCGGCGAGCACCACGTTGCGCTCGTCAAGGGAGAGATCGGCGATGGCAAGAACCTGCTCTGCCGCGTACACTCCGAGTGCCTGACCGGCGACGTGTTCGGTTCCCGCCGGTGCGACTGCGGTCAGCAGCTGGCGGCAGCCATGCAGCAGATCGACAAGGAAGGCCGCGGCGTGCTGCTCTATATGCGCCAGGAAGGCCGCGGAATCGGTCTGATCAACAAGCTGAAGGCGTATGAACTGCAGGAAAAGGGCTTCGATACAGTCGAGGCAAACGTAAAGCTCGGCTTTGCGCCCGACCTGCGTGAATACTGGATCGGCGCTCAGATTCTGCAGGACCTCGGCGCAAAGGAGCTGCGCCTGCTGACCAATAATCCGGAGAAGATTTACGGTCTGGACGGCTTCGGCGTAGAGATCACCGAGCGCGTACCGATCGAGATCGCACCGCAGAAGGACGACGCGTTCTATCTCAGAACCAAGAAAATTAAGATGGGTCACCTCTTTAGTGAAACATTGTAATCAATCTATCCCGCAGGGCGGGATGACCTCACCTCGCCCTGCAATATATCTGTTCACCATATTGAAAGGAAGATTTTAAGATGAAGGTACTCGAAGGCAAGTTAGTAGCAACCAAGGGCAAGTTTGCGATCGTTGGTTCGCGTTTCAACGAATTTATCGTTTCCAAGCTGATCTCCGGCGCGGAGGACACGCTGGTGCGCCACGGTGTAGACACCGACGACATCACGCTCGTATGGGTTCCCGGCGCGTTTGAGATCCCGCTGGCGGCGCAGAAGCTGGCGCAGAGCGGCAAGTATGATGCAGTTATCTGCCTCGGCGCGGTTATCCGCGGCTCGACCAGCCACTACGACCTCGTGTGCAACGAGGCTGCCAAGGGCATTGCACAGGTCAACCTGCAGACCGGTGTGCCGGTGACCTTCGGTGTGGTTACCACCGAGAACATCGAGCAGGCCATCGAGCGCGCAGGCACCAAGGCCGGCAACAAGGGCGCCGATGCAGCGATTGCCGCTCTCGAACTGGCAAACCTGCTGCCGCAGCTCTAAAATTGTGCAAAAAAAATGCTCTCTGATGATTCAGAGAGCATTTTTATTTACCATCCTCAATTCTATTTTCCTCCTGCAGACGAAAAACCACCCGAGAAAATCCCGGGTGGTTTTCTTTATTCTACCGAGCCTTCTCCGCCCATGAGCGCGGTCAGCTCCTCAATCCGCTCCAGCGGGAACGGTGGGAACGCCACCGGCTTCATGGCGATGGACATCAGCTTCATCGGGTTATCGTCCGCCGCTGCGCGGTTAGAGTGCAGTACACCGCACCTGCGGGTACGACCGGACGGCCGCACACCCTACAGGTGAAGCTGTCGTCGCAGGCATGCGTTTTGTAATAACCCTTTTGATATTGCTTGCGTTTATTCTCCCGATTCATGGGAATTCCTCCTAAAAAGTCGATATTTTCGTCCTTTGGGGAGGTGGTTTACGGATTCCTGCACAGCCGACCTCCCGGTCAGCGCACAAGCTCCAGTTTACCGAATTCGTTCAAAAAGCAATGCTCCTTTAATTATTTATCCTTGAGTGCGTCCTTTACCTTATCCCAGAAGCTCTTGCGCTTTACCTGATTCTCGTCCGTGGACGTTTCCTCGAACTCACGCAGCAGCTTTTTCTGCTTTTCGGACAGGTTCTTCGGCACCTCGATGTTTACGCGGACATACTGGTCGCCGCGACCACGGCCGTTGACATTCTGAATGCCCTTGCCGCGCATGCGGAACGTCGTGCCGGTCTGCGTGCCTTCCGGAATCTTGTACTCGATGCGGCCGTCGATGGTCGGCACCTGCAGCGTATCGCCGAGTGCGGCCTGTGCGAACGAAATCGGAATATCGACATGTACATCCGAGCCGTTGCGGGTAAAGATCGGATGCGGACGGATGGCAACCGTTACGAACAGATCGCCTGCGGGACCGCCGTTCACGCCTGCATTGCCCTGACCGCGCTGCTGGATGGACTGACCATCGTCGATACCTGCCGGAATGTTGACCTTGAACTTGCGGGTCTTGCGAACACGGCCCTGACCGCCGCACTTCGGACACGGCTTCTTGATGATCTTGCCGGTGCCGCGGCAGTTCGGGCAGGCGCCCTGCGTCTGGAACATGCCGAGCGGCGTGCGCTGGGTCTGCGTAACAACGCCGGTGCCACGGCAGTTCGGACAGGTCTCCGCCGTGGTGCCCTTTGCGGCACCTGTGCCGCCGCAGTCGTCACAGGATTCAATGCGCTCGACCGTGATCTCCTTTTCACAGCCGAATGCGGCTTCCTCGAAGGACAGGATCACCGTCTGACGGATGGATTCGCCGCGCTGCGGTGCATTACGGCGGGACGACCGTCCGCCGCCAAAGCCGCCGCCGAAGAACGAACCGAACAGGTCGCCCAGATCGCCCATATCAAAGCCGCCGCCGAAGCCGCCGGCACCGGCACCGCCGCCGTAGCTCGGGTCAACGCCGGCAAAGCCGAACTGATCGTACTTGGCGCGCTTCTCCTTGTCGGACAGCACTTCGTACGCTTCGTTTGCTTCCTTGAACTTATCCGCAGCCTCCGGATTATCCTTGTTGAGGTCCGGGTGGTACTTGCGCGCCAGCTTGCGGTATGCCTTTTTCAGCTCATCATCACTTGCGCCCTTCTGTACGCCGAGCACTTCATAATAATCTCTTTTATCAGCCATAAAAAATCATCCTATACACAGGGATAGGCGCACCGAAGCGCGCCTTCTCTTAGTGAGGAGATAGGAGTGAGGAGACAGGAGTTTTGATACCGTGCAATCTCGCTGCACTCTGCCGAAAACCGGCAGCCATAACTCCTAACTCCTACTTCCTAACTCCTATCTGTTATTACTTGTTGTCGTCGTCCTTAACCTCGGTGAAGTCAGCGTCTACAAAGTCGCCCTGCTGGCCGCCCTGAGCGCCTGCACCCTGAGCGCCGCCCATGTTCGGGTCGCCCTGCGGTGCCTGCTGCTGATAGATCTTGCCGGCCAGATCGGAGAACTTCTTAGACAGGCCCTCGGTTGCAGCCTTGATCATATCGGTATCGGTGCCCTTGAGCGCTTCCTTAACCTTTTCGATCTCAGCCTGAACGCCTGCCTTCTCATCTGCGGACAGCTTGTCGCCCAGATCGGTCAGTGCCTTCTCAGACTGGAATACCAGCTGCTCAGCGTTGTTGCGAACCTCAACTGCTTCCTTGTTCTTCTTATCCTGCTCAGCGTACTGCTCAGCCTCGTGCATTGCCTTGTCGATCTCATCCTGAGACAGATTGGTGGATGCAGTGATGGTGATCTTCTGCTCCTTGCCGGTGCCGAGGTCCTTAGCAGATACGTTTACGATGCCGTTTGCGTCGATATCGAAGGTAACTTCGATCTGAGGAATACCGCGCGGTGCCGGAGCGATGCCGTCGAGGGTGAAGCGGCCGAGGGTCTTGTTGCCTGCAGCCATCTCGCGCTCGCCCTGCAGAACGTGAATCTCAACGGACGGCTGGTTGTCAGCTGCGGTGGAGAAGATCTGGCTCTTCTTGGTCGGGATGGTGGTGTTGCGGTCGATCAGCTTGGTGCATACGCCGCCGAGGGTCTCAATACCGAGGGACAGCGGAGTTACGTCGAGCAGCAGCACGTCCTTGACCTCGCCGCCAAGTACGCCGCCCTGGATGGATGCGCCGATTGCTACGCACTCGTCCGGATTGATGCCCTTGAAGCCTTCCTTGCCGGTGATGCCCTTAACAGCCTCCTGTACAGCCGGGATACGGGTGGAACCGCCAACCAGCAGGACCTTGGACAGATCAGAAGCGGACAGACCAGCGTCGCTCATAGCCTGACGAACCGGACCCATGGTGCGCTCAACGAGGTCTGCGGTCAGCTCGTTGAACTTTGCACGGGTCAGGGTCAGCTCGAGGTGCTTCGGGCCGGTAGCATCAGCGGTGATATACGGCTGGTTGATGGAGGTCTGGCTCATGCCGGACAGTTCAATCTTTGCCTTCTCAGCAGCTTCCTTCAGGCGCTGCATAGCCATACGGTCGTTCGACAGGTCAATGCCGTTGGACTTCTTGAACTCGTCAACCATCCAGTCGATGATGCGCTGGTCGAAGTCATCGCCGCCGAGGTGGGTATCACCTGCGGTGGACAGAACCTCCAGAACGCCCTCGCCGATATCCAGGATGGATACATCGAACGTACCGCCGCCGAGGTCGTATACCATGATCTTCTGCTCGGATTCCTTATCTACGCCGTAAGCCAGTGCAGCAGCGGTCGGCTCGTTGATGATACGCAGAACTTCCAGACCTGCGATCTTGCCAGCATCCTTGGTAGCCTGACGCTGCGAGTCGGAGAAGTAAGCCGGAACGGTGATGACCGCCTGATTTACCGGCTGGCCGAGGTATGCTTCTGCGTCAGCCTTCAGCTTCTGCAGGATCATAGCGGAAATCTCCTGCGGGGAGTACGGCTTGCCGTCGATGTTTACGCGGTAGTCGGTGCCCATGTGGCGCTTGATGGAAATAATGGTGCGGTCTGCGTTGGTTACAGCCTGGCGCTTAGCGACCTGACCGATCATACGCTCGCCGTCCTTAGAAAATGCAACAACAGACGGAGTGGTGCGCGCACCCTCAGCGTTAGGGATGACTACGGCTTCGCCGCCCTCCATAACAGATACACAAGAGTTCGTCGTACCAAGGTCAATACCAATGATCTTACCCATAATAAATACACTCCTTAAATGATAGGATTTTGTTTACTTTAATTAGCAGTTAGTAATCAGTTTGCAACCTTCACCATCGCATGGCGAATAACCTTATCGCCAATCTGGAAGCCCTGCTGGAAGGTTTCCGCGATGACATTCTCACCGAGGTTTTCATCCTCAACGTGCATAACCGCGTTGTGGAAGTTCGGATCGAATGCGGTGCCTGCGGCAGCGTCGATGACGGTGACGTTAATGCCCTTGAGGCTTTCGGTCAGCTGCGTCATGGTCAGCTCGACACCCTTTTTATATTCGGTGTCGGCGGTCTCTGCCTTGAGCGCCCGCTCGAGGTTATCGTAGGTCGGCAGCAGTGCGGTTACGGCGCGGCTGACTGCATCGGTGTACGCCTGCTCGCGCTCGCGCTGGCTGCGCTTGCGGAAGTTGTCGTACTCCGCCGCCATGCGGAGATAACGATCGTTCAGGTCGTTATACTTGGCTTCCCAGTCCGTCGCGGGCTTTGCTTCAGCCTTGGCGGTCTCCTCTGCGGGAGCCTCGGTCTTTACCTGCTCCTGCTCTTCCGCCTCCGGCTTTGTCTTTTTGCTCATGTCGTTTTGTGCCTCCGTTTACAGGAAATCAGTGATTTCCGTCTTTTTCATCTAAAAATGTCTCGGCGATCAGTTTGTTCAGCCCTTTTGCGAAGCGGCTGAGCTGTGCAGACAGCTTGGCGTAATCCATGCGGGTCGGACCCACGATGCCGATCGCGCCCTGACCGATCTTACCGATATCGTATTTTGCGTAGATCGCCGAGGTTTCACTCAGCGGGTTTTCGCCGTTTTCCGGTCCGATGAAGAACTGGATGCCGTCGATCTTGCGGGTGGCCGGCAGCAGGTGCTTGCGGTCGTCCTCCATGTAATCGAGCAGCGTCTGCGCCTTTTTCGTATCGCGGTACTCCGGAAAACGAAGCAGCTTGCTGGCACCGTCGAGGTAAACCTTCTGGTCGCTCAGCTCGGTGATCAGCTCTGCGATGTACTCGGCTACCGGAGCGAGCAGCGCGGTCAATCCCGCGGCGCGGCGCACAATGTCGAATCGCTCTGCGGTGATGCTCGAGAGCGGCAGTCCGGTCAGCGTCTGGTTGAGCACATAGGTGAGCAGCTCGGCCTCATCCTTGGAGACCTCAGCCACCGTGCGGACCATTTTATTCTTGACCGTGCCCGAATCCGTAACTACTACGATTACGAAATTCATCTTATCGACTGCGATGATCTCAAACTGCCGGATGGCGATCTGTGTCATGGCCGGTGTGATAGCAACCGACGCGTAATTCGTCAGACTGGTGAGCAGCTTGCCGGCCTCCTGAATGAGGTGGTCAAGCTCGCGTACCTTGGTAAGCACGCTGTTCTGCAGTGCGTTTCCGTCCTCCGCATTGTCGGCCGGACGCTCCATCAGTTCATCCACATACAGTCGATAACCCTGCGGTGAGGGGATTCGTCCCGCAGAGGTGTGCGGCTTTTCGAGGTAGCCCATGTCCTCCAGTTCACTCATCTCATTGCGGATGGTGGCGGACGAGAACGGCAGCTCGTGTCCCTCGGTCAATGCCTTGGAGCCGACCGGCTCAGCCGTGCGGATGTAATCGCCGATAATGGCTTTGAGTATTTGCTTTTTACGTTCCGAAAGCTCCACCGAAGCAGACTCCTTTCTTTCGGTTGTTAGCACTCCATCTCCCCGAGTGCTAAACTTAATTTACCACCACATACGGACAAAGTCAAGTGCTGTTTGTGAACAATTTATGAAATGATGGTCGGAATTTTATCACACTCGTCTGCCGAGTGCTGAAATGTCAATTTTCACCGTATGAAAAATGCTCTGATTTGGTCGTTTTTCCTTGCGTTCGCGTCCACGCAGTGATAGAATTACTATGAGAGAGACAGGCAATCGTTCGATTGCCGTAGAGAGAAAATCCGCTCTATAAAAAGGAGAACAAACATGAAGGAAATCAAAGTTGGCATCGTTGGTTTGGGCCGTCTCGGTTCGGTACACGCGCAGAATCTCGCGTTCAAGATTCCCGGCTGCAAGCTGGTCGCTGCCTGCTCGCTCGTGCAGAAGGAGCTGGACTGGGCAAAGGACTACCTCAAGGTAGAGTACACCACCACGGACTACAAGAAAATGGTTGACGAGGCAGACATTGAAGCTGTCGTTATCGTCTCCTCCTCTCCGGAGCACTGCTGGATGATCGAGTACGCGCTCGATGCAGGCAAGCACGTCTTCACCGACAAGCCGCTCGGCTGCTCGCTTGAGGAGTGCAAGCGCGCTGAGGCTGCCGTTGAACGTCACCCGGACAAGATCTTCTTCCTTGGCTTTATGCGCCGCTACGATCCGTCCTACGCGGATGCAAAGGCACAGATCGACGCAGGCCGCATCGGCAAGCCGTATCTGGTAAAGGCTACCGGTCTGGACCCGGAAGCACTGGTCGAGAGCTGCATCAAGTTCTCCAAGACCTCGGGCGGCATCTTCATCGACGCCGCTTCCCACGATATCGACCTGATGCGCTGGTTCCTCGGCGGTGAGGTTACCGAGGTTTACGCCGCAGGCACCAACTTCAAGCACCCCGAGTTTGCCGAGAACGGTGACACCGAAACCGGCATGGCAATGCTCAAGTTTGATAATGGCACGGTCGCTTTCCTGCACGTTGGCCGCACTGCACCGCACGGCTACCACACCGAGACCGAAATCGTCGGCACCGAGGCGCATATCCGCGTTGCCGGTGTACCGTGGAAAGACCGCGTTATGGTATACGACCAGTACGGCGCCCGTCAGGAGATCATCGAGAACTTCCCGCAGCGTTTCGCAGAAGCATACCTGTTGGAAATGGTCGACTTCATCGACTGCATCCAGAAGGACCGCAAGCCCGAACTGACCGTTTACGACGGCACCAAGGCTACCCTCGTTACCTACGCGATTACGGATTCGTTCCACTCCGGCAAGCCGGTTCAGGTACAGTATTAATATATTGTAAAATCGCACAAAAGCAGAGCCGAAAGGCTCTGCTTTTTCTTGCACATTTCCATCTTCTCTGCTATGATAATGGAAAGGAGGTAGAGTCTATGACGAATGCTAACCCTAATGCTCCCGCGTACCGCTGGCTGCTGCTGTTCTGGCTGTTCAATGCTCTGAATGTGCTGTTCAGCGTGATCGACCTGCCGGTCGTATTGTTCAGCGGTGAAGCCGGTCAAATCACGTTATCTAATATTCTCGCACTCGCTGCCGCAGTCGCACAGTTTTATCCGTTCTATCAGCTCGGCAAGCTGTCCGACCGTCTGCACCGCGCCTTCACTGTCAACATTATCAGCGTCTGCGCAGCCGTTGTCGGACTGATCTCGCTTCTGATAGCGCTGACCGACCGACCGCCCTATAACTCTGCCGCGGTCATCACGGTGATGAGTCTGGTAGTCATGGCGGGCGTGATTTGCCTGTACGTTTCCCAGTTCTTTCTGTATACCGGATTGGAGGCGCTTCGCGCGGAACGCGGCTATGATTATCCGTCCCGCCTGATCCGACTGTGCTTTTTCGTGCCGCTGATCTGCGATATTGCCGCCGTCCTGCTGGACAGCGCGCTCAAAACCTCGATTTCGCTCTTTTCTAAGTGTTTCTGCCTGATCGTGCTCGGACTGTTCGTCCGCGCCGCTCGCAAGAGCGAGATTGCATAACTGCGGCACGAGATTATGTCGCCCATAAGATATCAAATACTTCTGCAAACGCGAAAAAAGACCGCTTAAGCGGTCCTTTTTCTTTTATATGAGAGATTATTTGTAGAGAGCAGGTTTATCCATCATCTCGATCGGCAGGAACTGATTCGTGCCGCGGGAACGGTTGAGCGTGTCTGCTGCAACGCAGGCAGCGTAGCCGTCCCATGCGGACGGACCATCCGGCTCACCCTTCTCCTCGAGGGTCTTGACCCAATGGGTCAGCTCAATGTCATAGGCTTCAATAAAACGGTCCTTCCAGTCGGTCAGGATCGGGAACGAACGGGTTGCGTTCGAGCGCTTGACAACCGCATACGGATCAGGCAGGTTGACTGTGCCCTTCTCGCAGACGACCTGACACTGGATGTCGTAACCGTAAGCGTCCGCAACCTGAACCTCTACGTCAATACGCGCACCGGACTGGGTTTCCAGCAGCACGATCTGCGGGTTGTCATAACCCTTGGTAGAGCACGCGGACTGGCGCACCTTGAGCACCTGACCGTTCTTATACTCGTCACCGAGCAGCCAACGACAGATATCCAGCTCATGGATTGCAACGTTGGAAACGCCCATCTCGGTCTGGAAGCCGTCCGGCTGAGACACGTTGCGGTGACACGCGTGAATCATCAGCGGTGCACCCAGCTCGCCGGAGTCGATGATGCGCTTCATCTCGGCATAGCCGCGGTCATAGTGGCGCATAAAGCCGACCTGTACCAGACGCTTGCCGTGTGCAGTCTCGGCCGCGATGATTTTCTCGCAGTCGGCGGCACTCTGTGCCAGCGGCTTCTCGCAGAACACCTGCTTGCCCGCTTTGAGAGCCTCGAGCACATAGCCTGCGTGGCTCGGGTCGGACGAGGTGATAACGACCGCCTGCACCTCCGGTGCTGCGATCAGCTCCTCGCCGGTCTTGTATGCCTTCATGCCTTCATACTGCGCCGCAACCTTAATCGCAGCTTCTTCAAAATAGTCTGCACAGGCAACAACCTGACAGCCCGGAACAAGGTCCGTCAAGCGTCGAATGTGATCGCGGCCGATTGCGCCGCAGCCGATAACACCAATATTCAGCATGCTGATCCTCTCCTTTTAACAGCAAGAATAATCACTTAAAATCTCGTTAATATTCGCGGATTCCCACGTTTTTTCACACTTTTTTCTTCATTGCATACATTGTACCGCAATCCCGCCGTCACGGTCAACCGTCCCACCAAAACATTGGTAGCCTGCCTAAAAAAGCACCGCAAATTTATGGCAAAATGAAGTCTCAAAAGCAGATGACAGTGCATTTTTGATTGTGCACTGTGCGTAGTTATACTTGACGTCAGCGCTGCTCTCCCCTATACTTTGAAGTAGAAAAGGAGAATGTGTCAATGGCAGTTACCATACAAAAAATCGCAGAGCTGTCCGGTGTGTCGCGCGGCACGGTGGACCGTGTGCTGCACGGACGCCCCAACGTCAATCCGATGATACGCGAAAAAGTTGTCCGTGCCGCAGAAAAACTCGGCTATCAGCCTCCAGTGCCGCCGAAATCGGCAGATTGCAGGCAAGCGGCTATTCTCATTCCGCAATGGACGGACGGCCACTTCAATCGACAGATCGTCAGCGGCATTCGCAAGGCGCTGCGCTATATCGCCGATCCGGCGTTTATACTGACCGAGCAGCCGCTGCGCACCATGACCATGCAGGAGCTGCTCCGCGCGATGGACGAACAAATTCGTTCCGGCGTGGACGGACTCATCATCCGTGCCGAAAATACGCCGGAGGTCCGCGCCGCCATCGAGCAGGCAGTGCAGCAAGGCGTGACAGTCATCACCTATGATGCCGATGTGCCGCACAGCGGCCGTCTGTGCCACGCCGGACAGGATCTTGTCCGCGCAGGCGCTATCGCCGCCGGTGTCATGGCGCGGCTCATCCGCCCGCCCGAGCACGTTCTCATTGTCACCGGAAATCTGCGTATGGAGGCCCACAAAGGCCGCGTGGACGGCTTTTGCCGCCGTCTGCTCGAGCTGGGCTTCTCCGAAGATGCCTACCGCGTGATCGAAACCAACGAAATGCCTGAACTCACCGGTGAACTCGTCGCGCAGGCGCTTCAGGCCGACAGTCGCCTGCACGCCGTCTATATGGCCTGCCAGCCGCTCTCCAGCTGCATCGCGGGCATCCGAAAAGCGCGGCGCACCACCCGTCCGCATATCGTCTGCAACGACCTCACGCCAACCGCGAAGCGGTATCTGCGCGAGGGAACGGTGGATTTCGTGATCGGTCAGTCATTCTCGCAGGAATCGTTCCACGCCGTGTTGGCGATGTATCAAATGCTGCTGCGCGGCGTGCAGCCCAAACGGGAGCTGTATTATACCGATCTGCGGTTGATCACGCAGGAAATGCTGTAAACTGCGTTCAGAGTGGGGAGTTGAGAGCGGAGAATTTGTAACGATTTTCGTCCATTTGCATCTATTGATAGAAAATCCTACCATCTGACCGAACAAATTGTGCGGCGCTGACACGCCGCACTTTCACCCGATAGACCTCCAGGCCGCCGAGCCTGCCGCGCGTGCGGCACGTTCCCGCCGTCCGCAGACGGCAACTCCGCCGTTCCGCAAATCGAAAAAGGGTTTTCCACAACAAAAAAGAGCCGCTTTACAGCGACTCTTTTTTTGTTTGATATGCGTGGACTGATTACTTAGCAGCCAGACGGCGAGCCTTAGCAGCCATGCGCTCACGGGTAACGTCGAGCAGTACGGCGCCGATGATAACCAGGCCGAGTACGAGGTTCTGTACTGCCGAAGAAACGGACAGCAGGGAGAAGCCGTTACGCAGAACAGCGATGATCAGCGCGCCGAGCATGGTACCAACCATGGTGCCCTTGCCGCCCATGAAGGATGCGCCGCCGATGATGCAGGCCGCGATTGCGTCGGTATCGTACGGCTGGATTGCGTTAACGCCGTTGCAGATACCGGAACGACCGATGGAAACGATACCAGCCAGAGCTGCCATGAAACCGGACAGGGTGTAGCAGAAGGTCAGCACGTTAGCGGAGTTGATACCGGACAGACGAGCTGCTTCCGGGTTGCCGCCTACACAGTAGATGGAACGGCCCAGAGCGGTCTTGGTGAGCAGGATGTGCATGATGATGTAGATAACGATTACTACGATGAAGGATACCGGGAAGCCGCCAAGGGTCTTGGAGCCCAGCCACATAACTGCATCGTTACCGGAGAAGGATACCATCTGAGAGTTGGTGATGATCAGCGCACCGCCCCACAGTACGTTCTTCATACCGAGGGTAGATACGAACGGATGCGGCAGGTGCAGACGGGTAAGAAGCATACCGTTGATCCAGCCGATCAGGGTGCCGCCGACGATTGCGACGAGCAGAAGAACGACCGGATTGGTCATGCCCTTGTTAACCAGCATACCAGCAAGGCAGGCAGCGAACGTTGCGTTCGCACCTACAGACAGGTCGATGCCGGCGGTGATCAGGCAGAGCAGCATACCGGTGGATACCAGTGCATTGAACGAGGTCTGCTTGAGAACAGACATCATGTTGGAATACTTAAAGAAGTTCGGCGAAGCGATCGCCAGAACTACACAAAGGATTACCAGTGCGCCAAAAGTACCAGCATAAGACATCAAACTGCTGGATTTCTTCGATTTAGTCATCTAATTTACCTCCCCAAGCTGCCTTCATAAGGTCTTCCTGATTGAAATGTTCGCTGTCACGGTCTACTTCGGCCATTACTTCGCCGCCGCGCATTACGATTACGCGGTCGGACATGCCGAGGATCTCAGGCATTTCCGAAGATACCATGATAACGCACTTGCCCTGCTTGACAAGGCTGTTCATTACATTGTACACCTCGACCTTTGCGCCGACGTCGATACCACGGGTCGGTTCGTCAAAGATAAAGATCTCTGCATCCGTGTTGACCCACTTGCCGATTACGACCTTCTGCTGGTTACCACCGGACAGCTGGCCTACGATCTCGTCGATCGACGGGGTCTTGATGCGCAGCGACGCAATGTTCTGCTCGCCTGCCTCGAGAATCTTCTTTTCGTTCAGGAACAAGCCCGAAGAGAAGCCCTTCATGTTAGCAAGAATCAGGTTGGTGCGAATGGTCTGAGCCAGTACCAGACCCTGTCCCTTACGGTCCTCGGTGAGGAACGCGATGCCATGCTTGATAGCCTGACGCGGAGACTTAATCGATACTTCCTTGCCCTTGATCTTGATCTTGCCGCTGTCGATCGGATCTGCGCCGAAAATCGCGCGCATGATCTCGGTACGGCCAGCGCCGACCAGACCTGCAAAGCCCAGAATCTGTCCGCCGTATGCCTTGAAGGATACATTGTTCAGGACGCCTGCCTCAACAACGCTGTCAACCTCGAGCATCGGCTCCTTGGACTTGGTGCCGAATTCCTTCGGGAACTGGTTATCTAGCGAACGACCTACCATTGCGGTGATCAGGGAGTCATTATCCCACTGATCGATCGGCTTGGTTGCGATGAACTCACCGTCACGGATAACCTCAACGCGGTCGCACAGCTCGAACAGCTCCTCCAGCTTATGGGATACAAAGACGATGCCGATGCCGCGTGCCTTCAGTTCACGGCACGTCTTCATCAGCTGCTCAACCTCTTTCTCGCCCAGAGAGGAGGTCGGCTCGTCCATAATAATCATTTTTGCGTTGATCAGAACCGCCTTCGCGATCTCAATCATCTGCTGTACGCCCATACCAAAGTTACCTGCCGGCTTGGTCGGGTCTACGTCCTGACCGAGCGAAGCCATAACTTCCTTTGCCTTTTTATGCATGGTCGGGTAATCCAGCAGAGTACCCTTTTTGATCCACTTGTTGATGAAAATGTTGTCAGTAATGCTCAGCAGCTTCTCAATGTTAAGCTCCTGATATACGCACGCGATGCCAGCCGCTGCCGAATCGTTCGGGTCCTTGAAATGCTGCTCGACGCCGTCTACATAAATCTGACCCTCGTCTGCCTGATGTACACCAGTCAGCACCTTGATCAGCGTAGATTTGCCTGCGCCGTTCTCACCGATCAGGCCGAGGATCTCGCCCGGCTTGACGGAAAGCTGCATGTTTTTCAGAGCCACTACGCCCGGAAAACGCTTGGTCGCGTTTTTCAGTTCTACTACGTATTCACTCATTTGCATATCACCTTTTCTTCTCCGAGATGAAGTGCGGGACAAGGTAAACTGTTCTCGGTTCAGTTCCCTAAGGAAAAGCCTGCCTAGTGCAAGCTCTTTACCATTTCTTGTCCGCGGGAGCATGTTTGAAAAGAGAACCCCTGCAGAGATTAAAATCGAGCAGGGGTTTCTTCTCGTTCACTTAAATGCTGGAACTAATGGAAAACCACAAGCGTGTGGGATGGATTGCTTAGCCGATGTAGCCCTTCAGGGTATCCAGACGCTCCTGAGCGTTATCCTTGTTGACAACGGAGCAACCGGAGTCGATGAACTTCTCCAGCTTCTCACCGTTAACAGCCTTTACAGCAGCCTCAACTGCCTTGTAGCCCATGTCGTATGCTTCCTGAGCAACGGACATGGTCTCCTCGCCAGACAGGATAGCGTTGCAAGCGGACTGGATGCCGTCGAAGCCAACGAAGATGGTCTTCTCGTAAGCAGCGTTGCCCTTTGCAGCACGAGCAGCAGCCATAGCCATATCGTCGTTGTTGCAGACGATGATAGCGACGCCTTCCGGATGGTTCTGCATGATTGCTTCCATCGAGGTAGCAGCCTTATCAGCAACAGCGTCAGCGTACTGGATCTCGTCCTTCAGGAACTCGCCGCCAGCCTCGGTAACGCCCTTCTCATAACCGGTCAGACGTGCGGTAGCAGTGCCGTCGCCCTGTACGCCGGAAATTGCGATTGCCTGAACCTTATCCCAGCCAGCAGCCTTAGCAGCCTCAACAGCAGCCTTGCCGCCCATTGCAGCAGCATCCTCGTTGCCGGTGCCTACGAAGGACAGAACCTCAGGTGCGTCGATGTTGGTATCAACAGCAACGATCGGTGCGGTCTGGCCAGCGATCAGGGTCTTAACGAGGTCAGCCTGCAGCGGAGCGATAACGAATGCATCGTATGCACCGGAGTTCAGGTCGGTCTCGATCATATTCTGCTGCTCGTCGTAAGCGGTCTCGGAGGTAGCGCCCTTAACCTCAACCTTTACGTCCGGGTTGTCCTTGGAGTAAGCCTCAGCGCCAGCCTTAACGTAGCTCCAGTACTCGGAAGCAGTCGTCTTCAGGATAACGTCAACAGAGCAGCCGGAAGTGGTGCCAGCCTTATCGCCGCCGGTCTTGTCGTCCGTAGACGGGGTGGAAGAACCGCCGCCGCAAGCTGCAAGGCTTGCAACCATAGCGCCGGTCATCAGCATAGCAAGTAATCTCTTCTTCATGATAAAACCTCTCTCCTTTTTCGTGCGGAGCGGGCGGGTCTCTCTGCCCTGCCGTTCCGCCTGTCGGTCCCCGCCTTGTGCGGGACTTAGGAACGCTCCAACGTTCTGGTAATATTTTAATGCAATCTTACTGGTTTGACAAGCCTTTCTTGTCATTTTTGTTGGAAGTGGTTAGTTCGACACCATCTTCCTTGTGCAGATTGACAGCTTTCCGCTTTGCCGTTCGAAAAACCCGTTATGTGCATTGTGCATTTTTGCAGTTTTTACGGCAATTTCCCATAAATTCACGGTAAAATGCAGGCGGATTTGGGCATATTTTGGATAGATGTCTTGCACGAAAAGGTTACAATGTGGTAAAATTACAGTACACCGAATAAAAAGTCACCGCACCATACAAGAGAGAAGGAATGTGAAAATGAAGCTTGCTATCAAAACCTGCACGCTGGATATGCCCTATGAGCAGATGCTCGATTTCTGCGTAGAGCAGAAAATCGCAGCCATCGAGATCGGCACAGGCAACTGGTCAGGCGCGCCGCACTGTGACCTCGACCTTCTGGTAAGCGACAAGACCGCCCGTGAAAAATGGTATGACGCCATGCGTAAAAAGGGGCTGGAGCTGTGCGCGCTCAACTGCTCGGGCAACCCGCTCGCGTATGAAAAGGACATGGATGTAACCAAGAAAACCTTCGAGCTGGCGCATCAGCTCGGAGTAAAGAAGATCGTTATGATGAGCGGTCTGCCGGTCGGCTGCGAGGGTGATAAAACGCCGGTGTGGATCACGACCTCGTGGCCGCCCGAGACGCAGGACATTCTGGATTACCAGTGGAATCAGGTTGCGATTCCCGCATGGAAAAACCTTGTTAAGCTGGCGGAGGATTGCGGAATCGAGCGAATTGCACTCGAAAACCACGGTATGCAGCTGGTTTACAACCCGGAAACGCTGCTCCGTCTGCGTGAGGCTGTCGGTCCGATGATCGGCATGAACCTCGATCCGTCCCACCTGTTCTGGATGGGCGGCGATCCGATCGAAGCGGCCCGCGTGCTCGGTGAGCACGGCGCGATTTACCATATTCACGGCAAGGATTCGCGGCCGGAGCGCCGCTACTGGCAGCCGAACGGCATGCTGGATACCAAGCCGATCGACGCATTTGCCCGCCGCTCGTGGAACTATGTTGCCGTCGGCGCGGGACACGATGCCAAGTGGTGGAAGGAGTTTTTCTCGGTTGTCCGCATGTCGGGCTACGACGAGGAGATTTCCCTTGAAATGGAAGATTTGACACTCTCCATGCTCGACGGCCATCTCGCCAGTCTGCAGGTGCTGCACGAAGCACTCAATATTAATTAAATCTTATATCTATAATAACAGGTGCTGTAATTTACGCTTACAGCACCTGCTTTCTTTATTATATTAAGTCTTAGCGTTCCTTCAGAGCAATGTAAGGCTCCGCAGGCTGCACGCAGCGGTACGCCGGACGGATGATCTTATCCGTGTTGATCAGCTCCTCCAGGCGATGCGCGCTCCATCCGACGATACGCGCCATCGCGAACACCGGCGTGTACAATTCCGGCGGCAAACCCAGCATGGAATACACAAAACCTGAGTAAAAATCAACATTTGCGGACACACCCTTATAGATGTGGCGTTCCTGCGCGATAACCCGAGGCGCCACCTCCTCGAACATGGTGTACAGCGCGAAATCCGCGTCTCTGCCCTTCTCGTGCGCCAGCTGACCGACGAAGGATTTAAATACCTGCGCACGCGGATCCGAGATCGAGTACACGGCGTGGCCCATGCCGTAAATGAGTCCCTTCTGATCAAATGCCTCACGACGCAGCAGCTTGACAAGGTAATCCGCAACCGCCTGCTCATCCGTGGTATCCGACACGTTTTTCTTCATATCCTCGAACATCTGCACGACCTTGTAGTTCGCTCCGCCGTGCTTCGGGCCTTTCAGTGAACCGAGCGCCGCCGAAATAGCCGAATAGGTATCCGTGCCGGAGGACGTGACAACGTGTGTTGTGAACGACGAGTTGTTGCCGCCGCCGTGCTCCATGTGCAGCACGAGCGCCAGATCGAGCACGCTGGCCTCGAGCGGCGTGTACTGCATATCCGGGCGCAGCATGCGCAGGAAGTTGGACGCAGTAGACAGACTGTCCGACGGGTAGTGAATGTACATGCTGCCGCCGCACTCATAGTGATTGTATGCGTGATAGGAATACACAGCCAGCATCGGAAAGACCGAAATCAGCATCAGGCACTGCCGCAGCACGTTCGGCAGGCTGATATCATCCGCGTTGCTGTCGTAGGATGCCAGCGTGAGCACACTGCGCGACAGGCTGTTCATCATGTCATGCGTCGGCGCTTTCATAATGACATCGCGCGTGAAATTGGTCGGCAGCGTGCGTCCCTGTGCCAGCAGAGCCTTGAAATCGCCCAGACTCTTGGCATCCGGCAGCTCACCGAACAGCAGCAGATAGGCAACCTCCTCATACCCCTTGCGGCCGTCGCGGATAAAGCCCTGCACCAGATCCTGAATGCGAATGCCGCGGTAGTACAGCTCACCCTCACAGGGCACGATTTCACCGCCTGTCTCCTTGCGGGAGATAATGTCCGAAATGTTGGTCAGACCGGCCAGTACGCCCTGTCCATTGATGTCGCGCAGACCGCGCTTGACATCGTACTTGAGGTACAGTGCCGGATCAATGCGGCTGTTCGAGCGGCAGAGCGCCGCCAGCGCTTCCACGCGCGGCGTGACCTGTAAAATATCGTGTTCCGGTGTCATGATGATTCCTCCCTTTTACTATATTGTGTGATATATTTATTGTATCAGAATCCACTCGCGTTTACATGACATTTTTTGCACAGTTCCGTTAATAATTCGTAAATTTTTTCGCATATCTCAGCAGTTACACCGGATATGCCCACAAATTTGATAAATTTATGCATAAAAAGGCACAATGAGTTTCTCATTGTGCCTTTTCGGACTCTGCATTTTTTGTTTAGCGGATAACCATACGGATCAGCGGATAAAGTTCATCATCGTGCGCGGACGGCTTTCCGGCGGCTCGATTCCGGCCTTGTCGATCACCTTGAGCATCCATGCGATATTGCGGCCCAGCTTTTCGATAACTTCAACGCCCTCGATATCCTGCACAGCCTCGCCCTTGTCTGCGCCGTGTACGGCGTTCCAGTAGTCCGAGGTGACGAGAACCATTTCCATGGTGTTGATCGTACCGAGCAGCTGCTGGTAGGTCTCCATGCCGCCCGAACGGCGCAGCGTACACAGCGCCGCACCGACCTTGTGCTTCAGCTGATTATCGCCGCAGCCGGCCGCCAGAATCAGACGGTCGAGCACACACTTCATGCCGCCCGCAATGCCGCCGTGGTACACCGGGGACGCGAGCACGATGCCGTCCGCCGCAATGCACTTGGCGATGATTTCATTTACACCGTCGTCGTCCTGCACGCAGCGCAGCGTGCCGTTGTCCAGGCAGTGATAGCACGCCATGCACGGATGCACCTTCGCCCCCGGCTGACATACCTCAAACTCGATGCCCTCCTGCTCGAGCACCTTGCCGAGCACCTCGAGCATCTGCGTACAGTTGCCGCCCTTGCGCGGCGAGCCGTTGATTGCTACAACTTTCATATCCTTTTCCTCCGTGTTTTCTCTATTTTCAGTGCGCGTCCGCACCGTTTTTGACTCACAAATGCTTCTGATTTTCCAATCGATACAGGCGCATGACCACCAGCGTATGATTCAGCTGCGGACCCATCAGCAGGATCATGCTGACGATATACAGCCACAGCATCAGTACGATAATCGCCGCCAGAGAGCCGTACAGCACGGAATACCGCGCCATATTGTCCACATAGAACGAAAATCCAAGCGAGACCAGAATCCACGCTACCAGCGAGAACAGCGCCCCCGGCCACACCTCGCGGAACCTAAGGTGCAGATTGGGCACGACTTTGTTGAACAGCATGAGGAACACGAAAATAAACGCGATCATCACCCAGAAGCTGGCATCGTGCAGTCCGTCCATCACAGCCGGCGGCACCGACAGATATTTCGGTACAACGCGGATGATGGTTCGTCCGGCGACGACAAGCACAAAGCTGCACACAACCGAAACAAGAAAGCCCGCCGTAATGCCGAACGAAATGAGCACGTCCTTGACCATGCCGCGCGAGATTTCAACGTGGTAAATATCGTTGACCGTGCGCATCATTGAGCGCACCGCACGGGACAGGAAATACAGCGTCAGACCCAGACCGACGATCATCGGACTGAACGACGGCGTGCTGGTCAGCTGCTGAATATAGCCGCCTATGAGCTGCTGCAGACTTTTCGGCAGCATTTCCAACACCGGCTGCATCCCCTCAATTGACAGGTCAAGCTGTGCGAGCATGGAGTTGACGAACATCAGCAGCGGGAACATGGAAAACAGCAGAAAATACGAAAGCTCTGCCGCAGACTGCGGAATGCCGTCATCAAAAAAGCGGTAAACCATGCGCTTGATCAGATATAGCCATCGGTTTTGACCGTTCATTGCGTCCCTCCCCTGTGTCGGTAGATTTTGCTGTACTTATCATATCAGCTTTTTATCAAATTTACAACTTGCGTTTTGGCTTCATCTATTGTATACTGATAAAAATAGAACATTTGTTCTGATTGGAGGATGTGTCATGGCGGATCTGCGTCCGGTGACCTGCTGTTTTTCCGGCTACCGAATTGAAAAAATGCCGTTTCGGAACGAGGACTGTCCCGCTGCGCTCGAGTTGTTTACCTCACTCGATGCTGCGGTCGCGGAGGCCGCCGCTGACGGCTGTACACGTTTTCTCTCCGGCATGTCCACCGGCTTTGACCTGTGGGCCGCTGAGGCCGTCCTGCGCGCGCGTGCGGCGCTCCCGGTGCAGCTGCTGTGCGCCGTACCGTTCGACGGACAGGCCGATCGGTTTCCGCTCGAGTGGAAACGCCGGTTCAACCTCTGTCTGCTCGCCGCAGATAAGGTGTACGCGCTCTCGCGGAGCTATCACGCCGGATGCTTTGCCGCGCGCAACCGTTTTATGGTGGATGCATCGTCAAGGCTCATCTGTTACTATGATGGACGGTCGGGCGGTACGGCACAGACCGTGCATATGGCTGAGCAGAGCGGGCTGAAAATTGTAAATCTCGCGGATGGACAGATGTCGCTGCTGTGAAAAGGACTGACCGGTGGGTCAGTCCTTTTTGTTTTCTGTCAGCGATTACATAATTAAAAATAGCGAATCGAGGACGGAAAATAGGCGTGACGGTATGCCGTAATGCCATGCACGTTAAACCATTTGCAGACATGCAAAACGTTATACCGTTACGTTAATTCTCAATTCTCAATTATTGCAGATTTCATCCAGCTGAGTGAGAATCTCACTGCCGTTTTTCAAATCATGCACCCAGCCGTTGCCGTTGTACACAAAATTAAGTTCACCGATATTAAGGAAGGTCGGCGTGTCATTATACACCGCGATGATTTCGTAGCTGACCTTATCCATCGAAAAGCTGCTCTGCGAACGCGGCACACGTTTGGCCTGCACCTGTGTCAGCGCTTCGCGCAGAGCCGTTTGATCGACCTGCTCGGTCAGTTCGGTCATATCCGCGCCATTGACGCGCCAGATACGCACGTTCCAGAAGCCGTTCATGTCCGGCATAGGTGCATACGGAATAAGCCAAATCACCGCTCCGACGCAAATCAGCACGCCTACCAATACAAATGCGATTCGTTTTTTCATGCCGACCCCTCCCTTTTATTGTTCATCAAGCAGCGCGAGGAGTTTCTCGCCGCCGGACAGCTTATGTACCCACGGTGACATACTTTCTGTGACCTCATACGCATAGCTCGGTTCACCGAGGCTAAAACATACTGTTTTACCGCCGTATACCACCTGAATCTGATAACAGTCTGCGCTGATGGCGCGATGATAACTCGGCAGGCGGCGTGCTCTGATTTGCGGCAACAGTTCGCGTATTGCGTCCGTATCAGCCTGTTCTGTGATGTCCTCAGACGTATCTCCCGCATGAACACGGAGTACCAGCACGTCTGCAATTCCTGCTGTATCCGTCACCGGCACATATGATGTAAAGCACATGGCCGCTCCAACGCAAACCACAACGGCTATCAGAACAAACAGGATTCGTCGTTTCACTCGTTTTCCCTCCCCACCGAAAAAACAAAACCCGCCGACGCGATTCACTTTTCACGTCGGCGGATTCCTTACTTATGCAATTATGTGTGTGCTGAAATTACTTCAGGCCAGCGGTGATGATCGCCATCTGGTAAACCTCGTCAGCGTTGCAGCCGCGGGACAGATCGTTGATCGGCGCATTCAGACCCTGCAGGATCGGGCCGTAAGCAGCGTAGCCGCCCAGACGCTGAGCGATCTTGTAGCCGATGTTGCCGGCCTCGATGGACGGGAAGATAAAGGTGTTGGCCTGACCAGCAACCGGAGAGCCCTTGCACTTGGTAGCAGCAACGACCGGAGATACAGCAGCATCAAACTGCAGCTCGCCGTCGATCGCCAGCTCCGGGTTCATCTCCTTAGCGTACTCGGTAGCCTCGCGGGACAGCGCAACCGTACCGCCCTTGCCGGAGCCCTTGGTGGAGAAGGACAGAACAGCAACCTTCGGGTCGATGCCGAAAGCCTTTGCGGTGTTTGCGGTTTCGATAGCAACCTCAGCCAGCTTCTGACTGCCCTTCAGGGTTACGTTGCCTTCCTTATCAACAGAATCCGGATAGTCGATGTTGATCGCGCAGTCGCCCATAGCCAGCTTCTCTTCTACGCCGTCCTTCTCACGGACCAGAATAAAGCAGGAGCTTACGAGGTGTGCGCCCGGCTTGGTCTTGATCAGCTGCAGAGCCGGACGAACGGTGTCAGCGGTGGAGTAGGTAGCGCCGCCGAGCAGAGCGTCAGCCTTGCCCATCTTAACGAGCATGGTGCCGAAGTAGTTGCCCTTGGACAGTGCAGCGCGGCAGTCTTCCTCGCTCATCTTGCCCTTGCGGAGCTCTACCATCTTAGCTACCATAGCGTCCATCTCCGGGTAGGTAGCCGGGTCGATGATCTCCATGCCCTCGATATCGAAGCCGCCCTTTGCAGCAGCAGCCTTTACCTCGTCAACATTGCCGACCAGGATGGAATCCATCAGGCCGTCCTTCTTCAGGCGTGCAGCCGCTTCGAGGATACGAGCATCCGGGCCTTCGGTGAATACGATCTTGCGCTTGTCAGCCTTGAGTGCTGCAATCAGATTTTCAAACATATTGCATTCTCCTTCGTTTTCAATCGTCTGTGTGCAGTGTGACGCTGCAAACAGGCATTCTCTTGAATTTATTATACACCCTTTCCCCCTATTCCCACAAGAGGGAATTTCTGATGGACGCAAAACGCTTTCTCGGTTCCATATCACAAGGCGAACGTGAAATTTGTCGAATCTCCGGCCCATGCAAAATATTTCGTCGGTATATTTGAACGGGACCGCGGGGAAAATCCAGATAGTATCCTCATAGTGACGACCAACAGGAGGGAATTTTATGCAGACAAAAGTTGAGATCTGCGGTGTGAATACATCGGGACTGCCGGTGCTCTCCGCAAAAAAGACGGACGAGCTTTTGAAAAAATCCGCTGCCGGAGACAAGCAGGCACGCGATGAGCTGATCCGCGGCAATCTGCGGCTGGTGCTCAGCGTTGTTCAGCGGTTTCAGGGGCGCGGCGAATCGCCGGACGACCTGTTTCAGGTCGGGTGCATCGGCCTGATGAAAGCCATCGACAATTTTAATACCGAACTCGGCGTGCGCTTCTCCACCTACGCCGTACCGATGATCATCGGCGAAATCCGCCGCTACCTGCGCGACAACAGTGCCATGCGAGTCTCGCGCAGCCTGCGCGACACGGCGTACCGCGCTCTGCAGGCCAAGGAGGCATTCATCCGCGAGCACCAGCGTGAGCCGGACATCGTGGAACTGGCCAAGCTGATGGACGTGCCGAAAGAGGAGGTCGTGTTCGCGCTCGACGCGATACTCGACCCGGTGTCGCTGTTCGAGCCGGTGTTCCACGACGGCACGGACACGGTCTGCGTGATGGATCAGGTCGGTGACACCAAAAACACGGACGACAACTGGCTGGCCGGTATTGCTCTGCGGGACGCTATGCGCAGCCTGAATGACCGCGAGCGCCGTATCATCCGGCTGCGGTTCTTCGAGGGACGCACCCAGATGGAGGTGGCACGCGAAATACACCTTACGCCAAACAAAAGGAAGGAAGATTCCGGTCCTTTTCTTACTATATAATAGGAGTGGCAGAAAACATGAGGATCGCATATCAAAATGGCATGAGGATTTCCCTTTTACCTATACTGCATACGCTGAATGCACTCAATCGATTGTGCCAGCTGACGGAATCGCTCTGAGAAGAATTTTTTGTATGCCGTACAGTAAATATTCTGCCCGATTACGCCGCTCGGCAGGATATCTCGGTCACGGCGGCAGCCGTTGCGGCACAAACCGAACCACTGACAGGTCTTGCACTCCTCCGGTACGGCAAGCGACTGCCGAACGAATCTTTTTGCAGTCTCGCTGTTCTGCATATCAGCCAGACCAGTTTCTCCGATGTTTCCCAGCCGCCATTCATCCAACACATAAAAATCACAAGGATACACACCGCCGTCGCCCTCCACAACGAACTGCACCGAGCAGCAGCCTGCCATATTACAGGCTTCCGGCCGCTCCCCCAGAAGGATGGACAGCCAGTTGTCCAGATGGCGGATGCTGATATACTCGCCGTGCCGAAGATCGTCGAACCACAGGTCGAACAGCCGTACAAGGAAATCACCGTAACCGTCTGCGGTCAGCGTATAGCATGGCTCACCATCTGCCCGGTCAAACGGATCGATGCACGGAATAAACTGCAGCCATCTGAAATTCTGTTTACGATAAAACCGGTACAACTTTTCGACCGAACGTGCATTCTGTCCGGTTACGACACACAGAATATTAAACGCAACATTGTGTTTTTTCAGCAGCCGCACGGATTTCATAACTCGATTGAACGTATCCTTTCCCTGCACATCTGTGCGATTGCGGTTATGCAGCTCTGGCGGTCCGTCCAGCGACAATCCCACCAGAAAATGGTTTTCCGCAAAAAACGCGGCCCATTCCTCATCAATCGTGTATCCGTTGGTCTGTATGGCATTACGAATTTCCACACCCGGTTTGGCATACTGCTTTTGCAGTACCACCACCTGACGGTAAAAGTCCAGGCCTGCAAGCGTTGGCTCACCGCCTTGGAATGCAAAGGAGCAGATATGCTCGGCATATTCCATGCCCGCCTGTATCACCTTTTCGATTGATTCGATTGAAAGCATTCCCTCGAACTCCTGCTCCCGGTGTGCCGCAACATCCTTGTAAAAGCAATACTGGCATGCCATGTTACATGCAGACGATGCAGGCTTGATCAGAATATTGATCGGCGGCATAATCACCCCTCCTCAGCTTTTATTTTAACAGAAAACGATAAATATTGCACGCGCTGAGCACCATCACCAGCAGCATGGAGCCTTCAAACAGCAGGGTTGCCTGCCGGTCGCTCAGACGTTTGTTGATGCGTCCTCCGGCTTCACTGCCCAGTACGCCGCACAGCACCATACCGCACAGCAGAATAATAGATAATGTCGGTATACTGCCTGTCACCGCCGTGGTAATGATGCCAACGCTCTGGCTGATCAGAATGATGTACAGGCTGTTCTGTGCCGCCACCTTGGTCGGCATAGAGAAAAAGAAGAACAACACCGCCATATTAAACGGTCCGCCGCCAATACCGAGAAAGGTGCCCAGCATGCCCAATCCCAGTCCAATCAACACGCAGACCGCCGGATTACGCACTTGAAGCATGGTTAATCGGTCCTTGCGGATGGTATAGAGCAGCGTGGCAAACGTCGCGGTACACAGCAGCGCCGCCTGTATACCGCCTGCGGTATCCGCATTTGCAAACAGACCGGCCACAGCAGAAAACAGCTGTTTCCCTGCCATACCGCCAACAGCCGCACCGATTGCCAACGGTGTTGAAATCGACAGATCAATCTGCGACTCGTGCTGCACCATCGATTTACCAACCGACCAGCACGTCATGCCAAGAACCGTACACCCAGACAGAAAATTGATTTCTGTCACCTGCATAATACCGAGCGCATCCAGTGCAGGCTTGATGATCACGCCTCCGCCCATACCGCATATTTTACCGATGATACAAGCGCCGAACGCTACCAGAAAACAAATACTCTGCACCTGATCACACCCTTAGTACTTCGCGGTCTGACGATTTGCCGCACAGGCAGTTGTCCACGTTTTCTGCGCCGGCGGATAATGATCCACCATGTACGACAGCCTACGGCGCGCCTGTTCGATCTGCTCTCGATAAGTTTCATCTGCAATGCGGTTTTCACGCTCCTGCGGATCGCGTTTCAGGTCGTAGAATTCCTCGTACGGCATCTCATCCAGCTTATAGCCGAGATATTTGATGTACTTGCTGTTCTCGGTGATGATGGTCTGCCACGCATTGCTTCGACAGCCGTCTGCACCGCGCCAATATGGTGTTGAAGTGATGGAAACGCCGTCGATACGCTCCTCGGTAAAGTCGCTTTCGCTAAAGCAAAAATCACGGACGCGCTCTTGTTCCCCACGCAGCACCGGCAGCAGTGAACGGCTCGGAATAATATCGTTATACGCCGGCCAGCTTCTGCTGAGCACCCGCTGTGTATCCAATCCTGCATAATCGAGTGCAGTTGCTGCAATGTCGGAAATTTCAACCGGTGCGGTGTTTTCACCAACAGGCGCTGCACCCGGCAGACGCACCGCCAGCGGAATACCAACCGACTGCTTCCACGGCACACCTTTCTGAATCATGAAGTGATCGCCCAGCATATCACCATGATCCGAGGTAAATACGATCAGCGTATCGTCCAGCATGCCTCGCTCTCGCAGCACATCCAGTGTTTCACCTATCTGATCGTCGATCAACCGAATCATCGCCTTTGCAGAACGGCGCTGACGATACAGACTCTCCTTGTCCTCATCCGAAATAATCTGTCCTTCCGGCAGGATAAAATCGTCCTCCCGCTCAAGCGGAAACATATCCAGATACCGCTGCGGTGCGTCATACGGCTTGTGCGGTCCGCAGAAGGACACCATCATGTAGAACGGCAGCTCCGCTGGATGCGCGCGAAGCTGCTCGCGTGCCACACGGCCGGTAACCACGTCAATATAATCCTCCTCATCGAACGGCCACGGCAGCGCCTTATCATAGTTGTGGTTCGCTACATCGCCGTTTTTGCCGCCGCTCTGCGAGAAAAAGTCTCGTACCTGCTCGAGCATGCCCTTCTTCGCCAGATAATCACCGTAGAAGCAGTAGTTGGAAACCACCTGCTGCTTGCCTGCGGTCTCCCAGATGAAATCATAACCGTAAGACTTCTCGTCCGGTTCTCCTGCCACCGGATCCATGCCGCAGCCTCTCGGCGTAGACCACGGATAGGTCTGATTATAATGGAACTTGCCGATGCCGTAGGTCTTGTAGCCTGCATACTGCAGGGCCTGCATAAATGTCGGTATCTGCGGGAACAGATCACCTGCCATGGTCAGCGTGCCAATCTGGCGCGGATATCGTCCCGTGATAAGCGAGGTACGCGCCGGAGAACAGATAGGATTGGTTGTATTGCAGCAAGTAAAATGGGCATGCTGTGCAATCCAGTCGATATTCGGCGTGGAAACGCAGCTGTCCGCGGCATAGCCCACATAATCTGTGCGCTGCTGATCAGTCATAAACAACAGAATATTACGCGGCATATTTTACACTCCTTTTCAGAAATATCCCCTCATACTGTTTTCCCCTTGATACCAAAACGATATCAAGGGGAAAGAAGAGAGATTGAGTGAATCGGTTTTTATTATGACATTACCACCATTTGATCAAGTCGGTGACCTTGTTGCGAAGCTCGACAAATTCCGGAGAAACGACGTCACGCGGAAGCGGCAGCGGATTGTCCAGCACGGTTTTCACCGAGGTTGGCTTGTTGGTCAGCACCATAATCTTCTGGCTGAGGTATACGGCTTCCTCAATGTTGTGAGTGATAAACAGTACGGTCGTACCCGTCTTTTTCCACAGCTTGATTAGCTCGTCCTCCAGCTTGAAGCGCAGGTCTATATCCAACTGACCATACGGCTCATCCATCAGAAGCAGCTCCGGTTTGGTTGCAAATGCACGCGCGATAGCAACGCGCTGCAGCATACTGATGGAAAGCTGACTGGGATAGTAATTTCGGAATTTGGTCAAACCGACAATATCCAGCATTTCCTCTACATTGGCATCCGCCTCCGCCTTGGGCGTTTTCTTGATTTCCAGACCGAAGCGGATATTCTGCTCCACAGTCAGCCACGGGAAGGAGGAATACTCCTGAAAAATATAGGATATATTCTGCTTTTTCGGATTGACCGGAATGCCGTTTACCAGAATGTCGCCTGCCGTCGGCTCATACAGGCGGGTCAGACTATTCAGAAAAGTAGTTTTGCCGCAGCCGGTCGGACCAACGATGCACAGGAACTCGCCTTCCTCTACTTCAAAGTTCAAATTATCCAGCACCAGAAGGTCACCGAACCTTTTGGTCAGGTTCTGCACTTTTACCTTAGGCTCTTTGTTTGCCATTGTCCGGCACCTCCTTTACAGCGTATGATCTACTACCGAATCGATCTCGCGGCGCAGCCGCAGAAATTCCGGATCGGTGTAATTACGGGGACGCGGCAGGTTGATCTCATACTCTGCCTTAACACCGGTTGGGCAGTTGCGCAGCACCAGAATGCGGTCTGCGAGGTACACTGCCTCCTCGATGTTGTTGGTTACAAAAATAACGGTGCGCTTTTCCGCCTGCCAGATGCGGGTCAGCTCATCCTGCATCAGATAACGTGTCTGTGCATCCAGATGTCCGAACGGCTCATCGAGCAGCATCACGAGCGGCTCATTGCAGTACGCACGGGCAATGCCGACACGCTGCTGCATGCCGCCTGACAGCTTGACCGGGAACGAATTTTCAAATCCCTGCAGACCGACCAGATCAATGTAATGCTGTGCCCTCTGGCGGCGTTCTTCCTTCTTGATACCGCGTACCTTAGGACCGTATTCCACGTTTCCCATAACGGTGAGCCACGGAAACAATGCCGTATTCTGAAAGACCATGCCGCGATCCGGACCGGGCCCGGTGATATCCTTGCCCATGCAGAGAACGTGCCCCGACGAGGGCATCTCAAAGCCTGCAATCAAGTTCAGGATGGTACTCTTACCGCACTGTCCGGGGCCGAACAGCACAAGGAACTCATTTTCGCGCACCTTAATATTCAAATCTCCAACGACCTGATAGCGGCCTTCCTCCGGTTTGTCGAAAAACTTATCCACACCACGGAACTCGATCAACGGCTCGCCAGCAGCCGTTACTTTCCTCTCACTGTCCATGCGCATAGCTTGGATTCAACTCCTCTCATGATGGTAGTGATGAGCAGACCGGTCAGGGCAATCGCCAGAATGCCTACCATGATCTGCGTCATATTGCCTACGTCCTGACCGCTTACGATCAGCCAGCCGACGCCTTCGGACGAGCGAATCATCTCTGCCGCTACAATGGTGGCCCATGCAGAGCCGAGTGCTACCTGCAGACCGGAGAAAATGTACGGAACCGTCGTTGGCAGTACAATGGAAGTGAACAGCTGGTTATCTTTCGCACCCAGCATACGCGCCGCACGAACCAGTGTTTCATCGACCGAGTGCACGCCGTTGTAGGTAGTCAGTGCAATGGTAAAGAAGCATGCCAGAAAAATCAAGAAATACTTGGAACCTTCACCGAAGCCGAACCATACGATAGAAAGCGGAATCCATGCAATCGGCGGAATCGGGCGGAACATCTGAATGTACGGCATCAGAATAGAATCAGCAATCTTGTACCAACCCATCACGACACCGACCAGCACACCGAGCACGCCGCCGAACGCATACGGAATCAGCATGCGGCGCAGACTAATGAGGATGTGCATAATCATAGAATGCGTACCGATCGGTACAACAAATGCCTTGCAAAAGCCTGCAATAACCGTCACCGGATCGGGCATAACCTTGCCGAGTGAGGTAAACTTAGTCGCTGCGTACCAGATACACAGAAAAATGAAAATACCGAGCACGCCATAGGCGATACGCTTGTTGCGTTCTTTCATCCACGTCTACCTCCCTTGATAAGTTTTCTGCCGATAAACTGAATAATCGAGGACAGCACCGCACCGGTAATCGCAATGACGATCATACCGACGATGATGATATCCAGGCGAAAAATACCGCGTGCCTGCTGAATCATAAAGCCGAGACCCTTAGTGGAAGCCAGCAGCTCTGCTGCAACCAGTGTGGTCCATGCGGAGCCGAGAGCAACGTCCAGACCGGTGAAGATCATCGGCAGTGCAGACGGAATCGCTACTTTGGTCAGCAGCTCCCAGTTGCTTGCACCGAAGGTCTGACCGACCCACAGGTGCACGGTTTTTGTCTGCTTAATACCGGAATAACTGTTGATAACCATAGCGACCATCGCGGAAATAAAGATAACCAGCGCTTTGGACAGAAAACCGATGCCGACCAGCGTTACCATAACCGAAGTCCATGCAATGCCGGGAATGGTACGAACCAGATCGAATACCGGACGAACCAGCATATCCACCTTGTCGTTCCACGCCATGAAGATACCGAGCGGGATACCGATGATCGCACCAATTAAATAGCCGCCGAGTGCAACCTGAAGGCTGGCACCAAGATGCTGCAGCAGCGTTGCGCCGTCCGGCTTGGTCTCAAACCATTTTTTCACAAACGTAGAGGCAACCTTTACCGGAGAAGGCAGTGCATTCGATCGGAAAATACCCAGTCCGTCCGTTACCAGCCACCATACAAAAATGCCTGCGCAGATCGACGCAATACTGATGAACAGGTACTTATTGATCTGCAGTTTTTTCTTTTCTTGCATATGCTCCTCTCCTTTGACCGCCTTATTCTTACCTTATTCTGTAATTTTCGCCCATTTCAGGGTGCAGAAAAGGAAGCCCATGGAGCATGGGCTCCCCTTTGCTGACAGTATGTTATTTCAGGGTTGCTGCCTTTACAGTAATGCCGAGCGCATCCTGCAGCGGATTGACATTGATTGCTTCCTCAATATTGGCAACCTGATCCTCTTCAATCGTGCCGATGGAGGCGAAGAAATTGCCTACCTGCAGCAGACCGGAACCAAGATAATAATTCGAAGCCTCATAATCGGACGGAACAACGAACGGACGAATTTCGGTCTCGGTCTTAACGTCGTTTTCGTCAGCCGGCTTGCCGTTCTCCGAATAGAACTTGAGTGCAAACTCGTTGCGCAGATCCGGATCAGCCTGCAGTTCTTCAGCTGCCTTGCACATGCCCTGCAGGAACAGCACCACATCATCGTAACGGTCTGCCAGAATGTCCTTGCGGGCCAGGAAACCGTTCTTGAACTCGGTGTCCGTTGCTTCCATGCAGTCTGCAACCTCCACCATGTTGTTCGATTCCATCATGTTGCAGTAGTCAACATCGGTGGCAACAAATACGTCGCCTTCACCGGTCAGAATCGCCTGTGCGGCTGCTGCGCGATCCATGTTCAGATATTCGTAATCCGAACCTGCAGTCAGGCCAAACTGTGCAAAGTACGAGTTTGCAATCCACTGCTCCATCGTGGAGGTAGGACCGAGAACGGTCAGACCCTTCAGGGTATCTGCGCTGCCGTACATATCCGGCTTGCCGGAAATCTCGCCCTTGTGATCGAGCACCGGACTGCCCTTGCGGACATAAACCTTTGCGGTGATCGAGCCGCTGTCCGACTCTGCGATCCAGTCGCACAGGCCGGAAGCCGTCGAGTAAACCGATGCCAGACCATTGGAAGCTACATCAAGCTGTTCTGCTGCCAGGCCCTCATTCTCCGGAGAGCCGTTCGGGAACATAATCAGGTTAACATCCAAACCCAGATCATCGAAATAACCCTTCTCCTCTGCATAAACTGTGGGAATAGAAATGATGTTGGACTGAACACCAACATTCAGGGTTTTGCCGGAAGCGGTAAACGTGCCGTCACCCGAGCCGCCGGGAGCGGAACCCGAGCCGCCGCCGGAGGAGGAACCGCCGCCGCACGCGGTCAGACCGGTCATTACAGTTGCTGCCAGAAGCATTGCGATCGCTCTTTTGTATCCGTGTTTCATTTTTTCAACCTCCCTTGATTTGAGTATAGTTTACCGTAAACCCTGCACAAAGTCTTTTTAATATTTGACTCGGTTTTTCACATTTATGACATTATCCGCTCTGCTTGTTCTTGCGCACATCATTCGGCTTGCAGCCGAACACCTTGTGGAAAACCGTCGAGAAGTAGCTCATGTTCGTGATACCGACACGAAGAGCCACCTCTGAAATGCGCAGACTGCTGTTTTCCAGCAAGCAGCGCGCCTGCTTCATGCGCACGCTCATCAAATACTCCGAAAAGTTAACGCCGACCTCCTTCTTGAACTGCCGAGACAGGTAATCGCGGTTGAGAAATACCACATCCGCAACCGTATTAAGTGAAAGATCCTCCGCATAATGCACATTGATGTGATCGAGTGCTTTTCGTATTGCAGCAGAATATCCTACGCCGTGCTTGCGCTGCAGTACGGCAATGCCTTCGCGAACTGCTTCACACAACGCCGCAAATGTGCAGAAGGAGGCAACTGCATCCGCTGTATGCTGCAGCTCCGGCTCTAGCTTGACAGCCAGACCGGAAAACAGCTGCTGCACGGTTTCGCGTAAAAAGCTGCTGCGTACTTTATATTTCTCTGCGCACTGCAGCAGACGCTCCAAATCGGCACAGCCGCCCTGAATATCTCCATCGGTCAGCTTAATCGTTGCACGCATGATACAGGTTTCCACTTCACTGACATGAATCTCATGCGGCAATTTCTGTGCTGACACCTGATAAAACCGTGAATCAAAGTCCCGCACGGCCTCTGCAAATGACTTTGGCAGATTAGTAAAATGATGATGTACGCCGCTGCATCCGATTCCGCCGTTCAGCCTCTCTGCACATTGATAGAAATATGCCGCCGCATCCTGCTCCTCCGCAAAGGCATTCCGCCTAATGTTGACAAGCAGGTACACCTCCTGCTCACTGTACGCATAAAACAGCGGATTTTCAAAATGCTCCTGCATGTTTTTCTGCATAATCTCCGCATTTTGACCTTGATTGAGAAAAAACACCGTCAGAAATGCGCGCTCGTTCAAATAAATGCTGTTTTCCTGCAGATCAACGGCACTGACCGGCGTCATGTCCTCGCTCTGCTCCACCATACTGCGCAGAAAGCGGCTGCGCCCGATCTGCTGTACCGCACTCTCAGAGATATGCTGCTGCCGGCTGCTCTGCAGCTTATCCAGAACCGCACGAATCTTATCCGCACTGACCTCGGTTTTTAGAATATAATCCTTAGCACCGTTCTGCATGGCCGCACGAGCATATTCAAAATCATCGTGGCAGGTCAGCATGACGACCGCCGTGCCCGGATACTGCCGCCGAAGCTCCTGCAGCAGTTCAATACCATCCATTTTGGGCATGGTGATATCTGCAAATACCACATCGGCAGGGTTTGCCTTCATCTCCTGCAGCACCTTTGCACCTGAAGTCACCGCTGCGGTGATTTCATTTTCGCCGCCTGCATCGCGCACACACTGCACGATATACTGCTTGACCAGCGGTTCGTCGTCAACTACTATGATCTTCATTTACCTCGCCTCCCTGTTCCCGCTTCGGGATAGAACGGTAGTGATCCATCGTAATCGTTACTGTGGTGTATTTGCCGAACTCACTACGAACCGTCACATCCGACCGACCGCCGTAGATAATCTGCAGACGCTTGCGCACATTGCGCAGACCGATGCCATGATGTAACCGCCCAGAGCGGTAATTTCCTGACTGTACCTGTTCTAACCGCTTCGGAGCAATACCTTCACCGTTGTCCGTTACCTCAATATACAGTGCATTACCGCGCAGACCTGCCCTCAAGCGAATTTCACAACCTTCCTCCATCTCAGCAAAGCCGTGAAAAAAGGCATTACCGATGATCGGCTGCACGATCATGCGCGGCACATAAATGCCGTACATCTTCTCCGGCACCTCGCAGATGAGAACCGTGTCCTTTTCCGTGCGGCAGTTCATGATGGACATATAATTGCGCATCAAATGCAGCTCCTCCTCCAGCGGCACGAACTGTATCTCCGGCGTTGCCGGAATATGCAGCAGCTCGACCAGTTCATTCATCATTCGGTAGGCGCGTTCCGGCTGGTGCATGGCGATCAGGCTCTTGACCGACAGCAGCGTGTTGTTAAGGAAATGCGGATTGATCTGCGCCTGTAGAAAATCGTACTCCGTGCGCTGTTTTTCCTGCTCTCGGATACGGATATCATCAATCAATTCTTCAATTCGATGTATCATGCCGTTGAAGGTGGTACTGAGCACATAGGTTTCTTCGTATTCGTCCTTGACCGGCAGTTCACTCAGCTTTTCAACCGACATATCTCCGATCTCATCCGTAAAGTCGGACAGCACCTGCGTAATGCGTCTGCCGCGCCAGTACGCAATGCTTGCTGCAACAATACAGCCGAGCAATACAATCGTCAGACAATTTCGCACGGTTTTCAGTCCGTCCCTCAGCAGCTCGTCCATATTCTGTTCTTCGACAAACGTCCAACCGCTGGACGCATCATGGTAATTGGCAATCAGTATCTTCTGTTTGGAGCGCTGGATAATCTTATAGGTATTTCTGCCGTATTCCTCCTGAAATGTCTTCATATCGAATGCCCAGTTGCCAACACGGTTGGGATTGGTGTGTGAAATGATGATGCCGTTCCGGTCGAGAATGTACACCTTCACACCGTCGCTGACTAGCTTTTGAAATGTGCGGAACAGTGCTTCATACCGCGAGGTAAGTACAATCATTCCGACAACCTTACCATCCTGAGCATATACGGTCTTGCCGTACGCCAGACCATAAGTAGAAATATCATCCACATCCCAGAAGCGCAGATTCCAGCTGGTATCGGTCTCACCGCTGTAATGCTTGATGTACCAGTAGGTGTTTTTCAAACTTTTCAGATTGTTTTCATCCGGGTCAGTCGAAAACATACGGCGGTCGTTCATCAGAATATCGATTGTCATATCCATGCCGATCCGTTTGAACTGACGGTCGGTCTGCTCCAGCAGCATTTGGATGGCACTGCTGCTCTTTTCACTTTTCGGTGCCGTCAGATCATTGTAAAAATCCTCATACAGTGCATCCATCGCCTTCACCATGTTGGTGCGGTTGACCGAGTTGCTGTCGCTGATCTGCTGCAGTACATCTACGCGGGCCTTGCCTTTTTCGCCTACTACAAGCTGAAAGGTAAAATATCCAATCGCGCAGACCGCAATCGCTACCGAAATCAGCACGCACAGCAGACTGGTCGCTATCATGCTCTGCGACATTTTGCGGCGTTTGCTTCCGCAAAGCAGCATACGCCATACCCCATTTCTCTTTTCTCTCTGCAATGTGCTCGCTCCTCTGCCATATTCCTGCGCTGTCGAATTCTGTCGATTACACCGCTTCTTTTATGATACAGGAAATATGGCAAAAATGCACACCCTTATCCTTCCAGCAAGAATGTGCATTTCGACCAGTTTTATCAGATACCCAAACGTTCGTACTGCTCCGGCAGTGCGTCGTGTGCCGCCATGCAGCGTTTCATCTGCTCGATGCAGTGCCGCTCCAGTGCTTCATCGTGCAGCGGATGCTCCTGTGCATAATCCGATTCGATATCGAACAGCAGTGTTTCCTCGTTATACGGCGAACGACCGACAAACTGCTGCGAATCATTGCCCCAGTGAATAATATCCGCCGGGAAACGGTATACCGGATAGTCCGTCCAAGGCAGGAAGCGACCCATCTCAATCCGCTTGTAATCCTCGGTGTTTACAGCGTCGTTGCCGCCGTAGAACTGACGCAGAACGGTCGGCATAGCTGTGTAAACGTACAGCGGCTGGTTTTTCTCGTCCTTTGCGGCACGGAAATAGGTGTATTTGCCGTCCGTCCACGCCATCTGCTTGCCGAAATAGCCGAAGATCGCACCGTCACGAACCTTGTCGATCTCACCGCGCAGCAGCGGCAACAGGCTCTTGCCGTGGATTGGATACTGCAGCACCTCCTGCGAAATCTCGTAATACTCCATCACGGTCGGCAGAACATCAATGTTCTGCGTTACTGCACTGCATCGTCCCGGCTGTACACCGGGTGCCGAAATCATCAGCGGGATGTGGAAAACCTCGTTGTACGGCGCCATATAGTTTTTCGCCATGTAGCCGTGCTCGCCGAGATGATAGCCGTGGTCCGTGGTAAACACCAGCATAGTGTCCTCCCACATATTGTACTTATCCATCACATCGAGAATTTCACCGAGGTGACGGTCAGTCATGGTCATCACAGCCTTGCAGCGCCTACGCAGATGCTCAGTCTCCGCCTCATTAAACTCGTTTGGCGCATAGGACGGATGCGTGAAGTCCGGTCCGTCATAGTCGCCTTCCTTCTCGTACAAATCGAGATAATACTTCGGGCAGTCATACGGCTCATGCGGGTCAAACGCCTCTACCCACAGAAAATAGTTATCCGCGTCATGATTGTCCTCCAGCCATTCCGCTGCATGCCACATGGTCTTTACGCTCGGATAATCATACTCTGTGTGAAAGTGCGAACGGTTTTCATGTTCAGCTTCGGTCCACGAGCCTTTAAACCACTTCGGCGGCGTATCCGGACGAATACCGTCCTTACACGGACGCGTCCACACCGGATCACATTCCTGACCTCGGTTGACCTCCCATGCGGTAAACCCCTTGACATAATTTTCACCGCCGCAGATGATATAGTGCGCATGATCGGCAAACATCTGCGTATGCACATTCTTTTCATCAGAAAGAATGCTCTGCAGGCTCTGATCAAACGGCTCCATTGCTCCCCACGGTTTTTCAAGAAAGTTCAGCCGTCCGGTCATGATGTCGCGGCGTGCGGGCATGCACGGCGCAGAGCCGCACCAGTGGCTGTCAAACACGACAGATCGCCGCGCCAGCCGGTCAATATTCGGTGTGATGGCCGCGTCCTTGCCCGCCCCATACGCGGACAGCATGCGTCGATTGAGTGTATCGCACAGAATGAAGATGGTTTTCATGTTGTTCCTCCCTGTTATTCTTACGGCTGTTGCAAGCCGATTCTCGCATATTGCTCTGCCGGTGCATCGTTTTCCTGCATCAAACGACGCATTAAATCGATCATGTGCTGCTCCTGTATCAGATCCTTTATCGGGTGTTCTTGCTTAGGATCGGTCTGCAGATCGAACAGTGCATCTCGGTTTTCCTCCGGCGCAGTGGACATGCATGGATAAAAATCCTTTGGCATAGCAATTTTCAGCGTTCTGCACCCTTTGGTAAAGGAAAACGGCTCGTGCAGCGTTAGTTTCTGCAGTTCTTCCGGTGCATACATAGCTCGCTGATGCAGCGGCAGCAGCGTATAATCATAGAGCGCTGTGCCTGGTCGATCGGCCCGCATATATACCCATCGACCATCTGTCACGCAGACATGCGCGCCGAACATGCCAAACAGCGCAGCATCACGAACTGATATATCCTGCTGCAGAACGGTTTGCAGGTCGTGACCCTGCATATCCGGTGGAATAGGTACGCCAAAGTACGACAGCAGCGTTGGCGCAAGGTCGATAGTCTGCACCAGAGCTTTCCGGCGTTCTCCTGCTGCTCCGGTTCGCGGATCCCAAATGAACAGCGGTGTGTGCGACAGCTCCTCGTAAAACAACGGACGATTTTTCGCCCACCATCCATGCTCTCCCAGCAAAAAGCCGTGGTCGGTCGCTACGATGAGCATGGTGTCCTGCCACATCTGATGTACATCCATGTAATCGAGCAGTTTGCCCAAATATGCATCACACATCGTCAGCAGTGCACCGTACTGACTGCGGCAGTGCACCTGTGCAGCCAGAGGTTCCGTCATATGGTCATAAGGCGGCCAATCAAACCGCGTCCCATTATAGTCATCCGAATAGCGATTCTGATACTCTTCCGGCACAAAAAACGGCTCATGCGGGTCAAAGGGTTCGATATGCAGCAGCCAGTTATCCGCATCACGGTTTTCATTCAGGAATTCATGCGCCAGACCGAACACCTTTTCCAGCGGCTGCTTTCCCAGTCCGCGGATATAGGCACGATTGACTTCATCCTGTTTATTTGCCTGCCCCAAATGCGGCGGCAGTTCCACTGCACCGACATGAGCCTTCCACGGATCACCTTCCTGTCCTCGCACGCACTCCCATGAGTTGTAGCGCGTGTGATAGGTAGCACCGCCATCCTCCCAGTAGTGCTGATGATCCGAGATCAGATGCGTGTATACGCCGCTTTTCTTGAGCAGCTCCGGCATTGAGTCATCAAACGGCTCGATTGGTCCCCAGCTTCGGTGCAGAAAATTATACCGTCCGGTGTGCAGTTCCCGCCGAGCAGGCATGCACGGCAGTGAGCCGGCATAACAGCGGTCAAACATGACCGAATGCTTTGCCAGACGGCTGAAATTCGGCGTTTGCGTCCAGCCGCAGCCATACGGCTCCAGACAGTGCCGGTTCAGTGAATCAAAAAGCAGTAAAATTGCTCTCACCGATGCACTCTCCTTTCGTCCGAATACGATTTTCCCAGTGTATTGTTCTGTACGACTTGATTATAGCGTCTGGAGACAAAATCCGTCTTTTGATTATTTGAGGGATTTTTTCACTTTTTTGTGTTTCGATGAGTAAACAGATAAACGACTCTGTAAACACAAAAAGACAGCTTTCGCTGTCTTTTTGTGCAGTCTGTCGATAAAGTCAATCTATCGTTTTTACTTTTCGTGCGGCAGCACGCAT